>PJTS01000003.1_pt1 | contig 522261 bp, 493 predicted proteins | sample 1512251 | NCBI WGS metagenome assembly PJTS01 (sample SAMN08177686, study PRJNA422409) | Soil metagenome, whole genome shotgun sequencing project. | isolation source: Soil (2) enriched on wood chips: alkali lignin treatment | place: USA: Madison | collected 2015-01-15 | reverse complement strand
GTTTGTTGGGGGGTTTGGGGGGAAGAAAGGGGGGAGGGGGAAAGGGAGGGGTTGGCCGTGACTGTCACGGCCTCGTCACGTGACTGTCCTGTGACCGTCGCGGTATTGTCCTGCTCCTTGGCGCGTTCACGCTGCCGACGCTTGCGGTCGCGTGCTGCGGCCCGCTGATCGGCCACAGCGCCTTGCGCCGCCTCAATCGCCTCTACGGCGATGGCAATGGCTTCCGGCGTAGCACCGGCGGCGGCCATGCTGCGGATGAGCGCGGAGAGGCTCACTGTGCAGCGCCCCCGATCTCAACTTCGACGCGGCCGGGCTTCCGGGGCTCGCCAAAGTGATAGTGCGGACGGAACCGGCGGTCGTTCACCCCCAGCGCATTCGCAATGCCATCACGGGCGGCCTTGAAGCTGCCGATCATGTTGTCATCGTCGCGGTGGCGGCGGTCTGGCGGGAAGAACGTGATGGTCAGAGGGATCAGACCATCGTCATCAGCAAGCCGGTCAACCGTTTCATTGAAGCCAGGCGCGTCAACGGTCAGCCATCTTGCATCGTGGCGCGCAGAGGCGGTGATACCGGCCTTACTGCCCCAATGGGTGCGGGCGTTGGGGGAGAGGCGCTTGTCGGGCCAGGGCAGAGTGATTTTCATGCCGGCGCCTTCCGCGTCAGGTGGGCGAGACGGTCATAGGCGCGCACCATGTCCGGGAAGCGCTTCGCCCGGGGTTCCCATGTCTGGATGTGGTGCATGATCGTGGTGTGATCACGATCGAGGAATCGCCCAGTCTGGGCGAAACTATTGCCGCGTTCGATGAAAATACGCGCAGCGACGTTGCGGGCGCAGACCAATTGCGTCGCACGAGCGCGGCCGAGCAGTTCGCCGGGCAAGATGCCGAATACGCCCGATACTGCCGCGATGATGGAGGACGCGCCCCAAACCCTTTCAGGCGGGGTGTAATCTTCGTTCAGCTCGACAGTCGAAGGGCGGTACCGCTTGCCGCACCCGGCATAGCTTCGCTCTTCCACGATTGGGCGGGGAGGTGGCGGCGTGGCAATGGGCTTGGCTTGGATAGTGCCGGCGGGCGCGGCGTCTTTCACCAGTGCGCGCGGGCGAAAATCCAGCGCGTCGAGATGAAGATGCGGGATCTCGACAGGCTTGGGGACCGAAGCGTTCTTGAGCTTCTTCGCCTCCTGCTCAACCCGATAGCGCATTTCAGCGATTTCATGCAGGGCAGGCGCGCGGCCAGCGCCGAACTCCACTTCAACCAGGCGCTCGATCTTCGTCGGGCTGGGGATGTAGCGGGAGAGTCGGGCCGCATATGTGGTTGGCGTTTCCATCACCGGGTTCCCGGCCAGCGGACTGCAGGGCGGCCGGACTGACGGTTCATCTCGTCTACCTTGGCGCGGTAATAGGCGCGCTGGTCGGCGTGCTGCTTGAGCGCCAGGGCGCGGCCGGGGTTGGCTGGCGCCGGCACGGGGCGCTGGAAAATGGCGAGCAGGTTCATGCGGCGCGGGCCTCTTGCTGCAGGGTGGTCACTTCGACGCCGGTCCAGACCGACCACAGCGCAAGGGCGCGGGTCGTGAAGTCGGCGCGTTCAGCTTCGTTCATCGCGCGGTCACTGGTTGACCGGAGGCGGTGATGAATTTCTCCGCTCGGCAGGCGCACTTCGTCATAGATGCGCAGCTTCTTGCGGGTGATGTCGTGGAGGTCTTGCTCGTCCAGCGTCAGGCCGTGGGCCTCGTTGAGAAGCGGCGTCACCAGTGCGGCGACAGACCAGTAAAGGCCGCGCCGGCGCTGGTTGGCGATACCGCCCTTGATCTCAACGCGGACCTTGCCCTTGATCTCGCGCATGGCTGCTTCTGCGGCGGCGTTGGCCGGCCGGAGCATCCCAAGGCGCGTTTCGAAATAGAGAGGGGCTTTGTCAGCCATTCTGGTTCTCCCAGGCAGTGCGGCCCGGCCATGCGTTCCAATAGGCGTCGGCCATGGCCACGGCAGATTTCCCACCAAGGCATTCCGCCTCGAACGTCATCCATCCGCGATTGTGCTGGCGGGTGTGGTGACCGTCACAAAGGGGTATGCAGTGACGGTCAGCCACCTTGGTCCCCATCCCCTTGCCGCCCGCGTGGTCGACGTGCGCAGCAAAGATCCGGCCAGTGCAATGACCGTATCCATCAGCGGCGCAGGCGCGACCCCGCAGCCACTGCCGGAAGGAGTCTGCCACCTTCCAAGCAGGGCGCGGTGCGTTCTTGCGGCGAGGGGATGTGTTTACCCGCATGGTGTCAGGCGATGCCCAACGCCGCTTTATAGGTGTCGAGGATCGCGTCTTGAGCCGCCCGGTCGTCGGGCTTCATCCTGCGCAGCCGGACAATCATCCGCATGATCTTGGGGTCATATCCCGTTGACTTGGCTTCGAGATAGACGTCCTTGACGTCATCAGAGATGCCCTTCTTTTCTTCTTCGAGGCGCTCGACACGCTCGATCAGAAGGCGCAGGCGGTCGTCGGTGGTTTCAGCCATTTCATTGTTCTCCTGGGTCAAAAGCCAATTTCATCGTCGAGTTCGTCGGTGGGGAAACCGTTGTTGGCCCCACGGCCGCCCCAGCCACCGCCGCGATCATCACGGCTGTCATTGCGCTGGTCTGTGCGTTCGGAATTGCCGCCACCGGGGGCGCCATCGAGCATGGTCAGCACGCCGCCGTGGCCGCGCAAAATGATCTCGGTTGAATACCGGTCGTTACCCTGCTGATCCTGCCACTTGCGGGTCTGCAGCTGGCCTTCGACGTAGATCTTAGATCCCTTGCGCAGGAACCGTTCGACCACGCCGACCAGACCTTCAGTGAAGATCGCGACGGTGTGGTACTCAGCGCGCTCTTTGCGCTCGCCAGTATCGCGATCTTTCCATGTTTCGTTTGTCGCGATGCGGAGGTTTCCAACCTTCCCGCCGGACTGGAATGAGCGGATTTCTGGATCGGCACACAGGTTGCCAATCAGCATCACTTTGTTGAGACTTCCGGCCATCAAGCTTCCTTCCAAGTATCGTGTCTGCGGATGCGGTCGATGTTGCTGGCGCAAACGCCATGGCGGGCCGCGAGCACGGGCGAAGGTTCTCGGGACGCTCTGATTTTACGAACATCGTCCCAGCTCAGCTTTGCTGCAGGTCCGCTTGCCCCGCGCCGGTCACCCAGCTTTGCCCCTCGGGCGGTGCGTCCCTTGCGCTTACAATCCTGCATGTTTTCTAGGCGGGTGCCCAAAAACAGGTGATCGGGATTGACGCAGGCGCGATTGTCGCACCGATGGCAGACGTCTTTGCCTTCGGGGCTTGCGTCGTTGAACAAGATGAACGCCGCCCGGTGTGCGGGCGTCGATTTTCCGTTGAGAACGAATGACCCGTAGCCGTTGCCCTTGCCGCCACCGCGCCACACCCAGCAGCCATCGCGCCGGATGCTGGCCTGATCGACCAGTGCCATGAAGCGGGTGACAGGGTGGGCCGGGGCGCCAGACATCAGGCGGCGTCCTTCATCATGTACCGAGCCTGCAGATCGGCTTCGATCGTGTTGAGCTCGGCGAGAAATTGAGTGACTTCGGCGGTGATTTCCTCCGCCAGTTCAGCGTCCCGATGGACCCGCTGAATGTGGATCTGCATTTCCAAGGGGAGGCGCGGATCGAAGCTGACGAAGTCGCACCATTCCCGACCGGTGCAGATCATCTGCCAGTGCATCTGCAGGAGATACTTGCGGTCGATGCTGGCACCGCGCAGCGTATCAATGTGCGTGCTGGTGTTTGGGCATTTGATTTCCAGCAGACCGGTTGCGCCGACCAGCCCATCGGGGGAGGCGCCCGTGCCATCGATCTTCGGGTGCGGCACGAATCCGGTCTCTTCGACCGTCAGGCCGGTTTCCATTTCGTACATGGCGCGCGCCTGAGGCTCAGTTTCAACACCATGCTGGATCGCGGCATTGCTAAACCCCTGCCGGGGCACCCCGGTCAGGCGCTCAGCGATCAGCTCAGCAAGATAGTTGGCCCGCGAAGCCGCAGCGCCGCTCTTGGTCTTCGCCATAAGATCACCGATCCGCGAGGCAGTGACCTTGCCGCAGCGTTCCTGCAGCCACTCGTCTGTGCGCTGCTCAGCCATTGGCCTGCTCCGCGTTCTGCAGCTTCTTGTTGAGCTGCTGAAGGGCGCGATTGAACGCGGCGGCGGGAAGGGCCTTCACGCTTTCGACCTGATAGGCGTTGCAGAATTTCTGGGTGTCGGTGCCGGTCTTTTCGATCAGCGTGACCAGTTCGGCCCACTGTGCGTCGTTGATCAGGGCCGGGGCGCGGTAGCCAGCTGCACCGTTGCCGTCGTCATCCTCTTCGCCAACTGCGACGTTGAAGATACCTTTCAGCAGATACCGGGCGCCGTAAGACCCTGCAGCACCGGCGGCGTGCGTTTTGGTCATCACATCGCCGCCCTTGGCGCCCTTGCCATCGGCCGGCATGTCGCGGTGGTAGATACGGGTGTGACCGTCGCTGTGCGAAACATAGCAGAGCACGCGGACGTGATCGGGCTTCGGGGATTCCCCTTCGTCGAAGCTCAGCGAAAAGCCGTGCTGGGTGTAGATCGGGCGCAGTACCCGGTCGAGCTTGTCATAGGTGGCGTAACGGCTGCGGGTCTGCGGGTTCGATGCGTTGGAGGCGATCGGGCGCATTTCCGACTGCGCGGCGTTGAGCGCCTTGTTGAAGGCAAGCTCTGCATCGCGTGCCTGGATGCGCTCCTGCATCAGCAGCAGGCGCTCCATCTTTTCCATATCGACGGTGGGGTCAGATGCGGCTTTCGCGATCACCGCGATAAGGCTGTCGGCAAAGCCAATCGGCTCCACGGACTGCTGCGGCACTGTGGCAACTGCACTCATGGTTCTCTCCTGTGAAAAGGGTCAGCCGAACTGGAGCGCAAAGAGCGCAGCCAGGATCAGGCTGATGCTGATGGTTGCGGCCAGAAGGCGACCGCTGGAGGGGTTGGTTTCGGGATCGGGGAGGTAGGGGTTCATGCTGCGGCCGCCATCGTGACGATCTGGATGAACTTCTCGTCGAGCCCGGTGCGCTCACAGTCGGAAATCTCGCGACCGCCGGGGCTGTCCGGATGATGTGCGCCGTCCTTGTCGCGGAGGTATCCAGCGATCATCGGCGCGATGATGTCGTGGTCGATACCTTCCGGCACTTCGACGATGATGTGGCCACTGGGCAGCAGCAGCGAGAGCAGCTCGTTCGGGATCACGCCGACAAGCTGGAACAGGCTGGTGATCGACATGACCGACGAACCGTTGGCCCATGTCTGAATGGTGCTGTAGCCGATGCCAGTATCCAGCGAGATCGCTTTGAGCGTCAGGCCGTGATCGCGGTTCGCGAGCCGAAAGATGCGCTGTTGCGCCTTCTTCTGCCGCTCCACGATATTGGTTTCGTGCAACAGGACATTGTCTTCGGTCATCGGATAGCTCCGGCTGCATGGAAGGAACGAACAGACGCTGCCGGGTCAGCACTATTGGAGAGCTGTGCAGCGAGATTATCGAAAGACTGGATGGCCGCCGGACCCGGGAGAGAGTGGGCCCGGCGGCTCCCTGCGCGACCCTCGGGCGCGGGGATCGATATGAACGGCAGCAGATGGCCGTCGTGGTCGGCTATCAGGATAATTCCGGAGGGGAGGGGCATGGGTCAGGCCTCCCCGATCAGCGCAGGGACCTTCACACCGGTCAGGAGTTCGATCGTCTCACGATCTTCTTCGTCGGGCGCGTGGGGGCGAATTTTGCGGAAGCGGCTTGCATTCCAAACCCGGTCTTTTGTCACGTTGGGCGGGCCGTCGACCAGCCCCAGTGCAAGCCCAAATCCAGATACAAAGCGACACTTCCCCGCCCACTCCACAGTGTAAATTTTCCCTGCGATGGGGAAATCTACCGGGGGGAGATGTTTCTCATCGGGATGGCATCCGCCCTTCACGCACAGCGCCAGATCGCCGGCCTGCCAGTCGTCCCCGCTCACGCTGCCACGTCCTTTGTTGTGGCTTCAGTGAAGTCGGCTTCCGACAGCGACACCTTCTTCTTCTTTGCCAGTGCGATCAGCTGCGGCTGTCTCCAGCCCGGCACGCGTCCAGCGCGCTTCCAGCTGTGCACAGTTGTCAGGGGAATGCCGGTCTGCTTCGAGACCTCGCGGAAGCCGCCAAGGGCGTTAAAGATTTGATCCACCGTCATGAGCAATGGATATATGATAATCGTATATTCAGTGCAACAGATAATACGACCTTCGCATTAGACGGTCATTTTTGCGCACGGCATATGGTGGGGGTGAAAAGTCAGGCCGACATTCTCAACGCGCTACGCGACAAGGGCGTTAAACAGCAGAAGATCGCTGATTTGCTCGGTGTGAAGCAGCCAAACGTCGCAACGCTCTACACTCCGGCGAAGAACGGCAAACTGCGCAAGCTGTCGTATGATGAAGGGTTGCTGCTAATCAGCGCCTTCGGTCTTGAGAAGAAGCAGGCTGAAGCGAGCCCGATTGAGCTCCCTAGTGAAGAGACACTCCAAGTGGTGCTCTCCGAAGTGATGCGCCTTTCCGCTGGCTTGGATCTGCCGGAGTCGAAAGCTCGACCAGTCGCTCGGCATCTCGCACTTTTTCTTGAGCTGCTTTCAAGGAATCCCGCCATTCATGCCAACCCGGGTGCGATAAAGGCGGTTGCCGACGCAATAGGGTCTCAACTTCCCGATGCCAGGCCTGAAGCATAAGTCGCTTTGAGGCGCAGTCTAGGTAACAGGGCGAACACCCTCCTTCACACTCCGGACTTTGCAGCTCGATCCTGCGCACATCTGATCCCCGAGTCGCCATGTTCCATATTTGTTCTCATCAAATCCTACATGTCGAGGAAATTTCCTTCGAATAGGAAGTATTTACGTAGGATAGGGCTAGGGATGGCCCGTGGATTGCGCCCTAGGTTAAGTATGGAGGGGCGCTGCGCCGCCGCGACACCTAAAATAGGAGTGACGGCGGCACATTCCGATTTCCGTCAATAATTGGAGTCGCGCGGTTTGACGCTAGCGCAAAGTGTTCGTAACCGGCGCTGGTGACAAAAACAGTATTCCTTCCATATCGTTTCACCCGCGACGCCATTTATCAGTTTACCGGCGCTGTGGTCGGGGCGAATGGCTATCCTGTCGATTCTGACATCAATCTGGATTTTAAGAATTTAGGTTACATTGATGGATCGGGTTTGACGGTGCTGTGCAATACGGTGGAATGGCTGCATAGTCATGGCGTCAGATTGGCCATTTCCAATCATTCGCCAGATACCGCTTCGATCAAATACCTAGACGATTGCGGTTTTTTTGAACATTTAACTGGAAAGACGCTGCGTCCTCACGCGAGATTGCGGCAGACCACACTGCCCTTCGCCCGCGTCGAGCACGCGGAGGCTCATGGCTGGCTTGAAGCGAACTTTACACCATGGCTATCAGGCATACTGGCTGTTCGTCCTGGCGCGGTAGGCAGTGTACGCACGTGCATGAAAGAAATTTTCAATAACATTTTAGACCACTCAACCCAGAGCATCGGCTTTGTGCACTGCCAACATTATCCGAAGCCTAAATTGGTTGGCGTAACAGTTTCCGACTTCGGGAAAGGGATACCACGCAACATCCGCACACTTTCGCCAAATCTGACCGATGCCGAGGCGATTCTAAAGGCGACAGAAGAGGGCTTCACAACGAAGAGCAATCCTCGGAACATGGGTGTCGGTCTTGACTTCCTGATCGAAAATGTGATTGGGAATGGAGGAAATGTTAGCATATACTCCTATATGGGATCGGTGCATTGTTATCGAGATGATAACGGGGAAGCCATTCGCGAGCCCAGAACCGGGAACGGATATTACCCTGGAACGCTCGTAGATATTACCCTGCGCACCGACTGCTTTGTTGGTGATGACGAAGAAGAAGAGGAAGAGATCGAATGGTAATTGTTACCCTCAATCACGTTCCCCAGTGCTTCTCGGCTCAGGATGGTAAGGTTATATATGACCTTATCAGGCCGCACTTTGCTCGCGGCAAGCGCGTCACGATCTCATTTTCTGGCGTGACTGATATGCCGTCATCATTTGTTAACTCAGCGCTTGTGCCCTTTATCAAAATGTACGGCGCTGACTGGGTGAGGGCCCATCTTGCCATCAAGGATGTCACTCCACTGATTGCAGGCATGATAAAGCGCTGTTTCGCAAATGCTGAGAGAGCGCTTTTGGCAGCCTGATCCGGATTGCTAACGTTATCAAGCCCGCCATCTCCGGATAGGCGGGCTTTTCATTGCGTGGAACAAAGCGCCGGCCTCTCTGTTCTCGCGGTTAGGAACGGCGCGGTCTAAGCATGCGCCGCGTCGTTCTGCCATTTCAGCGATCGCACTTGCGGTCGTCAAAATCCCGCATATTCTGACCTCAGCCGATCTACGCCCGAGCCCTCGTGCTTAGCGGTCAGGAACGACGCGGCCTTTGTGCATCCACCGCGTCGTTCCGCCCTATCTTCCAAATGTAAACTACCGTAACACTGTCACAGCCGCCAACTTCCCCCAAGGACATGGCGGTTAGGAACGGCGCAACTTACCCAAGCCCCTGCGCCGTTCCGCCCATGATCCACGCCCGCCGATGTGCGGGCTCAACGGCCAACAATGCACATCAGACGATGGTACTCCTCGCCATACGTGCCTGGCACAATATATTCTGATCTAAAGGGCCCCTCGGATCCCATCGGGCCACCGTCTGCTCGATAGAACTGACGCTGCGTGACCGAAATCTCGTCTCGTTGGCAATCAACCGCGTATCGCGTCATGCTTTCGCGGTAGGCAACATTGCGGTTGTTCTTGTGCATGCCGCGCACCCAAAACACGACATAGTTAGGCTTGTCAGTCTGCGCAGCCAGCAAGTCTTCAGCGCGAATGGCGTAGTCATCGACCTGCCCTTCAGGTGCGATGTTGATCCAGATCGTGCCGTTGCTTCCTAGGCTAAATCCGTTTGGTGAATGCGAGGCAACCCAGTTCAAATATGGGCTGTCCGTTTGTCCGACCACGCTCATCGGGTTGACCGCCATCCCCAAGGCCGCCGCGATAACAAGAAACCTATCGCGCCTTTTTGCCTCTCTAAGCATTCCACCCTCCCTGCTTTCACCACTAGCATAGCGGATTGGAGGGGATTGCGTACGGATTTACGCGCCCATCACGGAAATACGAAAATCATATTGACATGAATATACGATAATCATATTTATATCTCCATCAACCCGGTGAGCCGCAAGCGCAGACCCGGAAATGGAGGCACAGATGGCGGAAGCCGTTTTCACATACGCAGAGGCAAGGGCGAGGGCTGAGAAGACCGGCGTGTTCCAGGTGAACCCGGATCGGCCGCAACTGTGCTTCGCTTGGCGGGTCACATACACTCGCGACAAGGGCGGCTACTGTCAGGATGGATCGCGGTTCTTCGGATACCGTGCGGAAGCCCAGCAGGCCGCTGATCAGGCGATGCGCGATGACAACCGCGATGACGCCCGCTTCATGGGTGAGCTGGTTGCCGAGGTCCATCTCGTCACCACTTCGCTGAACTGCATCCTTGCTGACGAATGGCACCGCACCGTCGAGGTGTGGGGTGTTCTCGCGAAGATGAACCCGGACCACTTCCACTACAGTTTTGGCCGTTTTGAGCCGCTGACGCCGTGGGCAGCAGGTCGGCACGAACGCCTGACAGAGCTTCGCCAGGAGGCGCAGCGGGCACTGCCGGATTATCCGCTGACCGCCGTGTCGACCGTGATGCAGCGCGCCTTTGAACAGCGCCAGAACATTCCTACGCGGAGGATCGCAGCATGAGCCTGCCAGCACGCGAAACCTACGAAGGTGGGAATGGTGGATGGGCAGATGGCCGTCTGGGCCAAGCCTACGACCTGATCGACGCTGTGATGCGTGACCAGCACCCCGAACACGACAGCCGCGAGATGCTCAAGAAGCTGACCGAAGGCGTCGAAAAAGCTGACATTGAAATTGGGAGGACGCTGTGAGCATCACCCGCACAATCGAACTGAAGGACCTGTTGCCCGCAGAGATCGCGGAGCTGTTCTGCGAAATGGACGCTGAACAGCAGGCGGAGTTTTTCGCCAACATTCAGCGCCTCGCGGCAGAGTGGCCGGGTGCAGGTTGGTGCCAGCAGTCGCACGACATTGCTAAAGCCGTCAATCCCGCAGCGCGCGAGGTGATCACGAAGCTGGCTGAGCATGTCCTCTGCCATGATGAACTGGTCCTCGCCGTCCATCAGTACCGCAGTGATCTGAAGTACCCTCCTGCGCCCGATAGTGTGCAGCGCCGGCTTGCGATGATCGATGACCTGATCTCACGTTCTTCGGGAGACGCAGCATGACAGACGTCAACCAGACCGCTGTGGAGGCTGCGGCGAAGGCTCACTGTGATTTCTTCGGCGGCGAAGGTTGGTGGGATACTGGCCTGATCGCTGACACGAAGCCAAAGGCGCTGGAAGCCATGCGGGTTGCGCTTGCAGCCATGCCCGCCAGCCAGACCGATCAGGACAAGCTGATCAACGAGTTGGCTCAGGCGGTGATCGCGTATGATGATCTTCTCCGCAGCTATTCTGGCCCACTCTCCGTCCTTTGCGCCGGCGATGTCGCCAGCATTGACGCTGCTTATGATGCATTGATCGCACAGGCCAAAGCCCTACTCAACCGCGCCCGCGCGCAGGGCGGTGAAGCGTGACCCGCGAAGAAATCCTTGCTCTCCAGCGCGGCATTGAAGCGCTGCGGGATCAGCACGACGATTGCCTCGTCGTATCGGTGGGCACCACCGCCGCTGACTGCGATGGTGATGATGGTTTTGCGATCGCAACAGTTCGGATGGGCCGTGACGAAGGCACCGCTCAAGCGAAGTATCTGGACGATGCAATCCGCCTAGCTCGTCGGCAGATCCTCGACGCTCGCGCGCTCCGTGAGAAGAAGCGGGCTGCTGAGAAGGCCCGGGGAGATCAGGGCTAATGTCCTCTCTCCCGATCATCTCCACGACTGGCCTTCGCGAAAGCATGGCCGCCCTTGATCGCATGTCTGCCGAAGCGCGCGCCGGAATGAGCGAACAGCGCTGGGCAGAACTCCAAGCTGAATGGAATTCGTGATGGCTGATGAACTGAAGCCCGTGTCCAAAGCGCAAGACGTTTCCAGTCGCATCAGACTGTATTCGGCTTGGCGTGACGGCCAAGGTGAAATGAACAACGCGCCTTTTGAAGCAGCGGACTTGCTAGATCAGATGGCGGACGCCCTGACCGACCCGAACGCGGTCCACGTCAACATGCTGGCCGGGCACATCGCCAAGCCGTCGATTGACCAGATCGTGCACATCTATGGCGCTGATGCCCTACGCGCGGCTGTTTCAGCATGGCAGGACATTGCCAGCGCGCCGAGGGATGGGACTGAGGTTCTTGTCCTAATCCGCCCCAAGGTCATTCGGCTTGGCTGGTACTTCGTGAGATCGTCCAGAACAGAAGGGTGGTGCGACGAAAACGGCCGCGCGATCAAGCCCACCCACTGGCAACCCCAGCCAACCCCACCAGTCGGGGAGCAATAAGCCATGCTCACCACGATCATCGCTTTCGTTGGGATCGGCGGGTTCTCCGCCTGGGCGATCTGGGCAACCCTTCGTGAAGCGCGCCCCGGCATTGTCGCTGTCATCCGCACGTTTGGCGGCCCGCGTGGTGCGCTGCGTGATGTGGCCAAGGGCATGGGCCACGGGATCGCTTTGGCTGCGCTCATGATCCTTTTCGCTCTTGGATTTGTGGAGGTGTTTTGTGGCTGAAAACAACAAACCTTTCCTCGCCTATGCAGTTCTGGAGCAGAATGAAAACACAGGCGGGATCATCTACGCGCAGCACTCTGTCACAGCCCGCCGTATCGGTGCGAACGAATATGCAAATGGCGAATTCTCGTATGTGACTTGCACCCGTGCACCTTGGGCTGATCCATACTTTGACACCACCCTACCAGTGTCAGTGATGATCCTACACGGATGGCACTTCGAATGCGCAGGCTGCGGCCGACGCGTCGATGAAGACATGATCTATGACCGGCAGATCCACCCTGATGATGTTGTCGGTCATCAGCACAGCATGGTGTTCTGCGATGCCCGGTGCGAGGCAGCTTTAGCATTGGAACGAGCTAACTGCGAGCACCTCAAAAAACGCTGGCTGCGTCGCTTTGCCAAATTCGCCAAACGCCGGTTTCCTGCTTCACAGCCAGTGGAGGCGCATGCTTACGCCTCTTGCTATGATGGCAAATGCCGCATTCAGGAAGTGGCTGTAGAGATCGACTTCCCCGGCCGATCTGGGGCCTTGGCTCAACTTTCGTGGCGCCGGCAAAGCCGGATGCGGGGCGATCCCTATCCGAAACCGATCTGGCTGTGCTCTGCCGTCGATCGGGATGTGTTCCAAGCATACGCAAGATCCACAAAATCCCCCACCGCCTCGACGGTTCCCTCTCCTCCCGCAGCGGTCGAGGACGCTGCGGCCTTGGGAGAGCGGTGATGCAGGATTACCAGCACGAAGTTGATCGCTGGATGGACGCTTGCTTTGGCGAGCCCATTAAATCCGATCAGTTGGAGCGCGCAGATCGCTTTATCGAAGAGGCGCTGGAACTGGCGCAGACCTTTCCCGAATTCACTGCCGATCGGGCGCATGCTTTGGTGGATTATGTCTTCGGCCGGGCGGTAGGTGAACGCGAACAAGAAGTCGGCGGCGTAATGGTTACGCTGTCCGCCTTGTGCAACACGTCCAGCATCGACATCGCCAATGCGGCCGATGTTGAGTTGGCCCGGATCTGGACGAAGGTCGAAGCGATCAGAGCCAAGCAGAAGGCCAAGCCCACGGGTTCAGCACTTCCGATCGCGCAGGCAGCATCATGACCACCCTCTCCGGCAAACCCTCCATGCCCTGCGCCTGGAGCGCGCAAGTCCACGGCAAGGTCCAGCCCATGCGCAAGACGAGAGCCGATTATCCGCAGCCTATGCGGTTTCTGACAGACACCAAGCCGGGGTTTTGGGCTCGGGTATTTGGGAGGGGTTGATGAGCAAGGATAGCGTGACGCAGGCTGATCTGAATTTCCGGCATCAGCTTCTCAAATACATTATTGATGGCATCTCTCGCCCATGCACCGACGGTGACACGATCGATGATCGCACTGATGCGATCGACGGCATGATTTCCGAATACCGCCTCACCAGCACAGCCGAAGCAGAGCGCCAGATCGCTGATCTGCGGGCTGAGAATGAGCGGTTGCAGGATGCACTGCAGCCGTTTGCCGACAAAGCCACCATGGAAGACGGAACGCTGAAGCATGGCTTCATAACATTGAATGCTGAACCATTCCGTGCCGCTGTTGCCGCTCTCGCATCGAACGGGGGTGAAGGGTGAGCGTGCGCAAACTTCGCGCGAAACAGCGCGGCATGAAATGCAACTTCTGCGACGCTCCTGCGGTCTGGCGCGGAGTTTATTTCACCCGTTTCGCCTGCGCGGCCCATTACGAGAAATTGGTTGATATCGACAATGAGCAGCAACGCCGGGACGCCCATCAGTCAGAAGCGGAATGGGAATTGGGGATATGACAGCGACACCTGAACAGATCGCGTTGGTGATGGCGCGGCGGATTGCTGCGGAGATATTGGTGGATCGCCACAGCCGCATGAAGGCGAGTGCGATGAAGCGCAATCTTGTCCGAAACATTGACGAGGTTCGTGCTGGCCAACTGGATCAACTTCCCGAAGTCCAAGCCGCCCTTGCAGCAATCACCGAAACGACGGATCGCGCGGCGAAGCTGGTTCACAAATACAGCGAAGGCGACAACATTCTCGGAATAGCGGCTGCTGCGGCGCTGTGGTCCGGGCTACATCTGAAAGGCTCTGACAATGGTTGATGCAGTGACACAGGAAGAGTTTTGCCGTCGATTCAAGGCCCACATGCTCAATCGCGCCGGTCCGACATTCGACGATGGCCAAAGCATCGCTGATTACGCGGATGAGACGGCTCCGTCTTATTTCGAGTGTGATTGGCAGCGATCTGAAGGCCCCGAGGCCTGCGCGGATGCAGACATGAGCTATTGGGGCGAAAGCTGATGGTTGATGCGTTGGTGAAGGAAGTGTTCGCGATCCTCTGGCGGCGGGAATGCTACAATGGCGTCACTCTCGGTGACGTGGATAGCTATCGCGAAGGTGGATCGCACGACATGGGCGGCCGGGTAGAGCGATACGAGGCAGAAGCGCGCGAAATTGCCGACATGCTCGAACGCCTCGCTGCGCCGCAGGTGGAGCGGTTGCGTAAGGCGTTGCAGCCGTTCGCGGATCGGTGCGCCAGCGACGTACGGGCATCCGACCATGATGAAGCGGGGCTGACAGTAAAGGTTAAGTACCTGCGCGCCGCCATCACCGCCCTTCACGGAGCCGATCATGACTGACCTGGTAGCGCGGATAGAAGCCGCGACAGGCCCGGATCGCGATATCGATCGTGAGATTGCGCCGCTGGTCGGCATCCGTGTTGTGGACGAAGGCCACCCAATCGGCGTCTGCTATTACGACCAGAACGGGGCTTTCGTGCCGCTGCCTCGCTTCACCGCCTCGATCGACACCGCGCTGACGCTGGTGCCGGAGGGGTGGACCGGCATAATCCCTGTGCGTGGCGGGCGGGGTGAAGATGCTTGGCTCTGGCCGGAAAATGGCACGATGAACAAGGGCTATCGTGTCACCGCCGCCACCCCCGCGCTTGCTCTCTGTTCCGCAGCCCTGAAAGCAAGGGAGGCGGGTAATGGGTGAGAAGCCAACCGACGACCAGATCATTGCTTCAATGAACCGGTTCGGCGGCTCGGGGGTGACCTATGCCATCGCCAACGGCCTGCGGATGTTCGAGCCGTGCTTCAACATTCGGACGGATTGGCTTTTGCGGCAGCTCAAACGAATGGAGCGACAGGGGCGCGTCGAACGTGCGCCGACCTCCTATTCCGTTCAGATATGCTGGAAGGTAGCTCGCCATGACTGACCCTCACGCAATAGCACGGAGCCTGACGGATCGTGAACGGCGGACAATGTCCGATCCACAGCGTTTGCTCTGGCGCGACGACGTAGAAGGCATCTGTCCGACGCCAGGTCTCTGCTGGGAGTACGGCGACACGGCCCGCTGTGGTCCATGTGCGATCAAGCAGGCAGAGGCATTCGGCGTCGAGCCGAATTTGTCGCTGCCGAATTTGCCTGAGGTTTACCGGCTGCGTCGGGAGTTGAGCCGCATTCTCGAAGGGGAGGCGAAGGATGGCCAAGGTTCCTGAAATCACATCGACCTTTGCCCTTCTCGATATCCAGAAGGGCCGCAAGAAACTGGAAAAGCATCTGGCGAAGCACGGGCCGGTGCGCGTTCTAATCGAAGCCACAATCACTGAGCCATGGGGCGGGGACGATGGAACGAGCATCGAATTTACGTGCGCCGTCACGGGCGTGACTATCAGGGAGGCAGGCCAGTGACAGCACCTGAATTGCTCACCGAGGAACAGGCTGCCCGCCTCTTGCTGATGAGCGCGCGGTCACTGCGCGATCTGCGGCGGCAGGGGCTGATCGGCTTCGTCCAGATCACGGCCCGCAAGATTGCATATCGACCGGAAGACTGCCGCGAGTATGTTGCTACGCGCATGCGGCGCCAGGCTCCGCCGGCCGATCCGCTTCCGAAGGGCACCCGCAGGCCCGCGAAAGGACCGGCCGTGGCAGGGCAGATCGTGCCATTCAGTCAGCGGAACAAGCGATGACGGTTTACCGGCCGAAGACCAGCCCCTTTTACCACTTCGATTATCAGTATCGCGGTGTCCGGTATTACGGATCGACCAACTGCAAATCGAAGCGCGATGCCGAGCGGTTCGAGCGCGACCACCGCACGGAGGTTGCTACCGGCAAGAAAGACAAGCCGTCGATCACGTTGGACGAAGGGATCGGCATTTTCTGGACCGACAGCGGATCATTCGATCGCAACCAGCGCACCACGGAATATCAGCTGGAGAACATTCTCCGGCTGCTGGGTCGGTCGCTGCTGCTGCAGGATATTGATGACCTGCATGTGTCGCGGATGATTGCGATCCGGCGGACCGAGACGGCGAACCCCTCGAGAAAGCGGACGCGCAAAAGCCCGCCGGCGAAGATCGTCTCGGCATCCACGGTGAACCGCGAAACAGAGCTTCTGCGCCGGGTGATCCGTCACCTCGAAGCGCGGTATCGCGTGGGCGAGATCAACTGGAAGAAGCACCGGCTGAAGGAACCGAAAGAGCGCGTGCGGGAAGCCAGCCCCGAAGAGGAAGCCCGGCTGTTCGAGGTCTTGCGGGAGAAGCACCCGGATCTATGCGACCTGGTCGAATTCGCTTTACTCAGCGGCGCGCGGAAGAACGCTGTCGTCACGCTGCTTTGGTCGAAGGTTGATCTGCGCAAGGGCGTGGCGTCGGTCCACACCAAGGGCGATGTCTGGCACCAGTTCCCGCTGTCGCCGCGCATGAAGGAGATCGTGGCCAATCGCCCGAAGGTCGGCCCGTTCGTCTTCACCTATGTCTGTGAGCGGCCAGCGCCACCGCGTGGTGATCGACCCCGCCGGCTGCGCGGAGAGCGATACCCGTTCAGCGCGCAGGGCTGGAACAGGAAGTGGCTGCGCGCGCTGGCCGAGGCCGGGGTCACTGATTTCCGCTTCCACGATCTGCGGCACACCGCCGCAACGAGAATCACCCGATCGTCAAACCTGAAGGTTGCTCAGAAGCTGCTGGGCCACACGCGCATCGAAACCACCGCCAGATATGCGCACGCGAGCGACGACGATCTGCTGTCAGCGATGATAGATGTTGAGCAGTCCCGAAATAGTCCCGAAGCGGTCAGGGATGCGGTATCGAGAAACGGCGGAAAACCGCCACTCAGGAGGGTCAAATGAAGTCTGGTCCCAAACCAGATGCGCTACCAGGCTGCGCTACTCCCCGACTCTTTCATATCCTGCATGGTGGGCCCGGCAGGATTCGAACCCGCGACCTAGCCGTTATGAGCGGCCAGCTCTAACCGCTGAGCTACAGGCCCGCCGTCATGCTCGACCGGGCCCCGTTAGCGATCTGTCCGGGTTGTGGCAAGCGCTGGCCAACAGATAGTTTGCGGCCCTGACGGGTCAGCGTTGCACCGCTGCCAATATGCCCGAAACCGTGGTCGGCTGCACATTGCGCCGGCGCAGATAGGCGAAAGCCTGCCGCCACCAGTCGTATAATGCGTCCAGCCCGGCCTGATCGCGGACATAGGGGGTATGCCCGATTTCCAGCGATGGGCTGTGGAAAGAAAACACCAGCAAGGGCAGGCCATCATCCAGGGCAATATCGATGCCCCGGATCGCTTCATCAATCCGCGTGCCTTCCGGCGTCAGCGGAATGCGCTCGAGCAAGCCCAGCCGTGACATCAGCCCGCGCAATTGCGGCATGCGCCACAGGGAGGGATAGATGGCATCCCCCTGTTGCCGCAACGGGCCCCAGAACACCGTGGTCAGCGGGCATTCCAGCAGGGTCTTTGCCGAATCCACCCAATAGGGTTGCAGCGGGAAGGGGCGATAATCACGCCCGCCACCGGCCCCATAATCAAATTTGGACCGCACCGAACTGTCGATCGCGATGCCGCCATCGGACAGGATCTGCGCGGTATTGGGCCCCAGCCCATAACGCCCGGCGCGATAGATCAGCGGAGCGCAGCCGAACCTGGCCTCTATCATGTCGCGCAGCTGGTTGAATTTCGCCCGTTCCAGTTCCGGCGGCAGATTGCCGGCGAAGGAATTGTGCGGGGTCACATCCTCTTCAAACGGCGGATTGACCCAGGGGTGCAATTGTACGCCCACTTCGGCCTTGCCCGATTGTACCGCCGGGGCCAGCGCTTCAATGGCCGCATCACAGGTGACGATTGGCCAGTCGACCAGATAGATCGGCACCACGCCTTCGCTTTCGCAAAAGGTCTGGAACGTGCCCAGCGCTGCGACATGGCGCAGTCCATGGCCTTCGCGTTTCAGCGGCTGGTTCCAGTCGAATTCTTCTTCGGTATCGACCGTGACAATGAAGCGCTGGCCGAAACCTTCGCCAAATCGCGCGATCGCGCCCGGCTGGGGCGGATCGATGAGCGACTTCATTGCATCTGCCCCCTGATTGACTTCAGCCACCCAACTGCATGCCGAATGTATCATGGCTATTATCGGGCCGTGTCTCGGTCAAGACAGGCAGGCTGAGAATCAGCTGATCGCCGGTGCGGATCAGGCCGCCGCCGGTGGCGATCGCTTCCGCACGGGCCAGGCGAAGGGTGAAGCCGGTGCCGAAAGCGCCGGTGGAAATCGAACCGGCGCGATGCTGGCCGCTGGTGTCGAACAGATCGGCGGTTTCGCGCATGGCGGCGGGAATCTCTGCAGCAATGGCCAGATCCGTGCCATCGCCATGCATGGTGAGGGCCAGGGTTTCACCCGGTGCCATGGAACCTGCCAGCGTGGCGAGCACGCGCCACACCAATTGCTGGATATCGGTCTGTTCCACGCCGACCACAAAGGGGCCGCCCGAAGCCTCAAAGGCAATACGGGCGTCGCGTGGGCGCAGGACATTTTCCAGCCGCTGCAGAATGGTATGCACCGCTTCGCGCATGTCGGTGCTGCCTTCGGGCAGGGTCATGGCCCGGCTTTCCAGCTTGGCCAGACGTTCAATCTCGTCAAAACCGGCCAGAAGCCGCGCCGCATCCACCGCCACAGAAGCGGCCAGCGCGCGATATTCATTGGGCGCCGGGCCAAACAATTGCTGCTGGATGATTTCGGCAAAGCCCTGGATCGCATTCACCGGTGTGCGCAATTCATGCAGCACCTGACGCATCCGGTCTGAACCGGGATCCACCGTTTCGACGGCGCTGGCCGGGTCGCTTTCTTCTGCCTGACGGCGGATGCGACCGGCATAGCCTTCAAAGGCGCGGTTGATGGCGGCGAAGCGCGGGGTGGCGTCGATCAGCCACAGGCCTGACACGGCCGGGGCTGCGGCCAGGCTGATCTGGCCGCCACGAACCGGCAGGCGCAATTCCATATTGCGGGCGCTGACAGGGTCCAGGCTGGCAATGGCGCCCGGGTCCGTATCACCCAGCGTGATCCCGACCACCATCGGCGCAACGCCGGGGGAGGCCCAGCTGATCATGCCGCTGGAATCGGCTTCGAACTCGAAGCCGGTGATGACCTTAGGCTGGAGCGGGGTGGCATTGGCGGCCATCGGCCGGGGCAGGGTGCCGCCATTGTCGCTGCGTGCCTGCCGGAACGCCTCTATCCTGCGCACAAGGGCGCTGATCTCTGCCGATCCGCTGCCCGGCTCAGGCGTGTTTGATGCCGCTGCAACCGGTACGGCCGACAGCGGGATCACGGCAGCGGCTTCGGGCGCCGCCATGCTGACGGCGGCTTCCGGGCGTTGCGATGTCACACTGCCGGCCTGCGGCTGGCTGCTGGCATCGGGCAGGACCAGATCGCCCACGCCCAGCCGTTCCAGCATCTGCCGTGCCCCTTCCGGCAGATCGGAACGGTGGCGCAGGAACCCACGGGCAGTGACTGGCAGATGGGGAATGATCTGCAGCCAATCGGCGTCGGTCAGGCTCGCGCTCGACATGGCGGCGGCGGCGACCTGCGGTTCGCGGTCTGCCAGCCAGTTGACCAGAGCAGGATTGCGCAGCCGTGTGCCGGGCTGGCGAAGGATCGCCGCCTGCCACAGGAAGGGCTGGCTATCGGACAATTCGCCCAGGCGATTGAGCGCTTCGTCGGACAGGGCAGGATCGCTGTCGCCGGGCAGGGTGCCGAGCAGATCGATCAATTGCCGATATTGCGTTCGCGCAGCCGTATCGCTGTCTGCGCGGGCGCGCAAAACGGTAGCGAGACGGTCATCAAACAGCATCGAATCTCCGGCGGTCAGCATGCATGCGCAGAAAGGTGTGCCATCTGCACATAGCCGGGTTTTTGCAATGGGTGACAGCTTCGATTTGACACGTTGCAAAGCGGGACAGTTGCGGCCATATATAACATTATTACTGATTTGCCCGTTTTCAGGGTTGTAAATTTCATTTTTGAGCCGAAATCTTCATGGATTGATGGTTCGGGCTAGAGGTACGATGGCGACACTGGATATTATCGATCGGCATCTGCTCGCTGAATTGCAGCAGGAAGGCCGTGTAACGAATGTTGACCTTGCCAAACGTGTCGGGCTGACCGCGCCGCCCTGCCTGCGCCGGGTGCGTGCATTGGAAGAAGCCGGGGTTATCCGGGGCTATCACGCCGATCTCGATCCGTCGAAGCTGGGGTTTGCGATCACGGTGTTTGCCATGGTCAGCCTGAAGAGCCAGGCGGAAGAAGATTTGCGCGCATTTGAAGATCATATCAAGGCGCAGCCTGAAGTGCGCGAATGCCATATGCTCAATGGCGAAATCGATTTCATCCTCAAGATCGTCAGCCAGGATCTGCAGAGCTTCCAGGAATTCCTGACCAGCCGCCTGACCCCGGCCCCCAATGTTGCCAGCGTCAAGACGTCGCTGACTATCCGCACGGCCAAGAGCCTGCCGGGTGTTCCGCTGGACTGATCAACGCCAGCGGTGATAGCTTCCAATCCAGAGGCAGCCCGCAAAGGGCGCCCGGGTTGGGGAGTGGATGATGGGCTTGAAACAGGCTGCCGTTGTGGCGGCGGGCATGGCTGCGTTGGCAGGGCTGGGTGCAACCAGCGCTATCGCGCATCACAGTTTTGCGGTGTTTTTCGATTCTGATCGAACGATCACGATCACCGGCACGGTCACCGCGTTTCGTTTTACCAATCCCCACGGCACCATCGCCCTCGATGTGACGGGCACCGATGGGAAAGTGACCGCGTGGCGGGCGGAAACCAATGCGCCCGTGGTGCTGACCCGGCGCGGCTGGCGGCGGGACAGCGTGAAGCCCGGGGATCAGTTGACCATCGATGGCTGGGTTGCGCGTGACGGCAAACCCTATCTCCGCTTGCGGAGCGCGCGCGATGCGCAGGGCCGGCTGATCGGCCAGTCGGCATTCGGTCAGGCGGATGATTGATATGCGGACTGCACGATCGATCCTTATCCCCATGGCCGCCGTCGGATGGATGCTTGCCACCACGGTTCAGGCGCAGGCTTCTGCCCCCGATATCTCGGGCTTCTGGGCGCCGTCTTTCGAACCGGGGCCGCGTGATCAGAGCCTGCTGGACAAGCTGCCGCCAGATACGGTGCTGGTCGAAGACACCGGGGTGGAGGAATTTCCGCGCGGTGAGTTCGGCGGGCTGAAGCTGAAACCCGATGCCTTGCGCCATGCCGAACAATGGCAGCCGGAAAACGACATGAGCCTGCAACGGGTCTGTCTGGTCCCCTCCATCGTCTATTCGATCCAGGGGCCGTTCCCCTTCGAGATCATCCAGACGGCAGAGGTGACAATCTTCAAATATGAATATTTTGATCAGATCCGGCTGATCTACACCGACGGGCGCGCGCATCCGCCGGCCGATGCCCCGCACACCAAGATGGGTTTTTCCACCGGTCGCTGGGAAGGGGATGAACTGGTGGTCGAAACCAGCCACATCGCCGCATCGACCATCACCAACAACGGGCTGGATCACAGCGATGATGTGCGAATGGTCGAACGCTATCGCCTGCAGGGCGATGGCAAGACGCTGGCCGCGACCCAGTGGTTCAGCGATCCATCGGTGCTGGACAACAATGGCGCGCGCTACATCGCATGGAGCAGCCGGCCGGGCGAATATGTGAACCCCTATGAATGCGATCCCAGCTTTGCGCTGGAATATTCCCAGATCGGCCAGAGCCAGTGAGAGTGGGGCCAGTGAAGGCAGCGGATTAGACGGTGTGGACAAATTCCAGATTAGCGAGATGGCAGAAATTGGTGGTTAGCTGCCATTACGGATTGGCCCAGCCGGATGGTTGTCGTTTGTTGTTCAGCGACAGTTGGTCACTCTATGCGGCCACGTCGGAAACAGGAGTTGTCTTCACGTGGAAGGCCAAATACCAGCGGAAAAATTTCCGCAAATCGGAACTGTAGAAGACCCGGCGCTATTCAGAGACTGTGACCGAAACTTGCTACTGAGTTATGAGGTTGCCCCTGTCGATGGCGGGGGAAACGCAATTTTAGCGTTCAGCGACGTGGTCTATTACGAGTTAAACCCGAACAACGTCCACGAAGGCTTGCGCAATTCCAAATACCCGGTCCGCAATTGGGATTTTACAGAGATTTTAGGAAGCGATCGCACTGATAGATGGTCACACCCGCATTCACCACGCCGATTTTGGACAATTTCATTCAACGACTGGATGGTCGAGATCGTGTTTTCCGGCGTGAAGCTGGTTCATGAGTCTAGGGAGGAGATCGCTCCTGACGTCGGATTACTAAGTTATCTGACTGCGCCCCGATGACTAGCAGCCTTGTCTGTACGTCCGCTTCGGGGCGAAAGCGGGAATGCCGATTTTTTCCACGCGGCCTGGGACAGGCCAACAAAAAAGGGCCGCCGCTTTTCGAAAAAGCGGCGGCCCTTTTTGTTTAGATCAGGCGATCAGGCTTCGCGTTCTGCGAGCCATTCTTCCAGCCATTTGATCGAATAATCGCCGTTCAGAATATCCGTTTCCTGCAGCAGCGCCTTGTGCAGCGGGATGGAGGTCTTGACGCCGTCGATCACCATTTCTTCCAGCGCGCGGCGCAGGCGCATGATGCAGCCTTCGCGGGTGCGGCCATAAACGATCAGCTTGGCGATCATGGAATCGTAATAGGGCGGGATCTGATAGCCGGCATAAAGCCCGCTATCCACGCGCACATGCATGCCGCCGGCCGCGTGATAGGCCGTCACCTTGCCCGGGCTGGGGGTGAAGTTGAACGGATCTTCGGCATTGATGCGGCATTCGATGGCATGGCCATGGAATTCGATCTCGTCCTGCTGCACCGACAGCGGCTTGCCATCGGCGATGCGGATCTGTTCGCGCACCAGATCGAGCCCGGTGATCATTTCGGTTACCGGGTGTTCCACCTGCAGGCGGGTGTTCATTTCGATGAAATAGAACTGGCCGTCTTCCCACAGGAATTCGATCGTGCCTGCTCCGCGATAGCCCATGTCGGCCATCGCCTTGCGCACCACTTCGCCCATGCGTTCGCGCTCACCGGCGGAAAGAACGGGGGAGGGGGCTTCTTCCAACACCTTCTGGTGGCGGCGCTGCAGCGAACAGTCGCGTTCGCCCAGATGGATCGCGCCACCATTGCCGTCGCCAAACACCTGGAATTCGATGTGGCGCGGATTGCCGAGATATTTTTCGAGATAGACGGTGTCATCGCCGAAGGCGGATTTCGCCTCGCTCTTGGCCTGACCGATCAGGCTTTCGAGCTGATCGGGTGAAGCAATCACCTTCATCCCGCGACCGCCGCCGCCGCTGGCGGCCTTGACCAGCACCGGATAGCCGATTTCTTCGGCAACACGGGCGGCTTCTTCGATCGAATGGATGGCGCCGTCTGATCCGGGCACCAGTGGCAGGCCCAGGGCACCGGCGGTGCGCTTGGCTTCCACCTTGTCACCCATGGTGCGGATATGTTCGGGCTTGGGCCCGACCCAGACGATGCCGTGGGCTTCGACGATTTCCGCAAACTGGGCGTTTTCGGACAGGAAGCCGTAACCCGGGTGGATCGCATCTGCGCCGGAAATCTCCGCCGCAGCGATGATCGCCGCCTGGTTGAGATAGCTCTGCGCCGCATTCGGCGGGCCGATGCAAACCGCATGATTGGCCAGCCGCACATGCATGGCATCGGCATCAGCGGTGGAATGGACGGCAACCGTCTCTATGCCCATTTCATGGGCCGCGCGGTGAATTCGCAGCGCGATTTCACCGCGATTGGCAATCAGCAGGCGCGTAATCGGCATAGGCTCAGCCGATCACCACCAGCGGCTGGTCATATTCGACCGGCTGCGCGTTTTCGACCAGGATCTGCTTCACGGTGCCGGCTGCGGTGGCGGTGATGGGGTTCATCACCTTCATCGCTTCGACGATCAGCAGGGTCTGGCCTACAGAAACCGTATCACCAACCTTGATGAAATTGGCCGCGCCCGGTTCAGAGGCGAGGAAGGCCGTGCCAACCATCGGCGACCGGACAGCGCCGGCCAGATCCGCAGCAGGCGCTGCAGCCGGGGCCGCATCTGCCGCAACGGCAGCCACAGGCGCCGGTGCGGCGGCATATGCTATCGGTGCCGCAGCAACGCCGCCACCGCGCGAAACGCGGATCTTGCGATCGCCTTCTTCGACCTCGATTTCGGTCAGGCCGGTTTCGGCCAGCAATTCTGCCAGTTCGCGAACCAGCTGTGTATCAATCTTCATACCGGTTTCTCCGGTGTTGCCCTTGGCCTCGGCCATTTATTCCTCACGGGATAGGTCAAACAAGCGGAGGCCTATGCGTGCTGCTGCCGCTCATGGCAAGGGGCAGGGCGCGCGTTCTCCGCGGGTGAGCGGGGGAAAACCCCGTTAAAGGCGTGCCGCCGCTTCAAGCGCAAGTTCATAACCATAGGCGCCAAAGCCGGCAATCGTGCCTTTTGCGGCCATGGCGACATAGCTTTTGTGGCGGAAGCTTTCGCGGGCGTGCGGATTGGACAGGTGAACCTCTATCACCGGGGTGCGGATCGATCGGATCGCATCATAGATGGCGATGGAGGTATGCGTCAGCGCGCCGGCGTTCAGCAGCACGGCGCGGGCCTGTTCGGCCTGGGCTTCGTGCAGCCAGTCGCACAGATGGCCTTCATGATTGGACTGGCGGAAATCAACCGTGATGCCCAGTGCCTGGCCGCGATCTTCCAGCCGACCGGCAATATCATCCAGCGTGTCCGAGCCGTAGATTTCCGGTTCCCGTGTGCCGAGCAGGTTCAGATTCGGTCCGTTCAGGACATAGATGAGATCGGCCATGGGGTTTCCTTGCTGGCGGTGACGGTTCTGAATTGGATGGGGCGCCATAACCCGCCTTGGCGGGCAGGGCAAAGCCGTGCCGTCGTAAAGGCGCTCGCCCATGCGATAGAATGCCCGCGATGGCTGATGTTTCAGAAGAATGGGGGATTGGATGACGATCGCCAGGAAAGTCTTCCACTGGTCGGGACGACAGGATTCGAACCTGCGACCCCCACACCCCCAGTGTGGTGCGCTACCAGGCTGCGCTACGTCCCGTTCCAGTGGAGGCCGGGCCTATAGGCAGGCAAATCGGGCATGGCAAGCACCCCGCTGCAAGTCTTTCACGCAAACGGTCGCTTTCAGTCCGCAGATTGCCAGATTGGCGCATTGCTGCTAGGCGCCCCGGCCAAATATGAAGCCGGGTTTTGCAACCGGGCTTTCCCGCACCATATCTGATTTTTCGATCCGAATAGGCCCGTCTTTATGCTCGATATTCTCGCTGCCGGTTCCGCAGCAGCCGGTCCCCCCGCATGGACTTCGTTTCTGCCGATCATCGGCATGGTCGCGATCTTCTGGTTCCTGATCATCCGTCCGCAGATGCGCCAGCAGAAAGCCCAGCGGGAAAAGATCGCCGCTGTCAGCAAGGGCGATCAGGTGCTTACTTCGGGCGGTATCATTGGCAAGGTTGTTCGGGTTGATGACAATTATGCCGATGTCGAAATCGCACCGAATGTGAAGGTGAAGGTGGTCAAGTCCACCATCGGCGACATTATCCCGCCGGGCGGCTCACCCGCCAACGACTGATCCGTGATAGAGCGATCATTCTGTCTGAGGCAGAACGATCGCTCTAATATTTTGTTTGGCAGCGATTTTTTGAAAAACCGGCTTGTTTCGCCTGATCGAAAATCGCTTTAACGTCTGACGATCGGAAAAATCCGGCAATGCTCAATTTTCCATTGTGGAAACGTATCTGGCTGTGGGGGATTACGCTGGTCTTCGCGATCGCGGCGATCCCCACGATCGTTTCACTCGCCGGCGGCAGTTGGCCCAGCTCGCTCCCCCGTCCTGTTGTCAATCTCGGCCTCGATCTGGCCGGTGGCAGCCACATCATGCTCGAAGCGCGGCCCGAACAGGTCGCCCGTCAGCGTCTCGAAACCATGGAAGAATCGGTTCGCACGGCCCTGCGCTCTGCTTCGCCGCGCATTCTCCACGGCGAAATTTCGACGGCGAATGGCGAACTCAGCTTCATGCTCGACGATGCCGGCCAGGTGGATGCGGCGCGTGATCTGATCGAACCGATGACCACCGGCGCGGGCCTGACCGGGCAGCGCGACTGGACCATCAATGTTGTGGACGGCAGCCGCTTCGTGCTGAAGCAGACGCAGGCCGGCATCAACCAGACGCTCGACAGCGCCATGGCCAGCGCCACCGAAGTGGTGCGCAAGCGTATCGACGGTCTGGGCACCCGTGAACCGACCATCATCCGCCAGGGCAGCAACCGCATTGTGGTGCAGGTGCCGGGCCTGCAGAATCCGGAAGAGCTGAAAGAACTGCTCGGCCAGACGGCAGAGCTGGAATTCAAGCTGGTCGTTCCGGCCAATGATCCGGGCAGTCAGGTACTGCCTTACGCACCGGGTTCGGTGGGTGAGGGCACCCAGATCTCTGTGCGCCGGCTTGGCGGCATTCGCGGCGATTCGCTGACCAATGCCCAGCCGACCCGCAACCAGCAGAACAATGAACCGGTCGTCTCGATCACCTTCGATGCCCAGGGCGCGCAGCGTTTCGCCCGGCTGACCAGCGAAAACGTCAACAAGCAGTTTGCCATCATTCTGGATGGTGAAGTGATTTCGGCGCCGACCATCAATGAAGCCATTCTGGGTGGTCAGGCGCAGATTTCGGGCGGCTTTACCGTTGAAACCGCCAATCAGCTGGCCATTGCGCTCAATTCCGGTGCCCTGCCGGTCGATCTGACCGTGATCGAGGAAAGCACGATCAGTGCCGAACTCGGCGCGGATTCGATCGACAAGGGCATCATGGCGATGAGCGTCGGCTCGGTGCTGCTGGTGATCTTCATCATCGCCACCTACGGCCGCTTCGGCATCTATGCCTGCGTCGCGCTGATCGTGAACTTCCTGATCATTCTGGGCGTGATGGCCATCATCGGCACCACGCTGACGTTGCCCGGCATTGCCGGCTTCGTGCTGACGATTGGTGCAGCGGTTGACGCCAACGTGCTGATCAATGAACGCATCCGTGAAGAACGGGCGCGGGGTCGGCGCGTGGTGCAGGCTGTGGAGCTGGGTTACAAGGAAGCCAGCCGCGCCATTTTTGACGCCAATATCACCAACACCATTGCAGCCGTGCTGATGTTCCTGTTCGGCAGCGGCCCGGTGAAGGGCTTCGCCGTGGTGCTGATGATCGGTATCGTCACCTCGGTGTTCACCGCCGTTACCATGACCCGCATGTGGGTCGCCGGTTGGCTGCGCAAGTCGCGCCCGTCAGATATTGCGCTGTAGGAACAGGTCGATGAAACTTCTCAAACTCGTTCCCGACAACACCAATATTCACTTCCTGCGCTGGCGGTTGCCGTTTTACATCGTCAGCGTGCTGCTGATGCTGGCATCCTATGGCCTGCTGGCGGTGAATGGCCTGAACCTGGGCGTCGACTTTGTCGGCGGTCAGGCGATCCGCGTCACCTTCACCCAGGATGCAGAAGCTCCCATCCCGGCGCTGCGCGATGAAGTCGATGCGCTGGGTTATGGCGAACCGATCATCCAGCAGATGGGCAATCCGAACCAGGTTTCCCTGCGGATGAAGCTGCCGGAAGATGAAACCAACGGCGGGCTGGCCGACAAGATGACCCGTGAAATCGTCAGCACCATTGAAAAGGCACACCCCGGTGCGCGCATCGATGGTGTGGAATCGGTCTCCGGCCAGGTGTCGAGTGAACTCTTCACCACCGGCATGCTGGCTCTCGGCCTCGCGATGGTGGGGATTTCGGTCTATATCTGGATGCGCTTCGAATGGCAGTTCGGCGTCGGCGCGCTGTTCGCCCTGCTGCACGACGTGACGCTGACACTGGGGCTGTTCTCGCTGACCCAGATGGAATTCGACCTCAATATCGTCGCGGCTTTGCTGACGCTGATCGGCTATTCGCTGAACGACAATATCGTGGTCTATGACCGGGTTCGCGAAAATCTGAAGAAATATCGCAAGATGCCGCTGCCCGAATTGCTCGATCTGTCGGTCAATGAAACGCTGTCGCGTACGGTGGTGACCTCGATCTCGCTGCTGATCACCCTGCTGGCGCTGCTGCTGCTGGGGCCGGAAGTGATCTTCGGTTTCACCGCAGCCATCACCGTCGGCATCTTCGTTGGTACCTACAGCTCGATCTTCATGGCCACGCCGATCCTGATCTGGCTGGGTGTGAAGCCGGACAGCTTCGTGCCGAAGGATGGTTCCGACGGCGTGCAGGATGCGGCCTCCAGCAAGGGGTAACTCCCGGGGCTGCTACCTGCTGCACAAGCAACAAAAAGGCCGGCAGGTGCAAACCTGCCGGCCTTTTTCGTGGGCGCTTGTACTGAGAGGCTTAACGGCCGGCAGCGATGATCCGGCTGTAATACTCCGCCAGCGCGGCGGCATTGGCCTCCCAACTGAAGCGGGCCGCCGATTGGGCAACCTGCGCCTGTGTTGGCGGATTGGCCAGCAGATCGGCAACCGCCTGGGTGATGGCTTCAGGCGTGCGGGCCGTGATGGTGCCGGCGGCTGGATCGCTGACCAGTTCCTTCGCGCCACCGGCATCGGTGATCACCAACGGGCAACCACAGGCCAAGGCTTCCACCCAGGCATTGGCGAGGCCTTCGCTGGCTGATGGCAGCACCATGGCATCGGCTGCCGACAGCACGACCGGCAGCAGATGATGATCGATCGATCCCAGAAAATGCACCCGGCTGGCCAGATTGCGGTCCCGCGCTTGGTTTTCCAGCGCCGCACGGTCCGGCCCTGCGCCCACCAGCGCCAGATGAACCCCGGGTAGATGCTCCAGCGCCTGTAGCACCAGTGCCTGCCCCTTACGCGGGATCAGCGCGCCAACTGTGGCCAGCAGCGGCGCCCCTTCGGGCAGGGCCAGCCCCAGTTCGCGTTCCAGCCGTTGACGGCTTTGCTGGCGATCCTGCGGGTGGAACAATGCGCGATCGAGCCCGGTGTAATGCAGTGTGATCTTGTCGCGGGGCAGGCCGATGGCGGCCATGTCGTCAGCCAGCGCTGCGCTGACGGACAGCAGGCCGGCGGCTTGCTGTGACGCGCTGACCATGGCGTTGCGGGCGTAATCGCGCTGCCCCCAGTGAGAGATATCAGCACCGCGTGCCTTGATCGACAGCGGCAGGTTCAGCGCCGCCGCGATGCGGGCGGCCGCCGGGCCATCGGGATAGAAGAACTGCGCATCGACCAGATCGAACTTCTGTTCGGCATGCAGCCGGCGCGCCAGCGGCAACACGGCGCGGGCGATCATCGCCGGATTGATCGGGCCGCCGATCCGGGGGATCAGCAGGAAGCGGGGGCGGCGGACATCCACGCCCTGTTCCACCCCATCCACCGCAGCAGCCTGCAACGGGCGATAGGGGCCCGGGGCGAAGGGGGGCAGGCCGATCGGATTAATTACCGTGACATCCCAGTCGCCTCGTGCGGCAAGCGCTTCCAGCTGGCGGGCAACAAAGGTGCCAAAACGCGGTTGATGGGCATTGGGATAGAGCGTTGCGATCGACAGAACCCGTCGCTTCACGGGATTTGCCTGTTCGGCGCTCACAGTGGTCGCACCAGCATTTCCGCGACGGCCAGCCAGCCGGGTTTGTCGACCACGATCTGCCGCTGGCCGGTGCCAGGGGGAAGCAGGCCAACCATGGTGCCCTGGCGGTCGATCAGCCGGCCAAAGGCGAAGCGCCCGCCCGATCGCGGCACCAGCACATCGCGGTTGATCACCCGATGCGCTTCTTCCGGGGCAATCTGCCGCAGCCACAGCTGATCGCCGGCACGATATTCGCCCTGCGGTGCCTCCACGGCCAGGCACACCAGCGTTCCATTGCCACCCAGCTGGGTGGGCAGAATGGCATCGCTCTGCTTGGTCAGCGGCTCCGCGCCATCGGCAGCAAGCCGCGCGATCAGCTGGGGCGTGCTGTCTTCCTCACCCTTGACCAGTAGCTCGGGTTCCACCTCCAGCGCGTCGCCGATGCGGTTCATCCACACCAGCGAAAGATTGCGCATTCCGGTTTCGAGCCGGCCGATGGTCTGCGCCGTGGTCGGCGGGCTGCAACGCTGAGCCACTTCGGCCAGGGTCAGGCCCTTCTGCCTGCGAATGTCACGGATACGATTGATCATGGCAGACCTTCTGAAAGCCGGGGAACTGAAATTCAGGAAAACGATAACCAGATAGGTTTATCGTTTTCCTGCAATCAGCCGGCTTTGGCAAGTCATGCGCGGGACCGGGCCGATCAACCCTCGACCATCTCTGCCAGTTCGAGCCAGCGTTCTTCGGCAGCATCCTTTTCCGCACGGGCGTTTTCTATGCCCTTGCTGATGGTCGAAAAACGCTGCGGATTGCTGGTGTAAAGCGTCGGATCGGCAAGGATTTCCTCCCCCTTGGCGATCGCCGCTTCCAGTTCGGATATCCGCGCGGGCAGCAGTTCATAATCCCGCTGATCCTTGTAGCTCAGCTTGGTGCTCTTGGGCGGGGGCGGGGCTGCCTCGGCCTTGGGGGCGGATTTGCTGGCCTGCTTGGCCGGCAGCCGTTCGCGCCGCTGGGCAACCCAATCCTCGTAACCGCCGGCCACGATATCAACCGTGCCGCTGCCATCCAGCCCCAGGGTGACGGTAACCGTGCGATCCAGAAAGTCGCGATCATGGCTGACGATCAGCACGGTGCCGTCGTAATCGGCGATCACTTCCTGCAGCAGATCCAGCGTTTCGAGATCGAGATCATTGGTCGGTTCGTCCAGCACCAGCAGGTTGGACTTGCGAGCAAATTCGCGCGCCAGCAGCAGGCGAGAGCGTTCGCCGCCCGACAGCGTGCCGATCCGCGCTTCCACCAGCGAAGGATCGAACAGGAAGTCTTTCAGATAGGCCTGGATATGCTTGCGCACGCCGCGCACATCGATCCAGTCGCCGCCTTCGGCCACGATATCGCGGACCCGCTTTTCCGGGGAGAGCAGGCTGCGCTGCTGGTCGATCATCACGCCAGACAGGGTCTTGGCCAGGGTGATGCTGCCTTGATCGGGCTCCAGTTCCCCGGTCAGCAGTTTCAGCAGAGTCGTCTTGCCCGCACCGTTCGAACCCACGATGCCGATCCGGTCGCGGCGCTGGATGCGGAGAGAGAAATTGCGGATGATCGGGCGATCACCATAATTCTTGGTCACGCCCTCGGCCACGATCACGGCCTTGGTCTTTACGTCGTCACTGGCCAGCTTCAGCTTGGCGGTGCCGGCGGGCCCGACCATGGAAGCGCGCTGGGCGCGCATCTGATAGAGCTTTTCCAGCCGGCCCTGATTGCGCTTGCGCCGTGCGGTCACGCCGCGTTCCAGCCAATGGGCTTCAATCTTCAGCTTGGCGTCCAGCTTGTCTGCCGCGCGCGCTTCTTCGGCATAGACCTGTTCTTCCCAGGCCTCATAGCCGCCGAAGCCGATTTCGCGCCGGCGCATGCTGCCGCGATCAAGCCACAGCGTTGCCCGGGTCAGCTTGGTCAGGAAGGTCCGGTCGTGGCTGATCACCACGAAGGCGCCCTTGTAACGGTTGAGCCAGCTTTCCAGCCAGTCGATCGCCGCCAGATCAAGGTGGTTGGTCGGTTCGTCCAGCAGCAGCAGATCGGGATCCTGCGCCAGTGCGCGGGCGAGGGCGGCCCTGCGACGTTCGCCGCCGCTGGCCTTGGCCGCGTTGCGCGACAGATCGATGCCCAGCTGGTCGGCGATCGATTCCACCTCATGCTGTTGTGGCGGGTGATCGCCCGCGCCCTTGCTGGAAAGGGCGAAGTCCAGCAGCGTTTCAAAGGGGGTGAAATCGGGTTCCTGTTCCAGCATCACCACATTGGTGCCGGGCTGGACCGATCGCGTGCCCTGGTCGGCGTCAATTGAATCGCCGATCAGCTTGAGCAAGGTGGTCTTGCCGGCGCCATTGCGGCCGATCAGCGCCAGCCGGTCGCGCGGGCCAATATTGATGTCGAGATCGCGGAACAGCCAGCGGCCGCCCTGCTGGAGGCCAAGGCCTTCCCATGAAAGGATCGGTGCGTCTGCCATAGATGGGGCGCGTTAGGCTGGTGAAAGCTTACAGGCAAGGAACTGAGATATTCAGCCACGCGCAAGCCGATCCGTTCCAAAGGGGCGCAAGGATATTTCGCCTGGAGGCAATTATGACACGGTACGCACTGCCCTTGATCGCCATTTCCGCCCTGAGCGCCCCTGCCGCAGCGGCAGAAATCCAGATAGCCACGACGGGGCCGGTCGTGGAACTGACAATCAGCGAATCGGTCGCCGCAGATCCGGATGTCGCCGACATCAGCGCCGGCGTGACCACCCAGGCGCAAAGCGCGGTTGAAGCCATGCGCGCCAATTCCACCGCGATGCGGGCCGTGATCGACAAGATCAAGGCGCTGGGCATTGCCGAACGCGACATTCAGACGACCGGCGTCAACCTCAGCGCCCAGTATGATTATGATCAGGAAGCACGGCGGCAGGTCTTCAACGGCTACAGCGCGTCCAACCGGGTCAGCGTGAAGCTGCGCGATATTGCCAAGGTTGGCGAAGTGCTCGACGCGCTGGTGGCCGCCGGTGCGACCGATCTGGGCGGACCGAGCTGGTCCATCGCCGATCCCAAGCAGGCGCAGGCCCAGGCGCGCCGCAATGCGGTGCAGACGGCGCAGGCCCAGGCGCTCGAATATGCGCGCATGGCCGGTTACGCCAAGGTTCGCCTGCTGGAAATCAATGAAACCACCGGCGCCCAGCCGCCGATGCCCTTCGTTCGGGCGCAGTCGATGGATGCTGCCAAGATGTCCGCCCCGGTGCAGCCCGGCGTGGTCGAAGCGCAGGTTACCATCACCGTGAAATATGAAATGACCAACTGATCGACTTGGCTGATCGATCCGGTTTGATCGATTTGGGGCCCGCCGTCCTGCCATATGGCTGACGGCGGCGGGCCCTTTCATCGCGCGCCAACTTGTCCCGCATTGGGAGTGGCCAGGCCCGCCAGCGATGAAAATGACCCCCTGCTTTGATGAACGGGGTGCGGCGGCAACATTCACATCTTGTTCAATGGCTTTGGGCTAGGCAGGATTTTGTCATGAGGATCACCATTCCCCATCCCGGCCAGCACAAGGGCCAACGCACCGCCCGGCACGGTGGCCGCCGCTTCGGCAAGTCTGCCGGCACGGCGCTGCTTGCTGCATTGCTGCTGTCGGGCGCGATGGCCGTTCCCGGCCATGCCCAGTCCCGCAATGATCAGGCCAGCGCGCGAGAGGAAATGCGTGCCGGGCGCACGCTTTCCATTCGGGAAATTGAACGCCGGATCATGCCCCGCATGCAGGGCAATGAATATCTGGGCTTCGAATATGATGGCGCGGCCAGCGCCTATCGCCTGAAATTCATCCGCGACGGCCAGGTGATCTGGGTCGATGTGGACGCCCGCACCGCCGGCATTCTGCGCGTTTCCCGCTGACGCCTTTGCGTGATTGCTGAATTTCTCCGGAAACCGGCAGCCGTGTTGACGCGTTCATGAACAAGGCCCACATCCGGGTGAATGGAAATTCTGCGAAACCGCCGTCAGGCGGGCTTCGCCGGAAGGCAGGGGATCTGAAATGCGTATCCTGATCGTCGAGGACGAACCGACGCTCGGCCAGCAGCTGAAGAACACGCTGGAACAGACGGGTTATGCGGTGGACCTTTCCACCGATGGGGAAGACGGCCATTTTCTTGGCAGTTCCGAAGAATATGACGCGGTGGTGCTCGATCTCGGCTTGCCGGAGATTGACGGGCTGACCGTGCTCGGCATGTGGCGCAAGGAAGGCCGCAATTTCCCGGTGCTGGTGCTGACCGCGCGCGACAGCTGGTCTGACAAGGTGGCCGGGCTCGATGCCGGCGCCGATGACTATCTGGCCAAGCCGTTCCAGACCGAAGAACTGATTGCCCGTCTGCGGGCGCTGATCCGCCGTGCATCGGGCAATGCCAGTTCCGAACTGACCGCCGGGCCCGTTCGGCTCGATACGCGGTCGGGCCGGGTGACGCTGGCCGGTGAACCGGTCAAGCTGACCGCGCAGGAATACAAGCTGCTCAGCTATCTGATGCACCACAAGGGCAAGGTGGTCAGCCGCACCGAACTGATCGAACATATCTATGATCAGGATTTCGATCGCGATTCGAACACCATCGAAGTTTTCGTTACCCGCATCCGCAAGAAGCTGGGTGCCAATGTGATATCGACGATACGTGGCCTCGGTTACAGCCTCGACGACCCCGACGATCCATCCCGCGGTGAATGATCCACTGGCGCATGGGGCACCCGGCCACGGGCCGGTGCCGCTTGCGCCGGATGGCGTGACCGCGGCCGTGGAAACGGCACCGCATACCGGCAGTCTGGCCCGGCGCATGATCCTGATTGCGGCCGGCTGGATCACCATGCTGTTGCTGCTGGGCGGGATCGGGCTCGACCGCACGCTCAATGCGCTTGTCACCAGCCAGTTCGACGAACAGCTCGATTATCTGCTGACCGCGATGATCGGTTCGGCTGAACTTGGCCCGGAAGGCGAAGTCTATTTCAATCGCCCGCTGGGTGATCAACGCTTCCTCGAACCCAACAGCGGCCTTTACTGGCAGATCAATGGCGGCGGGCATGAACCCTGGCCGTCGCGATCGCTGTGGGATCGCACGCTCGACATCGACACCGGGCATGATGATGCGAAGCCGCATTTCTACAATTCGCATCAGTTCGAAGGGGAATCGCTGCGCGTCGTGGAACGCACGATCCGCCTGCCGGGCAGCGATACCCGCTGGCATTTCGTGGTGGCCGGCGCACGAGCGGGGCTGGACGAACAGATCAGCAATATCCGGTCGATCCTGATCTGGAGCTTTGCAGTTCTGGGCATCGGCCTGTTCCTGATGGCCGTGGCGCAGACCTGGGCCGGGCTCAGCCCGCTGCGCCGCGTGCGCCGGGCGATCCAGCGGATCCGCACCGCCGGTGCCAACCGCGTTACTGATCCGCTGCCGCAGGAAGTGCAGCCGATGGTGGACGAACTGAACGCGCTGCTCGCCCATACGGAAAAACAGGCGGAAGAAGCGCGCACCCACGCCGGCAATCTGGCCCATGCGCTGAAGACTCCGCTGACCGTGCTGACCAATGCGGCATCGGCCCATTCCGACGATCTGCCCGAAGCGGTGCTGCGCGAAGCGGCGGTGATGCGGCGGCAGGTCGATCACCATCTGGCCCGCGCCCGTGCGGTGGGCCGGCGCGCGACCGGTCAGGCGCGGGCGAGCGTGATGGACAGCGCCGTCGCCGTCGAACGCGCGGTCAGTCGGCTCTATCCCGATGGGCGGTTTGATATCGACGGTTCCCCTACCGCGCTGGTGGCGATTGAGCGGCAGGATCTGGACGAACTGCTGGGCAATCTGATCGAGAATGCGGCGAAATACGGCGGCGGCAGCGTCTTCGTGACAGTGGATGCCGAACCGGATTCAAAGCAATGCGTGGTCTGGGTGGAAGACGACGGCCTTGGCATTCCGGAGGCAGAACGGGTGCGAATCTTCGCCCGTGGCGCGCGACTCGACACCGAAAAGCCAGGCACGGGCCTGGGCCTCGCCATTGTTCGCGATGTGGTGGAAATTTACGGCGGCAGCGTGGATCTGGCGGAAAGCGAGGATCTGGGCGGCCTGCTGGTGCGGATGCGCCTGCCTCGCGCCGGATAAGCGCTGCTTACACCCCATTCAGTTCAGCCTGCTGTAATACTGAATGGTAAATATAGCGACACAATACGACATATTTCGGAGAAGAGAGATGTCTCTGAATTTCAAGCATGCCGCGCTGGCAATAGCTGCGGCGATGACGGTTGGTGGTTGTGCGGCCTATGACGACTATGGATATGGTCGGGGTGGATATGCCAGCTATGGAGTCGGTTCTTCCGTGCCATATTACGGTTGGTATGATAATTTTTATTATCCGGGATCAGGTTATTACATCTACGATCGCGGCGGAACCCGCTATCGTTGGAATGACAATCACCGGCGTTACTGGGAAGGGCGCCGTGGCAATGGCCGCGGTGGCGATAACTGGAGCGGTTATCCCAACCGGCGCCCGCCGGCCTGGCGCCCGGACCGGAATGATGGCCGTGGCGATCGGGATCGTCCGCGCTGGCAGGGTGACAATCGCCCCGACCGTGGCGATCGCGACAGGCCCGGCTGGCAGGGCGGCAATCGGCCCGATCGTGGCGATCGCGACCGCCCGCGCGGTGATCGTCCGGGTTGGGGCAACAATGACCGTGGCGGGCGGGGCGATCGTGGTCCGCGCACCGAGCAGCCACGGCAGGAAAGCCGCCCCACACGTCCGGCTCCACGGCCCGAAGCCCGTGAATCGCGTCCGTCACGGCCGACGGTTCAGCAGCCGTCGCGCGGCAATCAGCCGGTCTGGCGGGGTGGCAATGGCGGCAGCCGGGGGGAACGCGGCGGACGTTCGCGGTCCTCTGACCGGTAAGGCTGATCAGATGGCATGAAAAGGGGGCTGGCGGGCAATCCGCCGGCCCCTTTTGTATCAGCCCTGCTGGGCCCGCTGGTGATGCAGGATCACCTCTTCAATCACGAAGCGGATGAATTTTTCGCTGAATTCGGGATCGAGATCGGCATCTTCGGCCAGGCTGCGCAGGCGCGCAATCTGGCGTTCTTCGCGGCCCGGATCGCTGGGCGGCAGGCCGGCGCGGGCTTTGTGTTCGCCCACGGCCTGGGTGATGCGAAACCGTTCTGCCAGCATGTGAATCAGCGCGGCATCGATATTGTCGATGCTTTTGCGATAGCCACTGAGGGTGGCGTCGGCCGGCGTTTGGTCTGTCATGGTCTGGGAAGCCTGTAATTCGGACGTCATTTCGGGTGCGGGCCGTGAATGCCCGCCTTGCTTCTAACGCTAGCAGGGAATCCACGCTTGCCAAGCGCCCGCAGAGCGGCCATTTGCGGCAACATGAGCGCCGAGGTCGTCACGCTGTCGCGAAAGGAGCCGACGCTTTCTCCGATCCTGGACCTGACCGCAACTGCAATGGAAGCAGTCAATGCGATCATCCTGGACCGGATGCAGAGCGAGATTCCTCTTATCCCCGCACTGGCCGGTCATCTGATCGCCGGTGGCGGCAAACGCATGCGTCCTATGCTGACGCTCGCGGGTGCCGAACTGGTGGGTTACAAGGGGACACGCCATCACAAGCTGGCGGCATCGGTCGAATTCATTCACACCGCCACCCTGCTGCATGATGATGTGGTCGATGGTTCCGAAACCCGCCGGGGCAAGGAAGCGGCCAATCTGGTGTTCGGCAATCCGGCCACCGTGCTGGTGGGCGATTTCCTGTTCGCCCGCGCTTTTGAACTGATGGTTGAAGATGGCAGCCTTGATGCGCTGCGCATTCTCAGCTCCGCCGCGGCCGTGATCGCGCAGGGTGAGGTTGATCAGCTGACCGCGCAGCGCAAGGTGGAAACCAGCGAAGACCGTTATCTCAGCATCATCGATGCCAAGACGGCGGCCCTGTTCGCCGCTGCCAGCCGCATTGCCGCCGTTGTCGGCGACTGTGGCGAAGCGGAAGAACTGGCGCTGGACGCTTATGGCCGCAATCTGGGCATCGCCTTTCAGCTGGTGGACGATGCGATCGATTATGACACCGGGACAGCCGATATGGGCAAGGACCGGGGCGATGATTTCCGCGAAGGCAAGATGACCCTGCCGGTGATTCTGGCCTACGCGCGCGGTTCGGAAGAAGAACGGCGTTTCTGGCAGGAAGCCGTTGCCGGTTTCCGCGTCGAAGACGAAGATTTCGATCATGCGGTGGAACTGATCCGCCAGCATGGCGCCGTGGCCGAAACGCGTGAACGCGCGCGTATGTATGCCCAGAAGGCATGCGATGCCCTGGCGATTTTCCCCGACGGTCCGGCCCGTTCGGCCATGGTGGAAGCCGCGCAATTTGCGGTCAGCCGCGGATATTGATTGAACGGGCGGCCATGGGCTGCCCGTTTCAAGCAGCTTTGCTGGGGTAGGGCGCGTGGCTGATCTTCCTGCCGATCTTCCCATGAATGCCGTTCTGCCGGATCTGCTCAGCGCCTTGCGCGGGCATAATGCGGCTGTGCTGATCGCCCCGCCGGGTGCCGGCAAGACTACCGCGGTGGCGCCGGCCCTGCTGGATGAAGACTGGTGCAGCGGTGAAATCCTGCTGCTCAGCCCCCGGCGTGTGGCCGCCCGGGCTGCCGCAGAACGAATTGCCGAACTGCTGGGGGAAGAGGTTGGGCAAAGGGTCGGTTATCTGACCCGGATGGACAGCCGCCGATCCGCGGCCACCCGCATTCTGGTGGTGACAGAGGCGATTTTCGTCAGCCGCATTCTGGCCGATCAGGAATTGCCCGGTGTTTCGGCCGTGCTGTTCGATGAAGCCCATGAACGCCATCTCGACAGCGATCTGGGCCTGGCGCTGGCGCTGGAAAGCCAGGCGGTGCTGCGTGATGATCTGCGGGTGCTGGTCATGTCCGCCACGATTGATGGCACCCGCTTTGCCAGCGTGCTGGGCGAAGGCGCGCCGGTGATCGAAAGCGCGGGCAAGGCCCATCCGCTGCGAATTGAATGGTGCGGATCGGCGCCGGAAAAACGGCTGGAAGACGCCATGACATCGGCCATCCTGGCGGCATGGCGGGCGGAAAAGGGCGATATTCTGGCCTTTTTGCCCGGCGTTGGCGAAATCGAACGAACCCGCGAACGCCTGACGGAGCGTTTGCCCGATGTGCCGATCCTGCCGCTGCATGGCCAGGTAGAACCAGCTTTGCAGCGTCTTGCCATCAAGCGTGACAGCGAAGGGTGCCGCCGGATCGTGCTGGCCACGGCGATTGCCGAAACCTCCATCACGCTTGATGGCGTTTCGGTAGTGGTCGACAGCGGATTTTCCCGCCGGGCAGTGTTCGATCCCGCCACCGGCACCAGCCATCTGATCACCACCCGCGCCAGCCAGGCTTCTGCCGCGCAGCGGGCGGGGCGCGCGGCGCGGCAGGGGCCCGGCGCTGCGTGGCGATTGTGGGAAGAAGCTGCGCATCCCGGGCGCGAAGCCTTCGATCCGCCCGAAATGTTGACGGCCGATCTGGCGCCGCTGGTGCTGGCGCTGGCGCAATGGGGCGTGGGTGATCCCGCATCACTGCCCTGGCTGGATGCCCCGCCCACAGCGGCAGTGGCGACGGCGCACGAAAGGCTCGCCGCGCTGGATGCGATCCACGGGGACGGACGAATCACTGCGCGTGGCCGGATGATCGCCACACTGCCGATGGCGCCATGGCAGGCGGCCATGGTGCTGTTCGGCGCGGAAAACGGCGCGGGTGATCAGGCCGCCAGGCTGGCGCTGCTGCTGCAGGAACGCGGCCTGGGGGGGCGCGGCGAAGATCTGGCCCAGCGCTTGCAACGCTGGGATGGGGATCGGGGGCGGCGCGCGGATGCCGCACGCAAGCTGGCCGGTGGCTGGGCCAAACGGGCCCAGACCCTGCTGCGTGACGCAGGCATGGTCGCGCCCCGATCAGGCCCGATGCCGCCGCATGGCGTGCTGCTGGCCCATGCCCTGCCGGACAATCTGGCGCGTGGGCGCGATTCGTCAGGCGAAAGCTGGCTCTCTGCCGGGGGGCGGGGCTATGCGCTCGATCCGGCATCATCGTTGGCCCGCAGCGAATTTCTGGTGATCGGTGATGCGCAGGGCCGGGCCCAGTCGCCCCGGATCACGGCCGCGCTCAGCCTGACCACGCAGGAAGTGGAACAATGGCTCGGCGCGCGGATGGATCGCCGGTCTGTGCTGCGCTGGACGGGGGACCGGATTGACGCCCGGCTGGAACGGCGGCTGGGTGCGATCACCCTTGCCACCGGCAGCGATCCGCAGCCCGATCCCGATGCGATGGCGGCGCTGCTTGTGGAAAAGGCGGTGGATAGCCTTGGGGATATGCTGCCGAAAGAATTGCTCGCCCGGGCGCATTTCGCCGGGCTGCAGGCGCTTTCACTGGAACAATTGCAGGCCGATGCCGGGGAATGGCTGGCGCCGCTGCTGCATGGCCGGCGCGATCTGCAACTGGCGCGTGGACGGCTGGCCGATGCCTTGCTGGCCCGGCTCGATTGGGATCAGCGCCAGCGGCTGGACAAGATCGCGCCGCGTGAATTCACCAGCCCGGCGGGCACCCATCACGATATCGATTACGCCGGCGCCGATGCGCCTTCGGTGGAGGTGCGGGTGCAGGCTCTGTTCGGCCTCGAACGCCACCCGATGATCGGCAACACGCCGCTGCTGCTGAAGCTCACCAGCCCGGCAGGGCGGCCGATTCAGGCGACTCGCGATCTGCCCGGATTCTGGCGCGGCAGCTGGGCCGATGTGAAGAAGGATATGAAGGGACGTTACCCCAAACATCGCTGGCCGGATGAGCCCTGGACCGAAGTTCCGAGCCTGAAGACCAAGAACGCGCTCGCGCGCTCTTGATTTCCGTCCGTTTTGGGGGGAAAGGCATGCGCATGCAGGCTCGTATCTACAAGCGTCCGAAGAATGCCATGCAGTCGGGCAAGGCATTGACCGAGCAGTGGGTGCTCGATTTCGTTCCGTCGGAAGCCAAGCGGGCAGATCCGCTGATGGGCTGGGCCGGGAGCGGAGACACGCGCCAGCAGTTGCAGCTCAAATTCGCCACCCGCGAAGCCGCAATTGCCTATGCCGAAAAGAACGGCATTGCCGTATCGGTGCATGAAGTTCCGGCCAAGCGGCTGAAGATTCAGGCCTACGCCGACAATTTTCGCTGAGCGGCGGATCGCGGGCCTCGCCCGCGCAGGCTGATCACATCTGTTTTGGGCCATCAACTGGCAGGCATCCGCGCCGGACTGTTTCTGGCGCGCTCTGAACTTGTGCCTGCAAGCTATGGAAATTGCGCGATTTATGCAGGCCGGCCAGCGCGAAAAGAAATGCAGCGAGGGGCGGTTGCAATTTCATTCCGCTGCCGCCATATCCGGCGCGGGAGTCGGGTGGACGTTCGCGTCCGCCAACTTGGTCAGGTCCGGAAGGAAGCAGCCACAACGGATGGCAGCGGGTCGCCCGGCTCCTATTTCCAAACATGACAATTGGCGCATGAGTGCCTACCTTGCCGGCCATGATTGATTCCGGTGACATGTTTGGCGGCACTCCGCCGGAAGAGGCAGACAAGCCTTCCGAAGAACGGCCCAGCGCGGCCGAACTGGAAGCTGCCGGCCAGTCTGCCCTGTTCGGGGGCGACGATATGGCGCCGCCCTTTGTTCCCGATCCCGCCCCAGAAAAAACGCCGGCACCGGTGGCCGCTGCGCCTGCTCCCGTTCCACCAGCTGAAAGGCCGGTTGCGGCTGCGCCTGTCGCCGCGGCAGAAGTGGCCGCGCAGCCCTATCGGGTGCTGGCGCGCAAATATCGTCCGCAGACCTTTTCCCAGCTGATCGGTCAGGAACCGATGGTGCGCACGCTGGCCAATGCCATCGCGCGCGGGCGGCTGGCCCATGCCTTCCTGATGACCGGGGTGCGCGGGGTGGGGAAGACCTCCACCGCGCGGCTGATTGCCAAGGCACTCAACTGCATCGGGCCGGATGGTCAGGGCGGGCCGACGATTGATCCATGCGGTCAGTGCGAACCCTGTGTCGCGATCGCCGAAGGGCGGCATATCGACGTCATCGAAATGGACGCCGCCAGCCATACTGGCGTGGATGATGTCCGCGAGATTATCGAAGCGGTTCGCTATTCGGCCGTTTCGGCGCGCTACAAGATCTATATCATCGACGAAGTCCACATGCTGTCTCGCAATGCATTCAATGCCTTGCTCAAGACACTTGAGGAGCCGCCGGCGCATGTGAAGTTCCTGTTCGCCACCACCGAAGTCGACAAGCTGCCGGTGACCGTGCTCAGCCGGACGCAGCGGTTTGACCTTCGCCGCATTCCGACGCCGGAACTGCAGCAGCATTTCGCCAGCATCTGCCGGCAGGAAAATGTTGAGGCGGACGATGAAGCGCTGGCCATGGTGGCTGCGGCCGCCGAAGGGTCCGTGCGCGACGGATTGTCGATCCTGGATCAGGCGATTGCCCATGCCGATCTGGACGCGGCCGACGAATCGGGCGGCAAGGTTACCGCTGAACGTGTGCGCGATATGCTGGGCATGGCGGACAAGGGCGCGCAACGTCGCCTCTATTCGGCCCTGCTCGAAGGCCAGCCGCAGATCCTGCTGGAAGAAGTGGATCGGCAATACAGCTTTGGTGTCGAACCGCTGGCATTGCTGCGCAGCCTGATGGAACTGGTCCACCGCATCGCGGTGACCCAGGTCGCCGGTCAGGCTGATTCGCCCACGCTTGAAGAACGCGAAGCGATCGAGGGCTGGGCGCAGCGGCTTTCTGCCGGTCAGGTGCATCGCCTGTGGCAATTGCTGCTGAAGGGCCATGAAGAGGTACGCGGCGCACCCGATCCGCTGGTGGCGGCGCAAATGGCGCTGCTGCGGGTGCTGCATGCGGTCGACATGCCCGATCCCGGCACGCTGGCGCGGCAATTGGGCGATATGGTGCTGGCGGCTGCGCCCCCCGTTCAAAGCGGTGATGGCGGCGCGGCACCGGCGGCCCCGGTGGCGAAGATCGAATGGCGCGACCTGTGCGAAGCGGTTGAAGATCGCGGCATGCTGCTGACCGCCAGCATCATGCGCGATTGGGTGCGCGTGGTCACGCTGACCCAGGGCACTTTGCATTATGCGGTTGCGCCCGGATTCGGCGGCGACCCGGTGAATGAATTGCGTGATGCGCTGTTCGCGGTAACCGGCCAGCGCTGGGAACTCGAACGCGTGGGTGGTGACGGGATATTGAGCCTGCGCGAACAGGCGGGTGCGGCGGCAGCGGCTGAGAAGGACCGCATCCGCAATGATCCGCTGGTGCAGGCGGCCCTGGTGGCCTTCCCCCATGCCGAATTTGTCGAAGAGGAGCAGGCTCCGCGCGATGAGCGCAAGCAGAGCCGATCAGCTTGAGGATTGTAATATGAAGTCGATGGAAGAAATGATGCAGGCGGCCCAGAAGGCGGCCGAAACCATCCAGAAGCAGATGAATGATGCCCAGGTGAAGCTGGATTCTATCGAGGTCGAAGGCGCATCGGGCGGCGGGCTGGTCAAGATCCGCTGCAGCGCGAAGGGCCGCATTCTGGGCGTCTCGATCGACGACAGCCTGATCGTGCCGGCGGACAAGGGCATTCTGGAAGATCTGATTACCGCCGCTTTCAACGATGCGCGGGTCAAGGCCGATCAGGCTGCCAATTCTGAAATGCAGAGCATCCAGTCGGGCATGGGCCTGCCCCCGGGCTTCAACCTGCCGGGTTTTGGCTGAGACCGGCAACGAGCGCGGCCAGGCCGCGCTCAAAGCTTTTCTGAACGTCGATCATCCCATCCAGCAGGGCATGCATCGGCGCATTGGCCTCAAAACTCGCCCAGCCAAGGGCGAGTGAGGTTACCGACGCGATCGCGTCCAGCGCAAAATCCTGATCCAGCCCCCGATGTGTCAGCGGCTCGGCAATGGCGCCGGCCGTCAGGCTGGCCTTGCTGCGTTGCGGTTCGGCCATGGCGCACAGCCGCGCCCCGTCGCGCAATGTCGTCAGCCGCTGATGCAGCGCACGGCCATAGCTGATCAGCCAGTCCTGCCATTCGCCGCCCGCAGGCGGGGCACATCGCGCATCATGATACAGCGCCAGCGCCATCATCCCGATCAGTTCTGATTTGCTGGTGAAGTGCCAGTACAGCGCCGGGGCCTGCACGCCCAGCCGGTCTGCCAGCGCTCGCATGCTCAAACCGGCCAGCCCCTCGGCAGCCAGCACGCCAAAGGCGGCGTCCAGCACCATTGCGCGGTCCAGCGGTTCTGCCTTGCGTCGTCCCATCAGCCCTGTTGACAATTTAACGTTGTTAAAGTCAATTGGCGGCGGGAAAATAGAGGAGCGTGACCGATGAGTTACGTACGCAATGCCTGGTATGTGGCGGCCTGGGTCGAAGAGATCGCGCCGCAAAAACCGTTCGCCATCACCATTCTGAACGATCCGATCGCCATCTATCGGGGGGAAAGCGGACGGCTGGTCGCCTTGGAGGATCGCTGCGTTCACCGGCTCGCGCCGCTCTCGCTCGGCCGGTGCGAAGGGGATCGGCTGCGCTGCATGTATCACGGCATGCTCTATGAACCCGAAGGCCAAGTGGTGGAGATTCCGGGGCAGGAACAGATCCCGCCGCGCGCAAGGGTGCGCAGCTATCCGGTGGTGGAACGACACAGCTGGATCTGGGTCTGGATGGGCGCGGCCGGACTGGCGGATGAGGCGCTGATCCCGCCGGCCGTGGGGCTGGAAGACCCGGATTTCATCCTTGGCCATGGGCAGCTCGATTATGCGGCCGAAGCGCGGCTGATCAATGACAATCTGCTTGATTTCAGCCATTTGACCTATGTGCATGCGGAAAGCTTTGGCGCCGGCCCGGAATTCGCGGCCACCCAGGCGAAGATCGAACCGCTCGAACGCGGCATCCGCTATCAGCGCTGGATCGAAAACTCGCTCGGTTCATCGTCCCGCGCCAGCGCGGAACCGATGGACAGCTATATGTGCTATGATTTCCTGATCCCCGGCGTGCTGCTGATGACCGGCGGGGTGTTCCCGCTGGGGACGGCCAAGGCATGCGATTATGGCGTGCCCGATCTGGCGCAGGCCATCAGCGGGGTGACCTTTACCAGCCAGGCCGTGACCCCGCTGACGGACAAGACGTCGCGCTATTTCTTCTCCTGGGGCCCGCGCAAGGGGCATGGCGATGAAGCCTTCCGTGACATACTGATGGGCATCGCGGGCAAGGCCTTCGCCGAAGACAAGGTGATGATCGAGGCGCAGCAGATCGTGATCGATCGCACGCTTGACCCGAAGGTGATGCCGACCGCGCATGACAAGGGCGTCACCCTGTTCAACCGTCTGGTCGACAAAATGGCCAAGGCGGAAGCAGCGGAACAGGGCGAGGCAGAACAGAAGGGCGTGCGCGTCGCGGCCTGATCTGGCGGCTTCGGGGAATTCCGGTCAGCTGGAATGGGCTGCGGGGTGAGGAGCGGCGGCCTTGCGCCGCCGTTCCGCGCATTCTTCGGCCAGAAAATCGATCAGCGCCCGCACCGATGGCAACAGCCCCCTGCGGGACGGGAACACCGCATGGATGATCCCTGCGCGCGGGCACCAGTCGGGCAGGGCGCGGATCAGCCGGCCCTGCTGCAGATCATCCCACACCATGGCGCTGGGCAATTGCACGACACCAACGCCGGCCAGCGCCGCCTCTCGCAGGGCGGCCATGTCGCTGGTCACCAGCCGGGGGTGGTGGGTGATGGTCGCGCTCTGCCCGTCGGCATGTTGCAGCCTCCAATGATGGTGGCGTTGGGCCGGGCCCAGATCGAGGCTGGGCAGGCCGGTCAGATCGGCCGGGGATGGCAGCGGCTGGGCGATCAGCGCGGGGCTGGCCACCAGGCATTGTTCGCTTTCATCCAACTGGCGCATCACCAGCTCGCTGGGCTCCAGCGGCGGAAAGCGCACGCGGATGGCGATGTCGAAACCCTCGGCCAGCACATCCACATTGCGATTGGTGCTTTCCAGCTGGATGCTGACGCCGGGATAGCGGATCATGAACCGGGCCAGTTGCGCGCCGAGCTGAAAATTGAGCAGGGCCACCGGGCAGGCCAGGCGGATCACGCCGCGCGGTTCGGATTGCACCTGTTCCACCAGCTGCTGGGCCGCTTCGGCCTCTACCAGCATCGCCAGGCAGCGATCGTAGAATTCCCGCCCGATCTCCGTCACCGAAAAACGCCGGGACGACCGGTTGAGCAATCGCACGCCCAGCCGGTCTTCCAACTGCTGGATCCGCCGGCTTAGCTTGGATTTGGGAATTCCCAATGCGCGGCCAGCGGGGGCAAACCCGGCATGATCGACCACCTGCACGAAGAAATAGAGATCATTGAGGTCCTGCATCGTTCTTTTTATGGAACGCAGTGTCGGATTTCGCAATCTTTCGCGCTGATCGTTGCGCCTCTATCTCCTCCTCAACAGCGGCGGATCGTCAATCGCCCGCCGCGCAGGAGACTGAACCATGAACAAGACTGTGACCGGCCGTTATGGCAATGATCGCCAGCATTGGGTGGGCGATGGCTTCCCCGTTCGTTCGCTCTTTTCCTACAATTCGCTCGGCGCTCACATCAGCCCCTTCCTGCTGCTGGATTATGCCGGCCCGCATTATTTCAACCCGACCAAGACGGCGCGGGGCGTGGGTGAACATCCGCATCGCGGCTTTGAAACCGTGACCATCGTTTATGATGGGGAAGTCGAACACCGTGATTCCGCCGGCAACGGCGGGGTGATTGGCCCCGGCGATGTCCAGTGGATGACGGCCGGTGGCGGCATCGTGCATCAGGAATATCATTCCCCGGCCTTTGCCCGCACGGGCGGACCGTTCCGCATGGTGCAGCTGTGGGTCAATCTGCCCGCGAAGGACAAGATGGCATCGGCTGCCTATCAAGGCATCACCGCCGCCGATATTCCGGTGGTTGATCTGCCCGATGGTGCCGGGACCGCCCGGATCATCGCCGGTTCGATTGATGGCGTGGCGGGTCCGGCGCGGACTTTCACGCCGATCAATGTGTGGGATGTGCAACTGGCTCGCGATGCAGACAGCGTGCTGACCCTGCCCGAAGGGCACACCTCGATGATCGTGATGCTGACCGGCCATATCACGGTGAATGGCGATCATCCCGCTGGGGAGGCTGAGGTGCTGATGCTGAGCCGCGAAGGCGGCGATGTGGTGATCCATGCCGATGGCGATGCACGGCTGCTGGTGCTGACGGGGGAACCGATTGATGAACCGATTTTCGGTCACGGTCCCTTTGTCATGAACACAGAGGCTGAGGTGCGCCAGGCCTTCGAAGACTACAGCAACGGCCGCTTCGTCAGCGAGCCTGCCTGACCGGGGCTGCGGCCCGATCCTTCACGGGATCGGGCCGCAGCTTTTCCCTTCCGGTCCCGATCTGCGGGGCCTGAACATCCGGACGGCATGCCCGCACCGTTTCCCGCAATCCGGCCGACATCCGTCGGAACGGGTGATCCTGCGTGGGCAAAATCACGGAAATGGAGAGATTTATGGCAAAGCCTTATGTCCGGCTGGACCGCAAGGATGCGGTCGTGCTGCTGGTTGATCATCAGACCGGCCTGTTGTCGCTGGTGCGGGATATTGATCCGGACAAGTTCAAGAACAATGTCCTCGCCCTGGGGGATCTGGCGAAATATTTCGAACTGCCGACCATCCTGACCACCAGCTTTGAAACCGGGCCAAATGGCCCGCTGGTTCCCGAACTCAAGGCGCAGTTTCCCGATGCGCCCTTCATCGCCCGCCCTGGCCAGATCAACGCCTGGGACAATGAGGAATTCGTTGCTGCGATCAAGGCGACCGGCCGCCGGCAGCTGATTATCGCCGGGGTGGTGACCGAAGTCTGCGTCGCTTTCCCCACGCTGTCCGCCCTGGCCGAGGATTTCGATGTTTTCGTGGTCACCGATGCATCGGGCACCTTCAATGAATTTACGCGCCATTCGGCGTGGAGCCGGATGGAGGCTGCCGGCGCCCAGTTGATGACCTGGTTTGGCGTCGCCTGCGAATTGCACCGCGACTGGCGCAATGATGTCGAAGGGTTGGGCGCGCTGCTGTCCAACCACATCCCCGATTATCGCAACCTCATCACCGCTTATCAGACGCTGACAGAGGCGAAGTGATCCGTGCCGGAAGCGGGGCAGGGCAGCGCCATCCCTCGCTTCCGGCCATCCCCTGAATTGCGTTCAATTGAACATGATTCTCTGCCGTCAGGCCATGCGTGCTAGAATTCGAAAATTGCGTGAAGGCTGATGAATGTGACGGATTGTGACCTCGCACAGGCTTTTGACGCTGCTCTTTGGTGAGAAGCGTCATGCCCCTCTCGCTATACTGCACCCCGTCACAGGGTGGCCGGAACGCTGCGGTGCATGATCAGCAGCCGGGCGGCCCATCCTGCGGGCAGACGTGGCGGCGCGCGTCGGGTCAGGGCGCCGGACCGGACAACCGGATGGGTCAGGCCGGGTAGCATTAGGGGACATGCGATGAGCGATCGAGTAAACGCAGCGCGGGCGCACGGCCACGCGCGGCGTAGATTTCGGCAGGCTGGCCTGCTCGCAGGCGCGGCGGCGGTGCTGCTGGGCATGGGCGCACCCGCGCCGCTATTGGCCCAGTCCGCTGCCACCCGCGCATCGGTTTCCGGGCTGGAACGCAAGGATGGCTTCGTGCCGTTCTATTGGGATGCCGCCGCAGGCAAGGTGCTGCTGGAAGTGCCCGCCTTCAACGAAGATGTGCTCTATTATGTCTCTGCCGCAACCAACCCTGGCTCGGTCGAAATCGGGTTCGATCGCGGGATCATCTATACGGCGGTGATCCATTTCGAACGCTCGGGCAATCAGGTGATCGTCAACCAGATCAACCTCGATTTCCGGGCCACTGCCGGCACAGCGGAAACGCAGGCCGGCGTGCGCGATTCCTTCCCCACATCGGTGCTGGCGGTATTGCCGGTGGTGTCCGATGCCGGCGGTAAGGTGGTCGTCGATGGCACGCCGCTGTTTATGCGCGACGCGGGTTACGTATCCCGCCAGCTCAAGCGGTCGGGACAGGGCGAATTCCGCTTTGACCAGACCCGCAGCGCCTTTTCACCCGCGGTGATGAAGTCCTTCCCGGAAAACACCGAAATCGAAACCATCGCCACCTTCACCTCGGCCACGCCGGGCGGTGCGGCGATGGAGGTGATGCCCGCGCCGGACACATTCTCCCTGCGGATCCACCATTCCTTCCTGAAGGCGCCGACCGGTTATGTCCCGCGCGAAGCCGATCCGCGCATTGGCGTCAGCGCCATCACCTTCCAGGATTTCTCCAAGCCGATCGATGAATCGCCCTTCACCTCCTGGGTGCGGCGCTGGCGACTGGAAAAGAAAGATCCCTCCGCCGCGATGAGCGAACCGGTAAAGCCGATCGTCTATTATTTCGATCCGGCCGCACCCGAACCGATCCGTCAGGCCATGAAGGAAGGCCTGCTGTGGTGGAACAAGGCCTTCGAAGCGGCTGGTTTCATCAATGCGATCGAGGCGCGCGATGCGCCGGCTGACATGGATCCGATGGATATCCGTTACGCCTATGTGCTGTGGATCCAGCGCGACGGCCGCGGATTTTCCTCCAGCGGTGCCTTCATCGATCCGCGCACAGGTGAAGTGCTGGGTTCCAAGACGCATATGGACACCTACCGTATGCGCACCATCGGCAATTATTACGACATCTACAGCGGCGGACTGCCGGAAGATGGCACGGGCCTGACCGTTGCCGATCCTTCGCTGACCAGCACCGATCGCTACAACGCCATGCCGCTGGGCCAGCGCGATATGGCCTTCCTGCGCCAGGCGGTGCTGTCGGCCCACGAACTGGGTCATACGCTCGGCTTTGGTCACAACTGGAATGCCGGGCTGAATGACCGGTCCAGCGTGATGCACTACCCGGTGCCGCGTGCCCGGGTGAAGGATGGCAAGATCGATCTGAGCGAATCCTATCAGACCTCGATCGGATCCTATGACACCTTCATGGTCCGTTATGCCTACACCCCCTTCGCTCCGGCGCAGGAAGAAACCGGGCTGGACGGCGTGATCGCGGATATGCGTCAGCAGGGCGTGCAGTTCACGCTCGGCAGTGATCCGCGCTATTCTTGGTACACCGACAGCAATGGCCCGATCGCAGAGCTGAAGGATACGGCGGCCGTGCGCGAAGTCGCCTTGGCCAGCTATGGCCCGGGCATGCTGAAGCCGGGCGAACCCTATGGCGCCATGCGCGACATGCGGTTGTGGATGGTCTATCTGCAGGAACGCTACGCCATCGAATGGGGGCAGCGCTACATCGGCGGTCTGTTCCAGAACATCGTGCTGAAGGACAAGGAAAACGGGCTCGCCCCGACCGAGTTCATCCCGGCGGCACAGCAGCGGGAAATCTTCTCCCTCTTGCTCAAGACGATCGAGCCCGGCCATCTGGCCATTCCGGAAACCTTGCTGGCGCAGCTGGCGCCCAATCCGGGTGAAAACCGCGAAGATCTGTCCAAGGATCCGATGTTCGACCAGCTGCGCGCTGCGCGCATCCTGGCTGCACTGACGCTGGAGCCGCTGTTTGATGCGGATCGTTCTGCCCGGATGATGGCTTTGTCGGTTCGTCAGCCGGACGCGCTCAGCTTCCCCGAAATGGTCGATGGCGTGATGGCCGCAACCTGGGGCAAGGCCTCTGGCGGTTCAGCCAGCGATCGGGCGCTGTTGCGGGTGACGCAGAATGTGGCGCTGGAATCGATGATGAAGCTGGGCGGGGCGGCCGATGCCTCCCCCGAAGCGCGCTATTTCGTGCTCGACAAGCTGGGCAAGCTGGCCGGCGAACTGCGGAACCGCAGCGATGCCGATCCGGTGACGGCAGCCTTCTATCGCGAAACGGCGCGCCAGATTGATCGCTATCTGGAAGATCCGGTTGGCCAGGCACCCAAGTCGGTCATGCCGGCCTGGGGCGATCAGCCCCGGTCGCGCTATCCCAGCCCTCCGGGACCGCCGTTGTAAGTTGACCTGTAACTTGCCCAACGGCTTACCGGGTTAGTGTCTTTGGCCGCAATCTCTGGCCAGCATCCACAGCTTCGGCGCGCTGCACATTGCAGCCGCGCCGAAGCGACACCATATTCGCCGTAAGCGAGCGGCGCCGTGGGCGCCGCCGGATGCATGGATACGAATGAATATGGCTTCTTTCCCCCTCCTGCCGCTGCGCGACATCGTCGTGTTCCCCGGTATGGTTGCCCCGCTGTTTGTGGGGCGCGACAAATCCGTGGCCGCGCTCGAAGCGGCGATGGAAGGCAATAAGGACATCTATCTGCTGGCGCAGCTCGACCCGAGCTGTGACGATCCGCAGCGGGATGATCTCTATGATGTGGGCGTGGTGGCGCAGGTGCTGCAGCTGCTGAAGCTGCCCGACGGTACGGTTCGCGTGCTGGTCGAAGGCCATACCCGCGCGCGGTTGCAGGATCTGGTGGACAGCGATGGCTATGTCACCGCCGAAACCGAACTGATGGACGATGCCGAAGCCACCAGCGACGATGTCGTGGCGATGATGCGTTCGGCGCTCGATCAGTTTGGCGAATATGCCAAGCACAACAAGAAGCTGCCCGAAGATATCGAAGATGATCTGAGCCGCATCGAAGATGCCGGCCGGCTGGCGGATACGATCGCTGCCAATCTGACGGCGAAGGTTTCCACCAAGCAGTCGATCCTGACCGAAACCGATCCGTTCAAGCGGCTGGAAATCGTGTTTTCGGTGATGGAAGGCGAATTGTCTGTCCAGCAGGTCGAACGCAAGATCCGTGGCCGCGTGAAGCGCCAGATGGAAAAGACCCAGCGCGAATATTACCTCAACGAACAGTTGAAGGCGATCCAGAGCGAGCTGGGCGGCGATGATGGCGAAGCGGATGAAATCGCCGAGCTGCAGGACAAGATCGACAATCTCAAGCTGTCGAAGGACGCCAAGACCAAGGCGCAGGCGGAACTCAAGAAGCTGCGTTCAATGCAGCCGATGAGCGCCGAAGCGACCGTGGTGCGCAATTATCTCGACATTCTGCTGGGCCTGCCTTGGGGCAAGAAGAGCCGGCTGAAGAAAGATATCGGCAAGGCGCAGGACATTCTTGATCAGGATCACTATGCGCTGGACAAGGTGAAGGACCGGATTGTCGAATATCTGGCGGTTCAGGCGCGCACCAACAAGCTGAAGGGGCCGATCCTGTGCCTCGTCGGCCCGCCGGGCGTCGGCAAGACCAGCCTGGGCAAGTCCATTGCCAAGGCCACCGGGCGTGAATTCATCCGCCAGTCGCTGGGCGGTGTGCGCGATGAAGCAGAAATCCGTGGCCATCGGCGCACCTATATCGGTTCTCTGCCGGGCAAGGTGATTTCCAATCTGAAGAAGGCCGGCACCAGCAATCCGCTGTTCCTGCTGGATGAGATTGACAAGCTAGGCCAGGATTTCCGGGGTGATCCGGCCTCGGCCCTGCTCGAAGTGCTCGATCCCGAACAGAACGCAAAGTTCCAGGATCACTATCTGGAGGTGGATTATGACCTCAGCGATGTGATGTTCGTCTGCACGGCCAACAGCCTCAATCTGCCCCGGCCGCTGCTCGACCGGATGGAGATCATCCGGCTCGAAGGTTACACCGAAGACGAAAAGGTCGAGATTGCGCAGCGTCACCTGGTGGAAAAGCAGGTGGAACAGCATGGTCTGAAGGCCGGCGAATTCACCCTGACCGAAGGCGGCCTGCGCGATCTGATCCGCTATTACACCCGCGAAGCCGGTGTCCGTACGCTGGAACGCGAAATTGCTCGACTGGCGCGCAAGAGCCTGCGCCAGATTCTGGAAGGCAAGGTCGAAAGCGTCACTATCACGCCGGACAATCTGGGCGATTATGCCGGGGTGCGGAAATTCCGCCATGGCGTTTCGGATGAAGAGGCGCAGATCGGCGCGGTAACCGGGCTCGCCTGGACCGAGGTTGGCGGTGAATTGCTGACCATCGAAAGCGTGACGACCCCGGGCAAGGGCGAAGTGCGCACCACGGGCAAGCTTGGCGAAGTAATGAATGAAAGCGTGCAGGCGGCCTTCAGCTTCGTGAAGGCGCGGGCACCTGCCTATGGCATCAAGCCTTCGCTGATCCAGCGGCGCAACATCCATATCCACCTGCCCGAAGGGGCGGTGCCGAAGGATGGGCCCAGCGCAGGGATCGGCATGGTCACTTCCATCGTGTCTTCGCTGACGGGCACGGCCGTGCGTCCGGACGTGGCCATGACCGGGGAAGTGACCCTGCGTGGCCGGGTGCTGGCGATTGGCGGCCTGAAGGAAAAGCTGCTCGCGGCCCTTCGTGGCGGCATCAGAACCGTGCTGATCCCGGAAGAAAATGTGAAGGACCTGGCCGAGATTCCGAACAATGTGAAAGAAGGGCTCGAAATCGTGCCCGTCAGCCATGTTGATCAGGTGCTCGAACGCGCCCTTGTCGCACCATTGACCGCAATCGAATGGAGCGAAGCGGATGATCTGGCCAGTCAGCCGGCTCCGCAATCCGTGACCGGCGAATCCGGCACCGGCGTAGCGCATTGATGGGACGCCTGATTCTGCTGCAATGCAGCGAATCAGGCGGTCCATAATACCTTTCCGGGCAAATGCGGACCTCTTGGTCCGGGCTTGTCAGCGTTTTGTCGCGAATAGGGCAGGAATTCACCTGATTTGGCGCTCTCGCGCCCCTTCGCCCTAGACAGCGAACCCAAAACTCGCTCTCTTTCTGTATCAATCGGCCGCATATTCCGACGCGCCGTGACAATCTGAGAGTGAGGGGGTTCGACCTAAATGAACAAGAACGAACTGATCGGCGCCGTCGCGGAAACCAGCGGCTTGACCCGCAATGACGCGACCAAGGCTGTGGAAGGCGTGTTTGATGCCATTACGGCTGCCCTGGCAAAGGGTGATGAGGTTCGCCTTGTCGGCTTTGGCACTTTTTCGGTGGCCAAGCGCAAGGCATCAACCGGGCGCAACCCGCGTACCGGTGAACCCATGCCCATCAAGGCATCGACCCAGCCGAAATTCAAGGCCGGCAAGGGCCTGAAGGATGCCGTGAACTGATTCACGACGTCTTCGCCTGAAACCCCACAAGGTTTCACAAAAAAGGCCGCACCGGACAAACCGGGCGGCCTTTTTTGTTGCGCGGCTGATAGCGCGAAAATTATTCGGATTCGGTCCGCGCGGCCACGGCATAAAGCGCGATGGCGGCGGCATTGGATACATTCAGGCTTTCCATCGCCTCGCCAATCGGCAGGCGCGCCAGTGCATCGCAATGCTGCGCGACATTGTGGCGCAGGCCTTCGCCTTCTGCACCCAGCACCAGCGCAACCGGCCCGGTGGGCAGGGCGTCGGCGAAGACTGATTCGGCTTCACCGGCAAGGCCGAGCCGCCAATATCCGGCTTCTGCCAGTTCCTCGAGCGCGCGGGCCAGATTGACCACGCGTACCCAGGGCACGATTTCCAGCGCGCCAGAGGCCGATTTGGCCACCACACCGCTTTCGGGCGGGGCGTGACGATCCTGTGTGACCACAGCGGCTGCACCGAATGCGGCCGCTGAACGCAGAATCGCACCGACATTGTGCGGGTCGGTCACCTGATCCAGCACCACCACCGGGCGATCAGAATCGCCGTCGATCACGTCCGTCAGATGAATATCGTCGAGCGCGGCGCATTCCAGCACCAGGCCCTGATGCGGCGCATCACGCGGAACCAGCCGGCCCAGATCGGCCGCATCTGCGTATTCCACAGGAAAATCATCGGGCAATTCGCCGTCGAGCGAAGCGATTCCTTCCCGCGTGGCCCAAAGCTTGCGGTGCACGCGATCCGGATTCTTCAGCGCAGCTTCCACTGCATGCCGCCCCCACAGGCGAACACTGCCCGTACTGGCCCGGCCGGAGCCCCGTCCGCCCTGCATTCGTCCCGCGCGCCCACGCAGCGCACGCTTGTCATTTTGTCTTGCCATGCTGTTCCCTAATTTCCTGCGCCTCCTGCCAGTCAGGGCATTGACAGGCAAGCGTCGCTTCGCCATTAGCGCGCCTCTCGGCCGGTGGGGGACCTTGGTTTCCCAGCACAAAGCGGTTTTTTCCGTAACCGGCGTTCCGGTGGACAGGTGGCCGAGTGGTTAAAGGCAGCAGACTGTAAATCTGCCCGTGCAAGCGTACGCTGGTTCGAATCCAGCCCTGTCCACCATCACGCCCCTCCGCTCAAATGATCGGGATCCCGCAAGGGGCGCGCTGCAAAGCTTTCGCAACATATCGGCGGCGACTCTTGTCGTGCTGGGGGTGAAGCCCTAGAGAATGGGCATGGCCGGAGATTTACGCGACAACCGAGGGCGGGGCGATGCCGAATGGCAATGGCCCGCGGTCCACCCTGAAGGACGGAAATTCGGGCTGATCGCCGTTGGCGTTGCACTGGTGGTGTTGCTCGGCCTTGGCTGGAACATCATTGGCTGGCCGCTGCTGGCACTGGCTGCCGGGATCTTCGCTTTCTTCCGCGATCCGGAACGGGTCGTGCCGCTGGGCAATGATCTGATCATCTCGCCGGCCGATGGGCTGGTCACCATGATCGCCCAGGTTGCGCCGCCGCCCGAACTGCAGGTGGCCGATGCCAATGGCCCCGGACTGGGCGCCGGACCGGTGACGCGGATTTCGATCTTCATGTCGGTGTTCGATGTGCACATCAATCGCACGCCGATCGCCGGAACGGTGCGGCGCGTCGTTTATATTCCCGGTCGTTTCATGAATGCCGATCTCGACAAGGCGAGCGAGGAAAACGAACGTCAGCACATGATGGTCGAACGCGCTGATGGCACGCTGGTCGGCTTTACCCAGATCGCCGGGCTGGTTGCCCGCCGGATCGTGCCTTTCGTCAAAGTGGGTGACATGATGGCCGCCGGGCAGCGGATCGGCCTGATCCGCTTTGGCAGCCGGGTGGATGTCTATCTGCCGCAGGGCACAGAGCCGAAGGTCCTGCTGGGCCAGAAAACCATCGCTGGTGAAACCGTGCTGGCGCAAATCGGCCATGCTGGCCTGATCGAAGGTGTCAGCCAGTGACGATTGATCCTGAACACGGGCATGATGGCGGTCAGTCCGCCGATGATACTGCTGCCAATCCCGCGCGGCTGGGGCCGAAGGTCGATGAAGGTGAAGTCCCGGCAGGCCGAACCGGCCGGGGATTGGCGCTGCGGGCGGTTCTTCCCAATGCCATCACCGCTGCGGCGCTGTGTTCCGGCCTGACCGGAATCCGCTTCGCCATTGATGATCAGTGGGAAAAGGCTGTGTTCGCAATCATTATTGCGGGCATGCTCGATGGGATCGATGGCCGGATTGCCCGGCTGCTGAAGGCGCAGTCGCGTTTCGGCGCGGAGCTGGACAGCCTGGCTGATTCGCTGAGTTTCGGAACGGCACCGGCATTGGTGCTGTTCCTCTGGTCTCTGCAGGATCTGCCGCGATTTGGCTGGTTCGCCGCGCTGGCATTCGCGATTTGCTGCGCTTTGCGGCTCGCCCGCTTCAATGCGCAGATCGATGTCGATGAACAGCCGCACAAATCGGCCGGTTTTCTGACCGGGGTGCCTGCGCCGGTCGGTGCAGGGCTGGCCTTTCTGCCGGTTTATCTCTGGGTTGCCACCGGGGAAGCGATCTTCCGCGAACCGGTTGTGGTGGCTGTATGGCTGGCGATCATCGCTTTCCTGATGATTTCCAATCTCGCGACGCTGAGCTGGGGTTCCATCCGCCCGCGCCGCAATATCCGCCTGGAAGCGATCGCCATGGCTGGTCTGGTCTTTACCGCGCTGCTGACGGAACCGTGGTGGACGCTGGCCGGGATCTGTATCGTTTATCTGGCGCTGATGCCCTGGTCTGTAATCGCTTACGGCCGGGTCAAGCGGCAAAGAGCGGCGCAGGCACGCGGCTGAGAGTCTGCTTCCGGGTGATCGGGCTGCGGCCCTTGGTCACCCGTACTGCGGCGGGCATTTGTGCCGGCACCGGCAATCCGACCCTGATCCGTTCACGCGCCAGCTCTGCTGAAATGATCTGCCAATAACGCAGGCCCACGGCGACAGACTGGATGATCACGGCGATCGCGGCGAAGGCTGCGACACCAAAGAGGATCGACAAAAACCCTGTCAGCATGAGACGCTCCTTGCTTATCCACAGCTGTGGATGCATTGTGGATAACTCTGCGGTGCCATTTCTGTTCCGCCGTTGCTGCCTTGTTCTCTTTTTGTTCCGGCCTGTCAAGCGGAACATGCAGGGCCTGGCTCGTCCTCTGGTCAGCTGCGCGAATTGAGGGTGGCTTTTCATCCCGATACGGTCTAAGGGGCCGCCGTCGCCTGGCTGTTCTCCATTTTGGGGGCGGGGTGGCAAATCCACATGGAAGGCACATCACACCGGTGCCACTGCGGGATCTCCGCGGTTGGTTCCCTGCTTTCCAGAGGCACAAACCGGAAAGGAATTATCTATGGCGGTACCTACCGTCTCCATGCAGCAATTGATCGAAGCCGGCGCGCATTTCGGCCACCAGACTCACCGCTGGAACCCGCGCATGAAGCCGTACATCTTCGGCGCGCGCAATGGCGTTCACATCATCGACCTGTCGCAGAGCGTTCCGCTGATGGCACGCGCGCTGGAATTCGTTTCGGCAACCGTGCGTTCGGGCGGCAAGGTGCTGTTCGTTGGTACCAAGCGGCAGGCGCAGGAACCGATTGCCCAGGCAGCACGCGCTTGCGGCCAGCATTTCGTAAACCACCGCTGGCTGGGCGGCATGCTGACCAACTGGAAGACCATTTCCGGTTCGATCAAGCGCCTCAAGACGCTGGAAGAACAGCTGTCGAACAACACCGTCGGCCTGACCAAGAAGGAAGTTCTGCAGTTGACCCGTGAACGGGACAAGCTGGAACTTTCGCTGGGCGGCATCCGCGACATGGGCGGCATTCCGGACGTGATGTTCGTGATCGACGCCAACAAGGAAGAGCTGGCCATCAAGGAAGCCAACGTGCTTGGCATTCCGGTCGTCGCAATCCTCGACACCAATGTCGATCCGAACGGTATCGCTTTCCCGGTTCCGGGCAATGACGACGCCAGCCGTGCAATCCGCCTGTACTGCGATGCGATCGCAGCCGCAGCAACCAAGGGCCACACCGAAGGCGTGGTTGATTCGGGCGCCGACATCGGTGCGATGGATCTGCCGCCGGAAGAAACCGTCGCGGCCCCGAGCGAGCCCGTCGCTGCCGAGGCGTAAGCCCGGCGTCACATTTTCGCTTTAGCGCGCCGGGTCTTGAAGCGGGTGTCCGCAACGGGGCCCGGCGATCGCATGAATTCAAAGAGGATTAGGACAATGGCAGCTTTTACCGCCGCTGATGTGAAGACGCTCCGCGAGAAGACCGGTGCGGGCATGATGGACGCCAAGAAGGCGCTCGAAGAAACCAATGGCGACATCGAAGCTGCTGTTGACGCGCTGCGTGCCAAGGGTCTTGCCACTGCGCAGAAGAAGTCCAGCCGCACCGCCGCAGAAGGTCTGGTCGGCGTGGCCGTTTCGGGCACCCAGGGCGTTGCCGTGGAAGTGAACTCGGAAACCGACTTCGTTGCCAAGAACGAACAGTTCCAGGACTTCGTGCGCAAGGCGACCGAAGTGGCTCTGTCAATCGGCTCGAACGACGTTGAAGCCCTGAAGGCTGCAGCTTACCCCGATGGCGGCACTGTCAGCGACAAGCTGACCGACAATGTCGCAACCATTGGTGAAAACCAGCAGGTTCGCCGCATCAAGAATGTTGCGGTCGCTCAGGGTCTGGTGATCCCTTACATGCACAACGCGCAGGCTCCGGGCCTCGGCAAGATCGGCGTGCTCGTCGCTCTGGAAAGCGAAGCTGGCGCAGACGTGCTCGAACCGCTGGGCAAGCAGTTGGCCATGCACATCGCCGCTGCATTCCCGCAGGCGCTCAACGCTGAATCGCTCGACGCCGAAGTGATCGAGCGTGAACGTAAGATCGCCGCGGAAAAGGCTGCCGAAAGCGGCAAGCCGGCCGAAGTGCAGGAAAAGATGGTCGACGGCGCGGTGAAGAAGTTCGCCAAGGAAAACGCGCTGCTGAGCCAGATTTTCGTGATGGACAACAAGACCGCGATTGCGGACGTCGTTGCCCAGGCTGGCAAGGCCGCCGGCACCTCCATCGTGCTGAAGGACTATGTCCGCTTCCAGCTCGGCGAAGGCATCGAAAAGGAAGTGACGGATTTCGCGGCAGAAGTCGCGGCTGCTGTTGCTGGCTGATTTTCGGATCATCCGAATATGAAAAGGCCGCCGGACCCTGGGTCCGGCGGCCTTTTTCTTGTCCGGCTTCCGGGGATGGGCCGGTCAGCCTGGGTGTGTGGCTAAAGGTGTGACGGTGATCAGCCAGATTTCCGGCCGGGTGAAGAGGCGGATCGGCAGCACGGACGTGCCAAGCCCGGCACTGGTGACCAGAGTACGGCCATTTTCCTGGATCACGCCGCAGGCATAACGATCGCCATGGCGCGACATTGTCGCCGGCGCACCGATCAGCGGCAGGCGAATCTGTCCGCAATGGGTATGGCCTGCCAGCATCAGCGCATTGGCGGCCGGAATCTGCGGGAACGGATCGGGACTGTGGCTCAGCAGGATCGGTGCGCCGCCCAGATCGGACATGGCCTTCAGCGTCGCGGGCAAATCGGCCCTTCCGGTAAAATCATCATCCAGCCCGCCGATAGTCAGCGGACCGAAGCGGTGCGCGCCGTTTTCCAGCAACAGCACCTTGTTCTGCTGCAGCGCCGTGCGAATCTCCCCGATGTTGCGCCAATGGTCATGATTGCCCGGCACGGCGACGGTGGCGATGCCGGGCCTCAGCGCCGCAAGCGGGGCAATTGCATCCTGCGTTGAATAATGCCGTGTGGCGGTCCGTTTGTCGCTCACCATGTCCCCGGCGATCAGCACCAGGTCGGGCTTCAGCGCATTGACCTGCGATACGATCTTTTCCAGCCGGGCTGGGGGCATGTCCGGCCCGGCAACATGAATATCCGCCAGAAAGGCGATCCGCAGCGGGCCGGTGCCTGCCGGCAATTGGGGCAGGGCAATATTCAACTGCTGCACCACCGGTTTGGCCATGGTGTCGTACCAGGCCTTGCCTGCTGCCAAGCTCGCCAGCGCAAGGATCAGCAGCAGGCATTTTCTGATCATCCCGGTTCGCATGGCTGGCCCTGGGGATCGAGTGTGGCGATCATCTGATATTCGCTGCCGTCCCAGCGGAAGAACGGGAAGCACAGCCCGGGCAGATCGACCGTCAAATCGGGGAAGCCGTCCTTGCCCCGGCTTCGCAGGAAGCTGACGTGACCCTGGTTCTTGTACATTGTGGTCCAGCTGCCATCTGTCTGCTGGGTCAGGACCATGGAGGATGATCCGACATGGCCGCTGCAGAATGTGCCATCATCGCGCAGCACGGCTTCGGGGCGGCCATCGCCATTCAGATCCTGATACAGTGCCACCACGCCCTGCGAATGGCCCGAAGGATCGTCGCTGCATCCGGTCCAGTTGCCATTGCGCAGGCGCTGCATCCCGGCGGCGCTGAACAGGGTTTCCTGTTGGGAAGCGGATAGCGCCCTGGCTTCGGGCGTCTGATCATGCAGTATGTCGATCAGCGTATCGCGCGACAGCGCATCTGACCGCGATGGGGAAGATTGCGCCTGACCTGGGGCTGCAAGGCAGGCTGCCATCACCGAGCAAAGGGTTGCCCGGTAAAGGCTGTTTATAAGGCGCGGCATTGCCCACTCCAGAAATTGTCGATCCAGCGGGCCTTGTGCTTCGCCGGGGTGACCGGGGCAAGCCATGCGACCTGTCCCTTGATTGTTGGGTCCCTTGATCGTTGCTGCCCTTGATACTTGGCAGGCCGACCGGGCGCTCTATAAGGGCCGCCACTCTGGCCTTACCGAAAGATTGTCGCCCTATGTCCTTGCCCCGCGTCAAGCGCGTCCTGCTCAAACTCTCCGGTGAAGTGCTCATGGGGGATCAGCAGTTCGGGATTGACCCGGCCTTTGTCGCGGAACTGGCGAAGGAAGTGAAACAGGCCAAGGATTCGGGGCTGGAAATCTGCCTGGTGATCGGCGGCGGTAATATTTTCCGTGGCATGGCCGGCGCTGCGCAGGGCATGGACCGCGCGCAGGCCGATTACATGGGCATGCTGGCGACGGTGATGAATGCGCTGGCGATGCAGAATGCGCTGGAACAGCTGGGTGTCCACACCCGCGTCCAGTCCGCCGTGCAGATGGATACGGTGTGCGAGCCCGTGATCCGTCGCCGGGCCGAACGCCATCTGGAAAAGGGGCGCGTGGTGATTTTCGCCGCCGGTGTCGGCAGCCCCTATTTCACCACCGACAGCGGCGCTGCGTTGCGCGCGGCGGAGATGAAATGCGATGCCCTGCTCAAGGGCACCAGCGTGGACGGCGTCTACAATGCCGATCCGAAGAAAGATCCCACGGCCACCCGATTTGAAACAGTCAGTTATGATCGGGTATTGGCCGATAACCTCAAGGTCATGGATGCCGCCGCCGTGGCGCTTTGTCGTGATAACGAGATCCCGATTGTGGTGTTCTCTATCCGCGAGAAGGGCAATCTCGCCAAGGTGCTTGGCGGTGAAGGCGTTCAGACCATAGTGCAGAAGGAAGCCTGATCATGGCAAAATACGACAAGGCCGATATCGAGCGCCGCATGAATGGCGCGGTCGAAAGTCTGAAGGGCGATCTGTCCGGTCTGCGCACCGGCCGCGCGAATGTGGCCCTGCTCGATCCTGTGGTGGTCGAAGTTTATGGCGCGATGATGCCGCTGAACCAGGTCGCCACCGTATCGGCCCCTGAACCGCGCATGCTGAGCGTGCAGGTGTGGGATCGTTCCAATGTGATCCCGGTGGAAAAGGGCATTGCCCATGCCAATCTGGGCCTCAACCCGATGATCGACGGGCAGACGCTGCGTCTGCCGCTGCCGGATCTTACGCAGGAACGCCGCAAGGAATTGGCAAAGCTTGCCGGGCAATATGCGGAAAAGGCCAAGGTTGCGATCCGCAACGTCCGCCGCGACGGCATGGAAGCGCTGAAGGAAGACGAAAAGAAGAAGGAAATCTCCGAGGATGATCGCAAGCGGATGGAAGAAGACGTCCAGAAGCTGACCGATCGTTTCGTGGCAGAAACTGACAGCGTTACCGAAGCCAAGGAAAAGGAAATCCTCCAGCAGTGAAGACTCAGGCGTTCTCTCCGGTTGTATCCGACGCCGGAGAGAAGAACGGGCAGGGCGCCACCAGCGCAGAGATTTCCCAGCCTGCCCCCACGCGGGGCAGTGGCCATGGCGCGCGCCATGTCGCGGTGATCATGGATGGCAATGGCCGCTGGGCCAGGAAGCGCCATCTGCCTCGCCTGTTCGGTCATCAGCGCGGGGTGGAGGCGGTTCGCCGGCTCGTCCGCGCGATCGACCAGATGGATATCGACTGCATCACGCTCTACGCTTTTTCGTCAGAAAACTGGAAACGGCCGGAGCAGGAAATTTCGGACCTGATGGGTCTGATGCGGCGCTTCATCAAGGCCGATTTGCCTGAATTCATTGCCCATAATGTGCGGCTGCGGATCATCGGTGATTACCAGGCGCTGGAACCCGATCTGGTCGAACTGATCGATGATGCGCTGGCGCGCACGGCCCATGGGCGCCGGACAGTGGCCGTGGCGCTCAACTATGGATCGCAGCAGGAAATCGCCCGCGCGGCCGCCAGAGCGGCTGAGGTTGGGCCGATCACGACCGAAACCATTGCTGCCCATCTTGATACCGCCGACATGCCGCCGCTGGATCTGCTGATCCGCACCAGCGGGGAAGTGCGGCTGTCCAATTTCCTGCTGTGGCAGGCCGCTTATGCGGAAATGTATTTCACCGATGTGCTGTGGCCGGATTTTACCCCCGACCATCTGCAACAGGCTCTCGACAGTTTTACGGACAGGGACCGGCGCTATGGCGGACGCTGAGATGACAGGGCAACCGGTTGCAGGCCGTTCTGCGGATCTGTTCAAGCGGGCCGTAACCGCTGTGATCATGCTGGCGGTGGCGGGTGCCGCTTATCATATCGGTCGTCCCTGGTGGGCGGCCTTTGTGCTGGTGCTGTCGCTGGGTGTATTTTGGGAATGGGCGCAACTGGTGTTCGCCTTTGCCCGCGGGCCGCTGTCTCGCGGTGGCTGGCTGGTGGTGGGCATCGCCTATATCGCCATCGCAGCACAGACCCTGGCCATGGGCGGCAGCGATGGCATCGCGTCCAGCGTGGTGCTGTTGCTGGTGCTAGGTGTGATCGCCACTGATGTTGGCGCCTATTTCGCCGGCCGTTCGATCGGTGGGCCCCGGATTGTCCCCTCCATCAGCCCGAACAAGACCTGGGCCGGGCTGGCCGGTGGCATGTGTGCCTCGGCCGCTGTGTTCGGCAGCTACGCCGCCTCGGCCATGGGCGACCAGATCGAACCGATGATCATCGGCCGCTGGGTGCTGTTTGGTGCAGCCCTCGCCATTGTGGCGCAGATCGGCGACTTCTTCCAAAGCTGGATGAAGCGTCGCGCGGGCAAAAAGGATTCCGGGCGTTTGCTGCCTGGGCATGGCGGGCTGTTCGACCGGCTGGATGGATTGATGGCGGTGGCCTTCGTGGCGATGGTGATCAGCTGGGCGACCGGTGGCTACGGCTTGTGACCATGCGTAGCATTTCTGTTCTGGGCGCGACCGGATCGATCGGAGCGTCCACGCTTGACCTGATCCGGCGCGATCGAGCCCAATGGCGGGTCGTGGCGCTGACGGCCAATTGCCAGGCGGTGGAACTGGCCCGGCTGGCGCGCGAATTTGGCGCAGAGATTGCGGTGGTGGCCGACGAATCCTGCCTGGCTGAACTGCGCGATGCGCTGGCGGGCAGCGGTATTGCCGCGGCCGGCGGCAGTCAGGCGCTGTGCGAAGCGGCAGCGCGCCCGGTGGATATGACCGTGGCCGCGATTGTCGGCTGCGCCGGGCTGGCCCCAGTGATGGCGGCGGTTGAACAGGGCGGGGTGATCGCCCTTGCCAACAAGGAAGCACTGGTTTCGGCCGGCGACGTGCTGACCGCTGCGGTCGCCCGCCATGGCGCGACACTGCTGCCGACCGATTCGGAACACAATGCGATTTTCCAGTGCCTGGCCGGCAACAGCCTGTCCGATGTGCGCTCCATCACGCTGACCGCAAGCGGTGGGCCGTTCCGCTGCTGGTCCGCCGATCAGCTGGCGCAGGCTACCCCGTCGCAGGCGGTGGCCCATCCCAACTGGAGCATGGGCGCCAAGATCAGCGTCGATTCCGCCACCATGATGAACAAGGGCCTCGAATTCATCGAGGCCTATCATCTGTTCCCGGTAGGGTTGGAACGGCTGCGGATTGTTATCCATCCGCAGAGCGTCGTGCATTCCATGGTCGAATATCGCGATGGATCGACGCTGGCGCAGCTTGGTCCGTCAGATATGCGGGTGCCGATTGCATCTTGCCTGGCCTGGCCGCAGCGCATGGATACGCCCTGCGCGCCGCTTGATCTGCCGGCCATTGGCGAACTGAGCTTCTTCGCCCCGGATGAGGATCGTTTTCCGGCCACGCGCCTTGCGCGTGAAGCCGTGGCCGAAGGCGGTGCCGCCCCGGCCGTGCTCAATGCCGCCAATGAAGTGGCCGTTGCCGCTTTCCTGGCTGGTCAGATCGCGTTCACCCGCATTGCGGCAGTGGCCGAAGAAACCCTGCAGCGCGAATTGCCCCCGCAGCCCCGGTGTCTCGACGATGTTCTGCGCGTCGATGCCGATGCGCGGGCCTGCGCTGCCTCTCTGATGGAGCCTGCCTGACGTGCTGGATTCGGTGCAATGGTGGATGTACCCGCTTGGTTTCATGCTGCTGCTGGGGCCACTGGTTACCCTGCATGAACTTGGCCATTATCTGGTCGGCCGCTGGTTCGGCGTGAAGGCCAATGCCTTCTCGGTCGGTTTCGGCCGCGAAGTGATTGGTTATACCGACCGCCGCGGCACCCGCTGGAAACTGTCTGCCCTGCCGTTGGGTGGGTATGTGCAGTTCGCCGGGGACATGAGCCCGACCAGCGAACCGAGTCGCGAATGGCTCGCACTGCCGGAATCGGAACGCGCGCAGACCTTTCCGGCCAAGCCGCTGTGGCAAAAGGCGCTGATAGTAGCAGCGGGGCCGATCACCAATTTCCTGATCGCCATCGTGATTCTGGCGATATTCAACGTAAGTTACGGCCGGATCGTCGTATCTCCGGAAATCGGCGGCGTGACAGAAGGCTCTGCTGCTCAGGCGGCGGGTATTCGTGCCGGGGACATGATTGTGTCCATGAATGGCCAGGCGGTCAGCGAATTCATGGAAGTCAGGGATTATGTCGTCACCAGTCCCGGCTCGCGGATCGAACTGGGTCTGGAACGCGACGGCAGCCAGCGGGTGGTGGATATTGTCGTGCCATCCCAGGTGATGCGTGACCGGTTCGGCAATGAAACCCGGATCGGTATCCTCGGGGTCATGGCTGCTGGTGCTGAGACGGTGCCTGTCGGGCCACTCGAATCCGTCGGGCTGGCGGTGCGCCAGACGGGCGACATCATGGTCATGATGGTCCGCAATATCAAACAGATCATCACTGGTATTCGCCCGGTTTCGGAACTGGGCGGGCCGATCAAGATGGCCAAGTTTTCCGGCGAACAGCTGACATTGGGCTGGCCCCAGTTCGTCTCGCTGGTGGCGATGGTTTCAATTAACTTGGCATTCATTAACCTGCTGCCAATTCCTGTCCTCGACGGTGGGCACCTGGCATTCTACGCGGCCGAAGCAATCCGCCGTCGGCCGGCCAGTGCACGCAGTCAGGAATGGGCATTCCGCACCGGTATGGCATTCGTGCTGGCACTGATGTTGTTTGTGACAATCAATGATATTGCCTCTCTGTCGATTTTCGGCGGATAGGCCGGTTTAGCGCCGTTTCGCATCTGCTGACGGTAACAAGGATGACTGCTGCACAGCATTCCCGGCATGTTCGCTTGATCGCCTGCTCCGCATGGGGCAAGGGCGCCGCTTGCGTCGCGTTCGCTGATCGGTCTCACGGGGCAGGGCCGGTTGTTCGCAGCACGGGATATGCAGTGTCGTAACAGATGGATCGGACATGAGCGCCAGGGCCAAGACAGTTGTAGCCTCGCATTACGCGGTAGCCCTTATGGGCTGCACCATTCTGGCTGGTCTGCCAGCCAGCGCGCTTGCCCAGAATGCGCCGGCCACACCGCCGCCGGCCCCCGTACCGGCGCCGCCAGCGGCGCCAGCACCGGCACCGGCCGCAGCAGCTGCGCCGGCCGCGACGGCTGAACAGGGCGAAGTGATCCGCACGGTCGCGGTGGCCGGGGCCCAGCGCCTCGAGCCCGAAACGATCGTCAGCTATATCCAGCTGCGTCCCGGGCAGATGTACACCGCTGCGGCCGCTGACCAGGCGCTGAAGGATCTGGCCGCGACGGAGCTGTTCTCCGACTACCGGATCCGCAATGACGGCGGTAATGTGGTGATCGAGGTGACGGAAAACCCGGTCATCAACCGCATCGTGCTGGAAGGGAACAAGCGGCTGAAGGAGGACAAGATCCTCCCCGAAATCCAGCTCGCCTCGCGACAGATCTTCACCCGGTCGAAAGTGCGTGCAGACGTGGCGCGCATCATCGAACTCTACAAGCGGCAGGGGCGTTTCGCCGCCACGGTTGAACCGCAGATGGTTCAGCTGGACCAGAACCGCGTGGATGTGGTGTTCGTCATCACCGAAGGTCCCAAGTCGCGCGTGCGCGGCATCAACATCATCGGCAATGAACATTTTTCCGACAGCGATCTGCGCGATGAGATGGTCACCAAGCAGACCAGCCTGCTCAAGATCCTGAGTTCTGCGACCACCTACGATCCGGATCGTCTGGCTTTCGACCAGCAGAAGCTGCGCCAGTTCTATCTGATGAACGGCTATGCCGATTTCCGTGTCGTTTCAGCCGTGGCCGAACTGACCCCGGACAAGCGCGACTTCATCATCACCTATGTGGTGGAAGAAGGCGAACGCTACAAATTCGGCAAGGTCGAAGTCGACAGCCAGCTGCGCGATTTCGACAGCAGCCTGATGTCGCGCACCCTGCCGATGCAGGCCGGTGACTGGTATGATGCCAAGCTGGTGGAAGACACGGTGGAAGGCCTGGCCGAAAGCGCCGGTACCTTCGGCTACGCCTTCGCTGACGTGCGTCCGCAGTTCAAGCGGAACGCCGAAGATCTGACCATGGAAGTGACCTTCGTGATCAACGAAGCGCCGCGCGTCTATGTCGAACAGATCAATGTCAACGGCAACACACTGACCCAGGACAAGGTTGTCCGGCGCGAATTCCGTCTGTCGGAAGGCGATGCCTTTAACTCCCTGCAGGTGCGCCGGTCGACCGCGCGCATCAATTCGCTGGGTTACTTCCAGCAGAACTTCGAAATCGAACAGGAACAGGGCAGCGCGCCCGACCGTGTCGTGCTGAATGCCAATGTGCAGGAACAGCCGACCGGCGAACTGTCGCTTTCGGCCGGTTTCTCCAGCCTTGAAAGCTTCATTTTCCAGGGTTCGATCCGCCAACGGAACTTCCGCGGTCGCGGGCAGACGGCGGCCCTGTCGCTCAACTATTCGCGCTATTCGCGGGCGGCATCGGTCAGCTTCACAGAGCCTTATGTGTTCGACAAGAACATTTCGGCCGGTGTCGACATCTACCGTCGCGATTATAACAACGGCTATTTCAGCCGCGCCACCGCGACCTACGAACAGGCAACCACGGGTTTCTCTGTCCGTGCGGGCGTTCCGTTGTCGGAATATATGACCCTGATCGGTCGTTATACTTTCAACTATGACCAGATCACGATCGACGAGACGCAGTTCTTCGCCGATCTGGATGGTGACGGGGTGCGCAGCTGCGAACCGTTGCTGGCCGGGCGTTATCTGTGCGATGCGATCGGCACGCGGACCAGTTCGATCATCGGCACCTCGCTGATCTATGAAACGCTGGACAACCGCATCCGCCCGACACGCGGCGAACGGGTTGTGCTGAACTTTGACTTCGCCGGCCTTGGCGGCAGCAACCGTTACTTGCGGGCAACCGGTGAAGCCTCCAAGTTCTGGGGTATTGGCGGGGGCTTCATCTTCTCAGCCAAGGCGGAAGGTGGTTACATCCACGGCCTGTCGGGCGAAGTGCTGTTGACCGATCGCTTCTTCCTGGGTGAACCGCAGATCCGCGGCTTCGACATTCGTGGTGTCGGCCCGCGCGTGATCCGTCGCTATTACACCACCGATGCCGACGGCAATCAGGTGCTGGCGCCGATCGACCGCGACAATGTTCAGGACGACGCCCTGGGCGGCAAGGCCTATTATCTGGGCAAGCTGGAGCTTGAAATTCCGCTGGGTTCGGGTGCACGGGAAATGGGGCTGCGGCCGTCCATCTTCCTTGATGCCGGCGCGGTGTTCGGCATTCGCCGCCCGATCACCAATGACTTCCCCGATGGGGTCAGGGCTGATCCGCTGTCCAATTCGGCCGGCCAGCCGCTTTATGTCGGGCTCGACGGGGTTCAGACGACCAGTCCGACCTCCGTCAATGCGGTAGGTGAAACGGTCAACAACGACCGGGCGTATTATTACAACCTGCCAGCCTTCAAGGAAGAATTTTACGGCGATTCTCCGAAGCCACGTGTGGCAATCGGTGTCGGCGTGAACTGGAATTCGCCCTTCGGGCCGTTCCGTATCGACGTGGCCTATCCCCTGCTGAAGCAGGAAGGCGACGACACCAAGACTTTCTCCTTCAACGTAGGGACCCAATTCTGATGAAGACACTGACCAGGCTGGCGGCTGTCGCCAGCATTTCGATCGCTGCGATCTCGCTTCCCGCTGGCGCCGCCATGGCGCAGGGTATCCAGGGCATCGGCATTGTGATGGTGGAAGCCGTGCGGGCGAATTCGGCCGCATTCAAGGCTGCCCAGCAGCAGACTGCCACCACCTACAAGGCACAGATTGATTCGGCGAATGCTCGCCGGACCGCAATTTCCCAGCAGCTGGAGCCGCTGTATCAGGCGCTTCAGACCGCCGCTCAGCAGCCCAATGCCGATCGTGCTGCGCTGGTGCAGCAGCAGCAGCAGATCCAGCAGATCGAAGCTGCCGGCCAGCGCGAACTGCAGACCATTCTGCAGCCGGTTGCCCTGTCGCAGGCCTATGTTGATGAACAGATCAACGAAAAGCTGGCCGAAGCGATCGAAGCCGCTGCCAAGAAGAACAATGTCACCCTGGTGACCACGCCGGACACGGTGCTCTATGCCGACAACCGTTACAGCCTGAACCAGGCCGTGCTGACGGAACTCGACGCCGCACTGCCGAGCGTTCAGATCACCCCGCCGGCCGGCTGGCTGCCGCGCGAACAGCGTGAACAGCAGGCTGCGGCTCAGGCTGCTGCTGCACAGCAGGGCGGCGCAGCCCAGCCGGCGGCACAGCCGGTCGAAGGCCGCTGAGTCGGGGCGAGGGGGCAGAGCAATGAGCGAGAATGAAACCGCGCGCGAATATGACATCGTGCAGATTCTCAACGCCCTGCCGCATCGCTACCCTTTGCTTCTCGTCGATCGGGTCAAGAACCTGATCGTCGGGGAGGAGATTCACGCGATCAAGGCGGTCAGCTTCAACGAACAGTTCTTTCAGGGGCATTTCCCCGGGCGGCCGGTGATGCCGGGCGTGCTGCAGATTGAAGCCCTGGCCCAGGCGGCGGCGATCCTCGCCATCGAGACCCTGGAACTGGCTGGCAGCAACAAGCTGGTCTATTTCATGAGCATCGATGGAACGAAGTTCCGCAGCCCGGTGGAGCCTGGCTGCCTGCTCGATCTCAACGTCGGTTTCATCCAGAAGCGCGCACGGGTGTGCAAGTTCTGGGGCAAGGCCAGCGTTGACGGGCGGGTAACCTGCGAAACCGAGTTCACCGCCATGATCGCTGACCCCCCCGCCTGAGGGCGCTGCGGGTCACCAAGGGCGACGCTTGTAATTTCCGCGCAGTCCCGATAAGGGGCGCGCTTTCCCGATACTGCCTGGCCGGTCGGAACCGGCCTCATGCAAAAGGACTATGCCATGAAGGCCGATACGCATCCCGATTACCACATGATCACCGTCAAGATGACCGACGGCACCGAATTCCAGACCCGTTCGACCTGGGGCAAGGAAGGCGATACCATGGCGCTTGATATCGATCCGACCAGCCACCCGGCATGGACCGGTGGTACGCAGCGCCTGCAGGACGGTGGCCGCGTTGCCCAGTTCAACAAGCGTTTCGGTGGCCTGTCGCTCAAGAAGAAGTAAGCGACGCCATTCGGCTGATAGCAAAAAGGCGGCCCGCAACGGCCGCCTTTTTCTTTGCCCGTGTTCCGGCTGGTTCGGTTCAGCCCGGCGCAGCTTCGAATCGCAGCCAGCCGGCCACACCGGATTTGCCGCCATTGTCATTGGGGTGGTTGTTCCCGTCAGCCACCATCAGCTCTGGAAAGTCACTGTAGGGGCTGACGCCGTCGATGCAGGCGGCATTGACGGCATATTGCCCGGCATCGGCCCGGCGCTGATGGAAGCAATGGATGCCGCAGCGGCTGCAGAACCAGTGTTTCGCGGCCATGGTGTGAAACTGATAGCAGCTGAGCAGGTCTTCCCCTTGCGTCACCACCAGATGGGCGGCGGGCAGGCCGATCATGACCGAACCCTTCATGCTGCAGATTGAACAATTGCAGCGCACGCCGGTCAGTTGTCCGGGCAATCGCGCGGTGAAGCGCACGCTGCCGCAATGGCAGGCGCAGGCGCGTTCGTGACCATCTTGGGTTGGGGTGGAGGTGGCTGTTTCCTGCACGATTGTCTCCCCGCCTTTTACCAGCCCCAGGGCAGTTCGCGATACCATTTGGTGATCACATATTTCACGCCCTTGCGCACCTTCATCCCGTGATGGAGCGTGGCGGCGTTAAGGCTGCCGTCGGGGCGGTGGTTGTTCCAGCACACCAGCTTCCCCGTGGCGGGTTGAAATGTCTTGTCGATCACCTTGAACCGGGTCGCCCCGCCAGCCTCCACATCATTCAGATAGATCATGAAGGTCCAGGTGCGGTTGCCGGCGACAGAGCAGTATTTCTGGAAGTCCTGCCCATTGGGTTCGAAATAATCGGTATGCGCCTTGAATTCCTGCCCCACGGCATAGCGCTGGCCCTGCATGGGTTCCCCATGGGTCGGATCAATGCCGTTCAGGGCGAACAGCCGCTGTTCCAGATCCATCACCAGAGGTTGTTCACCGTCCAGATCGCAGGTTTCGCTGGTGCGGAAATAATTGTCGCCATTTTCATCGGCGATGGTCGACGGGCGGCGACCCGCTTCGATCAGATCAATCAGCCCGCTGCACATCTCCGCAGAGATGAAATTGGGTATGTCGAACAGTTCCAGCCGGGGCGAGGGGACACGCCGCACGCCAGCGGACTGCAGCAGAAATTCGGCAGAGGTTTCACCCGGAGTCGTCATGATTGGGGTGATAGCGGGGCCAAACCGGCGCGCAAGCATGGGAAGCATCGCGCAAGATTCTTGCAATCCGCAGGCCATGATGAAGATTTCGCTTCCCATAATGGCAAGCTTGTGCAAGAGGCCGGCGCCCGCGCTGATGCCGCTTGACCGGCCAGCGCAACCGCCTAACAGCCGCGCAAGCGGTCTAGGTTATGGCGACTGTAGCTCAGTTGGTTAGAGCGCCGGTTTGTGGTACCGGAGGTCGCGGGTTCGAACCCCGTCAGTCGCCCCATTCCCTTCCTATGCCGCATCATATCCCCGCCTGTGGAGCGAGTTAATGACGGCATTCTGGACCGAAGCGGATTTTGATGCGCATGAGCATGTTGAGCTCGTGCATGACCGGCGGTCAGGCCTCACCGCCATTATTGCCCTGCATTCCACCCATCTCGGCCCGGGCGCGGGCGGCACGCGTTTCTGGCATTATGCCGATCCTGCCGGTGCCATGCGCGATGCTCTGCGGCTGAGCCGGGGAATGAGCTACAAGAATGCCATGGCCGGCCTGCCGATGGGCGGGGGCAAGGCTGTCGTCCTGCTCGACCAGCAGCGGGCCAAGACGCCGGACATGCTGGCTGCCTTTGGCGATGCGATTTCCGCTTTGGGCGGACGCTATGTCACGGCCGAAGATGTGGGCGCCAGCGTATCGGACATGGTTGCCATTTCGCAGCGCACGCCGCATGTCTGCGGCCTGCCGGTCGAAGGTGGCGCGGCGGGTGGTGATCCCGGCCCTTTCACGGCCTGGGGTATTTTCCTGGGTATCAAGGCGGCTGTGGCGCACCGGATGGGTGCAAGCGACCTGAAGGGTGTTCGCGTGGCGGTGCAGGGCTGTGGCAGCGTCGGTGGTGGCGTTGCCCGCCTGCTGGCGGCTGAAGGTGCCGTGTTGACCCTGGCGGATATCGATGCTGGCCGTGCGCAGGCACTGGCGGCGGAAACCGGCGGCACGGCCGTGGCGGTGGATGCGATCATGGCCACGCCCTGCGATGTCTTCAGCCCCAATGCGCTGGGCGCGATTCTGGATGCAGAGGGAATCGCCCGGCTTGCCTGCCCGATTGTGGCTGGCGGGGCGAACAACCAGCTTGCCCGGGCAGAACATGGCGCGCTGCTGGCGGATCGCGGCATTCTCTATGCGCCGGATTATGTCATCAATGCGGGCGGGATCATCAACGTCAGCCTGGAATATCTGTGCCGCCAGCGGGGGACAGAATGCACCGCGGATGAGGTGAATGCGCGCATCGGGCAGATACCGGAACGGCTGCGAACCATCTGGCAGACCAGCGAATCCGGGGGTGAACGCGCCGATGTGGTGGCGGATCGCATGGCCCAGCAGCTGATCGGCCGGGGCTGATCCGCCTGGATCGGCGGGCTCATTTCGGGCAAAGTCAACTTGGCGTCATTCTACGCGCGTATGAGTCCGCCCTTGCGGGCCGGTCCTGCACCTGTCAAAGCGGCGCCGATAAAGCGATAAACATTCTATGCACGGCTACGCGAACCCCGCCCGTTTTCTCAGAATTGCCCGCTGGCTAACGCCGGTGTTGCTGCTGAGCGGCCTGCTGATCACAGCGGGCACCATGCTCTATGGTCTGTTCCTGGCTCCGGCCGAACGGCTGCAGGGTGAAACCGTCCGTATCCTTTTCATCCATGTGCCGACCGTGTGGCTCGGCATGGCAGGGTGGAGCACGATCGCGATTTCCAGCCTGATGGAACTGGTCTGGCGCCATCCGCTCGCGGCCCTGGCGGCACGCGGGGCGGCGGTGCCCGGGGCGGTGTTTACCGCGCTGGGGCTGGCGACCGGATCGATCTGGGGCCGGCCGGCCTGGGGCACCTGGTGGGTGTGGGATGGGCGTTTGACGTCCTTCCTGGTGCTGTTGTTCCTCTATCTGGGTTACATTGCGCTGGCAGGCGCGGTCAGCCGTGAAGGCGGATCCAGCCGTATTCCGGCGATCTTCGGCCTGGTCGGGGCGGTCAATATTCCGATCATCCATTATTCGGTGCTGTGGTGGAACAGCCTGCACCAGCCGCCCAGCATCGGCATGGGCAATTCGTCGATGTCGCCCGAATTCCTCTGGGGCCTTGGTGCCGGCGTGCTGGGGTTCAGCCTGCTGTTCGGTGCCGTGGTGCTGATGCGGATGCGCGCCCTGCTGGCAGAAATTCAGACAGAGGCCCGTTTGCGGCGCAAGGCGTTGGAGGCCTGAAGACATGCGGGAAGCGCTCGATCAATGGAGTTTCGTGATCGCCGCCTATGGCGTGACGATCCTGGGCACTGTGCTGCTGTTAGGCTGGAGCTGGGTTTCCATGCGCAACAATGAACGCAAGCGGGATGAGGCACGCCGTCGATGAGCAGTTCAAGCGCCACAAATTCGAACGGGGGCCGGGGCCTGAAACCCAAACATCAGCGACTGGTGCTGGCTTTGCTGGCGCTGGTGGCGATCATTGCCGCCGGCATTCTGGCCGCATGGGCGCTGCGCAATCAGGCCAGCTATTTCTATGTGCCCAGCGAAATGCAGGCCAATCCGCCCGAATTCGGCCGGGCTGTGCGGCTGGGCGGCATGGTGGAGGCTGGATCGCTGTCCACCGCAGCCGATGGCGTGACCTGGAATTTCGTGGTTGGTGACGGCGAAGCGCGGGTGCCGGTGGTGTTTACCGGCATCGTTCCGGATCTGTTTGTCGAAGGATCGGGCGTGGTCGCCGAAGGATCGCTGCGCGCCGACGGTACCTTCGTGGCGGACAATCTGCTCGCCAAGCATGATGAGAATTACATGCCGCGCGAGCTGGAAAACATGACGCCCGATCAGGTGCGCCAGACGGTGGCGGAAACCACGGAATGATTGCAGAATTTGGTCTTGCCGCGCTGTGGCTTGCCGCCGCGCTTGCCGGCCTGCAGCTGTTTGCGGCGGTAACCGGGCTGATTGGCCAGGCGCGTGATGACGCAGACATGCCGGTGATTGCCGGGCTGGTGCGGCCATCGGCGATTGTGCAGGCCTTGCTGTGCGCATTGGCTTTTGGCGCGCTGCTGCTGCTGTTCATGAACACCGATCTGTCGGTGCTGCTGGTGGCGACCAATTCGCATTCGATGAAGCCGATGATCTTCAAGCTGGCGGCCACCTGGGGCAACCATGAAGGATCGATGCTGCTGTGGGTATCGGTGATGGCGCTGTCCGGCGGGCTGATCGCGCTGGTCGAACGGCGCCTGCCCGAACGGACCATGATCGCCACTCTGGGCGCGCAGGCCTTTGTCGGGCTGGGTTTCTATGCCTTCCTTCTGTTTTCCTCCAACCCCTTTGCCCGGCTGGCGGAACCGGTGGCCGAAGGGCAGGGGCTGAACCCGCTGCTGCAGGACATAGGCCTCGCCTTCCATCCCCCGACGCTGTATTTTGGCTATGTCGGCCTGTCGGTGGCCTTCAGCTTTGCCGTCGGCGCCTTGCTGACGCGGCAGGTCAATCCGGAATTCGCCCGCGTGATGCGACCCTGGGTGCTGGGCGCGTGGATGTTTCTGACGCTGGGCATCACCGCCGGCAGCTACTGGGCCTATTACGAACTGGGCTGGGGCGGCTGGTGGTTCTGGGATCCGGTCGAAAATGCATCGCTGATGCCCTGGCTGGCGGCGACCGCGCTGCTCCATTCGGCCAGCGTGCTGGCTGCGCGTGACGCGCTGCGCGCCTGGACGATCATGCTGGGCGTGGTTGCCTTTTCGATGAGCATGATCGGCACCTTCCTGGTGCGGTCCGGCATTCTGACCAGCGTGCACGCCTTTGCGGTTGATCCGGAACGCGGCAGCTTCATCCTGGCTCTGCTGGCGATCTATATTGGCGGCGCGCTGGTGCTGTTCGCGCTGCGGGCCAGCAGCGTTGCAGAGGGGGAGCGTTTTTCGATCCTCAGCCGCGAAGGCGCATTGGTGGTCAACAATGTCGCGCTGTCGGCGATCCTTGGCATTGTGCTGCTGGGCACGCTTTATCCGCTGCTGACCGAAGCTTTCGATGTACGCGTCTCGGTCGGGCCGCCCTATTTCAATCCGGTCAGCGCGATCTTCTTCCTGCCGATGATGGTGGTGCTGGCGGTCGGCCCGCTGCTGCGCTGGCGCAATGACCGGATCGAACGCATTCGCTGGTCGGCCATCGTTCTGCTGGCGCTGCCGGTGATTGCCGCGATCGCGTTGTGGATCTTTGCCGGCATCGATCTGTTGCCGCTGCTGGGCATCGCTCTGTCGCTGTCGGTTGCCGTTGGCAGTGTCATGCCGCTGTGGGGCCGGGCGCTGCGGCGGGTGCCGCTGGCAACATGGGGCATGGTGATTGCCCATTTCGGTGTCGCGGTTGCGCTGTTCGGCATGTCGGCTGACACGGCTTTCCAGAAGGAACGGCTGGTCGCGGCCCGCGTGGGGGAAACCGTGCAGGATGGCCCGTGGACGGTGACGTTGAAATCGGTTGAACCCGTGGCTGGGCCGAACTGGACCGCGCTGCGCGCCACGCTGCTGGCCAGCTACAAGGGCGGCCCGGCGAAGGAAACACATCCGCAGGCGAGCAGTTTCTGGGCCCCGCAGCAGGATACCAGTGAATCCGCGCTGCTGACGCGCTGGAACGGGCAGCTTTACACCGTGCTGGGCGGCGAAGCCGAGGGCGATCGCTGGCAGTTGCGGCTGTGGTGGAAGCCCTTCGTCACCTGGATCTGGTATGGCGGCGTGCTGATCTCGTTCGGCGGGTTGCTGGCGCTGATCGGCCGGGTGTCCGGTGATCTGCGTCGTCGCCGGGCTCAGGCCCGCAATCAAGAACGCCGCAGCGATAGCGCTGCAACAGGCGTGGAGACACCGGCATGAAACGGCTGAGACTGGTGCTGTGGGGCGTGGTGGCCGTGGTCGCTTGCCTGTTTGGCCTGTTCGCTTTTCAGCTGAGCCGGCCCAAGGATGATGTCATCGCCAGTGCGATGATCGGCAAGCCCATGCCGCAGTTCAGCCTGAAGCCGGCGGTGGAAGATCGCCCCGGCCTGACCACGGTCGATCTGGCTGATGGCAAGCCCAAGCTGGTCAATGTCTTTGCCAGCTGGTGCGTGCCCTGCGCCGCTGAAGCCGAGCAATTGGGCGCGCTGGAACGCAATGGCGCGGTCATCATGGGCATCGCCATTCGCGACCGGCCACAGGATGTCGCCGCCTTCCTGCAGGCCTATGGCAATCCGTTCACGCGGATTGGCGCCGATGATATCAGCGAAGTGCAGCTGTCGATCGGATCGTCGGGCGTTCCGGAAACCTTCGTCGTCGATGGCAAGGGCATCATCCGGTACCAGCATATCGGCGATATTCGCGCGTCCGACATTCCCGTTCTGCTTGAACAGCTGCGGAAGGCTGAATCGTGATCCGCGCCTTGCCCATTTGGCTTCTGGCCTTGCTCCTTGCGCTGCCCACCGCGGGGCCGTTGGCCGCGCAGGATATGCTGCCGCCGGCACCCTATGCCTATCAGCAACTGGATGATCCGGCGCTGGAGGCGAAGGCCCAGGCCCTGATGCTGACGTTGCGCTGCCTCAAATGCCAGAGCCAGTCGATCGCGGACAGCGATGCCCCGATGGCCGGCGATATGCGCCATCAGGTCCGCACCCGCATTGCGGCCGGCGAAGATCCCGAAGCGATCCGCGCCTGGCTGATCGAACGCTATGGCGCCTATGTCAGCTACAAGCCGGAAGTGAGCGCTTCCACCTGGCCGCTGTTTGCCATTCCTGCTTTGCTGGTGGTGGTGGTTCTGCTGGTGCTGCGGCAGCGGCTGCGGAGGCGCGCATGATCTGGGTTCTGGTTATCGCTCTGGCATTGGCCGCATTCGCCATTGCCTTTGCCTTGATGGGCCGCGCGCGTGCGCGCTGGCCGATCTTCGGCGCGGCCCTGTCGATTGGCCTTGCCGGATATGCCCTGCATGCCAATCCCGGCCTGCCCGGCGCGCCCGCTGCCGGGCGCAAGGCAGAACCCGAATTCGCCTTCGCCTTGGTCGATGCCCGGCGCGAAATGATGGGCGATGGCACGCGTTCGCACAGCAAATGGGTGCTGACGGCCGATGGTTTTGCCCGTCGGGGAGAATTCCAGACGGCCGCCGGCATGCTGGGCAATGCGCTGCGGGAAAATCCCAATGATGCAGAAGCCTGGCTGGCGCTGGCCAATGTGCTGGTCGAACATGCCGAAGGTACGCTGACCAAGCCGGCATTGCTGGCTTTCCGGCGCGCGGCAAGGCTCGATCCCAAGGGGCTGGCGCCGGGTTATTTCCTGGGTCTGGCGTTGATTCGTCAGGGGCAATTGGTCGAAGCGCGGCAGATGTGGATCGACACACTCGCTACCGCGCCGGCCGATGCGGCGGGGCGGGATGCCATGGCCGAACGGCTGGGTCGGCTGAATGCGCTGTTGCTGCAACAGATTGAAATGTCGCAAGCTGCTGAAACCCCAGCGCAAGACAGGCCGACGCCCTGATCGGGTGCATCGGATTGCGGAGCCTGCCGGGCGCTGCTAGTTGGCGCGCTCCGCGGCTCTGAGTCGCACATGGGGCTGAACTCGCGATGAGCGCAGTTAATGGTGATCAGACGCCTTCCGCCAAGGTTAAACTGGCAGTCGGCGCGATTGGTATTGTGTTCGGCGATATCGGCACCAGCCCGCTCTACGCCTTCCGTGAAACATTCTACGGTCCGCATCCGCTGACCATTGATGACGCCCATATTCTGGGTGTCGTCAGCCTGATCTTCTGGTCGATGACGCTGGTCGTTTCGATCCAGTATGTATCCCTGATCCTGCGCGCAGATAACAAGGGTGAGGGCGGCACGCTGGCGCTGGTCGCCATGATCGGGCGGCATATCGACAAATCCAACTATGGCTGGATCACGGTGCTGCTGGGCGTTTTTGCCACAGCGCTGTTCTATGGTGACAGCATGATCACCCCTGCGGTGTCCGTGCTGTCCGCCGTGGAAGGGCTGGTGGTGGTGGAAAGCCGGCTGGCACCGCTGGTGATCCCGATCGCGCTGGTGCTGCTGATCGGGCTGTTCATGCTGCAGAAGCGCGGCACCAACCGGATCGGCAAGCTGTTTGCCCCGGTCATGCTGACCTATTTCACCACGCTGGCGGTGCTGGGCATCATCCATATCGTGCAGACCCCGGGCATTCTGGCGGCGCTGAACCCCTGGTATGCGGTGAATTTCTTCGTGCTGGACAAATGGCTGGCCTTCCTCGCGCTCGGCTCGGTGGTGCTGGCGGTAACCGGTTCGGAAGCGCTCTATGCCGATATGGGCCATTTCGGCCGTGGACCGATGCGCCTGTCCTGGTTTGCTTTTGTGATGCCCTGCCTGCTGCTCAATTATTTTGGCCAGGGTGCGATGATCATCGGGTTGGGCGATGCCGCCGCTGCCGATGCGATCAAGAACCCGTTCTTCTTCCTTGCTCCCGAAGCCTTCCGTCTGCCGCTGGTGCTGCTGGCGACGGCGGCCACGGTCATTGCCAGCCAGGCGGTGATTTCGGGCGCCTTTTCGATCACCCATCAGGCGATCCAACTGGGCTTCATCCCCCGGCTGTCGATCCTGCACACCAATCAGCAGCATCACGGGCAGATCTACATCCCGCTGGTCAATTGGGCCCTGCTGGTGGCGGTGATCCTGCTGGTGCTGTTCTTCAAGAATTCGTCCAGTCTCGCCTCTGCCTATGGCATCGCGGTCACCGGGGCGATGCTGATCGACACCTGCCTGATGGCGGTGCTGTTCATGGCCGTGTGGAAATGGAAATGGTGGCTCGCCGCACCGGTGATCGCGGTGTTCTTCGTGGTCGATGGCGCCTATTTTGCTGCCAACGCCGCCAAGATACCCGATGGCGGCTGGTTCCCGCTGCTGATCGGCGCGATTGCCTTTACCCTGCTGACCACCTGGGCACGCGGACGCCGCCTGATGCGCATGCGCATGCGCGAAGCAGAACTGCCGCTGGAAATCTTCGCCAAATCGGCCCGCAACAGCACCGCGCGGGTGCCGGGCACGGCGATCTTCATGAATTCGGGTTCGTCTGGCACGCCATCGGCGCTGCTACACAATATCAAGCACAACAAGGTACTGCATGATCGCGTGGTGGTGCTGACGGTGAAAATCGCCGACGTGCCCTATGTGGAAGAAGACGGCCGTGTCAGCGTGACCGCGCTCGAAGACGGCTTCTACCGCGTGGTGCTGAACTATGGCTTCATGCAGGAAACCGATGTGCCGGCGGCACTTAAGGCGATCGATCTGTGTGGCGGCCCGTTTGAGATGATGAAGACCAGCTTCTTCCTGTCACGCCAGACGCTGCTGACAGCGGACAAGCCGGGCATGGCGATCTGGCGGGAAAAGCTGTTCGCCTGGATGATGCGTAACGCAGCCACGCCCATGGATTTCTTCCGCCTGCCAACCAACCGAGTGGTTGAACTTGGCAGTCAGGTGGAAATCTAGCAGGGAAAGGCTGAGCCTGTGCTTCGACAGGTTCAGCATGAGTGGGGAGGGGCTCCAGGAAGGTTGCCGCCGGATCGCGTTAGGCCGTCACAACACCCGCTCGGCCTGAGCTTGTCGAAGGCCATGCGCTAGGTGGAAGGCAGTGGCTGTGCTTCGACAAGCTCAGCACGAGCGGATTGAGTGCATTCTGCGCCCGAGTCCGCTCAGCCTGAGCCTTTCGAAGGCCATGCTCCAACTGGTGAGGCTAGCCTGAGCCGCAGCTCACTCAACCGGCGGGTTTTCGATCACTTCCTTCTTGTCGCCCACATCCAGCCCGTGGCGCAGCAGCATGGGCAATTGGGTGAAGGTGAACAGGAAGCTCAGCGGCAGGAACAGCCACAGCTTGGCGGCCAGCCAGTTTTCAAAGCTCAGCGCATACATCAGCGCGGTGTTCAGCACGGCCAGCACCAGGAAGAACAGGCCCCAGTTGCGCGACAGCTTCAGCCAGCCTTCGTCGCTCAACCCTTCGAAGGCGGCTTCCAGCAGCACTTTCAGCAGCGCCTTGCCGCGCAGAAATCCGATCATCAGCGCGACACCAAAACCGACGTAGATGATCGTCGGCTTCCACTGGATGAAGCGTTCATCCTGGAAATAGATGGTCAGCGCACCGAACCCGACGATCAGCACGGTCGACAGCCACAACATGGGGGAAACCTTGCCCAGCCGCAGCTTGGAAACCGCCAGCGCCACCAGCGATGCGACGATGAAGGCCCCGGTGCCGCGCACCACGGCGAAGATTTCGCCGGCTGCATCGGATTCTTCGGGCCGGTAGTGGCGATAGACGAGGAAGAACACCAGCAGCGGGCCGTAATCGACCAGCAGGTTCACCCAACCGGATTTCGGCTTCTTCTGTTCGGCTTCATTCATTGTCCGCTACCTTTATCCGACGTCTTCACGCGATCCGCTTATGCAACACCGGCGATCACCCGGGCGACCAGATCGGGATCGAACGGGCGCAGATCGTCAATTTTCTCACCCACGCCAATCGCATGAATCGGCAGGCCATATTGTTCAGCCGCCGCCACCAGCACACCGCCGCGCGCCGTGCCATCCAGCTTGGTCATGATCAGCCCGGTCACCCCGGCCACTTCCTTGAACACCTCGATCTGCGACAGGGCATTCTGGCCATTGGTGGCATCCAGCACCAGCACCACATCATGCGGCGCTTCGGGATTGAGCCGGCCCAGCACACGACGGATCTTGGCCAGTTCATCCATCAGTTCGCGCTTGTTCTGCAGACGGCCGGCGGTGTCCACCACCAGCGCATCGATACCGGTTGCCGTGGCGGTTTTCACCGCATCGAACACGATGCTGGCCGGATCGCCGCCTTCGGGCCCCCGGGTAATCGGTACGCCCAACCGGTCAGCCCAGACGGCCAACTGGCCGATCGCCGCCGCGCGGAAGGTGTCACCCGCCGCCAGCATTACGCCATAATCATCTTCCTGGAACAGATGGGCCAGTTTGGCGATGGTCGTGGTCTTGCCGCTGCCGTTGACGCCGATCACCAGCACCACCTGCGGGCGGGGGAAGGCGGTGATTTCCAGCGGCTTGGCAACCGGGCGCAGAATCGCGGCGATTTCTTCGGCCACGGCTTCCTTCAACTCGCGTTCGGTCAGCGTCAGGCCGAACCGCTTTTCGGCCAGCCTGGCGCGAATGCGGCCGGCTGCCGCCGGACCCAGATCGGACAGGATCAGCGCGTCTTCCACCCCGTCCAGCGTCGTATCATCCAGCTTCGCCGTGCCGCCGATGCCCGTCAGATTGTCGGACAGGCGTTCGGAAGTCTTGCGGAAGCCGCCGAACAGCCGTTCGGTCCAGCTCGCATCGGTCATAACAGCAGGCCTTCTTGCAAAAGAGTGGGGGTAATGGTCAGCATGGTGCCGGGCACAGTGCCGGCGGGCAGGGCAACCCGGGCGAAGTTGCCGGAATAGCCGGTGCCATCCCTTTCGCCCAGAACATCCAGCGGCTGCCCGATCAGGCTTTCCAGCCAGCTCTGGCGTTGGCGGGCGGTGTCTTCCCGCAGTTCGCCGGCGCGATGGCGGATCACCTGCCGGTCCAGCTGCGGCATCCGCGCCGCCGGCGTGCCGGGGCGGGGTGAATAGGGAAAGATATGCCCATGGACGATATCCAGATCGCGGATGATCGCGCGATTGGCATCGTGCATGGCGTCATCTTCGGTCGGGAATCCGGCGATCAGATCGGCGCCGATGGCCATATCCGGCCGGCGGCTGCGTAGCCCTTCCACCAGCCGCACGGCATCGGCGCGGCTGTGGCGGCGCTTCATTCGCTTGAGGATCAGATCATGGCCATGCTGCAGCGACAGGTGCAGATGCGGCACCATGCGCGGTTCGCCGGCGAGCAGTTCGAACAGCCGGGCGTCAATTTCCACCCCGTCGAGCGATGACATCCGCAGCCGGGTCAATTGTGGGAAGGCATCCAGTATCGCCTGCACCAGCGTGCCCAGGTCCGGCGCATTGGCCAGATCATGGCCCCAGCTGGTCACATCTACCCCGGTCAGCACCACTTCGGCTGCGCCCTGCGCCAGATGGCGTTCCACTTCGGCCAGCACCTGCGGCACGTCCAGCGACCGGCTGGGGCCGCGCCCCTGCGGGATGACGCAAAAGGTGCAGGCGTGATCGCAGCCATTCTGCACCGCGACAAAGGCGCGGGTGCGCGCGGGGGGCAGTGGAGTGGCACGCGGGGGCACATTCCATGCCCGCGAATCCAGCTTGCTGGCATTGGCGATCAAGCCGTCCACTTCGGGCATGGCGGCCAGCGCATCGCGTTCGATATCGGCCGCGCAGCCGGTTACCAGCAGCCGGGCATCGGGCCGGTCACGACGGGCCCGGCGGATCGCCTGGCGGGTCTGGCGTACGGCTTCGCTGGTGACGGCGCAGGAATTGATCACCACCACGTCATTCTCATCGGCCAGCAGGGCGCGGATCTGTTCGCTTTCGGCAATGTTGAGCCGACAGCCGAGCGAGACCACATCCACCCCGCGTGGCGTGATCATGCGTAAAGATCCCATTCGAAGCTGCCGCGGAAACTTTCCGCCGCTGCGCCGGCCATGGCAATGCGCTGATCGGCATCCCAGCCGATCGACAGATCGCCGCCGGGCAATTGCACCGTCACCTGGCGATCGGTCAGGCCGCGCCGCATGGCGGCAATCGCGGTGGCGCAGGCTCCGGTACCGCAGGCGCGCGTCAGGCCGGCGCCGCGTTCCCATACCCGCAGGCGAATGGTCGTGCGATCGACGATCGTTGCCACATTCACATTCACCCGTTCGGGGAACAGCGGGTCATTCTCGATCAGCGGACCCAGCCGTTCCAGTTCGATCGCGTCTGTATCCGGCACGAAGAAGATCACATGCGGATTGCCGACATTGACCGCCACGGGATTTTCCAGCTCTTCCCAGCCAACCGGCATGGAGAGGGTATCCATGGCATAGGCCAGCGGGATCTGGTTCCATTCCAGATTGGGCCGACCCATGTCGACCGCGATGCCGGCATCGGATGGCTGCGTGGTCAAGACGCCGGCGACGGTTTCGATCCGCGCTGGCTGCCCATGCAGCAGGCCGACTGCGCGGGTGGCATTGCCGCAGGCTTCCACCTCGCTGCCATCGGCATTGAAGATGCGCATGTGAAAATCGGCGGCATCCGATGCTGTGGGTTCCAGCAGCACCAACTGATCGCAGCCAATCCCCGTGCGCCGGTCGGCCAGCGCGGCAGCAAAGCGCGCCGTCACCGGAGGCATCGCCTGGGCGCGCGCGTCCAGCACGATGAAATCATTGCCCAGGCCGTGCATCTTGGTGAAGTCGGTACGCATGGCAGCCACCTAGGGGGCGAGCGCGCGCTCCGCAATGGGTGGCGGTGGCATTGCGGTGATTGCCTCACCCCGGCCGCTTGCCTAATCCGGTGGTGAATGGATGGAGGTGTGCAGATGGCTGGCCGCTTGTGGTTGATGAAGACAGAGCCTGAGGCTTTTTCCTGGGATGATCTGGTGCGTGATGGGGAAACGCTGTGGGATGGCGTCCGCAATCACCGCGCGGCCAACAATATGCGCGCCATGGAACTGGGTGATCAGGTGTTCTTCTATCACTCGGTCATCGGGAAAGAGATTGTTGGCATTGCTGAAGTCAGCGCCACCGGCCTGACCGATCCGAGCGACCCGGACGGCAAATGGGCGGCGGTGAAGCTGAAACCGGTGCGCAAGCTGAAACGACCTGTGACGCTCGCTGAAATCAAAGCTGTGCCTGAACTGGCGGAGATGGAACTGGTCCGGCTTTCGCGCCTGTCGGTGGCCGAACTGACAAAGGCTGAATGGGATCGCGTCTGCAAGATGGCCGGCGATTAAGCGGGAACCGGCTCCGGCTTCTGCCGTTAGTCACTCGAAAGCCAGGCAATACAGCCGGCTCCTTAGCTGGAGAAGCACGATGGGTGAACTGAAGGACAAAGCCAAAGGTCTTGCCAATGAAGCAATCGGCAAGGTGAAGCAGCAGTCGGGCAATCCCGAAACCCGCGCTGACGGTGCCGCGCAGGAACTGAAGGGCAAGGCCCAGCAGGTTGCAGGCAGCGTGAAGGGTGCGCTCGGCGACAGAATTTGATGGATGCACCGGCCGGGCTGGCAAGGCCCGCTGGTGACACGCCCGGGGGCGGTCCGAAAGGGCCGCCCCTTTCGTTTGTGCGCGGTCCGAAAGAGTCGCCTCTTTTAGCTTGTGCGCGATCCGAAAGCGGCCCCTTTTAGTTTGCGTGCGGTCCTGAAGGGGCGCCTTAGCGTGCGGCCGCACGCAGCCCGCTAATGGTGGCACCTGCCGCACTCAATTGTTCCGGGTCGATCAGGCAATGCAGCAGCCGCAGCCCGTCACGATTGACCGCTTCCGCCAGACTGCTGCCGAACTCTTCGGTGGTTTCCACGCGGATTGCCCAGGCGCCGTAACTTTGCGCCAGTTGCACGAAATCGGGATTGCTCAGGCTGGTGGCTGATACCCGGCCGGGGAAGCTGCGTTCCTGATGCATGCGGATGGTGCCATAGCTGCCATTGTCGATCAGGATCACGATCAGATTGGCGCCCGCCTGCATCGCGCTGGCCAGTTCCTGCGCGTTCATCAGGAAATCGCCATCCCCGGCCACGGCCACCACCTGCCGATCGGGAAAGCGCAACGCGGCGGCCACCGCCGCAGGCAGGCCGTAACCCATCGCCCCGGATGTCGGTGCCAGCTGCGATGGATAACCGGTATAGGGCCAGTAACGATGCCACCAGCCCGAAAAATTGCCCGCGCCATTGCAGATTACCGCCAACGGATCGAGTATCTGGCGGGCGATCCCCATGCATCGGGCCATGTCCAGCAGATAGGCGGACGCAGTTTCGGACGCGGGCGGGGTGGACCAGCCCAACCATTGCTGATGCGCCTGCGCCCCGGCGTCGAACGGGATGACATCGCTTTCATCCCATAGCGCGGCGCTTTCGGAAAATTCGGCGGGATCGGCACAGAACGCCAGATCGGGGGCATAGACCCGGCCTAGTTCTTCCGGGTCGGGGTGGACATGGACCAGCAATTGCCCGGGGTGATCAGGCGTGATCAGTTCATACCCATCAGTGGTTGCTTCGCCCAGTCGGGCGCCGACCACCAGCAGCAGATCGGCCTGCGTGATCCGTTCGGTCAGTTGCGGGTTGGGACCATAGCCCAGATTGCCGGCATAGACGGGGGATGCGGGCGGAATCGCATCCTGCCGGCGGAAGGCGGTGGCAACCGGCAGGCCGATCCGTTCGGCAAACTGCGCGAAGAAGGCACGGGCGCGTGCATCCCAGCCCGCGCCGCCGATGATGGCCACGGGCGCTGCCGCATCGCCGATCATTTCCATCAGCACCGCCATGGCATCGGGGCAGGGCGCCTGTGCCGGGCGGGTGACGAAATCGCGTGGCGCGGCAGCAATGCCCGCTTCATGCAGCATGTCTTCGGGCAGGGCGATCACCACCGGGCCCGGTCGCCCCGATATGGCGGTGGCATAGGCCCGCGCGACATATTCGGGGATGCGGCGTGCGTCATCGATCCGCGCGGCCCATTTGCTTAAGGGTCCGAAGAAAGCGCTGAAATCGACCTCCTGAAATCCTTCCCGGTCGCGCATGCCGCGATCGACATCGCCCACGAACAGAATCATCGGCTGCGAATCCTGCATCGCCACATGCACCCCGATGCTGGCATTGGTCGCGCCCGGGCCCCGGGTAACGAAGCAAACCCCCGGGCGACCGGTCATGGCACCGTCGGCGCAGGCCATGAAGGCGGCGCCACCTTCCTGCCGGCAGGTGACCAGATCAATCTCAGGGCTGTCGTGCAGCGCATCCAGCACCGGCAGGAAGCTTTCACCCGGGACGGTGAAAATCCGGTCGCACCCCTGTTGCAACAGGCAGTCGACCAGCAGGCGAGCGGCGTTCCGTTCGGTCATGCTGCGCAGGCTATACCCAAGGGCTTGCGGCCACAACCGGGGCAATTCGTCCCGCGATCGGACAGTGCAAACGGGGCATCTGGCAAATGGTTACCAACTGGTTAACCACTCAGCTCATGCGCAGATCGCTTGTCCTCACTGACGAATCCGCCCGCCACCCATTCCGGGCGTCCCTGCCGCAGCATGTGCGGGAGGAACCCGTCGAAGAAGGGGTGGAAAAGCGTGTGCCCTGGCGCTTGCGGCTGGGTCTGACGTCAGACGATCTGCGCGGCTTTGCCGGCACCTATTGCGCCAGCCTGATTGCCGTCAGCGTGTTTATCGCCTGATGGGCTTGGCTGGCGCCGCAGCGCCGCCTCATCCGTGCTTATTCGGCAGCGGCAGGGTGTGATCCAGGCGTTTCGGCCTTGTAGAGCATCCAGCCCAGCCATGCTGCGACCACGCACATGATGGCGCTCAGCAGCAATTGTTCGACAATCCGCACGCCCATGGCGCTCAGTCCACCGGCAACCATGGAACCGAACACCATCGCCCCGGAATTGACGATATTGTTCGCTGCCACCGTGCGTGCCGCCTGTGAAGGATGGCACTTGGTGGTCAGGAAGGCATAAAGCGGCACCACGAACATGCCGCCGGAAACGGCAATCATCAGCAGGGTGAACAGCACCACCGGGGCCAGCGGCTGGGTGACGAAGGCGGTGACATTCAGCAGTTCGGCCGGGGCCGGGCCGATGCTGTCGCCCCAGGCGCGGCAGACGAAATAGAACGCGCCGACAAACACGCCCATCACCACCACCGAAACCGGGGAGTAACGCGCCGAAACTTCACCCTTGAGCAGGGCATTGATGGCCACCGAACCCAGCGCCACCCCGACGGAGAAGATCACCAGGAACAGGCTGGCAACTTCCTTGCTGGCCATCAGATAGTTCTTCACCAGCGGCGTGAACTGCACAAACAGCACGGTGCCGATCGCCCAGAAGAAGCTGATCGCCAGGATCGCCAGGAAGACTTCGCGCATCTTCATGGTGTTCTTCACCAGCGCGACGGAGGCACGCACCACATTGTAATCAATGGGCGTGTCTTTCTCCAGCGGCGGCGCGGGCGGCACCGAAAGGCTGGTGAAATAACCGGCGACGGCAACAATGATCACCAGGGCTGCGGCGATTTCCACCTCGACAAATCCGGCCAGGATGGTGCCCGCCAGAATCGCGACATAGGTGCCCGCTTCAACCAGACCGGTGCCGGAAAGCACCTCTTCCCGTTTCAGATGCTGGGGCAGAATGGCGTATTTGATCGGACCGAAAAATGTCGAATGGATGCCCATGGCAAACAGCGCCAGCAGCATCAGGGGAATCGCCATGGATTCGGTCAGCATGTCCATCCACGCCATGGCGAGGCCGACGGCGCCGAGCATCATGATGAAGATTTCGGCCAGCTTGACCCGGCGGATGATCATCGCCTTGTCGCGCATATCCGCCAGCTGCCCGGCAAAGGCGGACAGCAGGAAGAACGGGATGATGAACACCGCCGATGCAATGGCGCTGAATTTCCCCTCCGTGTCCGGGGAATTGTACACATTGTACACCACGAACAGGACCATCGCGTTCTTGTACAGATTGTCGTTGAACGCGTTGAACAGCTGGGTTGCGAACAGCGGCAGGAACCGCCGTTGTTTCAGCAGATAGGTCGATGTGATCATGCGGAAAGGATCATAAGGAAATGGTGTCTCGTGGCGGATTGTGGCGAGACATAACCACCCTTGTGTTAAGAACAAGCGTAAAGCGTTTACATCCTGCCTATCTGGCGAACAGGACGGTCTCTGTCTGGTTGGATGTGACATGGCCCAGATGCAGCTGATAATCCGGCCGGAAGCGCAGGATCAGTTCGGACAGGTCGAGCATATCCAGCGGGCGATGGTAGGCGGCAATCGCCAGGCGTGGTTTGAAACGAGCCAGCACCTCACCGGCACCTTTCAGCGCCTCTGTTTCGTGGCCTTCGATATCCAGCTTGATGAAATCGACCCGTTCAAGCTGGCCATCCTGTATCAGCTGGTTCAGCGTAGCAGCCCTGATAACCTCCGTCCCATCGGGCATGATCCGCGATCCTGAGGCTTCGGGCACCAGCCGCAATTCTGCCCCGTGCCGATCGCTGAGCGCCTGTTCGCACAGCGTGATCCGATCGGCGAGTGCCGGATTGAGCGACACCATGCTGGTGAAAGTATCGCGATTGCTGGCTGATGGTTCGAAGGAGAAGACGTGGCCATCCGGCCCGGTTTCGGCGGCAAAGGCCAACGCCGTATCGCCGAAGCAGCCGCCCCCATCGATAACGACATCGCCCGGCCGGATGCAGGCCTGAGCATGATAATACTGCCGGACGACAAAGATCGCAGCCATGATGCCCAGTCCGGTCTCCATCTGCAGATGCTGGCCGCAATACTCGATCGCGAAGCGGTGGATCGGATAGGGTTGCGGCGGCATCAGTTGGGCGGGGCCGACGATGCCCGCCTCTGCAGCGGCATAGGTTGCCGCGATATCTGGCGCATCGGCCCAGGGCAGGCGATAACGCTGGTAACCGAGAGCCCTGAACAGCAGGATTGATCGCAGCTTTTCCCTCGACACAGCATCGAGCCGTGCAGCCAGCCTGTCCCATCGGTCGGACTGCGCGGAAAAGGAGGCTGTCAGACGGTCGATATGGGCGGAATCGCGCGCGGCGGGCGGGTCGACTGCGGCAAGCCATTCGTCGATCACCGGGGTTTCGATCAGCTGGTGCCGCAAGCTGCCGATGTTGGCGATCAGCGCGGCCGTGAAGCCTGGCTTTGGAACAGACAAGGGTCCGTCATTGAAGATGCTGGCCTGATGGTTGGTCCAGTGGGCCGGGTCGGAAAGCCGCGCGGCATCTGCTGCCGGACGATGAAAGAGCGCGTCCATCTCGTCAGCAGGGCGTGCCACACATGGCAGCAGCCCACTCAGCTCTATGCAGTGATCAGTCAGAAATTCCCGAAATATGGCCATAAAGCGGTCATCGCCGTTTGGCGCCGCGCGACGGATATCCGCCAGTACAACCGCCGGACCGCGGTGAATTTGCGATACCGCATGGTTGAAGGCGGTCAGAATGCCGGCCCCGGTCACCATGGGTATATGCGGGGATGCCCTTTCGCTGATCATTCGGCGAACCAGCCCCGCCAGAAGGGCGAACCAGGGGCTGGAACCGTCCGCTGCGCGCAGCGGCGCGTTCAGCAATATCGGGCCCAGGACCTCTCTTGCCCGAACGATGTCGGGATGCAGATCGGCTTTCGGGATGGAAAGGGCAAAGATGGGATAGTCGGTTTGCCGGACAATCTGGGCCGGATCGCCTGGCACATAGGCTGAATCCACATAGAGCCCGCCGGCAATGGCCAGCCGGTGATAGCGGAAATAGTCCGATGCCATGGCGGGCACGGCGCAGGCCTGAAATCCGGCCACGGCCTCCGCCCCGAAATGTTCGGAGAGGAAGTCCAGCGCTGCCTGCTGATCGAACAATTCATATTGGTCCGGGAATGCCCTGCGCCATTGATCCTGGCGGGACCGAATACTGTCTGGGCAATCCTTCTGATGCCAATACTGAATGATCGAAGGCAAGATTTTGATCTCCAATCAAAAATGGATCGTTCCTGCAGTCGGGACGATCCATTTTTTGATTATGGAGATGAAGTCTGGCCCGGGTCAAGGCGCGGCATAGGTGGGGGTCATTTCCTGCCAGCCGTCGGGCGCCTGGCCGCCTTCACGGCCCGTGATGACATTGCCATAGCCATCGGTGTAGCCGGTTGATCCATGCGGTATGCGCGACTGCACGCCGCCGCCATGCATGGTTGTGCCTTCGTAAATCCCGTCGATGAAACGGCCATGGCTGCGGTCCTGACTGGCCTGGCCGGCTTCCCAATTGCGGTTCATTGTAGCGTAGGTTTCCTGCCGCGCATTGTGTGCGGCCTGGCCAGCGGCGGCCTGGGCCTGCAGATTGGCCATGCTGTTGGCGGCGTTCTGGTTCATTTGCGCGCGCCAGGAATTCATCTGTGCCATGCCCGCTTCGCCCGCCTGCATCACGGCGGCGCTTTCGGAATAGGCGGTGAAAATGCGCTGGGCCAGGTTCTGATAGGAATTGCAGGCGTTCTGATCGCCCGACCGGCAGCCCTGATCCATCTGGGTCAGCTGCTGACCATATCCCGGCATTTCCGGCAGCACCTTACAGGCAAGTTGATTGCCGCTCTGGCATTGTTGCTGCCTGATCTGGGTCAGCCCGGCCAGCGCCTGATGTGCCTCACCTTGTCCGGAAATGCCCGCTTGTTGGGCGCCCGGCTGGGGCGCGCTGTTCTGCGGCTGATCCGCGCCCGCATCGCCCATTGGCATCAGGCTTCGCCCGGCCATGGCCATCTCGCCCGATGGGCCAGACCATCCGCCTTCTTCGGCCAAGCCATCCATCGCCAACAGCGACATCAGCGCCACGCCGCCCAGTCCGCACCCGATCCAGAGCTTCTTGCTGTCGCTCATGCCTGTCATGATGTCACCTCTTGCCTTGCCCGGACCCTTCGCGGTCCCCCACATCAGGACAAGCGTTGCCGGGCTGCAAAACGGATCAGCCTTGTGTCAGGTCTGCCAAAATAATCCGGATTGCCGGCAAGGCGGGAACAAAGCGGTTCCCACTTTTGTGCGCGATGCTTAAGAGAAGTCCCCGATGTGGACCTTGCCCAATATTCTTACGCTTTCGCGTATTGTCGCCCTGCCGATCCTCGCCGCGTTGCTGTGGTGGCCGGGCTGGCATCTGGGTTACGGCATGGCCTTCGCGCTCTACTGCATCATGGGCATCACCGATTATTTCGATGGTATGCTGGCCCGTTCCAGCGGCGCGGTGTCGCGGCTGGGGATCTTCCTTGATCCGATCGCAGACAAGATCATGGTCGCCACGGTGATCGTGATCCTGACCGCCAAGGGCGCGCTGACGGGGCCCTTCGTGGGCGATCTGCATGTCATTGCCGGCTTGATCATCCTGCTGCGCGAAATCGCCGTATCCGGCCTGCGCGAATTTCTGGGCGGGCTGCAGGTTTCCGTGCCGGTCAGCAAGCTGGCCAAATGGAAAACCACCGCGCAGCTGGTATCGCTCGGTTCGCTGATCCTGGGCGGGGCCTTGCCCGATTGGATTCTGCCGATCGGGGCGACCGATTTCAACGTGCCGCATAATGTTGGCCTGATCTCGCTCTGGACGGCGGCGGTGCTGACGCTGATTACAGGGTGGGATTACTTGCGGGTTGGCTTAAAACACATGGATTGAAGCCCGGCAAAAGGGCGCAGAACCGAAAGGGAGAGATGATGAGGATGATTGTTGCGGCCGCAGTGGCGGCGCTGATGTGTTCGGCTGCCGTACCGGCGGGGGCACAGGCCCTGAATGATCCGGTGGTGGCACATCCCGATCCGGAATCGCTGTTCACCAGTTCCGATCCCAAGCTTCATCGCAACAAGCAGGCAGCGCTGAACATCATCAAGGTGCTGCTGGAAGCCAATCAGTGGGACCGGGCGAGCGAATTTCTGACCGATCGCTATATCCAGCACAATCCGCTGGCGGCATCTGGTCTGGACGCGGTGATCCATTATTTCACCCAGGTGGCCAAGGCCAAGCCGACCCCGGTGCTGGAACGCACGCAGCGCCCGATCGTCGCTGTGCAGGCCGAAGGTGATTTCGTCACCGTGCTGTTCGTGCAGACGCTGCCGGTGCCGGGCAAGCCGGACCAGACCTATACCACCACCTGGTTCGACACCTGGCGCTTTGTTGATGGCAAGGCGGATGAACATTGGGATCCGGCGACCCTGCCGCCGCCGCGCCCTCAGGCTGCCGCTGACACCGGCTCCGCCTCTGCCCAATTGGCGGATCGCGCGGCGATTGACCGGCTGATGTGGGATTATGTCCGCGCCGCCGATACGCTTGATGCAGAACGCTATGCCGCTGTGTTCACCGATGATGGCGCCTTCAACCAGGTGAAGGGCCGCGAAGCGCTGCGCGGTTTCATTTCCGGCCTGCGCACCGATCAGGACAAGCGCCGCGCTGATGGCACGCTGACCGGTGACATGCGCCATTTCATGACCAATCAGAATGTCGAATTCGTATCGCCCGAACACGCCCGGGTCCGCTATTACTGGCAGACTGTGTTTGGCGGGTCTGATCTGGCCAATCCGCCGCGCATGGCGGCCGCCGGCACCGGCGTAGATGATGTGGTGCGCGTGGGTGGCCGCTGGCTGATCCAGAGCCGCAATGTTGCGCCGACCAATGAATGATTGATGCCGGGCGGGGCGGGGCCAATGCCCGCCCCGCCTGCCACGCCTATTCGGCGGGCCTTGGTGCGCCCGCTTGCGCCACCGCTTCCTCTACGATCGTCAGATCGATCATTTCGGCGTTGTAGCCATATCCGATCTCGATCCAGATCAGCCGATCTTCGGCATGGATCAGATACTGACGGAAACGATAGGGCGCCGGATCATAGAGATCGCGCACAAAGGCCGGGGCATTTTCGGCAATCATGCGCCGTACATCATCGGGCATGCTGCCATCGAACACCCGGTGCCCGCCCAGCGTGCTGACCTGCTGGTCCATCGCGCGCAGGAACAGCAGTTCATTCCATTCCCCTCCGTCGGCAAAGATATCGGCATGCCAGTATCGGCCGATGGCGACATGCGTCTGGCCGCCGGGGAAGACATATTTTTCCGCAAGGCTCAGCTGCTTTTCCCCGCCGCTGCGGAAGCCGGCCGGCACGGTGACATAGGGGAAGCTGCCCGGTTCCTGCTGGGTTTGGGCATAGGGGCTTGGGTCGAAGGCGGGTTGGGCCATGGCGGCGGAAGGCAAGGCCATGGGCGCCAGCAAGGCCGCGCTGACGAGGGTTCTGGTAAGCATGCGCATTGTCATCCTGCTGCTTTAGCAATTGCCTCCGACGGTGGCGCGCGGCGGCGACAATCTGGTGACAATTCGGGCGCAATTTGTCCCCTCATGGACACTATTGTACGAATCAAATTACTATCATAACATTCGTTACAAAGGCCGGGCATCCAAGACATCGGCCTGAAAATGGGTTTGGGGAGGCTTGATCCGGCACGATTTCCGGACAGGATTCGTGTGTCCTGATCTCGCGTGATCCCCGAATTGTGGGGAGTGTCATCATGCGGCGAACTATACTGACCAATGTTTCGGTTTCGCGTACGGCCTGCGCCATTGCGCTGATCACGACAGCAGCACCGGCCTTTGCCCAATCGGAGGAGACGGAGCCGGTTCAGCAGCAGATTATCGTAACCGGTTCGCGCATTGCATCGGCCGCGATCGACAGCCCCAATCCGGTGACCGTGGTGGGTTCCGAACAGATCCAGAATCTGGGACAAACCAATATCGCCCAAGTGCTGCAGACCATTCCGCAGAACTCTGCCTTCGTCACCGATGACAATGTCGGGCTGGGCAATTTCAACGTCGGCGCGCAACTGGCCAATCTGCGCGGGCTCAACCCCTTCTTCGGCACCCGCACGCTGACGCTGGTGGACAGCAAGCGCTTTGTTCCATCCACCAATGGCGGGGCGGTCGATCTCAACCTGATCCCCTCGGTGCTGGTCGAACGGGTTGAGGTTGTCACAGGCGGCGCATCGGCCATTTATGGCACTGACGCGATCGCGGGCGTGGTCAATGTCATCCTCGACAAGAAGATGCAGGGCCTGCGGGCGCAGCTGGATTATGGCGTTACGGAAGAAGGCGACGGGGAAGAGTTCCACGGCGCGCTGGCGGCGGGCACCAGCTTTGCCGGCGGGGCAGGCAATATCGTCGTCGGTGGCGAATATTCGAAGAGCTATGGCATCGGCATCTGCTCCCAGGTGCGTGACTGGTGCAAATCGTCCTATGGCCAGTTCACCAACCCGGGTTTTGGCACCAACGGCCAGCCCAATTTCATCATCGGGCCCAATGCGCTGGGCGCGGGGGCATCGCAGACCGGGGTGTTCACGCAATTCCTCAACGCACCGGGCGTGGCGAATATGCAGTTCAACGAAGCCGGCACGGCGTTGGTGCCCTTCGATCCGGGCAATTATGTGCCGACGCCCGATATTTCCTATTTCAATCGCCAGGGCGGCGATGGTGGCCCGGTCGGCCCCTATGACGCCACGCGCATGCGCCCGCCGGTCGAACGCTTTGCGCTCTATGGCCATCTGGAATTTGAAGTCTCGCCGGCCTTCACGCCCTATATCGACATTTCCTACGGCGGCCGGTCATCCTCCAATATTCAGGGATCGCAGGGCGCCAGCCTGGCGGTGATTTCGGCAGACAACGCCTTCCTGACCCCGGAAATCCAGCAATTGCTGGCGGACAATGGCGGGATCGGCTTCTTCAACCGCAACACCAACAATATTGTCGATCAGGTCAATTCGACCAAGAACACCACCTTCCGCATCGTGGCCGGTGCTGATGGGACCTTCGCGCCGAAATGGAATTACGGCGTCTATTACACCTATGGCCGCAATGATCAGAGCCAGCGGCTGATGGGCAATCAGGTGACCAGCTTCTTCGCCTGGGCGATGGATGCGGTAATCGATCCGGAAACCAACGAGGCGGTGTGCCGTCAGGTGCTGCTCGGCAATCCGGCGGCGGAAGGGTGCCAGCCGCTCAATCTGTTCGGCGCCAACAATGCCAGCCAGGCGGCAATCGATTATGCCTATCGCACCCTGCCGGAAGAATTCCGGTTCGAACAACAGGTGGTGGCCGCCAGCATCACCGGCGAATTGTTCGACGGGATCGGGGCAGGGCCGGTCGGCGTCGCGCTCGGCGGTGAATATCGCCATGAAAGCGGCGATGTAACCCATCTGGGGCTGCCCTATTACAACGACTTCCTGCTCACATATGGCGATGATTTTTCCGGCAAATCGGATGTCTATGAAATCTACGGCGAAGTCAGCCTGCCGCTGCTGGAAGACAGCCCGCTGGGCCGCTGGCTGGAGGTCGATGGCGCCATCCGGCACAGCTGGAACAAGAGCACATCGGGCGTCACCAATCTGTCCCGCACGACCGAGGCGACAACCTACAAGCTGTCGGTGATCTATGATCCGATTGATCAGGTCCGTCTGCGCGCCAGCCATTCGCGTGATATCCGGTCTCCCGGTTTCCGGGAACTGTATTACGGGCAAGTATTGGGGGCAGGGAATCCCTTTGCCTCCGTCAACAACCCCTTCAATGGCGGTGCGCCTGATGCCGCGACACTGGATTTCGGCGGATCGGTATCGCTGAGCCCGGAAACGGCGGATACCTGGACGGCGGGTATCGTGCTGACCCCGTTCCCGCGCTTCCGCGCTTCGGTCGATTGGTATCAGATCAAGATCGGGGATGCGATCGGGGCGATCGGCCAGCAGGTGATCGTCGACAGCTGCTTTAGCGAAGGGCTGCTGTGCGACCGGATAGAGGCCAATGCCGATTACAGCGACATCACCTATATCGACAACAATCTGACCAATCTTAACGGCTTCACCTCTCGCGGGCTGGATGTAGAACTGGCTTATACCATGCCGCTGGGGGGCAGCAGTGCGATCGATTTCCGGGCACTGTTCAGCTATATCTACAATCTGAAGGTCGATGCCGGTGGCCGGGTGATCGATTATGCCGGGCAGAGCGGCCCGGTGGCATCCTTTGGTGATTTCAACACCGCGCCAAAGCTAACCAGCCAGGCCTTCCTCACCTATCGCAATGATGCCTTCACTGCGGTGCTGAGCGGCCGTTATGTCGGCAAGGGCCGCTACAACGCGACCTATATCGGCCCGGATGAGGAAGGTTATTCGCCGACCACGCTGAATTCGATTTCGGACAATTCGGTCGATGACCGGTTCTACACCGGGCTGGCGCTGACCTATCGCTTCGATCTGGAAGACGGCACGTCCAGCTTCGAGCTGTTCGGCACGGTCAGCAATCTGTTCAATGTCTCCCCGCCGGTGGCGCCGGGCGGCAATGGTTATCCGACCAACCCGGTTTATTTCGATACCGCCGGCCGCGCCTATCGCATGGGTGTGCGGGTGAAGATCTGATCGGATGATAGCAGTCGGGCTGAAGTGTTTCGGCCCGGCTGCTGTTTTTGGATCGGGTGGCGCTGATTTTGAGCGGCCTCAGCCTTCGCTGGGGCAACGATATTGCCGTCATGCCTGCGAAGGCAGACTTCTCTGTCAGCGAAGAAACACCGTGGCTATTGCGCGCGCAATTCCTGCGCCAGCATGCGGAATTCATCCGACCTTGGCGAATTCTTGCGCCACACCAGCGCGATTTCGCGGCTGGCGTTGATCGCCTTCAGCGGGCGGGCGACCACCTGGGTGCCGTTCAAGATGCCGGCGTCCAGCGCCATTTCCGGCAGCATGGTCACGCCCAGGCCATTGTCGACCATCTGCACCAGTGTGTGCAGCGATGTGCCGATCATGGTGGCCGATGCGCGCAGTTCCGGGCGGTTGCAGGCGGCCAGCGCATGTTCGCGCAGGCAATGCCCATCTTCGAGCAGCAGCAGCCGGCCTTCATCGATCATGGATGGCGGGATGGCATCGGGCGGATCGCGCGGATCATTGGCCGGGAAGGCAACGAACAGCCGGTCATCGGCGATATGTTCGCTGTCCACCTCTCCGGTGGCATAGGGCAGGGCCAGCAGCACGCAATCAGCCCGGCCATGATGCAGTGATTCGATCGCCGCGCTGCTGGTTTCTTCGCGCAGAAACAGCTTCAGCGCCGGGCGTTCCTTGCGCAGCCGTGGCAGCATGCGCGGCAGCAGGAAGGGCGCAATGGTCGGGATCACGCTCATCCGCAATTCACCGGCCAGCGGCTGCCCGGCGGCCTGCACCAGATCAGACAGTTCTTCCGCTTCGCGCAGCAGGCGGTGGGCCTTGGCCACCACCGCATTGCCCAGCGGGGTGAAACGCACCACCCGACGGCTGCGTTCGACCAGCATCACGCCCAGCAGCGATTCGAGCTCGCGGATTCCTGCCGACAGGGTGGACTGGGAAACAAAGCACGCCTCCGCCGCACGGCCGAAATGGCCATGTTCATGCAGCGACACCAGATATTGCAGCTGCTTGATGGTGGGGAGGTAAGTGCTCACGCCTGTGTTCAGTCCTCGGTCGGGGGTGTGTCTTCATCCGCATCGAAGCGGGGGAAGTCATCGTCATCGGCGGGCTGATCATCCATCGCATCGCTGGGGGTGACAACAGCAGCCGGATCAATCCGGGTCATCTTCAGTCGGCCGTTTTCGACCGCGAAGCCCAGCTTGCCTTCCACCAGTTCCAGCGCATCGCGCCCGAAGGTTTCAAAGCGCCAGCCTTCCAGCATCGGCAGCTTGCGCACACCGGCGGCGAGCATTTCCAGCTCTTCCGAACGGGTCAGCAGCCGCGCGGCCACATCGATTTCGCGCGAACGGATCTTCAGCAGCAGCTTCAGCAGATCAGCCACCAGCGCGCCTTCCTTGCCCAGCGGCGCACCGCGCTTGGGCTTGTCGGGCATTTCATCATCGGGCAGTTCGGTTGCATCGCGCAGCACGCGCATCAGCCGCTTGCCGATGTCATTGTCTTTCCAGGCCTGGCTCAACCCGCGAACCTTGGCCAGATCTTCCTGCTTCTTGGGCGGATGGCTGGCGAGATCGGCCAGGGTTTCATCCCGCATGATGCGGCCGCGCGGAATATCCTTCGATTGCGCTTCGCCTTCGCGCCAGGCGGCCACAGCCTTCAACCGGCCAAGAACCAGCGCATTGCGGCTTGGCGGGCGGATCTTGCGCCAGGCCAGATTGGCATCATTGGCGTAATTGGCCGGATCGGCCAGCCGTTCCATTTCCGCATCCAGCCAGGCCCCACGCCCGGTCTTGATCAGCCGCTTCAGAATGCGCGGGAAGATCGTTGCCAGATAGGTAACGTCGCCGATGGCATATTCGATCTGCCGGTCGGTCAGCGGGCGGCGGCTCCAGTCGGTAAAGCGCGCGCCTTTGTCGATCGTCTTGCCCAGCCAGCTTTCGACCAGATTGGCATAGCCGATCTGTTCGCTCTGGCTGATGGCCATCATCGCGATCTGGGTGTCGAAAATGGGGTGGGGGGTCTTGCCGGTCAGATTGTAGATGATTTCCACATCCTGCCCGCCGGCATGGAAGATCTTGAGCACATCTTCATTGTCGGTCAGCAGATCCAGCAGGGGGGTGAGATCCAGCCCCGGCGCCAGCGGATCAATCGCGGCGGCTTCCTCTGCATTGCCGATCTGCACCAGGCACAGCAGCGGGTAATAGGTGTTTTCCCGCATGAACTCTGTGTCGACGCAGACGAAATCTCCGCGTGCCATGCGATCACACAGATCGGCCAGTTCATCGGTGTTTGTAATGAGCGGGTGTATTTTCATCGTCGCTTTTCTATAGGGCACCGCAGTGAAGGCCGGTCGGCTTGACAAGCGGATGCCCATCCCCTGTTAGCGCCGGCTCTTTAGCGCCATAGCCATGATTACGGAAAGAGTCAGGATGCACGCCTATCGTACCCACAATTGTGCCGCCCTCAGCGCTGAAAATGTCGGGGATACGGTCCGGCTTTCGGGCTGGGTGCATCGCAAGCGCGACCACGGCGGCGTGCTGTTCGTCGATCTGCGCGACCATTACGGCATTACCCAGATCGTGGCGGACAGCGATTCTCCCGCCCTGGCGGTATTCGAAGGACTGCGCGCGGAAAGCGTTGTCACCATTGATGGTGAAGTGAAGGCCCGCGCCGAAGGCACGGCCAATCCGAACCTGCCGACCGGTGCGATCGAAGTCTTCGCCCGCAGCGCCACGGTGCAGAGCCGTGCCGATGAACTGCCGCTGCCGGTGGCCGGTGAACAGGAATATCCGGAAGATATCCGCCTGAAATACCGCTTCCTCGATCTGCGGCGCGAAACGCTGCATGCCAATATCGTCAAGCGGACGAAGATCATCGCCGATATGCGCCAGCGCATGGGCGAATGCGGTTTCACCGAATATTCGACCCCGATCCTGACGGCATCCAGCCCGGAAGGCGCACGCGACTTCCTGGTGCCCAGCCGTATCCATGCCGGCAAGTTCTATGCCCTGCCGCAGGCGCCGCAGCAGTATAAGCAGCTGCTGATGGTTGCCGGTTTCGACCGCTATTTCCAGATTGCCCCCTGCTTCCGCGATGAAGATCCGCGCGCAGACCGGTTGCCGGGCGAATTCTACCAGCTCGACCTGGAAATGAGCTTCGTGACCCAGGAAGAGGTGTGGGAAACCATGGAGCCGGTGATCGCCGGCACCTTCGAAGCCTTCGCCGAAGGCCGCAAGGTGACCCCGGCCGGGCAGTTCCCGCGCATCACCTATGCCGATTCGATTCTGAAATACGGCACCGACAAGCCTGATCTGCGCAACCCGCTGATCATCAGCGATGTGACCAAGCATTTCGAACAGTCCGGTTTCGGCATCTTCGAAAAGATCGTTGCCGGCGGCGGGCGCGTGCGCGTGATCCCGGCCCCGAATACTGCGGACAAGAGCCGCAAGTTCTTCGACGAAATGAACGCCTGGGCCCAGGGTGAAGGTTACACCGGGCTGGGTTATGTCACCCGCAAGGGCGGCGAATTCGGCGGGCCGATTGCCAAGAACCATGGCGCTGACCGGATGGCCGAACTCTATGCCGAACTGGGGCTGGGCGAAGATGACGGCCTGTTCTTTGCTGCAGGCAAGGAATCGGTTGCGGCCAAGCTGGCCGGTGCCGCCCGCATCCGGGTCGGCGAACAGCTGGGCCTGATCGCGCAGGACTGTTTCGAATTTGCCTGGATCGTCGATTTCCCGTTCTACGAATATGACGAGGACGAGAAGCGCGTCGATTTCAGCCACAACCCGTTCTCCATGCCGCAGGGCGGGCTGGAAGCGCTGGAAACGCGCGATCCGCTGGAAATCAACGCCTATCAGTATGATCTGGTCTGCAATGGCTATGAACTGGCATCGGGTTCGATCCGGAACCACATGCCCGATGCCATGGTGAAGGCGTTCGAGATCGTTGGCCTGAGCAAGCAGGACGTGGAGGATCGCTTCGGCGGCCTCTACCGCGCCTTCCATTACGGCGCCCCGCCGCATGGTGGCATGGCTGCCGGTATCGATCGCATCGTCATGCTGCTGTGCGGCGCGGTGAACCTGCGTGAAATCACGCTGTTCCCGATGAACCAGCGGGCCGAAGATCTGCTGATGGGTGCACCGAGCCCGGCCGAACCCAAGCAGCTGCGCGAACTGAATGTGCGTGTGGTTGAACAGGCTGCGGCCAGCACTGGCCCGTCTGTGGGCGCAGCAAAGGCCTGATTCCTAAAAGGGTACAGTTCCGGTTTTTTCCGGGCTGTACCCTTCAAGGCCCTTGATACGGGCGTATAAGATGATTGATAAGGGAAATGGTTTTATATTGTAACGAATTGAGAATGGGCGATGACGCTATCAGTCAGACAGGTTCACCCGCGCTTTTTTGGAGAGATCACCGGCGCGGATCTGACGCTGCCGCCCGATGCGCAACGCGACAGCGAACTGCGCGATTTTGTTGAACAGGCCATGGCGGAATTTGCCGTCTGCGTGTTGCGCCCCGAACCGGGCAGTGCCTCGATCAGCGATGAACAGCATTTGCGCTTTGCCCGGCTGTTCGGCCCGCTGGAACTGCCGCCTGGCTATGCCGAACGCAAGGCTTCGGATGTAAAGCCCCGCATCGCGCCCGAACTGTTCTTTGCCGGCAATATTGACGACAATGACCAGATCATCCCGCCCAAACCGGCATCAAAGGATATTGGGGCAGGGGCCCAGCGGTTTCACGCCGACAGTTCGTTCAACCCGCAGCCGTCCAAATGGTCCATGCTGCGCGGATTCGAATGCCCGCCTTCACACATCGGCGGGGACACGCTGTTTGCCGACATGCGCGCCGCCTTTGATGATTTGCCCACAGAGATGCAGCAAAGACTTGAAGGGCTGACCGGAATTCATGATTTCTGGAAAGGGCGCGAATATGCCGGGCTGACGGTGACGGATTCCATGCGCACCCGTTTCGCCATGCCGCCGGTTGAACACCCGCTGGTTCGCGTGATGGCCAATGGCCGAAAAAGCCTGTTCGTGGGCGGGCATTGCACGGGGGTGAAGGGCCTGTCCGATGCAGAGGGGCATGAACTGGTTGAGTCGCTTTATGTTCACGCCACATCGCCGCAATATGTTCATCGTCATCAATGGGTTACGGGCGATATTGTGATTTGGGAAAATCGCTGTGCCCTGCATGCCGCGACCCCGCTCAACACCAGCGAATACCGGCGTGACATGCGCCGGGCGACGGTCAATGAATCAGGCAGCGAAATCGACGCTTATCTGGCGGCCGGCATCACCGGCGCATCGCTGACCGATTGAGCAGATTGGTGTGTGCGAGGAGGGCAGGGAACCGAATGGGTATCGGGTATTTTGCAGCTGTGGATGTAACGCAGACTTCACTGCTAACACATCGCCGCCTCTTGCCACCACGCAAAGCTGTCATTAGGGGCGGGATGAGAGTTGAACGCCCCATTCTGAAAGGCATAGTTTCATGAGCGATACCGCCGACCGCGTGAAAAAGATCGTCGTCGAGCACCTCGGGGTCGAGGAAGACAAGGTCACCCCCGATGCGAGCTTCATTGATGATCTGGGCGCCGACAGCCTCGATATCGTCGAGCTGGTTATGGCCTTCGAAGAAGAGTTCGGGGTAGAAATCCCTGATGACGCTGCTGAGAAGATCAACACCGTCGGTGATGCGAACAAGTACATCGAAGAGCACAAGGGCTAAGGCTCCGCTCACCCCGCCGCCGAACCCGCCACAGGCAGGACAGCGATTGTCTCGCAGCCAGCGGACGGAATACGGCGGACGGGGATGGAAGGCTCAGCCTGAAGGGGCTGGGCCTTTCTTGGTTTCGGAAGAGAGAAATATATGCGCCGCGTAGTCGTAACCGGATTGGGTCTCGTCACCCCGCTTGGCTCTGATGTGGAGACCGTGTGGGCAAATCTCATTGCCGGGGAAAGCGGCGCGACCGCGATCACGAAATTCGATGCTTCGAACCAGAAGTGCCGCATCGCTTGCGAAGTGAAGCCCAAGGATCATCCCTGGGGCTTTGACGCGGATCGCCGGGTTGACCCGAAGATCCAGCGCCAGGTTGATCCCTTCATCGTGTTCGGCATCGATGCCGCCGGCCAGGCCCTGGAAGATGCCGGGCTGACCGAGATGGACGAAGCCACCCGTTATCGCGCCGGTTGTTCGATCGGTGCGGGCATCGGTGGCCTTCCGGGGATCGAGGAACAGTCGATCGTGCTGCATGAACGCGGCCCGGGTCGTGTTTCGCCGCACTTCGTCCACGGGCGGCTGATCAATCTCATTTCCGGCCAGGTTTCGATCAAATACGGGCTGATGGGCCCGAATCACGCGGTGGTGACCGCCTGTTCGACCGGTGCCCATTCGATCGGCGATGCCGCGCGCATGATCCGCGACGATGATGCGGACATCATGCTGGCGGGCGGTGCGGAAAGCACCATCTGCCCGATCGGCATTGCCGGCTTCGCTCAGGCACGTGCGCTGTCGACATCGTTCAATGATGATCCGACCCGTGGCAGCCGCCCCTATGACAAGGACCGCGATGGTTTCGTCATGGGCGAAGGCGCCGGCGTTGTGGTGCTGGAAGAATATGAACACGCCAAGGCACGCGGCGCGAAGATCTATGCCGAAGTGATCGGCTATGGCCTGTCGGGCGATGCCTATCACGTCACGGCGCCGCATCCCGAAGGTTCGGGCGCTTATCGTTCGATGGAAATGGCGCTGCGCAAGGCAGGGCTGACCCCGGCCGACATCGATTATGTCAACGCCCATGGCACCTCCACCCCGATGGGTGACGAGCTGGAACTGGGCGCGGTGCGCCGGCTGTTCGGCGACGCCATCAGCAATGTTTCGATGAGCTCGACCAAGTCGGCCATCGGCCATCTGCTGGGCGGCGCGGGCGCGGTGGAAAGCATTTTCTGCATCCTGGCCCTGCGTGACCAGATCGTGCCGCCGACGCTGAATCTCGACAATCCGTCGGACAGCTGCGTGGGCGTCGATCTCGTCCCGCATGTGGCGAAGAAGCGCGAAGTGCGCGCCGTGCTGAACAACAGCTTCGGTTTTGGCGGCACCAATGCCAGCCTGGTGATGCGGAAGGTCGCCGACTGACATGGTCCGCCGCGGCTGTCTTGTCGCGATAATGTTGATCCTGCTCGCCGCCCTGCTGGGCGGCGGGTATTTCCTCTATGGCTGGTATGGCCACAGCGGCCGGGTGGAGGGCGAAAGCACCTTTGTCGTCCGCAGCGGATCATCGCTGGCGAGCGTCGCCCGCCAGCTGGAGGAAGAAGGCCATATCGGATCGGCCAGCGCTTTCCTGCTGCGGGCGAAGATCCTGGCCAGTGATGACCCGATCAAGGCGGGTGAGTTCCTGCTGCCGGCCGGGGCCAGCCCGGCCACCATCCTCGACATGTTTCAGCATGGCGATGTGGTGCGGCGATTCATCACCATTCCCGAAGGCACACCGTCGATCATCGTGCATGAAAGGCTGATGGCCGAACCACTGCTGACCGGGGATATTCCCGTTCCGGCAGAAGGCACTGTGCTGCCTGATACCTATGATTTCGAACGCGGAGAGCCGCGCAGCGCGGTGCTGGCGCGGATGGAAGCCGCGATGACCAAGACCATCGCCGAATTGTGGCCCAAGCGGGTGGCCGGCATTGCCGTGAAGACCCCGCAGGAAGCCGTGATCCTGGCTTCGATCGTGGAAAAGGAAACCGGCAAGCCGTCTGAACGCGGGCAGGTGGCCGGGTTGTACAGCAACCGCATCCATCAGGGCATGCTGCTGCAGGCGGATCCGACGATCATTTACCCCATCACCCGGGGCAAGCCGCTGGGCCGGCGTATTCGCCAGTCGGAAATTTCCGCGCTGAATGATTACAACACCTACACCCGTGTGGGGCTGCCGCTGGGGCCGATCACCAATCCGGGACGCGATTCGATTGCGGCGGTGCTGAACCCGGCCAAGACCACGGCGATCTATATGGTGGCTGATGGCAGCGGCGGCCACGCCTTTGCCGCCACCCTGGCAGAGCACAATGCCAATGTAGAAAAATGGTTCGCCCTGCGCCGCCAGCGCGGCGAGATGTGAGCCGTTCCCTACCGCTGATCCTTACCGCGCAATTGCCGGCTGATCTGCAGGGCTGGGCCGAGCGCCTGCGCCGCCAGCATTACCCGCCCGAACGCAATCGGGTGCCGGCCCATGTCACCCTGTTCCACACCCTGCCACCGGGCGCAGAGAGCGAATTGCGCCGTGTGATTGCCAGGCTGGCGGCCGATACGCCCGCTGTGCCGGCGCGGATCGGGGGAATCATGGATCTGGGGCAGGGCACCGCGCTGCGCATTGATTCTCCCGCTATGCTGGATTTGCGCGATGACATCGCGGATTTCTGCCACGGCCTGCTGACCGCACAGGATCAGGCGCGCCCGGTGCTGCATGTGACGATCCAGAATAAGGTCAGCAAGCAGGACGCCCGAGCGTTGCAAAGTGAGTTGTATCAATCACTTGAGGTGATCGATTTCCGCTTCGCCGGGCTGGCGCTGCACCAGTATGACGAAGGAAAGTGGATTGAGTTGCAACAATGGCGCTTTCGCGGTTGACCGCAGGCCAACCCCATAATAAACGCGCCGCCTTGCCAGAGTGAACAGGCACCCCACGGGGCCCGGACACAAAGGCCCGCGTGTGAAACAACGCATGTGGCGGAGTAGCTCAGCCGGTTAGAGCAGCGGAATCATAATCCGCGTGTCGGGGGTTCGAGTCCCTCCTCCGCTACCAAACTTTCTCAGAAAATCAGTTGTATATAATTGCCCTACGGGGTGGTTGCCATGCAAAATTCGGCAAGTTTAGACGCTGGCGTAAACTTGTGAGCGGGCTTCGAGCCGCTATCAGTTGCTGAAGATGTGTTGCGCGAAGCTCGCCGATCACTCGATTTCACAGGTAGCCAGCGCAATCCTCGGCACCCCTTTCGTTTGGATGAGCCCGGAGGCTGATATCCGCCGCCCGCTTGTCTTGATGCAAGGGCTGTTTCACACACGTCTTGTCGATGATGAGGGTGGCTTGGGGGCAGGCCGCTGACAGGGGGCATGGTGGGTATGGCGAGGCGAGCGTTTTCGGGATGGGCAGGGGTGCTGGTTCTTGGTTTAGCGGGGGCGCTCACTTTGATGCCCGCAGGGGCCCGTGCCCACGCGGCAGAGGGTGGTGCGGAGATTTCTCCGCTGACCTATGTCACGCTCGATTCAATCTATGATTTCTGCCCCGGACTGGTGGATGGCAATCTGTCACCTTCACCGGAGGAGCTGGAGCGCCGTTATCTGACGGAAACCGAGTCCCGCACGCCCGGGGCGCGCTGGTTTGCAGCGGCGGATACGGACGGCGATCTGGTGGTGTCGTTCGATCCGGCTAACAGGCGCTGCGCGACCAATTACTTCGGGCCCAATCATGCCGCGATTGCGGAAATGGTGCGGGCGGCCTTCGCCCAGAACAGGATCCAGTTGCTCGAACGCAGGGATGACGCCGGGACCCGGATCGAAATCTATTCCGTGCCGGCACGGCCGCAAAAGGCGCTGCAGGGACGCTTCCACCTGATGGAGAACGCGACCAATGGCTATGTATCGGTCAGCTATATCGAACAGGCGAGCTGATAAGGCTGCCCGGGGGTGAAACACGGCGAGGGCCCGATGCTTGCCCGATTGACCCTTGCCAAGTCCGGTTTGAACCATAAGCGTGGCCGGCCCCAAGCCATGGAGATGATGTGACCGATCGCCCCGCCAGTGCCGCCCCTGCTGAAAATGCCGCAGACGGGCGTACCGCATTGGGTCGCAGGCGGCGGGCGGATACGCGGGCGCGGATCATTGCGGCGGCGTTTGAGATCTTCGGGGACGAGAACGGGCTGTTCGCGCGGATCGAGGATGTGGCCGATATGGCCGGGGTCACCCGCGCGACCTTCTACAACCACTTCACCAATATGGGCGAATTGCGCGAAGCGCTGACGCAGGAGGTCACGCATGATTTCCTGCTGGCGGTAACCCGCACCGTCAATCTGCTGCCGGATTTGCGCGAACGCTGCACGGCAGCGACCCGGTTCTATCTCCATCGCGCTGCAGATGATCCGCGTTGGGGCTGGTCGATGGTCAATATCAGCGCCGGCGGGCTGATATTCGGGGCGGAAACCTATCGAGAGGCCGAGAAGACCGTGCGTGAGGGCATCGAGGGCGACGCGCTGCCGATCCTTTCGCCCGAACTGGGGCGCGATATTCTGCTCGGGTCCGCGCTGGCGGCGGTGACCACCATCCTGCGCGGCGAAGCGCCGGCCGAATATCCCGAGGCGGTGGCCGGATATATCCTCTACGCTCTGGGCGTTCCGTTTGAGGAGGCCAAGGCGATTGCCCATCTGCCCCTGCCGCAATTGATTATGGGCAACAGCCAGCTTTAAAACTGTTCTGACTCGAACAGCCCTAAACCCTTTCCCCTGATGTGAATTCCTTTCTGCGCAGTGACTTGCTGCGTCGGGAGGAGCCGTTTCATGCTTCCCGGATTTGAATTTGATAAAACGTCAAAATCAAAATAGAACGCGTTATACAAAGTGTAAAAATAAACACACGGGAGAGATCGGCATGAAACCCTTTTTGGGTGCGCCTCTGCGCGCGGGGAAGGCATGCGTGGCCATGACGGGCCTAGCCCTGTTGGGCGCAGGCGGCATGGTGGCCTATTCGGCGCAGGCTCAGAATGCGGCACAGGCCCAGCCAACGGCATCGGCCGGCGCAGAGCGCGTTCGCGAACCCCAGGCCATCTATGAAAGGACCTGCGGTTACTGCCACGGCCACAATGTCGGGCCGATCATCCGTGGGCGCAATCTGCCCGCAGCGGTGATCACCACCTTCGTACGCAGCGGCAATGGCGCCATGCCGGCCTTCAAACCCACTGAAATCAGCGATGCGGAACTGGCGGGCCTGGCTCGCTGGATCAGCACCTCAGCCGCCGATCCGAAGGAGCATGGCCAATGAACGAGGGTATCTCCAGGCGCGACATCCTGCGCAGCGGTGCGATCGGTTCGGCGGTGATCGGTGCTGCCGCGCTGACCCCGCTGGCCCGCGCGCGGATGATGCCGGCGGAAATGGACCGCGATGTCTTTGCCGCCGCGGTGCAGGAATTGCGCGCGATTGTCGGGCAGGACTGGGTCTTTGCCGATGAAGCCAGCACGGTGAGTTACCGCAAGAGCTTCATTCCTGATCTGCGCGGCGAACATATTCCATCGGGCGCGGTGGCGCCGCGCACGGTGGAGGAAGTGCAGGCGATCCTGAAGGTTGCCAACCGCTACAAGCTGCCGCTCTGGCCGGTCTCTACCGGCAAGAACATGGGGTATGGCATGGCCACCCCCGCCAGTTCGGGGCAGATGATCCTGGATCTGAAGCGGATGAACCGCATCCTCGATTTCGATGCAGAACTGGGCACCATTCTGGTGGAACCGGGCGTCACCTATCAGGATATCCACGATTACATAGAGGCGAACAACCTGCCGTACTGGCTGGATGTGCCCACGGTTGGCCCGATCGTGTCCATGGTCGGCAACACGCTGGAACGCGGGGTGGGTTACACCCCCTATGGCGACCACTTCTTCATGCAATGCGGGATGGAAGTGGTGCTGGCCGATGGATCGGTGCTGCGCACCGGCATGGGTTCGGTCGAAAACGGTAACACCTGGCAGGCGTTCAAATGGGGATATGGGCCCTATCTGGATGGCATCTTCACCCAGTCCAATTTTGGCGTGGTGGTGAAAATGGGCATGTGGCTGATGCCGCGCCCGCCGGCTTACAAGCCCTTCGTCGCCCGTTCCGCCAATGTGGAGGATATCGCGAAGATCACGGACACGGTGCGCCCGTTCCGGATGAACAGCCTGATCCCCAATGGCGTGCTGATGATGGGGGCACTGTACCAGCTGGCGATGTTCCGCCGGCGGGATGATTTCATCGGGCCGGGCTTTGATGGCACGGGGGCGATCCCGCAGGAATTGATCAAGGCCGAAGCGAAGAAAAATGAGCTCGGCATGTGGAACACCTATTTCGCGCTCTACGGCACGGATGAGATCATCGCCGCGACCGAACCGATCCTGCGCGGGGCCTTTGAAGCGGCCGGGGCGGAGGTGCTGACCGACCGGGAAATGAACGGCAATCCGTGGTTTGAACATCACAAGACGCTGATGCGCGGGGGCATGACGCTGGAGGAAATCGGGCTGGTGCGCTGGTGGGGGCCGGCGGGCGGGGCGGTGGCCTTTGCCCCGGTCGCCCCGGCCAAGGGCAGCGAGACCCAGGGCCAGACGGCGCTGGCGACCGAGATCATGAACAAGCATGGCTTCGATTATGCCCCGGCCTATGCCGTGGGCGGGCGCGAACTGCACCACATCATCTTCCTGATGTTCGACAAGGGCGATGATGCAAACGCCGCCCGCGCCGAACAATGCATGACCGAAATGATCACCCGCTTCGGGGAAAAGGGCTGGGCCGCCTATCGTTCCAGCGTGTCGACCATGGATCTGGTGGCCGATCAATATGGCGCCACCAATCGCGATGTGAACGCCCGGCTGAAGCAGGCGCTTGATCCCAATCACATCATCGCCCCGGGCAAGCAGGGTATCGCCTGATGCGCCGGTTGATGATCGCCGTACTGGCCATGGCCCTGGCCACACCTGCAGCGGCGCAGGATGCTGTTCCGCCGCTGAGCGTGGAGGTGCTGCGGACCAGCGCCGGATCGCTCAATGTAAATATCGCGCTGATCAAGGGGGAAAAGGATGCGGTGATGGTCGATGCGCCGTTCACCCTGGCCGATGCCCATCGCGCCGTGGCCATGGTGCTCGACAGCGGTAAGCGGCTGACCCATGTGTTCGTGACCCACGATCACCCCGATCATTTCTTCGCCATGGAGGTGATCCGGCAGGCTTTCCCCGATGTGCAGATCGTCGCCCATACCAGCGTGGTGGACGACATCTGGCGTTCGCTGCCCTTCAAGGTGGCGCGCTGGGGCCCGATGCTGGGGCGCAATGGTCCGGTTCAGCCCACGGCTCCAGCGCGGCTGGATGGCGATACCATCATGCTGGAAGGCCATGCGCTGCAGGTGATCGGACCGATGCAGGGCGACCATCACAACGCCACCGCGCTGTGGGCGCCGGATATTGCGGCGCTGTTCCCCGGTGATCTGGTGTTCAACCGCATGCATCTGTGGCTGGGCGAACATGATCGGGATCAGGTGGCGGGCTGGGCCGCCTCGCTTGACCGGCTGGCGGCCCTCAACCCGCGTATCGTTGTACCGGGCCATTCGGCGCCCGGTGTGGCGGATGAACCGGCCGCGATCAGTTTCAGCCAGCGCTATCTGGCGGCGTGGCAACGGCTGGCCCCTGCGGCGGAGAATTCGGCGGCATTGCGGACGGCGATCGAGGCAGAATTTCCCGACACGGTGGACGCGCTGGATGATTTCATCCTCGGCAATTCCAGCCAGGTGGCGACGGGCGAAACGCCCAAATGGCAGGAGTGAGACGATGAGCCAGCCTGCCATGGCGCAAGTGCTGCCGCTGCCATCCAGCCCGATCGATCTCTATGCTGATGTGGTGCTGGCCGATCCGTTTCCCAGCTATCGCGCGTTGCGTGATCTGGGGCCGGCGGTGCGGCTGGAGGGCGTCGATGCCTGTTTCATCGGCCGCTTCCGCGATGTTCGCGCTGCGTTGAATGATTGGGGCAGCTTTTCCTCTGCCAGCGGTATCGGGCTCAATCCGATCATCAACAACGCCTGGGATGAGGCGCTGATCTGCCAGGATCCGCCGGTTCACACCGAAAGGCGCCGGGTGATGACCGAAGTGCTGAGTCCGGTGGCGTTGAAGCCGCTGGCCGACAGCATCGGGGCAAGGGCGCAGGCCCTGGCCGATCGGATCACGGATCGAGGTGAATTCGATGCGGTGGGGGATTTTGCCCATGATCTGCCCATCGGGGTGGTGATGGATCTGATCGGCTGGCCCGAAGATGTACGGCCGCGCCTGCTGACCCTGGCCGAAGGCAGCTGGAACGCGGCCGGGCCGGACAATGCCCGGATGCGCAGCGGGCTGGTGCAATTGGGCGAGATGATGGAACTGATCGCCGACATCTATGATCATGACCGGGTGTTGCCGGGCGGTTTTGCCGCGCAGCTGATCGGCCATGCCCATGCCGGCAGGATCACGCGCGAAACCGCCATCGGCATGCTGGCCGGCTATATTGTCGCCGCCTTTGAAACCACCATCAGCGCCATGGCATCGGGCATCTGGCTGTTTGCGCAGAACCCCGGCGAATGGCGCAAGCTGCAGGCCAATCCGCAACTGGCGATGCAGGCCGCCAACGAAATCGTGCGGGTGGAATCCCCGCTGCAGAATTTTGCCCGTCTGGCCACGCGCGATGTGGAACTGGCCGATGGCGAGACGGGGCGCAGTGTGGTGGTGCCGGCGGGCAGCCGGGTGATCCTGTCCTACGCCAGCGCCAACCGTGATGAACGGCAATTTGAACAGCCTGACGCCTTCATCATCGACCGGCGGGAGAAGCAGAATCTGGGTTTCGGCCATGGACCGCATGGCTGCGCGGGGCAGGGGCTGGCGCGCATGGAACTGACCGCAGTTTTCAACGCGCTCGCCGCCCGGATCGACAGCTTTGAACTGACCGGACAAGGCGACCGCGCGCTCAACAATATTTCGCGCGGATTTCGCAGTCTGCCGGTCCGCGCCATTCCAATCCGCGCTGCTGCAGCCTGAGGAGAGGGCCGATGTATCCTTTCAAAGACGGCGATTTTGCCCCGCGCAACGGCTGGTATGTCGCGGCGTTTGCCGGTGATATCGGGGAAGCTCTGCTGCCCAAATGGATATTGGGCGAACCGGTGGTGCTGTATCGCAAGCAGGATGGCACGGCGGTTGCTGTGGGTGGACGCTGCCCGCACCGCTATTTCCCGCTGGGGGAAAGCCAGCGCATCGGCGACACGATCCAGTGCGGCTATCACGGCATCACCTTCGGCCCTGACGGGGTCTGTACCCGGGTGCCGAGCCAGCAGAATGTGCCAGGCGTCTATCGCATCCCGGCCTATCCGCTGGTCGAACGCGGGCTGTGGGCCTTCATCTGGATGGGGGACAGGGATCTGGCCGATGAAGCCCTGCTGCCCGATATGGCGGATATCGGCTTTGGCATGGATGGCTTCGTCTATCATCCGGTGCGGTCGATGCATGTGCAGGGGCGTTACCAGCTGCTCAATGACAATCTGCTCGACCTGACGCATCTGGGGTTTCTCCATTCCAGCAGCATCGGCACCGATGAAAATGCCAGCGCGGCGGAACAGCGGGATGTGGAACCGCGCAAGGTGCGCAGCCGCCGCTGGTTGCGGGATGCGGAAATCCCGCCCTTGTTGGGCGCAGCGGCCCGTTATCACGGCCGGATCGACCGGCTGGCGGGAATGGATTTCCATGCCCCCGGGTTTCACGCCGGGCTGGATGAAACCTATGTCGTGGCCGGCGATGCCCAGCGCGGCGGAGAATTGCTCAACAATGCGCGGGTGTTCCACGCGGTCACCCCGGCAACGCGCACGACCTGCAATTACTTCTTCGCCTTTGGCGGGACCAGCGAAGTGCAGGTCGAAGCCTTCAAACAGGCGCTCTGGCCGGTGCTGGATGAAGACAAATTCGCCACCGAGGAAATCGAGAAGATCCTGCAGCAGAGCGAATATCTGCCGCCCGAGCTGATGCTGAAAAGCGATGGCACGGCGGTGATCGGCAGGCGCATTCTGCAGGCGATGATGGATGATGAAAGAAAGACCGAAAAGGTCTGAGATGTAAGGGAAAGAGATGATGAGAAGGCAGCTGTTGACCAGCGCCGCGGTTGCATGGGCAATCGCCGGCGGTGCCCCCGCTTACGCGCAATCCGCGACGCCTGATGCCGATGCGGCTGATGAACAGCAGCCATCGGGCGGGGTCGGGCAGATCGTCGTCACCGCGCAGAAGCGGGCCGAAAATGTCCAGGATGTGCCGATTGCCATCACGGCCATTTCCTCTGAATCGCTGGAACTGCGCGGCATTCAGGATGTGGCGCAGATTTCCTCCATCACGCCCAATGCCACGCTGGATGCCGGCACGCCCTTTTCCGGGTCGGATCAGGTGCTGGCCGCCTTCATTCGCGGGATCGGGGCGAATGATTTTGCCGCTAATCTTGATCCGGGCGTCGGGGTTTATGTCGATGGCGTCTATCTCGCGCGCACCGTAGGGGCCAATCTGTCGCTGCCGGATGTGGAGCGGGTGGAAATCCTGAAGGGGCCGCAGGGCACGCTGTTCGGCCGCAACACCATCGGCGGGGCGATTTCGGTGGTTACCCGCGACCCGGGGCGCGATCTGGCCATTCGCGGTGATCTGACCACCGGCAGCTTCAACCGTTTCACGGCGCGGGCAACGGTTGATCTGCCCGTCAGCGAAACGCTGCGCACATCGCTGACTTTCGCCACCGATCAGCGCGACGGGTACCAGCAGCGCGTGCCTTTCCCGGCCACGCAACCCTATGTCAGCGATGATCCTGCCGCCTTGCCCTATACCGGATACCGCACCAGCGATCGCGAAGGCGGGGCGGACAGCTGGACCCTGCGTGGCAAGCTGCTGTGGGAACCGGCCGATCGCTTGTCTATCCGGCTGGTCGGGGATTATACGCGGGTTGATACCAGTTCTTCGCCCAACAGCGTGCTGGCGGTTGATCCTGCGTTCAATTTCCCGAACAATTTTGCCGGTCTTTACAACACCTGCATCAACACCTCGGTGGCGGTGCTGGCCGGCATCGGGCTTGGCGGGCTGTGCGGACCGCGTGGCACTGCGGCCGATCCAGCGCGCCAGCTGGGCGGGCTGGGCGGCGCCAATGCGGATGCTGATCCGAACAATGACCGGCTGACCTATGACAACCGCTTCGTCAGCAGCGATCCGGATGTCAGCTATGCCAGTGGCAACAGCTTCAACACCATGACCAGCTGGGGTGTCGCAGGAACGCTGGATTTCGAACTGACCCCGGATGTCGATATCAAATCCATCACCGCCTATCGCGAACTGGACTGGGGTGTCGGGGTTGATCTCGACAACAGCCCGATGCAGATTCTGGAAGGGGCGTTTTCGCTCAACCAGTCCCAGTTCAGCCAGGAAGTGCAGCTGCTGGGATCATTCCTCGACAACAGTCTCAATGTCGTTGTGGGCGCTTATTACTTCAAGGAAGACGCCCAGCTGCGCGACAGCGTGATGTTCGGGCAGGGGCTGTTGCAGGTGGTTGGGCCCAATTCACTCTCGACCGAAAACTATGCCTTCTTCGGTCAGGCGGATTGGCGGATCAATGATTGGGTGGGGATCACGCTGGGCGGGCGCTACACCCATGAAGACAAGAGCCTGATCGGCGGCCAGCTGGATGCCAATGGCTTCCTCTACAAGCTGATGGGGCTGCCGATCAACGCGGCGTCGGCGGCAATCGCTGGTTTTCCGGTGCCGTCTGAACCTTTGCGGTTCTATGTCGACACGCTCAATCCCAAGACATTCTCCAACTTCTCACCCAAGGTCGGGATTCAGCTGCATCCCAGCGATGATGTGATGGTCTATGGTTCCTATTCGCAGGGCTACAAGACCGGCGGCTGGACTACGCGGCTTTCCGCCCCGCTCAGCTATGCGCCCGATTTTGATGAGGAAGAGGCAGTAACCTGGGAACTGGGCATCAAGTCCAGCCTGCTCGACCGGCGGTTGCAGCTGAATGCGGCGGCCTTCACCACCGATTACAAGGATATCCAGCTGACCTTCACGCAAGGGGTCAGCCCCACGTTCCAGAATGCCGGCGACGCGCGCATCCGCGGGTTTGAGGTGGAATTGCAGGCGGTGCCGGTGGACGGGCTGTCGATCAACGGGTCGGTTGGTTATCTGGATTCCAAATTCACCCATGTCCTGCCCGGCGCGGTGCTGGCGCCCAATGCGCACCAGCTGGGCGTGGGGGTAGGCACGGAATTGCCCAAGACCCCGGAATGGCAGTTCAACCTGAGCCCGGCCTATACCGCCAGTCTGGCCAATGGCGCGGAAATTGTGGCCGTGGTCAACTGGACCCATACCAGGCGGGTGTTCAACGATGTCGAACGCACGGTGGTTCTGGCGCGACCGGTCAATGACATGGTCGATGCCAGCCTCAGCTTTGCGGCGCCGGGCGGCAAATGGAAGCTGACCGGCGGGGTGACCAATATTCTGGACCAGCGACAGCTGGTCAGCGGTGCGGCCAATATGGGGGCGGGGATCATATTCGGCACCTACAACCGGCCGCGCGAATGGTATCTCAGGGTCGGGTTCGATTTCTGAACCGGGCATCGCGCAAGCTGCGATGCCACGGCAGACCATCCCGACCCTGCGGGGCGCTGCGCCATCGCCCCTTCACCTTGCAGCGCCCCCTTTTCTTCAAAGACCCCCTTTTCTTGAAAGGAAGGTTTATGACGAACCTTGTTCGCAACGCCTGGTATGTCGCCGGCTGGCGGCATGAATTCACCCGCCAACCCCAGCAACGCATGCTGCTGGGCTTGCCGGTGCTGCTCTATCGCCGGCAGGATGGCAGGCTGGTCGCGCTGGAGGATCGCTGCCTCCACCGCATGGCGCCACTGTCTCGCGGGCAGGTGGAGGGCGATGCCATTCGTTGCCTTTATCACGGGTTCAAATTCAGCGCTGATGGGCAATGTGTGGAGATTCCGGGGCAGGATATGATCCCCGCGCGCGCCTGCTTGCGCAGCTATCCTGTGCAGGAAGATGGCAGCTGGGTGTGGGTGTGGATGGGCGATCCGGCCCGTGCCGATCCGGCGCTGATCGCCCCGTCCAAGGCGCTGGATGATCCGGCCTGGGTGCTGAAGACCGGGCATATGGATTATGATGCCAATTATGAGCTGATAAATGACAACCTGCTCGATCTGACCCACCTGACCTATGTCCACGCGGCCAGCTTTGGCGCGGACGAGGCATGGTCGCGCAACCGGCCCAGGGTGGAAACATTGCCCAATGGGGTGCGATCATCGCGCTGGATCGTCAATTCCCCGCCGATCCCGCCGCTGGGCAAGGCGGCGCAGCATGACCGGGTGGATATCTGGACCAGCTATGATTTCATCATTCCGGGCACCTTCCTGCTCTATACTGCGATCTACCCCGCGGGAACCGCAGCGGCCTGCGCCGGGGAAGCGCCGGGCCCGGATCATGAGGTGTTGTTCGACAATTTCACCAGCCAGGCGGTGGTGCCGCTGAATGAACGCCAATCCCGTTATTACTTCAGCTGGGGTCCGGGCGCGCGTTTTGGTGGGGAGGATATTGCCCAGCTGATGATCGATGTCGCGATCCAGGCCTTCACCGAAGACAAGCTGATGATCGAAGCCCAGCAGAAAGTGATCGATTGCGAGCCCGATCGGCCGCCGATGCCGGCCAGCGCCGACAAGGCGATCACGATTTTCCAGCGGATGATGAAATCGCTGGACCGCGAACAGCACAGGGAAGGGGCAGAGGCCTGATCATGGCAGCAGTAACGATCATCACGCGCGGCGGTCAGGAGCATGAACTGTCGATACGGCCGGGTATTTCGCTGATGGAATGCATGCGCGATGCAGGCATTGATGAGGTGCTGGCCCTGTGTGGCGGATGCTGTTCCTGCGCCACCTGCCATGTCCATCTGGAACCCGGGCATGAGGCCCTGCTGCCTGCGATCAGCGTGGACGAGGATGATCTGCTCGACAGTTCGGACCATCGAACCAGCACATCGCGGTTGTCGTGCCAGATTATGCTGAGCGAGGCGATGGACGGGCTGCGGGTGCAGATCGCGCCGGAGGATTGAAGCGCGCCTGCGAGGTCTCAGAACGTGTTGACGTGCACGATCACCCGGAAGGTTTGAAACACGATCCTGATGTCGTTCCAGAACGACCATGACTGCAGATATCGCAGATCGGCATCAACCCGGTCGACCAGATCCTTGGCGCAGGCGGTGGCGCCGCGCAGCCCCTGGATCTGGGCCAGTCCGGTCAGCCCCGGGCGGCAGGCGTGCCGGTGCCAGTAACGGTTGTCGATATCCCAGAACAGCCGGTCTTCGGCCGTTGAGCTGACGGCATGGGGGCGGGGACCGACCACGCTCATGTCGCCTATCAGAATGTTGATCAACTGGGGCAGTTCATCGATGCTGGTCCGGCGGATGAAATGGCCGATCCGCGTCACCCGCTTGTCCTGCCGGCTGGTGGATGTGGCGCCGGCCTTGTCGCAGCAATCCTGCCGCATGCTGCGGAATTTGATCAGGCTGAAGAACTGGTTCTGGCGGCCGATCCGGGGCTGGACGAAGAACACCGGGCCCGGGCTGTCCAGCCGGATCGCGATGACCACCGCCAGCATCAGGGGAGACAGCAGCAGCAGGGCTACGGCCGAAAAACCGATATCGAAGCTGCGCTTGATGATGCGGTCATGCAGATTGAGTGGCCCGCGCGCGACGACGATGGTGCGGCTGCCATTGTGTTCGCCGATGCCCAGCGGGCGGATGCCGGACCATTCGGTCACCATGAATTCCGCATGGACATTCATCCCCTGCAGCACATCGGCCCAGGGCGCGCGGCGATCGCTGGAACAATGCACGATCACCCGGTCCACATGGCCCACCACATGCGCCAGCCGGTCAAAGCTGGCCGGCGACGGGCGGGCCGGATCGAAGAAGAAATTGGCGTCGGCTTCTATGGTGCGTTCGGCTTCGCACAGCGGGCCATCATACAGCTCCAGGATGGAATAGAGCGACCCGTTGAGCATGCGGTTGGCATGGCGGGCGTGGTAGTAATGGATGATCGTCATCGCCACGGCCGAAAGGGCGAATGTCAGCGCCACCCCTGATCGAGAGACATGCGGGCCGGCCCCGAGGGAAAAGATCATCAACCCCATCACCGTGGCGCTGATCATCATCGCGACCAGCACGCCGCCCACAGAGGTACCGGGATGAAGAATCTTCTGCCCGGAATAGGCCCGCACCATGAAGGCGCAGATCAGGAAGGTGGGCACCACCGAACCGGCCACGAACCCCAGACCCTGCAGGACAGCCGTGTCGAAAAACAGCTGGTTCACCGACACAAATGTCAGCTTGATGGAAAGAATGTCGAGCAATATCAGCAGCGCGATCAAACGCAGCCGCACCACTTCCTTGGAAGGTTTGGCCCGGTAATGGATGATCACCGAATTGCGGAAATCATGCGTGTAGCTGTTCATGATGTCCCCCTTCCGCGTTTCAGGCACTGGCTCTGGTCTGCACGGGGAATTTCCTGGCAGTTCCAGCGCGCTGTGCCCGGGTCGTTCGGGCCCTGCCGGACATAGCTGAACGACAGCATGTCGATCGCGCGGCCCGATATGGGGAACTGGCTGGCCTGATGGGCCGGGTTGGTCCAGCCCAGAAAACGGCAGCTCGGCTTCCCGGCGCAGGCTTGTTCCGCCTGCCGGGCAAATGCATCGGCGGTGGATTTGTCGAGCGCGACCAGCAGCACATCGGAATCGGGCGCTTTGGCCTGATCGGGCAGATGCTCACTGATCGGGATCAGCGAGGATCGGGGGCGGGTCATGGCCCCTATGGCGGCTGTTTCAGATGCCGGGGCCGTCTGGCCGGGTTCTGTCAAAGCAAGGTTTGCCGCCGGTTGCGCCTCCGGCAGAGCGCCGGTTTGGCCGCGATGCGCGATCGACAGTCCGGCCATGCGGGCGATCAGCGGTTCGCCGCCGGAATAGCGGGCGGTGAAGGATCGCGGTTCGCCGAAATTGCCCCGCCAGCGAAAAAACAGATGGCTGTCGATGGCGGCGATCTTGTTCATCTGCCCGCTCCAGGACGGATGGACCCAATCGGTGTGGTAATGGGTGGCGTGGCCGACTGTGGCATCGGTTTGCCCGGTCAGCATTTCCAGCGCTGTCAGCCGTGCCTGCTGCCAATGGGCGGGCGAAGGCTGGCGGCGCAGCATGGAACCATCGCAGGTGAAGGTGAACTGGCAGCCGGTCGCGCGTTCTGATCCCTGAAACACCACGCCGCAAACCGAATGGGGGAAGGCCTGATGGCGTACCCGGTTCAGCACCACCTGCATCACCGCGCGTTGGTCGGTGGTGCGGGTGCCAGCCTCATAATATCCGGTGGCGGCAAGGCAGTCGGTCGCCCGTTCGCGGTCCACTCCGCTGCCCGCCCAGAGGAAGGGCATGGCGGTGATCCGCCCATTGGCAACCAGATTGATACCGGCATTGATGCGCCGGGCTGTGTCAGCCTGCGCGCCCTGGTCCGGCGCGGATGTCGCGCCCGGGGGAAGGGGCAGCATGGCAATGGCTGCTGCGGTCTGCCCGGCGGATCCGGGTGTGGCGCGGGTGGGTGTGTTGCCTTCAGCCAGATCTCCGTCCTGACCAGCAAACAGTAGTACCGTGCCAAGGCAGGTGAGCAGCACGAGTGTCACCGTGCGGAAGGTCAACAGTGCCGAGAGGCGACCAAACGCCGAAGGAGCGGCGGGGGTGTGTTCGCTATCGGGGAGTAAGGAACTTGCCATGGCCTGCATTCAGGCCCGTGAACCAGCTTTGGCTGGGATGGATCGGTGGCGGAAAAGACGGTTCATGGCGCGCGAAACCTGCGCCAGACGCGGGGCCATTCCTATCGGCAAAAACTAGGCTGGGATTTTCGTCCCGCATTTCCGGTGATCAGAATCCCTTGGGAAAATGCGGAGCGCGAAACCCGTGGGATGAACGGGGAATGCCGCCAGCAGGGCCCATGCGGCATAAGCAAGGGCAGCCATGGTGGGGACACGATGCTGAACGGAGATCAGGCAACAGGGCTGGAGCATGGCGAGGCCGTGCAGGAAGCGCCGCGCCCGCAGGACCACGCCGCCGTGATCACCGGCAGGGTGGCCTATCTGGTCAATGTCTATCCCAAGGTCAGCCACAGCTTCATCCGCACGGAAATCGCGGCGCTGGAACGGTTGGGGCTGGAGGTGGAGCGCTTCACCATCCGCCGTACGCCGGAAAGCTTCAGCGATCAGGATGACCAGCGCGAAGCGACACGGACAACCGCCTTGCTGGACGGGAAGGGCGGCGCTTTGATGCTGGCCGTGATGCGCAGTTTTGCCCGGCGGCCGGGCCGCACCGGCGCGGTGCTGATGCGATCGCTGCGGCAAACGAAGAGCCCGGTCCGCGCTCTGGCCTATTTTGCCGAAGCGGCTTTGCTGGCTGAACAGATGCAGCAGCATAAGATCCGCCATGTCCATGTTCATTTCGGCACCAATCCGGTCGCGGTTGCCCGGCTGGCGGCCCGGCTGGCGGGAACAAGCTACAGCTTTACCGCGCATGGCCCGGATGAATTCGATGCGCCGCTGGCGATCGATCTGCCGGGCAAGATTGCGGAGGCGGCGTTTGTGGCCGGTGTGTCGAGTTTTGGCCGAAGCCAGCTGATGCGCTGGTCCGATCCTGACTTTTGGCATCGGTTGCAGGTGGTGCGTTGCGCGGTGGCGCCGCATTTCCTGCAGATTGACCCGATGGCATCATCGCCATCGGCCAGCCGAACGCTGACCTGTGTCGCCCGGTTGAGCCCGCAGAAAGGGCTGCCGCTGCTGATCGCGGCTGCCGCGCAGATTGCCGCCTCACGTGATTTCACCCTGGATGTGATCGGTGATGGCGATGGGCGGGCATCGCTGGAGCAGGAGATTGAGCGCGCCGGGCTGCAGGGCAGGGTCCGGCTGTTGGGCTGGCGGTCATCCGATGATGTTCGCCGCCTGCTGGCGCAATCGCGGGCCATGGTCCTGCCCAGCTTTGCCGAAGGCCTGCCCGTTGTGCTGATGGAAGCACTTGCCCTGGGGCGGCCCGTGGTGGCGACGGCGATCGCCGGAATTCCCGAACTGGTTGATGCCGCCAACGGCTGGCTGGTGCCGTCCGGATCGGTCGATGCGCTGGCGCAGGCTATGCTGGCGGTTCTTGATGCCTCGCCGGACCAGTTGCAGGCCATGGGGCAGGTGGGGCGGCAGCGGGTGTTGGCCGCGCACCACCCGGATGGCAATGCCCGGGTGCTGGCGGGGCTGCTAGCCCCGCATCTTTAGAGAGAAGCCGGCGGAATTACCCGCATCGCCATGGACAGATATTGCCGCCACAGCGCGGCGCGCTGCTGCCGTTGCGGCAGCGATTGGGCCATGCGGGTAATATCGCTGCGTTCCATGCCCGTCCGCTCACACAGGAAGGGGTGGCGCGGCCGATGGGCGAAATAGCTGTAGAACAGGGCCATCCGGTCGCGTTCCGTGGCCGGCTTGCCACGATGGAAGAACCGGGCCGTATCGGTGAAGATCACCGTTCCGGCCGGGCCGCAGCAGCTGACCACATCATTGGTGTAGGATGAGCCCAGCCGCGCCTTCAGCGATGCGTCATCGGCCAGTTCATAGGTGAAGCCGATATCGTCATTCTGCAGCATGTCATGCCGCCGGATCACCTGCAGCGGTCCGCAGCCTTCGTCCACATCATGCAGATAGATCGCCATTTTCAGCATCCGGCGATCTTCCCAGTCGCGATGCCATTTGCGGGTGGAAACCTCCCGCCCGTCGGCGACGGTGTAGTTGATCGTCACCCCATCATAGGCCGGCGGCAGGCCGATATAGCTTTCGGCAACATCCAGCAGCCTGTCCTGCAGGGCGAACAGATAGATCGATGGATGATCGATGATCTGTTCGGGCGGCACGATCACGAAAACTTCGCCATTGGCCACGCGGTCGCGTGCTTCCTGGGCGAAGGCTTCGCCCAGCGCGCGGGCTTCTTCGATCACCTGCTGGGCATCGGCCAGCCCCAGGGCCTCGACCGTGGTGATATAGATCCCGTCGCGTTCCAGCCCGGCGATGATTTTGGCATCAATTTCCGACAGGCGCGGCAGGGCCGGCTGGTGGATGCGCAGCGCCTTGTCATATCGGCGCCCCAGCATCACGCGCACGCGCGGCCGGTTGAACAGCTTCAAGGCCATCCGTGCGGGCAGATCCCGCAACCAGCGCCGGCGTTGTTCGATCTTTTCACTGAGCATGGCTGGCCCCTCTCTCAAGCCGGCAGGGTCCCGTCAGGCGGGCTGTCTCTGCTCCATCGGGTTGTAATAATAAGCGTAATCCGCCGTTTGCAGCGGGGCGGAGATCGAACGGTTGAGCACCGATCCGATCACCGGGGTCGGGCTCAGCGATTTGATCGCATTCACCAATGCGCGTTTGGACGTGCGGCCTTCCTGCACCACCATGATCACCCCATCGATGACGGGCGCGATCAGCATGATGTCGTCATGAATCACCGTAGGCGGGGTATCGACGATGCAGATCGGGCGATCGTCTGCATCGTGGATGGCGCGGGTCAGTTCGCGCAGCCTGTCTGACGCCAGCAGCGTTTCGGGATCAGCCTGCGGATCGCGAACACGATGAACCGTCAAGCGTGTTCCCGCGATGCGGATAGCCGTTTCCTGCAGGCTGGCCGCCCCGGACAGGGCATCCTCTATTCCCGGGTGATCGGGAGACAAACCCAGCGTGCGGCCGATCGATGGGCGGCGCAGATCCAGTTCAATCAGGACCGTGGGATGAATCCGGCTGAGCGCGGCCGCCAGATTGATCGCGACATGGGATTTGCCGTTGCCGGGCTGGGTTGATGCTATCGCAAAGAAGCGCTGATCGGTGGCGCGGACATGCTTGAGCAGTTGTGATCGCAGGGTGAAGAAGGGGTGCACATCCTCACTGTCGGTGGCGCCAAAACCGACCACCAGATTGGATCGCAACAGGGCAGGGTTCAGCGTGTGATCGCTGGAGCCTGCCTCCCTTCCGGCAGAGGGAATGATCGAAACGACTTCGCCCGTTTCAACGTGTGCGCGCATGGCTTCCTCGCTGCTGGATCGGATGGGTCACTGGCGGCACCTATGCATAGGGCCGTGGCTGGCCGAACCTGGCGAGCAGGCGGGCAAGCGGATGGTGGCGGTTGGCTTCGGGAATGACCGCCAGCGGCGGCGCATTGAGCAGCCGGGTCAGCGTTTCGGCGCCGTGGATCCTGCCGGCGAGCATTTCATAGGCCAGGATCCCGCCAATGCCCGCAGCCAGCCCGGCGAACAGCCCGGCAAAGACAATCGCGACCGGATGCGCGCCCAGTGCGTGGTGGGGCATGCTCGATTCATCGACGACGGAGAAACGTTCTCCCTTGTCTTCCGACTGGAGCGTTACCGAAACCTGGGCATCCAGCTGCTTTTCGCGCAGGGATTCATATTGCCGGCGAATATTTTCATATTCGCGCTCGATCATGTTCAACTCATAGGTTGCCTGCGGTGCCTGCGCTGTCCGGCGTTCCATTTCCGCAATGGCCTGCACCAGTTCTGCGCGGCGCGCGGCGAGCATGCTGAGCCGGGCATGACTGGCGGCGATTTCCCGCTGGATGACGCTGCCGCCTGCCGCCGTTGGTGCGTCGCGCAGGGCGGCGCGTTGCTGGGCCACCGCCGCGCGGGCGGCAATCACATCGGGGTAGTTGTCGGCATAGACCGTGGACAGCTCTGCCAGACGTTCTTCCGCACGGCGCAGCGCTTCCAGCCCGGGCGGGGTGCGGCTGTGTTCATCGGCCTGCGCGGCGAGCAGGCTGGCCTGCTGCGAAAGCCCCTGCGATTCCGCGTCGATGCGCGATACCTCGGCGCGCAGGGCGGAATGCGATTGCGCGCTCATCGCCACCTGATCGGGCAGGGCGCCGGTGTAGCGCGCTTCCACCTCGCGCCGCTTTTCTTCCAGGCTGCCCAGCTGGCGGCGCAGTTCATCGGCGCGCCGTTCCAGGAAGGTGGCCGTGCCGGTCGCCTGTTCGGTGCGAAAGCGCTTGTCTTCGGACAGGAAAATGTCGGTCAGCTGGCGGGTGACGGCCTGTGCCTTGACCGGATCGGAATAGGTGAAGGACAGCGTGAAGGCGATAGTCGAACCGCCACCGCCGGGTTGTCCTTCATTGGCGCCGACCAGATCAACGTTGATTGCCTGGCGCACGATGTTCAGCACATCATCGATCGGCATGTTCTGCCGTTCATCCGGGAACAGATCGTTTTCCTGTACCAGCAGCGACAACTGTTCCCGGCTCAGGATCTGCTGGCGGATTTTGGCGATCCGTTCGTTGGCCACATGGGCCAGTGGGGCAGCGACGACGGTGGTCGGGATCTGCTGGGAATCGATCAGCAGGGTCGCGCTGGACCGGTATTCGGGTTTCTGCAGCAGGATTGCGGTGGTGGCCGCGATCAGCCCCAGCAGCACCGGCAGGATGATCCATTTCCGTTTGCGATAGAGCGCCGCGAAAATCTCCCGCGGGTAAATCCCCAGACCTTCGCCATCCTGGCCTGCGTTCATCGGCCTGCCCTCCGTAATGATATGTCGATTGCCACGATGAAGGCGTCAGCCTTGTCGTGCGGGTTCCGGTGCCGCTGCAGATAGGCGGCGTTCGGTGTCAGATAGAGATTGGGCCCGATGCGATGTTCGTAGCTGACGGCGCCACGGAACACATGGGCAGGCTCCGGATAACCGGGCAGCCGGGCCCGGCGGAAGTCCACTTCCGCGCTCAGGCTGCCAAGTTCCGAAATGCGGTGCCGGATCGCCGTATTGATGGAAAATTCGCGCTGCAGCCCGCCCAGTCCGCTGACCTCGCTGCGCAGCGCGCTGCCCAGGCAGATGGAGGTGCGGTCCGGTTCATAACAGACACTGGCGCTGCCGTTGAACCGCGCCCGGCTTTGCCGCGTCTGGGTCGTGAAATCGAGCAGATCGGTCCATTCGACACCCACCTGTGCGGTGGCGTTCCAATGGGTGGCAAAACGGCGGGTGGCCACGGCGTTCAGGGATTTGACGGAGGTATCCTCTCCATTTGCAATCTGGCTGGATGTGTAGTGCGCGCGCAGCCCCAGGGTCAGCGTTTCGCTCATCCGCCGGTTGATGCCGATCCCGACATCATGGGTGTTGATGGTCTCCAGCACATCGGAATCCGGATAGCCGAGCCGCTGCCACCCGCCTTCGCCGGTGATGGTGGTGATGGCATTGGGGCTCCACGCCAGCGATGCGCGGGCTTCGGCGGTTTCGCGAATGCTCATCGGATCAACGGCGAAGTCGATGCTTTCGGTCAGCGAATCCGAAACCAGATCGCGCCGATAGCCGGCGCGGGCCCCGGCGGTGAGATATTCATTGCGGCGGTAACGGATCGCCAGATCGGATCGCCCGCTGATGAAATTGCCGTAACGCCGCGAATATTGCCGCGTGCCCAGTTCCCCTGTGAAATCGATCCCGGTCCGTGGATCAACCTGCCATTCGATACGCGGGCGCAGCACCACGTCGAGCGCGCCGGTCACCAGCTTGGGCTCCGTCGTCAGGAAGGGGTTGTCCGACATGAACACCGATGCATCAACCTCCAGCGTTATTGCGGGTTGGGCCTCGCTTCTGGACGCGAGCGCAAAACTCATCACCACAGCCAGCGGGCCGATCGCCAACAGGCGCAGGCTGCGGAAAACATGATCAAGGGATGACGAGAACATCGCCGCTCAACAGCACGGGCAGCGGTCGGTTCAGCGCACCCGCGTCCAGCGCGCGGCCGCCCTTGAGGATGGTGGAAAGTTCAACCGGTTCGACCACCTGACCATTGGGTGTCTGGCGCAGGATCACGGCGTTCTTGATATCGGCGAATTCAGCCGTGCCGCCCGCGACGCTGAGCGCCTGCAGGATGTTGACCGGGTCCGCGCTGGTATAGGCGCCGGGGGTTCGCACCTTGCCAACGACATAGAAACGCATGTCGGTCGCTTCACGAACGGACACGGTCACATCGGGTACGGAGGATCGGTAATTGACCGAAATCCGTTCCCGGATTTCGGCAGCGATGTCGGAAACATTGCGTCCGCTGGCCTGGATGGTGCCGGCCAGCGGGAAGGAGAATGTGCCATCGGGCTGGACGCGCACGGCGCGTTGCATGCGTTCCTCGCCCCAGACGAACACGTCCAGCTCATCACCAGTGATCACCTGGTAGGAGCTTTGACCGGCGGGGCTGCTGGTCAGGCTGACGGGTGTTTCCTGCTGCGCAAGGGCCATGGTCGGCAGGACCGGCCCGGCGCAGGCGATGATGCCAAGGCCGATCAGCGCAAACATGTCGCGATGGCGCCCTGATGTCTGACGGCGTGTAGCGAACACCTTGTTGAATCTCCGAACCACTGAGCATCACGCATCCTAAATGCCCGTGGCCGGTCCCGAAATTCGCTGATTGTGGTCCTTTCTCCGGGGGTGGGCTTGCTGGGATGGGCTTCTGGGGGTGGGAGATTTCAGAGGGTGGTTTTGCTTGGCGTGGCGGCTCTGTGGCATCCCCATTGGGTATATTCAGAAGGGATTTCGCCTAGCAGAATTGGACGGTGAGATCGGCATAATGGGGCATGGCACAAGGTGGTTCTGCCGATGCGCCGCATGTGATCCTGCCCAGCAAGAAGGATGGCCCCTTTGGCAACCCTGCTCGCCCCATTGACCGATCCTGCGCCACGCGCAGCACCCGATATCGATGCCCTGGCGGACAGGGATACCGATGTGTTCATCGACATGCAGTTCACCTGCAAGACCATGGCGGCAATGCTGGCCATGGTCGCAGAACGTCGCGTGGATGCCCCCTTCGCCTATATCGTGACGCCCAATGTCGATCATGTCGTTCGGCTGCAGCGCGTCCGATCGGATTTGTGGCCGGTGTATCGCGCGGCCTGGGTCACGCTGTGCGACAGCCGGATCCTGGCCATGCTGGCGCAGGGCATGGGGGTGACCCTGCCGGTGATTCCCGGCAGCGATCTGACCCAGCAGATATTCGAACAGGCGATCGATCCCGATGACCGGATCGCCATCGTTGGCGGCGATCCTGATGTGATCGCGGGACTGGCCCGGCGTTACGGGTTGCGCAATGTGCTGCATTACAATCCGCCGATGGGATTCATTTCCGATCCGGTCGAAGTTGTCCGGGCGGTAAAGTTCATCGTCGAGGCGCATGCGCGTTATTGCTTCCTCGCGGTGGGGTCGCCGCAGCAGGAAATCCTTGCCTATCGGGTGAAGCAGGCAGGCGGTGCCTGTGGCCTCGCCTTCTGCGTGGGGGCCAGTCTCGATTTCATGACCGGGGTGCAGCAGCGCGCGCCGATGTTCATGCGGATGATGGCGATGGAATGGCTCCATCGGCTGATGTCCGATCCGGCGCGGATGTGGCGCCGCTATCTTTATGATGGCCCGGATATCTTCCAGATTGTGCGGGAATGGGAACGCGGTGCCCGGCCGTGACGCGGCATGGTGCACGCGGTGGGTTTCCCCTGCGTGTGTTTCTGCCGCCGATGCTAGGCGGGCTGCTGTCCGGTCTGGCGGGATGCATGGCTGAACCGCAGCCCGCGCCCCATATGGCAGAGTTTTCCGCCCGTTTCGGATCGCCAGCCGATGCGCCGCGCAAGCTGTTCATTTCCGGCCACAGCCTGACCGACCGGCCGCTGCCCGATTATCTGGCCGCGATCGCCGGCGATGCCGGCCATGTTCTGGAATGGAATATGCAGCATCTGGCCGGTTCCTCGCTGCGCGCGCGGACGCAAGGGAGCGGGGCGGGCGATGGGGCATCGGGATGGAACGGGTATGGTGCGGGTACCGATCGCGACCGCCAGCCGATCAATGTGCTGGAAGAGCTTGCGCCGGTGGACGCCGGAATTGCCTATGACACGCTGGTACTCAATGAAGTGCACACGCTGCTCGAAAGCCTGATCTGGAACGATACGATCGGCCATGCGGTTGATTTTGAGGCGCGCTTCCATGCCGCCAATCCCGACGGCCAGACCTGGCTTTATGCGGCCTGGCTCAATGTCGATGATCTGGCCGATCCGGCCCGATGGATCGCTTATGAAAAAGCAGCGACCCGTGCCTGGCAATGCACCGTGGTCGGCATCAATCACCGGCTGGCGGCAAAGGGGCGGACCCGCCCGGTCCGGTTGATCCCTGCCGCGCAGGCGCTGGCCGCGCTGGTCGCCCAGGCCACTTCTGCCGGGGGGATCAAGGGGCTGAGCCGTGGCAGCCCGCGCGCGACTATGGAACTGCTGTTTGCCGATGACGTCCATCTGACGGCGATCGGCAATTACTACATCGCGCTGATCAGCCATTTTGCGCTCTTTGGCGGTTTGCCGGCCGAACCATGGGTGGCAGACGGCGTGGACCGCGAACAGGCACGCGCATTGCAACAGGTTGCGCGCGATTTCATGCAGGACTGGCAGCAGCAGCAAGCCGTCGTGCGGATCGATTGCCCGGCCTATCTGGCCGATGAGTTTTCCGGAATCTATCTCACCTATGTCCGCGATGCGAAATGGCGGCAGGATGATGGGCGGTTGCGCGCCTATTACAAATGGGCGCGGTTTTCGCGCGCCTGGCCCAGCCTGTTACGCGGAAATGGCGCCGATAATCCCTTCCGTCAAACCCCGCGTCAGAGTGATCCGGCATGACCCGGCCCCCTTGGCGTCGCCAGCTGTGGCTGAAAATCGCCCTGTTCCTGCTGGCGCCTGCCGTCGCGGGGCTGTTGTTTCTGGCGGCCCATCTCAAGGCAGAGGAAAACAGCGCGGTCATCGTTGCCGCAGCGGCGGCAGCACCCGTTCCGCTGCCGTCTGACGCGAAGACAGAGCTGGGCATCAATCTGTTCGGATTGGCGAATTACAACCGGCATCAGGTCTATCTGAATCTGATTACCCAGAGCGAATGGTTCGTGTCGCAGGGGCAGGGGTGGAAGGCGATGCCGGCGGAACAGCTGGATCGTGATGGCTGGGTTCGCCATCTTCTGCCCGGGCAGACGGCGCCGCGTCCGCTGATCCTGCCGCCGGCGCCGTTTCGTTCTGTGCAGATCCGTTGCGAATATCAGGGTCAGGGGGAAATCACCGCCGGCGGTATCGCGCGGGTCGCTGCCCGTGGGGAGGGCTGGCTGACGGTTGATTTGTCGCCGACCGGCGCGGTGGATGAAGGGGCGTGGATTGAACTGATCAGCACCGATAGGGCCGATCCGGTCCGCGCGATCGATTGCCGTGATCCGGCCTTTCCGCGTGGAGCACGGTTTCATCCCGATTTTCTGAAATTCGTGCAGGATTTCAAGCTGGTCCGTTTCCTTGATTGGCAGCGCATCAATGACAATGCCGATGTCCGCTGGGAAAGCCGGGCCCTGCCTTCGCAGTCCAGCCAGGTGACGCTGGCGGGGGCATCGGTGGAAGACATGATCGCCATCGCCAATGAAACCGGCGTCGATCCCTGGTTCATCATGCCTTACAAGGCGGATGAGGCTTACATTCGTGACTTCGCCGGGCTGGTACATAATCAGCTGGACCCGGCACGCACGGTCTATGTCGAACTGGGGAATGAGGTGTGGAACGACATGTTCGACGCCGCCCAGCAGGCGAAGCGCGAAGGTTTGATGCTCAAGCTGGGCAATGGCGATGCCAAGCAGGCGCAGATGATCCGCTATGCCCAGAAGGTCCGGGCGGCGATGAAGATCTGGACGCAGGTTTATAGGGATCGGCCCGAAAGCCTGGTCAGGGTGGCTGCCAGTCAGCATGCCTGGCCCGATCTGGCCACCGTCATCCTGGATGATGCGGATACGGCGCAATGGGTCGATGCGTTGGCAACGGCGCCCTACATCTGGTTTGATCTGAAGGGATTGGGCAGCGGTGATCTGGACCGGATATTCGCCGGCATGCCGGCCGCGATCGACCACACCATGGGTTTTGCCGATCAGAATCGGGTGATTGCTGCGCGGCACGGCAAGCGCTTCATCGCCTATGAGGGCGGGCAGCATCTGGTTACATCCGATCTGGCACTGGCGCGCGCGGTGCAGCGCGACCCACGTATGGGTGATGTTTATCAGCGCTATCTTGCCGAATGGGACAAGCGGGTCCGCAGCACGTTGACGCTGTATGCCTCCACCGCTCCGATTGCCGATTACGGATCATGGGGGCTGATGGAATATGCCGGGCAACCGCTGGATCAGGCGCCCAAATTGCGCGCCGTGCAGCAGTTTCAGGCCGGGCAGCGCTGATGCCCGCTGCCCTGATCCTGATCACCGGCTTTGTGCTCGCGCTGCGGCTGGCGCTGGGCGATTACGTGGTGGTGAAGCCCAGCTTCTTCGTCGCGACGGTCAGTTTCATCGCGGCCTGGCTGTTCCTGTTCTGTGTGAAGGGGGACATCCGCAAGCCGATGGCCATGCGGATGCTGGCGATTGCGGTCACCATGCCGCTGCTCGCCTGGTCCGTGCCCAGTCTGGGCCTGTTGTTTGTCATCATGTGTGTGTGGGTGCCGCTGGCGGCCGGACGTTTTGATCTGTTTGCACCGGTCTATCTGTTCAGCCTGCTGCTGCTGCCGGGACTGGATCACACGCTGATGCTCGGCCCGGTGAAGCTGGTGGAATTTGGCGTTCATGATGCGCTGGCGCTGGGCGCGGCCTTGGCGATCTTCGTCAATCCGGCCAAGGCACGCGGTCGCGTGGAATGGGATTTCGCAGTCATGCTGGTGGTGTTCACCATCGCCATGGCGACCGCGCGCGAAACCACCGCATCCCACCATTTGCGGGCTTTGACGGAAATCTCGCTGGAACTGGCCTTGCCCTATTACATCGTCAGTCGCGGATTGCGCAGCAGTGAGGAATTGAAAGCGGCCATGCTCTGGCTCGGTGCCAGCGGGGTGGTGGTGGCCGGGCTGCTGGTTTTCGAAGTGTGGAAGGCCTGGCCGATCTATCAGGAACTCTATCCGCTGCATGAATTGCCGACGCTGATGCTGGTCAAGCTGCGGGCAGGGCTGATCCGCGCAGGTGGGCCCTTTGTCGAACCGACATCGGTGGCCATGGTGCTCGCGATCTGCGTGACGGCCCTTTATCTCTCGCGCGATGCCATGCGCAATCGTGGTTGCTATCTGTTGGTGATCGGCGCTCTGGTGGCCGGATTGATCGCCCCGCAATCGCGCGGTGCCTGGATCGGGGCCGCCATCGCCATCGCCGCCGCCGATCTGCTGCGCGGCCACTATGTCCAGTTGGGGCAGAAGCTGTTCGTGGTGGGCGGTGCTGTTTCCATGCTGTTCCTGAGCGCGCAGTTTGATCCCGCCTTGGCAGAGACGCTGGGCATGTCGGGTGGGTCGAGCGAGACTTCGGAATATCGGCGGCTGTTGCTGAGCCGGGGGCTGGAAGTCTTCGCAGAGCGCCCGTTCACGGGCTATTCCATGCGACAGCTGCAGGAATTGCTGCCCGATCTGGTGCAGGGCGAAGGCATCATCGACTTCGTGAACAGCTATATCTGGATGATGCTGATTGCCGGGCTTTCCGGCCTGTTGGTCTTCGTCGCGCCCTTTGTTCTGTTCCTGCTGGCGATTCTTCGTCGCGGGCGGTTCCAGGGGGCGGCTAAGCGGGATGTTGAAGCGGGTGCTTTCGTGTTCGGCATTTTGCTGATGTATCTGGAAATGCTGTTCTTCACCTCCTTCGGTACCCGGCCGGCGCTGTGCCTGTTCGGATGTTTTGGCTTTGCGGTCGCTTTCCTTCGTCTGCAGCACAGACCGGCGGAGGAGCTGGTTTCAACCGAAGAGGCGCCCGTGCCGACAGCCAGTTTCGAACTGCGCCCGATCGTGCCGTAGGCGATGGCATAAGATGTGGCCCCCTAAGTAGTCGATGTTTTGGGATGAGGGCTGCCTTGGTGCTATAGATTGCTGATGCGCTTGAATGCCTCGCTTCTTTTGCTCTGCTTCCTGCCTGGATGTGCGACGGCGGAGCCATCGCATGGTCTGGAATTTGGATGCGGTGATTTGGCCGTGGTCGGCCGCATCAAAACGCTCGGCACGGCGGCGATTGAAGGTTCTGATCCACGCTCTGGCTGGCAAAGTGCCTATCAACTCGAGGTTCAAATCAAGCGAGTGGTTCACGGTAGCGAACCCAGAGTAGCAGTTCCGGCCACGACCATAGCGCATGCTCAGATTCGTAATGATCGTGATTTTCTGATCGTGCTCACACCAGATGGTAAAGGCGGCTATTCCTTGGCGAGGGCTTCTCTCTGGCAATACCGACCCAGGCTCAGCGCATCTTGCTCGTAGAGCTTCGTATTCACTCTCAGCTTTCCAAACATCTCTTGTCCTGATTCAGACACTGGATCAAACGAGATGGTCTTACTGATTTCCCGCGGCTTATGAGTTCACGGCCTAGATAAACGGGCGGATCAGCCGGTCACCCAGGGTGCCGATGATGATCCCGCCAATTCCTACCATCAGGAAGATCAGTTCCTGCCGCAGATCGAGCAGCTGTAGATGATGCATCCTGATCCATTTCAGGATGACGGCGGGAATTTCCATCAGCCCGACCGCGATGACCAGTCCCACTATGCCGCCCAGGGCATAGGCGGTCGGCCCGGCGATGCAGAACCATGCCAGCTTGGCGAGATTGGCCTGAAAGGTGATCCTGATATGGCCGGTGGCGGTCAGCGCTTCATTGCCGCTGTTGGATGCCAGCGCGAACAGCGGGGTGATGGCCAGGATCTGCAGATAGATCGCGGATGTGGCGTAACGCGGGTCGTACAGGATCGCGATGATCAGCGGGGCTGACCCGATCAGGCCGCCGGCGGCGAAGCTGTAGAGCAGCGATGGCAGGCGGCGCCTGGCATAGAACAGGGCGCGCAGATTTTCCGCGCCATCGCGCCAGGCCTGCGAATAGGCGGGGAACAGCACCCGGCTGGCATAGGCCGTGGTGAAGGCCAGCGGCGCGCTGGCGAGATTGCCTGCAAGCACATAGAAGCCGAAATCATCCAGCGACATCAACCGGCCCAGCGCTAGCTTGTCGCTCTGCAACAACAGCAGGGTGATGATGCTGGAGCCGGTGACAAAGCGGGCAAAGCCCCACAGCTCTCGAATATATTGCCGGTCAAACGCCGGTTTGCGCAGCGAATTGGGAAACAGCAGATAGCTGAGCAGCGATTTGAAGGCGCTGCCGATCAACATGCTGATCAGGATCGCCCAATAGCTGCGCCAGACATAGGCCAGAGCAAAGGACAGCAGGATCTGCAGCAGCAGCACCGACAGTTCGAGCAGCGACAGCCTCAGCACCTGGCGGTGCCGCAGCGCTGTCAGCAGGGAAAGCGAGGCAACCCCTTCCAGCAGGAAGGTCAGCGACGCGACGGCGATCAGCGGGGTCAGTTCGGGTTTGCCGAACACCCCGGCCATGACCGGGGCCAGCAGGAAGACCGCGCAGGTCAGGACCAGTGATCGCAGCACCGCCATGGTCCAGATCGTGTCAAGAAACCGGGGCTTTTCCCCGTCTGCATGACGGACGACAAAGGCCTGGAAACCCAGATCCGATATCATGCCAAAGGCAAAGATGATCGAGCTGATCACCCCGGAAATGCCGAACATTTCGGGCGCCAAAAGCCGGGTCAGCACCACGCTGCTGAAAGCGCGCAGCAGATTGGCCAGCACCACGGAGATGACGACGACATTGGTGTCGCGCAGCATGATGTCGCGCATGGCATGCAGTCGTGATCGGGGCTCTGGCGGCAGGGTTTCAGCCAGACCCGGCACGGGCATGGGGCTCACGCGGCCCGGTTCCCTATCGTTGCCTCATAGCATTGGATCAGCCGGGCCCCGACCGTTTCGACGGAAAAATGTTCCGCGCAATGGCGCCAGCCATTTTCACCGATCCGTGCTGCGTCTTCCGGATGATCGAACATCCAGCTGAGCCGCTGGGCTAGGGCATCGGGATCACCGATCGGCGTCAGCAGACCGGACATACCATGCCGGATGATCTCATCGCAGCCCGGCCAGTCGGTTGAGATCATCGGGCTGCCGGCGGCCAGCCCTTCAAGCAGGGCATAGGGGAAATTTTCCACCCGGGATGCCAGCACGGTGACAAAGGCCTGCCGCCGCAGCCGGGCAATCTCCGGCGGGGTGAGCGTTCCGGTCAATTCAATGCGACTGGCGGTTTCCGACGAAAGATTGCTGCGGGCATATTCCGCAAAATCGGCCAGCTGGCCGGGGCCGGTCTCTATCCCGATAACCGGTCCGACCAGCGTCAGCCTAGCCTGCGGGTGAATGCGCAGCAGCTGTTCAAAGGCGAGCAGCATGGTGTCTGCACCCTTCCAGAAATCGAAGCGCCCGACCATCAGGATGCGGTCGCGGTCACAGCTGACAAGGTTCCATCGGTCACCGGCGGCGGGCATGCGGATGGGGTTGGGGATGATCGCATCACGATCGCGCGCCGCACGCCGGTAGTTTTCGCAGGTGACCTTCATCATCGCGCGGGTTGGTGCGGTCAGCGTACGCGATGATCGCACGGCGCGGCCTTCGGTGCGGCAGCGCTGCAGATCGTTCAGGCGGTCGCGGGTGGTGCGCGGTTTGGGCGGCTTCAGGAAATGCGGCCCATGCAGCCGGGTTACGACCGGAATGCCGGTGATCCGCTGCACGACATGCGACCAGCCGAAGCTTTCTTCCATTTCCAGTATATCGATGGGATCGGCGCGATGGGCCGCGCAGACCTGTGCCGCCAATTGCTGCCCAAGGCCCGGCAGGCCGCCGTGATAGCTGTCGATGCGGCGCGATATGCGCCGCTGCAGCCGGTCCAGCCCGCCAAGCGTCTCAAACGGCGGAAACAGCGATACATCCGCGCCATCGCTGGGGTAGCGACGCCCTTCGGACAATATCGTCACCCTGTGCCCGCTGCCGATAAGGTGATCCCTTACCGCAGAGACATAGCTGACGATTCCGTTCGCAGCCCCCGCCGGGGGCCAATTGGGAGAGTAAAGTGCTACATGCACTGGCGCTTCTCCGGGAGTTGTTGCCCGCTATTTTAGGGTTGCCGGGATTTTCTGTCGATCATGAGAACTCCCAAGGGGATTTCCCCGGCTTGCCCGGATCTGCCCCCGCGTGTTTCATAAACAGCATCAGACCGGCTCCTTTGGGCGCGGGTGTGCGTGACATTCGGACGAGACGGAAATGCATGTACTGCGCTTGACAGATCTGGGGGGATACCGGTGTTTCGACGCTGACCAGTGCCGTGCCGAAGGCGCGCTGCGGGCGCAGGAATATCAGCACAATGATCCGTTCCCGCACATCATGATGGATGATTTTCTCGACCCGGATTTTCTGCGCGGAATCGCTGATGAGTTCCCCGCACAGGGGGATCGGGAATGCTTCATGCGCGAACAGGAACGGTTGAAGTTCCAGTTCCGCCCCGATCAGTGCGAAGGTCCGCTGACACGCATGCTGTTTGCGGAACTGAATTCCCGCGCCTTCATCGCTTTCCTGTCCGGGCTGACCGGGATCAAGGGATTGATCCCGGACCCCTACCACGCTGGGGCCGGGCTACATGAAACGCGGCGCGGCGGGCATTTGAGCATTCATGCCGATTTCCCCCGGCACAAGGAAATGGGCCTGACGCGTCGGCTCAACCTGCTGATTTACCTGAATGATGATTGGCAGGATGATTTCGGTGGTGCGCTGGAACTGTGGGACAGGGGCATGCAGGCTGCGGCCCGACGAATCATGCCGCTGTTTGGCCGGGCGGTGATCTTCTCCACCGAACGGGACACCTTTCATGGCCATCCCGATCCGCTGACCTGCCCGGCAGACCGATCACGCCGTTCGATCGCGGTTTATTATTACACCGCCAATGATGCTGATCAGGATCAGGGGCTGATCGAGCGGACAACCGATTTCCGCCCACGCCCGGGCAGCACCGACAAGCGGGATTGGCGCGTCATGCTGCAGCATTGGAAAGCGGACTGGATGCCGCCCGCCTTGCAGCGGCGACGGAACGGATGACCGCCATGCCGCGCAAGCCACGCCCTTGGGGATCAAGTCGGTGATTGTCGCCGCTCTTTGCCTGGGCGCAGCGGCGCTGACGGGTTTTCTGGCGTTTGAATGCGCGCTCGGCATCCGCCGGCAGGCCTCAACCGCTTCGTCAGGGGCGCGGCCGAGCTTCACCGTTTTGATGCCCGCCCATGATGAGGCGGGCGGAATTGCCGGGTCCATCCGGTCGGTGCTGCCCCAACTGGAAGCGGGCGATGGGCTGCTGGTCGTCGCCGACAATTGCAGCGACGACACCGCCCGGATCGCCCGATCGCTGGGGGCAGAGGTGATCGAACGCAGCCATGTCGAGCTGAAGGGCAAAGGGTACGCGCTCGAATTCGGGCGGGCCTTCCTGCGCGGCCGAACATGCGACGTAATCATCATTCTGGATGCGGATTGCATCGCGGAGGAGGGGGCGCTGGCGAAAATTGCCGGCTTGGCCGCCAACCAGAATGCGGTGGTGCAGGGCGCCTATCTGCTGGTTCCGCCTGCCGGGGCATCGGCCAAGGTGCGCATTTCCTGCTTTGCCTTCCTGATCAAGAATCTGATCCGCCAGCGCGGGCTCCACCGCATGGCCGGGGCGGCCTTGTTGCAGGGATCGGGCATGGCGTTCCCCCGCCGGATTTTCGATCGGCTGGAATGGCGCGCGGCCTCCCTGGTCGAAGATCTCGACACGGGGCTTGATCTGCTACTGGCCGGGGAGCGGCTGGCGTTTCGTGATGATGCGCTGTTCGTCAGCGCGGCCAGTTCTGAACGCGGCACGCAGAGCCAAAGGCGGCGCTGGGAACATGGCATGCTGCGATCCATGGCGTGCACTATCCCCAGCCTGATTGGCCAAGCGGTCCGCGGGCGTTGGCGGCTGGCGCTGGTTGCCTTTGACCTGATGGTGCCGCCCACGGTGATGCTGATCGCGGGCACATTGATCCTGCTGCTGGCGGGCCTTGCGCTGGAGGGGGCGAGCCTTTCGGTTTTGACCTTACTGCTGGCGCTGGCGGGCCTGGGCGTTGCGCTGGGTGCTGCCTGGCGCGCGGAAGGGCGCGACATGCTGCCCTTGCGCAGTCTGGCGCAGATCCCCGGTTATATTTTGTGGAAGCTGCCAATCGCGGCGCAATTTCTCGTCCGCCGCGAGAGGAAATGGATACGGACGGAGCGGGATTGATGATCGACAGCACAGGCGCAGTGGCGCGCAGAGACAGGGTTGGTTTCGTCATCATCGGCCGCAACGAAGGCCGACGACTGGCGATGTCCATCGACAGCGTGCTGAGGGAAACACCGCTGGCGGTTTATGTCGATTCCGGCTCGCGCGATGGCAGCAGCGATCTGGCGCGCAGCCGTGGCTTGCCGGTGGTCGATCTCGATCGGCGGCGGCCTTTCACGGCGGCGCGGGCGCGCAATGCCGGGGCGGCGTGGATGATCGACCGCTATCCTGATCTTGAATATCTGCATTTCATCGATGGGGATTGTGAACTGATCCCCGGCTGGCTGGGTAAGGCGCTGGACACGATCAAGGCGGAGCCTGATCTGGCGGCGGTATGCGGCCGCCGGCGTGAACGCTGGCCGGGTGCCAGCCCCTACAACCAATTGTGCGATCAGGAATGGAACACGCCGGTCGGCATTGCCGAAACCTGCGGCGGTGATGCGCTGCTGCGCGTCAGACCCTTTCTGGAGGTGGGCGGTTTTTCGGAGGATCTGATCGCCGGGGAAGAGCCCGATCTGTGCCATCGCATCCGCCTGAACCGCTGGCGGATCCGCCGGATCGGCCATGACATGACCATCCATGATGCCGCGATGACCGAGTTCCGACAGTGGTGGCAGCGCAACCGGCGCAGCGGCTATGCTATGGCGGAAGCCTATAGCCGCCGTGGCGAACACAATCCGCATCTGGGCCATCTGGTCGCCAGCAATTTCCTCTGGTCGCTGCCGATATTCTGGCCGCTGTGGCCGCTGTTGTGGCTGCGCGTATATCTGAGTGGCGGCGCCTTGCAGGCCAGTTTCATCACGCTGGGCAAATTGCCGCATCTGCAGGGGCAGATCGATTACTGGCGCCGCCGGCGACAGTTGATCGAATATAAATAACCGGGGTTATCCCGGGTCTGTTTTTCTCATTCCCGATTTTTACCACATGATTTGCCTACGGAGTTGTTGAAGTAGTTGAGTGCCAGCTTCCGCCTTACGATGCCCTTTCAAAGGAGAACATCATGGTGGTTCCGGATACTCCCAGCACATTCAGCCTGCAGCAGCCCAAGTGGCGCAGCGTGCTTGTTGGTCGTGAAAGCCTGCTTGGGGAATGTGGCAGCTTTCTGCAGCAACAGCAGCACGAGATTGTCGCGGTGGTTGCGCCCGAGGGCCCTGCCGCTGCCTGGGCCCGCCGCGCAGGGGTGCCCTTGTTCGCCACCACCAGCGATCTGCTGCGAACCAATCCCGATCCGGTCGATTATCTGTTCAGCATCACCAATTTGACGGTTCTGCCGGCTGAGATGCTGGCGCTCGCATCCCGTGCCGCGATCAATTTCCACGATGGGCCGCTGCCCGCCTATGCCGGGCTCAACACACCCGCTTGGGCGCTGATGCAGGGTGAAACCGAACATGGGGTAACCTGGCATCTGATGACCGATGCCGTGGATTGCGGCGATGTGCTGGCGTGCGAAAATCTGGCGATTGAGCCGGGCGAAACATCGCTGTCGCTGAACACCAAATGTTTTGAGGCCGGGCTGCGGTCCTTCACCGCGCTGGCTGCGGATCTGGAGGGGGCAGTGGCACGGCGCCAGCCGATGGCAGGACCGATCGCTCGCTTCTTTGGGCGGGACAGCCGGCCGGCGGCTGCCGCTATGATCGACTGGCATGCCTCTGCGGAAGATATCGTCCGGCAGGTCTCCGCGCTGGATTTCGGGGCGTATCGCAATCCGCTGGGGGTGGCGAAGGGGTTGATCGGGGCGCAGATGATCCTCATCCAGTCGGCGACAGCGCTGGACCGTTCGAGCAGCGCAACTCCCGGAACGATTACAGAGAGCAGCCATGACGGGCTGATCGTCGCGACCGGCAATGGCGAGTTGCGGCTGGACAGGATTGCCGATGCCGATGGCAATGTGCTGCCGGCTTCATCGCTGATGCCCGGCATGCGTTTCACCATTTTGGAGGCTGCTCGCCGGGAAACGCTTGGCACGCTGGATGCTGCGGCCGCCGGATTTGAAAGCTGGTGGCATCGTCGCCTGGCCCAGCGTGATCCACTGCTGCTGCCGCAATTTGAAGCCAAGGCGGTCGGTGCCGATCAGGGCCAAATGATCACGCTGGATCATGACTTGCCGGGCCGCAATTCATCCGACCTGCTGGCTGCCTGGATTGCCTTTCTGGGCCGCACGGCCGACCGGGATAGCGTTGATATCGGTTATGCGGATCCGGTCTATCGGTCGCGGCTGGAAGATGTCGGGCCATGGTTTGCCGATCAGATGCCGCTGCATATGGCGATCGACTGGAACCAGCCGCTTGGCGGATTTGCCGACGGAGTCGAAAACGAGATTGGCGGAATGCACCGCAGGATCGCCATTGCCCGAGATCTGGCGGCACGCATGCCCGATCTGCGCGGGGCAGGGGGCTTTGCCTTTCCCGTTTCTGTCGAACTGGTTGACCGGCTGGATCAGGCCGCCGCGCCAAAAGGCGCGGTGCTGCATCTGGCGATCGCCAACCATGGCAGCGCCTGCCGGTTGATCCATGATCCTGTGTGGATCGGGGCCGCGGCTGTTGCCGATCTGTGGGCGGGGTTTGAAACCATGCTCGCGGCCGCCCATGCCACGCCTGACATGGCATTGGGTCAACTGCCCCTGCTTGATGAGGCGGAATATCACCGCGTGATCCGCAGCTGGAATGCGGAAACGGGCGATGCCGGGCCCGTCATCGGTGTTCATCAGATGATCGCCGAACAGGCCGGGCGCACGCCGGACAAGATTGCCGTCACCGCGCGCGGGCGCAGCCTGACCTATGCCGAACTGGACCGGCGGGCCAATCAGCTGGCGCGTTACCTTCATGCGCGCGGCGTCGGGCCGGATGTCATGGTTGGGCTGAACGTCGAACGCTCGGTCGATCTGGCTGTATGCGTGCTGGCGATCCACAAGGCCGGCGGCGCCTATGTTCCGCTCGATCCGGCCTATCCGCGTGATCGCGTGGCGCTGATGATCGCAGATTCCGGCATGCCGGTGATCCTGACCCAGTCCGCCCTGATGGATCAGCTGCCGGCAACCGGTGCCGATCTGGTCTGCATTGATCAAATCGCGGCTGAACTGGCCGGTTTGTCTGATGATTATTTTGACGGCGGCGCAATGGGCGAAAACCTCGTCTATGTGATCTACACCTCTGGCTCGACAGGTCTGCCCAAGGGCGTGATGATCGAGCATCGCAATCTGGTGAATTTCTTTGCCGGAATGGATCGGCAGCTGGAGCCCGATGGTGTCTGGCTGGCGGTGACAAGCCTCAGCTTCGATATTTCCGTGCTGGAGATCTGCTGGCCGCTGACGCAGGGTTATCACGTCGTGATCGCGACCGAGCGCGAAGTGCGCGGCGATGTTCTGGCGCGGCCAGGCGGGCAGGGCGGTGCGCAGGGGGCGGGCAAAGTCCCTGCCTTCAGCCTGTTCTATTTCGCCAATGCCGATGGGGCGAGTGCGGCGGACCATTATCGTCTTCTGATGGATGGTGCACGCTTCGCAGACGAACACGGCTTTGATGCGGTCTGGACCCCTGAACGGCACTTCCACGCCTTTGGCGGTCCCTATCCCAATCCGGCGGTGATTTCCGCCGCGCTGGCTGCTTCGACATCGCGGATTTCGATCAGGGCGGGCAGCGTGGTGGCAACGCTGCATCATCCGGCACGGATCGCCGAAGAATGGGCGCTGGTCGACAATCTGTCGGGCGGCCGGGTCGGCATCGCCTTCGCCTCTGGCTGGCAGCCGAATGACTTCGTCTTCAACCCTGAGAATTTCGCCGATCGCAACGGCGCGCTCAAACGCAATATGGATGATGTCCGCGCGCTGTGGCGGGGCGAAAGCCGTAGCTTCCCGGGGCCGTTCGGCGATGTGGCGGTGAAAACCTATCCGCGCCCGGTTCAGCCGGAACTGCCGGTCTGGATCACATCGGCAGGCAATGTGCAGACCTTTGAGGAAGCCGGACGTTCCGGCGCCAATGTGCTGACCCATCTGCTGGGCCAGTCGATCGCCGAAGTGGCGGAAAAGATCGCCGCCTATCGCCGCGCCCGGGCAGAGGCTGGTCATGCCGGGGATGGCTGTGTCACGCTGATGCTGCACAGCTTTGTTGGCGAAAGTGCCGGCGAAGTGCGCTCCATCGTGCATGCGCCGCTGACCGAGTATCTGCGCACATCAACCAATCTGCTGAAGCAATATGCCTGGTCCTTCCCGACCTTCCGGCAGCCGGTCGGCGCAGAGGCGGGCAAGGAAATCGAACTGTCGGGCCTTAGCGATGATGAAACCGATGCGCTGCTCGAACATGCATTTGATCGTTATTTCGAAACCAGCGGCCTGTTCGGTACGCCTGAAGACTGCCTGCCGCTGATCCGCAGCCTGCGCGCGATAGGCGTGGATGAGATCGGCTGCCTGATCGATTTTGGTGTTGAAACCGATACCGTTCTCGCCAGCCTGCCGGCCCTGGATCGCTTGCGCCGGCTCGCCGTGGCGGATGCGGAAGAGGCGGAGCACAGCCTGCCCGATCTGATGGAACAGCATGGCGTTACCCATCTGCAATGCACGCCTTCGCTGCTCAATGTGCTGGCAAGCGATGTCGCTGCCCGGCCGCAACTGGCCCGGTTGCGTCGGCTGATGGTGGGTGGGGAAGCCTTCCCGCCGCATCTGGCGAAGGACATGTTCTCGCTCGTCGAAGGGGCGGTCATGAATATGTATGGCCCGACGGAAACCACCATCTGGTCCGCCACACATCTGTTGCAACCCGACGATGAAGCGCCGCCGCTGGGCCGGCCGCTGCTCAATCAGCAGACATATGTGGTTGACCGGCGGATGCAGCCGGTTCGCCCGGGTACGCCGGGTGAACTGATCATCGCTGGCGATGGGGTGGTGCGTGGCTATCTTGGCCGCCCGGAACTCACCGCAGACCGCTTTATCGCCGATCCGGTCGCGCATCAGGGCCGCGCCTATCGCACCGGCGATCTGGTGCGGCAGCGCGATGATGGTGTGATCGAATTCCTCGGGCGGCTGGATCATCAGGTCAAGGTGCGCGGCTATCGCATTGAACTGGGCGAAATAGAGGCCCGGCTGGCCGATCATGCCGATGTGATCGAGGCGGTGGTGATTGCGGATCGTGCTGATGGGGCGGCGGATTGCCGGCTGGTCGCCTATCTGGCAGCGGCTGGAACACCTTCCACCGATGATCTGCGGGATCATCTGCGCGCCAGCCTGCCCGAATTCATGGTGCCTTCGGCCTTCATCCAGATCGAAGCCTTGCCGCGGACGCCCAATGGCAAGATCGACCGGAAGGCCTTGCCCGATCCGCAGCAATTGGTGGTGGAACGGCGCGCAGCGGAACCGGCAGAGCCTGTTACCGGCATGGAGGCCCAGATCCATCAGGTGTGGTGCGATCTGCTGAACCTGCCCAATGTCGGCCTGCGCGACAATTTCTTCGACATTGGCGGTCATTCGCTGCTGGCGGTGCAGCTTCACCGGCGCCTGTCCGGGGTGACCGACAAGCCGGTGTCGCTGACCGATATCTTTCGTTTCCCGACCGTTGCGGCGCTGTCCGCCCATCTGTCGGTGGCAGAACCGCAGATCGCCGCCGCCCGGGAAGGGCAGGACCGCGCCAGCAGCCGCCGCGCGGCGCTGCAGCGGCGTGGCGCGGCACGCACTCTGGTGAGGAGCTGATCAATGGAGCACAGACAGGGTTCTTCCGGTTCCGGTGCCTTGCCCGAGGGCGCCATTGCGATTGTCGGTATGTCCTGCCGGTTTGCCGACGCACGGGGGATCGATGAATACTGGAACCTGCTGCGCGAAGGACGCGAAGCGATCCGCAGTTTTTCGGATGAGGAACTGATCGCGGCAGGGGTGAAGCCCGCGGCACTGCGCAACCGCAACTATGTCCGCCGGGGTGCCCCGCTGGAGGATATGGAATGTTTTGATGCCACGCTGTTCGGGATGAGCCCGCGCGATGCGGCCATCATGGACCCGCAGCATCGCCATTTCCTGGAATGCACCTGGGAAGCGCTGGAAAATGCCGGGCACACGCCGCAACGGTTTGATGGCGTGATCGGCGTTTTCGCCGGATCGGGCCACAATGCCTATATGCCCTACAATCTGCTGACCAATGGCAAGCTGGTGCGCGATGTCGGGCTGTTCCTGTTGCGGCATACCAGCAATGACAAGGATTTCCTCACCACACGGGTTTCCTATCTGTTCGACCTCAAGGGGCCGAGCATCAATGTCCAGACCGCCTGTTCGACCTCGCTCGTTTCGATCCATATGGCGGCGCAGAGCCTGCTGAATGGCGAATGCGACATGGCGATCGCCGGCGGATCATCGATCGAACTGCCGCATCGGCAGGGCTATATCTATGAAGAGGGGGAAATCCTGTCGCCAGACGGGCATTGCCGTCCGTTCGATGCAGCATCGCAAGGCACGGTTTTCGGCAGCGGGGTGGCGGTGCTGGCCCTGCGGCGGTTGGAAGATGCCGTGGCTGCGGGTGATCACATTTATGCCGTGTTGCGGGGATCGGCGATCAACAATGATGGCGCGGGCAAGGTGGGTTATCTTGCTCCCAGCGTTGATGGGCAGGCCAAGGTCATTGCCGAGGCGCTGGCCATGGCCGATGTCGATGCCGGGTCGATCAGCTATGTCGAGGCGCATGGCACCGGCACGCCGGTGGGGGACCCGATTGAACTGGCCGCGCTGACGCAGGCATTCCGCCAGTCCACCGACAGTGTCGGCCATTGTGCGATCGGTTCAGTGAAGGCCAATATCGGCCATACCGACACCGCCGCGGGTGCCGCCGGGCTGATCAAGGTCGCGCTGGCCATGCACAAGGGCGAACTGCCGGCGTCGCTGAATTTCGAGGCGCCCAATCCTGCGCTTGCGCTGGAAGGCAGCCCGTTTCGCGTTCAGGCGGAACGGACCGACTGGACGAAATCGGCCGATGCCGGCCCTCGGCGCGCGGGCATCAGTTCGCTGGGCGTTGGCGGTACCAATGCGCATGTCGTGCTGGAAGAGGCGCCCGTGCGCCCGGTCAGCGGACCAAGCCGCCGGCGGCAGCTGCTGCTCTGCACGGCCAAATCGTCATCCGCCTTGCAGGCCAATGCGGCCGCACTGGCGGAATTCATCGGCGCCCATCCGCAACGCGATATACCCGATACAGCTTTCACCCTGTCGATCGGTCGTCAGCATTTGTCGCAGCGGCGCTTCGCAGTCGCCGGGGCGGTGGAGGAAGCTGTCACCCGGCTGGGAGAGATTGCAGCCGGTGGTGGCACACAGGCCAAGCTGGTCGTGGAGCGTCCGGCGGCCTTCCTGTTCTGCGGCGCGGGGCCGCAACATGCGGATATGGCGCGCGGTCTTTATGAAACCGAACCGCTGTTCCGGCAGCATGTCGACAGTGGGTTCGCCATTCTCGATCGCATCGGCGCCGGTGATGTCCGGCGCTGGCTGTTCCCGACCGACGATGACCGGGCACAGGCGGCTGTGGAAATGGGACGGCCTTCGATCGCCCTGCCTGCCCTGTTCATTATCCAGACGGCGCTGGCACGCCTGTGGATGTCGATTGGCGTTCAGCCTTCGGCGATGATCGGGCACAGTTCGGGCGAATATGCCGCTGCCTGCCTTGCCGGTGTGATCGATGTCGAATCCGGGCTGCGGATCGTCACCACGCGCGGTCGGCTGTTTGAAACAGTGCGCGATGGCGGCATGCTGAGCGTGGCCTTGCCCGAAGCGGAGCTGTTGCCGCTGCTGCCGCCGGAACTGTCGATTGCGGCCATCAATGCGCCGGGCCTTTGCGTTGTGTCCGGGCCGGCTGCGGCAATCTCTGTTTTCCATGATCTGCTGAGTGCGCTGGAGATTGAGGCGCAGGTCGTGCGCATTTCGGTGGCCGCGCATTCGCCGATGCTTGATCCGATCCTGCCGGAATTCCGGTCACTGATGCAGAGCATCGATCTGCGGGCGCCGGAAATCCCCTTTGTTTCCAACCTTACTGGCGATTGGGCGAGCGCCGCCGATGTGACGGATCCCGAATATTGGGTGCGCCACCTGCGGGAAACCGTGCGGTTCACCGATGGGCTGCACCGCCTGCTCGACAATCAGGAACAGGCGCTGCTCGAAGTGGGGCCGGGGCGCGGCATGGCCAGCCTGGCACGGCAGCATCCAGATCGGCGGCAGGATCAGCCGATCATAAGTTCCATGCGCCATCCCGATCAGCAGATCGACGACGATGCCGCCTGGCTCGATGCGCTGGGGCAGCTCTGGGCCTCTGGCGTGGAGATTGATTGGGATGCGTTCTGGCAGGATGAGCAACGGCTGCGCATTCCCCTGCCGACCTATCAGTTCGATCGGCAGCGCCATTGGTTTGATGCGGGCGCGCAGATCGCCGGTGCGGGCGAAGACCCGGATGGGGCCGAACGATCGGATGATCCGGCGGAATGGCAATATGAGCCCGTCTGGACCCGGTCCTCGCTTGGTGAAGCGGAGCCAGCCGAAGGGCCGGCGCTGGTGCTGGAAGATGCGCAGGGTCTGGGGCAGGATATTGCCCGCCAGCTACGCGATGCTGGCCGTGATGTGGTGATCGTCCGGGCGGAGGATCGCTTCGGGCGATTGGGGGAAGGGCTGTTTTCGGTCAATCCTGCCAGCCAGGCCGATTATGGCCGTCTGTTTGAAATGCTCGCCGGCGAAGGCCGTCTGCCGACGCAGATCTATCACTGCTGGCTGGTGACGGGATCCGGGCGGCGTCAGCCTGACAACCGCCGATTGCAGGAAATGGGTTTCTTCAGTCTGGTGGCGCTGTCTCGTGAACTCGCGCAGCAGCTTGGCGGGGATGGGGTCGACATCGTCGTGGTGACCGACCGTGTACAGCGGATCGGGGCGGACAGCGGGCTGATGCCGGTCAAGGCCACCGTGACGGGGGCGGCCAGCGTGATCCCGACCGAATATCCCAATCTGCGCATGCGCTGCATCGATATTGCTTCGCCAACCCGGCATGGGATCGCCGCCATGGCTGATGCCGTGATCGCCGAAGCGGCATCGCCCTGCGATCAGGCCGTGATTGCCTATCGCGGTGGAGAACGCTGGGTGCGTCGCTTCCAGCAGATCCCTGCCGGGCAGGCCGGACGCAAGGCGCAGGAACCTGCGCTTCGCCCGGGCGGGACCTATCTGATCACGGGCGGGCTGGGCGGTTTGGGCCTGACGATTGCGCGGCGCCTTGCTGATTGCAGCGGCGTGCGTATCGCCTTGCTCGGGCGGACCGGCCTGCCACCGCGCGAAAGCTGGCCTGATTGTCTGGCCGATGAGGGCGCTGACCCGGCCATGGTGGATCGCATCCGCAAGGTCATGGTGCTCGAAGCATCCGGCGCGCGGGTGGAGGTGATTGCTGCCGATGTCGGCAATGCGCGCGCGATGCGCATGGCCATGCGTGACATTACCGCCAGGCTGGGCCCCGTGACCGGCATCTTCCATGCGGCTGGTGCGCTGAATGATGGCCTGATCGAAACCAAGTCCCGCGCTGCGATGGACGCGGTGCTAAGGCCGAAACTGGCCGGTATGCTGGCGCTGGAAGAGGCGATGAAGGGGCAGAAGCCGGATTTCATCATGCTGTTTTCATCGATCAGCGCCTTTGCTGGCCTGCCCGGGCAGGTCGATTATGCGGCGGCGAATGCCTTCCTCGATGCCTATGCACAGTCGCGGCAGGGGATGGAGGGCACACGCGTGCTGGCGGTTGACTGGAGCCCGTGGCGCGAAGTGGGCATGGCCGCCAATCTTGGCGGTCAGGCGGAGGATCAGCTGCCTGAACTGCTGCCAGTGGGCAAGCCGGTCGACCATCCGTTTCTGGACAGCCTGCATGTGTTGTCTGCCGATGAGTTCGTCGTGTCTGCCGAACTTTCGCCGGATCGCCACTGGTTGCTCGATGAACACCGGATCACGCGGGCCGGGCCGGTTGTTCCCGGCACGGGTTATCTGGAACTGGCGCAGGCAGCCTACAGCCTGGTGCATTCGGGAATGGTGGTTCTGTCGGATGTGCGTTTCGTGGGGCTGTTCGCCGTCGCGGACGGCACATCGCGGGCCATGCGCATCCATTTCAAACGGCGGTTGGGCGAAGACTGGGGTTTTTCCATTCTTGGCCGATCCGTTGATGATGGTGGTGACTGGATCGAACATGCCGCTGGTCAGGTGTCGGCGCCCAATCTGCTCGCGGTTCCCGAACCGCTGGATATCGCCGCGCTGGAGCGGCGTTGCCTGCAGGTGCTCGACGGAAAGGAAGGATCCAGCACGGCGCTGGAGTTCGGGCCGCGCTGGTCCAATGTCACGCGCACAGCCTATGGTGATGGGGAAGCTGTGCTCCGCCTTGCCATGGCCCCGGCATTCCATGCTGAATTTGAACAGATTCACCTGCATCCTGCACTGCTCGACTTTGCGACAGCCGGAGCGCAGGCTCTCATCCCTGACTATCAGGCGGGTCGGGATCTGTTTGCGCCCTTCGCTTATCGGCGGCTGGTGATGCATGCTCCGCTGACCCCTGAAATTGTCAGCCATATTCGCTACCGGAAGGCGGCAGCCGGTGGTGGGCATATGGCCGTATTCGACGTGTCGATCGCGGATGAACATGGGCGGGTGCTGGCGGAGATTTCCGAATTCACCATGATGCGGGTGCGCGATTTCGGCCTGCTGTCGGCTGCCGCCAAAGGACCGCAGCCATCGGGCAGGGAGGCGGGCGGCGCGCCGGCCGAACGGATCGAAGCCATTCTGCCCGAAGAGGGCATCAAGCTGGTCGATACGCTGCTGCAGCGGCAGGCCGGGCCGCAGGTGATCATCTCGCCTGCGCCCCTTGATGCCGCGCTGGGCCGGCTGCGTGCCCCGGCCGTGACGGTGCGCCGGGACGTTTCGGGCGATGGAGATGGTGCGGTCGACCTGCCCGAGACGGCGATGGAGCAGGTGATCGCCGATCTCTGGTCCGATCTGCTGGGGGTTGCCCCGGTGGGCCGCCATGACAATTTCTTTGATCTGGGCGGTCATTCACTGCTGGCGGTGCAATTTGCCAATCGCCTGCGCAAGAAAACCGGCAAGACGCTGCCCTTTGCCGCGCTGCTGGATGTGCCGACGGTGGCATCGCTGGCGGCTGAAATCGATCCCGATGGCGCCACGGCTGTTGCTGCCGAAAATGGCGTTGAAGTCAGCAGCAGTTCTGCGCCACGCGATGTGGTGACCATTCGCAGTGGCGGCAGCGGGGCGCCGATCTTCTTCATCCATGATGGTCTGGGCGAAACGCTGCTGTATCGCGGGCTTGCTCTGAGGCTTGATCCCGATCGGCCGATCCTGGGCATCGAACCGCTCAGAAATGTGGCAGGTGGCTTTGCCCATACCCGCATTCACGAAATGGCGGCCAATTATGTCGAACGCATTCAACAGGTTCAGCCTCATGGACCCTATTTTCTGGCAGGGCTGTGTGCTGGTGGGGTGATCGCCTTCGAAGTCGGCCGCCAGTTGCAGAATGCCGGGCAGGCCGTGGCCTTTGTCGGCATTATCGATGCGGCCGATGTAGCCGCGGCGAAACGCAGCTTCAGCATCACGCGGGCACGGCTGGGCCGGGTCTGGGCGCTGATGCAGGAAGAAGGGGCCACGCGGCTGTTGCCCTCCTTGGCGCGCAAGATCGCCAATGCGGTCAGCTGGGAAGTCAGATCCCGGCTGGCCAAGGCGCGGGATCGTTCAACGGTGAAGCAGCTGGGCGCTGCCAACGCAGCCCCGGTCGCGGCGGGAGATCAGGCCGGCGGCCCGCCCGCCATTTCCTTCCTGAAACTTTATGAGGTCGCACACACGCTGCACCGCCCGGAAGGCCTGTTCGCCGGCGGTAGTGTTGTCCTGTTCAAGGCAAGCGGTGGCAATGGGGAGATTGACGACATGCCCTATCAGGAAATCTACGGCGATGTTGCGCTGGGCTGGGGCAAGCGGGTGAGCGAACCTGTGATGCTGGTTCCGGTGCCCGGCGGCCACAGCAGCGCCTTGCAGGAACCGCATGTCTGCACGCTGGCCCGCCATTTCCAGAACGCGCTCGAATGTGCGGCAGACCGTGCTGATCGACATCATGCTGATGATGATCGGGGTGAAGAGCGGATTGTGGCAGGGACCCATGCGATGGTGGCAGCAGAATGACCGCCGGCGTGCAGCAGCAGGCGACCATCGATGTCGTGATCGTCAATTACCGCACCGGCTATCTGGTCGGGCAGTGTCTGGAAAGTCTTGAGGAAGACCGGAAATATTGCCCGAGCCTGCGGGTCATCGTGATCGATAATGCATCGAATGATGGTTCTGCAGAACTGATCGAGCAGGAAATTGCGGGTCGTGGCTGGGATTGGGTGACGCTGATGCGATCGCCTGAAAATCGCGGTTTTGGCGCGGGCAGCAATATGGGCATCGCCTGGGCGCTCGACCGGCATGATCCGGCCGATCTGGTCTGGCTGCTCAATCCCGATACCAGGGTCATTCCCGGCGCGGCGCGGGCTCTGTCGCAATTCATGGTCGACCATCCGCAGGCAGGCATTGCCGGCAGTGCGCTGCTGGATGGCGATGGCAAGCCCTGGCCCTATGCTTTCCGCTTCCCGAGCGTGTTGGGAGAAATTGAGCGCGGATCAGAACTGGGTGTCGTGTCGCGGCTGTTGCGCGGCCGTGCGACGCTGCGCCGGATGGGCAGCCGCAGTGAAAAGGTGGATTGGGTTTCCGGGGCGAGTTTCATCATCCGGCGCGAATTGCTGGAAGACGGCATGCGTTTTGATGAGGAATATTTCCTCTATTACGAAGAAACCGATTTCTGTTTCCACGCGATCCGTCAGGGTTGGGAATGCTGGTATGTGCCCGATGCGGTCGTGCTGCATATTGCCGGGCAGAGCACTGGCATCACCGGCAAGCAGATCAGGCTGCGGCGCCTGCCTGCCTATTGGTTCCATTCCCGCCGGCGTTACTTCCTGAAGAACCATGGGCGGTTTTATGGAATTCTGGCTGATTTCAGCTGGATCGTTGCCCATGTGCTGGCGCGGTTCAAGAAACTGATCCGCAATGTTGCCGATTCCGATCCGCCCTATCTGTTCCAGGATTTTATTCGTCACGCGGCCTTCTTGCCCCGGCGACGCTGATCACGTTCCTGATGTTGATGCAGACGGAATTGCAGCGGGAGCCCCTGTTGCGGGCCCATGGGGTGGATACACAACGCCTGCCGTCATGCGGCAGCGGCTTTCCGATGTGGCTGGTGGATACAGAGCGCAGCCGTGCTGATGCCGCCTGTGCGATGCTGACAGACGAGGAGGTGGCGGCCGCGCAACGTTTTCGCTTTCCTGCGCTCCGGCATCGTTACAGCATTGCCCATGCTGCATTGCGCATTCTGCTGCGTGATGTGTGCCAAATACCCCTGTTAATGCAGGGCGTGGCTAGGAACAGTTTCGGGAAGCCCCGGCTGATCAACTGTCCGGATACCCATTTCAGCGTCAGCTATAGCGGGCGCTGGGCCCTGATCGGCATCAATGAAGGCGATCCGATCGGGGTCGACATAGAGATCCTGCGCACCATTGATGATGCGGGCGATCTGATGGATCTGCATTTCACCGAGGCGGAAATATCCGCAGTCGGGAACGGAGCGTCGACAGACGGGGATTGGTCCAGGCGGTTTCTGGAAATCTGGGTCCGGAAGGAAGCCTGCGTGAAAGCCAGCGGGCGGGGGTTGAGCATTCCGTTGAAAACCGTGGAATGCATTTCCGGAGAGGTTCAGACGGCGGTGCGTTTCGGTGGGGGCCGTTACAGCACCGGCGCCCTGGAATTGGGCGACCCGATTATGGGTTGGTGTCGTCGTAAAAATTAATATTCCCTGTTGCGTTTCCCGGACGCAATTGATCAATGAGCCGTAGCTGCAACCATGTCGGCTTTATACCGTTCCTGGGGCAGCAGTCCTTCCCTGATCACGTGAGCGATCAGATGGGCACGGTTTCTTGTTCTGGTCTTGAGTCGAACGTTTTCAACATGACGTTCTACCGTGCATGGCGCGATATCGAGTTCCAGAGCGGCTTCCTTTGCGGAAAGCCCCAAGGCTACCAATCGCAGTACTTCATATTCCCTATCCGTAAGTCGTATTCCCTCCGAATAGCCGGACATGAGTCCCTCCTCCTGTTGATGGTTAACGAAAAGTTAAATTGCCCTCGTGAAAAAGAGAGTGTCCAAGGCGGGCGTGGGAGTCACGAAAAAAATTTTGACGCGAATGACTATTAGGGCGGATCGCGGCCCAGCCTTTACTGTCAACGCTAAAGAACTCGAAAGTTTACTTGACTTTTTGAAACTGTCAAATATACGCGATTCGTTAGCCTGTTGAACCCAAAATCTGCGGTGAATCCTGCCTGAAAAACGGTGATTCGAGCTATTCTTCGCACCTGCAAAAAAGTTTTTTGCGCGCGGATTGTTTCATATCGAGATCGCAAATAATGGTTAACGCCATGCGTAATCGGCGTCCCGATGGCCATTTCTGTCTTGGTTCGGGGCAGGCGCCGCAGGGTGATTCGCGGCTGCCGTGTGCAGGCTGCCGATTGTAAAATCGGCTAGGCGCCTGTTTATTTATTTCGTGGATAATCTGTTCTGCCAATGACTTGGCGTTGAAATCATACGAAAACCGTCATTGGTTTACCCAAATTCAACCATGAAAACCTAGGGCAGTCTGGCATGCGGCGGGTTTCGGCCGCGTTGGCAGGGGGTTTTTGGTGAGCAATTCCGACAGCAAGACATGCCCTGCCTGCGCCGAAGAGGTGAAGCCGGCGGCAAAGATCTGTCGGTTCTGCCGCCATGAATTCGAACCCATGGCTTCTTCGGCCAACGGGCCGGCCGCCACTGGTCTTGCCGCCGATGTGCCGGTGCCCGTTGCTGCGCCGGTTGGCGCCTCCATTACCGGTGATGTTCCGGCGGCCAGCAAAAAGGGCGCCGCATCGCTGGCGCTGACGATCGGTGCCGGTGTCTTGCTTGCGGGGCTGGGCATGGGGATCGGCATTTTTGCCTTTGACCGTTTTGCAACTCACCCGGAAGCGGTGGAGGAGAGCCCTGAACCACCGCAGGAAGAAGAGGTCGTCGCGCTGGACCCAGATTCCGCCGTGGAAGATGCAAAGCGCCATTTCAGGCAGGCCATCGACAGCTATTTTTCCGACAGCGACCCAGAGGTGCAGATGCTGGCGGCTGATCCGGGCGCGCGGCTGGGGGTCAATATCCTGATGGGCATGATGGATCAGCCAGGCGGGGGCCTGATGATTGGCGACATGGGGATGAAGGAAAGGGAAACCCTTGCTGTCTGGGCGGCGGCGGCGCGCTCTGTCGGCACGGATGGCAATGAACTGGTTGTTGGCGCAACGGTGGATGGCGCCGTGCCGATGCGGGAATTGTGGAGCGGGCAGGGTCGGAACAACGATCGGGTTTTGCCTGCCGTGTTGCTGGAGGCGGATCTGCCGCTGGTGAATGCTGTCGCCGGGCGGCGGCAGATTACCTGCCTGCGTCGCCTGTCGGTGATCGACGCGGAATTCAGCATGGAACGATCGATCCGCTACATGGCTTGCGACGAAACGGGTGACCGTGATGTGGGCAAGGCAATGCAGGCGGCCGGGGTAACGGATATTCCGGCGCAATATGCCAATGCAGCCGGTCGCGAGACTGCCCAGACGCCAGCGCCCGGCTATCAGGACGATTACAGCGACATCACCAATCCCGGGCCGGCGGCGCCCTATTCCGGCCCACGGGGTGCCACGCCGGCGAGGCGACCGTCCGGCGTGATTGCCATGGGCCGGCCGGCTGACAGCAGCCGGTCTGCCTATGCGGCCGAAGCCGGCGATGCGGCAGAAGCGGCTGCGGCCGCAGCACGCGCAGCATCGCAATCTCCCGGACCGCGCAAGCAGGTGGCGGGCAACCAGCCTGGTTTCAGCTGTGACAAGGCCGGTTCGCGGGCAGAACGCATAATCTGCGCCAGTCCGGATCTTGCCCGGCGGGATGCGCGCCTCAGCGGCGAATATCGCCAGTTGCTTCGCGATTATTCGCATCATTCGCGTGAAATCCAGCAAGGCCAGCGGGAATGGCTGCGCGATGTGCGGGATCGTTGCGGCGATGCCGCCTGCATGGTCCGCGCCTATGATGACCGTCTGGGCGGGATCGAAACACTGAACGAACATTATTCCGACATCGACGAAGGGATGTAGCCGGCTGCGGCCGGCGGGTTGAAACCGCCCGGCCGGCAGAAACCATCCGCCCGTCGCGATGCTTTGTGCTACAGGCGGTCACCCCTTTGCCCATGGGCGCGCTTGCGATAGCGGCGGGGGTGGTCTGCAACTGCCTGCGATGAGTCGGTCCCTTTCGTGAAATCCATTATTCCCAAAGCCATTGCGGATCAGTCCTGGCCAGCGATCATTACCCTTTGCCTGCTGGCGCTGGTGGGCGGCACAGCGCTGTTTTCCGTGGCGGGCGGATCTTTCACGCCTTGGGCTGCGACCCATGCCATGCGCTTTGTGCTGTTCATGGGCATGGCGATGGTCTTGTCCTATATTCCGGTATCGCTGTTCCGCGTCGGGATCATTCCGGCGGCGCTGGTCAGTATCGCCCTGCTGATCCTGGTGCTTGCGGTCGGTTTTGTCGGGGGTGGTGCGCGCAGCTGGCTCAACCTGGGCTTCATGCAGTTGCAGCCGTCCGAACTGGTCAAGATTTCGCTGGTCGGCTTGCTGGCGCGCTATTTTGAAGTGCTGTCATCGGCGGAAACATCGAAACTGCGGGCCTTGTGGCCGCCTTTGCTGATCACGGCCATTCCCTTCCTGCTGATCGCGGCGCAGCCTGATCTCGGCACGGCCATGCTGCTGATGCTGACGTCGGTGATCGTTTGCTTCCTGGCGGGCATGCCGCTGAAATGGTTCGTGGGCGCCGGGCTGGCCGGGGCGATCAGCATCCCGCTGGCCTACAATTTCCTGCTGCTGCCGCATCAGCAACTGCGGCTGACGATCTTCCTCAATCCCGAAGACGATCCGCTGGGTGGCGGTTACCACATTTCCCAGTCATCCATCGCGATCGGGTCGGGCGGGATTTTCGGCAAGGGCTATCTGAATGGCAGTCAGAGCCATCTGCATTATCTGCCTGAAACCCATACCGATTTCATCTTCCCGGCCATCGCGGAAGAATGGGGCTTGGCCGGCGGGCTGGTGATCATGCTGCTGTTCGGCGTGCTGCTGCGCTGGGGCATGAATGTATCGCGCCATGCCGCGACACGGTTTGAAAAGCTGCTGGGGGCCGGGCTTACCTGCAGCCTGTTCCTGTATATTGCGATCAATCTGATGATGGTGATGGGCATGGCGCCGGTGGTCGGTATTCCCCTGCCGCTGGTATCCTATGGCGGGTCGGCCATGCTGTCGGCCATGCTGTCCGTCGGGGTGCTGATGAGCATTGATCGTGAAAACAGGAAATCCACCCGGCATTTCCGCAGTCTATGATGCTGTTGCTGTCGTGCTACGGGAACATCCCCGATGGTGCGGCGTAGTGCAGAATCAGGGATGATCGGGGGACATTGTACGTGCTGACGCAGAATCCGGCCGGAATTGCGATCGGCGACGGTGCTGATGGCGAAATGGCGCGGCGAATTGCCGAATTCGACTGGTCGCGAACCGCGCTTGGTCCGGTCGAAGCCTGGCCGCAAAGCCTGCGAGCAGTTATTGCCTATCTGACCCGATCGCCGGTTCCCCTGATCCTGTTGTGGGGCAGTGATGGGTATCGGATCTACAATGATGCCTATGCCCGTTTCGCCGGGGACGCCCATCCCGCGCTGTTGGGCAGCAAGTTGAATGAAGGCTGGCCCGAAGTTGCCGAATTCAGTGCCGCTCTGCTGCGGCAAGGGCTGGCAGGCGGGGTCATGTCCGGTCGCGATCAGCTTTTTACCCTCAACCGCAACGGCGGGTTTGAAGAGGTTTGGCTCAATCTGGACAGTTCGCCGGTGTTTGATGACGCTGGCCAGCCGGCTGGCGTGATGGTCGCGGTTGTCGAAACCACCGGATCGGTGAAGGCGGAACAATCGCTGCGTGACAGTGAACGCCGCCTGCGTTTCCTCGATGCATTGGGGCGAGAAGCAGGGACCAGCGCCAATGCGGATCACGTGCTGGCGATCACCACCCGCATGACCGGGGAAGAACTGGGCGCGGCGGTCTGTGCCTATGCCGATATGGATGACGATCAGGATGGTTTTACCATCCACGGCGACTGGGTTGCGCCGGGCAGTCGCTCGCTTGTGGGGCATTACAGCCTGGCGGGATTTGGCCAAAAGGCGCTGAATACGCTGCGATCTGGCCAGCCGCTGGTAATCGATGATGCGGTGGCCCAGCTTGAACCTGATGCCGCAGCCAGTTTCGCGCAGCTCGGTGTCGCTGCCACCATCTGCATGCCACTGGTCAAGGATGGCCGGTTGACGGCGCTGATGGCAGTGCACCATGCCCAACCGCATCGCTGGACCGATCAGGAACTGGCGCTGATCCGCGCTGTGACCGATCGCAGCTGGGCCCATGTGGAACGTGCCCGGGCCGAAGCCGAGCTGCGCCAGACGGCTGCGAAACTCAGTGAGTTGAACGAAACCCTGGAATCCCGCGTAGAAGAACGATCACTCGCTTTGCTGCAGAGCGAGACCCAGTTCCGCCTGCTGGTGCAGGGGGTGACCGATTACGCGATCTATATGCTCGATCCCGATGGCCGGGTATCCAGCTGGAATGCCGGGGCGCAGCGGATCAAGGGCTATGCCCCGCAAGAAATCATCGGCCGCCATTTTTCGACGTTCTATCGCGAAGGCGAACGTGATGCAGGCGAACCGCAGCGCGCGCTGGAGATTGCCCGCGAACTCGGCAGCTTCACGGCCGAAGGCTGGCGCATTCGCAAGGATGGCAGCGAATTCCGCGCCAGCGTGGTGATCGACACCATTCGTGACGATCAAGGCAATCTCATCGGTTTCACCAAAATCACTCGCGATGTGACCGAAAGGGAGATGTCGCAGCGCGAACTGGAAAATGCCCGGGAGGCGCTGTTTCAGTCGCAGAAACTGGAATCGATCGGCCAGCTGACCGGCGGGGTGGCGCATGATTTCAACAATCTGCTGATGGCGATCACCAGCAGCCTGGAATTGCTACGCAAGCGCATGCCGCGTGCGGATGCTCAGGCCCAGCGGCTGATCGAAAACTCCATGGCCGCGGCCGATCGTGGTGCCGCGCTGACGCAGCGCATGCTGGCCTTTGCCCGGCGGCAGGAACTCAAGCCCGAACCGGTCGATGTGGCATGGCTGGTGCGCGGCATGATCGAACTGATGCAGCGGTCGATCGGTCCCAGCTGGGAAATCGACACGCGGTTCCCGCCTGATCTGGCCAAGGTCTTCGTTGACCCCAATCAGCTGGAAATGGCGCTGCTCAATCTGGCCGTGAATGCCCGCGATGCCATGCCCGGTGGCGGGCGGCTGAGGGTGGAAGCCAGCGCGCAAGAGGTGGCTGGAGGGAAAGTCCGCGATCTTCCGCCGGGCCGTTATGTCCGGCTGAGCGTGATCGATCAGGGCAGCGGCATGGATGCGGCAACTCTGGCGCGGGCGACCGAACCTTTCTTCACCACGAAGGGTGTGGGCAAGGGCACCGGGCTGGGCCTGTCGATGATCGATGGTTTCGCGCGCCAGATGGGTGGAATTCTCCAGCTGGAAAGTACCCCGGGCAGGGGCACGGCGGCGCATCTGTGGCTGCCACTGGCCCAGGAAGCTGCCGTCGAGCGGGTACTGCCTGTCGCGGCACCAACCCCGGCAACCGCCGGTCGGCCGATGACGGTGCTGGCGGTGGATGATGATGCCATCATCCTGATGAACACGGCCGCGATCATCGAAGACATGGGGCATCGGGTGTTCGAAGCTTCATCCGCATCCGAAGCGCTGGAGATTCTGGCCAGTCATCCGGACATTGATCTGCTGGTTACCGATCATGCCATGCCCGGGATGACCGGCACCGAACTGATCGATGCTGCGGTGAAGCAACGCCCGGAACTGCCGGTTATTCTGGCCACGGGTTATGGCGAACAGTTCGACAATCTGCCGGAAAAGGCGCTGCGGCTGGGCAAGCCCTTTACGCAGGATGATCTGGAATCAGCGGTACGGAAACTGTGCGACGCGCCAGCATAAAGGGTGGTACGTTCACAGATCAAACAACGCTGAAATTGGGCCTTATCCCCACGCGATAGTTCCTGCGATCAGCACAGCGCCGATCAGAACTGACCCTGCAATCAACAACCCGGCGGTGCGGATGGCTTCGCTTTCTGACGAAGTCGATGGCGGTTGAGAATCCTGTTCCAAGCGGCGCAGCGCGGCACGGATCAGGCGGGGGGCGTCATCGCCGGCACGGCTGATTTCCCAGGCGACTGACTGCAGCAGCGGCGCCCAATGCGCCGGATTGATCCGGGCGGCGATCAGCTTGCGGCTGGATCGGCGCATGGCCGTGGTCAGATCGAAACCCGGCGCGATCGTGGTCATTACGCCATCCACGGTGATCAGCGCCTTGAACACCAGCAGCAGATCGGGCGGCATGGTCATGCCTTCTTCGCGCATCAGCTGCATGAAATCGCCCACCATGGCGCTCAGCACCAGGGGCCCCTTTCCATGGCGGGCGATCAGCCGCTCTGCTGCTGCATCGACCCGGCCACGCGATACGCCGCTGCCGGTGGACCATTGCGCGAGGATGTCAGCGAGCAGGGCGGTGTCCTGCTGCGTCAGCGACTGGACGAAAGCCATGAATTCGCTTTGCCGCCGGGGGGAAACATGGCCGATCATGCCCAGATCCAGCAGCGCCACACGATTTCCGGGCAGGCACAGCAGGTTCCCGGGGTGCGGATCGGCGTGAAACCGGCCGTTGATCAGCACCATGTCCAGCATGGCGTCGGCGCTGATGGCCGCGATCGCCTGCGGATCAATGCCGGCCGCCTGCAGCACAGCGGGGTCACGTGGCGGAATGCCGGCGATGTAGTCCATCACCAGCAAGCTCTCCGACGACAACGCCCAGTGGATTTCCGGGATCACCAACTGCGGTTGCCCGGCAAAATCGGCGCGTAACATGTCGGCATTGCGGCCTTCGCTGGTGAAATCGAGTTCTTCCAGCACCGCGCCGGCCAATTGTTGCATCAATGCCTTGGGGGCAAAACGGCGCGCTTCTGCGCTGGCTTTTTCGACCGTGCCGGCAAGCTGGGCGATCAGCCGCAGATCGGCCTCCATTTGCGGGCGGATGCCGGGGCGACGGATTTTCAGCACAACCTCTCGCTCGTCATGCAGGGTCGCTCGATGAACCTGCGCCATGGATGCGGCCGCCAGTGGCTCCGGATCGAAGTGAGCGAAGCTGTCTTCTACCCGCTGGCCGAGCGCCTGTTCCACCTGCGGCCGCAGAGCATCGAAGGGCAGGGTGGGGGCGCTGCTTTGCAGATGTTCGAGTTCGGCGATCCATTCCGGCGGCAACAGATCGCTGCGCGTGGCGAGAATCTGCCCCAGCTTGACGAAGGTTGGACCCAGTTCCTCCATCGCCAGCCGGGCGCGGCGCGGCAGGCTCTGGCCATCGGCGGCGGGATCAGCCTGATCCTTTCCGATTCCCAGCCGGACGAGCAAAAGTCCCAGCCCGAAACGGGTGGCAATGGCCAAGATTTCGCGAAAGCGTGCGCGATCCCGTTCTGCAATCATCAGCCTGTCGATCATGCGGCCTGCGTTGTCATGGACACAATCAATCCCAAACGCGCGACGGGACGGTTGGGATCCAATTGACCTTTGGCCGCTTCAACGGCACCTGTGCTGCACTTGCGAAGAGGTTGGGTTTGCGAATCGTCGTCCTTGATGACAGCCGCGCACGGGCAACAGTCCTGGAGGAAGGACTGCGTGACGCGGGTTATGACGACATCCATGTGCTGGCCGCCACTGGGCCGTTTGTTGCGCAGCTTGAACGCATGGGCCCCGATGTGGTGCTGATGGACCTGGGCAATCCCAGCCGCGACACGCTGGAAGAAATGCTCACCGTCAGCCGCGCCCTAGCCAAGCCGATCGCGATGTTTGTCGATCAGTCGGATGACAGCATGATCGGCGCCGCGATTGATGCGGGTGTTTCGGCCTATGTGGTGGATGGTCTGCGTCGGGAACGGGTCAAGCCTATCATCGAACTGGCGATCCGACGCTTCAATGCCTTTTCCCGGATGCAGTCCGAACGGGATGAGGCGGTGCTGCAACTGGCAGAACGCAAGCTGATCGATCGGGCCAAATCCATCCTGATGAACCAGCGCGGCCTGAGCGAACAGGATGCCTATGCCCTGATGCGGTCGAGCGCGATGAATCAGGGCAAGAAGATCGTGGAGATCGCACAGGCGCTGATAACGGCCAGCGAATTGCTGGGAGGGGGATCATGACCACCACGCTGCGTATCGCCTTCCTGCAATTGACCGATGCCGCCGTGCTGGTGGCCGCGCATGAACGCGGGTTCGCAGCGGAAGAGGGGATCAGGCTTGATCTGGTTCGTACCACCACCTGGGCCACGCTGCGCGATCAGCTGGTTTATGGCCAAGTGCAGGCGGCGCACATGTTGGCGCCGCTGGCGGTTGCGGTGACGCTGGGCCTCAATCAGGGGCAGGCCAGCCTGGCCACGCCCTACAAGCTCAGCGTCAATGGCAATATGCTGGTCATGGCCAGCGGCTTTGCCGAAGCCATGGACCCGGATGTCACTCGTCGGCTGGCCGATCCGCTGGGCGCCGCGCATGATTTTGCCGGGGCGATCGGCTTGTGGAAGCGCAAGCCGGTGATCGGCATTGTGCATCGCTTTTCCAGCCATGCGTTGATGCTGCGGTACTGGCTGGCCAGCGCCGGGGTGGACCCGGATCGTGACGTTGAGTTGCGGGTGCTGCCGCCGTCGCTGACGCTGGAAAAGCTGCAGGCTGGCGAAGTGGACGGTTTCATCGCCGGGGAGCCTTGGGGCAGTGCGGCGGTGGATGCCGGGCTGGCCGAAGCGGTCGCGGTGGGGGAACGTATCTGGCAGCGCGGCGTGGAAAAGGTGCTGACGTTTCGCGAAGACTGGATGGAGCAAAACCCGGAAACGGTTGATGGCTTCCTGCGCGCCATGGCCCGCGCAGCGGCATGGTGCGATGATCCGGCCAATCATGAAGAACTGGCGCGGATGTTGTCCGTCCAGCAATATGTGGGCCATCCACCCGAACGCATTCGCCGCGCCTTGTCCGGTCAGATCATTGCCCGGGCGGGGCTGGCGCCGATCGCTAATCCGGATTTCATGCTGTTTGCGCGCGAAGCCACCGCCTTTCCCTGGCGCAGCCAGGCATTGTGGATTTATTCCCAATTTGTCCGCTGGGGGATGATTGAACATGATCCGGCACTGGCCGCCAAGGCAGGCGGGGTGTTCCGTTCGGATATCTTCCGCCGCGCCTTGCAGGGCAGCGATGTGCCGATGCCGGGGGCCAGCATGAAGCTGGAAGGCGCATTGGCGGCGCCGCTGCCGGTCGGTTCGCGGCAGGGCGGGCTGACGCTGGGGCCGGATCGTTTCTTTGACGGGCGGGTGTTCGATCCGGACCGGATTGAGGATTTTCTGGCCAGTTTCAAATCTTAAGTCGGGCCAATGACCGGCAAAAATTGTGCCTTGCAACATAATCTGATTCGCGAGATAAATGCTGTATCGCGCAACGGAGCGTGATGGCCCGGACAGCCTGCTTCGCCGAAGAAGCCTGCGCTGTCCTCCTCAAAAATTTGCAGCAGTGCCGCTGAACGGATTTCGCGCTTTTCCATGCGCAGGTCTGTCGGCGGCTTTTTTCGTTTTCACCTCCCAAGGGGCAAACATGGCTACAATCATGCGGGACATCGCGGACACCAGTGCATCTGGCACGGCTGCGGACAGCAACAGTTTCTGGCGCGCGGGGCACAAGCCCACGCTGATCGCCTCCTTCCTCTATTTCGATCTCGCTTTCATGGTCTGGGTTCTGCTCGGCCCGCTGGCGCCCGATATTGCCCAGACGCTGTCACTCACCCCGGCCGAAAAGGGCCTGATGGTTGCCACGCCCACGCTGATGGGCGCGCTGCTGCGGGTGGTGAACGGGTTGCTGGTCGATCGCATCGGCCCCAAGCTGTCCGGCGCGATCAGCCAGGTGATTGTTATCCTTGGCCTGTTCACCGCCTGGATGTTCGGCGTGAACAGCTTTGCCGGTACGCTGGTACTGGGCATCGTGCTTGGCTTTGCCGGGGCCAGCTTTGCCATTGCCTTGCCGCTGGCCAGCCGCTGGTATCCGCCGGAACATCAGGGCAAGGCCATGGGGCTTGCCGGCATGGGCAATTCGGGCACGGTGCTGGCTTCGTTGTTCGCCCCGACGCTGGCCAAGCTGTTTGGCTGGAACGCGGTGCTGGGCCTGGCCTGCATTCCGCTGGTGATCGTGTTCATCGCCTATATGGCCATGGCCAAGGATTCGCCCGATCAGCCCGCGCCCAAGCGGATGGCTGAGTATTTCACCCCGCTCAAAACGGCTGATGCCTGGTGGCTGATGGGCTTTTACGCCGTCACTTTCGGCGGATTTTCGGGGCTGGCATCCTCGCTCACCATCTATTTCACCGATCAGTTTGGCCTGACCACCATCTTTGCCGGTTACTGCACGGCCGCCTGCGTCTTTGCCGGATCGCTGGTTCGCCCGATGGGTGGCGCGCTGGCAGACCGGATCGGCGGCATCAACGCGCTGATCATGGTCTTTGCCGCTGCTGCGCTGGCGCTGGCCGGGGTCAGCCTGGCCACCACGCTGCTGTCTGCTCTGGGTCTGTTTGTTCTTGCCATGCTGGCGCTTGGCACCGGCAATGGCGCGGTGTTCCAGCTGGTGCCCCAGCGTTTCCGGGAAGAGCTGGGGATCATGACAGGTCTGGTGGGCATGGCAGGCGGCGTGGGCGGGTTCTACCTTGCCTCTTCGCTCGGCTTTGCCAAGCAGTTCACCGGCAGCTTTTCTTCCGGCTTCCTGATCTTTGCCTCTCTCGCCCTGGTCGCTCTCGTCGGAATTGTGGCGGTGAAGGGCAAATGGCGCATGCAGTGGGACACCGCTGCCCGCATCTGAGCGCAATTTGATCCCTAACGGCTGGCATCTCCGGGTCGGGGATGCCAGTCTCTTACCAAGAAACACGGTCGCGACGGGGCATTTTCATGAACAACAGGGCAATCCTGCCAGCCACCATGCTTGCCATGGTGGCGCTAACAGACAGCGGTCTGGCGCAGGAGGTGGAGATCACCCCGATCATCGAGGCACGGCTGCGGCATGAGCATGTGGATGAGTTAAGTTTTGCCGAAGCATCCGATGCCATCACGACCCGGCTGCGTCTGGGCGCGCAGGCCAGCAGCGGCGAATGGAGCGCCACGGTCATCGGCCAGGGCAATCTGGCTTTGCTGGATGATTATTATGACGGGCTGCATGGCGTGCAGAACCGCCCGCAGATTTCTGACCCGGAAAGCCTCGCGCTGTTCGTGGCGCAGCTTCGCTATGCCCGGGAAGGCGTCGCGATTACCGCCGGGCGGCAGAAACTGATGCTGGAGGATGAACGCTTCGTCGGCGGTGCGGCCTTCCGCAACAATGCCCAGAGTTTTGATGCGGTTCGTGCCGAAATCACCCCGGCAAAGGGGCTGACGCTGGATCTCACTTATTCCTGGAATGCGCGGACTATCTGGGGCTCTGACGGGCATGGTGCGCGGCAACAGGGCGTAGCCGGGGACAATGTCTTTGCCATTGCCGGTTATGCCACGCCGATCGGGAAGGTCAGTGCCTTTGCCTATCTGGTCGATCAGGACGAAGCACCCGTGCAGGGTTATCGCCTGTCCAGCCAGACCTATGGCCTGCGGCTGGCCGGCGCCCGCGATATCGGCAAGGGTGCAAAGCTGTCCTATCAGCTGAGCCACGCGCGCCAGTCTGATTACAACAACAACCCCAATGATTATTCTGCGCGCTACTGGCTGGCCGATGCGGCGGTGGATTGGCGCGGCTGGAAGCTCAACGCTGGTTATGAAGTGCTGGGCGCCAGCCAGGGCACACCCTTTACCAGTTTCCAGACCCCACTTGGCAGTATCTTCAAGTTTCAGGGCTGGGCGGACAAATTCGCCAGCACACCGCCGGATGGCGTGCGCGATCTTTATATCGGTGGCAGCTATGGCTGGTCGAAGCTGGGGCCGCTGACCGGCCTGTCACTACAGGCAGCCTGGCACCGCCTGCGCAGCGACCGGATGGAACGGCATTACGGCGATGAGATCAATCTGATGGCATCGGCCAAATGGGCAAAGACCGCACTGTCGGTGCGCTATGCGCATTATGACGCGGCGCAGTTCTCGCCCGATACCGACAAGCTGTGGCTGCAGATGGACTGGACCTATTGAAACCATGCCTCGCGTGTGGCGGCTGATCTGGGTCTCAGCGTGAAGATCCAAAATGTCACCACAGGCCAGGAACTTAGCGAGGAATTGCTCGTTTTTGGAGCTATGCTAGACCACACCGGATTTGTCGTGACCGATCTGGCCCGCGCGCGCCGCTTCTACGATGCGGTGGCCGAGGCGCTTGGTCTGTCTACCATCAGCAACAGCGAGGAATCATTCCTGCTCGGCAGGATCTAGGCTGAGCCGATCCCCTATCTGTGGATCGTCACGCTGCGACCGTCATATTGGGCGGAGGGCTCTTCCGCGGGACTTAACCAGGCCCACATTGCCTTCGTTGCCTCGAGCAAAGCGATGGTCGATGAATTCCATCGCGCGGCGATCGCCGCCGGCGGCACCGATCATGGCGCGCCCGGTCCGCGCGAAGACGCTGGGGACTACTACGGCGCTTTCGTCCTCGATCCCGATGGCAACAATGTCGAGGCGTGCGTGCGCGGGCCCGCTGCCAGCTAGGCCTTAGTGACGATTTGATCACTTGAGCCGTCGTATGATGCTGTCGAGTTTGACGAAGCCGAGGAAGAAGCGTGCGTCGCATATCAGCCTCCAACAGCCGGCAGTGAAGCAGAAATTCCGCTCACCATAAATTCCTGAGATGTAGCTGCAGGTTGCCTATTCATGTGCCAAAGCAATGGATTGCATGACGATATCAAGGTCGTTTCGAGGGTGTAAAAACCGCTTGAGCCAGTCAGAGAATCGCCATATGCTGCACTGCGAAAGGACAGGGTTGTCCTTCCAACCATAGCCGAAGCGATCCACTGGCGGATTGATCAGGCACTCATGATGGCAAAGCCGCCATCCAGACCGCAGGGTTCAAAGCCCTGGGGTCTGGATGGCGGCTTTTTTGTTTTTGGCGGAGACGCGACGATGGAACTTCAGGGCAGTGGCAGTCCCCATGTGGACCATGCAGAAGAAGTGACAGGGCCGGGCCAGGACCGGCGCGAACATCTGGTGGTTGTCGGCAATGGCATGGCCGGGTGCCGTGCGATCGAGGAACTGCTGGCCCGCGATGGCGCTCGTTATCGGGTCACCATCTTCGGTGCCGAACCGCATGTGAATTACAACCGCATCATGCTGTCCCCCGTGCTTGCCGGAGAAAAGAGCTTTGATGACATCATCATCAATGATCGCGCCTGGTACACCGACAATGGCATTGATCTGATCGTCGATGATCCGGTGATGGCAATCGACCGGGCTGCCAAGATCGTGACGTCAAAGGCGGGCAAGGTCGTCAGCTATGACCGGCTTCTGATCGCCACCGGATCGGATCCTTTCATCATCCCCGTGCCAGGCAAGGATCTGCCCGGCGTGATCAGCTTCCGCGACATGAAGGATGTCAACTGCATGCTTGCCGCAGCCGAAGCCGGCAAGGCCGATGGCGGTTGCCATGCGGTGGTCATCGGTGGCGGCCTGCTGGGGCTGGAAGCTGCCCATGGGCTTTCCCTGCGTGGCATGACGGTGACGGTGATCCATCTGATGCCGACGCTGATGGAACGTCAGTTGGATGAAGCCGCTGGCTGGCTGCTCAAGACCGCGCTCGAAGGGCGTGGCCAGACCATTCTGACCGGTGCCGATACCGCCGAAATCTATGGTGAAGGCAAGGTGGAAGGCGTGCGGCTGAAGGATGGGCGCGACATTCCCGCCAGCCTGGTGGTGATGGCCGTTGGTATCCGTCCCTCGGTGGCATTGGCCCGCGATGCAGGGCTTGATGTCGGGCGCGGGATCAAGGTGGATGATCACATGGTCACCAGCGATCCAGCCGTGCTGGCGGTGGGCGAATGCGTTGAACATGATGGCAATGTCTATGGGCTGGTGGCCCCGCTGTGGGACATGTGCCGCAGCCTCGCTGATGGGCTGACCGACCGGCATAGCGGTTATCGTGGTTCGGTTACCTCCACCAAGCTCAAGGTGGCAGGGCTTGATGTGTTTTCCGCCGGCGATTTTTCCGGCGGCGAGGGTTGCGAGGACATCGTGCTGCGCGATGCCGCACGCGGGGTTTACAAGCGCGTGGTGGTGAAGGGAGACCGCGTCATTGGCGCGGTGCTTTATGGCGATACCACCGATGGCGGCTGGTATTTCGACCTGTTGAAGCGCGAAGAAGATGTCAGCGATATTCGCGACTTCCTGATCTTCGGCCAGTCCTACGCCTCCGGGGGTGGGCAGGCGGACCCTAAGGCAGCCGTTGCGGCGCTCTCGGACGATACCGAGATCTGCGGCTGCAACGGCGTCAGCAAAGGGCAGGTGGTAGCCTCGATCGCAGGCGGGGCCTGCACGCTGGATGCGCTGCGGGCCACCTGCAAGGCATCGGCCAGCTGCGGATCTTGCACAGGGCTGGTAGAAACCCTGCTCGCGATCACGTTGGGCGATGACTATTCGGGTGAGCGTGCGACCAAGACCATGTGCAAATGCACCAGCTTTGGTCACGATGACGTCCGGCGGGAGATCGTCGCGCAGGGCATGAAATCGATCCCCGAAGTGATGCACAGGCTGCACTGGTCGACGCCCGATGGCTGCGCCAGCTGCCGCCCGGCGCTCAACTATTATCTGCTCTGTGCCTTGCCGGGTGAATATCAGGATGATCAGCGCAGCCGCTTCGTCAATGAAAGGCTGCACGCCAATATCCAGAAGGATGGCACCTATTCGGTGGTGCCGCGCATGTGGGGTGGGCTGACCAATCCCCGCGAATTGCGCGCGATTGCCGATGTGGTTGAGAAATACAACGCGCCCATGGTCAAGGTAACAGGTGGTCAGCGGCTGGATATTTTCGGCATCAGGAAGGAAGATCTGCCAGCTGTCTGGGCCGATCTCAACGCCGCCGGCATGGTTTCAGGCCATGCCTATGGCAAGTCACTGCGCACGGTGAAGACCTGCGTCGGGTCCGAATGGTGCCGCTTCGGCACGCAGGATTCCACCGGGCTGGGCGTGAAGGCCGAACGCATGACCTGGGGGTCATGGATGCCGCACAAGTTCAAGATCGCGGTATCCGGCTGCCCGCGCAATTGCGCCGAAGCCACCATCAAGGACTTCGGCATTGTCTGCGTCGATTCAGGCTATGAACTGCATGTCGGTGGCAATGGCGGCATCCATGTTCGCGTCACCGATCTGCTGTGCAAGGTGACGAGCGAACAGGAAGCGCTCGATTACTGTGCCGCCTTTATCCAGCTCTATCGGGAAGAGGCGCGCTATCTCGAACGGACCGCGCCGTGGATTGAGCGGGTCGGCGTCGATTACGTGAAACAGCGCATCGTTGAAGACGAGGTTGGGCGCGAAGATCTGCGTCGCAAATTCCTGTTTTCGCAGAGCTTCAGCCAGGACGATCCCTGGGCTGAACGTGTCGCCGGCGCCCATGCCGAACTGCACCAGCATATCGCCGAAGTGCGCCCGATGGAGATGGCATGATGATTGGTAACTGGCTCGACATCGGCCCCGTGGATCAGATCACGCCCGGCAATGCCCGCACCTTGCCGGTGCAGGGCGGGGAAGAGATCGCAATCTTCCGTACCTTGGCGGGGGATTTCCATGCGCTGGTGAACAAATGCCCGCACAAGCATGGTCCGCTTTCGCAGGGGATCGTGCATGGCGGGGTGGTCACCTGCCCGCTGCACAACTGGAATATCTCGCTCAAAACCGGGGAGGCGCAGGGCGAAGACAAGGGCTGTGTGCCGGTCATCCCGCTGAAGGTCGATGCCGGGCGGATCTTCCTGCTGCGCTCGGCGGTAATGGGGCAAATGGCCGCGTGAAGGATCTGTCGGCCCCTGCTGCGGTCCGCACCACCTGCGCCTATTGCGGGGTTGGTTGCGGGATCAAGGCGACCCCGGGGGAAGGCCGGTCTGCCGCCATCGCCGGCGATGGGGCGCATCCGGCCAATGGCGGGCGGCTGTGTTCCAAGGGCACGCATCTGGGCGAAACGCTGGGGCTGACGGGCCGGCTGCTGCATCCGATGATCGGCAATCGGCAGGCCAGTTGGGACCGGGCGCTCAATCTGGTGGCGAAGCGGTTTTTCGACACCATCGAGCGCTACGGGCCGGACAGCGTGGCCTTCTATGTGTCCGGTCAGCTGCTGACCGAAGATTATTACGTCGCCAACAAGCTGATGAAGGGGTTCATCGGATCGGCCAATATCGACACCAATTCGCGCCTCTGCATGTCGAGCGCGGTGGCCGGGCATACCCGCGCGTTTGGCGAAGATATCGTGCCGGCCAGCTATGAAGATCTGGATGCCGCCGATCTGGTCGTGCTGGTCGGGTCCAACACCGCTTGGTGCCACCCGATCGTTTATCAGCGCATTCAGGCGGCGCGTGCGGCGCGGGGAACCAGGCTGGTGGTGATCGACCCGCGTCGCACGGAAAGCTGCGAAGGCGCGGATATCCATCTGCCGATCCGCCCGGGCAGCGATGTCGCGCTGATGAAGGGCCTGCTGGCTTGGTGTGATCAGGCAGGCGTGACCGATCCCGGCTTTCTGGCCGATCATGTCAGCACGCCCGAAGGGTTCTGGGCTGGCATCCGCAGCGGCCACGATCTGTGGAGCACCGCGCGGGCCTGCGATGTTGCGCCGTCCCTGCTGCAGCAATTCTTTGAGCTGTTCGCGGGCACCCCGCGCACCGTCACCCTGTTCAGCCAGGGGATCAATCAGTCGATCCGCGGCACCGATCAGGTCAATGCGATCATCAATGTCCATCTGGCCACCGGCCGCATCGGCAAGCCGGGCGCGGCACCCTTTTCGATCACCGGGCAGCCCAATGCCATGGGTGGGCGCGAAGTTGGTGGGCTGGCATCTACCCTGGCCGCGCATATGGATTTCGCGCCGGACAATGTGGCGCGGGTCGGGCGGTTCTGGGGCGCGCCGCGCATGGCAGGCAAACCCGGGCTGAAGGCGGTCGATCTGTTCCGGTCGATCGAGGAGGGGCGTGTCCGGGCGCTTTGGGTGATGGCGACCAATCCTGCGGTTTCCCTGCCCGATGCCGCTCGCGTGCGGGATGCGCTGAAGGCCTGCCCCTTTGTCGTGGTGTCCGATGTCATCGCGCAGACCGACACCAGCCTGCATGCCGATGTCCGCCTGCCGGCCGCCGCCTGGGGGGAAAAGGATGGCACAGTCACCAATTCGGACCGGACCATCAGCCGGCAGCGGCCGTTCATGGATTTGCCGGGCGAGGCAAAACCTGACTGGTGGATCATCAGCGAAGTCGCCCGGCGAATGGGTTGGAGCGATGGCTTCGCCTATGATCAGCCAGCTGACATCTGGCGCGAGCATGCCCGGCTGACCGCCTATCAGAATGATGGCACCCGCCTGCTGGACCTGCGCGATCATGCTGCGATCAGCAATCAGGCTTATGATGCAATGGAGCCCTTCCGCTGGGGTGGGACGCCATTCGCCGATGGGCGGTTTTCCACTCCGGATGGCCGCGCGCGCATGGTTGGGGTGGAGCAGATGGAGCTACAGGCACCGCTGGCCAGCTGGCCGTTGACGCTCAACACCGGGCGCTATCGCGATCAGTGGCATACCATGACCCGCACCGGCCTTTCACCCAAGCTCGCCCGCCATCGGGAAGAACCGCTGGTGGAGGTGCATCCGGCAGATGCAGTCGGGTTGGGCCTCACAGAAGGTGACCTCGCCCGTGTGGCCACCGCGCAAGGTGACAGCCTGTTCCGCGTCCGGATTGAAGAAGGGCAACGGGTGGGGGAGATCTTCACGCCGATCCACTGGACCGATCAGATTTCCACCGGCGGTCGCACGGGCCTGCTGCCGCGCCCGCTGGTTGATCCGCATTCGGGCCAGCCGGGATTCAAATCCACCCCCGCGCGGCTGGAAAAGGTTGCGACGGAATGGAAAGGCTTCCTGATCCTGCGCGGCGATCAGCCGGCGGCGCCGCGTTGCCTCTGGGCGACGCGGGTCACGGTGCCCGGTGGCGCGCTGTATGAAGTGGCCGGCAATGGCGATGCCGCGCGGCTGGAGGATTGCCTGCCTGCTGGTGAACGGATCGAAGCCATTGACCATGCGCGCGGAACCCGCCGGGTGGCGATCATCCGCGATGGCCGGCTGGCAGCGGTGCTGATCGTGACGCGCAGTGGCTTGCTGCCTTCGCGCGACTGGCTGATCGGCCAGTTGGCAGCAGAAGAGGTGGGGGCGGCCGTATTGGCCGCGCGTGGCCCGGGAAATCAGCCGGACAAGGGCGCAACCGTCTGCGTCTGTTTCGACATCGGGCTGAACCAGATCGTCGCCGCCATCCGCGAACAGCAGTTGATCAGCGTGCCCGCCATCGGCGCCGCGCTGGGGGCGGGCACAAATTGCGGGTCCTGCCGCCCGGCCATCGCCAATATTCTTGCACAAACCACGCCGGAGCTTGTCCATGCCGCAAAATGAACTGATCGCCGCAGGTGAAGTCTGGCTGGTTGGGGCAGGGCCCGGTGACCCCGATCTGCTGACGCGCAAGGCCGAACGGCTGATCTCGGCGGCTGATGTGGTGTTTTATGATGCGCTGGTGGGTCATGGCGTGCTCTCGCTGATCCCGCCGACAACCGAACGGATCAGCGTAGGCAAGCGTTCGGGCCGCCACAGCAAGGCGCAGGGCAGCATCAATGATCTGCTGCTGGAAGCCGCGCTTGCCGGGCGTCGGGTGGTGCGGTTGAAGGGCGGTGATCCGTCGATCTTCGGCCGTTCGGCAGAAGAGATGGAGCATCTGGCGCAAGCTGGCATTGCCGTTCGCATCTGCCCGGGCATCACCACGGCGAGCGCCGCAGCAGCGAGCGGGCAGGCATCGCTGACCCTGCGCGGCGTGTCGCGCGGGCTGACGTTGGTTACTGCCCATCTGAAGGCGGGCGAACCGCTGGCGCTTGACTGGGATGCCCTGGCCAGCACGGGCAGCACGCTGGGTATTTATATGGGCCGGGCAGCAGCCGGGGAAATCAGCCGTTCCCTGATCGCGGCCGGGCGTCATCCCGATACGCCGGTGATGGTGGCGGTCAATGTCTCCCTGCCCACCGAACGGCTGATCCGCGGCAAGCTGTCGGCCCTGTCGTTCCTGACGGCGGCGATCAGCGATGATGACCCGACCCTGCTGCTGATTGGGGAGGCGACCGCGGGTGTTCCAGCTGTTGCGCAAGCCGGGGTGGCCGAAAACCGGCGCTTGCAGGCGGCCGAACAGCGGGGCTGATCGGCAAAAAATCCTGTTCACACCATTGCAAGTAGGCGTGCTGTGCTCAAAGGTCCGGCAGTTTTCTGACGGAGCCCCCCATGACCAGTGCGCGTATTGCCGATCCTGCCCTGTTGTCCAAAGTGATGGATGCTGATGCCGCCGCATCGCTGATCACCCCGGGATCGACCGTGGGGATGAGCGGCTTTACCGGATCCGGCTATCCCAAGGCGGTGCCGATGGCGCTGGCCCGGCAGATCGAGGAAGCGCATGACGCCGGCGATGATTTCGCCATTCGCGTGTGGTCGGGCGCCTCCACCGGGCCTGAACTCGATGGCGCGCTGGCCAAGGCGAAGGGTATCGAATTCCGCCTGCCCTATAATTCCGATCCGATCGCCCGCGAACAGATCAACAATGGCGAAATGAACTATTTCGACATGCATCTGAGCCAGGTGGCGCCGATGGCATGGCAGGGTTTCCTCGGCCCGCTTGACACTGCGCTGGTCGAAGTCAGCGCAATCCTGCCCGGCGGGGAACTGGTCCCGTCGTCTTCGGTGGGCAACAACAAGACCTGGCTCGACCACGCGGACAAGGTGATCCTGGAGGTGAACCAGTGGCAGGATCAAGCGCTGCGCGGCATGCACGACATCTATTATGGCACCGCACTGCCGCCGGCGCGGGTGCCGATCCCGCTGGTCCGCCCCGACGACCGGATCGGCCAGGCGACGCTGCGTTGCGACCCGGCCAAAATTGTCGCGATCGTCGAAACCCAGGCCCCGGATCGCAATCTGCCGTTCAAGCCGGCTGATGACGCGGCGCTGCGCATTGCCGGCCATCTACTGGAATTCTTCGGCCATGAAGTGGCGAAGGGGCGTTTGCCGGCGCAATTGCTGCCGCTGCAATCGGGCGTGGGCAATATCGCCAATGCCGTGCTGACCGGCCTGATCGACAGCCCGTTTGAACAGCTGACCGCCTATACCGAAGTGCTGCAGGACGGCATGCTCGACCTGCTGAAGGCGGACAAGCTGCGCATGGCATCTGCAACGGCATTCTCCCTCAGCCCAGAAGCGGCCGAAGAGTTGAACCGCGACATGGCGATCTATCGCGAACGGATCATCCTGCGGCCGCAGGAAATCAGCAATCACCCCGAACTGGTTCGGCGGCTGGGCTGCATCGCCATGAACGGGATGATAGAGGCCGATATCTATGGGGCGGTGAATTCCACCCATGTTATGGGATCGCGCATCCAGAACGGCATTGGCGGTTCGGGCGATTTTGCCCGCAATGCCTATATCTCTGTCTTCATGGCCCCTTCGACCGCCAAGAATGGCGCGATTTCCACCATTGTGCCGCAGGCCAGCCATGTCGACCATATCAACCAGGATGTGCAGGTGATCGTCACCGATCAGGGTCTGGCCGATCTGCGCGGGCTGGCACCGCGCCAGCGGGCACAACTGATCATCAACAACTGCGCCCATCCGGATTTCCGCCCGATGCTGCAGGATTATTATGATCGGGCCCTGCGCGATTCCTATGGCAAGCATTCGCCTTCGCTGCTGACAGAGGCGCTGTCATGGCATCAGCGCTTTGTCGAAACGGGCAGCATGCGGCGCTGATCCGCTCTGCCAACTTGCATTGATCCCTCCTGCGCCGCAAAAGACCGCGCAGGAGGAGGGCGCGTGAAACATATTCCCTGGATAGTGCTGGCACTGGTCGGCTTCGTTTGCCTGGTGGTTCTGGCCACCACTCGGGGTGAGCAGATCAATGCGCTGTGGATCGTGGTGGCTGCGGTCAGCACCTTCCTGGTCGCCTATCGCTATTACGCGCTGTTCATTTCCAGCAAGGTCATGCGGCTCAATCCGCTGCGCGCCACGCCCGCCCATTACCGGGCCGACGGGCTGGATTATGTTGCGACGGACAAGCGGGTGCTGTTCGGCCATCATTTCGCGGCGATTGCCGGGGCGGGGCCGCTGGTCGGACCAGTCCTCGCTGCCCAGATGGGTTATCTGCCGGGAACGCTGTGGATCATCGGCGGTGTGGTGCTGGCAGGTGCGGTGCAGGATTTCATGATCCTGTTCATCTCCATGCGGCGCGATGGCCGTTCGCTGGGCGAACTGGTGCGCGCGGAAATGGGCCCGCTTGCCGGTACGATCGCGCTGGCCGGGGCCTTCATGATCATGGTCATCATTCTGGCGGTGCTGGCGCTGATCGTGGTGCGCGCGCTGGCAGAAAGCCCATGGGGCATGTTTACCGTTGCCGCCACCATTCCGCTCGCGCTGGGCATGGGTGTCTATACCCGCTGGATCCGGCCGGGCCGGATTGGCGAGGTATCGCTGCTCGGCTTCATCGGCCTGATTGCGGCAATCGTCTTTGGCCAGAATATCGCCGCTTCGCCCGTCTGGGGCCCGGCCTTCACCTTCACCCCGCAGGCGCTGTGCTGGATCCTGATCGGCTATGGCGCGGTGGCTTCGGTGCTGCCGGTGTGGCTGCTGCTCGCCCCGCGTGATTATCTGTCCACCTTCCTCAAGATCGGGGCCATCGCCGCGCTGGCGATCGGCATTGTGATCATGGCGCCGCCGCTGCAGATGCCGGCGCTGACCCAGTTCATCGATGGCGGCGGGCCGGTTTGGTCGGGTTCGTTGTTTCCCTTCCTGTTCATCACCATTGCCTGTGGCGCGGTGTCGGGTTTCCATGCGCTGATTTCCAGCGGTACCACGCCCAAGCTGATTGCCAGCGAAACCGATGCCCCGATGATCGGTTATGGCGCGATGCTGATGGAAGCCTTTGTGGCGATCATGGCCATGGTCGGCGCATCGATCCTCGATCCCGGCATCTATTTTGCCATGAACAGCCCGGTCGCGATCACCGGTGGCGATCCGGTCAGCGCGGCGGCGGCCATTACCGCCATGGGCTTCCCGGTTTCGGCCGATACGCTGGTGCAGACGGCCAGGGATGTGGGCGAAGCCAGCGTGGTGTCGCGTACCGGCGGTGCCCCCACGCTCGCCGTGGCGATGGCGGAAATCTTCAGCCATGTGCTGGGCGGGCCGGCGATGAAGGCCTTCTGGTATCACTTCGCCATTCTGTTCGAAGCGCTGTTCATCCTGACGGCGGTTGATGCCGGTACCCGTGCGGGCCGCTTCATGCTGCAGGATCTGATCGGTCTTGCCATCCCGTCCTTCCGTGAAAACACCACGCTGATGCCTGGGCTGGTCGCGACCGGGCTCTGCGTCTCTGCCTGGGGCTTCTTCCTCTATCAGGGGGTCAATGACCCGTTGGGCGGGGTGAACACGCTCTGGCCGGTGTTCGGCATTTCCAACCAGATGCTAGCGGCCGTGGCGCTGATGCTGGCAACGGTGGTGCTGTTCCGGATGAAGCAGCAGCGTTACGCCTGGGTTACGGTGATCCCGACCATCTGGTTGCTGATCTGCACGCTGACGGCCGGCACGCTGAAGCTGTTTTCTTCCGATCCGGCGGTCGGCTTCCTGGCCCATGCCAGCAAGTTTGCGGACGCTGCCTCGCGGAATGAAGTGCTGGCTCCGGCCAAATCCATGGCGGAAATGCGCGCGATCATCTTCAATGATCGCATCGATGCGGCGCTCTGCGCGCTGTTCCTGGCGGTGGTGATTTCGCTGATGTTCTTCACCATCCGCACCTGCATTGCCGCCCTGCGTGATCCCAACCCGAGCGCCCATGAAGCGCCCGCGCGCGAATTGCCGGCTGATATGGTGCCCGCCGAATGAGCCGGGCAGGGGCTCCTCTGGTTCGGTTCGTTGCCCGGTTGCGGGAATGCGCGCGGCTGATGGTGGGGCAACCCTCTTATGAGGCCTATTGCGAACACATGGCCCGGCATCACCCCGATGCGGAGGTGATGACCCGGACGGAGTTTTTCCGGAACCGGGAACAGGCCCGGTTCGGGGGCGCCGGTGGGGGGAAATGCTGTTAACCGGCGGGGCGTGCTTTTCCCAGTCTGGCACGGCGCGATCTGTGGCAGGTTTCCCGGCTGGTAAGGAATAGCGGGTTAAGGCAGTCCATCCTGACAGACGCCTAAGGAAGCCGGTCGTGTTTACAGTCGCCCATTGCAAGCCGCTGATCGCCTTTGCGCTGCCGTTGCTCGCCTGCGTGGCCAATCCGGCGCAGACCTCTGGCGCGGTCGATGGCCGTGTGGTGCAGATGGTTCAGCCCCGGCTGGAGGCGGAAAATGTGCTGGGGCCGGATGCCGAGCCGGGCGTAACCGCCGGGCCTCAGGCCGCCGCGATCAGCAGTGAATACCCTTTCTATATGCCGATGCAGCAATTGCGGCGCCCGGCCATGGTGCTCAATGTGCGCTGCGATGCTTCCCGCGCGGCCGGCAAGGAAGTCTATTCCGGGCGCGATGCTGCTGCCTATTATGGTCGTTCGGATGGCGGGATAGAGATCATCTATGAGGCGCGCGATGGCGCGGGTAACCCCTGCGTCTATCCCTTTGCGCCGGCCATGCCGCAGACCACCGGTGATCTGAACGGCACGCAATATATCATCCGTTCGTCAGAACCGGGCCATCGCGCGGTTTTCCGCACCAGCGATCAATGGGCGACGATCAATCTGCGCATGTTCGATCTGGGCCGCCAGCGCGTGCATTTCGAAATGCGCGATATTGAACTCGATTTCCCCGGTGCGGTACAGGCGCGCGGGGCGCTGCATCTGGAAGTGGTCGGTTCGCAGGCGCCGGGCTTGTTCACCGCCGTGGTGCGCCGGTCCAAGATCTTTGGCGGCAAGAACGGCATTTTCGTGCCGGGCGGCCAGACCATGCTCTATATCGAAGACAGCGATATTGCTGGCAATGTCGGTGGCAATGTCGATCAGGAACACAGCACCTATATCAACGGCATATTGGTATCGCATTTCCGCAATTCGGTCTGGCGCGGGCAATTGGCCTGGAAGAATATCGCCAGCGGCCATCAGCTGAAAGACAAGGCCTATCTGCGGATTTACGAAGATCTGATCGTATCCAACCAGCCGAGCGGGGAAACCGCATCGGCCATGCCGCTGGTCGATATTTCCGCCTTCGGCTTCACCTGGTCCAACAATCTGCAGCTGCGCCGTTTCGAACCGGCCCAGGCGCCACGCGATGCGCTGGTCGATCTGCGGACGGAGATCATGTATGGCCAGCAGGATCAATATCCGTGGGATATCATGGTCAATCGTGGCTGGCAGATGCCCGCCGATCCTTTGAGTGTGCTGGATCAGGTTTATCTCTCGGTATTCATGAACACCAAGGTGGAAAGTTTCCGCGACGAACCATACGCGTTCGCATTGCGCCCGCAGGGAACCAATCTGGTGCAGGGCAGCAATACTGTGGAGGGCAATGAACGCACCACGCGCGCGCAGCAGCGGCTGGTTTCGATCGCCTTCAACACCAGCGGCCATGTGCGCCGGGCCTATTCCAATGAAGGCTGGACCTTCTCCAATCCCCAGCTTGCGCCGGGTGACGAATGGGTCAAGGATCGCGACCTGTTTATCCGCCATGCGCTGGGGCTGATCGGGCGATAGCGGGCAACCCTGGGTGGTTGCCGGCTATAGCGACCATATAGCCTGAATTTTCGATAGAATTGCGCATCGGCCGGCGGTTGAAAGCCGGTCGATCATGTCATGCTGCACCTGCTCAGCAATGATTTTTAACAATAGTTTTCTTGGCAAATACCCCGTCTTCCGGACAAGCAAGGGTCAAGCAACTGCGCAGGTGACCGACCTGGCTGGCTCGCCCCGGGAACGGGTGTGCCGCCGGCTGTCATCCTGTCCGAGATAGGGATCTGACATGCCTCCCAAATCAAATCTGTTTTCAACCTGGCGGGCGGATTTACCCGCCTCCATCGTGGTGGCGCTTGTCGCGCTGCCACTGTGTCTGGGTGTCGCGCTGGCTTCCGGCGCGCCGCTGTTTTCCGGCCTGATCGCCGGTGTGGTCGGCGGCATTGTCGTCGGTTTCCTGTCCAAATCACCGCTTTCGGTGGCTGGACCGGCCGCCGGCCTGACGGTGATCGTCTTCGCCGCGATCGAACAACTGCCCAGCTTTGAAGCTTTCCTGCTGGCGACATTCCTTGCCGGCGTGATCCAGATTGCGTTCTTCTTCACGCGGTCGGGCGTTCTGGCTGAATTCGTGCCGTCTTCCGTGGTTACGGGTATGCTGGCCGCGATCGGCCTGATCCTGATCCTGAAGCAGGTGCCGCACGCCATCGGCTATGACGGTGATTACGAAGGCGATTTCCGCTTCATCCAGGCTGACGGCCTGAACACTGTGACGGCCATCTTTCACACGATTGCCAACAGCGTGCTGTGGGGCGCGGTGATCATCGGTGTCGGCAGCCTCGCCTTCCTGTTCTGGTGGGACAAGGTGAAGCCGACCGAAGGCCCGCTGCGCTTCGTTCCCGGCCCGCTGGTGGTCGTGGTTCTGGGCGTGGTCGTCAACTGGCTGTTCGGTCTCGTCGCGCCGTCGCTGCAGTTGACGGAAACCCATCTGGTGCAGGTGCCGATCAGCGGATCGCTGACCGAATTCGTCGGCCTGTTCTCCACCCCCGATTTCAGCCAGATTTCCAACAGCGCCGTCTGGACGATCGCCATCACCCTGGCGATTGTGGCCAGCCTTGAATCACTGCTGAGCGTGAAGGCCGTGGACGAAATCGATCCGCAACGGCGCACGACCCCGAAGAACTGGGAAATGCTGGCGCAGGGCGGCGGCAATATGGTGTCCGGCCTGATCGGCGGCCTGCCGGTTACCTCCGTGATCGTCCGTTCTTCCGCCAACGTGGAAGCCCGCGCTGAAAGCAAGCTGTCCACCATCCTGCATGGTACCTGGCTGCTGCTGTCCGTGCTGCTGATCCCGGTGATCCTGAACCTGATCCCGCTGTCGGCGCTGGCCGCCGTACTGATCGCCACCGGTTACAAGCTGACCAAGCCGGAACTCTACACCAAGCGCTGGAAGCAGGGTTACACCCAGTTCGTGCCCTTCGTGGTCACCGTGCTGGCGATCCTGTTCACCGATCTGCTGGTCGGTATCGTGATCGGCCTGGTTGTTGGCTTCGTCTTCGTGATCGCCCGTAACTTCCGCACCGCGATCACCTATGCCTGCGATGTGGATGGCGATTGCCTGATCCGCGCGCGTCGCAATCTGTACTTCATCCACAAGTATGAACTGCAGAAGACGCTGGATCAGGTGCCTGACAATGCCCATCTGCTGATCGATCTGTCGTCGACCAGCTATGTCGATCTCGACAACATCGATGTGATCAACGCCTTCATCAAGGGCGCTCCCTTCCGCAATATCTCGGTCATTGTGCGCGGCGATATTGCCGATCGTTCGGCGCCGCTGATCAATGCCCCCAACGAACAGGTGGTTTACGCATGAGAGAGTCCAAGCAACTCCTGCTCGCCAACAAGGCATGGGCTGCCGAACTGACGGATGAGAACAAGGATTTCTTCCGTCGGCAGACCGCCGGCCAGCGCCCCAAGTTCCTGTGGATCGGCTGTTCCGACAGCCGCGTCGCGCCGGAACAGATGACCCAGGCTGCCCCTGGTGCGCTGTTCCTGCACCGGAACATCGCCAATCTGGTCAATCCGGACGACCTCAATCTGATGTCGGTGCTGCAGTTCGCGGTCGATGTGCTGGAAGTGTCCAACATTATCGTTTGCGGCCATCACAGCTGCGGCGGCGTGCGTGCGGCGCTCAGCGGTGGCACCACCGGCCCGGTGGATCAGTGGCTGGAAGGCGCACGGACCGTGCTGCACAACCACGCCGATGAAATCGCTGCGCAGCCGAATGAGGAAGCCAAGGTCAACCGGCTGGTCGAAATCAATGTCTGCGATCAGCTGGCCAAGCTGGCCGCCACCGAAACGGTGCAGACGGCATTCGCCGCTGAAAAGAACCTGACGCTGCACGGCTGGGTCTATGACATTCGCGACGGCCTGCTGAAGCCGCTGCAGAAGATCAACCGGACCACCGATCTCAGCCAGCTTGACCGGCCGGAGCGCGTGCTGCTTTCGACCGCGGAACTGGAAGCCGAAGTGATCTGAGGGGATGGCAGGGATCGGCACGGATTGATCCGCGCCGACCCCGCTGGACCTACCGGATTTCCCAACAAGGAAATCCCCCCAATGGCGGATCGGAGCGGAAGGAGAGCCGCGACGGTCCGCCTTTGTTATGACGGCCTCAGTCAGGGGCGTGATTTTTGCTGTCGATGAAAGCCCGCAGGGCTTCGGGTTCATCGGTCTGGATCATCGATACGCCATTGGCGATCAGCCGACCCCACAAGGCTTGCGGGTCCCGTAACGCATTCGCATCAGTGAGCCCGGCGGAATGATAATCCTCCAGCGTGTTCACCCACAGCCGTGCACCCATCTGCCGCGTGGCAGGCGCACTTTCCGCCAGATATCCCCATTCGGAAAAGCGTACCGCTACGGCCACCGGCTGGAGCGGCGCATAGGTTTTGATGACACTACCGGGCTTGCCCATTTCCGGCCGCAGATTGGGCAGAAATTCTGCGCATTCGATCAGGCTGCCCGTTTCAGCTCTGACGCTGTCCGCAGGCGCTACCCAGGCAAACATGGCTATGTCGCAATTGCCCATTTCGCGCAGGATCGCTGCTGCTTTTTCCGCTGTTTCCGGCATTGGCCCTTTCAGATCGAGGATCAGCAATATCTTGCGGTCAATGTGTCGCAGGACCTCGCGGAAGGTCGGAATCTGTTCCGATGTGGGCGCCGTGGCAGTACGGCCGTCAGCAGGCTTTAGTCTCAGCTTTGCCAGTTCCTGATAGGATAGCTGATCAACCCTGGCATCGATCCCGGTCATCCGCCTGAGACTGCTGTCGTGGTGCAGCACGACTTCGCCATCCTTTGTCAGGCGCAGGTCGATTTCCACGATATCGACCCCAAGGTCGATACAGGCTACAATTGCGGGAAGGGAGTTTTCAGGCCCCTGTTTCCAGCAACCCCGATGGGCTGCGATCATGACGGGGCCGTCCGGGTCATGCAGTTTCTGTAGCAATGTGGCAGCCCGGCCGGATGCCAATGGCTGTTGAACGGATGCGGCGGGGGGCTGGCTGCAGGCCGTCAGCGCAAGCAGCAATAAAGACAACGATCGTTTCATGACCGGTTTCCTGGATGGGGAGAGTGACGCGAACGGCCCTGACTGGCTGCAAAGCCAGTCAGGGTGATGACGATGCCTACATCTGCCAGCGCATGCCGAACCAGAACCGGCGGCCCTTCTCTGTGCTCTGGGCGGTCAGGTCGCCAAAGGGGAAGCTGCGCACATTTTCGATATTTTCGCCGGTCAAATTCTGCACTTCCAGGCGGAACTGCAGCTTGTCGCTGATGTCATATCGGATCTGCGCATCCACTTCCTGTCGGGCAGTGCGGTAGATATCGAATATCGGATTGGTCTGGTCGATCCGGTTCATGAATTCGGACACATAATTATAGGCGATGTTCGCTGCGAACGGACCCTTTTCGTAAGACAGCTGGGCATTCGCCAGGAAATCGGGCTGGCTTTCCCAGGCATCGACAATTCTTTCGTTTCCGTCCGCGTTCAGCACACGGATCTGGCCATTGAGCCAGGTGGCATTGGCCTGAATGATGAACCCGTCAAAAGGCGCAGGCAGGGTGTTGCTGAAATCCTTTCTGGCGGACAGTTCGATGCCGCTGATCCGGGCCTTGCTGGCATTGACTGGCTGGCTGATTTCAGCGGTCAGGCGCTCACCATCGAACAGGAAATCTTCAACTGTCTGCCGCTGGACATAGATCATATCGCGGACATCCTTGTGGAAGGCGGCGACTGACAGCAGGCTCGCGCCATTGTCGAAGTAATATTCCAGCGACAGATCGTAATTGTCCGCCTGACGCGGGCGCAGGTTCGGGTTGCCGCGGGAGATGGAGATATTGCCGCTGTCCGGCACGCCAATGGATTCGGTCCGGGCGTAATCGTCGAAGTTCGGCCGTCCGATCGTGCGGCCGTAACCCGCCCGCAGCACCAGATTATCGGTCAGGTTCAGGCGGCCAATCGCGGATGGAAGCCAATAGGCATAACGGCTGTTGCGATGATTGGGCTGGTACTGAGCAGCGCCATCGGGCTCATCCGGCAAGGCTGCATTCTGGGCGAAACCAGCGACATCGACGGTGCTGCGATCATAACGAACCCCGCCACGCAGCATGAAGTTGTCGCTGCGAAAGCTGGCCTGGAAATAGGCACCGTAGTTTTCTTCCGTCAGTTCATAATCATTCTGGATGCTGTTGCTGCTGCGGTCAGCCGTGATCGGCTTGCCTTGGGCTTCCCATTCGCGCCGGAAGGCCGCGTCGTCGATCAGGAAAAATGGCACACCGACCCCGGGACCAGGCAGCACTTTGGACAGAACGTAACGATCCATGGTGTCGAGCGGGCAGCGCGTCACATCGCTCTGCGTGCAACCCTGGGTGCGGAAAACATCGCCTTCGATGTAATATTCGTCGAACGCCTGTTCACGCCGGGTGAAAGCGCCGCCGGCGCTGAAACCGAAACCCCGGTCATGCGTGCCCTGATTGAAGGCATAATCGATCCGCCCGTGATAGACGGATTGATCAATGGTGAAGCTGCGTTCGCGAATGTAGTCGGTGATGTATTTGGAAAGATCGGCCGCACCATCCGGATCCAGGAACGTCAGTTCAGGCCGCCCGCTGGACAGATCATAGCTGAAGGCGCCTTCAGCGTTGAAGTTCGATGGGCGGAACTTCGACATATTGCGGGTGACATGCATCCGCGCCTGCGACCAGGATGCCTTTGCATCCAGCGTCTGCCGATCATCCAGATCGCGGCGGAAGTTCGCCGTCAGCAGGTCGACCTTGGTGGCTTCCGGCTGGGCAACGAAACCATATTCGACCCGTCCGGTTGCCCAGGTGCCGCTGGTCGCGGTCTGGTTCTGCGGTCGGACATTCTGGTTGCCGAGTGCCAGATATTCCCAGCGGTTCTCGCTCTCCGTTTCTTCAAAATGGCCGTAATAGAGCGAGGCATAGGTCGCATCGTCGGGCTGATATTCGATCTTGGCAATGCCTGCGATCCGTTCCCGATCATCTTCAAAGGCAAAGATCTGGTTGCGCCGGGTCGCCGGGAAACCGTTGGATTCCTCTATATTGGTTGTGCGTGAATTGCTGTTCGGGCGGTAGAAGAGATAGGTGTCGTCCTGAACACCGGGTTTTGCTTCATAATTGGTTGAGTAAAAACGGGAATAGGATCCGGCCAGCACCAGTCCCCATTCGCGATTGGCCCCGAACAGCGTGGCGAATGCGCCATCCGCCCGGACATCCGGGCCCTGTTCGGCGGCCACCTGGCCCCGCGTATCATTCAGGCCGAGCGAAACCCGTGCGGAGGCATAGGGGCCGGAACGTGCGCGACGAAACGCGCTCATCGTCACCATGTTCAGCTGGCCGGACAATCCGTGTGGGTCCATGTCGGGCGTCAGCGTTTTCAGTGCTTCCACGCTGGAGATCACCGATGGCGGGATGATGCTGGTTTTGGTGCGGCGATCCTTGTCGTCGGCTGACGCGATCGGCACCCCGTCCAGGGTGACCAGGTTGAAGTTTGGCCGCAGACCCCGGATCACGACAGCTTCGCTGTCATCGCTGGAGCGGTCGTTGTCCGCACCAAAGGTTGAGATGACAGAGACGCCAGGAATGCGCTGGGCGATCTGGGTGACGTCCAGATCGGGCAACAGGCCTGCTTCATCCTGCGAAATGGCATCGACGATCCGGTCATCGTCCCGCTTCGTTTCGATCGAGGCGATGTTTGAACTGCGAAATCCGGTGACGATGATCCCCGTCGTGGCGGGATCGGCGGTTGCTGTTTCCGGACCGTTTGTGGCGGCGGCCTGGTCGGGACTGTCTGCCGCTGCCTGAGCAGCGAGGCTAGCCGGCCAGGCCGCAAGCCCGGCTGCCAGTACCAGATGCGAACAACAAAGATGAAAACGCATGATCAAAATTTCCCCTGTCTGCGGATGGCGGGCGGGCGAATCCCAGAAATGCCTCGCCAGTTCCGATGTGCTAATATATATCGCACTGTATGATATTTATGTGACAATGGCGGTTTTCCGGCACTTGCGATCCGACCGGGGAGGGAGATAAGAGAGTGACCAACAGAGTTTCGGGAGGCCGCGTGGACCGTTCCAACCGATCGTTGGACAGGGGCGAGATGCTTTCAGAACGGGAACGGCTGATTTTGGCGCTGCTGCGCGAGCAGGGGGAACTGACCCGTTCGAACCTGATCAGGTTGACGGGCCTTTCCGGCACGGCTGTCTTTCGCGCGACGGAAGAACTCGTCAGCCAGGGGTTGATCCATCTGGGGGAGCCGCAGGCGCAAGGCCGCGGGCAACCCAGCCACAGCGTATCACTCAGGCAGGATGCCGTTTTTTCCGCCGGTCTGGCGGTCATGACTGATCTGGCAGAAATGCTGCTGATCAATTTCAGCGGTCGTGTCGTGCACAGCCTTACCCTTCCTATGGATGGGATGTCGCGCGATGAACTGCTTCATCGTCTCGAAACATTCATCGCCGATGCAGCCCGTAATGGGGTTGTGGTCCCCAATCGGATTCACTCGCTGGGGGTGGCCGTGGCTGGCTTCTTCATCGGGGATGGCAGCAAGCTCAATCCCGGGCCTGAACTGGACGATTGGGCGCTTGTTGATCTCGAAAACCTGATCGGGCAGCGGCTTGGAATGACGGTGATGGTGGAAAACATTGCCAATGCTGCTGCGTTGGGCGAACAGCTTCTTGGTCATGGCCGAAACCTGTCGGATTTCGCTTACGTCAGTGTTGCCTCCGGCTTCGGGGGGGGATTGATCCGCGACGGCAAACTTTGGCGTGGCACCCATGGCAATGCCGGGGAGTTTGCGGCTCTTCTGCGCCATGCCGGCTGTGAAACGCCGAATCTGGAAAGCCTGCGCGCGTCCATGGCCCGCCATGGTTTCCAGACCAGCAATGTCAGGGACATGATCGTATGTTTCGACATCGGCCTGCCCGGTGTTGCGGAATGGGTTGATTGGGCCGCGCCCATCTTCGCCCGGCTTGCGCTGTTGGTGCATGCGACTGTGGATATGCAGGCGCTTGTTCTGGGCGGCCGTTTGCCGGGGCAACTGGCGGGCCTCGTGGCGGAACGGGCCACGCAATTGCTGCAGCAGCAGGATCATGTTCCCCGGCGGGGATCGGGCCTGCCGCCGCCGCAGATTTTGCCGGCTGAAATTTCATCCGATGCCGCCGCGATCGGTGCAGCGACTATTCCGCTGGCGAGGGATTACTTCAGCCCGGTTTCTCATCTGCGAACAGCCTGAGCATGTTTTCGGTGGCGCCTCGCTTGCCCATGACGCGGCGTGGAGCCATCCGGATTTACGGCATAGCCCACTTCGGCAAGAGCTTGCTTTGGAACACCAGTTCGCTGTATTTTGCGTTTTATCTGACCGAAGTTGCCGGCCTGGCTCCTGACCACATGGGGCAAATTATCGCGCTTTCGCTGTTTTTCAACGCGGCGTGCGATCTCGTGCTGGGGCGAATTCTGGGGCGAATGGTGCGCAATTCGGCTGCTGCTGCGGCGATGCAGCAGATTGGTGCAGCCCTTGCGGCATCAGGCTTTGTGGCGTTTTCGTTTTCTCCGCTGGTTCCGGCTGCCGCCATCACCATTTTTTCGCTGTCGGCGCTGCTGCTATTCCGGCTTGGTTATTCGCTTTATGACGTTCCGCAGAACAGTTTCATGGCGTTCTTCGCATCCTGCGATGTCGAAAGGGCGGATATGGCCGCCACCCGCTATGTCGCCTCCGGACTGTCGATCCTGTTGATCACCGGGCTGCTCGCGCCACTGGTGCAGGTGTCGGATCCGCTGGTTCAGGGGCAATTGTTCATCATCATGGCGGGCTTGTTCGCCACGCTCGCCTTTGGCAGCGCCTGGCTGTTACGTGCTGTCCAATCTGCCGGTGCGGGGCACGCAGACGGGGCGGTTTCGCCGGTGGCCAAATGTGCACATCAGGCCTATCCTGACAAGGCCCGCACGCGGATGTATGGATTGTTGCTTGGTGGCATTCTGATCCTGTCGAGCTGTTCCCCGTTGTTCACCAAGCTAGAAAGCTATTTCACCGCCTATGTCATTGGCGGCGGAGCGCTGGCTTATTTCTTTATGCCGATGGTGGCCTGCGGTCAGATCATCGGTCAGGCGATCTGGCCGCGTCTGGTCAGGTCTATCGGCCTTGTCCGTGTTCTGGGCTGGGCGGCGATGTGCTGGATCGCGACTGCGATGGCGTTCTGGGCTGCAGCACAGTCGGGATCATATGCTCTGGTGCCGATCGGCCTGGTTTATGGCATGGCCTGGGGCGGGGTGGCGATGGCTTTGTGGAGCTTGCTGACCAAGTCTTGTGAACATGTGCCGCACCTCACCACCAGGCGCTTTGGCCAGTTTACCTTCATCTCCAAATGCGCTCAGGCGGGGGCAATCCTGCTTCTTGGTGAAGCGCTGGCCAGCATGAACTATCAAAACAATGATGATGGGGCGTCGATCACGGTGCTGATGGCGGGTGGTCCCATAATCGGCGGGCTGCTGATCGGTGGATTGAGCATGCTTCTTGCGGGGAAGGCCAGCAGCAAGTCAGGTCTTACCTGCTGACTGGCTTTTTTGATTGCCTGGATTTCACCCGTACCAGCGGCAGAAATCATTGCCGGTCGCTTGCGTCAGAATCTCCTGCCATTCGCCGTGATGCCGGTCGCTGTTGCCGATCAGGCCGAATTGCGGATCGCTGATCTGGTCCATCGGCACCAGCGCGATCGGGCAGGCAACGGGCAGCAGTTGCGATCCTGATCCGGCCTGCAATGTGGTGAGCAGCCCGAACATGCGTTTTTCTCGCGTGCCGCGCCCCAGCATGATCATCCGGTACTGCCCCTCTTCACTGGTCACCAGATAGGTGTGGCCGGAAAGATTGGGCATGGAGACATAGCCGGCCTGGGTGAAGGCGCTGTCTGCCCGGTCATGTTCGGTGAAGCGCAAATGGCCGGTATCATCATCCCACAGGATCAGCGTGCGATAGGCATAGATGGCATCGGGATCGCTGAAGGCGGGGCGCAGCGTCAGATATTCACCTTCGATCCAGCGCACGGCCGGCCGGCTGTAGGAACCCATATGTTCGGGGGCGAGGGTGACCTCTGGCGCGGGAGCAGGTTCGGCCGTGCGCAGCGTGGTTCCCAGCACGTCCTCGATCCGCACCAGTGTGGCGAGGGTGAAGGGGCGACTGCCTGAGAGGGCCTTTTCCAGCGTCGACAGGCTGATCCGCGCCATATCGGCCAGCGCCTGCCGCGAAATGCGCCGCCGGGCCAGTTCTTCGCGAAGCCGCGCGGCGATGGTTTCGTGGTCCGGTTCTGTCGTCATGCTGATGCTCTCTCCCCGGACAATTCCGCACATTTGCGGACATCTTGTCAAGGAAACGGCTGCCGGACGCCGCTTTCCGCCATGTTTTGCGACAACTGGCCGGCATGTCGCGTGGCTGTCCGGCATGGCGTGTGTCTAATCAACGGGCTCCCGAACTCAAGGAGCCCCGCCATGTTGTTGCATCCCATCCATCGCCCGTCCGCCACCCGTGCGATTGCCCGTGAACATCGTCGCCGGCTCGGCATCGGCACCATGGCGCTGATGGCCGTGGTGATGAGCTGCCTGGTGTCCACCCAGCTTCGCGCGCAGGAGGCGGGCGATCCCGCCGCTGGTGGTGCGCTGATGCTGCAGCGGGCGGAGGGCGCACCGATGCCGGCGGTGCGGCTCGGCACCGATATGGATGTCACTGTCAGCGGGCAGATCCTGCGCGTTCGCGTGACCCAGGCGTTCCGCAACACCAGCAATGAATGGATGGAGGCGACCTATCTCTATCCGCTGCCTGATGATGGTGCGGTCGATACGCTGAAGATGGTTGTTGGCCAGCGCGTGATCATGGGCCGGATCGCCCAGCGTGAAGAGGCGCGGCAGATCTATGAAGCGGCAAAGGCCGACGGGCGCAAGGCCGGGCTGGTTGAATCCAGCCGGCCCAATCTGTTCCGCAATTCGGTCGCCAATATCGGCCCAGGTGAAACCGTGCTGGTCTCGATCGAATATCAGGCGCTGGTGCGCCAGTTGGCCGGTGAATTTGCCATGCGCCTGCCGCTGGTGGTTGGCCCGCGTTATGTGCCGCCGCACACCATGACCGATCAGGCGGCCCTGGCTGATGCACGGCAGGTCAGCGCGCCGATCGCCGATCCTTCGCTGGGCAATTCCCTCAACCCCGTGTCGATCACCGTTCATCTGCAGCCCGGTTTTGTGCCGGCCAATATCATCAGTCCCTATCACCGGATTTCGGTGGCCGAAGCCGGGCCGCAGGCGCGTACCATCACCCTGGCTGCGGGCGAGGAACCGGCCGACCGGGATTTTGAACTGCGCTGGCGTTCGGCCGGTGCCGATCCGACGCTGGGGCTGTTTCGCCAGAATTTCGACGGGCAGAACTATGTCATGGCGACGATCACGCCGCAGACGGAGGTGGAAGCGGGCAGGTTGCCCCCGCGTGAGATGATCTTTGTGATCGATAACAGCGGGTCCATGCATGGCGAATCCATGGCTGCGGCCAAGGAAAGCCTGCTGCACGCGCTCACCACGCTGCGCCCGGAAGATCGCTTCAACATCATCCGGTTTGACGACACGCTGACTTCGCTGTTCGACCATGCGACCCCGGCCAGTGCCGAACAGATCGCGTTGGCCCGCCGCTTCACCGAAGGGCTGGAAGCCAGCGGCGGCACCGAAATGTTGCCTGCGCTGAAGGCTGCGCTGGTGGATGATCACCCCGGCGACAAGGGATTGCGGCAGGTGATTTTCCTGACCGATGGCGATCTGTCGAACGAGAAGGAGATGATGGCCGAAATCGCCACCAATGGCGGGCGCAGCGGCGTGTTCATGATCGGGCTGGGGTCTGCGCCCAACAATTTCCTGATGCGCCGCATGGCAGAGGCCGGGCGTGGTACCTACACCAATATCGGCAATGCCGGTGAAGTCATGGCCAAGATGACCGCGCTGCTCGATCGGCTGAAGGCGCCGGGCATGCGCGACATCAGTGTGCGGATCGAAGGATCATCGCTGCAGCTGACACCCGCACGCTTGCCCACGCTCTATGCCGGGGAACCGCTGGTCTTGCTGGGCCGGGGAGACAAGCTTGAAGGTCGCCTGATTGTCAGCGGCATGATCGGTGACCGGCGGTGGAGCCAGACCGTCAATCTGGCTGATGCGGCTGACAGTCCCTCGGTCGCCCGGCTGTGGGGCAGCCGGAGGGTGGCCGATGTGGAGGCGCAGCGCTGGTCGCGTGAAATGGAAGAGGATGCGGCCAAGGCCGCCATTGCCGGGCTGGGCCTCGCCTTTCACATCGTCACCAGCGAAACCAGCCTGGTGGCGGTGGATGAAACACCGAGCCGGCCCGATGGTGCGCGGCTGACTCAGGAAGAACTGCCGCTGCTGCTGCCCAAGGGCTGGGATTTTGATGCGCTGTTTGGTGGGGAACTGGCTCGCTTGCCGGCGCCTGCCGGGTCATCCGAACAGATGCAGGAACTGGATCTGCCGCAAACGGCCACTGGTTTCCTGGCCATGCTCGGACGCGGCTTTGCGGTTCTGCTGGCGGGTCTGGCCGGCTTGCTCACCCTTCGCCTGCGGAAGGGAGAGGTGGCATGACCGCTGTGACCCATCACAAGAACAAGGGCCGCGCCATCCGGCGCGGCCTGATCACGCTGGGATCGCTGGGGCTGTGTGTGGCAGGGGCCGGTATGATGGTGCAGGGCGCCGCCGTGCCGGTGACCGCCCATGTCGGACAGCAGAATCTGGAGCAGCAGTTTGAACAGCGCCTGGCGGAACTGAGCCCGGCACCCGCGCGACCGGTGAAGCTGACCTCATCCGAGGCACAAGGCGCGGCCTCGAAGCCGTCACGCAGTTCGGCCGAACAGCCGGAAACAGTCGTGGCACTGCCGCAACAGGGCCCGATCGCCCGGCTGCGCGTAGAGCGATTGGGGGTCGAGCAGATTGTCATCGCACCGGATGAAGAACTGGAAGATCAGCTTCGCCGCGCGCCGGTGATGATCCATCGCAGCGAAGGGGACCGACCGGTTTCGGTGATGGCGGCGCATCGTGACACCCATTTTCTGTTTATCCGTGATCTGCAGATCGGGGATAGGGTCAGCGTGGAATGGGTGAACGGGAAGGTTGAACAATATCAGCTTACTTCTTTGGAAACAGTGCGTTGGGATCAGTTCGCCTATCCGGCCGATCCGGCACAGCCGCTGCTGGCGCTGAGCACCTGTTTCCCCTTCGGTGGTACCGAATATGGCGGCCCGTGGCGGCGGGTGGCATGGGCTGAACGGGTGACCTGACATTCCAGGCCAAAACCTCTGACCTGAATCGAATATGCATTATTCGATTCTGATATTAGCCAATTCCCTCGACTCATCGCTATCGCGAGGCAATCGCAATAATGTAGCAAGCTGTCGCGATATGTCGTAGGGGGACATTACATGAGGTGGAAATTGACGGAGGCGCAGGGGGCGTTCTCCGGTTCTGCAAATATGACCAGGCACGGCGGCGGTCCGCCGGGTTAGCAAGACCTGGGCCGGACATCCGGCAGGGCGCGGCGTGGCTGACATGCCGGCCTGAAATGCGCGCGGCCGCCAATCGCTAATGGGCGAATCCCGACGGCGAAGCTGGGCCGCGACAAGTGAGCAGATGAAGAAATTGACCTGCCGCGCGGTGGTGCCGCCCGGCGGGATGGAGTCCTATTAATGCGTGTTACCACTACATCCTTCCGTGCCCTGATGCTCTGCAGCGCCCTGTTGATGGCGCCGGGCATCGCCCATGCGGAAGATGCCGCCACTGCCGATGTTGCAGAGGAAGAATCCAACAAGGAAGGCGGCACGATCATCGTTACCGCCGCAGCCACTGGCGTGGATATTCGCGATGCACCGGCTTCGGTTAGCGTGATCACCCGTGAGGAAATCGAACGCCAGCCTGTGCAGAGCCTGGGCGAATTGCTGGGCCGTCTGCCGGGCGTAACCGGCGGGATCAGCCCGACCGGCGCCATGTCCAAGATCACCATTCGCGGGCTGTCGGACAATTACACGCTGATCCTGGTCAATGGTCGCCGCGTCGGCAATTCGCGCGACATCTCCTATCGCCCGGATCTCGGCCGTCAGAACCTCAACTGGATTTCGCCCGACATGATCGAGCGCATCGAAGTGGTTCGTGGCCCGATGTCGTCGATCTATGGTTCGGATGCCATGGGCGGGGTGATCAACATCATCACCCGCAAGATCGCGCCCAGCTGGCGCGGATCGGTCAACACCAGCTACACCCGCCAGGAAGATTCCGATCGCGGTGATGCCTATCAGCTGGGCGGTAATGCCACCGGCCCGATCACCGAAAACATCGGCATGACCATCGGCGCGACCTACGCCCGGACCAATCCGGACGAAGTGATCCTGGCCGGCAACAATGGTGCCGCCGGTGTATCCAGCACCAATCTGACCGGTGGCCTCAACTGGCGCCCGGCCGAAGGGCACGATATCTCGGTTGAAGCCAGCTATGGTCTGGAAGATCCGATCGCGCCGGCCACCCGCACCGCAACCGGCGGCGCGCAGGGCGCTTTTGGTTCGACCACTGAACGTGTTGCCTTGCGGGCCGGCCATGAAGGTGACTGGGGCTTCGCCACCTCGCGGCTCGACGTTTATCACAATTCCTATGTGAACGAGGATGAAGCGGATTCTGGCGGCCGCGCCGAATTCAAGGAATTCATCATCGACGGTCTGGTGAATTTCGAAGCCAATCTGCTGGTTTCGCACCAGATCGCCATTGGCGGCCAGTATCGCGAAGAGGAACTGACCAACACCTCAACCATTGGCGCGCTGCCGATCGATTATGACGGCAATGTCGTGGATGGTGCCACGCTGACCGGTCACACGGCAGCGGTGTTCGCCGAAGATCAGATCGAACTGATGGACGAACTGCATCTGACGCTCGGCGGCCGCATGGACAGCCACCACAAATATGGCGAGAACTTCGCACCGCGTGTCTATCTGGTCTGGCACCCGATCGAACAGATCACCCTGCGTGGCGGCATTTCGCGCGGCTTCCGTGCTCCTTCGCTGAAGGAAAACAGCGCCGGCGCAGCCACCAATTCGGGCGGCAATGGTTGCCGGTCGCTGGTCGGCCTGGGCTACACCACCGGCGGCTGCTGGATGGCGGGCAATCCGGATCTGGTGCCGGAAGTCAGCACCAATTACGAAATCGGCGCATCGTGGGATTCCCGGTTCATCGAACTAGGTGCCACCTATTTCTACACCGATTTCAAGAACAAGATCGAATATGCACCGCTGGGCTTCTTTGAAGGTCGCTGGTGGACGCAGATGCAGAACGTCCAGCGCGCCCGTACCCAGGGCCTGGAAATGACCGGCACGTTGCGCCCGGTCGAAACCGTCACCATTCGTGCCAACGCCACCTGGATGATGGAGGCCAAGAACCTCGATACCGGCGCCAATCTGATCACGGCGCCCGAGTGGTCGGCCTTCGCTTCGATCGACTGGCAGCCGATCGAACGGCTGAGCCTGCTGTTCTCCGGCCAATATACCGGCAAGCAGCTGGGCGGCGGGACGACCTTGACCAATGCCAACACGATCTTTGACCTCAACGCAGCCTTCGAAGCCAATGACACGGTGACGCTGCGGGCCGGTGTGCAGAACCTTTTTGCAGAGACGATCACCGGCACCGGTGGTTCGGGGTATTATTCGCCCGGTCGCCGTTTCTTCGTGGGGATGACATCACGATTCTGAGTTGACGCGAGATCCGGTTTCTCCGGCGGTGGGCCGCCGGTGTCCGGCTGACGCAACTGGCCCGGGGCGCTCCGACCTGCGTTCCGGGTCTTCTTTTTGCAGTTTTGGCTGATTGGACTGTTCTGCCAATCCGGCAGAAATCAGCGAAGCAACAGCAGTGTCGCGACGGTGGTCAGTGCTGCAAAACCGGCGGTGCCTGCCGCCAGCGGCAACCAGCGGCTGATGCTGCCGGCGAAAGATTGATAGGCGCGCAGCTGCGCCTGATAGGCGGGATTGTTGGTCAGCGCGGTGAATTCAATGAAGCTGAGATCGCGCAGAACCTGATCAAGTTCGCGGAACTGATCGGCTGACAGCACATCCTGCTGGCTCAGCAGGTCGCGGGCTCGGTCAGAGGGGCGAATGTCGCCGGCTGTTTGTGCCATGATTGCGCGTCCTCCCGTTCGTCATGCGATTTTGCAGGGTGCCCTTATCAAACGGCTTGAGGCCATAGAGTCGAGCATGCGCGAATTGTGCATGGAAGCGGTCGATACTCAACTTAAATTATAGAGTTTGGCTGAAAGCGCAGCTTCAGTGCAGCTTGAGCTGCGGCCGAACGATCTGGTTCACCCGCCCGACCAGCAGCAAGGCGATACCCTTGATCCAGCCGTGAATGGCGATCAGATGCATGCGGTAAAGCGACATATAGACGAACCGCGCCAGCCGCCCTTCGATCGCCATTCGCCCGCCGACCAGATTGCCCATCAGGCTTCCGACGGTCGAAAACCGGCTGAGCGACACCAGCGATCCATGATCCTTATAGATAAAGGGTTTCAGCGGTTTACCGCGCATGATCCGGCTGATGTTGGTGAAGGCTGCGCTCGCCATTTGATGGGCAGTCTGGGCGCGGGGCGGGACGGGCCTGTCCTGTCCTTCGGGGGTGAAGGAACAGCAGTCACCGATGGCGAAGATCCGCGTGTCGCGGGTGGTCTGCAGCGTGCTGGTGACCACCAGCTGATTGTTGCCATTGGTTTCCAGACCCAGCCGGCTGAGCACGGGTGCGGCCTTTACCCCGGCCGCCCAGACCAGCAGATCAGCCTCTATCTGTTCGCCATCTTCACACACAATGCTGCGGGGCAGAGCTTCGCGCACGCGGGTGTCGGTCCGTACATCCACGCCCAGCGCGCGCAATTCGCCTTCCGCTGCTGCAGCTAGCCGCGCGGGCAGGGCGGGCAAAATGCGTGGGCCTGCTTCGATCAGGCTGACTTTCATCCGGCTTTCGTCAAAGACTTCCAGCCCGAAATGCCGCAGGGCACCGGCCGAATTGTAGAGTTCAGCTGCCAGTTCCACCCCGGTTGCTCCACCGCCGACGATGGCCACGCGAACATGTTCATCGGCATGCGGATCCAGGCTCATCGCCCGTGACACGCGCAGGCAATGGTTCAGCAGCCGGTTGCGGAATCGATCCGCCCCGGCACGATCATCCAGCACCAGGCAGTTTTCGGCCACGCCCGGCGTGCCGAAATCATTGGTCACGGAACCGATGGCCAGCACCAGATAATCATAGCGTATGCGATGCCGGGCGACGAGTTCGGTCCCGTCTTCATCCAGCAGCGGGGCCAGCACCACCTGGCGGTTGGAACGGTCAATCCCCTCCAGCGTGCCGAGGAAATAGCGATAGCCCCAACGGTGGCAGTGGCTGCGATATCCCACTTCATCCAGATTGGCATCCAGCGCGCCGGCGGCCACTTCGTGCAGCAGCGGTTTCCATATATGCGTGCGGTTGCGTTCGATCAGGATGATATCGTGGTTTTTGCGGCCGAATTTTGCACCAAGCCGGCGCACCAGTTCCAACCCGCCGGCACCTCCGCCGACCACGACAATCTGGATCTTCTGTTTCTTCAATGGATCATCAACGCGCATAACCGACGTCCTCACCATCTTATTGCCGATCGGCCGTGGCGGGGATCGGGACGCCGATTGTAACCTATTCGTATCGGCGGCCAAGTTCTGTCTTTGTTATGCGAGCGGGCCCTTGAGCAGAGGGCAAGGTGCAGCCTGCCAGGCGGAGGACCTCAGGCGAAGGGATCGGCCATATCGATTTCAATGCTCGGCCGGCTCTGCCTGACGCGACTGCCCGGCTGAACCGACTGGGTAAGCCAGACATTGCCGCCGATCACCGATCCGCGTCCGATGGTTATCCGCCCCAGAACCGTCGCCCCGGAATAGATCGTCACATCATCTTCGATGATCGGATGCCGCGGCTGATCCTTGACGATATTGCCCTGCGCATCGGTGCTGAAGCTGCGCGCGCCGAGCGTGACGGCCTGATAGATTCGGACATTGTTGCCGATGATCGCGGTCTGCCCAATGACCACGCCGGTGCCGTGATCAATGAAGAAGCTTTCGCCGATGCGGGCGCCGGGATGAATATCGATGCCCGTGCGCGAATGGGCGATTTCCGCGATGATCCGCGCCACCAGCGGCGCGCCCAGCAGATAAAGCTCATGCGCGATCCGGTGGTGGATCACAGCGGTGACGCCGGGATAGCAGAGCAGCACCTCGTCCACGTTGCGGGCCGCCGGATCGCCGGAATAGGCCGCCTCTATATCCGTATCGAGCAGCCGGCGGATTTCGGGCAGGCGGGCGGCCAGCCCGGCCATGATCCGGCGCGTTTCGGATTGCGTGCAGGTTGCCGCATCGACGCTGTGGCACCGCAGATTATAGGCCATTTCCATCCGGATCTGGCAGCTGAGCAGCGGCAGCGCCGTTTCCAGCGAAGCGATGACGAAGGCATCTTCATTGTCGGTCGTGATATCCGCGGGGCCGAGCCGCAGCGGAAACAGGGCTGAGCTCAGCGAATCCAGCACCCGCACGATCGCATGGCGCGATGGGAAGCCGTGCTGGCCATATTCGACGTGGCGATCCTGCCCATCGCGCCACAGCTGGCGGGCCTGGCGCAACTGGCCGGCAATGGTCGCGACATCGTCACCAGCCGGGCAGGCAACGGCAGCCGTTCCATCGGTGGGCGCATCGGCAGGATGGGTATGGACCATAGTTTCGTGACCATTGATGTTGCCGCAGGTGAATGTCGCGGCGGGTGGATGTTGCTGAGAGAAGGCGCCCCGGTGACAAGCGGCAGGGGTGGTAAACCCCGCAGCCCCGGGAAAACCATGGGTTGCCAATGCGATCCTGGCGTTGTCGCCTGGGATGGCTGATGTGTGCGGCCGTCGGTTCCCCGGCGGGAAGGCGGCATCCCTCTACTCCGGCGCGGACCGCCGTCAACAGGATTTTGCTTTCCCCAACAGGCCTGCGTGACAAGCATTTCTATATTCTCTATCAAAATGATTGAGATAATGTCCGGGAACAGGCTAGGGCGCTGGTCATGACATCATCAGATGAAATTCAGCTGCCGGGCTTCGGCGACAGCCAGAACGAATTGCCGGTCGCCATTGTCGGGGCAGGGTTCAGCGGCACCTTGCTGGCGATCAATCTGCTGCGCCATGGCGTGAGGGTGGTGCTGATCGAGAAGGATGACGCCAATCTGGCCAAGGGGCTGGCCTTTGGTACTCGCCAGCCCGAACACCTGCTGAATGTGCGGGCTGTGAACATGAGCGCGCTGCCCGATGATGCGGGGCATTTTCTGCGCTGGATGGGGTTTTCCGGCAGCGATCTGGAAAACCGGTTCGTGCCACGGCTGGCCTATGGCCATTATCTGCGTGAATTGCTGATCGAAGCACTGGCGGCCGCGCCGGGCCGCGCTGATGTGCTTTCGGGCGAAGTCGTGGCAGCCCGATTTGATCGGGAACATGCGGTGTTGACCCTGTCTGATGGGGAAGAGCTGCCTTGCCGCTCAGTGGTGCTGGCGTTGGGGAATTTCCCGCCCGATGCGCATCCGGTATTGGCGTCCTTGCCATCACCAGCCTGTTTTTCCGATCCCTGGGCTCCGGGTGTGCTCGATGATCTCGATACTCTGGATCACATCCTGCTGGTCGGCACCGGGTTGACTGCGATCGACATGGCGGTGTCGCTCGACAGGGCCGGGTTCACGGGGCGGATAACGGCCCTGTCACGGCGCGGACTGCGACCGCGGAGCCATGCCGAAACCGGCCCCAATGTGACGCCGGTGTCCCGCCCGCAGGCTGACGGCACGGCCCTGGTTCGCCAGATCCGGCAACGTGCAAAACAGGTCGGCTGGCGCGAAGCGATCGACGAGCTGCGTCCGCACACCCAGCATATCTGGCGTCGGCACGACAGCACTGCACAGGCGCGTTTCCTGCGTCATCTGCGCCCCTATTGGGATGTGCATCGCCATCGTCTGGCGCCGCAGGTGGCGCAGCGGGTGGATGCGATGGAAAAACAGGGGCGTTTGCGTTTCCTTGCCGGCCATCTGGTCTCCGCAGAAGTGGCGGGCGGCGAACGAACCGGGGCGGTGGTGCGGATCGGCTGGCGCCCGCGTGGCGGGGATGCTGTCTCGCGCATGGTGGTGGACCGGGTGATCGGTTGCACCGGCCCGTCCGGCGATCTGGCGAAAAGCCCGGACCGCCTGCTGCGCATATTGCTGTCAGCCGGGCACATTCGCCCGGATGTTCACCGGCTGGGGCTGGATGTCGATCATATCGGCCGGGTCAAACGCGCCAATGGTCAGGGGCATGACCGCCTGTTCGCGGTCGGCCCGATCACCAAGGGCGAAGCGTGGGAAATGATCGCTGTGCCCGATATCCGGCGACAGGTGTGGAGCCTGGCGCGCCAACTGGCCAATGCCCATTGGGTCGGCGGGGAAGGGCTTTAGGCCGCCCTAGTTGAAGAACAGGATTCCCCAGCACACTGCCAGGCCGACAATGATGTTGGTCGGCACACCAATGCGGACGAAATCGGCAAAGCTGTATTCGCCCGCGCGATAGACCAGCGCATTGGTTTGGTATCCGATCGGCGTGGCAAAGCAGGCGGATGCGCCGATCATCACCGCGATCACGATCGGGCGCGGATCAACTCCCAAGTCCAGCGCAAGCTGGATCACCACCGGCGTCACGATCGCCGCCACGGCATTGTTGCTCAGCAGTTCGGACAGCAGCAGCGTAATGAAATAGACCAGGAACACCAGCATGGCCGGTGATGCGCTGGTCAGCAGCGGGGTCAGCCAGGACACCATCAATTGCACGCTGCCGGCCTGTTCCAGCCCGGTGCCAACGGCCAGCATGGCGATGATCAGGATCAGCACATCCCCATCGATCGAACCCCAGGCTTCTTCTGCATCAATGCAGCGTGTTGCCAGGATAACGCCGATGGCGATGATCGCGGCCACGGCGATGGGCATGACGTCCAGCGCGGCCAAGGTGACGGTGGCGGCCAGGGCGCCAACCGCGATTGGCGCCTTGCGGCGACGCAGCGCGCGCGTTGCGGTGACGCCAACCCCCAGCAGATGCGGGTTGTCGCGCAAACGATCGATTACATTGCGCTCGCCCGATACCAGCAGGGCATCCGCCGCGCGCATTCTGGTGCCGGCCAGATCGGGGCCGGGCAAATGGTTATGGCGTGCCACGCCAAGCACGCGAACACGCAAGCGGTGGAGGAAGGGAATGTCTGCCAGCCTCTGGCCGATGGCCGGGTGGGATGGCGAGAGCATGGTTTCCACCACCTCCCCGGCGTTGGCGGGCGGGGCGGATGATCCTGCCAGACCGATTTCAAAATCGCGACTGTCCCGCAGTGTCATCAATTCTACCGGGCTGGTGCGTACCACCAGTCGGTCGCCCGCGCGCACATGACGGTCTTCCAGACCGCGCCGGATGATTTCGCTGCCGCGTTTCAGCCCCAGCAGCCGCGCATCCCGTTTGAACAGCGGCAGGCTGGTCACCGGTTTGCCGATTAACGGGCTGTCTGCCTTGATGGCGAGTTCGGTCAGGAAATCCTTCTCACGCGATGATGATCCATCGCCCTTGATCGGATCCTTGGGCAGCACGCGAACCAGCAGCAGCATGGCCACGATCCCGGCAATGACCCCGACCAGACCATAGGGCGTGATCTCGAAAATGCCGAAGGGGGCAAGTCCGGCATCCCGGGCAATGCCGTCGACGATCAGATTGGTGGAGGTACCGATCAGCGAAAGGCAGCCACCCAGCACGGCCAGGATCGACATCGGCATCAGCAGGCGCTTGGCCGGAATACCGGTGACTTCCGCCAGGCGGATCATGATCGGAATCATGATGATCACGACGGGCGTGTTGTTGAGGAAAGGCGATGCCACCAGCATGCCGGCAAACACCTCCACCAGCGTCAGCCGTGGATGGCGTTCGGCGCGGGCGACAATAATGTTGATGATCGCTTCGATCGCACCCGTGCGGACCAGCGCCCCGGACAGCACCAGCATGGCGCCTACGGTAATGGGGGCGCTGTTGGAAAAGGCAGCCGCCAGCCCGGAAGAATCGAGCAGGCCGGTGACGAGAAAGGCGCAGGCTCCGAACAGCGAAACCACCGCCACCGGATAGCGTTCACGCAGGAATGCCACGAACATGGCGGCCAGTATCAGAAGGCCGATGATGGCACTGTGTGCGTCGATGAAACGCTCTATGGTGGTCCACATGGGCAGGGGTGAAGCACTGACTGGCCGCCCGGGGCAAGCGCCAAGTGGCTGAAAAGCGAGAATCAGGCGCTTTCCTGTCTGCAGCTTTCACCATCAGCGGACCCAGTCGGAACGCTGCCCGGTTGACGCTGGCATGCCGAATGGGTTGCGCGGTAGCCAGCGCAGGATAGTCTGACACATCGCCCCAGGCGGGCAGCACGACAGATTGTTACCATAGCGGGTCGGAATCATGTCCGTGCGCGGGATCATCTTGCCGTCCCCGTCGGTTGGATTATGTGGGGCGCGCGCCGGCGGCGGCTTCTTTGTTGAGCCTGTTCGCCATCATCAGGGTGATCTTCGCTGAAGCGAGGGCGCCAGACACTTATCGAGCGGAGTTATCATGTCGACAGTCCTGGTTATCGGTGCGGGCGGCGTCAGTTCGGTCGCGGTGCACAAGATGGCGATGAACGCCGGCATCTTCACGGACATCCATCTCGCCAGCCGTACCAAGAGCAAATGCGATGCCATTGCCGCCAGCGTGAAAGAACGCACCGGCGTGGACGTGAAGACCTATGAAATCGACGCGGAAGAAGTACCCGCGATGGTCAAGCTGATCGGCAAGGTGAAGCCGTCGCTGGTGGTCAATCTGGCGCTGCCGTATCAGGATCTGCCGATCATGGACGCCTGCCTGGAAGCCGGCGTGGATTATCTCGATACCGCCAATTACGAGCCCAAGGATCAGGCGAAGTTCGAATACAGCTGGCAGTGGGCCTATCACGATCGCTTCAAGCAGGCCGGGATCATGGCGCTGCTGGGCAGCGGGTTCGACCCGGGCGTGACCAGCGTCTTCACCATGTGGCTGAAGAAGCACAAGCTGAAGACCATTCGCACGCTGGATATTCTGGACTGCAATGGCGGCGACCATGGCCAGGCCTTTGCCACCAACTTCAACCCGGAAATCAACATTCGCGAAGTGACCGCCCCGGCACGTCACTGGGAAAATGGCGAATTCGTCGAAACCCCGGCCATGGGCAAGAAGGTGCAGTTCGATTTCGAGGCCGTTGGCCCGAAGAACATGTACATGATGTATCACGAGGAACTGGAAAGCCTCGCCAAATTCGTGCCCGAACTGGAACGTGCGCGTTTCTGGATGACCTTTGGCGATGAATATATCAAGCACCTGACCGTGCTGCAGAATGTCGGCATGACCGGCATCGAGCCGGTGCGTTTCCAGGGCAAGGACATCATCCCGCTGCAGTTCCTGGCTGCCGTGCTGCCCAAGCCTGAAACGCTGGGGCCGACGACCACCGGCAAGACCAATATTGGCTGCATCGCCACCGGCGAAGCGCTGGATGGTTCGGGCGAAAAGACATTCTACATCAAGAATATCTGCGACCATGAAGATGCCTTTGCCGAAACCGGCAACCAGGCTGTCAGCTACACCACTGGCGTTCCGGCCATGATCGGCAGCGCAATGGTGGTGCAGGGCCTGTGGAAGGGCGAGGGTGTGTTCAACATCGAAGAATTCAATCCCGATCCCTTCATGGACATGCTCAATGCCCATGGCCTGCCCTGGACGGTGGAAGAACTGCCGGCACCGGTCGACTTCTGATCGCTGCATGTAAGAGTTGCGTCGGGGCCGGCCGTGATTGCCATGGCCGGCCCCGTTTACGTTTGATTGGCCTGCTTTTGATTGATCCCGCCCGGCAACCGGGGCGGGCGTTTGAGGAAATCGTCTGATGGAAACCCGCGCCGGTGATCCGGGGGCCTTTGCCCATTTCGACATGTCCCGCGTGGACAGCCCGGCCTTTGTCGTCGACGCAGCGAAGTTGCGCGACAATCTGCGGGTTCTTGCCGATGTGCGGGATCAGGCGGGCATCAAGGTGCTGTCCGCGCTGAAGGCGTTCAGCATGTGGTCGGTTGCGCCGATCATCGGCGAATATCTGGATGGTGTCTGCACCTCCGGCCTGTGGGAAGCGCGGCTGGCTTCGGAACATTACGACGGCGAAATCGCCACCTATTGCGCCGCCTACAAACCCGAAGATCTGGACGAGATCTGCCGCCTGTCGGACCATGTGATCTTCAATTCCCCGGCCCAGATCGAGCGGGCCTCGCTGATCCTGGAAGCGGCACGGCTGCGCGGCGAAAGCTTCGACATCGGCCTGCGCATCAATCCGCTCAATCCCGAAGGGGAAGTGCCGCGCTATGATCCCAGCGCGCCCGGATCGCGGCTCGGTTTTCCGATCGATCAGCTGACGGAAGAACATCTGGCGCTGGTCGATGGCATCCATTTTCACAATCTGTGCGAACAGGATCTCGAACCGCTCAAGCGGACCTGGGACAAGCTGTTCGATTATCTGGAACCCTTCTTCGGCCAGATCAAATGGCTGAACTTCGGTGGTGGGCACCATATCACCCGCGCCGATTACCAGCGTGAGGAACTGATCGAATTCCTGCAGGATGTGCGGGACGATACCGGGGCGGAAGTCTATCTGGAACCGGGTGAAGCCGTTGCGCTGGATGCCGGCATTCTGATCGGCACCGTGCTCGATACGCATTGGAACGGCATGCCGGTGGCGATCACCGATGTATCGGCCACCTGCCATATGCCTGATGTGATCGAAGCCCCCTATCGCCCGGCGATGCTGGGAGAAGAGGATGCAGGGCAGGGGGATCCCGTGCGGCTGGGCGGGCCATCCTGTCTCGCCGGTGATGTGATCGGGGATTACCGCCTGCCGGTGCCCTGCCAGCCGGGGGCGCGCTTCGCCTTCCTGGATCAGGCGCATTATTCCATGGTCAAGACCACCACCTTCAACGGGGTGCCGCTGCCTTCCATCTGGCTGTGGGATTCCGAAACCGATCAGCTCGAACTGATCCGGCGCTTTTCTTACGAGGATTTCCGCAACCGCCTTTCATGAGGCACGGTTCGTCCGGTGCGGGGAATCGGCAGGGCGCGATTCCCCCACAGGTTAGCGGTATGATTCGTGACAATGCATGTCTTAATTCAGTGAAATCAAAATGTTATGCGGTCACTGAACCGTCATAAAAATTTCATTTGCGATTAAGGTCTTTGGCCCTATATCCCCCTTCCGCAGCCCCAAGGGGACTTCCTAACCGCAAGGCTGCCTCGTTCAAACTTACCGTTTGGGGGTCCCTTGAGTTGCACACTTATCTTGATGCACGGTCTGTAGTTCGCCAGCTTTCTCCTGACGAACCGGTAATTCTCAACCGCCCGCACGCAGCGGCGCGCGCTGCCCGCTTCTTTTCGGAGAAGTTCCCGGGCAAGGCGATGTATGCTGTGAAGGCCAATCCTTCGCCGGAACTGCTGCAAATCCTGTGGGATAACGGGGTGACGCATTTTGACGTCGCTTCGATCACGGAAGTGCGGCTGGTACGCGGCCTGCTGCCCGATGCGACCCTGTGCTTCATGCACCCGGTCAAGCCGCAGGCAGCCGTGGCCGAAGCCTATCACCAGCATGGCGTGCGGGCGTTCAGCCTCGACACGATCGAGGAACTGGAAAAGATCGTCGAAGCAACCAGCAATGCCGATGGGGAAGCGGCACAGGATCTGGATCTGCTCGTGCGTCTGCGCGTGTCCTCGGAATATTCCGAGCTGTCGCTGGCGAGCAAGTTCGGCGTGGATCTGGCCGATGCGGCCCCGCTGCTGCAGGCAACCCGCCAGCATTGCGACGCGCTGGGCATCTGCTTCCATGTCGGCAGCCAGGCGATGACGCCCTTTGCCTATGTGCAGGCGCTGGAACGCGTGCGTGCGGCCATTGTCGAAGCGGCTGTCACCGTGGACATCATCGATGTTGGTGGCGGGTTCCCCAGCTCCTATCCGGGCATGGAACCGCCGCCGCTCGAAGATTACTTCGCGCTGATCCACCGTCACTTCGAAGCCCTGCCGATTTCCTATTCGGCAGAGCTGTGGGCGGAACCGGGCCGTGCGCTGTGCGCGGAATATTCCAGCCTGATCGTGAAGGTTGAGAAGCGTCGCGGGGATGAGCTTTACATCAACGATGGTGCCTATGGCGCCCTGTTTGATGCGGCTCATGTCGAATGGCGATTCCCGGTCCGTTCGCTGGGTGATGACCGTACGCCGCAGACGAGCGATTTCTCGTTCTATGGTCCGACCTGCGATGACGCCGATTTCATGAAGGGGCCGTTCACGCTGCCCGCAGACATGAAGGCCGGCGGTTATATCGAGATCGGCATGCTGGGTGCCTATGGCACGGCGATGAAGACCCGTTTCAACGGGTTCGGCCACGCCGAAGCCGTGGTGGTAGAGGATGAGCCGATGGCCAGCCTCTATCGCGGTGACCGTGCCGACCCGCGCAAGAGCGACAATGTCGTAAGCCTGCGCTGACGGCAGCAGCCCTTGCTGAAATTCATGATCCGCCCCGGCCAGCGCCGGGGCGGATTTTTTGTGTCTGGCGTCCGCCTGGCCGTGATCTGCTTGACGAGCGATAAGGGAATCAATTATCGGGATGAACAGTTCATTTAGTAAACAATAATCACCCGCGGCAGTGTATCGCGGCTGAGGAGGACAAGATGCCGCCCATCTACCGCTGGTTTGCCGCGAGCCTGGCCGTTCTGGTTGCCGCCGGACTGCAGGGGCCCGTGCTCGCGCAGGACGATCTGACGGTACTGCCCGCAATCCCGAATGATTATGCCCCCAAGAAAACCGACTGGGGGGAGCCGGATTTTCGCGGCCGCTGGCCGATCGATCATCTGAACGGCCTGCCTCTCCAGCGCACCGTAGAGCAGGGAAACAGGGCCTTTCTGACCGAAGCAGAGCTGGCCGAACGGCAGGCCCGGATCGACCAGTTGGCCGGTCGCTATGCCGCAGAGAATTCCGAAGACAAGATCGGGCAGGGGCATTGGGTTGAAATGGGTGTCGGCAGCCGGCGCACATCGCTGCTGGTGGAACCGGCCAATGGGCGGCTTCCGGAAATGACTGCAGAGGGGAAGCGGTTGTCGGACCTGATGCGGTCAAGCTGGCGCAATGGCCAGGATTTCGACTGGGTTACCGATTTCGACAGCTGGGACCGATGCATTACGCGCGGTCTGCCCGCATCGATGATGCCGATGATGTACAACAATGGCTTGCGCATCTTCCAGTCGCCGGGGCTGGTGGCGATCCAGATGGAAATGATCCACGAAACCCGGATCATCCCGACTGACGGGCGCGCCCCGATCCCGGTCCAGATCCGCAACTGGCTGGGCGAAAGTCGCGGGCACTGGGAAGATGCCAACACGCTGGTGGTCGAAACCATCAATTTCCGGCCCGGCGCTTCGGCGACCAATATCGTCACCTCCGGATCGCCACCATCCAACGATTCCCCGATCAGCGAGCAGGCAAAGCTGATCGAACGGTTCCACATGACGGGGCCGGACACAATCACCTATGAATCGCATTACGAAGATCCGGTCATCTTCACCGCCCCCTGGGGCGCGCGTCTCGAATGGGAACGCAATGATGACTATGAATTCTTCGAATACGCCTGCCACGAAGGCAATGTGCAACTGCGCAATTACATCACCGCATCACGCGCCGAACGGGCCGGCAAGGCGCCCGAAGGCCAATAGTTTCGATCTGGCTGCATAGCCCGATCCACACGACCATGAGGGAGGGCCTGGGGCTGACCGGACATTATTCCGGCGGCTTCAGGCTTTCGTGTGCAGTACCAGGATCAGTCCGTGGGGCGAACTGGGCCCTCAGAAATGGGATCACATCTTTCCCGGATCCATCCGTTTCGACCATGTACAGCGTTCGCCTTGCGGCGATGCGGGGTTCGGGCAATTCTGAATATTGTACCGGCACTGCTGCGGTTTGCAGAGCTGCGAGCATGGTTTGTGTATCACGCATGCTTTCGCGATCCTCTGGCGATGCCAGCAGCATGAAGCCAGGCGAGTTGGGAAGCTCGAGATGGGTGATCGGGGATAGCGCCGCGATATCATCTGCGTTGTTGCCAAAGATCTGGCGATAGCGGCCAGCCAGATAACGGCTGTCTGCCATTCGGGCAGGCAGGTCAAAGCCGATCCCGCGAAAGCTCAGTACGGCTCTTATACTGCTGAAGGGTACGGCGGCCGTTTCCAGCAATTGCGGATCGGTCCCGAGCAGCATGGCGAAGTGCGCATCGATCCCATGGGCATAGATTGCGATCCGATCAGGATCGATGTTCAAATTGGCTGCTTCTGTCCGCAGCCAGGCGATGGCGGTCGGATAATCGCGCAGCGTGTCTGTGGAGCGGATGTTGCTGCCTCTGGGGCTGACAAAAGCAACCGCGATTCCGGCCTTGTTGAGTTGATAACGCAGCCATGCCTCAGGATTTGCTGGCCCCCGCCGGGCAAGGCGCCGAGTACAACCACAATGGGAGCCGGTTCGTCGGCTCTGGCCGCGAAGAAACGAAGCCGCTGCCAATGGTGACGGCCATATTTCAGCAGTTTTGAACGGGCGCCCGGGGCACGCAGCGTTGCATCGTTAAGGTCGTAGCAGAACTGCCGGTCAAGCCCGCCGCAAGATTGCGCCCGTGCAGCGGGCGAAAAAGCAAATGTCAGGGAGGCGAAGGCGGCTAGGCCGGCAAGATGCCGCCAGGCGGCCTGATGCATCAGGCCGCCTGCTTCAGTTCCAGATCCAGCCGATCCCAGATTTCCAGCAGGGCGTCGGTCAGCTCCGCCATCATCGCTTCTGTATGGGCCGGGCCGGGGGTGAAGCGCAGCCTTTCCGTGCCGCGCGGCACGGTGGGGAAATTGATCGGCTGCACATAAACGCCATATTCGGCCAGCAGGATGTCGCTGATCTTCTTGGCGCGCACCGGATCGCCCACCATCAGCGGGACGATATGGGTGGTGGTGTCCATCACCGGCAGGCCGGCTTCGCGGAACATCCGCTTCAGCATGGCGGCTGCGGCCTGTTGGGCATCGCGTTCCACGCTGGAGGATTTCAGATGCTTCACGCTCGCCAGCACGCCGGCGACGAGCACGGGGGACAGCGATGTGGTGAAGATGAAGCCCGGCGCATAGCTGCGGATCACATCAATGATCTTGCTGTCGGCGGTGATGTAGCCGCCCATCACGCCAAAGGCCTTGCCCAGCGTGCCTTCGATGATGTCGATCCGGTGCGCGGCTTCATCGCGTTCCGAAATGCCGCCACCGCGTGCACCATACATGCCCACGGCGTGGACTTCGTCGATATAGGTCAGCGCATTGTATTTGTCGGCCAGGTCGCAGATCGCGTGGATCGGCGCAACATCGCCATCCATGGAATAAACGCTTTCAAAGGCGATCAGCTTGGGCACATTGGGATCTTCTGCGGCCAGCAGTTCTTCCAGATGGGCCACATCATTGTGCCGCCAGACGCGCTTTTCCGCACCCGAATTGCGGATACCGGCAATCATGCTGGCATGGTTCAATTCGTCGGAGAAGATCACGCAATTGGGCAAGATCTTGGCCAGGGTCGACAGCGTCGCATCGTTGGAAACATAGCCGCTGGTGAACAGCAGGGCGCCCTGCTTGCCATGCAGATCGGCCAGTTCACGTTCCAGCTCGATGTGGAAATGGGTATTGCCGCCGATATTGCGCGTGCCGCCCGAACCGGCGCCCACGTCATGCAGCGCGCCTTCCATGGCGGAAATCACCGCAGGGTGCTGCCCCATCGCCAGGTAGTCATTCGAGCACCAGACGGTGATCGGCTTCGGGCCATTGTGGCCGTGGAAGCAGCGCGCATTGGGGTAAGCGCCCTTGTTGCGCAGAATGTCGATGAATACGCGATAGCGGCCTTCCGAATGAAGCCGGTCAATCGCCTGGTCAAAGATCTGATCGTAGTTCAGCGGACTTGTCCAAACAGCGCCGCAATAATCCACGGCCGATGAGTCCCGCGCGATTTAGGCGATGATCTCTCGGGTTTAAAGCACGGAGTTTGCGAGGGATTCGCAACTAAAACAGTTCTACCCGACTGAGACCAAATTGCCGCAGTGCCGGTTGCAGTGCAGCAATATTGTCCGGCCCGCCGGTGAACAGCGCAAGGTCAGGTTCCTGGCGTGCAAATGACTGGCCCTGCGTCAGAAAGGCGATCCGCCGGGCGATGCCCTGTGCCCCATGGACGAAGGAAACACCAGGCCCCATCGCCTGCTGCAGATCCTGTTCCACCAGCGGGAAATGGGTGCAGGCCAGCACCACCGTATCGATGGCATCACCGCCCGGCTGATCGCGCAGCCCGGCAGCCGCCCGGGCAAAGACCTGCGGATCGACATCCTCCCCGCGCAGCCGGGCTTCGGCTGCCGATACCAGTTCAGGGGCGGCGAAGCGGATCAGCCGCTTGTCAGCCGCGAATTCGGCTTCCAGCCGGTCCACATAGGCTTGCCTTATGGTCGCTGCCGTGCCCAGCAGGCCGATGGTGCCGCTGCGGGTGATCGCTGCGGCAGGCTTGATGGCGGGCACCGTGCCGACGATCGGGATGCGCAGCACATCGCGGACCATGCCCAGCGCAATGGTGGAGGCGGTGTTGCAGGCAATGGTCGCCAGACGCGGGCGGAACCGTTCGGAAAGGCGGCCAAGCAGCCCGGCCACCCGCGCGGCAATTTCGGCCTCGGTCTTCTGGCCATAGGGCAGGCCGGCGGTGTCGGCGGCATAGATGATCGGGGCATCGGGCAGGATGGCACGCAGGGCGGCCAGCACGGTCAGCCCGCCGACGCCGGAATCGAACAACAGGATGGGGGCTGTCGGATCGGGTTCACGATCACTGACTGCGCCGGACAAATTCATTATCGTTCTCAGCCCGAACTTGTGGAAAGCCTGTATATCTTTACAGCGCGGCCTAACGACAAGCACGGCTTTGGGCAATGGAGCGGGGTGGATATGGATTGGGTTAAGGCCTTCGCGCTCGGCTATTTGCTCGGCTCGATTCCCTTTGGCCTGCTGCTGTCGATGGCTGCCGGGCAGGGCGATATCCGCAAGATCGGATCGGGCAATATCGGTGCCACCAATGTGCTGCGCACCGGCAACAAGGGGTTGGCAGCTGCTACCCTGCTGCTCGATCTGGGCAAGGGCCTGCTGCCGGTGCTCCTCGCCTGGAAATGGTTCCCCGAATATGTGCCGATCACGGCCTTTGCGGCGGTTATCGGCCATTGCTTCCCGGTCTGGCTGAAGTTCAAGGGCGGCAAGGGCGTTGCCACCAATGCCGGGGTCAGCTTTGGTCTCGCCTGGCCGATCGGCCTTGCCTATGCGGTGGTCTGGCTTGCCATGCTGGGGCTGGTACGGATCAGCTCGCTTGCCGGCATGAGCGCGGTGGTCGCCGCCGCAGTCGCCGCCGCCTTGCTCGGCTATATGGCTTTCGTTCCCGTGCTCGCGGGGATTGCCGTGCTGGTGATCTGGCTGCATCGCGCCAATGTCAAACGCCTGCTGAACGGCAGCGAACCGCGCATCGGATCGCGGAAATGACAACAGCCGGGCAGGCCCTTTCCCAGGAAGAAGCCTTCGCCCGCATCCAGCTGATCCGATCGCCCAACATTGGCCCGGTCAGCTATGCCCAGTTGCTGCAACGTTTTGGCAGTGCCCGTGCCGCGCTGGATACCCTGCCGGATTTGGCGGGCAAGGGCGGTGGCCGGAAATACAGCCTTGCCGGCAGGGACCAGATCGAACGTGAGGTGGCGGCGGTACGGGCCGCTGGTGCGCGTTATCTGTTTCGCGATTCCCCTGATTATCCGCCGATGCTGGCCCAGCTTGCCTCCGCCCCGCCGGTGCTGACCTGCCGGGGCGATATCACCCTGGCATCGCAGCCCTGCGTCGCCATTGTCGGCGCGCGCAATGCCTCTGCCGCCGCAGTGCGGCTGGCGCGCGATTTCGCCGTCGGGCTGGCGGAGCAGGGCTTTGTCGTTGTGTCCGGCCTGGCGCGAGGGATCGACGGAGCGGCCCATGCCGCATCGCTGCCGCGCACCATCGGCGTGATCGCCAGCGGGATCGACATCGCCTATCCCCCGCAACATGGCGATTTGCAGGAAAGGATCGCGCAGGAAGGTCTGCTGCTGGCCGAACAGCCGCCGGGTACAGAGCCGCGTGGCAGCCATTTCCCCAGCCGCAACCGCATTATCGCTGGCCTGGCTGCCGGTACGCTGGTGGTGGAGGCCGCACCCCGCAGCGGTTCGCTGATCACCGCGCGGCTGGCGGGGGAGGCCGGGCGCGAAGTCATGGCCATTCCCGGCAGCCCGCTCGAACCGCGTAGTCGGGGCTGCAACCAGCTGATCCGCGAAGGGGCCGTGCTGGTGCAGCAGGTGGAGGACGTGACCGAACTGCTCAATGGCTTTGACGGCCGCCCGCGATTGGCGCTGCGCCCATCGGCACAGATGTTCGACCCGGCGCCCCCGGTTTCGGATGATTTGTTTGTCGACGCTGGCCTCACTCCAGAGGCTGGCAGTGACGCAGAAGCCGATCGGGTTGTCTCTCTGCTGACACAGGCGCCTGTCAGCGTGGATGAGCTGGTCCGGCAGAGCGGGGCCGGGGCGGGGGCTGTGCAGATGGCGCTGCTGGAACTGGAAATCGCGGGGCGGCTGGTGCGGCACGCAGGCGGGCGGGTCAGTCTGAACGCCTGACGCTGCAGCGCAGCACTTGTATGTTGCTGAGAATGAGTCACAATAGACCCATTGATCGCAATGAGAGGGGTAAAGAATGGCGAGCAATCCAAAACCGGAACTCACTGTAGGAAGGCTGATTTCCGAAGCGATAGAAACGGCAAAGGGCAGCTCTGAAGTGGTACTGCCCACCATTGGCGGGCTGACCGTTCTGGCGGTGATCGCACAATATCTTGCGTTGAATGGATCGATCGGCCTGGCCGGCTTGATGCAGATTGTTCTGCTGATCGCCGCTGTTGGCGCCAGCTATATCGTGCTGGAAACCATGCTGAAAAAGGCCGGTCTGCAAAGCTACAGCGGGCCCCGGCGCTTTCTTCCCTACCTTGGCCTGACCATTCTGGTGATCCTTGGTGTCATCGCCGGGATGATCCTGTTGATCGTACCGGGCGTTTATCTGGCTGTTCGCTGGTCGCTTGCTCAGGCACGGCTGGTTGCGCGCGGTGATGGCGTCATGGACTCGCTGAAGGCGAGCTGGGATCTGACCAAGGGTTATTCGCTGCGGATTTTCCTGGCGATTCTGGCATTTGGTCTGATCGGGATCGTGATTGGCTTCATTGCCGGCCTGCTGGGCCCGACCAATATCGTCGGCCTGGTGATCAGCCAGCTGGCCAGTTACACGCTCAGCATGATCATGCTCGGCCTGGCGGTGGTGCTGTTCAGCCATATCGATCCGCACGGCAAGAACCTGTCGCAGGTTTTCGAATAAGGCAGGATTAATTGTGGGTGCCGCTTGACGAAGTGGCCGTGTGATCTCCACCCTCACACGCGTACACACGTAAGGGCACCCGCACCGAACATGCAGCTTGTCATTGTTGAATCGCCGGCCAAGGCGAAGACCATCGAGAAATATCTGGGCAAGGACTTCCGCGTCCTGGCGTCCTACGGCCATATCCGCGACCTGCCGCCTAAGGATGGCAGCGTCCGCCCGGATGATGAATTCGCGATGGACTGGGAAGTCTATGCCGACAAGCGCAACAAGGATCAGGTCAAGGCGATCGTTGATGCGGCCAAGACGGCCGATCGTCTGATACTGGCCACTGACCCTGATCGCGAAGGTGAAGCGATCAGCTGGCATGTCCAGGAACTGCTGAAGAACCGCAAGGCTCTGCCCAAGGAGGTGGAGCGGGTTACCTTCAACGCCATCACCAAACAGGCGGTGACCGATGCGATGAAGGCGCCGCGTGCGCTCGATACCGATCTGATCGATGCCTATCTCGCCCGGCGCGCGCTGGATTATCTGTTCGGCTTCACCCTGTCCCCCGTGTTGTGGCGCAAGCTGCCCGGGGCGAAGAGCGCCGGCCGCGTGCAATCGGTGGCGTTGCGGCTGATTGTTGAGCGCGAACGCGAAATCGAAGCTTTCCGGGCGCAGGAATATTGGTCCGTCGTGGCCAAGCTGGTGCAGGATGGCACGGCGTTCGATGCCCGGCTGGTCGCCTTCGACGGCAAGAAGCTGGATAAGCTGGCCCTGGGTGACAAGGGCGCTGCCGACGCGGCTAAGGCGGCGGTGGAAGCAGCACGGTTTACCGTGGAAGAGGTGGAAACCAAGCCACTCAAGCGCAATCCGGCCCCGCCGTTCACCACCTCCACCCTGCAGCAGGAAGCGGCGCGCAAGCTGGGCTTTTCGGCCAGTCACACCATGCGCTGCGCGCAGAATCTCTACGAAGCGGGCGCCATCACCTATATGCGTACCGATGGTGTGCAGATGGATGGCAGCGCGATCAGCGCCTGCCGCCGGGCGATCACCGAACGTTTCGACGGGCATTTCCTGCCGGAAAAGCCGCGCCATTACACCACCAAGGCCAAGAATGCGCAGGAAGCGCATGAGGCGATCCGGCCGACCGATTTCAGCCGCGATCATGCCGGCTCGGGTGATGAGGCGCGCCTTTATGACCTGATCTTCAAGCGGGCCATGGCCAGCCAGATGGCCGCTGCCAGCCTGGAACGCACCACGGTTACCCTGCGCGATCCGACCGGACGGCATGAATTGCGCGCCACCGGCCAGGTGGTCAAATTCGCCGGCTTCCTTGCGGTCTATGAAGAAGGCCGCGACCAGAAGGATGATGATGAGGCCGAAGGGCTGCTGCCGCTGATCCGCAAGGGCGATTCCCCGCACAAGCAGGCGGTGGACGCGACCCAGCACTTCACCCAGCCGCCGCCGCGCTTTGCCGAAGCAAGCCTGGTCAAGCGGATGGAAGAACTGGGTATCGGCCGCCCGTCGACCTATGCCTCCACCATTCAGACGCTGCGCGATCGCGGCTATGTCCGGATGGAGAAAAACCGTTTCTTCGCAGAGGATTCGGGGCGGTTGCTGACCGCATTTCTGGAACGCTTTTTCGACCGTTATGTCGCCTTTGATTTCACCGCCGGCATGGAAGACGAGCTGGACGATGTCTCTGGCGGGCGGGCTGAATGGAAGGCGCTGCTCGAAGCTTTCTGGCGCGATTTCAAGCCCAAGAGCGACGAGGTGATGGAGCGTCAGCCTTCGGAAGTGACCGAGGCGCTGGACGAATTCCTCGATGCCTATCTGTTCCCGGCCAATGCCGATGGCAGCGATCCGCGCCTGTGCCCCAAATGCGGGCAGGGGCGGCTGGCGCTGCGTGGCGGGCGCTTTGGCGCTTTCATCGGGTGTTCGGCATACCCGGAATGCACCTTCCGCCGGAAGTTCGGCCAGCCGGGCGATGATGGCGCAGGCGATGATGTCGCCATGGGTATTGATCCGGTCAGCGGGCTGGAGGTTGAACGCAAGGTCGGTCGTTTCGGCCCCTATATCCAGCTGGGCGAAGGCAAGGATGCCAAGCGCGCATCGATCCCCAAGGATCTGCCCGAGTTCGATCTGGAATGGGCGCTGAAGCTGCTCAGCCTGCCGCGCGAAATTGGCGCGCATCCTGAAAGCGGGCAGATGATTACCGCCAGCATCGGCCGCTATGGTCCCTATCTGGCGCATGACGGGAAATATGCGAAGCTTTCCGGCACGCGGGAGGTGTTCGAGACTGGCATGAACGCGGCCGTGGCGCTGCTGGCAGACGCCGCCAATCGCAAGGGCGGCACAAGGGCCAAGGCGGAGCCGATCAAGACACTGGGGCCCCACCCGGTCAGCGGCGGCGAAATGCGCGTCATGCCCGGCCGCTTCGGCCCTTATGTGACCGATGGCACCACCAATGCGACCATCCCCAAGGATGTCGAACCGGCTGATCTGAGCGAGGAACAGGCAATCGCGCTGATTGATGCGCGCGTGGCCAAGGGACCGCCGGCCAAGAAGAAGGCAGCCAAAAAGCCGGCCGCCAAAAAGGCTCCGGCCAAAAAGGATGCGGCCAAGAAAGCCCCGGCGAAGAAGGCCGCCGCCAAAAAGCCGGCAGCGAAAAAACCTGCCGCGAAGAAGAAGGCAGAGACTGCCGATCCGGAATGATCCGGGCCGGAATCATCCGAGTGGTTCGGTAGTTTGCCATCCCATTCTGCGTCGGGAACCAGTTTCCCGACGCAGCCTGACTACGCCCGGAAAACGAAAGCCTGCGTAGCCAGCTTCTTGCCCTCTGCAATAAGCTTCGCTTGATATTCCCGGCCGGTGGCCGCACATGGCCGGGCGTGTTGCATGAGCGAACAGACGGGCCGTCCGTAGTGGATGGGCCAATCGTGACCAGGCCGGCACCGCTGGAAGCGGTTCTGTCCGATCAGGATGGCCTGCCGACCCCGCGCCGCTGGTGGGCGATCATGGCGATCAGCTTCGGCACCGCCGTGCTGGTGATCGACGGGCAGATCGCCAATGTCGCCCTGCCGACCATCGCGCGCGACCTGGGCGTCACCAATGGTGTCATCACCAATATTGTAACCATCTATCAGTTGGTTCTGGTGATGGTGCTGCTGCCCTTTTCCAGTCTGGGGGACCGGATCGGCCATCGCCGGCTGTATCAATATGGCCAGATGCTGTTCATTCTGGCGTCTGCCCTGTGCCTGTTTGTGCCCAATTTCTGGGCCCTGATGGCACTGCGGGCGCTGCAGGCGCTGGGGGCAGGGATGGCACTCAGCGTGTCGGCGGCGATGGTCCGGCAGATCTATCCCGCGCACAAGCTGGGCACGGGCATGGGCGTCAACAGCGTCATCGTTGCCTCGTCGGGGGCGATCGCGCCCACGCTGGGCGGCTATGTCGTCAGCCATCTCGATTGGCAGTGGGTTTTCGTGGCCCCGGTTCCCTTTGCGATCCTCTCCCTCCTGCTTGGGCGAACCTTGCCAGAGCCGGTGCGGCGCAATGTGCCGGTGCAGTGGATCAGCGGCGGCTGGAGCGCGCTCAGCATGCTGTTGCTGATCGGCGGGGCCCAGCTTGCCACGCATGAGAATTTCCCGATTGGCGCCGCGCTGATGGTTGCGGGGGTGATTTCCATCACCCTGCTGGTCCGGCGTGAAAGGGGCCGCACGGCACCTGTCGTTCCGGTTGATCTGCTGGCCAAACCCGTTCTCGGCCTGTCGGCCCTGGCGGCGATCGCCTGTTTCACGGCCTCAGGCGCCTTGATGCTGTCGCTACCGTTCCGTCTTGAAGACATGGGCTTCCGACCGGATCAGGCCGGTCTGCTGCTGCTGCCATTCCCGCTTACCATGCTGGTGGTGGCACCGCTGTCCGGCTGGTTGTCTGACCGTATTGCGGCCACCAAGCTGGGCGTGACCGGCATGGCGATTGCCATCGGCGGGCTGGTGCTGATGGCGACCATGCCCGATCAACCGGGCGAATTCGCCATCGCCTGGCGCCTCAGCCTGACAGCGGTCGGTTTTGGCCTCTTCTTCGCCCCCAATTCGCGTCTGCTGATCGGCCGCGCCCCGCGCGAAAGGGCCGCGGCTGCGGGCGGGCTGCTGTCCACTTCCCGGCTGCTGGGGCAGACGGTGGCCGCCGTGGTGGTGGGCATTCTGCTGGCCGGCGGGCTGGGCAGCGGGCCGACGCCGCTGATCATTTCCTGCACGCTGGCGGTGGTTGCCGCGTTGTGCAGCCTCGCGCGCTTCCGTTCGATGAAGCAGGATCAGGCGGCCGTGGCGCAGGATTGACTGGCCTTGAACTGCCATAAATCCGTTGAAGTTTCGTAGCTTTGCTACATTGTCCCCTACCTATCGAGCTTTGGCTTCGGAGGATCTCTTGCCCGGCCTGTTACTGATCGCCGCCAGCCTGATCTCTTTCCCAGATTTCAATGTGGATTTGTCCTATGAGCTTGGCAGGCCCCATTCTGCATCTGCATCTCAGCAGTCCGGATCGGCGATGGCATTTGTGGAATTCCTGGTTTCTCCGGACGGACGAATTTACGACTGCAAAGAAAACAGAATTGTCGGTGAACGGGCATTCGGCAATGTCGCCTGCGCCATAATCCAGGCCAAGGGACTTGCTGCCCCAACCGGGCCAGATGGAAAGCCCATGACGGGCAGGATTTCGACAGTCTTCAAACTCGCCAGACTTAAAACCAGTGTGGGCGAAGCAATACGGGATTATGCGCCTGCTCCTGATCTTGAACTGTCGGTTCAGAGCTTGCCGGGTGTTGCCGATGACATTCTTGATGTCCCCCTGCTGCTTGCCGTCGACGCGCAGGGAAAAGTGGCGGATTGTGTGACGCATTCGGATGATGTGCCGCCGCGCTATGTTGAGGTAGCCTGCGGCCCGATGGCCAATTGGAATCTTGTGGTGAAGGACGAAAGCGGCCATCCGGTGCCTTATATTACCCGTGTGAGAGTGCGCTTCGTCAAGGATCTGGCGGCTGTGGTGCAAAATTGATCGCAGAGGATGTCTTGATACTCTGCAGCTGACCGATGATGACCGGCAAAGGCTCCGGATCTGGTCGAAGAGAAGGACAAATGCTCGCACTGCTTTCGACCGCTGCCGGTTTGATGATGATGCCGGAAATGGGCCCCAATCTGACGTGGCACTTGAACGATCTCTATCCTCAACGGGCCGTTCAGAGAGAACAGTCAGGGATTGTTTTGTTTGAATATTCCGTCGCGCCGGATGGTCGGATCTTTGGCTGCAAGGAAACGAAGGTCATAGGCGATCAGGTTTTCAGTGCTCTGGTATGCGATGAAATCATGGGCAAGCGGGTCAGCATCCCGAAGGGCCCAGATGGGCAGCCGATCACGGCACTCGTTTCCAGCTTCGTCAAATTCAGCATTCCCGACACAAAAGACGGCCAATGGGTCAATGGCTTTTACGGAACACCGGATCTGGAACTGTCGGTCCAATCCTTACCCGGCGTTGAAGGCGAATTTCTCGATCTGGGGCTGCTGCTCGGCGTGGATGCTCAGGGCAAGATGACGGACTGCGCGCCGGAAAAGCAGGATGGGGCGCAGGCCGGATTTTTGACCGCCGCCTGTCAGCAACTGACCAGCTGGAACCGTATCCTTCCTGATGCCAATGGCAATCCCGTCCCCTATGTGACCAGGCTCAATGTGCGCTTCTCCAAAGGTCAGGCGGACTGATTACTCTTCGCAATCCGGTCCCTCTTATGACCGGCATAGCCTCCCGCTTTACTGCCCGCCGGCTCTAATGAATGGCCGGCCCGAACAGGGGCGGGACTTGGTATATGATGTTCGCGGGTTTGCTGGCGGCGGGTGTGATTGCTGTACCACCACCGGATGGTGACTGGATTCTCCGCCGGATGCAGGAACTCTACCCCGTCGAAGCGATACGAGGCGGCGTGTCGGGTGCTGTTGATCTTGAGTATATCGTGACGCCGGAAGGCCGGGTGCGGGATTGCACCGTGCGGCAATTCTCCGGCTACAGCGGTTTCGGGGCCATTGCCTGTCATGTGATGAAGCGTCAGAAACTGGTGCCGCCTACTCTCGATGGTCAGCCGATCACGGCCGTGCTTTCCGATATTTTCATGATGGCTTCCGAAGACCGTCGAGGTGTGTCTCCGGTGTTTGGTCCTCCCCCTGCCGATATCGATCTTGTGGTGCGTGATCTGCCGGGCACCGATGAGAAGCAATTCACGCTGTCGATCAATCTGGCGGTGGATGCCAAAGGGCAGCTTCAGCAATGCCATGCGAGCCTCAGTTCTGCTCCGCCAGCACTGGAAGACGTGGCTTGCAGGATGGTCGCCGACTGGGGGCGGGTTGTGACCGACACTGCTGGTCAACCCATTCCCTATATCACCCAGCTTAGGGTGAAGTTCAGCGAGGAAGAGCCTGCCCCTTCCCAGTGATGGGCCGGCACTCCCTGAGTTTGTTGAGCTGTTATGATGTATCATTGCGTCTGATACCGCAGGCGCGTAGGGCGCCCGCATGCCAGCAGATCAGACCGTCGCCATGGTACCCGCCGGGGGCACCAGCAAACGCATCCTTTCGATCGATGCCCTGCGCGGGCTGGTGATCCTGCTGATGCTGGTCGATCACACGCGCGAATTCTTCTTCCTGCATGCCCAGGTCAGCGATCCGATGGATGTGGCGGCAACCAGCCCGGGGCTGTTCTTTTCCCGCATGGCGGCCCATCTCTGCGCCCCGGTGTTTGTGGCGCTGACCGGGCTTGCCACCTGGCTCTATGCCACACCCCGGGGCGGGGCACGGGCGGCATCATCCTTCCTGGTCCGGCGCGGCTTGTTCCTGATCGTGCTGGAATGGACCGTGGTGAACTTCGCCTGGAATTTCGATCTGCTGCCACCGATGGTGTTTCTGCAGGTGATCTGGGCGATCGGCCTTTCCATGCTGGCGCTGGCTGCGCTGGTGCACCTGCCCCGCGCCTTGCTGATCGCTGTGGGGCTGGCGATCGTGCTGGGGCACAATCTGCTCGACCCAGTGCATTTTGCTGCAGGCGAGCCCGGCCATGCCCTGTGGGCGGTGCTGCATGATCGCGGGGTGATTGATATGCCCTGGGGCGGCCAGGTGCGGACGTCCTATCCGCTGTTGCCGTGGATCGGGGTGATCGCGCTCGGTTATGCCATCGGGCCCTGGTTCGCCAAGGGGGCTGATGCTGGCTGGCGCCATCGGGCGCTGGTCGCCACCGGCTTGCTGGCGCTGATCGGCTTCGCGCTGTTGCGGGTGATCAATCTCTATGGCGAACCCACGCCATGGGCGGTGGGGGAAACCGGGCTGCAAACGCTGATGAGCTTCGTCAATGTGACGAAATATCCGCCGTCAGCCGATTTCCTGCTGCTGACGCTGGGGTGTGGCGCGCTGCTGCTGGCCGCGTTTGAGGCTCTGCCGGCGCGATTGGCCAGCATGCTGGCGGTATTCGGATCGGCGCCGTTGTTTTTCTATATCCTCCATCTCTACCTGCTGCATGGGCTCAACCGGCTCTGCGGCCTGATCGCGGGCACGGATGGACTGGTCAGCGTGCCCAATGTTGGCAGCATCTGGTTGCTGTCCGCGCTGGTGGCGGTGCCATGCTGGTTTGCCTGCCACCGCTTTGGCGCGATCAAGCGCCAAAGCGGTGCATGGTGGATGAAGTATCTGTAGTTTTCAGGAAAAGGGGGCGCCTCAGCGCACCCAGTCGAGCCCGATTTCCTCGAAGATCTCTTTGCTCTCGGCCCAGTTTTCTTCGACCTTCACATGCAGATAGAGATGCACGGGCACGCCCAGAATCTCGCTCAGTTCGGCCCGGGCCGCTTCCCCGATCGCCTTGATCTTGGCGCCGCGCTTGCCCAGCACAATGCTCTTCTGGCTGTCGCGCGCGATCACGATCTGCTGGTGGATTTCGACGCTGCCATCCTTGCGGGTGGTGTAAGCTTCGGGGCGCACTGCGCTGTCATAGGGCAGTTCGTCATGCAGCTGGCGATAGAGCTGTTCGCGCGTCACCTCTGCCGCGAGCAGGCGCTCGCTGGCGTCGGACACCTGGTCTTCGGGATAATGCCAGGGGCCTTCGGGCATCAGCCCGGCCAGATGCGCCTTCAATTCAGGCACGCCATCACCGGTCAGCGCGGAAACGAAATAGACATCGGCAAATTCGACCTTGGCCGAAAAATCCTGTGCCAGGGTCAGCAGGGTTTCCTTGCGACCGGTATCGACCTTGTTCAGCACCAGAATCTTGCGTTCCGGCCGGTCCTTCAGATTTTCCAGCAGCGGTTCCAGCTCATGCCTGCGCTGCTTGACCGTATCGACCACCAGCAACACCGCATCGGCGGCAACAGCGCCTTCCCAGGCGGCGCTGACCATGGCCCGGTCGAGCCGGCGCTTGGGTGCGAAGATGCCAGGGGTGTCGGCCAGGATGATCTGCACCGAACCTTCCAGTGCGATGCCGAGCAGGCGCGCGCGCGTCGTCTGCGCCTTGGCGCTGGTGATGGCGACCTTCTGGCCGACCAGCTGGTTCACCAGCGTCGATTTGCCGGCATTGGGGGCGCCGATCACGGCCACAACACCGCAGCGCGGGTTTTCCATCTCACTCATCCGTAACGCTCCATGAACAGGCGGGCCGCAGCTGTTTCGGCTTCCTGCTTGCTGTTGGCGGTGGCTTCGACCGCCCCGACATTGTTGACACTCACCCTGACGGTGAAACGCGATGCGTGATCGGGGCCAGACCGATCAACCAGCGCATATTCAGGCGGTTTGCGCCGGTTGCCGGCGGCCCATTCCTGCAGCGCGCTTTTGGGATGTTTCGACTGGCCCGTCTTGCCCTGCAGCGCGGTCTGCCAGATGGTTAGCACCAGCGTGCGGGTGGCATCAAAACCGCTGGCGATGAAGCTGGCGCCCAGCAGCGCCTCCATCACATCGCCCAGCACATTGTCGCTGTCGGCAGCGCCATCATCGCGGGCCTGTTTGCCCAGGCGAATATGGGCCGGCACACCGATCGTCCGGGCGATCGCGGCGCAGGTCTGGCGGCTGACCAGTGCGTTCAGCCGCTGCGCCAGCTCGCCTTCGGGGCCCTGGTGGCTGCCATGCAGCCAACCGGCGATCGACAGGCCCAGAACCCGGTCACCCAGGAATTCCAGCCTCTGGTAATCGCGCGCTGCGCCCGTGCTGCCATGGGTCAGGGCTTCCAGCCACAACCCGTCATCGTTCACCGCGAAGCCAAGCTTGACCAGCCAATCGCGTGTTTCATTCTCAAGCATGGAATTACTTGTCTTCAAAAGCCTTTTCCGATCCGGCTCCACCGTGCAGCCGTGAACCAGGTCCACGGCTTGATCCATTCGGCCGTACCATCGGTGGAAAAGAACATGAAGCTGGCGCGGCCGGCAACATTTTCGATCGGCACCAGCCCCACGCCCTTCTGGGCTTCGGGCGGGAAACGGCTGTCGAGAGAATCGTCGCGATTGTCACCCATCACGAACAGATGCCCTTCGGGAACGGTAACCAGCTCAGTCGTGTCCTGCGGATAGGTGCCGTAATCCAGCACATTATAGCTTTTGCCGCTGGGCAGGGTTTCGAGGAACTGCGGGTAACGGCAGACGAAGCTGCCATCATCCAGCCGCTGGGTGAACTGCACGCGGTTGCATCCGCCATCGGGTGAAATCGGCAGGTCGAAATCGGCCACCCGCTTCTTGGGAACAGCCTTGCCGTTGATCTGCAGCACACCGGCAACCATCTGCACCTTGTCGCCGGGCAGGCCGATTACGCGCTTCACATAATCAGCCCGGTCCACTGGATGGCGGAAGATGATCACATCGCCCTGATCGGGCACACCGGCCGGAATGCGGCCGTTCCACAGCTTGATGTCGAGCGGCATGGAAGCCTGGGAATAGCCATAGGGCCATTTTGCGGCGAACAGATAATCGCCGACCAGCAAACGCGGCATCATCGATCCGCTGGGAATGACGAAGCTGGTGAAGACGAAGGTCCGGAACAGGACCACCACCACAATCAGCTTGATCAGGAAAACGAAGAAATTGTCTTCTTTCTTTTCCTTCTTCCCCTGGGGGCCGGCCTGTGCACCTGCCGGTTCAACCGCCGGTGCAGTTGAGATGGTATCTGTTTCGGTCATCGCGGCATTCCATGTTGGGCAGGGAAAGGATCGCCACGCAGCGCCCTGGTCGCAAACGCCAACCGGCCGGCCGCAAGGGCAACGGGGCGGGTGGCGCGCACAGAGCGAATCCGGCGACATTTCCGGTTTCCATTCATCGTCGGAGCGCGTAGCCCTTTCCCTTGGTTTCAGGAAGGGGGCCTCTATCAAGGGGCCACAGGGGAGTATCAGCTGCATGAGTGAACAGCGTGCGCAATCTTGGGCGAAGATTTCAGCACAGGCAGGCCGCTCTCTTGCGCAATTGTTTGAAGCTGACCCGGACCGCGTGGTGCGTTTTTCCACTCGTTTCCTGCTGGGCGATGATGATTCCGGTGACGCAGGTGGGATCTGGTTCGACTGGTCCAAGACCCATCTGACCCCGTCCTTGATCAGCGATTTCAATGAACTGGCGGTTGCGTCAGACTTTGATGAAATGCGCCGCAGGCTGTTCGCCGGCGAAGTGGTCAACCCGACCGAAGGTCGCGCGGCCGAACATTCGGCCCTGCGTGGTGTCGGGCGTGATGCCAGCGTGGAGGAGGCTGATGCGCTGCGTTACCGCATGCAGATGCTGGTCGGCGCGATCCATGCCGGAGCGCTGGGTGAAGTGAAACATCTGATCCATATCGGGATTGGTGGATCGGCTTTGGGCCCGGCACTGGCCGTGGATGCGCTGGCGCGCGATCTGTCGCTGGTCGATGTGCATGTGATTTCCAACATCGACGGCGTCGCGCTGGAAGCGGCCTTTGCGGTCTGCGATCCGCAGACGACGCTGATCGCCGTGGCCAGCAAGACCTTCACCACCATCGAAACCATGACCAATGCCGCCAGCGCGCTGAAATGGCTGGCAGACAATGGCGTGTCCGATCCCACCGGTCGCGTGATCGCGCTGACGGCTGCGCCGGAAAAGGCGGTGGAATGGGGTGTCGATGAAACCCGCATCCTGCCCTTCGCGGAAAGCGTGGGCGGGCGTTATTCGCTCTGGTCGTCGATCGGCTTCCCGGTCGCCATCGCGATCGGCTGGGAAGATTTTGAATCCATGCTGGCCGGTGCCGCCGTGGTCGACCGGCATTTCCGCGACAGCGATGGGGATGCCAATCTGCCGCTGCGCGCGGCCTATGCCGATCTTTATTATGCCCGCGTCAAAGGCGCGCAGACCCGTGCGGTCTTTGTCTATGATGAAAGGCTGCGCCTGCTGCCCGACTATCTCCAGCAGCTGGAGATGGAAAGCAATGGCAAGAGCGTGACGGCAGACGGCGCGCCGGTAGACGCGCCCACGGCGCCGATTACCTGGGGCGGGGTGGGCACGGATGCGCAGCATGCGGTGTTCCAGCTGCTGCATCAGGGCACCCATCTGGTGCCGGTCGATTTCATCGCCAGCATTGCGCCGGGCGATGATCTGAATCCCGCGCATCATCGCATCCTGCTGATGAACTGCTTTGCGCAAGGGGCTGCGCTGATGGCCGGCAAGCCCAGCGATGATCCGGCACGCAACTATCCGGGCGATCGGCCGTCCGCGACCATTCTGTGTGATGATCTGGATGCCGCCACGCTGGGCGCGCTGATCGCCTTCCACGAACACCGGACCTTTGCGGCGGCGGTGCTGATGGGGATCAATCCCTTCGATCAGTTCGGCGTGGAACTGGGCAAGGAAATCGCCCGCAAGATTGAGCAGGGCGGGACGAGCTTTGACCCGAGCACCGAACAGCTGCTGCAACTGGCCGGTCTCAACTGAGAAGTGAATTACCCCCGGGGTGCTGCCACCCCGGGGGTTTTAAAACCAGCCCATCGGCTATCTGCTGATCAGCATCAGATCGGTGCGCCGGGCGGAATGCGAATGTCGTACTGCCCGCTGCGCAGCAGGGCCTTCATCGCTTCGGGATTGTTGAGCAGCCCGGCCAGCCACAGATCATGCGCCTTCTGCACGGGATCGCTGGCAGCCGATGCCTGCAGCTTGCGCCCCCATTCAGCCAGTTTTTCCGCCGTGATCGCGGCGGCGGTGGGGGCGAGCGGAGCAGAGGGAGCCACCGGCACGGATCCTGCCACCGGGGCGGCCGTCACCCCATGCAACCGGCGGCCGAGCATGAGCACCAGCCGCGCCTGAACCCGCCGGGCTGCTTCTGCTTCGGCCGCGTTGTTGGTGCTTGCGCCAAAGACCCGGGCAAAGCTGGTTTCGATCATGTCTGCCAGTTTCAGCGCCTCTGCATCGCGTGCAGCGGCTTCGATCAGGCCGTTCATGCGCGCGGGTTCGAACATGGCACCCAGCACGATCTCTGCCGCGACTTCCGCCGCCATTCCGGCATCGAAAGATCGGGTCATCCGGCTGGTGAACAGCTCAATCTCATTCTGCGGGTCAGCCACGCCCGAATTCTGGGCCGCCAGCAGTTTCAGCTGTTCGGTGTTCAACACCAGCTCTGCCGGGGTCAGGCTGTCGAGCAGCACATCCACCGCCGCGCGCTGTTGTGCCAGTGGCACCGGGGTGAAGGCATTTTCCTGCCCATGCCCATTGATGGCATAGCCGTAATCGCCCCCGGCAATCAGCTTGGACGTCGCCTGCGCCTGATAGCGATGGTACAGATAGATCGGCACGATCCGCCGCCGCAGTTCATGGACGGCAACATTCTGCGGCAGATTGGCAAGGCCGAACCGGCCCAGCGCGATCCGTCGTACATCCATGGTGTGGCGCATGGCCGCGATCGGATCGGTGCCATTTACCCAGGGCGCCGCCAGAGAAGCGAGCGTGTCGACCGATCGCCCTTCCGGATGACCGCGATAGATCAGCCGTGCGAAGCCTTCATCCAGCTTGCGCGCGCGGGTGGCGGCATCATCCTGTGTGTAAAGCGCATAGGCGGAAAACATGTCCCATTCGCCCAGACCAACACCATAGGCATCGGTAAAGTCGAGCTGACCATCCCGGATGGTGATCGCCGCCGCAGGATAATCGGTCACCGATGACCGGCCCTGCATGTTGGAGGCGAAGTTATGCTCAAAGCCCAGCACATGGCCCGTTTCATGGGCGACCAGCTGGCGCAGACGAGCGAGGGCCAGTTCCACCGGATCATTGGCGCCGCCGGTTCCGCTGGCGGCGGCGCTGACCAGCCCTTCATACATGATTACATTCTGGCGGGTACGCTGGGATTCGATCAGCACCGCGCCGCGCAGCACTTCGCCGGTGCGCGGATCGGTGGCGGTATGGCCGTAAGACCATCCGCGCGTCAGCAGATGGCTCCAGAAAATCATGTTGTGGCGGGAATCGAAAGGATCAATGCCTTCGGGCAGCAGCTCCACCTGCAGTGCATCGATGAAGCCCATGGCTTCGAACGCCTGTTTCCACCAGCTGGCGCCATCGATCATCGCCTGCTGGATCAGCGGCGGGGCGGTGTTGTCGACATAGAAGATGATCGGGCGCTTCACCCGTGACCGGGCAGCGGCAGGATCGGTCTTTTCCAGCCGGAAACGATGCGCCAGCCGGGTCACCAGCGGCTGCCCCAGCGGGGCGGAATAATCGGTTAGCAGGCTGTCAAACCCGCCCACGCGTGGATCGAACACGCGCGGTTCGTAATTGTCGTCGGGCAGCCGCAGGAAGCTGTGGTGCAGGCGGATGGTCATCGTCGCAGGATCAGGGGTGATCGCGCGGATTTCCCGGCCGGCATTGTCGACATCGAAGGTGACGGTCGCGTCCACTTCGACATTGTCGGCAAAGCTGCGCGCCGATGCCGCTTCTACCAGAGAGAGGGCGGTATTCTGCCGGAACGCACCCTGGCCCGCGCGGTTCAGATATTCGCCCATGCTCCATGCATCGCGGGTCAGGAAACCGGACAGGTCAATGATGATCGATCCGTCGGCCAGCACGCTGACCACTTCGCCAGACCAGACGCTGGAATTGGCAAAGGACTGGGTCGCGCCGGCGCGCTCTGCGGCGGAGGCGGAGCCGGTGAAATCGACGCTTTCATATTGCGCGATCACCCGCTGTCCCGCGCGAATGAAGCGCAGGATGCGGCTGGGGCCGAATTTGCTGCGATCCATCTGCGTCGCGGGGGATCCGGTGCCTTCGCGGATCAGGCTGTGATGCACGACGCGGATCATCACTCCTTCGGCGTCGGGCGGGGGAAGCTGCGCCAGCACACGCCCGCCGGCCCGATCAACCAGCAGCGGGATCAGCCCATCCTGCCGTTCATAGCTTGCAGCTGCGCTGCGCCATGCGGCCGCATCCAGCTGCGCAGCGCTGGCGATAGAGGGGGATGCGATCAGGCTGCTGCCGATGAGCAGACTGGTGATCAGGCAACGGCGCAGGCTTCGCCGATCGGCGATGCGCACAGCGCAGCCGCCGCCAAAAATGCGGAAAGACATGACAGATTTCCCTGAAGAAAGTGGCGCGAGGCTATGAAGCGTTCGACAGACTGTCAACGCGAGCCAAAGAGGTATCCGCTTTCCGAAAACAAAGCGCCTTTGACCGCGAAGATCACGCATGCGCGGGGTGTTTTCATCCGCCGGCCAGCGAAATCCTTCGCGTTTTACATCGCCGGCTGGCGGTGTTTTCTGGCAGGTGAATCGAACAGCGATCCTCTGGCTGCCAATTGCCACAATCAATTGGCCTTGGATCGCAATAGGTCGTATCGATGACAATAATAGAACTGAACAATCCATACGGCGTCAATCGCCGGTGGATGGAGGAGGGCGAACATGAGTGCATGGAAATGGCAGCCGCGCTGGCTGGTTTCGGCCGGGCTGGCCGTGGTTCTTGGTGGAATGTCCGGCAGTGGTCTGGCGCAGCAGGCTTCACCGGATCTGACCGTGATGCCCCCGGTGTCGACCGATTATCAGCCGCAGCGCACCCCTTGGGGTGATCCGGACCTGCGCGGGGTCTGGCCGATCAATGATGTGGCCGAAATGCCGGCCAGCCGGCCTGATCAATATGGCAACCGCTTCTTCAAGACAGAGGAAGAACTGGCCCAGGAACAGGCCCGCGCGACCGAGCTGGAAACCCGCTACGCCAAGGAAGAGGCGGAGGAGACCATCGGTACCGGTCACTGGATCGAATATCTGGCCGGGCAGCGCCGCACATCCATGCTGGTCGAACCGGCCAGCGGCAAATTGCCCGCCTTCACTCCGCAGGCAGACACGCTGTACAAGGCGGGCCGATCCAGCTGGACCCCGAACACGCAGTTCGACTGGGTAACCGATTTCGACAGCTGGGATCGCTGTATCTCTCGCGGTTTCCCGGCCTCCATGCTGCCGTTCCGCTACAACAATGGCATCCGGATCTATCAGGCGCCCGGCTATGTGGTGATCGGGCTGGAAATGCTCGGCACGCGGGTCATTCCGGTGACCAATATGCCGGCCTGGCCGGAAGGCGTGGAAGCCTGGCTCGGCAGCAGCCGTGGCCATTGGGAAGGCAATGTGCTGGTCATCGAAACCGCCAATATCAAAACCGGCGACAGTGCCACGCGGGACATGTTCGCCCGCAATGGTTCACCGCTGAACATGGCCACGCGCGGCATTCCGCCGTGGAACACCATTCCCACCAGCGACAAGGCGCGGGTGGTCGAACGGCTGACCATGGTGGGCGAAAACACCATCACCTATGAAATGAGCTATTCCGATCCTGAGGTGTTTACCGCCCCCTGGACCGTGCGCTTCGACTGGACCCGCGACAGCGAGTATGAATTCTTCGAATATGCCTGCCACGAAGGCAATGTGCAGGTGCGCAACTATATCACAGCATCGCGCGCCGGCCGTCTAGATACGCTGAGCGCAGAAGAGGCGGCTGGCGAAAGCGGTCATTGATGGTCACTGCCCACGGCGCTGGTTAGGCGTCCGTGGGCAGGCATCGATGGGGCCAGTGGAACTGGCAGGTCAGTAACGCTCCAGCTTCAGCTCCGTGTCGTAACCGCCCCGCGCCAGTTCCAACTGGGCTGCCATCGCCTGGGCGTGGGCTACGCCGGGGCTTTCGGCGCCTTCTTCATATCGATCCGGTTCGTGCCGGATGTTCCAGATGAAGTTCCACAGATCATCGCGCGTGCGCCAGCCAGAATGCATGCCCGCCAGCACCGACTGAAACTCGCCTTCGCTCATCACGCCGCTGCCGTGGCGGGCGATCAGCCCTTCGGCCCAGGCCACAGCGATCGGATTGACCGTTGAAAGGTCAACATCCTCCGGTGAAATGGCGAACAGATCAGCCGCCTCGAGCACGGCACGGGCTTCGTCAAAACGGGCCTGAGCGTTCAATATGCGGGCATAGGACAGGGTGAACCAGGGGCGGGGGGTATCCTTCCGGCGTTCGGGGAAGGCCAGCAGCGCGGCGCGGAAACGGTCTTCCACCGTGCCATCATATCGGGCGTCGCTTCGCCCGTCGAAATGGTTCGCCAGCTGAAACTGGCTGACGAATTGGGCATAGCTGCCGGTCAGCCGGTTGTTCCACACCAGATGGATCAGCGCATGCAGCGTTTCGGTGTAGGCGCGGTTTTCATAATGGTTCTGCAGATACATCCGGTCGGCCCATTCTGCACGGGTCAGCTGTTCGCCCAGCTGCGGATCATCGGGGGTAACCAGCCGCCACTGCCAGTCGCTGCCACGGCGCCACAGGCCGGGTTCCAGCCGGGCGTTCTGGACGAAGAACAGCAGGAACAGCAGCAGCCGGCTTTCCAGCCATTTGCGCCGTTTGGCGAAGGCGGCATTGCCCAGTTTCCTGTCCGGATCGATCAGTTCGCGAATATCGCGGGATACATTGCCCGTGCCGAAGGGACGCTTGGGATCAATTCCGCCGGCGCGGCGGCTGGCATTGTTCCACAGGGTGATTTCGTCGGGTTCTGCCTGCCAGGCGATGTCGGTTCCGCTCAGCAGCAATTGCACGATTTCGGGCGCCGGAGTGCCATCCAGCGCAAAATGATCGTCCGGCGTGGCACGGCCATAGGGATTGCGGATCAGGCCTTCGGTTGCATCGAGGGTGGCCGCATCCATGAACACCTCCAGCGCGGCAAACAGCCCCGGATCGCTGGTATCATCCATTTCGAAGAAGCTGTCATCCGCCAGCGCGGCGGCACCGGATTCGGCTGTTTCCCAGATCACCGCCAAGTCGCGGATCTGGGCGAGATGATCGGCTGTGATGTCTGTCAGGCTGCGTTCTTCATCCAGACTGCGCCATGTCCATAAGCCGGTCTGTTCCGTCATGCCTTGCCCGATCCGATCCCGAATGCTGTTTTCGCAGAAATCCTAGATGCCGGGTCCGGCAAGGCAACGGGTGCTCACGCCGTCCGACCCGTGCATGGGGGCACTGGCCGCACGGAGTGAAGGTTGACCATCAATAGGCGGCGGTGAAGCGCGCCCGGCTGTGATTATGCTGTTCCAGTTCATCGACCATGGCGATGGCGTAATCGGCAAAGCTGATCTTGCTGTTGCCTTCATCGTCGGTGATCAGATTGTCGGTATCGGTCCGGAATGTGCCGACCCGCGGCCCTTCGAAAATGAAGGCGGCGGGGGAAAAGAAGGTCCAGTCGACATCTGTCACCGGCTTCAGATCGGTCAGGAAATTGATCCCGCCCATGGCTGCTGGCTTCCAGTCTGCCGGGAATTCCGGGGAATCGATCAGCCGTTCGCCTGCGGCATTCTTCAGACTGGCCGCGCCGCCGGTCACCAGTAGGCGCTCAACCCCTGCTTCGCGCAGGGCGGTCAGGATCTGACCGGCCGAGACATCGAAATGCAGCGCGCTGATCACGGCATCATGGCCGGCGACCAGCTTGGCGAGCGCGGCCGTGTCCGAAGCATCGCCGGCAACCGCCGTGATGCCGTCACCAGCGGGAATCTTTTCCGGATTGCGCGCGATTCCGGTAACCACATGGCCGCGTGCAGCCGCTTCCTTCGAAATTTCCGATCCTGCCCGGCCGCTTGCTCCCAAAACTGCAATTTTCACGTTCAACACTCCCTTGTGGTTTCCACTGGATACCAGGTGCGCTATAGAAACCATCCATGCAAGACGGTACTTTGATCTCACCTGGGCACTTTGAGGAAACCGCTGCCCTGAAAACCAGTCGGGCGCTCTCCGCTTCGCGCGGAGATGTCTATGCGGCGGCTTGCCCCACGCGGCATCTGCTGGACCGGATTGGCGATAAGTGGAGCGTGCTGACGCTCACCCTGCTGGGGGATGAAACCATGCGCTTCAACGAACTGAAGCGGCGCATCGCGGGTGTGTCCCAGAAAATGCTCAGCCAGACCCTGCGGACGCTGGAACGCGACGGGCTGGTATTTCGCCATGCGCAGGCGACGGTTCCGGTGACGGTCACTTACAGCATCACCCCGCTGGGGCGCGAATTGCTGGGGGCAATGGAACAACTGATCGACTGGGCCGAAACCCGCATGGCCGATGTTTCAGCGGCGCAGCGCGATTATGATCGGCGTGACGTGGCGATGTAACGGGCGTCAGCAGATTGCCGGAATCCGCGCGGTTCTTCAGGCAGGGTCGGTCAGCAGTCCGGCGATCATCAGCACGGCAATGGTCAGCCCCGCCAGTGGTACGATGCCCAGCACGATGGAACTGGTGCGGATCCAGGGGCGATCCCGCGAGACTATTCCCCAGTAGAGCAGATAACAGCCGGCCAGCACCGGGGCGAGGATCCGGGACCAGAGCATGCGGCCGGGATCGCCGCTGATCAGCATGGGCGCCAACGCGATGGCCAGGGAAACCATGGCGATCGCCACGGCCAACAGGCGTTTCCACTGACTGTCGCGGGACAGGGCTGCGCGGATCAGCAGCAGCATGGCACACAGCACACAGAGCAGCAGCATCGCGGAAAGATCCTGTTCTAGCGTCCAAAACTCCCAAGGCGGACTATGAACACTTCCGGCGGCGTCGGCCAATCTGTTTTGCGCGATGGTTGCCATCGGGGCGCGTGACTGGGGGAATATTGACTTTTGCGCATTTCGCGCACATAGGGCGCGGCAGCGAAGCGCCTTGGCAGCGTGAATAGGCGGATATCCGCCCCGGCCGCGCTTCGATGTTTTTTCCAGAGCTTCCCTTTTCACGCGGGTCGTTCCTAACCCCGCGAACCTGCGCGCCGGTTGGGCTGCGCGGGCTATCGCTGATTGCGAGTAACCCTTTATGTCATTCGAAACACTCGGCCTGTCGCACGCCGTTCTCCAGGCGCTTGAGCTCAAGGGCTATGACAAGCCTTCGCCCATCCAGGAACAGTCGATCCCCACCGTGCTGCAGGGTCGCGATCTGCTCGGCATTGCGCAGACCGGCACCGGCAAGACCGCGGCTTTCATGCTGCCGTCGATTGATCGTCTGGTTGCTGCGGACAAGCGCCCCAAGCCGCGCTGCTGCCGCATGCTGGTGCTCGCGCCGACGCGCGAACTGGCGGGCCAGATTGCAAAGAGCGCCAGCGAATATGCGCAGTTCGTTCACCTGAAGGTGGCGACCGTGTTTGGCGGCACCTCCGTCAACCGCAACCGTCAGGAACTGGCGCGCGGCGTCGATATCCTGATCGCCACGCCGGGCCGGCTGGTCGATCTGACCGACCAGAATGCGCTGGACCTGTCGCAGGTCGAAGTGCTGGTGCTGGATGAAGCCGACCAGATGCTCGATCTGGGCTTTATCCATGCGCTGCGTCAGATCGTTCGCATGCTGCCGCGTCAGCGCCAGACGCTGTTCTTTTCTGCGACCATGCCCAATTCGATCAAGCAGCTGGCCGGCCAGTATCTGACCGATCCGGCACAGGTGTCGGTTGCGCCTGCATCGACCACCGCTGAACGGGTGGAACAATATGTCGTCTATTTGAACCAGCAGGAAAAGCAGGCTCTGCTGACGATCGTGTTGCGCGATGGCTTCTCCGCCGGTGAAATGGATCGCGTGCTGGTGTTTACCCGCACCAAGCACGGCGCCGATCGTGTTGTGCGCAAGCTGGCGCAAACCAACATCGTTGCTGCGGCAATCCACGGTAACAAGAGCCAGCCGCAGCGTGAAAAGGCGCTTGATGCCTTCCGCGCCGGGCAGATCAAGGTGCTGGTTGCCACCGATATTGCTGCGCGCGGTATCGACATTCCCGGCGTCAGCCACGTCATCAACTTCGAACTTCCCAATGTGCCGGAACAATATGTTCACCGCATCGGCCGCACCGCGCGCGCCGGCGCCGATGGCATCGCAGTCTCTTTCTGCGCACAGGATGAGAAGGAATATCTGCGCGATATTCAGCGTCTGACCAAGGTCACGCTGGAGCAGGTGCCTCTGCCGGAAAGCTTCAATGCCGAAGTGAGCCGTATCAATGCGCTGACCCCGCCGGCTGACCGGCGTGAAGAGGCACGCCGCGATGCGCAGGCGATGGAACGGCAGAACCGTGGCCCGCGTGCACCGCGCGCCATTGTTCAGGCCAAGCGCCATGGTGGCGGCAATGCCGGCCCGGGCGGCAAGTCTGCTGGTGGCAATCGCGGTGGCGGTGCCGGCGGTCGCAGCGGCGGCCAGGGCCAGCCGCGCCAGGAAGGTGGCCGGGCAACCGGCAATGCAGGTGGTCATTCCCACGGCGGCCAGCAGGGCAAGCCGCGTCAGGATGGCGCTCGTTCGGGGCAGGGCGGACGTCCTGCGCATGCCGGCCATGGCGGCGGCAATGGTGGTGGACAGGGCCGGCCCGGCGGCCAGCGCAATCGTCGCCGTTCGGGTGGCGGCCAGGGCGGCGGCGGTGCCCCGCGCGGCTGATCATCGGCCGAAGCTGATTATGAAATGCAAGGAACGGGGGCAGGAAACTGCCCCCGTTTGCTTTTGCGCTTATGCCTGCCACACCGGCCGTTCGGCGCGGCGGCCGAGCGGAAAGCGATAGGACAGATCGGACTGATCCTGCCGGGAAGGGCCGCTTGGCGGCACCGGGGCCCAGCGTGCCGGATTATCGGATGTGTCATCATCCGCCCCGCGATAGAGCGCGGCCAGCCGTTCCGGCGTCAGGCCATCGCCGGCGTTGCGACCGCTCAGGGTGAAGGACATTTCCGGCATATATTCGCGAATGAAAATTCGCCATTCGGGCCCGGTTCCATCCGGATCGCGCCGTTCGAACTGCTGCAGATAGCGTCCGCTGGAAAGCAGGGTTTCGCCGCTGTGACGCTGCAGCATGACCAGGCAATAATGTTCAGCCACGGCCACATCACCTTCGATGCGGATGGCATGGGTCGTGGTGTGGTGCTGATGGTTGCGATAGGCCGCATCATGGTGTGGATTGGCCCAGGCCAGAAAATCCTCCAGCCCGCCAGCGAAGATATTGGTGTAGGCGATTTCGGCGTCGGGCCAGAAGGTGGAACGCATCAGTTCCACATCATGCCGGTCCACCCCGCGTGTGTAGCGCGCCATGCAATCGACGATTTCCGTCCGATCCAGCAATCGGGCGATCCTTTGATCCATATCCTGTCCCTTCCATGTTTTGGCTGATGGTGGCGGGCGGTTGGCAATCGCGCAAGCGGGCGCCATATGCTGGCTGCATCTGGACGAGGAAGCACAGCATGGCCGAATTCGATTACGACCTTTTCACCATTGGCGCCGGTTCGGGCGGCGTGCGCGCCAGCCGTGTGGCGGCCGCTTATGGCGCGAAGGTTGCCGTGGCAGAGGAATATCGGGTCGGCGGCACCTGCGTGATCCGCGGATGCGTGCCCAAGAAGATGCTGTTCTATGGCGCCCAGTTTGCAGAAGATCTGGAAGACGCGAAGAATTTTGGCTGGACCATCAATGGCGCCAGCTTTGACTGGAACGTGCTGCGCGACAATGTGCTGAAGGATGTGGACCGGCTGAACGGGCTCTACACCCAGACCCTCGACAACAATAAGGTCGAAATCATCCGCCAGCGGGCCACCATCACCGGGCCCAATGAAGTGACCCTGGCCGATGGCAGCAAGCTGACCGCGCGCTACATTCTCGTGGCGGTTGGCGGGCGCCCGCATGTGCCCGATTTCCCGGGCAGCGATCTGGGCATCACCAGCAATGAGGCGTTCCATCTGGAAACCCTGCCGCAGCGTGTGCTGATCGCCGGTGGCGGCTACATCGCCAATGAATTCGCCGGGATTTTCCATGAATTCGGATCGCAGGTGACCATCGTCAACCGGTCCGATGTGCTGCTGCGCGGTTATGATGAATCGCTGCGCGATCGCCTGCTGCAGATCAGCACGGTCAAGGGCATCCAGTTCCGTTTCAACGCGGATTTCAAATCGATCACAAAACAGGATGATGGCAGCCTGCTGGTGTCGATGAGCAATCATGATGACATCGTGGTTGATGCGGTGCTGTTCGCCACCGGTCGCGTGCCCAATGTGGAAGGTCTCGGCCTCGACAGTGTTGGCATCGCCCAGGGCAAGCGCGGTGAAATCCTGGTCGATGAATTCAACAAGACCAATGTCGACAGCATCTATGCCGTCGGCGATGTGACCGACCGCATCCAGCTGACACCGGTGGCCATCCGCGAAGGTCAGGCCTTTGCCGACACCGTGTTTGGCAACAAGCCGAGTAAGGTCGATTATGATTGCGTGGCGAGTGCGGTGTTCAGCCATCCGCCGATCGCGGCCGTTGGTCTGACGGAGAGCGAGGCCCGCAACAAGCTGGGCGCCGTACGCGTCTATCAGTCTGACTTCCGCCCGATGAAGAATGTGCTGGCCGGTCGCAACGAACGCAGCCTGTACAAGATCGTTTGCGATGAATCGACCGATCGGATCGTCGGCATTCACCTGATCGGCCCGGATGCGCCCGAAGTGCTGCAGGCGGCGGCCATTGCGGTGAAGGCCGGGCTGACCAAGGCGGATTTCGACGCCACCGTCGCCATCCACCCGACCATGGCCGAAGAACTGGTGCTGATGAAATGATGGCAGGGGCGGTGTGCTGATGATCCGGCGCATCGCCTGTCGCCGCTGACCCATGCGGACCACATTGGGCATCTGCCGCAAGAAAGCGCGCTATGGGACGGAGGATGAAGCCTGGGCGGTGATCCACAAGGCAGACATCGTCCTGCGCCCCTATCGCTGCAGCCTGTGCCATCAGTTTCATCTGACCAGCCGGACCAAGGGCATGCGGGTCCGGCGGCCGCCATCCGATATTGCGGCCGATATTCCGCCCGGCAATTGATTGGCGGCGGCGCGCAGGGCTGATGCTGCATCGCCGCCCCTGATTTTCCCCAAACATGGGAATGGCGCGCGGGACTGAATAGTTTATTCCTCCACCACTACGGTCGCAGAACCAGCGGGGAGAATGCATGTCCGCCAATATCGCAGAACTCGAACGTCGCCGTGCCGCCGCCAGGCTTGGCGGCGGGCAGGCACGCATTGATGCACAGCATGCCAAGGGCAAGCTGACCGCGCGCGAACGGATCGATGTGCTGCTCGATGAAGGGTCGTTCGAAGGATACGACATGTTCGTCGAACACAATTGCACCGATTTTGGTATGGCGGACAAAACCATTCCGGGGGACGGGGTGGTCACCGGCAGCGGCACCATCAATGGCCGGCTGGTCTTTGTATTCAGCCAGGATTTCACCGTGTTCGGTGGCAGCCTGTCCGAACGTCACGCGCAGAAGATCTGCAAGATCATGGATATGGCGATGAAGGTGGGGGCACCCGTCATCGGACTGAATGACAGCGGCGGCGCGCGCATCCAGGAAGGGGTGGCGAGCCTTGCCGGTTATGCAGAGGTGTTCCAGCGCAATGTGCTGGCGAGCGGGGTGATCCCGCAACTCAGCCTGATCATGGGGCCCTGTGCCGGTGGTGCGGTCTATTCCCCGGCGATGACCGACTTCATCTTCATGGTGAAGGATTCATCCTACATGTTCGTCACCGGCCCGGAAGTGGTGAAAACGGTCACCAATGAAGTGGTTACGCAGGAAGAACTGGGCGGGGCGGTAACCCATACCACCCGCACCGGTGTGGCCGATCTGGCGCTGGACAATGATATCGAAGCACTGCTCGCGGCGCGAGAATTCATCAGCTTCCTGCCGGCCAGCAACCGCTCCGGCGTGCCGGAAATCCCCAGCGACGATCCATGGGATCGTGCGGAGCCAAGCCTGGATACGCTGATCCCCGCCAATGCGAACCAGCCCTATGACATGCACGAACTGGTGCGGAAGATCCTTGATGAAGGGGATTTCTTCGAAGTGCAGCCCGCCCATGGCGCCAATATCATCTGCGGTTTCGGCCGGGTGGAAGGGCGTACGGTCGGGGTTGTCGCCAATCAGCCGATGGTGCTGGCCGGCGTGCTGGACATCAATGCCAGCCGCAAGGCGGCGCGCTTTGTCCGTTTCTGCGATGCCTTCTGCATTCCGATCCTGACCTTTGTCGATGTTCCCGGTTTCCTGCCGGGTACGGCACAAGAACATGGCGGGATCATCAAACATGGCGCCAAGCTGCTGTTTGCCTATGCCGAAGCAACCGTGCCCAAGATCACCGTGATCACCCGCAAGGCCTATGGTGGCGCCTATGATGTGATGTCATCAAAGCATCTGCGCGGTGATTTCAACTATGCTTGGCCGACGGCAGAGATCGCGGTGATGGGCGCCAAGGGCGCGGTGGAGATCATCTTCCGGGGCTTGTCGCCCGAAGAGATCGCCGAAAAGACCCGCGAATATGAAGACCGCTTCGCCAATCCGTTTGTGGCGGCGCAGCGCGGTTACATTGATGAGGTGATCATGCCGCGCGCAACCCGCCAGCGGATCGCTCTCGGGTTGCGCAAATTGCGGCACAAGCAGTTGGAAAACCCCTGGAAGAAGCACGACAATCTGCCGCTGTGACGGTCATCTGACCGCCACAGGGCAGGGCTTGCTTACCCTCGCGCGCTGCGCTGGCGGAATTGCGGCGGACTGAGCGTGTAGAACGGGATCACCGGCATCCGGGCATCCTGCGGCGGGATGTCGCGCTTGTGGCCCATAGGTGTCTGGGTCAGTTGTGAAAGGGTCAGCTGCGACAGTGTCAATTGGGGCAGGCCGCACAGTTCAGCCGCTTCCACGATCTGGGGCAGCGGATCATCGCAGCGCAACTCCCCCACGACCAGCGGCAGGGCCACGGCGGTATCGCGCCGGGCCAGCCCGAAAATCGCTTCTGCGCGAACGGCCTGATCGCTGTCGGCCGCTGCACGCTGCAGGGCCTCACGCACTGCCGGGGTGTCGATCGCATCCTGCGCCAGCAGATAAACCGCCCATTCCCGATTCGTCGTGTCCTGATCGCCGGTGGCGAAGATCAGCAGCCGCAGGTTCTCTTCGGCAGCCAAATCATCCGAAAGCGGAACCTTTTCCGCTATCGCATCCAGCAGAAATGGCGATGATGGGAGATATCGATCAGTCATATCCAAAAGCTCGCACAGCAAGATATGGTCGTGCAAGCGCGGAAATCCGTCGCTTTCGACCACCCGTGCGCGTTTTCCGACAGCTTTCAGGCGGTTTTCAGTTCCTCGTCCAGGAAGGCGGCGATGTCGTCCAGCGCCACATGTTTGTCCAGGAAAGCTTCCCCGATACCGCGCAGCAGCACGAAGGGCAGGGTTCCCGAATCCATCTTCTTGTCATGCAGCATGTGATCGGCCAGCCCGCGCCCATCCGCCTGCATGCCGAGCGCGGCGATGCTGGTCGGCAGGCCTGATGCGCCGATGGCTGAAGACACGCGGCTGGCATCGTCCGCACTGATATAGCCGCGCCGGGCGGAATAGCGGGCGGCCAGCACCATGCCCAGGGCGACGCCTTCGCCATGCAGCAGGCGATCCGAAAAGCCGGTTTCCGCTTCCAGCGCATGGCCGAAGGTATGGCCGAGATTGAGCAGCGCGCGTGCGCCGGTGGTTTCCCGCTCATCCTCGGCAACAATGCGTGCTTTGGCCTCAACGCTTTGCGTTACGGCGTAATCCTGCGCCGCCTTGTCACCGCTCATGACTTTGGGGCCGTCGGTTTCGCACCAGTCGAAGAAAGCGCGGTCGCCAAGGATGCCATATTTGATCACCTCGGCGTAACCGGCGCGGGTTTCCCGGATCGGCAGTGTGTCCAGCGTGGCCAGATCTGCCAGCACGAGGCCGGGCTGGTGGAAGGCGCCGACAAGGTTCTTGCCCGCGCTGGTGTTGATCGCCGTCTTTCCGCCAACCGAAGAATCAACCTGTGCCAGCAAAGTGGTGGGCAATTGCACGAAGCCGCAGCCGCGCTTCATGATGGAGGCGGCAAATCCGGTCAGATCGCCGATCACGCCACCGCCCAGCGCCAGAATGTGGTCGCCGCGCTCCACCTCTTCGGCCAGCAGCCAGTCCATCACCTGTTCCAGCACGCGCCAGCTTTTGGCGCCTTCGCCCGGATCAAGCACCAGCCAGCGCGGTTCGCGCCCGGCTGCTTCCAGAGAAGTTGCCACGGTGTCGCGCCACAACCTGGCGACGTTCGAATCGGTCACGATCGGCACGCGCTGCTTGCGCAGCAGTCCGCCGCACTGTCCGGCGACATCGGCCAGCAATCCGCTGCCAACGCGCACTTCATAGGAACGACCGGCGAGGGCGACAGGGATTACAGCCATTGGTCTAGCGCTTTCAGAATCTGGTTGATCGTATCGGTGTGGGGGCCGGTGTGGCTGGTGATATGCAGCGGCGCCAGGGCATAGGCGCCGTCGCGTTCGGCCTTCAGCCGGGTAAGAATCTCATGCGGATCGCCATTGCGCAGCAGCGGGCGGGTATCCTTGCGGCCGACCCGTTCAACCAGGGTGGCCACATCGCTGTCCAGCCAGGCGGCAATGCCCTTGGTCAGAATCAGTTCGCGGGTTTCCGCCTGCATGAAGGCACCGCCGCCGGTGGCAATCACACAGGGGCCATCATCCAGCATGCGGGCGATCACCCGCCGTTCGCCATCACGGAAATGGGCTTCGCCAAAGCGTTCGAACACTTCGGAAATGGTCATTTGCGCGGCTTCTTCGATGGCTTCGTCAGCATCGATGAAGGGCAGATCGAGCAGATGGCCAAGCTTGCGGCCGATGGTGGATTTGCCCACGCCCATCATCCCGATGAGCACGAGGGGCCGATCCAGCCTGGCTGCGATGGCCCGGATCTGGTCATCGTCGGGGAGGTGAGGTGTGTTGGTCATTGCCGCATGCGCTATACTTGCGCTAACCGCCCGTGCAAGTTCGTGAGGAATTGCAATTGGTGGCAATGCGCCTGGGAAAGATCTGGTCTGGACTTCTGGCCGTGTTGATCGTGCTGTTGCTGTTCGCCTGGTATGATGGCGGGCGGGAACAGCAACGGCTGATTGAACAGCCGGTGGAATTGCCGGGGAGCAACCGATGAGACGTGCCATTCTGCTGGCCGGCGCTGCGCTGGCATTTACCTCCACCTTCGCGCTGGCCGCCCCCGAATCCCTGCTGCCACCCAGCTTTGACAACCCGGCGCCTGCCCCGGCACCGGCGCCACGACCTTCTGCGGCACGTCCTGCTCCAACGGCTCCCACACAGCGGCCTGCGCCTGCTGCCAGCGGGCCTGCCGTTGCTGCTCCGGTGGTAAGCCCGGCGCCGATTCCCGGTGCCGGCCTGTCGGTGCCGGTTGCGCCGCCGACTGTCGCCTCGGGTGTAACGCTGCCGTCAAGCTTCCCCAGCCTGCGCGAACTGGAAGCGATGGATCCCGATGAAGTGGACGAATTGCTGGGGCTGAAGCCCAAATTCGATATTCCGCCCGCCGCGCGACGTTCGATGAGCCAGGTCGGTGTGATCAATGCCCAGGAAGGCGGATTTTCCGCCCGTTCGCTGGCTGGTCAGCCCGAAGAACTGGTGCGCAAGGCCATGGCCGGTACACGCGGACCGCTGGTTTCGCGCTGGGGGCATATGCTGCTGCGGCGGGTGCTGGCGAGCCGACTGGATGCGCCGGTTGGTGCCAATCCCGCTGATTTCGCGGCCGAACGTGCGGCACTGTTGAACCGCATGGGCGAAGCCCAGGTTGCGCGGGCACTGGTGCAGGATGTCGATTCGGCCAATTACACCCTGCCGCTGACCAATGCGGCCTTCGCATCCTATTTTGCCACCGGTGACATTCTGGGCCTGTGCCCGGTCATGCGATTGAAGGCGACGCAGCGGAATGATGCGCAGTGGGAAATGCTGCAGGCGATATGCCTGGCGCATGAAGGCAATGCCTCCCGCTCCGAAACCCAGCTTCGCCGGGCGCAGCGCAGCGGTGGTGCGGCTGGCATCGATTCGCTGCTGGCCCAGCGTTATGCCGGCGCTGCCAGCCAGGGGCGGCGTGCGGTCACCATCGAATGGGGCAATGTCGACGAGCTGACCCCCTGGCGTTTTGGTCTTGCCCGATCGCTGGGTGTCGAAATTCCGGCGGAACTGCGCAATGCGGCCGATCCGTCCTTTGATCTGTCCGATGTGCTGATCCCGGCAACGCCGCTGCAACAGCGGGTTACCTCATCCGATCGCGCGGGTGCGCGCGGCGTTTTGTCTGCATCGGCCATGGTCGATCTTTATTCTCAGCTTTGGGCCGCGCCGGAAATCACCGGCGATCTGCGCGAACGGGCCCGCCTGTTGCGCCAGGCCTATACCGGCAATGATTCTTCCGCCCGCCTGTCTGCCATGCGCAGCCTGTGGGGAGATCAGCCCGCCTACGGACGGCAGGTGCTGACCGCCTATGCCGCCGCGCGCGTGCCGGTGAGCGAGGATCTGGTTGATGACGCCGCGGACCTGGTCGCATCCATGTTGTCCGCCGGGCTTGATCGCAACGCCCTGCGCTGGGGCAGCATCGTTGGCGAAGGCAGCCAGGGCTGGGCCTTGCTTGCACTGGCCCAGCCGCAGCGGAACGGCAGCATCGGTTCGGGTGCCTTTGGCAGTTTCGTCGATAGTGACGACAGCGAAGAACAGCGCAAATCGCGCTTCCTGCTGGCCGGGCTGGCCGGGCTCGGGCGCCTCGATGATGGCGCTGTGTCCAGTTATTCCAGTCAGCTGGGCGTGGATCTGGATCGCGAAAGCGTCTGGAGCCAACGGATCGATCGGGCTGCCGAACTCAACAATCCGGCGCTGGTTGCTCTGCTTGCCGGCGTGGGCATGCAAGGAACAGGTTGGGACAAGATGAGCGCGCGCCATCTGTTCCATATCGTGCGCGCGCTGCGCATGGTCGGGCTGGAAGCCGATGCCCGGATGATCGCGGCCGAAGCCGTCGCCCGGGGGTAAGGCGTCGTTCTTGACGGGAGCGGGTGATGAGCGCTGCCATTGAAGCGTTTTTGGCGATGCTTGCCGCCGAACGCGGCGCGGCGGTGAACACGCTGGCTGCCTATCGCCGCGATCTGGAAGCGACAGCGGATCAATTGGGCGATCTTGCCAAGGTCGACCGCGATGCCCTGGCGCAATTGGGCGGTAACTGGGCCAGCTTTTCCCCCGCGACAGTGGCGCGCAAGGCATCCGCCCTGCGGCAGTTCTTTGCCTTCGCTCAGGATGAGGGCTGGCGCGCGGATGATCCCTCCGCCGCGCTGCCGCGCCCGGCGTCCCGGCGGCCACTGCCAAAGATATTGACCCATGCGCAAATAGGCGCGCTGTTCGACTGCGCGGAACAGGAAGCGGCAGGCGGCAGGCCCGAAGCTGTGCGGTTGCTGGCCTTGATCGAGCTTCTCTATGGATCAGGCCTGCGGGCCAGCGAACTGGTTGCCTTGCCTTTGGCTTCTATCCCACGTGATGCCCCGCTGCTGACGCTGACGGGTAAGGGGGGGCAGCAGCGAATGGTGCCAATTTCCCATCGAGCCGGTCAGGTTTTGTCCCGTTGGGTCCCCTTAAGGGGTGTCGAAAGTCGTTATTTGTTCCCGTCGCGCGGCAAGCATCTGACGCGAATCCGGCTGTTCCAGCTGGTCCGGGAACTGGCGGGGAGGGCGGGAATCAATCCCAGTTTGGTCAGCCCGCATGTGCTGCGCCATGCCTTCGCCACCCATCTGCTCGAAGGCGGAGCAGATCTGCGGGTGTTGCAGACCCTGCTGGGCCATGCCGATATTTCGACTACGCAGATATATACCCATGTCGATGCCGCGCGGCTTGTTGCGCTGGTGAATGAACGGCATCCCCTTGCAGCCGGCGGTCAGGGCGTTTAGCGCGTCACGATGATTTCATACCTCGAATTCGAGAAGCCGGTCGCCGAACTGCAAACACGGATCGCCGAGCTCCGCGCTGCGTCCCAGGGGGACGATGTCGATATTTCTGCAGAATTGCAGCGGCTGGAGGCGAAAAGCGCCGAACTGCTGGTCACGACCTATGCGTCGCTGACGCCCTGGCAGAAGACGCAGGTGGCGCGCCATCCGTCGCGCCCGCATTTCCGCGACTATGTCGCCAAAATGTTCAGCGATTTCATGCCGCTGGGCGGTGATCGCCTCTATGGTGATGATGAAGCGATCATGGGCGGTTTTGCTACCATCAATGGTCGCAAGGTCATGCTGATCGGCCATGAAAAGGGCCATGATACGCAGAGCCGGCTGCGCCATAACTTCGGTATGGGCAAGCCGGAAGGCTATCGCAAGGCGATCCGGCTGATGGAAATGGCCGGGCGTTTTGGCCTGCCGGTGGTGACTTTGGTCGACACATCTGGCGCTTTCCCGGGAATCGAGGCCGAAGAACGCGGCCAGGCTGAAGCCATCGCCCGTTCGACCGAGGCTTGCCTGGCCCTGCCGGTGCCGATGGTGGCGGTGATCGTGGGCGAAGGCGGATCGGGCGGGGCGGTGGCCCTGGCCAGCGCCGAACGCGTGCTGATGTTCGAACATGCCGTCTATTCGGTCATTTCGCCGGAAGGCTGCGCATCGATCCTGTGGCGGACCGCCGAACGCGCCCCGCAGGCGGCAGAAGCGATGAAGATGACCGCGCAGGATCTGCTGGCGCTGGGCGTGATTGACCGGATCGTTGCCGAGCCGGTTGGCGGCGCGCATCGCGATCCGACGGCTGCAACCGATGCCCTGGCCGCGGCCATTTCGGATGAACTGGCGCAGTTGGTCGGCCGTGACCCGGCAGAGTTGCGGCGCAAGCGCGAAGACCGCTTCCTGGCGATCGGCGTCAAATCCTGAATATTCGCAGCTTCGGCTGCATCCTGATCCGATAACAGCAGCGCCGCCGTTTCCTTGTGAAACGGCGGCGTTTTGCTTGGAACATAACGCAGCGGCCGCCATTCCAGCTTCTCCAGCCTGTCTCGGGTGACAATCCTAGGGGGCTATGCAATTGTCGGACAGGTTTGGAGGATCTCTGAAATGACGAAAATGCGGGCTCATTTCGTTCGCCTGTGCTTGGCCGGTGTTGCCAGTGTTTCGCTGGCGGCCTGTGCCACTGTCCCCGGCGCGGGTATCGCGCCGGGCGCGCCCATTTCGGCTGCCGAGGCCCAGCAGGGGGCGCAATATCACGATCAGTTTGTGGCGGAATTTGGCGGCGCCATGGCCGGGCCGCAGGCCAGCTATGTCCAGCAGGTCGGGCAGAAGATCGCACTGCAATCGGGGTTGGCGAACAGCCAGTCTGCTTTCAACGTTACCCTGCTGAACAGTTCGGTGAACAATGCCTTCGCGGTGCCGGGCGGGTATGTCTATGTCACCCGGCAGCTGGTCGGGCTGATGAACAACGAAGCCGAACTCGCCGGCGTGATGGGGCATGAAGTAGGCCATGTGGCCGCCCGCCATTCCGCCCGTCGCCAGCAGACGGCGCAGCGCAATCAATTGCTGGGAGTGCTGGGGCAGGTGCTGTCTGGCGTGTTGCTCGGTGATTCGACACTCGGGAGGTTGGGTCAGGAACTTTCCAGCACCGCGCCGCAACTGGCGACACTCAGCTATTCGCGCAGCCAGGAACTGGAAGCAGACCAGTTGGGTATCCAATATCTGCGGGGTGCCGGTTATGATCCGCGCGCCATGGGCACGCTGCTTTACAGCCTCGCCTCCCAGAACGCCCTTGATGCCTCGCTTCAGGGGCGGGCCAACGCCACGGCTCCGCAATGGGCCTCCACCCACCCTGACCCCGCCAGCCGGGTGCAGAGCGCGCTCAATCAGGCAGGCAATGCCACCGGGCTTACCAATTCCGATGTCTTTCTAACGCGCATCAACGGGCTGATGTATGGTGATGATCCTCAGCAGGGAATGATTGAAGGCAGTGACTTCATTCATCCGGCCATGCGGCTCAGCTTCACCGCACCGGCCGGTTTCTACATGATCAATAGTGCGCAGGCGGTTTCGGTGAATGGCGAATCCGGCCGGGCGCAGTTCAGTACCGCCAGCTACAATGGCAATATCGATGCCTATGTGCGGAAGGTGTTCCAGGCATTGGGCGGGCAGCAGCAGCTTGCGCCACAGGAACTGCAGCGTACGACGATCAATGGTATTCCAGCAGCCTTTGGCACGGCGCGGGTGACATCAGGGCAAAGCCAGGTGGATGTGGTCGTCTATGCCTATCAGTTTTCCAACAATCAGGCCTATCACTTCGCCGCCATCACGCCGGCGGGCGGGGCAGGGGTGTTCAACACCATGTTCCGTTCGATGCGCCGCATAACAGCGCAGGAAGCGGCACAGGTGGTTCCCAAGCGGATCAGTGTGGTGACAGCCGCACGCGGCGATAGCGTTCAGTCGCTGGCCGGGCGGATGGCCTTTGCCGATGCGCAGGTGGAACGCTTCCGGGTGCTGAACGGTCTTTCTGCCAATGACCAGATCGTCGCGGGGCAGAAATACAAGATTGTCGTGCGCGCAAATTGAGAGCGCGCAAAAGAAAAGGGCGGCAGATTGCTCTGCCGCCCCGATCTGTAAAACATCAGGTGAGTGATTAGCTCACGGTGTTGTTTTCGCTCAGCTTGGTCGAAACGGTCGTGAACGTGGTGGACAGCTGGTCGCCGAGCGAGCTCATGGCGGTGATGGCGGCAACAGCGATCAGGGCTGCGATCAGGCCGTATTCAATTGCGGTGGCGCCCTGTTCGTCGCGGATCAGCTTGCTGAAAAACTTCATGAATGGTCTCCTGGTTAAAGTCTTCGATACCCGGTCGGAAGCGTTTGCACTGCTTCGGACAACCATGGGTCTACCCAAGATTTCTTGATAATTTCCTAATCGGTTGAAGCTTTTACATTTTCCTCAACTCTGTTCCACATTTCGGTGTTTTCATCTGCAACGCTCTGCAAAACACCGATAATTGCGATGACGACCAGCGAGGCGATCAGGCCATATTCTATTGCCGTCCCGCCGCGTTCGTCACGGATCAACTGGCGGGTAAAATTCCATGATTTCATACCGAAAGCCCCTGTCCGGAAATGGCTCCGGCGAGGCGAAGTATGACTGAACAATACTAAATATTGGTTGATGAGGATTCCGGAATTGGAAGAAAATCCGACATTTCTGCTGGTCGTGGCCGCAGCGATCCGCCGTGCGGATGGGGCGATCCTGTTACAACAGCGGCCCGCAGGTAAGCGCCACGGGGGCTTTTGGGAGTTTCCGGGTGGAAAAGTTGATCCTGGAGAGACCCCCGCAGCGGCATTGTGTCGCGAAATTACCGAGGAACTGGCGATCACCCTCGATGCTGAGGTCCTGGATCCGGTCGGATTCGCGGAAACTCCGGCTGAGGATGGTCTGCCGGGCCTCTTGCTGCTTCTCTATACTGCCGATGCATGGACCGGCTCGGTGCATGGATGTGAGGGGCAGCAATGGGGGTGGTACACGTCGTCACAGGCGAAAAACCTGCCCCTCGCGCCGATGGATCGCATTTTGTTAAAAAAACTGGCCGACTAGGCCTTGCCAAGATCGAAATCCCTGCTATTTGGCGCCCTCCAGAGCGCGCCCGTAGCTCAGCTGGATAGAGCACCAGACTACGAATCTGGGGGTCAGAGGTTCGAATCCTTTCGGGCGCGCCAACATTGCCTCAGTCGCAATGTTGCTGCTGAAGCAGCTTTATTATTCCGAACATAGTATAGTCAGCCGGCGAAACAGGGTTTCGCTTGGCTCGATGTTGCGGGTTTCGAGCTTTTTGGCTGCTGTTGTTCTTCCGCGCTAAAATTGACTGACGGCCAATCGTGCCAGCGATCGCGAGGACTTGCTCGCGCGTCTGGCGGCTGAGGGGGCTGTGCCCGCTATGCAGCCCGCCGGTTGCCCCTTTCCGATCGGACAGGGCAGGGCTAGTTGGGATCGATCTGGTTTCAACTGCAAGGGTCTGCCCCCATGGTCCGCTCAATCTCCCGCCCCCTCCTTCTGCTGGTATCCAGTCCGGCGGTTCTGGCTCTTGCTGGCTGTGCAGGGGCCGGTGGAGCCCCGGTGAGCGCCTCGCCGCCCGTTGCCGCGGTTGTACCTGCAGAAGAGCCGGCCGCGGCCTACAGCCCGGCTGCGCAGCTGGCGAAGATGGCTGAGGTGCGCATGACGCCCGACGCATCCTATCTCACCGCGGAAGAACGGCAGGTGGTCAATCTGCTGATCCGGGCATCTGATCTGATGAGCCGGATCTATCAGCATCAGCGCACGCCGGAATATGATGCCATCCGCAGCGCGATTGAACGCAACCGCCGGGCAGACCGGGATCAGCTGCTGCAATTGTTCGATCGCAGTTTCGGGCCCTGGGATGAATTGGCCGATCATCATCCGTTCTGGGGCAACACGCCCATGCCGCTGGGTGCTGGCTTTTATCCGCCTGACATGACGCGGGAGGAGTTCGATCGTTATCTGGCTGCGCATCCGGAACAGAAGGCGGCGCTGACCAGCCCCTATACCGTGGTGAAGCGGGACGGCGCCCGGCTGGTGGCGGTTCCTTATTCCGTCGAATATCGCGAATGGCTGGAACCGGCAGCCGATCTGTTGCGGCAGGCGGCGGCAATCACCACCAATCCCAGTCTTAAGCGTTTTCTGACGCTGCGCGCCGAATCATTCCTGAGCGATGATTATTTTGAAAGCGAACTGGCCTGGATGGATCTGTCGGGTACGCCGATCGAAGTCGCGATAGGTCCCTATGAGGTTTACACCGACCGGCTGCTGGGCACGAAGACGGCCTTCGAAAGCTTCGTTACCCTGCGCGATCCGCAAGCCTCAGCCGCGCTGGACAAATACAAGAGCCATCTGCGCGCTATGGAGCAGAACCTGCCCATCGCCGATGAGTTTAAGAACTTCCAGCGCGGCTTTGAGAGCCCGATTGCCGTGGCCGATCAGGTGCGGGGCGGCGGCGACAATGTGCCGGGCGTGCAGACCATCGCCTTCAACCTGCCCAATGATGAAAGGGTGCGCGAAGCGAAGGGGGCGAAGAAGGTGATCCTGGCCAATGTGCTGGGCGCCAAATACGACCGGATTCTCCAGCCGATTGGCGGGCTGGTGCTGGCGCCGGATCAGGCGCGGCTGGTGGTGAAGAAATATATGGAACTGGAAACCCTGTTCCATGAACTGTCGCACAGCCTTGGGCCCGGTTCGATCACCGTCAATGGGCGGCAGACCACCGTGGGTGAGGAACTGCGAGAAGAATATTCCGCGCTGGAGGAATCCAAGGCCGACATCATGGGGGTGTGGAACATCCTGTATATGATGGAGCAGGGCGAACTGCCGATCGCAGAGAAGAGCCAGCTTTGGGCGACCTATTTTGCCGGTATCTTCCGGGCAATGCGGTTCGGCACGGGGGAGGCACACGGCAAGGGCGCGGCAGCACAATATGGCTGGCTGAAAGCCCATGGTGCCTTTGCCTGGAATGATGCCAGCGGGCATTATGTGATCGATGAAGCGAAGATGGAGACCGCCCTGCGAGATCTGCTGCGCGAAGAGCTGATGCTGCAGGCACGGGGCGATTATGCCGGGACACAGGCCTTCTTTGCCCGCTGGGCCGTGCTGGATGATCACGCCCGCGCAGCGATCGCCGCGATGGATAAAATTCCGGTCGATATCGTGCCGATCTACCCAGACGGCGTGTGACCTCCCGAGGGCAGTGTCATCCCGACGTCGCCCCAGCGAAGGCTGGGGCCGCTACCGTTACGCACAACTGCCGTCCCACCTGCGGATAGTTCGCGCCGGCGCGGCTATGCCTGATTAGGGCTTGGCCAGTTGCGCCGGCACGAATTGCTCGCGTACGGCCTTGCCCAGCAGATCGAGCGGCAGCAGCCCCTGACCGACCACGAAATCATTGAAGGCCATCCGGTCGAATTTCGCACCCAGCGCCAGTTCGGCTTCCATGCGGATGTCGAGCAGTCGGCCATAACCATAGAAATAGCTGCCAGCCTGGCCAGGCATGCGGAAGGTGTATCGATCCACTTCCTGCTTGACCATGGAAGGGGAAAAGCGCGCCTCTTCACGCAGGATGCGTTCGGCGGTGGCGATGTCCGTCAGTCCCAGATTGAGCATCGGGTCAAGCATCGCCCGGGCTGCGCGCAGCAGCCGATGCTGAAGCGCGATCAATTGCCCTTCGACCGGCTCATAAGGCAGCATTTCTGCTTCTGTATATAAGGCCCAGCCTTCGGCATTGGTGCTGTTGAAGGCGTAGAGAATGCGCGCTTGACTGACGCCGCGTTCGACCATCTGCGCGAATTGCAATTCATGGCCCGGGCGGCCTTCATGCGCGCTCAGCGTCCAGGCGGCGGCCGCGAAGTTGAAATCGTCGAAACCGGCGCCGTCACTGCTGGCGGGCCCGCTGGTCAGCACGAACTGGCCGCGTTCCCCGGTGTTGCCGATCAGGCGAGGGGGCAGCATGTGCGGGGCCGGGCTGGCGGCGTTTTCGGCCTCGCTGCCGAGCCGCATCAGCACAGGATAATCCGGCAGGCTGATGATCTTTTCCCGCCGGATTATTTCTTCCAGTTGGCCCAGCACCGCAGCATAGCGGGTTTCAAGCTGATCCTTGGGGATCGTGTCCTTCTTCAGCGCATCGATCACGCTGGGGTAATCGGTTGAAGCGATGCCCAGCTTGGCCGCGACCAGCGGCGCGATCATTTCCATCTGCGCACGGGTTTCGTAAAATCCCCGGCGGGCACGTTCGATAAGATCCTCAGGCGGAATATCGATGCCGAACCGCTTCAGGCGGAAGGCATAGAGTTCTTCCGGCACACGGAAATTGTCCCGTGCGAGCGGGAGCACGGTGTCGCTTTCCCAGCGGCCATAATCGGTGAACTGGCGTTCCATCGCATCGAGTGCTTCGGGCGCGGCGATGTCGTATTTCTGGAACAGCTCGCGGATCCCGGCGACATAGGTCGGGATCTTGGGCAGGGCGTCATCGATGTCACCGCGATAGGGGCCGATCTTTCCCTCACCCCGGCTGTCGGCGAAGCGCGCTTTGGCCAGATCGGTGAGCGGGGTGGAGCCTGGGAAGATGCCGGTATAGCGTTCCAGCAGCTCCTTCGCCCTGGCCCGGCGTTCCGGCGCGATCTGATCGTCCAGCACGGCGGCGATATTGCTGAACACCGTCTGCGGAATATCATACCAGTCGAGCATCAGCCGATCGCTGATCTGCGTGCCGTCGATATCCTGCTGCAGCGATCCGATCAGGATTTCCAGATCCTGCCGCAGATTGGCGTCGGTTTCGCGCGCCAATGCGGTTTTCAACTCGGTCTGCAGGGCGGCAGAAGCGGCGACATAGCGCGGGCCAATATTGGGCCCAAGATCCATTGCCAGCCCGTCAAACTGTTCGAGCCCGGTCTGGGATGCGCCTTCAGGCTGGAACTTTGCCTGCATGGCCAGCACCTGCTGGGTGTAACCATTGCTGCGGGCAATCCAGTCGGGCGTTGCCGGGGCTGATGTCGCTGCTTCAGTGCTGGCACTCTGGGCCGCAGCAGGGCCTGCCCCCGCAATCAGCGCCGGGGCCATAAATGATCCGGCCAGCAGGGCCCGGATGAAAGTGGTCATTAAGCTGCCTCCCTGATCCGGGCCGTCTACCGGCCGAAGATGGTATTGATGATGTTAGCCGAGCCGCTTGACCCAGCCATGCGTGTCTTGCGCCGCGCCGCGCTGGATCGCCACCAGCTGTTCGCGCAGCTTGGTGGTCAGCTGGCCGGGGCCGCCGCTGCCGATGGTGAATTCACCATCATGGCTGGCAACCTTGCCCACCGGCGTTACTACCGCTGCGGTGCCGCAGGCGAAGGTTTCGACCAGCCGGCCGCTTTCTGCATCGGCCTTCCACTGATCGATGCTGTAGCGTTCTTCGCGGATCGTCAGACCGTTTTCGCGCGCCAGCGTCAGCAGGCTGTTGCGCGTGATGCCGGGCAGGATCGTACCCGACAGCGGGGGAGTGATGATCGAACCGTCATCGAACACGAAGAACAGGTTCATGCCACCCAGTTCCTCGATCCAGCGGTGTTCGGCCGCATCAAGGAAGACCACCTGATCATGGCCGCGTTCGATCGCTTCGGCCTGCGGGACCAGGCTGGCCGCATAATTGCCGCCGCATTTGGCTGCGCCGGTGCCGCCGGGGGCCGCGCGGGTGTAATCCCGGCTGACCCAGATCGACACGGCCGGAGCGCCCGATTTGAAATAGTTGCCGGCCGGGCTGGCAATGACGAGGAATTTATAGCGCTTGGCCGGGCGCACGCCCAGGAACGCTTCCGAAGCGAACATGAAGGGCCGCAGATAGAGCGATCCGCCATCAACCTTCGGGAACCATTCCGCATCGGTCAGCGCCAGCTGGGTAACGGCATCGACGAAGACGTCTTCCGGCAGTTCCGGCATGGCCAGGCGACGGGCGGATTCGTTGAAGCGGCGGGCATTTTCTTCCGGGCGGAACAGCGCCATGGTGCCATCATTCAGGCGGTAGGCCTTCAGCCCTTCGAAGATTTCCTGCGCATAATGCAGCACGGCGGCAGCCGGATCGAGCGCGATCGGCTGGCGTGCGCCGATGACCGCGCGATGCCAGCCCTTGTCCTCACTCCAGTCGATCGATACCATGTGATCGCTGAACACCTTGCCGAAGCCGGGATCGGCAATCATCGCTTCGCGCTGGGCAGCCGGAAGCGGAGCGGGGTGGGGAAGACGGGTGATGGATAGGCCGGGCTCGGCGAGACTCGCCATGGTTTCTGCATTCCTTGATCTGTTTCGCCCGGCGCTATTGAATGAAAATGTCGCCGATGCAATATGTTTTGTAATTTTCGGCAAGTCTTCTACTGAGGGGCTCGCTTGAACATTGCCTAGCCGCAGATTGCACAAATGAGAAGGGCGGCTCCGCCCGTCGGGGAACCGCCCTTCGCATGGTCAGCGGCCAGAACTGCCGCCCACGGAGCCTCTATCGGCGATGAAGAAGATTACCGATAATGCTCCGCGCGGGTCGTTACCGACCTCCCTGCTGAACCATGAGACATCGGGTCACCTCCTTTCGCGCTAAGAAGCCGTGCCCACCGTTTCACCTGTGGGCAGATCCGCGTGTGCCGCTGATCTGGGTACAATAATTGGCCCCTGCAGGCGTAAACACAAGTCTTGCATTTGATTATTTCGCCGTCAGAATTGAGCTTTCGCGCCGATGCATATCTGCCCCGCGTCGGCGCAGGAAAGCCCGCAGGGGATCGCCTGCGGGATCCCCTGATTTTCCGATAGCAATGGCGGTGATGCCTGCGCCGGCTTAGCGGCAATCCTCGACCACGCGCGTGACTTCCGGCCATGCCGGAACATAGATCGGCGCAGTACCCGGAACATCGACGGCAAAGCGCCCGCGTGAAAAGGCCATGGCGTCCAGCAGGCTGTCCGCGGCGGGGACCTGCGCGACAATGGCCGGGGTGTTGTTGCCCGCGGCATTGGCGGCAAGTGTCCGCTCTGCAGTTTCCGTGCGAATGCGCATCGACACGGAACCATTAGCGCGTCCGGCGCGGCCGATTTCCACCACGCCAGCGGCCCGGTTGCAGCGGATCGTTAGCGATGATCCTGTCTGGGTCGTGCCGAACAGAGCCATGCCGCCGCCATGGGCGGGGCGATAGCTCCAGTCACCCGGGGTTTGGGGCGCATCGATCCAATTGCCGACTGCAGGTGGTGGGGCAGGTGGTGCCGGTGCGGGTGCCGGGGCTGGCGCAGGAACAGGCTGTGCTGTCGGCGCCGGAGTCGGCTGCGGCGCGCTTGGCACACAGCCGCTGGCGATCAGGCTGGCGGCCAGCGCCACGGCGCCGGCCAGTTTCCGCCCAGATGAGCGATAGCCACCGTCAGACCGACTTTGGCCGGTGCGACTCACACCACGAAGGTTGAAACGCGGGTGGATATGGGAATCCGGGCGGATGGATTGGGTCAACGGCAAGCCTCCAGAACGCGTGCGATACCGGCGTGGCCGGGCAGATTAAGCGGATCCAGCCCCGGTGCGATGAATGTGGCGCTCGCGGCCGGATCGGCCAGAGCGGTGAAAATGGGTTGCGACGGATCGATCGCCGCGGTCAGGCCCGGCAGCGGCTGCTGACCCGGCGTCAGATCAACGTCGGCCTTGGTCGCGCCAACGGTGATCCGGATGCGCACAGGCTGAGTCGCGGCTGTGGCGCGCGTCAGGGTAACCGAACGGGCGTTGCGGTTGCATGCCATTACCAGCAGCGGTTCGGCGCCGGCGACACCAAAGGCCGCGCTTGCACCGGTTGCGGCTTCTTCCACGTTCCAGGTTCCCGGGGTGATCGGCATGCCGTCGGCCGATTGGGTGGGCAGGGCCTGGCTTGTAAGGCTGGGCGTTGGTGCCGGGGCAGCGGGTTCTTCATTCGCAGAACCACAGGCGCCGAGCATGGCGATGGCCGCAAGGGAGACGGGGCCACGAAGGGAAGAAATCGGGGTGAACAGCATCTTGGGCTTCCTTCTGATCCGAACTGATGGCCCCATGCAAGCCCGCGAGGCAGGCATTGCAGACCAGATGCCTTGCAAACAGGGCTGGCCGGGGCGGATTGCCGGCCTTATCTGCCGGATATGGCAGTGAAGAGACGGATCGACCAGTTGCTCGTGGAGCGGGGCCTTGCCGAAAGCCGGGCCCGTGCGCAAGCGCTGGTCATGGCGGGGCTGGTTTTCGCCGGCGAACGACGAATAGACAAACCAGGCCAGCAGCTTGCAGAAGATTGCGTGCTGGATGTGAAGGGGCGTGATCACCCCTGGGTCGGCCGTGGCGGGGTCAAGCTGGACCACGCGATCAAGCATTTCGGCCTCGATCCCACCTGCGCGGTGGCGATGGATATCGGCAGTTCGACCGGCGGTTTCACCGAGGTTCTGCTGAGCCATGGGGCCGAACATGTCTTCGCGGTTGACGTTGGGACCAATCAACTGGCCTGGAAACTGCGGCAGGATCCGCGCGTGACCGTGCTGGAACAGACTAATGCCCGCGCGCTGACCCCGGAATTGATCAATCGCCCGTGCAACTGGGTGGTATGCGATGCCTCGTTCATCGGTCTGGCCAAAGTGCTGGAAGTGCCGCTGCAATTGGCGGCGCCGGAGGCCAGATTGGTGGCGCTGATCAAGCCGCAGTTCGAAGTGCGGCGAGAAGAAGTGGGCAAGGGCGGCATCATTCGTGATGTCAGCCTGCATGGCCGGGTTTGCGACGAGGTTTGCGAATGGCTGGTCAGCGTTGGCTGGCAGATCGACGGTCTGGCGCCGAGCCCGATCACCGGCAGCGAAGGCAATGTCGAATTCCTGGTGTCTGCCAGTCGCGCATCCGTTTCGGGGAATTGATCCTTTCCCCTTGCGGGACAGATTGGTCCCCGGCGGGGCAAGGGGGTGATGGCAAGTTGCGCTGCAGCACGGGGCTCGTCACTATTGCCGGCGAATCGCGATTGAGGAATCGATGAACCGTCTTGCTACCCCGGCGCAGCTTCGCGCGAGTTTCCTACGCTGGGCGCTGTTCGTGGTGCCGGCGGTTCTGTTGCTTGGCTATCTTTCCGGCGCGCTGGCGGGCAGTTCGGGGGATAATCCCTGGTTCCAGATGCTGGACAAGCCGGCCACATTCCCGCCGCCAGCGACCTTTGGCATTGTCTGGACCATCCTTTATCTGATGATCGGCGTGTCATTTGCCATGGTCTGCGCGGCCTGGGGTGCGCGTTATCAGGTGCCGGCCATCCTGGCCTTCTGCGTGCAACTGGCGCTGAACCTGGCATGGTCACCCACCTTCTTTGCCGCGCATCAGATTACCGGGGCGCTGCTGGTGCTGGTGCTGCTTGATCTGGCGGTGATCCTGACTCTGGTGCTGTTCCTCAAGGTACGGCGGACGGCAGGCCTGCTGCTGATTCCCTATCTGTTGTGGGTGTTGTTCGCCACGCTGCTGAACTGGCAGTTCCTGCAACTGAATCCCGATGCCGATGGGGCATCCTCCAGCGCGGCAGTGCAGCGTTTCGAAATCTGATGCGCTGTCATTCGGGGGAAGGATCGCAAATCCTCTTGCCCAAAGTCGCGCGGCGCACCAGATGGGGTTCATGCAAAGCGAAAACCCACTGATCGCCGATTTCGTCAAGCTGGCCAACAGCGCCGCCGGTACCTTTGCCGGCATGACGCGGGAGGCACGCGATGCCGGGCGTGAACGCCTGCGCGAGACGCTGGGCGGGCTCGATTTCGTCAGCCGCGAAGAATTCGATACGGTCAAGGCGATGGCTGCCCGTGCGCGGGAAGACAATGCCGTGCTGGAAGAACGCATCGCCGCGCTCGAAGCGAAGCTCGCCGCAAAGGACTGACGGCGCGCGGCGGATGTGCCTGGCGCCTCAGCCGGTCTGATCCGCAGAGATTGCCATGCATCTGCGTTGCCCCGCCGTTCTGGTCGCAGCACGCGCCCATGGCGAAACAGCAATCATTGCCCGGCTGCTGACCGAAGAGCACGGGCTGGTCGCTGGATTTGTTGCCGGTGGGCGCGGTCGCGTGCTGCGCCCGGTGGTGATTCCCGGAAACTCGGTTGAACTGCAGCTGTCTTCGCGCAGCGAAACGCAATTGCCCTTTGCCCGGCTGGAATTGCTGGAAAGCCGTGGCCCCTGGCTGGCCGAACCCCTACCTGCGGCCGCGATCACCTGGGCCTGTGCGCTGACCGCCAGCGCCCTGCCGGAACGCCAGCCCTTTCCGCCACTGTTTGCCGCGCTGAGCGCCTTGCTGACGGCGGTTTGCCATGCGCCATCCGCGCGGGGCTGGGTGGCCGGGCTGATCGCCTATGAAAGGCTGCTGTTGCGCGAATTGGGCTATGGCGACCGGGGACTGCACGATGCTGCTGGTCCGGTTGCGGGGCTGGCCGGGCATGATTTCGGTGAAAATCTGGCGGCATTGGACGCATTGGGACCGTCTTTGTCGCGTAACCTGCTTGCCGCGCGGTACGGCGATGTTATGGCCGCCCGCTCCCGACTTAGAGAATTGCTTGGACGGATCGTGGAATGAAGATTGCTTGTCTTGCCGGTGACGGAATTGGCCCGGAAATCATGGCTGAAGCGCGCAAGGTGCTCGATGCACTGGCGCTCGCCGATGTGACCATCGAAGATGCCGATGTTGGCGGGGCCGGTTATCACAAACATGGCCATCCGCTGCCGCCGGCAACGCTGGAACTGGCCAAATCCGCCGATGCCGTGCTGTTTGGCGCGGTGGGTGATCCGTCCTGTGACAATCTTGAGCGTCATCTGCGCCCCGAACAGGCCATTCTGGGCCTGCGCCAGGCGCTGACCCTGTTTGCCAATCTGCGCCCGGCAACGATGTTCCCGGGGCTGGAAGACCTGTCTGCCCTGCGCCCGGAAGTGGCACGGCAGATTGATCTGCTGATCGTGCGCGAACTGAATGGCGACGTCTATTTCGGTGAGAAGGCGATTCGTCGTCTGGATGATGGCCGTCGTCAGGGCTTCGACCTGATGTCCTATGCCGAAGATGAAGTCCGCCGTATCGCCCATGTCGCCTTCCGCGCGGCGCAGGGCCGTGGTGGCCGGCTGTGCAGCGTGGACAAGGCCAATGTGCTGGAAACCAGCCAGCTGTGGCGCGACGTGGTGGTTGAAGTGTCGGCCGAATATCCCGATGTCGAACTGAGCCACATGTATGTCGACAATGCCGCGATGCAGCTGGTCCGCAACCCGGGGCAGTTCGATGTGGTGGTAACCGGCAATCTGTTCGGTGACATTCTTTCCGATCAGGCCAGCATGTGCGTGGGGTCGATCGGCCTGCTCGCCAGTGCCTCGCTCGGCGAAACGCAGACCGCCTATGGCACCAAGGGGCTTTATGAGCCGATCCATGGCAGCGCGCCGGATATTGCCGGGCAGGGCAAGGCCAACCCGCTGGCGATGATCCTGAGCCTGGCCATGATGCTGCGTCATTCCTTCTCTCTTGAAGCGGAAGCCGCACGGGTCGAAGCTGCTGTTGCCAGGACTTTGGCTGACGGCATCAAGGGCGCAGATCTGGGTGGCAGTGCCGGTACCGTCGAAATCGGCGATGCCGTGCTTGCCCGGCTCTGAGCGCGTAAACCGGCTGGTGATGTTTACCATGTATCGCGCGGAATCATGGAAATGACCCACGCCCGGATTGAACAGGCAGCAGACGGCGCCACCCGGCCGCTCGAACTGGCGATTGTGCTGCCCACGCTTAATGAGCGGGGCAATATCGCGCCCATGGTCGATCGGCTGGAGGCGGCGCTGGAAGGCATCGCCTGGGAAGCGATCTTCGTCGATGACAACAGCCGCGATGGAACGGCCGATGCCGCGCGCGACATTGGCCGCAGCAATCCGCGTATTCGTGTAATCCAGCGGATCGGGCGGCGTGGGCTGGCCAGTGCCGCGATCGAAGGCATGTGCGCGACCTCTGCCCCGGTGGTGGCGGTGATGGATGCTGATCATCAGCATGATCCCGCCTTGCTGCCCGGCATGCTGGATGCGATCCGTTCGGGTGAGTACGATCTCGCCTATGCCAGCCGCTTCGCCGAAGGCGCGAGCATGGAACAATGGAACCGGCCGGATCGGGAAAAGGCATCGAGCATGGCCAATGCCCTGGCCCGCAAGGTGACCGGCGTTGAATTGTCCGATCCGATGAGCGGCTATTTCATGCTGCGTGCAGAAACGCTGCGCGCTAATGCCGAAAAGCTGTCCGGGATTGGCTTCAAGATCCTGCTCGACATTCTGGCCACGGTGGAAACGCCGATGCGGGTGAAGGAATTCCCGCTGAATTTTGCCGCGCGCGCGCAAGGGGAGAGCAAGTTGGATCGCACCGTGGTGTTTGAATTCCTCGTCGGCCTGTATGACAAATGGCTCGGTCGCATCATTCCCACCCGCTTTGCCCTGTTCGGTACGATCGGTGCGATGGGGGTGGTGGTGCATATGGCGGTGTTGTCTGCCTGGCTCGCGGCCTTTGGCGGAACCCTGCGCGACCAGCTGATCACCGATTTCGAAATCGGCCAGACGCTCGCCGCCGTGGTGGCGATGACCTTCAACTTCTTCCTCAACAACTGGTTGACCTATGCTGACAAGCGGCTGACGGGCACGGCCGGGCTGCTGCAGGGCTGGGCCAAGTTCGCGCTGACCTGTTCGGTGGGCCTTTTGGCCAATGTCGGCGCGGCTGCATTGCTGGTGCGGTTTGGCTTCCACGAATATCCGGCAGCGCTGATCGGCATTGCCATCGGTTCGGTCTGGAATTTTGCCCTGTCCAGCCGGTTTGTCTGGGGTCGTTTCCGCTGATCATTGGATCGGCGGAGGCGGAATGATAGGCTTTCCGGCAAGGAGAGCCTGATGTCCCGAACGTCACCTGAAAACGCCGCCCAGAAACCTGAGAAGCCCCGGCTGCTGTCTGGCGGAAACCCGCAGATTCCCAAGGGGGACGGCGACGCGCCGGTGCAGGCCTACATTGCGGCCATGCCGGGATGGAAGAGCGATGCCGGCCGCCGGATCGATGCTCTGATCACGGCGGTGCTGCCGGATGTGCGCAAGGCCGTGAAATGGAATTCGCCGCTGTATGGCGCGGCGGATCAGCCGGGCTGGTTCCTCAGCATTCACTGCTTCGACCGCTACATCAAACTTGGCTTTCTGAACGGTTCGTCGCTCGATCCGGCGCCACCCACATCATCCAAACTGCCGGCGGTGCGCTATTGGCATGTGCATGAAGACGATGATCCGGCCCCGGATCAGCTGGCCGAATGGGTGCGTCAGGCCAGTCGTATCCCCGGTGAGGTGATGTAGCCGGAGGCTGCCACATTCTGGTCGCGCCAATCGACGCGACCAGAACATAGCATTGCCTGGTTATTCGCGGGGCAGGGCCTTGAGTTCCTTCGGGCCGGTCAATTCGGCCAGAATGTCATCCGCGCGGCTCTTCTTGCCGCCGATCCCTGCTTCGAGCAGCTGCTGATCAAGATCAGCCCCGGATTCCAGCGCCTTCAGTTCCTCGCCGGCTTCAAGCCGGGCGCCCAGCTGGGCCTGGCGTTCGCGGATCCGTTCCAGCGAACCGACCGCGCTGCCCAGCCGTGAATTCACGCCGGCATGCGAGGATGCGATCGCCTTTTGCGCGCGCTGGAGCGATTCCGTTGCCTTCACGCTCTCAACTTCGCGCTTCATCGCGCCGATGCGCTGTTCGGTTTCCTTCACCACGCGCAGCATATTGTGCTGCTGTTCCTGCATATTGGCGAGATCGGCTTCGTCACGGGCCAGATCATCGCGCAACACAGCCACGCGTTCGGCCAAGCCGACCGCCAGATCCTGCCGTCCGGCGTCGATCGCGGAGCGGGCATTGGCGATGTCGCGTTCTTCCTTGGCGCGGTTTTCCTCAATCCGTTTTTCCACCCGCTTGGCGGTGGCCATCATCCCGGCCAGATCGCTACGGGCGCGGCGCAGCGAATTGTCCGCGTCGCGCAATTCCTGATCCAGAATGCGCATGGCCTGGCTGTCGGCGACAGCTTCGGCGGCTTCATTGGCACCACCGCGCAGCGCGGTGAAAAGCTTGCCCCAGACACTCATGCGGGTTCTCCCCCTGCTTCAATCCATTCGCCGATCCATTCGGCGGCATCCACGGCATTGGCGGCCAGCACGGCCACCTCTTCGATCAGCGCCGCCGCATTGGAATGCGATGACAGGGCGCCGAACAATTCATACCATTCCGCGCCGTCAAACTGGGTGATACCGAAATTCGACAGCGGGATCAGCTTGTGCACCGACAGCACGCGATGTTCGAATTCCGGGCGGGCGGGTACGGCATCGGCGGCAGTCAGCAGCACGCTGCACAGGATCTGTTCACCGCTGGCGACCATCAGCACGTCCAGATCGCCCCGTTCCTTCAGCGTGATGCGCAGCACATCGCTGCCGGGTTCGACATTGACGTCAACATCACCAAGTTCTTCCGGGTCGGAGGCGAACAGGCTGGTCAGGCTGGCGACGTCCCAGCCGGATGCTGGTATCGGCCAATCGGAATTCATGTCTTTACAACTCCCTATCGGTGCTTCTTCCCGTTGGGCCACAGAATGCGGGTGCAGGCAGAAGCTTGCCTTACTTAGCTGCGCATAGCCGGTGAACAAGGGGAGGATGGCGGTGTTCATCTCGCTGCCCCAAATCCACGCCGCAAACAGCATGAAAAACACCGGCAGCAAGAATTTGTCGCGATTGATCGGTGGGCGCGGGTGCCGGGCTGCGCTAGTCTGGCCGCCAACAAGGTGGGCGATAGCCGCCTGATGCTGAGGTAAGGAAATGATACGATCGCTGTTCGGCCGCAAGGACCCGGAACCGCCGAAGGAACTGGGGCCGCTGCGCTGCGCCATCGGTGGGGCGCTGCAGATTGATACGCTGGGCCTGCAGGCTGCGCTGATTTCGGGCGAACCGGCCATGGGCGCTCCGGCTGGCGGGGATTTTATCGTCAGTGCCGTGGGCACAGCGCGGCTTGATGGCAGCAGCGAGCTGACCCGTTATTACGATGATCACCACCGCATGGTTCAGGTCATGGCGGCGCCGGGCGGTGGCGAAGACACCATCAATGATGTCAGCATCTATGCTGCATGGGACAGTGTAGTGCCGGCAGGCAGCCAGGAATGGGCGCGCTGGACCGGGCCAAATGGCTTGATTGGCGCTGCACAATATGATGCCGATGGCATCCTATTTGACCGTTTCTGGGGCGCAGGTGATGATCATGCCGATCTGGTCGAATTTGTCGAAACCGTTGATGACGGGGGCGAACAGAGGCAAATTCATCAGCGTTGCATGCTCTATTCCCGCCCGGTCGGCAGGGGCGAGGAAATGCTGCTGCTGAATATTGAACGCGATCTTGCCGCTGGGGCGCAGGCACAGGGCAGCGCGATCGCCTTCATGATTGGTTATGGCATCAGCGTGGCAGACGTAAGCCGGGTGTAAGCCGGCATTTGCAGTTCAGGGATTAAGGATCAGATATGTACGGATATGTTGCCGGGCTGCCGGGTTTTCTCGCCTATTTCGGCTGCGGGGTTGTGCTGCTGCTGGCTTTCGGTGGTCTCTATTCACTGGTGACGCCGCAGCGGGAATTCGGCCTGATCCGGGCCGGCAATGCGTCGGCGGCCACGGCCTATCTGGGGGCGCTGATCGGCTTCAGCATGCCGCTGACCTCGGCAGCGGCCAATTCGGTCAGCATCATCGATTTCATCATCTGGGCGGCCATTGGCGCCGTGATCCAGCTGCTCGCCTTCGCCTTTGCCGCAGTGTTCCAGAAGCAGCTGGCCCAGCGGATTACCGATGGGGAAATGAGTGCGGGACTATGGGCCGGTGGCATTTCGGTGATCGTCGGCCTGCTCAACGCAGCCTGCATGACCTATTGACCGGAAGGGACCAGCCATGAGCGAAAGCAAGATGCCGCCCCGGCGTTTCCGGTCTGCCACGCGGCCCCGCCTGGTTCTGGGCGGGATCGCTGCAGCCAGCGTTACCCTGGCCGGGTGCGATGGTCCGGATGTGCCGGCCGAAAATGCGCAGTTCACCACCGTCAGCGAATGCATTTCCGCCGGTTTCGAAGCGGAACTGTGCAATGCCGCGCGCAACACGGCGGAACAGGACTACGCACAGACCGCACCCCGCTTTGCCAGTCAGGAAGAATGCGAAGCCGAATGGGGGCAGTATAAATGCGGCCCGGCCCAGACGCAGAATGTTTCGGGCGGATCGAATGTCTTCGTGCCGATCATGGCCGGTTTCATCCTGTCCAACATGATGCAGCAGCGGTACCGCGATGATCGCGGCGCCTTCATCGGCGGCGGTTTTGGTGGCGGTTACGGCGGGGGCCCGGTCTATCGGGATCGCGGTGGTTCGCCGGTCGTGCTGTCCCGCACCGATGGCAAGGCGATCGCCAAGCCGGTCAATGTGAACACCGTGACCGCGGCACGCAGCGGTTTTGGCGGCATGGGCATGTCGCGCGGCGGCGGCTTCGGCGGATAGATCCAGCCCATGCACAGGATGATCCTGCCCGAACGCCCTGACTGGCGCGATAAGGCGCGCGCTGTCGGTTTCGGTTTCCATGAAATGTATGGCGAACCCTATTGGCAGGAAGGCGCGGCCTATGCGTTTTCGCTGGAGGAAATAGAGCGCCGCATTGAGGAGCCGAGCGAGGAACTGCACGAGATGTGCATGGCGCTGGTGGCCGATGTTGTGGAACAGGAAGAACAGCTGCGCCGGCTGCATATTCCCGAAGCTTATTTCGACTTGATCCGCGACAGCTGGCGCAACCGGGACCGCCATCTCTATGGCCGATTTGATCTCGCCTATGATGGCAATGGCCCAGCAAAGTTGCTGGAATACAACGCGGATACACCCACCTCGATTTTCGAGGCGGCCTGGTTCCAGCACAATTGGCTGACCGATCAGATCGAAGCCGGTGCGCTGCCCGAGGGGACGGATCAGTATAATCTCCTGCAGGAAAGCCTGGTCGAAGCTTTTGCGGTCTTTCCGCGTGACCGGATTTTCCATTTCGCCTGTTGGCTGGAAAATGAAGAGGATCGCGGCACCACCACCTATCTGATGGATTGCGCGATCCAGGCCGGCCATCAGGTGGATATGATCGACATCAGCGCGATCGGTGTGGATGCGCAGCACCGCTTCACCGATCTGCAGGATCGCACGATCGACCGCTGTTTCAAGCTTTACCCGTGGGAAGACATGCTGCGCGAACCCTTCGCTCCGCATCTGCGCCCGGGCGTGTTTGTGGAGCCGGTGTGGAAGGCTGTGCTGTCCAACAAGGCGATGTTGCCACTGCTGTGGGAAAGGCATGCCGGCCATCCCAATCTGCTGCCCGCTTTTTTCGAAGGTGATCCGCGCGCCGCAGAGATAAGCCGTGCGGTAATAAAACCGGTCTTTTCCCGTGAAGGGGAAAATATCACGCTGCTGGCGGATGGTGATGTGATGGAACAGGCACCGGGCGATTACGCCGATCAGCCAAGGGTGATCCAGGCCTATGCGCCGCTGTTCGAAAGCGCGGGGCAGCACGCCGTGCTCGGCAGTTGGATCATCGGCGATCGCGCCGCCGGGCTGGGCATGCGCGAAGACAGCACGCGGATCACGCGCAACCTGTCCCGCTTCGTGCCGCATATTATTATGGATTGAGGCAAAAACTCTTCCCCGGCACTGGCCGGGGAAGAGCAATATTGGGATCAGAGGCGCTGCCTGCGCCGCTGCCGGTCAGAAGCCGAAGCTGAGCGATCCAAACACCTGACGCGGGGCCGATGCGTGGAACACCGCAATGGTGCCGCTTGCGTCATCCGGCGCAAATACGCTGTTGTCGAAATTGGCAGCGTAGCGGTGATTGGTCAGATTGGTGACGTTGAGCGACAGCTTGGCGCCCTTCATCGGTCCGACATCACCGAACTTGTAGTTCACGCCCAGATCGAGGGTGACATAACCGCCAAAGCCCTGGTCATTGGTGTAGGTGTAATAACGCCGGCCGGTATATTTCCCCATCAGCGAACCCGACAGGCCGCCTTCGGTCAGGGTCAGCATGCTGGCGAGCATTTCGCGCGGGGTATCAACCTGCTGCTTGCCGGCGGTTTCCTTGATCACGCAGGTGGCGCCCGTGCACCAGTTCAGATCTTCGTCATAGGTCGAACGGTTGTAGGATGCCGAATTGTACCAGCTGACCCACGGGGCCGGCTTCCACAACACACCCAGCTCAACGCCCTTGCTGGTGATCCCGCCGGCATTGTGGAAGGAATTGCCGCAGCCCGGGTTCTGCTGCTGATTGGTGGGGCAGGGATTGTACTGCAGCAGGCGGTCATCAAAATTGGTGTGATAAGCCGCCAGCGAGATCTGCAGCGGGCCGCTGACATAGCGATAGCCGCCTTCGAAACTGCGTGATGTTTCAGGCTTCAGATGGTGCCCCTGCAGGTCCCACACGGTCTGCGAAACCGACTGCGGGCCCAGCTTGAAGCCACCCTGGAACATGGCCATGTTTTCGGCGTAGCTGGCATAGACTTCGTGCCCGGGCGCGACATCCCAATGCACGCCCAGTTCGGGCAGGAAATTGTCCTTGGCGACCAGCGTGCCGCTGGCGAACTGGCTGGAGGCCGGCGGCGCGGCCTTGGCAATGCCGTCGATCGCGCGCGCTTCCGAACGGGAATAGGTGCTCTTGAAGCCGAAATCGATCGTCAGCGCATCATCCAGCAGCTTGACCGTGTTCTGGACATAGAACTGCCAGGTCTTCCAATGGGTTTCCTGCACCCACTGGGCCAGATCGGGCTGGCCTTCGAGATATTGGGCCAGGCTGAACGGGCCCTTCACATTGGTCCAGATATAGCGTGCCGCGCTGCTGGTGTTGTCTTCAAACCAGGCGCCGACCTGCAGGTGGTTGAAGCTGGTTTCCCAGCTGGCACTGGCAAGGATGCCGCTGCGGTCAATGGTGTAGCGGGTATCGCGGATACGCACCGGCACGTCGTCCGATGTGTCGGCCGTGTCCTGCTTGGACCAGCCCATGATCCAGTTGTTGCCGGCACCCTTGTTCTTGTGGTGATAGCCTTGGACCCGCAGGCCAATCGAACGGGTGATGTCGAAGTCGCCGGTCAGGTAATAGAGATTGTCGTCCCGCAGGATCTGACCATTGGTGAAGGTGACGTCCGAAAGCTGTTCCGGCGACACGGGGCTGACGCATTTGGTCGGGGCCGTGGGCCCGGTGACGGAGCAATAGGCGCGGTCGACATAGCCCTGCCAGTCGGGGGCATAGCCGCCCTGATCCCAGCCCAGGCGATCAAGCATGTCCTTCGAGATATAGGCGTCGCTGGCCTGGTTGGTGCGCGAAATATCGGCAAAGGCCGTGATCGTACTGCCGTCGAATTCATACATCAGCTTGCCGTTGAACTGCTTGCCGGTGGATTCGTTATAGGCGTCCTGATCCACGAACAGATCATAACGGTGGTACTGACCGGACAGATAGGCAGAGAAGCCGTTGTGATTGCCGGTATCGAACCGCATGTAGATGCGCCGGGCATTTTCGCTGCCCAGCGTGCCATTGACCGAAATCCCCATATCCTTGCGCGGATCGCTGGAGAAATAGGTTACGGCGCCGCCCAGATTGCTGGTCGACGGAATGGCAAGGCCGGCGATACCGGTTGCGAGTTCGGCCCGACCCAGGTTTTCCGAAATCAAGGCGCGGCTGATGCTGAGGCCGTTGTAATTGTTGTAGGCGCCGTCACCCAGCGGCATGCCGTCCAGGGTGTAGCCAAGGTGGGTGGTGTTGAAGCCGCGCACCTGCAGCGACAGCGACTTTTCATTGACGCCCAGCGCATCGATTGATTGTGCGCTCACGCCCGGAAGGAAGTTCAGCGCCTTCTGCGCGCTGCTGCCCGGCGGGAGCACGTCCAGATTCGACGGCAGAAGGGTGGAAACCGAACGCGTCTGGCCGCTGCCGATGACGACGATCTGATTGCTGTCTCCGTTCTCCAGGGCTTCGGCTGCGGTGTCCTGAGCCAGCACGGGGCTGGCAAAGCAGGTCGCCACAGCGAGCGCAAAAATGGAAACAGAAACGGATTTATTTGACATGTAGCACCCCTGAAAAAACGCCGCGAAACCCTGTTTTTCGCGGCGCCGACCATTGTCAGGGGCGCGCCTATTTCATGCGTTGATGACAGTTTCGCGGCTGCGGACCTCCGGGATATGAAAATGCAGAAACATTTTGAAATATTCGCATCGAGCCGCAATTCGCCAGCGATCACCCTGCAGAACCAGGAGGTCTGCAGGCTGGGCTTTCGTTAAGGCTTGGGTTGGTGCTGGGCCTGAAAATCTGGCCGGTTGGTCAACCGGCCAGCGCCGAATAGGCATCGCGCAACAGTTCGGGACTGTAGGATGCCAGTGACTTGCCCTGGGTGTGATGGTGATCCATCAACTGGGCCAGTTCCAGATAGCCCTTGCTCATCGGACGGTGTTCGAAGGCGTTGAGCCAGAGGCGAAGCAGCCGGCGCTTTTTCGTGTCGCTGTTCTGGAAGCCGGTACGTGAATGCAGCACCTTGAAATTGTGCCAGAAGACCATTTCACCCGGTTGCATTTCAAAGGAAATTGTCATTTCCGGCCGGGCGCAAACCTGCTTCAGGAACCGCAATGCCTCGATCAGTTTGGGCGGTACCTCTTCCCCGCGAATACGGGCAGCGGCGAAGGTGAACAGCACATAGTTGTACAGGCTGACCTGGCCATCGACGATCGAGAAATTGGGCACCTTGTAGTCGGTGGTGCTGGTGCCATCGGGGCAATAATAGCCTTCGATCAGCACCTCCAGCAGATCGGGCCGTTCGGCCAGAATGGCGTTGTAGATCGAAGCGCTGCTGGTCATGCCGCTGATCCCGCCGGATACGGCCGTCTGGATTGTGGCGAGGCTCAGGATTTCGTGGAAATCGGTATGGGGGCCCAGTTCGGTATCCATCAGATAACCGCGATTGTCCGGATTGGGTTCATGCTGGACATAGCCGATCCTGTCCCCGCGGGGGCTTTGGATTGCCGGGGTGCCCAGATGCTTGCCAAGCCCGACATAGATGCGGGCGAAATCCGCTTCGGGCCGGTTTTCCAATGACAGGCCGGACAGCAGGGCAACGCCGCGCCCGCGCATGATGTCATGCCGTACCGCATTCATCAGCTGGGTAATGGCCGGGGCGCCAAAATCCTCTCGCGTGACATCTTCCGGGGCAAGTGACTGCGTGTTGGCGACGGCGTTTTCCAGCGCGTCAATCTGGGGCGGGCTTAGGCGGCGGGTGATCAGTTCCACCCCGCCATTGTCCGATGCTGTCCAGGCCGATGCATCGGTGACCTTCGGCCGATTGCCTGCCATTGCCACTGTCCTTCTCCGCATATTCGTTATGTAGGTGTATTGTTTAGGTAGAAACTTACTCTCTACCTAACGCCAGCTGTCGAGCAACATCCAGTTTTCAAACGCACGCTCATCGCTGAGTTTCGCGGCGCTGAGGATGGGCCAGAGCCAGGCGAAGATCGCCAGCGTGGCGGCAATAATGCCCAGCACCCAGCGGCGTTGTTCCGGGCCGCGGCGCCAGAGTTCATCCAGCGCCAGCGCCAGCCCGGCCATCAGGAAGCAGCTGGGCAGGACATAGTGATAATAGAACTGCACATTCTTGTTGGCGATGATCCACATGCCCAGGCTGACGGCATAGAGGATGAACACCGCCAGAGCATCGGTCCGGCGGCGCATGACACCTGCATAGGCGCACCAGACCATGGCGGGCAGGCCGATCAGCATGGTCAGCGGATGGCCGACCAGCAACACGCCGCGCTGGGCCCCGTCGGCCCGTTCATAAAGATACCAGATCGCCCGCCAATTGCCGGCCCACTGATACCAGACGCTTTGGTAAGTATGCGATGCAAGCTTCTGTTGTTGCAGGTCCAGCATTTCCCTGTGCAGGGTCACAAGCGCGTTGAAACCCTGCAGCGGCGTGGAATTCGCGGTGTAGAAAGGCCAGTAGGCAAGCGCATAGGTGGCAAGTGGCAGGGCGCCCAGCCACAGGCCGGCTTCGATCAGCGTGATGCCCTGAACCGGTGCGCCGCGCCGGCTGAACAATCCCTTGAAGCCCATGGAATGCAGTCGCGCGCCCAGGAAGGCGAGGCCGGGCAGGGCGGCGACGGGAATGGCATTCCATTTGCTGGCCATGGCGCAGCCCAGTGCCACGCCGGCCAGCGCCAGCCGCCATCGTGCTGCGGCGGGGCGCGGGGCGCGGATCGCGCCGGCGCAGAACCACAGGGCCAGCATGACGAAGGCGATCATGAAAATGTCGAGCATGGCAATGCGCGACTGGATCAGCAGGGGGATTGCAGTGGCGAGCAGAATGCCGCCACAAAGGGTGGCGACGCGCGACAGGCTGGCAAACCACAGCGCCCGCATCGCGGCCCAGATTGCAGCAATGCCGGCGAGGGCGGGCAGCAGGCGCCAGCCCAACGGCCGGTCGCCAAACACCAGCATGCTGAGTGCCAGCAGTTCCTTGCCCAGGGGCGGGTGTTCGCGGTTGATCGGATATCCGCCTTCGATCAGCACGCGGGCTGCGGGCAGATAATGCACTTCGTCAAAGAAGGGACTGGACGGAATGGTCAGCCGCCACAGGCACAGCAGCGCAAAGGCGGCTGTGATCAGTGCCGTCCATCCGATCGGATCGCTGCTCTGTGCGGATGGCTGTGGCATCGCAACGGGCGATAAGGGCGCGCGAACGGGGAGGCAAGGCGATAGCCGAGGTGGCCACAAGCTTGCCTGAGGCGTGCATCGCTTTTTGCGTAAAACCGGTTCCCACTTTTACGCGCGATGCTCTATGGGCGGCGCACCATGAAAAAGACCACCGGAACCGATCGCTCGATCACATCGAAATGGCGCCCCGCAACCCGTGCTGTGCGCGGCGGCACCTGGCGCAGTGAGCATGGCGAAACCAGCGAAGCGCTGTTTCTGACCAGCGGCTATACCTATCACGACGCAGAAACCGTTGCGGCGCGTTTCGCAGGTGAGCAGGACGGCATGGTCTATGCCCGCATGCAGAACCCGACCACGGCGATGCTGGAAGAACGCATTGCGCTGATGGAAGGCGCAGAAGCCTGCCGGGTGCAGGCCACCGGCATGGCGGCGATGACGGCCGCGCTGCTGTCGTCGCTCTCCGCTGGCGATCACATCGTGGCTGGCAAGGCGGCCTTCGGATCCTGCCGCTGGCTGGTGGACAGCCTGCTGCCGCGTTTCGGCATCGAAGGCACCATTGTCGATGCGCGCAACAATGAAGAATGGGAAGCGGCGATCCGTCCGAACACCAAGGTGTTCTTCTTCGAAACACCGGCCAATCCGACCATGGATGTGGTCGACATGGCATTTGTGTGTGGGCTGGCCCGGTCGCGCGGCATCCTGTCGATCGTGGACAATGCCTTCGCCACGGCCGTGCTGCAGCGGCCGATGGAATTTGGCGCCGATGTGGTGGCCTATTCGGCGACCAAGCTGATGGACGGGCAGGGCCGTGTGCTGGCCGGTGCGCTCTGCGCGTCGGAAGAATGGATTCTCGACAAGCTGATGCCGTTCCAGCGCAACACCGGGCCGATCCTGGCGCCGTTCAACGCCTGGGTCGTGCTGAAGGGGCTGGAGACGCTGGAACTGCGCGCCTATCGCCAGTCCGAAAGCGCGCTGCAGGTGGCCAAGTTCCTGGAAGAACGCGTGCCGACCATCCTTCACCCCGGCCTGCCGAGCCATCCGCAGCATGAATTGTGCATGCGGCAGATGAGCGCCACCGGCCCGATCTTCTCCTTCATTCTGGATGGCGGGCGGACCGAAGCCATGGCGCTGCTGAACGCGCTCGAACTGATCGATATTTCCAACAATATCGGTGACAGCCGTTCGCTGATGACCCATCCGGCGACGACGACCCATCACAATATGGGGCCCGAAGGGCGCGAGGAAGCTGGAGTTGCCGAGGGCATGCTGCGTCTGAATGTGGGCCTGGAAGATCCGCTTGATCTGATCGAGGATCTGGACCGGGCGCTGCACAAGGTCGGCCTCTGACTTGCAAAACATGCGACGGGTGCCTGGGGCATCCGTCGCATGGGCGGTGCATGTGATGGCCTGTTCCTGACGGTACATTGCAGCCCGCGCGGAGGGCAAAGGCGGACGCCCCTTGCTCATGAGCGCAAAGGCGCTAGGCTGTCCCTATCATGCAGGACACGCTGGCCTCTTTCTTCGAGCATGCCGCTATCACAGCGGGCGTCACCGTACGGGTTGCGGTGAATTTCATGCCGGATCAGTCCCGCGTTGAGGCGGGCAGGTGGTTCTGGGTTTATCACATCCGGCTTGAAAACCATCGCGAGGATACGGTTCAACTGCGCACCCGCCACTGGCGCATTACCGATGCCAATGGGTCGGTGAATATCGTCGACGGGGAAGGGGTGGTTGGTGAAACACCGATCCTGGCGCCTGGGCAGACGCATGATTATGTTTCGGGCTGCGAACTGACCACCACGACCGGTTCGATGGAGGGGTTCTACACCTTCGTTCGTGATGATGGCACGCCGTTCGATGTGGCGATTCCCTTCTTCCCGCTGGCAGCTGTCGCCCCGACCGAGGGCTGAGCGCTGCCTGTTGCCGATATGCGGCCGCACTTGATGCCGGCCGCGTGGCGCAATAGACCGGCGCGGATATGAAGCGGACCCATCTCCCTCTCAACGCGCTGCGGGTGTTCGACGCCGCAGCCCGGCATCTCAGCTTTACCCGCGCGGCGGACGAACTCGCGGTCACGCCGGCGGCGGTTGGCCAGCAGATTCGCGCGCTGGAAGATGTGCTGGGGGTGGTGCTGTTCCGCCGTACCTCCAAGGGGCTGGAACTGACGGATGAGGCATCGATGGGCCTCGATTCGCTGCGTGAAGGCTTCCTGCGCTTTGAAGAAAGCGTGCAGGCCATGCAGGCTGGGCAGGCCAGTTCGCGCTACACCATTGCCGTTCCGCGCGAATTCTATGCCCAATGGCTGGCACCCAGACTGGCGCGGTTCCGTTCCGCCCATCCCGATGTCCGTTTTCAGCTGATCGCGGATGAGGATGCCGATTTTACCGAGGCCAATCTGGATGTGGCGATTCGCCTGATCGAAGGGCCGGGCGATCTGGAAGGCGTGCAGCTTTCTCCCGCGCGCAAGGTGACGGTTGCGGCACCCGATGCAGCCGAAGGCTGGATTTCCTGGCCCACCTATCCGACCGAGCAGGAACAGGATGCCCTGCTCGCGGTCGGCAACGCCGGACAGGCGCTGAGCAGCGCAATCGCCGGGCTGGGCAGGGCGACCATGCCGCTGCCGCTGGTGGAAGAGGCATTGGAAGACGGGCGCCTGGTGGCGCTGGCCGGACCGGAAGAAAGCCGCCACGCCTATTGGCTGGTCGCGCCGCGCCCGCAATGGCGACAGAAAAAGGTCAAGGCGCTGGTCGATCATCTGCTGGACGGTGTGGCCAGCGATGCCCCCGCTGAAGGCTGACCTCAACACCCTGGTGCTGCATTCGGCGCGGTTCATCCTGCGTCCGCTGACCCGAACGGACGCGGCCGCGCTGCTGCCGGCCTTTGCTGATTCTGCCGTGATGAAGTGGTGGAGCCGTGGCCCTTTCACCAGCGAACAGGAACTGGCCGAATGGCTGGTGCCGGACACCGGCTGGGAAGAGGGGCGCAGTTGGGCGGTTGTGGAGAGAGAGAATGGCCCGGCGATCGGCCGGATGGCCGCCATGGATCGTGGAGATGGGGTTAGCGAACTGGCCTGCCTGACCATTCCCGAACGGCAGGGGCAGGGCGTCGCCCGCGAAGCGCTGGGGGTGCTGATCGATCATTTGGTGAAGCAGGAAGGGCGCCGCCGGATCTATGCCGATGTCGATATCGACAATGCGGCATCAAACCGGCTGTTCGAGGCGCTGGGCTTCACCCGCGAGGGCGTGCTGCGCGAAGCAATGACCACCCACATCGGCCGGCGCGACAGCGTGATCTGGGGTTTGCTTGACGGCGATCCGCGACCGGGCCTGGGATAAGCCGAATGTTTATCAATCGCTCTTGAGGGCGAGATTCTGGATATAGGCAGGCGGAACATGGTCAACTAGCCGCATTCCATTGCTCGAAAAACGGAATTCAGGTCCGGCGGATGCCAGCTCTGCTGCGGCAACGAGTAAGACAAGCGGCTTACCTCGCGGAGTTACTGCGCGCGGTTTAATCTTCCTCCGCACCTTCGTCATCGAGCGCGTGTCAATGCTGAAGTGCAACATTTGTATCGAAGTCTTCTTGACTTGTCGTTGCAGGTGACGATTATCCCCGAAAACTTTAGAGGGGAACTGCCGATGTTGCGACGACTCTCATGGTTGCCTGTCCTTCTCCCGGTGATGCTCGCGGCCTGTGGCGGCGATGACGGCGGCTCCACGCCAACCCCGACGCCGACACCCAATCAGGCACCGCGCTTCACGTCGGCGAGCGCCGTCAACGTCGCCAACGGTCAAACGGCCGCCTATCAGGCCACCGCCACCGACCCTGAAGGCGCGGCGCTCACTTTCTCGATCAGCGGCGGAGCGGACCGGGCGCGTTTCGCGATCAACTCGCAGGGGGCGCTCACCTTCACGTCGCCACCCGATTTTAATGCGCCGGGCGACGCCGACCGCAACAATATCTATCTGGTTCAATTGAGCGTAAGCGACGGGCAGGCAAGCGCCACGCTTGACCTCCAGGTCACCGTCGCCAACGGCCAGACCGCGTTCGCGGTGCGTCGCGTCGCGACCGGCCTCAACCAGCCGCTGTTCGTCGCGGCCATACCGGGCGATCCCAGCCGTGTGTTCGTGCTGGAAAAGGGCGGACGCATATTGCTGCTCAATCCGGCGAACCAAACGACGAGCTTGTTCATGGATGTGAGCGCCGGCCTTTCCACAGACGGCGAGCGCGGCCTGCTCGGCATCGCGCCGCAACCTGACTATGCGACAAGCGGCGTGTTCTTCATCTTCGTCACCAACGCCGGCGGCGATATCGAGATCCGTCGATATGTACGCGGATCGGACGGGTTCGGCTCAGTGTCCTCCGGCGTTGTCGTGCTCACCATCGAACATAGCGCGCAGAATAATCATAATGGCGGATGGATGGCCTTTGATCCCTCCTTCAACAAGCTGTTTATCGCCGTCGGCGATGGCGGAGGCGCCGGCGACAATAACGGGAACGCGCAGAACAGGAATACACAGCTCGGCAAGATCCTGCGCTATAACGCCGTGCCGAATCCGCCCTATCTGACCAACACGTCCGAAAATCCGTTTGGCGGCCAGGGCGGTGTACAGGAAACAATCTATGCGCTTGGCCTGCGCAACCCGTTTCGCGCGTCGTTCGACAGGCCCGGCGGGAATTCCGGACCCTCTGCGCTGTATATCGGCGATGTCGGCGAAAACGCGATCGAAGAGATCAACCTCCTTCCCGAAGGGGGCGGCGGCGCCAATTTCGGCTGGGCATATAAGGAAGGGACGAGCCTCTATGCCAACAGAACGGTGCCAAGCGGGGTGACCGTGACTGATCCCGTCACTGAATATAGCCATGGAACAGGACCGCGGCAGGGCGCTTCAGTGATCGGCGGCTATGTCTATCGCGGTCCGGTCGCGTCGCTCGTCGGCCAATACATATTCGGCGATTTCATCAGCGGCAATCTCTGGTCAGTACCTGCCTCCAGCCTGGTGGCCGCCAGAGCATCCGGCCAGACTGTCAATTCGAGCAATTATACGCTGCGGAACGCCGATTTCCGCCCGAACGCCGGCACGATCGACAGGCTCGTGTCGTTCGGCGTGGATGGCGCCGGCAACCTGTATATCGTTGATCTGGACGGCGACATTTTCGCGCTTCAGCCCGCGTAGCGGCGTCAAAGGTCGCAACCGATACAGCCAATCCGCCGCTGCGGTCCTTGCCGCGCTGCATCTTGCCGGGAGAGGGTTGCGAGACGTCGGGCGATATCCGGGTGAAAGGACAGATGATCTGCCTGAAGCGGATCATCGTTCGATACCTGGCCGTATCACGCTTTGTGCTTCCTAGGTGGGCGGCATTGACCGGCCAGAGGATTCCGCTTAAGGGCGCCCATCCGAAATTTGCGCTCGATTCCTGATTGGGCGTGTTTTCGGTCAGATAGAGCTGAACATTGCCGGTGATGTCCCGGACCCTGATGTTGAACCAAGGGGTCTTTCTCTGTTGGATTGGTGTCGATCTTCTGGTCGATCCATTCTCGGGACAGCCGTCAAAGTAACCCGGTGTCCTCGCGGATCCGGGTGGAGCGTTTCAGGCTTGTGCGATCGGACCGGTTGGCTTTCGGGCGGATTGGTTGGCGGCTTTGATAGCCGTGCACATTGCTGACTTGCTTCACCAGGCCATGTGACACCACCAACAGGTGAAGAGTAACGTCATGCCGACGATTAACCAGCTGGTCCGCAAGGGCCGCCAGCCCGTCAAGGCCAAGAGCAAAGTGCCTGCGATGGAGCAGAACCCGCAGAAGCGCGGTGTTTGCACCCGCGTGTACACCACCACCCCGAAGAAGCCGAACTCGGCACTTCGCAAGGTGGCCAAGGTCCGTCTGACCAACGGCCGTGAAGTCATCTCCTACATCCCCGGCGAAGGCCACAACCTGCAGGAACACTCTGTTGTTCTGATCCGTGGCGGCCGTGTGCGCGACCTTCCGGGTGTGCGTTACCACGTGCTGCGCGGCGTGCTCGACACGCAGGGCGTCAAGGATCGCAAGCAGAGCCGTTCGAAGTACGGCGCGAAGCGTCCGAAGTAAGCTTTCGGGATCAAGGAGTTAACACATGTCACGTCGTCGTCGTCCCGAAAAGCGGGAAATCCTGCCTGATCCCAAGTTTGGTGATGAGGTGCTGTCCAAGTTCATGAACAACCTCATGCTGGACGGTAAGAAGTCGGTTGCAGAGCGTATCGTTTACGGCGCGCTTGAAACCATGCAGGCCCGTGCAAAGGCCGATCCGGTTGCCATGTTCCACGATGCGTTGAACAATGTGAAGCCGCAGGTCGAAGTGCGCAGCCGCCGCGTCGGTGGTGCAACCTATCAGGTTCCGGTTGAAGTTCGTCCGGAACGGTCGCAGGCACTGGCCATCCGCTGGCTGATCACTGCAGCCCGCAACCGTGCAGAAACCACGATGGCCGCGCGCCTTTCGGGTGAACTGCTGGATGCCGCCAACAACCGTGGCAATGCGGTCAAGAAGCGCGAAGATACGCATCGCATGGCCGATGCCAACCGCGCCTTCTCGCATTATCGCTGGTAAGTCTGGCCGGTCTTCAAGCGGTCATACTGGTAACTATATAGGGGGCGCTTTACGGCGCCCCCACTTACTCCGAGGAATTTTCCATGGCTCGCAGCCATCCCATCGAGCGATACCGCAATTTCGGCATCATGGCGCACATCGACGCCGGCAAGACCACCACGACCGAACGTATCCTGTATTACACCGGCAAGTCCTACAAGATCGGCGAAGTGCACGACGGTGCTGCGACGATGGACTGGATGGAGCAGGAACAGGAACGCGGCATCACCATTACCTCCGCCGCGACCACCTGCTTCTGGCAGGCTGAAGACGGCGAAGGTCCGGAACACCGCCTGAACATCATCGACACCCCGGGTCACGTGGACTTCACCATTGAAGTTGAACGTTCGCTGCGCGTGCTCGACGGTGCGGTTGCTGCCTTCGACGGCGTTGCCGGCGTTGAGCCGCAGTCGGAAACCGTGTGGCGTCAGGCTGAAAAGTACGGCGTTCCGCGCATGTGCTACATCAACAAGCTCGATCGCACTGGCGCCAACTTCTATTACTGCGTGCAGACGATCATCGATCGCCTGGGCGCGATCCCGGCCGTGCTGTATCTGCCGATCGGTGAAGAAGGCGGCTTCAAGGGTCTGGTCGATCTGGTCAGCAACCGTGCCATCATCTGGCATGATGAAAGCCTGGGCGCGAAGTTCGACTATGTCGAAATCCCCGCTGAACTGGCCGACAAGGCCGCTGAATATCGCGAAAAGCTGATCGAACTTGCTGTTGAGCAGGACGATGAGGCGATGGAAGCATATCTTGAAGGCAATGTTCCGGACATCGCACAGCTCAAGCAGCTGATCCGCAAGGGTACGCTGAACCAGGCATTCGTACCGGTTCTCTGCGGTTCCTCGTTCAAGAACAAGGGCGTGCAGGCGCTTCTCGACGCCGTTGTCGATTATCTGCCGAGCCCGGTCGATGTTCCCGCGATCAAGGGCGTCAAGCCCGACAGCGACGAAGAAGACAGCCGTCCGTCGAGCGACGACGCGCCGTTCTCTTCGCTGGCGTTCAAGATCATGAACGATCCTTTCGTCGGTTCGCTGACCTTCACCCGCATCTATTCGGGCAAGCTCACCAAGGGCGCTGTTCTGAACTCGGTGAAGGACAAGAAGGAAAAGATTGGCCGTATGCTGCTGATGCATTCCAACAACCGGGAAGACATCGAAGAAGCATTCGCGGGCGACATCGTTGCGCTGGCTGGTCTGAAGGAAACGACCACCGGTGACACGCTGTGCGATCCGTCGAAGCCGATCATCCTTGAACGGATGGAATTCCCCGAGCCGGTGATCGAACTGTCGGTGGAACCGAAGACCAAGGCTGACCAGGAAAAGATGGGCATCGCGCTCAATCGTCTGGCTGCCGAAGATCCTTCGTTCCGCGTGTCGACCGATCATGAATCGGGCCAGACGATCATCAAGGGGATGGGTGAACTTCACCTCGACATTCTCGTCGATCGTATGCGTCGCGAATTCAAGGTCGAAGCGAATGTCGGTGCGCCGCAGGTGGCATACCGCGAATCGCTCGCCCGTGAAGTTGAGGTCGATTACACCCACAAGAAGCAGTCGGGTGGTTCGGGTCAGTTCGGTCGCGCCAAGGTTGTGGTGTCGCCGGGCGAACGCGGCCAGGGCGTTGTCTTCGAAGACGCCGTCAAGGGTGGCAACATCCCGCGGGAATACATCCCGGCCGTGGAAAAGGGCATGCGCGAGCAGGCCGCAAGCGGTTACATGGTTGGCTTCCCGATCATCGACTTCACCATCAAGCTGATCGACGGTGCATATCATGACGTCGACTCGAGCTCGATCGCGTTCGAAATTTGCGGACGTGGCGCGATGCGCGAGGCAGCTGAGCGGTCGGGCATCAAGCTGCTCGAACCGATCATGAAGGTGGAAGTGGTGACGCCGGAAGAATTCATGGGCGACGTTATCGGCGACCTGAATTCCCGTCGTGGCCAGATCCAGGGCACCGATTCCCGGGGCAATGCCCAGGTGGTCGAAGCCAATGTGCCGCTGGCCAACATGTTCGGCTACGTCAACGAACTGCGTTCCTTCACTCAGGGGCGTGCGCAGTACACGATGCAGTTCTCGCATTACGACGAAGTGCCGGCGAACGTCGCACAAGAGGTCAAGGAGAAGCTTGCCTAAAACAAGGCAAGCGTTTAGGGGCGGCGCCTGTTTCAGCGGGTGCCGGTTCCTTTCCCGCGAAATCAAATCTGATAGACAGAGGTTACGGATAAAATGGCAAAGGCAAAATTTGAGCGGAACAAGCCGCACTGCAACATCGGCACCATCGGTCACGTTGACCACGGCAAGACCACGCTGACCGCAGCGATCACCAAGGTGCAGGGCGCCCCGATCGATTTCGCGAACATCGATAAGGCTCCGGAAGAGCGTGAACGCGGCATCACCATTTCGACCGCACACGTCGAATATGAAACCGAAGCACGTCACTACGCACACGTCGACTGCCCGGGTCACGCTGACTATGTGAAGAACATGATCACCGGTGCTGCCCAGATGGACGGCGCAATCCTGGTTGTGAACGCTGCTGACGGCCCGATGCCGCAGACCCGCGAGCACATCCTGCTTGCTCGTCAGGTCGGCGTGCCGGCTCTGGTCGTGTACATGAACAAGGTTGACCAGGTCGACGACGAAGAAATTCTCGAACTGGTTGAACTCGAAGTTCGTGAACTGCTGAGCTCGTATGATTTCGACGGCGACAACATTCCGATCATCAAGGGTTCGGCTCTGGCCGCTCTTGAAGGCCGTAACCCGGAAATCGGCGAAAGCTCGATCAAGGCCCTGATGGACGCCGTTGACGAATACATCCCGCAGCCGGACCGTCCGGTTGACAAGCCCTTCCTGATGCCGATCGAAGACGTGTTCTCGATCTCGGGTCGCGGCACCGTGGTGACCGGCCGTATCGAAACCGGCGTTGTGAACGTGGGCGACGAAGTCGAAATCATCGGCATCAAGGACACGCAGAAGACCACCGTCACCGGCGTGGAAATGTTCCGCAAGCTGCTCGACCGTGGTGAAGCAGGCGACAACGTCGGCGCGCTGATCCGTGGTATTGCACGTGAAGCCGTGGAACGTGGTCAGGTTCTGGCGAAGCCGGGTTCGGTTAATCCGCACACCGAATTCAGCGCAGAAGTCTACGTGCTGTCGAAGGATGAAGGTGGCCGTCACACGCCGTTCTTCGCCAACTACCGCCCGCAGTTCTACTTCCGCACCACCGACGTGACCGGCGAAGTGATCCTTCCCGAAGGCACCGAAATGGTCATGCCGGGCGACAACGTCACCATCGGCGTGAAGCTGATCGCACCGATCGCCATGGACGAAGGCCTGCGCTTCGCCATTCGCGAAGGTGGCCGCACTGTCGGTTCTGGGGTTGTCAGCTCCATCACGAAGTAATATAGGCACCGCACCGGCCGGGTCTTCGGATTCGGCCGGTTGCAGTTTTGAAGGGGCCGCCCCTTCCCGGAGCTTCCAAGAAGCACGGTGAGGCGGGGCGGTCTCTTGTTTTTTGGAGCTTCGGCTCCTTGGCTCTTTGCAATCGGTACAGGACATGGAAGCTCAGAACATCCGTATTCGCCTTAAGGCCTTCGATCACCGCGTGCTCGACCAGGCAACCGGCGAGATTGCGGACACCGCACGCCGCACTGGCGCGCTCATCCGGGGGCCCATTCCGCTGCCGACCCGCATCGAAAAATTCACCGTGAACCGCGGTCCGCACATCGATAAGAAGTCGCGCGAGCAGTTCGAGGTGCGTACCTACAAGCGGCTGCTCGACATTGTTCAGCCCAATGCCGCTACGGTCGATGCGCTGATGAAGCTTGATCTTGCTGCAGGCGTGAATGTGGAAATCAAGCTCGCCTAATGCGGGTTTGGTGATCCGCAGCTCTCCAGCCTCGCGGATCGGTCCTTTCGGCCGGACCTGATTGACCGAAGAATTTACGGGTTATGAAAATGCCCAGGGCAGTGCTTCGGCAAGGCCCAAGACCAGGGATACCGCCGGCTTCGGTCGGGCTGCGTCCCCCGTCTAGTCTCCATTCCTGGTGGAGACGCTCAGCCCGGACGGGGCGACGTATGAACCATTGGGCTGGCAAGCACCTGGAATGGGTCCGGGTGCCTCTGTTTTAGGAGAATGGATCATGCGCACAGGCGTGATCGTGAAGAAAGTCGGGATGACCCGCTTGTTCCAGGATGATGGCCGCCACGTGCCGGTCACTGTTCTGGCGCTTGAGGACTGCCAGGTTGTTTCGCATCGTACCACCGAACGTGACGGCTATGTCGCGCTGCAGGTTGGTTCGGGTGAAGCCAAGCAGAAGAATGTTGCCAAGCCGCAGCGCGAACATTTTGCCCGGGCCGAAGTTGGTCTGAAGCAGCGCGTCGCTGAGTTCCGTCTCGAAAACGAAGACGGACTTCTGCCGGTTGGTGCAACCATCTCCGCAGAGCATTTCATCGCTGGCCAGAAGGTCGACATCACCGGTCACACGCAGGGCAAGGGCTTCGCCGGCGCCATGAAGCGCTGGGGTTTCGGCGGTCTGCGCGCATCGCACGGCGTTTCGCTGAGCCACCGTTCGCACGGTTCGACCGGTAACCGGCAGGATCCGGGCAAGGTTTTCAAGAACAAGAAGATGGCTGGCCACATGGGCGACCGTCAGCGCACCCAGCAGAACCTGGAAGTTGTGCGCACGGACGCTGATCGCGGCCTGATCTTCGTCAAGGGTTCGGTTCCCGGTTCCAACAACTCCTGGTTGCTGCTCCGTGACTCGGTGAAGCTTGATGCTCCTGAGGGTCTGCCGTTCCCCGGTGTTGTGCTGGACAAGGCCGCTGGCCTGCCTGCCAATGATGCCGCGACCGCACCTGTTGCTGATGACGTCGAAGTGGCGATCGTCGATCAGGCGGATGAGAACAATGCTGCCGAGGGCAATGCGCCCGAAGGCAACGAAGGCAAGGAGGGCTGATCCGTGAAGGTGAAGGTCCAGAAAATCGACGGCGTTGAAGCCGGCGACATCGAGCTCAGCGATACCGTGTTCGGCCTGACGCCGCGCGCTGATATCCTGCACCGCGTTGTCACCTGGCAGCTCGAAAGCCGTCGCGGTATCGCACGGGCAACCCGTGAACGTTCCGAAGTCGCGCGCACCGGCAAGAAGTTCGGTCGTCAGAAGGGTGGTGGTACTGCTCGTCACGGCGATCGCGCAGCTCCGATCTTTATCGGTGGTGGTAAGGCTCACGGTGCCCGTCGTCGTGAATTCGACCCGTCGCTGAACAAGAAGGTTCGTGCTCTCGGCCTGAAGATGGCTCTGTCGGCCAAGGCTCAGAACGGCCTGGTTGTGGTTGACAGCCTGGAACTGGCTGATGCCAAGACCAAGGCTCTGGCCGCGACTTTCGGCAAGAACGGCTGGAACGGCAAGGTGCTGGTGATCGACGGCGACGTCATCGAAGGCAACTTCGGCAAGGCAGTCAGCAATCTGCCCGGCGTGAATGTGCTGCCGGCGGTTGGTGCCAATGTCTATGACATCCTGAAGCATGACACGCTGGTCCTGACCCGGTCCGCTGTCGAAAAGCTGGAGGCGCGCTTCAATGGCTAAAAAGCAGGAAATCGACGCGCGTCACTATGATGTGATTGTCGCACCGCACATCACCGAAAAGGCGACGCTGCTCTCTGAGTTCAACGCCGTTGTGTTCAAGGTCGCACATGATGCGACCAAGCCGCAGGTGAAGGAAGCGATCGAAGCGATCTATGACCGCAAGGTCAAAGGCGTGAATATTCTTGTCCAGAAGGGCAAGACCAAGCGCTGGAAGGGTCGTCCTTACTCCCGCACCGACGTGAAGAAGGCGGTTGTGACCCTGGTCGATGGCCAGGACCCGATCGACATCACCAGCGGTATCTGAGGCTAGAAACTGATGGCACTCAAATCCTATAATCCGACCAGCCCGGCACGCCGTGGCCTGATCCTCGTCGACAAGTCGTCGCTGCACAAAGGCAAGCCCGTCAAGGCGCTGACCGAAGGCAAGAGCAAGACCGGTGGACGCAACAACAAGGGGCATGTGACCTCGCGCGGTATCGCGGGTGGCCACAAGCAGAAGTATCGCTTCATCGATTTCAAGCGTCGCAAGTGGGGCGTTCCCGCCACTGTCGAACGCCTGGAATACGATCCCAACCGCACGGCTTTCATCGCTCTCATCAAGTATGAAGACGGTGAACTGGCTTACATCATCGCCCCGAACCGGCTCGCCCCTGGCGATCAGGTTGTCGCTGGCGAGCGCACTGACACGAAGCCGGGCAATGCCATGCTTCTGGGTCAGATGCCGGTCGGCACCATCTGCCACAATGTGGAGATGAAGCCGGGCAAGGGTGGCCAGATTGCACGTTCGGCAGGCACCTATGTGCAGGTCGTTGGTCGTGACCGCGGTCTCGTGATCGTTCGCCTGAATTCGGGTGAACAGCGTTACCTGCGTGCCGATTGCATGGGCACTGTGGGTTCGGTTTCGAACCCTGACAATTCCAACCAGACGCTGGCCAAAGCAGGCCGCAAGCGCTGGCTGGGTCGCCGTCCGCTTACTCGCGGTGTGGCGAAGAACCCGGTCGATCACCCTCATGGTGGTGGTGAAGGCCGGACCTCGGGTGGTCGTCATCCGGTTACCCCGTGGGGCAAGCCGACCAAGGGCGCCCGCACCCGCCACAACAAGGCGACGGACAAGATGATCATCCGTTCGCGCCACGCCAAGAAGAAGAGGTAAGCGATAATGGCTCGTTCCGTCTGGAAAGGTCCGTTTGTCGACCTGCACCTGCTGAAGAAAGCAGAAGATGCGCAGGACAGCGGTGGCCGTGCCCCGATCAAGACCTGGTCGCGTCGCAGCACCGTTCTCCCGCAGTTCGTTGGCCTGACGTTCAGCGTCTATAACGGCCACAAGTTCATCCCGGTGTCCGTCAGTGAGGACATGGTTGGCCACAAGCTCGGTGAATTTGCGCCCACGCGCAGCTTCCCCGGTCACGCAGCCGACAAGAAAGGCAAGCGCTAATGGGTAAGCAGAAAGCTCCCCGCCGCGTCGCCGATAACGAGGCGCTGGCCGTCGGTACCACGATCCGTGGTTCGGCGCAGAAGCTGAACCTTGTTGCCGGGCTGATCCGTGGCAAGAAGGCAGAGGAAGCGTTGAACATCCTCGCTTTCTCGAAGAAGGCGATGGCGCGTGACGCGCAGAAGGTGCTCGCTTCGGCGATTGCCAACGCTGAAAACAACCATGATCTGGATGTTGACGCGCTCGTCGTGGCCGAAGCCAGTGTTGGCAAGTCCGTCACCATGAAGCGGTTTCATGTTCGCGGCCGTGGCAAGTCCACCCGCATTCTGAAGCCGTTCAGCCGACTGCGTATCGTGGTCCGCGAAGTCGAGGAGGCCTGATCCATGGGTCAGAAGAGCAATCCGATCGGCCTGCGTCTGCAGATCAACCGTACCTGGGACAGCCGCTGGTACGCCGAAGGGCGTAACTATGAGCGTCTGCTCAAGGAAGACATCACGCTGCGCAAGTACATCATCGAAACCCTGCCGCAGGCAGCGATTTCGAAGGTGGTGATTGAACGCCCGGCCAAGCTGTGCCGGATTTCGATCTACGCTGCCCGTCCTGGTGTGATCATCGGCAAGAAGGGCGCAGACATCGAAAAGCTGCGTTCGAAGCTGGCCAAGATGACCGACAGCGAAGTGAAGCTGAACATCGTTGAAATCCGCAAGCCGGAAATCGATGCCAAGCTCGTCGCTCAGGGCGTTGCCGATCAGCTGGTTCGCCGTGTGGCGTTCCGTCGTGCGATGAAGCGCGCCGTGCAGTCCGCTCTGCGTCTGGGTGCCGAAGGCATCAAGATCGTCTGCGGCGGCCGTCTCGGCGGTGCAGAAATCGCACGTGTGGAATGGTATCGCGAAGGTCGCGTGCCGCTGCACACACTGCGTGCCAATGTCGATTATGCCGAAGCCGAGGCGCTGACCGCCTATGGTATCATCGGCATCAAGTGCTGGATCTTCAAGGGTGAGATCCTCGGGCACGATCCGATGGCGCAGGACCGGCTGATGATGGAGGCACAAACCTCCGGCGTCCGTCCGGCGCGCTGATCGGGAGCTGAGTAGAGACAATGCTGCAACCGAAGAAAATGAAGTTCCGCAAGGCTTTCAAGGGCCGGATCAAGGGCGACGCCAAGGGTGGCACCGCGCTGAATTTCGGATCCTACGGCCTCAAGGCAATGGAACCGGAACGTGTTACCGCTCGCCAGATCGAAGCGGCCCGTCGTGCGATCACGCGCCACATCAAGCGTCAGGGACGCCTGTGGATCCGCGTGTTCCCGGACGTGCCGGTTTCGAAGAAGCCTGCCGAAGTTCGTCAGGGTAAGGGCAAGGGCGCAGTCGAATATTGGGCAGCTCGCGTAAAGCCGGGCCGCATCCTGTTCGAACTGGACGGCGTTCCGGGCCCGCTGGCCGCTGAAGCGTTCAGCCGCGCTGCGATGAAGCTGCCGATCAAGACCAAGGTCGTTGCCCGTCTTGGCGACACCTCGCACCTGGGAGGCGAATGATGGCTAAAGTTGAAGATCTTCGCGCAAAGACCGATGATCAGCTGGGTGACCAGCTCGTCGAACTGAAGCGTGAGCAGTTCAACCTGCGTTTTCAGGCTGCCACCAATCAGCTGGAGCGTCCCGCACGGATCAAGGAAGTCCGTCGCGAGATCGCTCAGATCAAAACCCTGCAGTCCGAGCGCACCCGCGCGGCTGCGCAGGCTTAAGGAGGGCACGATGCCGAAGCGTATTCTCATCGGGACCGTGGTCTCCGACAAGACTGACAAGACCGTGACCGTGAAGGTCGAACGTAAGGTGAAGCACCCGCTGTACGGGAAGATCATCCGCCGTTCGAAGAAATATCACGCTCACGACGAAACCAACGAGTTCAAGGCCGGCGATACGGTCCGCATCGAAGAGACGCGGCCGATTTCGAAGACCAAGACCTGGAAGGTTCTGGACCGCGTGCTGGCCGGCAAGGGCATTGCTCTTGAGGCTGACATCGAAGTCGGTGCGGCGAGCAACTGAGCCTTCGGGCGTTTGACGATTTTTGGAACTGCCGGACTTGTTCCGGCAAGCCATTGAGAAGGAACCGGATCTATGATCCAGATGCAATCCAATCTTGACGTCGCAGACAACAGCGGCGCCAAGCGCGTTCAGTGCATCAAGGTGCTGGGCGGCTCAAAGCGTCGCACCGCATCTGTCGGTGACGTGATTGTGGTTTCCGTAAAGGAAGCCCAGCCGCGTGCGCGCGTTAAGAAGGGCGACGTTCACCGCGCGGTGATCGTTCGCACGAAGAAGGATGTCCGCCGTGCAGACGGCAGCGTTATCCGCTTCGACTCCAACGCGGCCGTGCTCGTCAACAAGAGCGAAGAACCGATCGGTACCCGTATTTTCGGCCCGGTCGTTCGTGAACTGCGTTCGCGCGGCTTCATGAAGATCATCTCGCTCGCTCCGGAGGTGCTGTGATGGCTGGCGCGAAGATCAAGAAGGGTGACAACGTTGTGGTTCTGTCCGGCAAGGACAAGGGCCGCACCGGTACCGTGACCAAGGTTCTGCCGACCGAAGGCAAGGTTGTGGTTGATGGCGTGAATGTCGCTGCCCGCCACCGCAAGCCGACCCAGGCAAACCCGCAGGGCGGCATCGACCGTGCACCTGCTCCGATGGCGATCAGCAAGGTTGCTGTCGCTGATCCGAAGGACGGCAAGCCGACCCGCGTGCGTTTTGAAGAACGCGACGGGAAGAAGGTCCGCGTTGCCGTCAAGTCCGGGGAGAATATCGATGGGTGATTACAAGCCCCGTCAGAAGATCGCCTATGACGAGCAGATCGCCAAGGCCATGATCGAAAAGTTCGGCTACAAGAACGCTCTTGAAGTTCCGAAGCTGGAAAAGATCACGCTCAACATGGGCGTGGGCGAAGCCAGCCAGGACAAGAAGAAGGTTCAGGTTGCAGCCGAAGAAATGGAACTGATCGCAGGCCAGAAGCCGGTGATCACCAAGGCCAAGAAGTCCATCGCACAGTTCAAGCTGCGCGAAGGCATGCCGATCGGCTGCAAGGTAACCCTGCGCCGCGACCGCATGTACGAATTTCTTGATCGTCTCGTCACGATCGCTATGCCGCGCATTCGTGACTTTCGTGGTCTGAATCCGAAGAGCTTCGACGGCAATGGCAACTATGCCATGGGCCTGAAGGAGCAGATCATCTTCCCGGAAATCAGCTACGACAAGATCGAAAAAGTTCGCGGGATGGACATCATTGTGACCACCACCGCGAAGACCGACGACGAAGCACGTGAATTGCTGCGTCTGTTCGGTTTCCCGTTCCCGGTCGCAGAGACCGAAGAAAAGCAGGCTGCATAAGCCTTGCGTGACTGTTTGTAAGGAAGTGAGCTTAAGTCCATGGCGAAACTGAGTTCCATCAATAAGAACGAGCGTCGCAAGAAGCTCGTCAAGCAATATGCCGCTAAGTACGAGCGACTGAAGGCTGTTGCTGCTGACGAATCTCTCGACGAATCTGAGCGTCTGATCGCGCGTCTGAAGCTCGCGGAAATTCCGCGTAATGCTAACCCGACCCGCGTTCGTAACCGCTGCAACACCACCGGCCGTCCGCGCGGCTATTATCGCAAGTTCGGGCTTTGCCGCATCGAACTGCGGGACCTGGCCAACAAGGGCCTGATCCCGGGCGTGACCAAGTCGAGCTGGTGAGGATCTAAAACATGGCATTGACTGATCCCCTGGGTGATATGCTCACCCGTATCCGTAACGGCCAGCGGGCGAAGAAGGACTCCGTCCTTTCGCCGGCGTCGAAGCTGCGCGCCAATGTGCTCGAAGTGCTTCAGCGCGAAGGCTATATTCGCGGATACAGCGAAGATCTGACCGGCGCCCACAAGGCCCTGCGGATCGAGCTGAAGTATTTCGAAGGCGAGCCGGCTATCAAGCACGTCGCTCGTGTCTCCAAGCCGGGACGCCGCGTCTATTCGGGCAGCAAGGAACTGCCGGTTATTCGCAACGGCCTTGGCATCACCATCGTCTCGACCCCGCGGGGCGTGCTGTCGGATAACGAAGCACGCAGCCACAATGTCGGCGGCGAAGTGCTGGCGGAGGTGTTCTGATGAGCCGCATCGGCAAACGTCCGGTGGGGATCCCCAGTGGGGTGACCGCCAATATCGATAACGGCACGCTGACCGTTAAGGGCCCGAAGGGCACCCTGACGCTCGGCCTGGCTGATGAAGTCGAATACAAGCTGGAAGACGGCTCGATTTCGGTGACGCCGGCCAATGACAGCCGTCGCGCTCGCGCGTTCTGGGGCATGCAGCGTACGCTGGTGTCCAACTTGGTCGAAGGTGTGACCGAAGGGTTTTCCAAGACCCTGCAGATCACTGGTGTCGGCTATCGTGCGAACGCTCAGGGCAAGGTGCTCAAGCTGCAGCTCGGCTACAGCCATGATGTCGATCTGGAAGTTCCGGCCGGTCTTGAAGTCAAGACCCCGGATCAGACCACGGTTGAAATCAGCGGGATCGACAAGCAGGCCGTAGGCCAGTTTGCCGCAGAAGTCCGCAGCTGGCGCAAGCCCGAACCCTACAAGGGCAAGGGTATCAAGTATCGCGGCGAGTTTATCTTCCGCAAGGAAGGGAAGAAGAAGTAAGATGGCCAAGCTTTCTCTTTTCGAACGCCGCCGTCGCCGAGTCCGCACTGCGCTGCGCAAGCGTGCAGGTGACCGCGCTCGGCTGTCCGTGCACCGCACGGGCCGGCACATCTATGCCCAGATCATCGACGATGCGGCAGGCCGCACCGTTGCTGCCGCCTCGACGCTTGGCGTCAAGGACATCTCGGGTGCGAACATTGATGCTGCAGTTCAGGTGGGCAAGGAAATCGCCGAAGCCGCCAAGAAGGCTGGCGTGACCACCGTCGTGTTCGATCGCGGCGGCTACCTGTTCCATGGCCGCGTCAAGGCGTTGGCAGATGCCGCGCGTGAAGGCGGGCTGGAGTTCTGATTATGGCAGACGAAAACAACAACCAGGAAGCCGCAGTGGAAACCACTGTGGCAGCCGACAGCACCAGCAATGATGCTGGCCAGGCCCGTGAAGGCCGTGGCAACCGCGGCCGTGGCCGTGGTGGCAACGACCGTGGTGGCGATCGTGATGGACGTGGCCGCGGCCGTGGCCGTCGTGATGACCGTCGCGAAGAAGAAACCGGCGAAGAGCTGATCGAAAAGCTGGTTCACATCAATCGCGTTTCGAAGACGGTGAAGGGCGGTAAGCGCTTCGGTTTCGCCGCTCTCGTGGTGGTTGGCGATGGCAAGGGCCGCGTTGGCTTCGGTCATGGCAAGGCACGCGAAGTGCCGGAAGCCATCACCAAGGCAACCGCAGCTGCCAAGAAGAAGATGATCCGCGTTCCGCTGAAGGAAGGCCGCACGCTGCACCATGATGGCAAGGGCCATTTCGGTGCCGGCAAGGTGAATGTCCGTTCGGCTCCGGCCGGTACCGGCATCATCGCAGGTGGTCCGATGCGCGCCGTGTTCGAAAGCCTTGGTGTGGCAGACGTTGTCACCAAGTCGATCGGCACGTCGAACCCGTACAACATGATCCGCGCCACTTTCGACGCGCTCGTCACCCAGACTTCGCCGAAGTCGGTTGCCCAGCGTCGCGGCAAGAAGGTTGCAGATCTGCTGGGTCGTGGCGGCGCGAGCGAAGCGGAAGCAGAAGCTGCCGCTGAAGCGATCGTGGAGTAATTCGACATGGCAAAGATCAAGCTGAAGCAGATCGGTTCGCCGATCCGTCGCCCGGAAAGCCAGCGCAAGATTCTGACCGGCCTCGGCCTGGGCAAGATGAACCGCGTGGTTGAACTGGATGACACCCCCGAAGTTCGGGGCGCAGTTGCCAAGCTTCCGCATCTGGTGGCAGTGGTAGACTGATGTCGGCTGTCGCGACCATGTCGTGACACAGACAGTACGTTAACGGGATGCCGGCGATGGAAACATCGCCGGCATTGTCGTGTCCGGGGTAGGTCGCGGCAGGGATGCGTGCCTGGAGCAGGGCAAGAGCCATAACGGTTGAATGCCCGGCGGGTGGTTATGGTGATGCCATGGGCATCAACCGGCTGCTGATCGGTGCGGGCAGGCGTAAAATGGCCAAAAAGGCGTGACTCATGGGGGTAGTTCGCCTATGGGGCCGGCTTCCCAACAAGCGCGAACAAAGCGAAAGCGAGTGCAAGACTATGAAACTGAATGAAATTCGTGACAACGCAGGTGCCCGTCATCGGCGTATGCGCATCGGCCGTGGTATCGGTTCGGGCAAGGGCAAGACCGGTGGTCGTGGCCAGAAGGGCCAGAAGAGCCGTTCGGGTGTTGCCATCAAGGGTTTCGAAGGCGGCCAGATGCCGCTTCACATGCGTCTGCCGAAGCGCGGCTTCAACAATCCGTTCGGCAAGGACTATGCTGAAGTGAACATCGGCATGATCCAGAAGCTGGTTGATGCCGGCAAGCTGGATGCCAAGGCTGTTATCGATCACGAAACGCTGAAGGCCGCTGGCCTGGCACGTGGCGGCAAGAACGGCGTTCGTCTGCTGGCCAAGGGTGAGCTCTCCGCAGCACTGACCTTCAAGGTCGCTGGTGCGTCGAAGGGTGCCATTGCAGCCGTCGAAAAGGCCGGTGGCAAGGTCGAAGTGACCGTGCCGGCAAAGGCCGCTGACGCCGAATAATCGGTTGGAATGCGGGGTGGGGGTTATTGCATCCCTACCCCGCACCTATATGGGCAGCTGGACAGGGGGCTAGGTCCGTCCGCCCGGCCAGACAAGGCAATCGAAAAGCAATGGCATCACGCGCCGATAACATCGCGAGCAATCTGAGCCTCGCCAACTTCTCCAAGGCAACCGAACTGAAGAACCGCATCTGGTTCACTATCGGTGCCCTGATCGTTTTCCGCTTTCTCAGCTTCGTGCCGCTTCCCGGTGTGAATCCGGAGATCCTCGGAACACTCTACGATCAGACTCGCGGAGGGATCCTCGATCTGTTCAACACGTTCTCTGGCGGCAGCCTTGAACGTATGAGCCTGATCGCCCTGGGCGTGATGCCCTACATCACGGCATCCATCGTCATTCAGCTGGCAGCCGCTCTTCATCCGGCGCTGATCGCGCTGAAGAAGGAAGGCGAAGCTGGTCGCAAGAAGCTGAACCAGTACACCCGCTATGGCGCGGTGTTCCTTTGCGCTGTGCAGGGCTGGTTCCTGGCGACGGGTCTTGAAACCTATGGCGCGCAGACCGGCCTTCAGGCTGTGGTCGATCCGGGCATGCTGTTCCGTGTCGTTGCCGTGATCAACCTGATCGGCGGCACGATGTTCCTGCTGTGGCTGGGTGAACAGATCACCAGCCGTGGCATTGGTAACGGCGTTTCGCTGATCATCATGGCCGGCATCGTTGCGCAGTTCCCGACCTTCATCACCAATCTGTTTGAAGGCGGCCGCAGCGGTTCGATCAGCCCGATCGTGATCATCGGCTTTATCGTGATGGTCGTTGCTCTGGTGCTGGGCATCTGTTTCTTTGAACGGGCGCAGCGTCGCCTGCTGATCCAGTATCCCAAGCGCGCCAGCCAGAACGGCATGATGCAGGCGGATCGCAGCCATCTGCCGCTGAAGATCAACACCGCTGGTGTGATCCCGCCGATCTTCGCCAGTTCGCTGTTGCTGCTGCCGCTGACGATCAGCCAGTTCGCCGGCAGTTCGGTCGCCACGGACAGCACCTTCTATGGTGTGATCCAGGGGCTGAACCAGTATCTGCAACACGGCGCGCCGCTCTATATGCTGCTCTATGCAGCGGGCATTATCTTCTTCTGCTTCTTCTACACGGCCGTGGTGTTCAACCCGGAAGAAACCTCGGAGAATTTGAAGAAGAACGGCGGCTTCATTCCGGGCATCCGCCCGGGCAAGCGGACGGCCGATTATCTCGATTACGTGCTGACACGCATCACCGTGATCGGGGCGATCTATCTGACCGTCGTCTGTGTGTTGCCGGAATGGATGATCGCGCAGACCGGTATTCCGCTGTTCCTTGGCGGTACCAGCCTGTTGATCGTGGTGAACGTGACTGTGGATACCATCAGCCAGATCCAGTCACATTTGCTGGCACATCAGTATGGTGACCTTATCAAGAAGGCCAAGTTGAAGGGCCGGCTGCGCTAAGACTGCGCGGCATTGAGGTTGCGGGAATTACCCGGGTGGCGGTTGTTCGGCTCCGCCACCCGGTTATTTGGGGGAGCGGACAATGAACATAATTCTGCTGGGCCCTCCGGGCGCAGGCAAGGGCACGCAAGCTGCGCGCCTGGTTGAACATCACGGCATGGTGCAACTGTCCACGGGCGACATGCTGCGGGCTGCCGTCAAGGCGCAGACTCCGGTTGGTGTTGAGGCACAGGCTGTCATGCAGCGTGGCGAACTCGTTTCGGACGAGATCGTCAGCGCGCTGATCGATGGCGAGCTGACAGCGATGGGGCCGGATACCGGCGCCATTTTCGACGGCTATCCGCGTACGGAAGCACAGGCTGTTTCGCTGGACGCATTGCTGGCCCAACATGGTCGCCAGCTGGATCACGTCATCGAACTCGATGTGAACGAAGACGCGCTGGTTGAGCGGATCGTCGGGCGCTATTCCTGCGCCAGCTGCGGTGAGGGCTATCACGACAGCTTCAAGCAGCCGGCAGCAGAAGGCGAATGCGACAAGTGCCATGGGCATGAGTTCAAGCGCCGCCCTGACGACAATGAAGAAACCGTGCGCACCCGCATGGCAGAATATCGCGCCAAGACGGCGCCGATCCTGCCGCTGTATGAGGCACGCGGAATTGTCAGCCGGATTGATGGCATGGCGGCCATGGGCGAAGTCTCCGCCGCGATTGAAGCAATCCTGGCCGCAGATTGATCTGCACACGCAGGGTGGTTCTGCCTGAGCCTTGGGGCAGGGCGGACCACCTTGGCGGCATACCGGCTTTGTTGGCCGCTGCCGCATCGGGCTGCCTTTGACGCAAGGGCGGTTTTCAGCTATGAAGACGTGGTGTTTGCGAGCGGGCGACGGTTTTCCGTCGGCCCGCCTGTTGTTATTCTGATGGGCTGTTGACGCCGCCCGAGAATCACCTTAAGCGCGCAAGCCATTCGTCTCTTCGAGAATCTCACCTCAGCCTCGTTCTGCGAGGATCGGTTGGTCAGATGATCCGGCGTTTAGTCGGGTTCGGAGCAGGCGGATGTTGACGCTATGAGATAGGGTTGGCCCATAACCGGGCTATTCCTGTGGAGCATGGAGAATTAAGTGGCTCGTATTGCCGGGGTAAATATCCCCACCAACAAGCGCGTGATCATCGCGCTCACCTATATTCACGGAATCGGTCCTGCGACTGCCAAGGCAATCGCAGCAAAGCTGGGCATCGATGAAACCCGCCGCGTGCAGGATCTCAGCGACGCTGAAGTGCTTCAGATCCGTGAAGCGATCGACGCAGAATACACTGTGGAAGGCGATCTTCGTCGCGAAACCGCGATGAACATCAAGCGCCTGATGGATCTGGCCTGCTATCGCGGCCTGCGTCATCGTAAGGGTCTGCCGGTTCGTGGCCAGCGCACGCATACCAATGCGCGCACCCGCAAGGGCAAGGCCAAGCCGATCGCTGGCAAGAAGAAGTAAGCGCCGCTTTTCGGCAGCTGACTTCCCGGTAGAAATTAGGACAGGATACAAACCATGGCACGCGAACCCCAGCGCATTCGGAGGCGGGAGCGCAAGAATATCACCAGCGGTGTTGCTCACGTCAACGCCAGCTTCAACAACACCATGATCACCATCACCGACGCACAGGGCAATGCTATCAGCTGGTCCAGTGCAGGCATGATGGGCTTCAAGGGCAGCCGTAAGTCGACCCCTTATGCGGCTCAGGTCGCAGCGGACGACGCAGGCAAGAAGGCCGCCGAACACGGCGTGCGCACCCTGGAAGTTGAAATCAAGGGTCCGGGTTCGGGCCGTGAAAGCGCGCTGCGGGCGCTGCAGGCGGTGGGCTTCACCATCACCTCGATCCGCGACGTGACCCCGATCCCGCACAATGGCGTAAGGCCGTCCAAGCGCCGTCGCGTCTGATCGATCCTGCTGCGCGGCATTCGGTCGCACTGGCAAATTCGCATCGGCCGCGGCGTTATTAACGCTCCGCGGCCGTTGTCGACAGTAGAATACCTTTAGGGGAAGTCCATGTCCGTCAATATGAAGAACTGGCAGGAACTGAAGAAGCCCAACAGCCTGGAAATCAAGGAAGGCGGCGATCGCAAGCGCAAGGCAACCTTCGTTGCTGAACCGCTGGAGCGTGGCTACGGCCTGACGCTGGGCAACGCGCTGCGTCGCGTGCTGCTGTCTTCGCTGCAGGGCGCAGCGATCACATCGATCAAGATCGAAAACGTGCTGCATGAATTCTCGTCGCTGGCTGGCGTGCGGGAAGACGTGACCGACATCGTGCTGAACGTGAAGCAGATTGCTCTGCGCATGGAAGGCGAAGGCCCCAAGCGGCTGCAGCTGTCCGTGACCGGCCCGGCCGAAGTGACCGCCGGTGACATTGCGGTTTCCGGCGACATCGAAGTGATGAACAAGGATCTTGTGATCTGTCATCTCGATGAAGGCGCGACGCTGAACATGGAACTGACGGCAGACACCGGCAAGGGCTATGTCCCGGCCGTTGCCAACCGTCCCATCGATGCGCCGATCGGCCTGATCCCCGTCGATTCGCTTTATTCGCCGATCAAGCAGGTCAGCTACAAGGTCGACAATGCCCGCGTTGGGCAGGAACTCGATTACGACAAGCTGAGCCTGAATGTCGAAACCGATGGCACCGTCACCCCGGAAGATGCCGTGGCTTATGCTGCGCGCATTCTGCAGGATCAGCTGACGCTGTTCGTCCACTTCGACGAAGGCATTCCGCAGCCCGCATCGCCGATGATCGGCGTGGCCGTGCAGCCGGAAGAAAGCGACGCCAACCAGCTCAATCGTTACCTCCTCAAGAAGGTCGACGAACTGGAGCTGTCGGTGCGTTCGGCAAACTGCCTCAAGAACGACAACATCATCTACATCGGCGATCTGGTTCAGAAGACCGAAGCAGAGATGCTGCGTACGCCGAACTTCGGCCGCAAGTCGCTCAACGAAATCAAGGAAGTCCTTTCCAGCATGGGGCTGCGCCTCGGCATGGATATTCCGGGCTGGCCGCCTGAGAATATCGAGGAAATGGCCAAGAAGCTTGAGCAGGAACTGCTCGGTTGATCGGGCGGCACCGCTTCGGCGGTGCCATCGGATTTGGCAGGTCCCCGTTCCGGCGGGGATTTGCTTTTTGGGGAAGGCGGCGCCCAGCAACAGCCACCAGGACCGGGCTACCTGATACGGGCCCCTTACGAACGGAGTACAAATTATGCGTCACGGTATGTCAGGTCGCAAGCTGCAGCGTAAGTCCGGCCATCGCGCCGCCCTGCTGCGGAACATGGCTGCTGCGCTGATCAAGCACGAGCAGATCAAGACCACCACGCCGAAGGCAAAGGAACTCCGCCCCTATCTCGAAAAGCTCATCACGCTGGCAAAGCGCGGTGGCCTGTCGAACCGCCGTCTGGCCCATGCTCGTCTGCTGGACGAAGCACAGGAAAGGAAGCTGTTCGAAGTTCTGGCTGCCCGTTACGCTGACCGTGAAGGCGGCTACACCCGCATCATCAAGGCCGGTTTCCGCGCTTCGGACGCCGCGCCGATCGCCTATATCGAACTGGTTGATCGCGATGTTGCTGCCAAGGGCCAGGATAGCGGCCCTGTCGTGACCGAGGAACTGGAAGAGGCCTGAGCCTTTTCCTGACCTTGCACCAGCCAAGGCTGGTGGACAGGATCAAAAACGGAAAGGCTCCGCTTCGGCGGGGCCTTTTTCGTATGTGCGCAACGCAAGCCCGATGGATTGACCGCGGTTGGGTTCCGGCGGCATGACGCGGTTTGACGGAGTGATTGCAAAGGCAAGACTGATCGTTACAGTCGAAACCGCCTTTTCTTTACCGGAGTTTGCATGCGCCCCGTCATTCTCGCAGCAGCTATCGCTGCCATCGCCATTCAACCTGCGCAGGCCCAGACCATGACCGCCCCTGAATATCCCGAAACCCGCCGCGGCGACGTGGTGGACACCCTGTTTGGCGATCAGATTGCCGATCCCTATCGCTGGCTGGAAGACGATGTGCGCAACAACGCCCAGGTCGCGGAATGGGTGTCGGCGCAGAATGCGGTGACCCAGAGTTTTCTCGACAAGTTGCCGCTGCGCGCGCCGCTGCGCGAACGTATTGGCCAGCTGTATGATTATGAGCGCTTTTCCACCCCGGTGAAGCGGGGCGAGCGCTATTTCTATCTGCGCAACAGCGGCTTGCAGAATCAGAACCCGCTTTATGTGCGCGATAGCCTGAATGCCGAGCCCCGGCTGCTGCTGGACCCGAACAGCTGGGCCGATGATGGCGCAACCGCCTTGTCCGACTGGGTTCCGTCACCCGATGGCAGCAAGCTGCTTTACAGCGTGCAGGACGGTGGCAGCGATTGGCGCATCCTGCGGGTGCTGGATGTGGCCAGCGGCAAGCAGCTGTCGGAAGATATCCGTTGGGCCAAGTTTACCGGGCTGTCCTGGGTCGGGGAAGAAGGCTTCCTCTATTCCCGCTTCCCGGAACCCGCCACCGGGCAGGATTTCCAGGCGCTCAACTATGAACAGGCGGTCTATTTCCACCGCATCGGCACGCCGCAGAGCGAAGACCAGCTGGTCTATTCAACGCCCGATCACCGGGAATATATGCACAGTGCCAGCGTCACCAGCGATGGCCGCTGGGCGATCGTGACCAGTTCGATCGGCACCGATGCCCGTTATCAGGTGCACGCGATCGATCTGGCAGCGCGCGCGGAAAAGGGCTGGGCGGCGAGGCCGGTGGTGACCGGTTTCGAAAATGCCTGGAGCGCGATTGACGGGATTGGCGGCAAGCTGTGGTTCGCCACCAATCAAGGCGCGCCCCGTTATCGGGTGGTGACCATCGATCTTGATGCGGCAACGCCGGCCTGGACCGAAATCGTGGCAGAGACGGAACAGCCGATCGATGGTTCGGCCATCGTCGGGGATCGTCTGATCCTGTCCTATCTGCAGGATGCGAGTTCGGTGGCGCAGACCTTCGCGCTTGATGGCCGCCCGCTCGGCGCGATCGAACTGGGCGGTATCGGCAGCGTCGGTGGTTTCACTGGCAAGCCCGGCGATCCGGAGACGTTCTACAGCTTCAGCAGCTTTAACCGGCCGGCCACGATTTATCGTCTGAATGTGGCCACCGGCGAACGCAGTGTCTTCGCCGAACCCAAGCTTGCTTTCGATCCGGACAGCATCAGCGTGGAACAGCGCTTCTACACGTCCAAGGATGGAACACGGGTGCCGATGTTCATTGTCCGGCGGAAGGACATTGCGGAGGCCAACCGGGCCGTACCGACCCTGCTTTACGGCTATGGCGGGTTCGACATCTCGCTGACCCCGGGCTTCGCCCCGAGCCGTCTGGCATGGGTTGAAGCAGGCGGCGCCTTTGTCGTCGCCAATATTCGTGGCGGCGGTGAATATGGCAAAGCCTGGCATGATGGCGGCCGGTTGAACAACAAACAGAATGTGTTCGACGATTTCATCGGGGCGGGGGAATTCCTGATCGCGCAGGGGATCACGCCGCGCGATGGCCTGGCGATTCAGGGCGGATCCAACGGTGGCCTGCTGGTGGGCGCCGTGGTCAATCAACGGCCTGATCTGTTCGCGGCCGGCAATGCCCAGGTTGGCGTGATGGACATGCTGCGGTTCGATCGGTTTACCGCCGGCCGTTACTGGGTGGATGATTATGGCTATCCGGACCGGGAAGCGGATTTCCGCGTTTTGCGGGCCTATTCCCCCTATCACAACATCCACGCTGGCACGCCTTACCCCGCGCTGCTGGTGACGACTGCCGACACCGATGATCGCGTGGTGCCGGGGCACAGCTTCAAATATTCCGCTGCGCTGCAGGCGGCCGGGCTGGGGCCGAAGCCGCAGCTGATCCGGATCGAAACCCGCGCGGGCCACGGTTCGGGCAAGCCCACCGACAAGGCGATTGAGGAAGCGGCCGATACCCTGGCGTTCCTGGGTTACTGGAGCGGGTTGACGCCTGCCAAGTAATGTTCATGTGATTGGCTGGTTTTATGAACAATGGCTTTCAGGCCAGTTCAGCCAGCCAATAAGCCGAATCGGTTAAACCTGTCTGGACGGCAGCAAGGGCTGCCATCCAGACAGGAGAGTAACGATGAGCACCATGTCCAAAGCCCTGATCGGATCCATCGCCGCAGGTGCGATGGCGATGGGATCCTTCACCCCCGCAGCGGCACAGTCACGCGACTGGAACCGGGATCGGGATCGCGGCGGCATTGGTGCCGGTGAAATCATTGCCGGTGCGCTGATCATCGGCGGCATCGCTGCCATTGCCGCATCGGCGGGCAATGATCGCCGTGATCGCAATCGCGGCCGTGGCTGGGATGACCGCCGCGGGTTCAATCAGGATCCCCGCAGCGCAGTTGAACAATGCGTCTATGCCGCGGAACGCGGTGCATCGCGTCGCGCATTCCGTGGCGGCAGCAAGGTCACCGATATTCGGGACATTCGCCAGCGGGATGGTGGCTATCGCGTCACCGGCCGGATTGCGGTGAACCAGATGCAGCGCGACTGGCGCCGGGGTGACAACCGTTATGGCCGGGGCTGGAACAATGACTACCGGGGCTGGAACGACCGTTACGCCGGTTGGGACAGCGGTCGCTTCACCTGCGACATCCGGAACGGCCAGGTTACCCGCCTGAATTACAATGGCATTCGCGGGCTCTGACCTTCGGATAGCTTCGTTCAGGATCGCGGGCATGCCGGTTCAGGCTGTCGCAAGCCCAACCGGTATAGCCCTGCGATCATACAGTTCCATGTGACCTGATTTTTGAGATCCGGCCACAATTCGCGGAAAGGTTCGACCCATGGTAAACACAATCAATCGCTTGTCCGTTGCGACCGCAATTGGTGCGGTGCTGTTGCCATTTGCCACCCCGGCAATGGCGGCGGACCTTCCGCGTCCGGCAGCGGCCACGGCCTTCCAGACCTATGATGCCGATGCCGGCAATACGGCGGAACGCAGCCGCCGTGATTATCGTGGCGGTCGCTACGATCGTTATGACCGGTACGATCGTTATCGCGATCGGGACCGGGGCATCGATACGGGTACGGCCATCGCCGGTGCGCTGGTGCTGGGCAGCCTGGCTGCGATCCTGATCGACAGCAACAACAAGCGTGACCGCCAGCCTGAGCCGGAACCTTACCCCTATCCGGAAGATGCCCGCTACAACGGCAATTCGGGTTATTCCCAGGCACCGGCCTATCCCGGTGGCCCGGTCCCGGGTGATTATGGCAGCGGCGATTATAGCGGGAATGGCGATTATTATGCGGGCGGTTACGGCGGCCAGACTTCCGGTAACCAGTATGATGAAGCCACCTATGCCCGGCTTCGCCAGCAGCAGAACGGCAGTTACAACGGCTATTGATCTGTGATCTGTCCGGCCCGGGGAATGCTCCGGGCCGGAACGGGTTTTGGCTTAACTGCGGCGGGTATAGGCCGGAAGTTCGATGGTCCATATCATCGCCGCGCCGCGCAATGTGAAGCCGGCCAGAGCGGCACTGATGACCGCCAGCCCCTGCGGCACATTCAGCGCCAGCAGGCAGGCATAGGAACCTGCAGCAAGAGCGGCTGCCGTGACATATAGTTCGGGCCGCATCAGGATCGAAGGAATACCCGCGATCACATCGCGGATCATCCCACCGACGCAGCCCGTCACAATACCCAGGATCACCGCCGGCAAGGGCGCCACGCCCAGCGTCAGTGCCTTGGCCGTACCCAGCACAGCGAAGGTCGCCATACCCGCAGCGTCGGCCCATTCCAGCACCCGGCCACCCCACCAGCGTTGCGGAGCAAACCAGGCGATGGCGGCGCTGGCCAGGATCACCGCCGCCGCCCAGGGCTCTGCCAGCCAGAAGGCCGGCACGCCGATCAGCACATCACGAACGGAACCGCCGCCAACACCGGTCACCAGCGCGAAGAAGCACATGGTGACAAAGGTCTGTTGCAGGCGCGCCGCAACCAGCGCGCCGCTCAGCGCGAAGACGGCCATACCGCCCAGATCGAACAGCGGGGGCAGGGTGGGGACGGCGGAAATCGGCACGGGAAATCCTGCTCAGTCGGTTGCGAACAACTGGCCGAGATCGGCAAAAGCCTTCATCTCGATCGCATTGCCGCTCGGGTCGCGGAAGAACATGGTCGCCTGTTCGCCCGGTTGCCCGGCAAAACGGACATAGGGTTCCATGCCGAATTCAATACCGGCCTTGCGCAACCGATCGGCCAGCGCGTGGAAATCCTCCAACGTCAGGACAATCCCGAAATGCGGCACTGGTACATTGTGCCCGTCAACCGGATTGGTCGCGGCGGTTTCGGCGGCCGTCGGCACCAGATGGGTCACGATCTGGTGGCCGTAGAAGTCGAAATCGATCCAGTGCGGGCTGCTGCGGCCTTCGGGGCAGCCCATGATGGTCCCCCAGAAATGCCGGGCTTCATCCAGATCATGGACCGGAAAGGCCAGGTGAAAGGGGCGCAGGCTCATTGCGCGGAGCCTCCATCCGGGCGCACGCCGCCGATCACCGACATCACCAGCGCGGTCACGCCGGCGCGGATGGTGGGATCGGGAACCGGGGCGAAGAACGGGGAGTGGTTGACCGGCAGCGCGGTCTTGTCCGCTTCCGCCCTAGCGATGACAGCGGGATCATATCCGCCAATGCTGAAGAACAGCGATGGCACGCCGGCCGCCACGAATTCGGAATAATCCTCGCTTGCCGAAACGGGCGGGGCATCAGGCGGCACGAAATGGATCTGATCGCCATAGAGCGGGCGCAGCAGCGCCTCTGCCTGTTTGGCCATACCAGCATCATTGATCAGCGCGGCGGTGCCCGCGCGCTGGGTGATGGTGGGGGCGTCGGCGCGGGCCATGGCGGAAACGGCGCGGGCTGTCCGCTCCATCCCGTCGACCAGCTGGGCCCGGACATCGGCCGAATAGGACCGCATATTGACCTTCACCAGCGCGCTGTCCGGGATGATATTGGCGACACTGCCGGCCTGGAAGGCGCCGATGGTCAGCACGCCGAACGTGGCCGCATCCTTTTCACGGCTAATCACGCTCTGCACGTCATTGACGAAGCGGGACGCCATCACAATCGGGTCGATCGTGGCGCTGGGCATCGATCCATGCCCACCACGCCCGTTGAAAGTGATGTCGAAACTGTCCGATGCCGCACCGGCAGCACCGGGGCGAATGTGGATCGTGCCGGCCGGCAGATTGTTCACATGCGCGGCGAAGCCAAAATCGGGGCGGGGGAAACGGGTCAGCAGGCCATCGGCGATCATCGCCTTGGCGCCGCCGAGCGATTCTTCGGCCGGTTGACCGATGAACAGCAGGGTTCCCTTCCAGCTGTCTTTCATCTGCGACAGCGCCTCGGCCGCGCCAACCCACCAGGCCATGTGCAGATCATGCCCGCAGCCATGGAACACCAGCGTTTCTTCGCCTTCGCGGGTCTGTGTGGCGCGACTGGCATAGGGCAGGCCGGTCTTTTCCTCCATCGGCAGGCCGTCCATTTCGGCCCGGACCAGGATGGTGGGCCCATCACCATTGCGCAGCACACCCACCACGCCGGTTCCGCCCACGCCTTCGGTCACGGTGAAGCCCGCCGCGCGCAGCTTGCCGGCCAGCAGGGCGGCCGTGCGTGTTTCCTGCATGCCCAGTTCTGGGTGGGCGTGAATATCCTGATAGAGCGCTTCGAGCCCGGGATAGGATTGATCGATCAATTGGCTGAGCCGCGTCTTGGCCGCGTTGAGATCCACGGCGGTGGCAGCCTGCTGCTGGGCCAGCACAGGGGACGCCAGCGGGACGAGGGCGAAAGCGGCTGCCAGGCAGCAGGCGTGGTGAAGGGGGCGGATCATTCTCATGCCGGGCTTCTATCGCGAAAAACGACAGCTGGGGAAGAGGGCGGAATGCCCGGCAGAAAAGGAAATGCCGGGCGCGGTCAGAACCGGCCCGGCATCAGATTTCCTGTGATTGCGGTCCGGGTGCCCCCGGAACGCAATCAGGCGCGCGCACAATCAGATATGGATCGGCTTGCCCAGCACGCCCATGGCCGCTTCCTTCACGGCTTCCGAATGGGTCGGATGCGCGTGGCAGGTGTAGGCAATGTCTTCGCTGGTGGCGCCGAATTCCATCGCCTGCGCAACCTGGGCGATCATCGTCCCGGCAACCGATGCGATGATCCAGGTGCCCAGAACGCGATCGGTTTCCGCATCGGCGATCACCTTCACGAAACCTTCGGGCTCATGATTGGTCTTGGCGCGGCTGTTGGCCATCATCGGGAACTTGCCGACCTTGATCGGACCACGTTCCTTGGCGGCTTCTTCGGTCAGGCCGACACCGGCGATTTCCGGGGTGGTGTACACCACGCTGGGGATCACATCATGGTTCACAATGCCGGTCTGGCCGGCAATGTTTTCAGCCACGGCAATGCCTTCGTCTTCAGCCTTGTGGGCCAGCATCGGGCCGGGGATCACGTCACCGATGGCCCATACACCGTCAATCTTGGTGCGGAAATCATGATCGGTTTCGATCTGGCCGCGCTGGTTCAGTTCAAGGCCGATGGCATCCAGGCCCAGGCCTTCGGTGTTCGGGCGGCGGCCGATCGATACCAGCACGCAATCAACGGTCAGCGTTTCGGCTTCACCCCCGGCGGCAGGTTCCACCGTCACGCTGGCCTGATCGCCGTTTATCGTCACGCCGGTGACCTTGGTCGCCAGCTTCAGCTTGATGCCCTGCTTCTTGAAGATCTTGGCGGCTTCCTTGCGGACATCGCCATCCATGCCGGGCAGCAGCTGATCCAGGAATTCGACCACGGTCACTTCGGCGCCGAGACGACGCCAGACCGAACCGAGTTCCAGGCCGATCACGCCGCCACCGATGACAACCATCTTGGCCGGGACCTTCGCCAGTTCAAGAGCGCCGGTGGAATCCACCACTACGCCGCCGGCATTGTCGACGTCGACATTGGGCAGCGGGGTCACGGAAGAACCGGTGGCAATGACGATGTTCTTTGCCGTTACCGTCTGGCCGGCCACTTCCACGCTGTGTGCGCCGGTGAAGCGGGCAAGGCCCTTCAGCCAGGTGACCTTGTTCTTCTTGAACAGATATTCGATGCCGCCGGTCAGCTGCTTGACCGAATCCTTGCGCTGGCCGTGCATCGCATCAAGGTCCAGTTCCGGGGTAACCTTGATGCCCAGCTTGGCCATGGTGCCATTGGCGGCAATGTCGAAATATTCGGACGCGTGGAGCATCGCCTTTGACGGGATGCAGCCGACGTTGAGGCAGGTCCCGCCCAGCGTTTCACGGCTTTCGGCGCATGCCACCTTCAGCCCCAGTTGGGCTGCGCGGATCGCTGCGACATAGCCGCCAGGACCTGCGCCGATGACAAGAACGTCGTATTCGTATTCAGCCATGAGACACTCCGTAATCTGCGCCCGTGATCATGGTCGGGGCGTGCGGAACCTGTATTTCAGATGCCCTGCCACCCATGCCGGACAGCACCGGACATGGGCAGGCATGGCGGATAATCAACCGGATCAGAGATCGATCAGCAAACGCATCGGATCTTCGATGGCTTCCTTGATGATCTTCAGCGCTGTCACGGCTTCGCGGCCGTCGATGATGCGGTGATCATAGCTGAGCGCCAGATACATCATCGGGCGGATCACGACCTGGCCGTTGCGGGCAACGGGGCGGTCTTCGATCCGGTGCAGGCCGAGCACGGCGCTCTGCGGCGGGTTGATGATCGGGGTGCTCATCAGGCTGCCGAACACGCCACCATTGGAAATGGTGAAGGTGCCGCCGGTCATGTCCTGCATGGTCAGCGCGCCTTCCTTGGCCTTCTGGCCATAGCCGGCGATCGCCTGTTCCACTTCGGCGAAGCTCATCTGATCGACATTGCGCACCACCGGCACAACCAGGCCATTGGGGGCGCTGACCGCAACCGACAGGTCGACATAGTCGTGATAGACGATTTCATCGCCATCGATCTTGGCGTTGACGGCCGGCACGTCCTTCAGCGCCAGGCAGGCAGCCTTTGCGAAGAAGCTCATGAAGCCCAGCTTGATGCCATGCTTCTTGGCGAACAGATCCTTATAGGCTTCGCGCGCTTCGATGACGGCGGTCATGTCGCAATCATTGAAGGTGGTCAGCAGCGCAGCTTCTTCCTGCGCGCCCTTCAGGCGGCGGGCGATCGTCTGGCGGAGGCGGGTCATCTTGACCCGTTCTTCGCGGCGGTCACCCGTGCTGGCGGCGGCCGGTGCCGGCGCGCTGGTTGCCGGTGCAGGCGCATCCTTCTTGGCCTTGGCGGCGGCGACCACGTCTTCCTTGGTCAGGCGGCCATCCTTGCCCGTACCCGTCAGCGTCGAGGGATCGATGCCATGTTCCAGCACGGCGCGCCGGACGGAGGGGGAAAGGGTGGTGGACGCATCATCGCCTGCCGGTTCGCTGGCCGATGCGGGGGCAACCGCATCCTTCACGCGTTCGGCGGGGGCGTCGTTGCCGGCGGGCGAGGTGCTGTCCTCGATCGTGGCGATCAGGGCGCCGACCTCGACGGTGTCGCCAACCTTGACGACCTGCTGGCCCATGACGCCGGCCACGGGGGAGGGAACCTCCACCGCAACCTTGTCGGTTTCGAGGCTGACGATGGGTTCGTCAACGGCGACGGCTTCGCCGGGCTTCTTCAGCCATTCGCCAATGGTCGCTTCGGTCACGGATTCGCCGAGCGCGGGGACTTTTACTTCAATTGCCATTGCTGGGCTCCCTCAGGCTTTCGCCTGCTTCGTTCCTGTGCGCCTTGAAGGGCCCTTGCCCCCAAGACCGAGCGCGCTGGCGACCAGCGCATCCTGTTGTTCCTTGTGCCGGATTGCAAAGCCCGTGGCGGGCGAAGCAGACACATCGCGCCCGGCATAGCAGGGACGCATGCCATCGTGACCCGCTGCGATCAGCGCGTCTTCGATCTGGTTTTCGACAAAGAACCAGGCACCATTGTTGCGCGGTTCTTCCTGGCACCAGACGACATCTTCCAGATTGGTCATCCGGCGCAGACGTTCTGCCAGCGGCTCACCCGGGAAGGGGTAAAGCTGTTCGATGCGCACGATGGAAACATCGTCCTGTTCCGCTTCGTCGCGCTTGCTCATCAGGTCGTAAGCGACCTTGCCCGAACACAGCACGAGGCGGCGAACCTTGTCATCTGCGATGGTCTTCGTGTCGGACAGGATCCGGCGGAAGTGGCTTTCGCCCAGGAATTCCGAAATATCCGACTTCGCCAGCGGATGGCGCAGCAGGCTCTTCGGGGTCATGATGACCATCGGCTTGCGGAACGGACGCAGCATCTGCCGGCGAAGAACATGGAAATAGTTCGCCGGGCTGGTGATGTTCAGCACCTGGATGTTGTCATTGGCGCAGAGCTGCAGGAAGCGTTCCAGACGGGCGGAGGAATGTTCCGGACCCTGGCCTTCATAACCATGCGGCAGCAGCAGCACGAGGCCGTTGGCACGCAGCCACTTGGCTTCGCCGGCAGCGATATACTGGTCGATGATGATCTGCGCGCCATTGGCGAAATCGCCAAACTGCGCTTCCCACAGAACCAGCGTTTTCGGGTCGGCCATGGCAAAGCCATATTCGAAACCGAGCACGCCATATTCGGACAGCGGGCTGTCATAGACTTCGAACTTGCCATGCGGCAGCTCGCACAGCGGGATGAACTTGCGTTCGCTGTTCTGATCCACCCAGATCGCGTGCCGCTGGCTGAAGGTGCCGCGACCCGAATCCTGGCCAGACAGGCGGACGTTGAAACCTTCGGCAAGCAGGCTGCCGAAAGCGAGCGATTCAGCCGTGGCCCAATCGACGCCCTGTTCCCCGCCGAACATCTGCCGGCGCTGGTCAATCACGCGGCCCAGCGTCTTGTGGATGCTCAGATCTTCAGGAACCGTGGTCAGCGTGCGGCCCAGGCTGTCGAACAGCTTCTGTTCGATGGCAGAGGGCACGTTGCGCCGCGCGGTTTCCGGATCGGCCGGCTTGTGCAGCCCGCTCCAGCGCCCGGCGAACCAGTCGGCTTCGTTCGGCTTGTAGCTCTTGGCCGCTTCGAATTCTTCGCTCAGCTGATTGTCGAATTCGGCGCGCAGCCCGGGGGCTGTGCCGGCATCGATCACGCCTTCCTGGGTCAGGCGGTTCGCATAGAGTTCGCTGACACGCGGGTGCTGGCGAATCTTGTCATACATCAGCGGCTGGGTGAAGCTGGGCTCATCACCTTCATTGTGGCCGAAGCGGCGATAGCACCACATGTCGATCACGATATCGCGCTTGAACTGCTGGCGATATTCGATGGCCAGCTTGCAGGCGAAGGTGACGGCTTCGGGGTTGTCGCCGTTCACATGCAGGATCGGCGACTGAATGCCCTTTGCGACATCCGAGGGATAGGGAGAATTGCGGGCGAACTTCGGGCTGGTGGTGAAGCCGATCTGGTTGTTGATCACGAAGTGGATGCAACCACCGGTGTTGTAACCGCGAACACCCGACAGGGCGAAGCATTCCCACACGATGCCCTGGCCGGCGAAGGCGGCATCGCCATGGATCAGCACCGGCAGCACCTGTTCATGCTTGGTCAGATCATCGCGAATGGCCTGCTGCGCGCGGGTCTTGCCCAGTACCACAGGGTCCACCGTTTCCAGATGGCTGGGATTGGGAACCAGAGACATATGCACCTTGATACCGTCGAATTCACGGTCGGTGCTGGTGCCCAGGTGATACTTCACATCGCCCGATCCGCCGACATCTTCCGGATTGGCGCTGCCGCCGGAAAATTCGTGGAAGATCACGCGGTAAGGCTTCGACATGACATTGGCGAGCACGTTCAGGCGGCCACGATGGGCCATGCCATAGATGATCTCGCGCACGCCGTACTGGCCGCCATATTTGATCACGGCTTCCAGCGCGGGGATCATGCTTTCGCCGCCATCCAGGCCGAAGCGCTTGGTGCCGACATATTTTTTGCCGAGGAATTTTTCATATTCCTCACCCCGGATCACGGCCTGCAGGATCGCCCGCTTGCCTTCAGGGGTGAAGGTGATGACCTTGTCCTGGCCTTCGATCCGATCCTGCAGGAAACGGCGTTCCTCCACATCGGAAAGATGCATATATTCCAGGCCAACCGGGCCGCAGTAATTCTTGCGCAGAATTTCCACCAGCTTGCGCGGTGTCGCCCATTCCAGCCCCAGCGCGCCGCCGAGATAAACCTCGCGGTCGAGCGCTTCAGGCGAAAAGCCGTGATATTCCGGGTTCAGATCTTCCGGCAGTTCCCGCTGCGCCAGACCCAGTGGGTCCAGATCAGCGGCCAGATGCCCGCGCACGCGATAGGTGCGGATCAGCAGCATGGCGCGAATGGAATCGCCTGCTGCCTGTTCAACGGCATCGGCACCGATGGTTTTGCCGGCCTTGGCAGCCGCATCCTTGACCACGATCTTCAGCGTGGTCGGGTCCATCGCCTGAGACAGATCGCCATCGGCGTCGGTCAGCGGCCAGCGGGTGTTGTGCCAGCTGGGGCCCGGTTGCGGCCCTTCCTGCGCGGGCAGATCGGGAAGGGAATTCTGCACTTCGTTACCCATCGGGCAATCCTTTGTGTCGTCTCCGGCCCCGCCAATTCACATCGGGGCAGGGCCGGGACGGAATGTTCAGGCGATTTCTTTCAGCAGTGCGGCAAGGGTGGTGCCGAGTTCGCTGGGGGAAGGAGAAACGCGAATGCCGGCCGATTCCATGGCGGCAATCTTGTCATCCGCGCCGCCCTGTCCGCCGCTGACGATCGCGCCGGCATGACCCATGCGCCGACCCGGAGGGGCGGTGCGGCCCGCGATGAAGCCGACCATCGGCTTGCTGCGACCCTTGGCAGCTTCCTGCTTGATGAATTCAGCCGCTTCTTCTTCGGCCGAGCCACCGATTTCACCAATCATGATGATCGACTTGGTTTCATCGTCGGACAGGAACAGGTCCAGCACGTCGATGAAGTTGGTGCCATTGACCGGGTCGCCGCCGATGCCGACTGCGGTGGTCTGGCCCAGGCCGACCGCGGTGGTCTGGTGCACGGCTTCATAGGTCAGGGTGCCGGAACGGCTGACCACGCCAACGCTGCCCTTCTGGAAAATGCTGCCCGGCATAATGCCGATCTTGCATTCGCCCGGGGTCAGCACGCCGGGGCAGTTCGGGCCGATCAGGCGCGATTTGGAACCGGCCAGCGCGCGCTTCACGCGGACCATGTCCAGCACCGGAATGCCTTCGGTGATCGCGACGATCAGTTCGATTTCAGCTTCGATCGCTTCCAGGATCGAATCCGCGGCGAAGGGCGGCGGAACATAGATCACGCTGGCGGTGGCGCCGGTCGCGTCCCTGGCTTCTGCAACGGTGTCGAACACCGGCAGATCGATATGGGTCTGGCCGCCCTTGCCGGGCGTGACGCCTGCAACCATCTGCGTGCCATAGGCCAGCGCCTGCTGCGTGTGGAAGGTGCCGGTCTCACCAGTCATGCCCTGGGTGATGACCTTGGTGTTCTTGTTGACGAGAATGCTCACAGTGTCTGTTCCACTTTGATGATGTGTTGTCCCGGGGTTCAGGCGGTTGCGCGCCACAAACCCCGAACGGCCCAGGGCCGCCTGTCAGACAGGCGGCCCTGGGCGTTGAGATCAGCCAAGCGCCGGATCGATTGCCTTGCAGGCAACCAGCAGTTCCTTAACCGCATCAACCGACACGTCGAAATTGGCCTTGGCCGTTTCGTTCAGTTCGATTTCCGCGATGCGTTCCACGCCGCCGGCACCGATCACCACCGGAACGCCGACATAGAGATTGTCGACGCCATATTCACCGGTCAGGTTTGCGGCGCAGGGCAGCAGGCGCTTCTTGTCCTTCAGATAGCTTTCGGCCATCGCGATGGCGCTGGTGGCCGGTGCGTAATAGGCCGAACCATTGCCGAGCAGCTGGACGATTTCGCCACCGCCCGAACGGGTGCGGGCGACGATGGCGTCGATCTTTTCCTGCGTCGACCAGCCCATCTTGATCAGATCGGGCACGGGGATGCCGGCAACGGTCGAATATTCGATCACCGGAACCATGGTGTCACCATGGCCGCCCAGAACAAAGGCGGTGACGTCTTCAACCGACACGTTGAATTCTTCGGCCAGGAAATGGCGGAAGCGCGCGCTGTCGAGCACGCCGGCCATGCCGACGACCTTGTTTTGCGGCAGGCCCGAATATTCGCGCAGCGCCCATACCATCGCGTCGAGCGGGTTGGTGATGCAGATCACGAAAGCGTCAGGGGCGTTTTCCTTGATGCCCGCGCCCACGGCCTGCATGACCTTCAGGTTGATGCCGAGCAGAGCGTCGCGGCTCATGCCGGGCTTGCGCGGTACACCGGCGGTGACGATCACCACATCGGCGCCAGCAATGTCAGCATAATCGCTGGTGCCCTTGAGATTGGCGTCAAAGCCTTCGACCGGGCCGGCCTGGGCTAGGTCCAGCGCTTTGCCCTTGGGCATGCCTTCGGCGATGTCGAACAGGACGATGTCGCCCAATTCCTTCATCGCTGCGAGATGGGCGAGCGTTCCGCCGATCATGCCGGCGCCAACGAGTGCGATCTTTTTCCTGGACATAGACCTGTGCCAATCCTTCCTGCGGCGCGGGAGCTGGCAAGTGAATATTCCGGCACTTCCCTGCATCCCGCGATAAGGAAGCGCCCGGGTGTTGCGGCTCGCCCTAGGCCGGGCGGAAAGGCTTTTCAACCAACAAAAACCGAGAAAGTCCGACTATTTATGATATCCATTCGCAATATCATTAAGGGGTAATTTCGGACCTTTTCGGTGGATATCGTGGAATAGTGCAGATTGATGAACGCACCGAGTGGCTGGGCTCGGCTGATCGGATATGCGGGGCATCCCGTCGCAGGTGTGCCGGGATTGGCTGAATGCGGGTGTCAGCCGACCTTGCGGGCTGGCGAATTGGTGCCGCGATCGCGGGCCAGCAGTTCAGTGGCGATGTGTTCGGGCACCGGCCGGCTATAGTGATAGCCCTGACCCAGGGTGCAGCCAGCGGCCTTCACCTTCTGGACCTGTTCAACCGTTTCGATGCCTTCGGCAACAATCTCCATGTCCAAGGCGGCGCCCATTTCGGCGACGGCGCGGATGATGGCATTGCTCTTGCGCCCTACATCCGGCCCCGAAACAAAGCTGCGATCGATCTTGATCTTCCGGAACGGGAATTTGTTGATGTAACCGAGCGAGGAATAGCCGGTGCCGAAATCGTCCAGCGTGAAGGTGCAGCCGGTTTGTGACAGGGCTTCAATGAAGCGCGTGGAATTGGCATCCTGTTCGATGAACAGGCTTTCGGTCACTTCCAGTTCCATCCGCTTCGGATCCAGATTGGCTTCCTTCAGCGCGTTGATGATGCCCAGCTCGGCGCCAGGCGCGCGCAGCTGCACCGGCGAGAGATTGACCGCAATGGTGACGTCTTCGGGCCATTGCGCGCAAACCCGCGCAGCCTGCGCGGTGATCCAGTTGCCCAAGGTGATAATTACGCCGGTTTCTTCCGCGACCGGGATGAATTCATCCGGTGTCAGCTCGCCCTTGATGGGATGGAACCAGCGCACCAACGCTTCGAAGGAGCGGATGTGGCCGGTTTCCAGATCATGCAGCGGCTGGAAATAGATCGACAGTTCATCGCGCTGGATCGCTGCGCGCAGTTCTGTTTCGATTTCCTTCCGGCGGACCAGTTCCCGCGTCATTTCGGTGTTGAAGAAACAGGCCTTGTTCCGGCCGGTGGATTTGGCGTGATAGAGCGCAAGATCGGCGCCCTGCATCAGCTGTTCCACGCTGTTCCCGTCGTCGGGCAGCAGGGCCACGCCCATGGACGCGGCGGTGACGATCCGGTGCTCGTCTATCCGTGCGGTGCGGCTGATGTTTTCAGCAATGGTCAGGGCGAGGCGTTCGGCCTCTGCGCGGCTGTAAACTTCGGCCACGACAATGAATTCGTCACCGCCAAAACGCGCCAGAATGGCGTTGGATGGCGTGTGTGATCTCAGACGGGCGGCAACATCGGCCAGCACCTTGTCCCCCACCGGATGGCCCAGCGTGTCATTGACCTCCTTGAACTTGTCGAGGTCGATCCAGAACATGGCCAGCTTGCGGTCCGGCGTCAGCGAGGACAGCATTTCCGCCAGATTGTTGTTCAGGCCCGCACGATTGGCGAGGCCGGTGACCACATCGGTCTGGGCCAGATCACGCATCCGGTCGGCCATGTTTTCAGCATCTTCGGCCGCCATGATCTGTTCACGCAAAGACGCAAAGACGTTGAATGTGATCGATGCCATGGCAAAGATCACCAGGATCAGTGAAACGCCTAGCACGTAGAGAACCACGCCACCCATGGCGAGGCAGACGACGATGATCGGCACCATGGTCAGCAGCAGCTGCCCCACGGCGATATGCGGCCGGCCGGCGTTTCTGGCGGCGATGCCGGTGCCGTAAACCACGGCATAGGACACAACCAGCGTCTGCACCGCGTCCTGATTGCCCAGGGCCAGCGTGATGGCGGCTGCCAGGCCTGACAGGAAAGCGTAGGCAAAGGCGCCGGTTTCGTAGAGAAACTCCAGCGTCTGGACATTCTTGCTGCCGGATGATCGCGCCAGCCAGAAGGCACTGGAAACGCGAAGGATAGCCACCAGGATCAGGGCGATCGTCGTTACCGACATCGCCATATTCTGCATGATGACCATGGCCGTGCCGCAGCAGGCAAGACCGGACAAGGCGCCGATTGCAAGGCTGGTTGGCTGGGTATAAAGGGTAGCAACAAGCTTCCGACGAACCCGCTCATCGCGGTCGTCACCATGCAGATAGCTGTCAAAAAAAGTTATCAGCGGCAAAAGCTTTGGCTCCGGTTAGCTTTGCCTTACCCCGCAAGTCCTAACTTATTGGTTAAGCGGGGCGGGGATTCGGGGCTGCTTTGCCAGATATGTTGGCGGGATATTTCGGGGTATTTCAGACCCCGTCGGTTTCCGCGATCAGTTGCTGCGCCATGCGCTTGTCCAGCAGCCGGCAGATCTCCAGCCACCAGCGATAAGATGCCCGATCGCCGCTGAAGAAGGCGGTTTCAGACTGGCGGCGCGCGCGCTGTGCGGCGGCCATGCCATATTGGGCAAAATGGCGAAGCGCGGCGTGAAGCAGGGCTTCATCCTGTTCTTCCGTGCCTGAATTGTCATTGGCCGGGCGGGACATGAATGCGCGCAGATGGGTTTTTGCCATGCGCAGATTCTGCGCGTCACGGGATGGGGCAAAGCTGATCGTCATCGGTCATTCCGCGTCACGCAGCCGTGGTGGCCACCCCGCATCGTGCGCAGAACGATCCTAATATCCGGTTACCAACTATGGTTACCGGATGGCTGATCGCCTTGTAGAAGCTGGAAATTGCTGCCTAAACGCGGGCAGGGACTGCCCGGGCCAATAAGTGGCCGCAGGGATCAGGGCTGGGCGATCCACTGGCCGCTACGGGCGTATTCTTCCCTCACGCTGCCGCTCTGTGGCAGGTTCTGGCCGACATAAAGATCATCGCCGCCACGTGCCTCGATGGCGGGCGCATAGGCCGGGGCAGGGCTGTTCGACACACCAGTTGCAGAAGACGGCGTGTTCGCACGCGCGGATTGCAATGCCTCTTCATAAGCGCGGGCAAGGGCCAGCGGATCGGCGTCGGTCGTGGCGGCAGCGGCGATCGCGCGCGGATGCGGGGCTGCGATCGGTTCATGACCGATATAACGATTGGCAAAGGCGGCGGGACGGCCCGCTGCACCACGCCAGCGATAAAACCGATGCGCGCCGATGGTGCCGACATGGTCAAGGCTGTCCGCCCAATAGGGATGGATCTGGACCGTGTGATAATGGGTGGCGAGGCCGATCGGGCGATAGACATAGCCGGACAGGGCTTCGCGCGCGATCCTTGCGGCCCGGTCCCACCACATAGGCGAAGGCTTGCGTGCCATGGCGCCATCGCAGGTGAAGCTGAACTGGCAGCCTGTCTGGCGTTCCGAACCCTGAAACACCACGCCGCAGACGGTGCTGGGGTAGCTGGGGTGGGCCACCCGGTTGAGCACCACCTGGGCGACCGCCCTTTGCCCGGCGTCGGATTCGGTGGCGGCTTCGTAATAGATTGCCTGTGTCAGGCACTGCTGCGCCCGCAGCTTGTCCGTTATGGTGCCGGCAGCGAGCATCATTCGCGCTGCCGGGCCGGCGTCAATCTGCCGGGCATCGGCTGCGGCAAGGCCGGATTGATCATCACCCGTGGCGGAGGCTGAGGGGTAGGATGCCCCAAAAGCGCCTGCGCCGGCAGCCAGTTCAGGCGTTTCCGCCAGATAATAGAACGCCGATCCCGGGAAGCTTTCCCCCGGGGTTTCGAACGGCATCGGCGTGGTCAGGGATGTCTGTTCAGCCGGGCTCATCGCCCAGTCATCAGGCGCGGCAAAGGCGGGAACGGTGATGGCTGCAGCCAGAATGGCGATCCGGCGGCCCAGATGTCTGCGCCGCGCGTCCGCCGTAAAGCCGCGTGCTCTCTTCCCGCGCGTCGTCCGGCCGCAAAAATCGCGCGGCCTCGCTTCGGTAAGAGGTGGCAAATCAGGCAATCAGCGGTCCTTCGGCGAAAAACGCGCTCTGCGCGTAGCGTCTCTTGTGCCGCGACGCATTACAAATTGCAGGGGCGGAACAAAGCGTACCGCTGCGGGACGAATATCCTGTCCGGGTTAACAAAGCTTAACCGGCCCGGTGGCAGCTTGCGTGCATGGCTGGCGATATATGTTTGCAAACAACAAATTCCGTGCGCGCTCTGCTCGACAGCGTGGGCTCCCTCGCTTAGTCGTGTCTCAGGGGACGGGGCATCATTTCCATGAAACGGTCTATTTGGGTTGCTGCTTCGGTTGCAGGGCTGCAGGCGCCGGCTTTTGCGGGCGCGCAGGAAGCGCCGGCGGCGCAAGTGCAGATGAGTGCGGCAGAATTGTTCGGCTTTGCCGATCGCGCGCAGGCTGCTGGTGAACTGGAAACGGCAGAGGCTGCCTATCGCGCCCTGATGCAGGACCCGGATGTGGAATTGCGCAGCGAAGCGCGGTTCCGGCTGGCTCGCATGCTGGCGGACCGGATGGATCGCAAGCGTGATGCCGCCGTGCTGTTGCGGCGGATCCTGGATGACAAACCCAATGCCGCCCCGGTGCGGCTGGAACTGGCGCGCCTCCTGGCCGAACTGGGTGATTACCAATCCGCACGGCGCGAATTGCGCGCCGCGCAGGCCGGTGGACTGCCGGAAGATGTGGAACAAAGGGTGCGTTTCTTTGCCAACGCCCTCAGCGCCACCAAAATGTTCGGCGGCGGGATCGATGTGGCCCTGGCGCCCACCAGCAATATGAACCGGGCAACCCGGTCGGACACGCTTGGCACGGTGATCGGGGACTTTGTGCTCAGTGAAGATGCGCAGGCCCAGTCCGGTATCGGGCTGGCGCTGAAGGGGCAGGCCTATGCCCGCCTGCCGGCCAGCAGCAAGGTGGACATTCTGTTGCGGGCCAACGCCGCTGCGGATGTCTATCGCCATTCCCGCTTCAACGACATCAACACATCCGTGCAACTGGGCCCGCAATGGGTGTGGGGGCGCGATCGGCTGGCCTTGGCTGCGGCGGTCAACTGGCGCTGGTTCGGGATGGATCCCTACAGCATTTCCTATGGCCTGACCGGGAATTGGCAGCACCCGCTGAACAACCGCACGCAATTGCGGATCGATGGTTCGGTGATGGTGGAAAATGTCCGGCCCAACGACATGCAGGATGGCGAACGTTATATGCTGGCCGCCGGCGTGGATCACGCCTTCAGCGCCCGGGCTGGCGGCGGCTTCCAGATCCATGGATCGCGCGATCATGCCAGCGATCCGGGCTATTCCACCGCCAGCGGCGGCATTGGTGGCTATTTCTATCGCGAAATGGGGCGCACCACGGCGGTGGTGAATGCTGCCTATCGTCATCTGGAAGGCGACGAGCGGCTGCTGCTCTATCCGCGTCGCCGGATGGACGACAATCTCAACGTTTCTCTGTCCGGTACATTCCGCAGTCTGACCGTGGGCACTTTCGCCCCGGTCGCACGCGTCCGGTACGAACGAAACTGGTCGAGCGTGGAAATTTATGATTTCGATCGGCTGGGGGTCGAATTCGGCGTGGTTGCTGCGTTTTGAACGCCTGCCATTGCCTGATTGATCGCTTCATCCCACATTGGTGGCAAATCAGAAGGGCGTCGCACGGCGCCCCTTGACGCTTGTGAACATTTGCGGAACATCGCCACCCTATGAGTCTGACCACCATTTCCGTCCGCGGCGCGCGGGAGCATAACCTCAAGGGTGTGGATATCGATCTGCCGCGTGACCGGTTGATCGTCATCACCGGCCTGTCTGGCAGCGGCAAGAGCAGCCTGGCCTTCGACACCATCTATGCCGAGGGGCAACGGCGTTATGTCGAAAGTCTCAGCGCTTACGCGCGGCAGTTCCTGGAAATGATGCAGAAGCCCGATGTCGAACATATCGACGGGCTTTCGCCGGCCATTTCGATCGAGCAGAAAACCACCAGTCGCAACCCACGGTCGACCGTGGCGACGGTAACCGAAATCTACGACTATATGCGCCTGCTGTGGGCGCGTGTGGGTGTGCCCTATTCACCGGCCACCGGCCTGCCGATTGAGGCGCAGACGGTTTCCAACATGGTCGACCGGGTGATGGCGCTGCCCGAAGGAACCCGGCTTTATCTGCTGGCGCCGGTGGTGCGTGGTCGTAAAGGCGAATACCGCAAGGAACTGGCCGAATGGCAGAAGTCCGGCTTCACTCGTGTGCGCATCGATGGTGAAATCTACGAGATCCCGGATGCGCCAGCGCTGGACAAGAAATACAAGCACGACATCGAAGTGGTGGTTGATCGCTTGGCGGTGCGCGAAGGGATCGAAACCCGGTTGGCTGACAGTTTCGAAACCGCGCTCAAGCTGGCCGAAGGGCTGGCCTATGTCGATCTGGCCGATGGCAATGTGCCGGGGCGTGAAGACAGCGAAACCGGCGGCAATCTGAAGGGGGCGGGGCTGCCTGCCAACCGGATCGTGTTTTCGGAAAAATTCGCCTGTCCGGTGAGCGGTTTCACGATTGAGGCGGTGGAGCCGCGGCTGTTTTCCTTCAACGCACCGCAAGGTGCCTGTGCAGCCTGCGATGGGCTCGGCGAAAAGCTGCTGTTCGATCCGCAACTGGTGGTGCCCAATGAAGCGCTGACGCTGAAGCAGGGGGCTATCGTTCCCTGGGCCAAATCCAATCCGCCATCACCTTATTACATGCAGGTTTTAACCAGCCTGGCACGTGCCTATGATTTCGATATCACCACGCCCTGGAACGAGCTGCAGCCTGATCAACAGACGATCATCCTGCATGGCACTGGTGGATTGCCGGTTGAGCTGACCTTCAAGGACGGTCGCAAGGAATACACGGTTCACAAGCCGTTCGAAGGCGTGATCGGCAATCTCAACCGCCGCATGCTGCAGACCGACAGCGCCTGGATGCGCGAAGAACTGAGCAAGTTCCAGACCGCGCAGCCCTGCGAAACATGCCACGGTAAACGGCTGAATGAAAAGGCATTGGCGGTAAAGGTTGCGGGGCAGGATATTGCCGCGCCCACCGCCATGTCGGTTGCTGATGCCAAGGCCTGGTTCCTCGACCTGATGCCGCATCTGACCGATCAGCAGCAGCAGATTGCCAAGGCCATTCTGAAGGAGATCAACGAGCGGCTGGGTTTCCTCGACAATGTCGGGCTCGACTATCTCAATCTCGATCGGACCAGCGGCACGCTGTCCGGCGGGGAGAGTCAGCGGATCCGCCTGGCGAGCCAGATTGGTTCGGGGCTTTCGGGCGTGCTTTATGTGCTCGATGAACCCAGCATCGGCCTGCATCAGCGCGACAATGACCGGCTGCTCGAAACGCTGAAGCGCCTGCGCGATCTCGGCAATACCGTGATCGTCGTCGAACATGATGAAGATGCGATCCGCGCGGCCGACTATATCGTCGATCTGGGGCCGGGCGCGGGCGTCCATGGTGGCCAGGTCGTTGCCGAAGGGACGCTGAAGCAGATCCTCAAGAGCAAGACTTCGCTGACGGCGGCCTATCTCAACGGTTCGCGAGAAATTGCTGTTCCGCCCAAACGGCGCAAAGGCAATGGCAAGAAGATCGTCGTCCATGGTGCCAAGGCCAACAATCTGAAGAATGTCAGTGCGGCCATTCCGCTTGGCACCTTTACCTGCATCACCGGTGTGTCCGGGTCGGGCAAGTCCAGCTTCACCATTGATACGCTCTATGCCGGCGCGGCGCGGGCGCTGAATGGCGCGCGGGTGATCGCCGGCCCGCATGACAAGATCACCGGTTTTGAACATTGCGACAAGGTGATCGAAATCGACCAGTCGCCGATCGGTCGCACGCCCCGTTCCAATCCGGCGACCTATACCGGTGCCTTCACCCAGATCCGTGACTGGTTTGCCGGTCTGCCGGAAAGCGGTGCGCGCGGTTACAAGGCCGGGCGGTTCAGCTTCAATGTGAAGGGCGGGCGTTGTGAGGCCTGTCAGGGCGACGGGCTGATCAAGATCGAAATGCACTTCCTGCCCGACGTCTATGTCACCTGCGAAGAGTGTCAGGGCCGGCGCTACAACCGCGAAACGCTGGAGGTGAAGTTCAAGGGCATGAGCATCGCCGATGTTCTCGACATGACGATCGAGGATGCGGAAGAGTTCTTTAAGGCGGTGCCGCCGATCCGCGACAAGATGCACATGCTGAATGAAGTGGGACTGGGTTATGTGAAGGTTGGCCAGCAGGCGACCACCCTTTCGGGCGGCGAAGCGCAGCGCGTGAAGCTGGCCAAGGAACTCAGCCGCCGCTCAACCGGGCAGACGCTCTATATCCTCGATGAGCCGACCACGGGGCTGCATTTCGAAGATGTGCGCAAACTGCTCGAAGTGCTGCAGCGTCTGGTCGATCAGGGTAACAGCGTGGTGGTGATTGAGCACAATCTGGATGTGATCAAGACGGCCGACTGGATTGTCGATCTGGGCCCCGATGGCGGCGTGCGCGGCGGTGAGATTGTCGCTGAAGGAACGCCGGAACAGGTGGTCAAGAATGATCGCAGCTATACCGGGCACTATCTGAAGCCACTGCTGGACAAGGCCAAATAAGCGGCTGGCAGAAATGGGGGCGGGGCATGGTGTTCCGCCCCTGTGCTGGAGCAGAATTCAGCCGCTGGCTGATGCTGGCGGGGTGAATATTGTGTGAGAGGGAGCTGCGGGAGGTGTACCCGCCCGCTGAAGAGGCCTCGGGCCTCAGGAACCGAGGAGCGCCAGTTCCACCCGACCGGAGCCGGAGGCGACCAGGCCGATGCTTTCGGCAGCGCCATGGCTGAGGTCAATCAGGCGGTTGCCGTGGAACGGACCGCGATCATTGATGCGCACGACCACCGAACGGCCATTGCGGGCATTGGTGACGCGTACCTTGCTGCCGAAGGGCAGGGTGCGATGGGCAGCGGTCAGGCCGCGCGGATCGAAGCGTTCGCCGCTGGCGGTCGGGCGACCGGCCAGTTCGCGGCCGTAATAGCTTGCTACACCACCGCCAATGTCTTCGGCTTCCTCAACCGCCTCTTCGACGATCTCGAGATTCTGAGCGGCAGGGGTTTCGGCGGTCGGAAGGGCATCGATCAGATTGGCGTCAGCAGCGGTCGGTTCAAAGCGCGGCAAATCCTGCGCAACGGCTTGCGGAAGCTGGGGAGCGGTTTCGGCACGGTCTTCGGCGTGGACCGCACTGATCGATCCACCGAGCGCGAAGAGCGCCAAAGCTGCAATGGTCACTGACCGTTTCATACCCGGTCGAACTCCCGTCCGTTACGAAGGGAGCGGATACAGGAGGGGGCGGGGTGAAAACACCCGGGCAGAGTCACGTTAACCCATGCCGGGCTCCGTTCATCCCGCTTCGGCAATATTTCGGGAACTATTTGCTGTGACGAAAATCGGCTTGTCGCTGCCGGCTAACGGCTCGTCCGACGGGGCCAATCGACAGAATCCAAGATAATCCACCCCGGAAATTCGAGTCGATCACGGTCGGGATGTCCCGCTGGAATGTTTCCGGCAGCCCAATCTGACGTTCGCCCAAACGGAAATGGGGCCGGCATTTCTGCCAGCCCCACTTTCACCGGCATTGATCCGTCAGGATCGGCGCCCGGTAGTTTTGGAACCCATGCGTGGCACTGTTCCAATTCGACCGGCGCTCACGCCGGCGGCGGGATTGCTTCCTGTCATGGTTGATCGTTGGATCATCACGGCATTGGGCTTTCCCATCGGGCGCCTGACTTCCATCTCTTCACCATGACTGCCTTGGCAGGCGGGTGTTCGATTTCTGATCGAGGCTTCCCGATCCGACTGTCTGGCCTTATTCTCTTGGTTTGGGCTGTTTCGCATTTTTCATGTGCCGTAGCGCATGAGATTTGCGGCGTTTCCCTTTCCTCCAGCCTATGGTCTGACTGTCGTTTCGTCAGCTTCAGCGGCGGATCCCCTTCCATTCCAGGCTTTTCAGGGCCGGGCCTTTTCGGAGCCATCCGGGCTTACGCTGTCGATGTCTGGAGAATGACTCACTTTGCTGAGTCGAGCAAGGGCATGGTGCCGTGCTTTAGGCAGTTTTACTGCCAATGCCAGTGGACAAGGCTGGATAACTCAACAGCTCGTCGCAAACTGCGCAATATCTGGAATGTTGGGGCGGAAAATTGGCTTTCCCGCCCCAGCGATTCCCGTCTTACTTGCTGTCCCGCTGTGCCAGAAGGCGCAGCCGCAGGGCGTTGAGCTTGATGAAGCCCTGCGCATCCTTCTGGTCATAGGCGCCGGCATCATCTTCGAAGGTGACGTGGCGTTCGGAATAGAGCGAGTCCGGGCTCTTGCGGCCGATCACGCTGGTCGATCCCTTGTAGAGCTTGAGCCGCACCGTGCCGTTGACGCGCTGCTGGCTCAGGTCGATTGCGGCCTGCAGCATTTCGCGTTCCGGCGCGAACCAGAAGCCGTTGTAGATCAGCTCTGCATATTTCGGCATCAGCTCATCCTTGAGATGCGCCGCGCCGCGATCGAGCGTGATCTGTTCAATGCCGCGATGGGCCACCGCATAGATCGTGCCGCCCGGGGTTTCGTACATGCCGCGGCTCTTCATGCCCACGAAGCGGTTTTCAACCAGGTCGAGCCGGCCGATGCCATGCTTGCGACCCAGTTCGTTGAGCGCGGTCAGCAGGCTGGCAGGAGACATGGCCACGCCATTCAGGGCAACGCCATCGCCCTTTTCGAAATCGATGGTGATATATTCGGGCGTTTCCGGTGCATCTTCCGGATTGACGGTGCGCGAATAGACATAGTCCGGAGTTTCTTCCCACGGATCTTCCAGCACTTTGCCTTCCGAAGAGGTGTGCAGCAGATTGGCGTCGGTCGAAAACGGGCTTTCGCCACGCTTGTCCTTCGGCACCGGAATCTGGTGCTGTTCGGCCCAGGCGATCAGCGCGGTGCGGCTGGTCAGATCCCATTCGCGCCAGGGTGCGATCACCTTGATATCCGGATCAAGCGCATAGGCGGACAGTTCGAACCGCACCTGATCATTGCCCTTGCCGGTGGCGCCATGGGCCACGGCGTCGGCGCCGGTTTCGCGGGCGATTTCGATCAGGCGCTTGGAAATCAGCGGCCGGGCGATCGAGGTGCCGAGCAGGTAATCCCCTTCATAGCGGGCGTTGGCACGCATCATCGGGAAGACGAAATCGCGCACGAATTCTTCGCGCAGATCGTCGATATAGATGTCCTTGTCCGGCACGCCCATCAGCTTGGCCTTGGCGCGTGCGGGTTCGAGTTCTTCACCCTGACCCAGATCGGCGGTGAAGGTGACGACTTCACAATTATACGTCACCTGCAGCCATTTGAGGATCACGCTGGTGTCGAGACCACCCGAATAGGCGAGAACAACTTTCTTGATCCCGGAATGCTTGCTGTCGGCCATGTGCTGCTCCGCTGCGTAAAATTTGCGCGGCGCCTATCAGTGGATGCGGTTCTCCGCAACGGGGCTGACCGGTTCTACACTGCGTAACAGTGCAGGAAAATGCCAGGTCAGCGTGCCGGCCCGCAGCAGGTAGCTGGCCGATATCGCAAACCACACCCCCTGATTGCCCCAAGGGCGCAGTAGAAGATCAATCATCAGATAGATCAGCGTCGCCAGAACAGCCGAATTGCGCAGCGCCTTGCCGCGCGTGGCGCCGATGAAAATCCCGTCCAGCAACCAGCTGGGCATGCCGAGCAGCGGAACCAGCGCAGCAAAGGGCAGGAAGTGGCCGGCTTCGGCCCTGATCCCCGGATCGGTGGTCAGCAGCCCGATCAGCATGGGCCCAAGGGCGAGGAAGGCAAGCGCCAGCACCAGCCCCGAAAGAAAGGAAAATTCTGCTGTCAGCCGTGTCGCCCGGGTGAAGGCCGCGCGTGACCCTGCGCCGATGGCATGGCCGACGCGCGCCTCTGCCGTAAACGCAAAGGCATCCAGCACAAAGGCGGCGATATTGATGAACTGCAGCAGCACATGATTGGCTGCCAGCGTCTGCGCCCCCAGCCGCGCGCCGGCATTGGCAAACCACATGAATATCAGCAGCAGGGCGAGCGTGCGGATCATCAGATCGCGGTTGATGGCAAACATGCGGGACAGGGCGGCCCGATCAAGGACGACAGGCCAGCCCGCCTGTCGCAGAATCGCCAAGGGTGATTGCCCGGCAATGCGCGTGGCGATGATGATCCCGGCGATCAGGGCCAGCCATTCCGCACCGGCCGTGCCCAGGCCGACCCCGCGTGCGCCCATGCCCAAACCCCAGACCAAGGCGATATCGAGCGCCAGATTGACGCAATTGACCCCGATCTGCAGCAGCAGTGCAGCCCGCGTACGCCCCAGACCCAGCAGCCAGCCATTGATGGCAAAGCCGCACAGGGCGGCGGGCGCGCCCAGAAAGCGCGCATCGACATAGGCGCGTGCTTCGGCGCTGACATCTTCCCCGCCGGCGAGCACGGCGAAGGCAAGATTGCTGAGCGGTGTTCGCAGGATCAGCAACACTACGCCGATGGCGGCACCGATCAACAGGGCGCGCAGCAACAGCACATCTGTTTCCCGCCAGGCGCCTTCGCGCGCGGTGATCGCCCCATCGGCTTGGGCGGTCAGGCCGGTTACCCCCATGCGCAGGAAGCCAAATGCCCAGAACATCATGCCGATGATGCTGGCGCCAAGGGCAACCCCAGCAAGAGAGGCACTGATGCCGGTGCGTCCGATCACGGCCACATCGGCTAGCCCCACCAGCGGAATCGATGCCTGGGCCAGCATGATCGGCCATGCCTGCGCCAGCACGGCGCGGCGGGTCAGGGGGGAGGGGGGCTGGCCGGGTTGCATGGCGCGACCCTTAAACAGAAACGGCGGGTGATGGCATCACCCGCCGTTCGATGTTGGAGCCTTATGACGCCTTATTCTGCCGCTTCGGCAAAACGCCACACCGGCGCTTGTTCTTGCCCAATCAGGCGCAGGAATTCTTCCTGAATATATTCGCGGGTCAGGGGCAGGGCGTTGCGGTCGCGCACGGTGACCATCTGCCAATTGACCATGGTGCCATTGACGAAGCTCTGCTGCGCACCGGCCAGATAGAACAGCCACATGCGATAGAATTCTTCGTCATACATCGCGGTGATTTCTTCGCGGTGTTTGACGGTGCGGTTGTACCATTCGGCCAGGGTGAAGCCGTAATGGAACCGCATGGCTTCCACATCCATCACCTGGCCGCCGGCGCGTTCGCTTTCGATGACCAGTTCCGACAGCGCCGGAATATAGCCGCCGGGGAAGATATATTTGCGGGTCCAGGCATCGGTGAAACCCGGAGGGCCGGTGCGGCCGATGCTGTGGTTCAGCATCACGCCATCGGGCTTCAGCAGCTGATTGGTCTTGCGGAAATATTCCGGGAAATGCGGCGTGCCGAGATGTTCGAGCATGCCGATTGAGGTGATCCGGTCAAACTGACCTTCCACATCGCGGTAATCGATCAGGCGGAACTTGGCCTTGTGATCCAGCCCTTCGGCCTTTGCGCGTTCCTGGCAGAAGGCGATCTGATCGGGTGCCAGGGCCACGCCCAGCACTTCGCAATCATAATTGCGGGCCAGATAAAGCGCGAAGCCGCCCCAGCCACAGCCAATGTCGAGGATTTTCATCCCCGGCTTGATGTAGAGCTTGGCCGCGATCAGCGCCTTCTTTTCCAGCTGCGCCTGTTCCAGGCTGCAATCGGGATCGCGGTGATAACCCATGGTGTATTGCCGGTCCTCATCAAGGAACAGCTCATACAGGCGGCGGGTCAGGTTGTAGGTGTGTTCGGCATTCTTGCGGGCCTTGGCGCGCAGGTTGATGCTGTCGGCCTTGGCTGCGGCCTTCTGCACCAGCCGTCCCATCGTGCTCTGCGGCTGCAGCGCGCGTTCACCATGGGCCTTGGCCTGCCCGGTAACGAACATCACCATGTCGCGAATATCATGCGGCGGTTCGACCACCAGCCAGCCCCACATATAGGCTTCGCCGGCGCCCAGCTGCGGGTAGCGGGCGATATGGCCGGCGGCCCGGCGATCAGTCAGCCGAAGGCGGATGGGCGCCTCGGCGCCGCCCGGACCAAAGGTGTAAACCCGGCCGTCATAATCGGTGATTTCCAGCCGACCCTGGCGGATCAGCTTGCGCAGCATCTTTTCGAGCAGCCACATGATTGGGCGCTTCCCCTTAATATTTAACCATCAGCGGGGCACTAGAAACGTGCCTTGGCGTGGTGTCAATCTCAGGGTAGTTTCTGTTTGTGGCAGAGCTCAAAACCCAGGCAAACGCGGCCAGCGCGGCCGAAATGCTCGCTTTGGTGGAGCCGCCCGTGCGGCGTGAGGATGCCCAGAGGCTGGATCAGCTGTTCCGCAAGGTGACCGGGCATGATCCGGTGATGTGGGGTTCATCGATCATCGGTTATGGCCATTACCGCTATCAATATGACAGCGGCCATGGCGGGGAAATGTGCCGGGTCGGTTTCTCTCCCCGCAAGGCCAAACATTCGCTTTATGTGCTGGCCCTCAGCGATGATCCGGCAGAACTTGCGACGCAGGATGATCTGCTCGCCCGGCTGGGCAAACATGCGCGGGGCAAGGGCTGCCTCTATGTCACGCGATTGGCCGATGTGGATATGGCGGTTCTCGAGGAACTGATCCGCCACTGCTGGAACTGCATGAACCGGCTGTGGCCCGACTGACGGATCAGATGCCGGCGTACCACATGTAACCGGCCTGATCTTCCCAATAGCCGCCTTTGCCTTCCCCGATATCGTCCAGGCTGGCGACCAGTTCGATGCCGGTCAGATATTTGGCATGCTTGTAACCAAGCTGCCGTTCGATCCGCATGCGCAGTGGTGCGCCATTGATGATCGGCAGGGGTTCTCCATTGAGCATATGGGCGATGATGGTCTGCGGATGGCGGGCATCGATCAGATCGACGCTTTCATAATATTGCGCGCCGTTCAGCGTATCGGCGCAGCGGAACACGGCAAAGCGTGCACTGTCGTCCACCACCGCCAGATCCAGCAGGTCGGACAGTTGCGGCCCGGTCCATTCGGCGATTGCGCTCCATCCTTCCACGCAATCATGGCGGGTGATCTGGCTGCGCTGGGGCAGGGCGCGTATGTCATCCAGCGACAGCGACAACGGATTTTCTACCAGGCCAGTGACACCCAGCCGCCAGTCGGCAAAGCCTGTCGCCGCTGACGCGCGATAGGCGTCGGTATCGACATCGATGCTGCCATTGCCGCGAAAGAACGGGGAGATATCGGCCCGGGTGAATTCGGGCGCGAGGGTGTTTTCTCCGCCCAGCATCCGATGTGTGGCCCGGTTCAGCCTTTCGGTGCCATCGACCACATCGGCAAACCAGGCGGTTTTGCCGATCTTGGAACAGCCAGCGGTCAGCATGGCGGCAAGGCCGGCCAGCAGGCTACGCCGTTTCATCGCGTCTTCCTCCGGTAATCATGTCGCGTATTTGCCGGATCGGCCCGGACAGCAGCACCATGATGAGATGCGCCGCGAAGAAGGTGCACAGCAGCCAGGCGCAGATGAAATGGATCGAACGGGCGCTTTGCCGCCCGCCAAACAGATCCAGCAGGAATGGCCAGGCGGCATTCATGGCCGGACTCATGGTCAGGCCGGTCAGGATCATCAGCGGCAGCAGGATCAGGATCACCACGCCATAGCTGGCTTTCTGCAGGAAATTGTAACGGCCGGAATGGGCACCGAAATCAAGCCGCAGATGCCGGCGAACGTCGGCGGTAACATTCGCCGGGCGCCAGTCCCGCAGCCGGGTGGCGATATCGCGCCGCAGATGGCCGTTGATCAGGGCTGTGATCAGAAACAGCAGCAGCGACAGGCCGAATATCCAGGCAAAGACCATGTGCCAGTCACGCGCCTTGGCGAGGCTGTAATAATTGGGGATCGTCGCCCAACCGGGAAAACGCGGCACGAACAGCCAAGCCGTGGACGGATCAAAGCCCCATTCACCCCAATAGAGCCGGCGATGGGCGTTGGAGATATTGAGGCCCGACATGAACAGTACGATCACGCTGAAGGCATTGATCCAATGCCAGATGCGGGTGCTCAGCGCATGTCGCTTCATCGTTGTTCCTCTGGCGCAAGGCATGGTCATGCGCAATGCGCTGGCCGGGGCTATCTGCGTGTCCGCATTCTAGCGCCTGCAACAGCGCTGTGACAGGGCAAAGCGTGATCCGCCGTGCCGTTCCCGGCTCAGTTCCCCCGAGCGAGGAAAATCACGTCGCGCGGTTGGGGCATCAGATGCTGGCCTGAATCGAGGAACAGTGTCTGGCCATTGGCCAGCGGGCCTGTGGCCAGGAACAGGGCTGCCTGCGCTACATCCCCTTCCGTCGTTCGGCGGTGCAGCGGGTTCATGCGGTGCGAAATCTCCGCTTCATCCGATGTCTGGTCAAAACTGGGAAGGATGGCGCCGGGGGCGAGAGCATAGATCCGGTCCTGCGGGGCGGCCGCGATGGCCAGCATGGTCTGGGCAGCGGCCACCGCGTGCTTGCTCATCGTATAGCTGAAGAAATCGGGGTTTGGATTGGCGATCTTCTGGTCGGTCAGCTGGATCACCCTGCGCCCTTGGGGTGTGCGGCTGTGCTGCAGGAATGCCTGGGCCAGCTGGGCGGGGCGGGCGGCGTTGATCGCCATGGCTTCATCAAACACGGCCGGTGCCAGCGAATGCACATTGTCATCACGGAACACGGCGGCACTGTTGATCAGCACGCGCCAGTCAGGCTGGCGTTCTGCCACATCAGCGATCATCTGGGTGGCGGCTACACCGTCGGCCAGATCGCATTGAAGGACTTCCGCGCTTGGCAATTGTTCAGCAAGCTCGGTGGCGTCGGCCAATGAGCGGTTGCAATGGATCACCACATGCCATCCGGCCTGCCCGAAGCAGCGACTGATCGCCGCGCCAATGCGTCGTGCGCCCCCGGTGACCAGCACAGTTGGCTTGATCATCAAGACTTTACCGCAGGGTCAACAAGGATGGAACTGCCGGCCATCCCCCATTCAAGCACAAAGCTGCATGGGGTGAAAGCAGGCTGTCGCGATGGTTCTTCTCAGAGGTGGAAATCACCCCGGAACATTCGACCGCAGTTCTTCCAGCCAGAGATCGGCCACTGCATCGCTTGGTGCACGCCAGTCGCCGCGCGGGCTCAACGCGCCGCCGGCGCTGACCTTTGGCCCATTGGGAATGGCGCTGCGCTTGAACTGGCTGAAGCCAAAGAACCGGCGCAAGAAGTTTTCCAGCCATTTGCGGATCGCCGGCAGATCATACTGGTTTTTCGCATCTTCGGGGAAGCCGAAGGGCCAGATGCCCCGATCCACATCACGCCAGGCGTGCCACGCCAGGAAGGCCACCTTCGATGGCCGCTGACCGAAACGGGCGACATAATGCAGGAAGAAATCATTCAGCTCATAGGGGCCGACGGCAGCCTCCGTGCTCTGGATCGCGCCCTTGGCATCGGCCGGGATCAGCTCCGGGCTGATTTCGGTCGCCAGAATTGCTTCCAGAATGCTGTCCGTCGCCGGATCAAACTGATCGGTGCGGGTGCACCAGCGGATCAGATACTGGATCAGCGTCTTGGGCACGCCGGCATTCACCGCATAATGGCTCATCTGATCACCCACACCATAGGTGCACCAGCCCAGCGCGAGCTCGCTCAGATCGCCGGTGCCGACGACAAAGCCATTGTGCTGCCCGGCCAGCCGGAACAGATAATCAGTGCGCAGGCCCGCCTGCACATTTTCGAAGGTGGTGTCGTACACCGGTTCCCCGCTGGCATAGGGGTGGCCGATATCGGCCAGCATCCGGTCTGCCGCAGGGCGGATGTCGATTTCCTCAGCGGTCAGCCCCAGCGCCCGCATCAGTTTCCAGGCATTGTCCCTGGTTTCGCCAGAGGTGCCGAAGCCGGGCATGGTGTATCCGAGAATGAAGCTGGTCGGCAGGCCCAGCCTTTCGCAGGCCTTGGCACAGACGAGCAAAGCGTGGGTGGAATCGAGGCCGCCGGAGATGCCGATCACCAGGCTTTTTGCCTTGGTCGATTCCATCCGGCGCATCAGGCCATCGACCTGGATATTGAAGGCTTCGAAGCAATCATCATCCAGCTTTTCCAGCCGGTTGGGAACGAAGGGAAAGCGAGCGAGCGGCCGGACCAGGCTGATATCACCCCTGGCCGGCACATGGTCAAAGCTGACGATACGGAAGCTGTCTTCCGGCCTGCCGTCTGCTTCGGCATTGTCGTTGAAGGTCTGCCAGCGCAGTCGTTCGGCCAGAATGCGGCCGGTATCGACATCGGCGAGGCACAGTTCCGGGCGGAGGGAGAACCGCTCACTCTCTGCCAGCAGTTCGCCCAGTTCGAACACCATGCCCTGACCATCCCACGCCATGTCCGTGGTGCTTTCGCCATGGCCGGCAGCGGAATAGATATAGGCGCTGGCCGTGCGCGCGCTCTGGGCGCGGCAGAGCATGTGCCGTTCGTCCGATTTGCCGATCAGGATGTTCGATGCAGACAGATTGGCCAGAATGGTCGCCCCGGCGAGGGCGGCCGTGGTGGAGGGCGGGTTGGGGGCCCAGAAATCCTCACACAGTTCCACGCCCAGCTTGAAGCCGGGCAACTGGTTCGACGCAAACAACAGATCGGTGCCGAACGGCGCGCTCAGGCTGCCGACGGTGATTGTCTGGCCGCGAATGTTGCGGCCATGGGCGTACCAGCGCTTTTCATAGAATTCGCGGTAATTGGGCAGATAGCTTTTGGGCACCACGCCCAGCAGCACGCCATCGGCGATCACCAGCGCGCAATTGTACAGCCGGCCGTTGTGGCGCAGCGGCGCACCGATCAGCGCCACCGGGCTCAGCCCTCGGCTGGCTGCGCGGATGGCCGCGACTGCGGCTTCGACCGCTTCCAGCAGGGCCGTCTGCATGACCAGATCATCCAGCGCATAGGACGACAGGCACAGTTCCGGAAACACCACCAGATCGGCATGGGCCGCATGGGCGCGTTTCAGTTCATCGATGATCGCACGGGTGTTGAAGCTGACATCGGCCGTGCGGACCTGCGGCGTGCTGGTCGCGACACGCACGAAACCATGGCGATGCATGTCGTAGAAGGAGTGGTTGATATCGCGCATCAGTCTGCAATCTGTCCTGAAAAAACGGCTTGGGCCTGCCCGATCATGCCGAATGGGGGCTTCCGGTCAGGGAAGGGCAGGTGCGCGCCACAGCATGGCGGGCGGTGATGGAACATGGGGTGACAGCTATCTGCAAACCATGGCCCCGCGCAAGCAGAGTCAGATATTTGCCAGCCTGTGTGCCCGGATGCGCCAGGATTCGGCGAGCGACGGCAGCGCGGCTAGTTCCGCCAGACCGGCGGGATCATCGCGATGCTGCCCGGCGATCAGCAGGTTGAAGGCGCGGGCAACGCTCCATTGTGGATGCGGCCTGTCCAACAGAGTGAGTTGAGCCCCTTCGTTGACAGAGCCCGCTTCGATAACCCGATAATACCAGCCGGACCGGCCGCTGGTGATCACCCGGGCGGTGATGCCCTTGCGCCCGAAGTGGTGATCGATTTTCCAGCATGGCTGGCGTCCCTGCGACACTTCCACCAATGCTGTGCCCAGCCGGAAGCGATCACCGATGCACAAATCCTGTTCGGTCAATCCGTGGGATGTGATGTTTTCACCGAATGCGCCCGGCGTATCGAGCAACTCATGCCCGTCCAGCTCGGCCTGCCAGGCCGAATAATGATCGCGCGGATAGTGGTGAATGGCCTTGTCGACCCCGCCATGGACCGAAAGATCGGCCTGCTGATCGCCTGCCAGACCCAGCGTGCCAATGGCCACCGGGCCCTGGGCCGGAAGTTTGGCAAAGGCGCTGCATTCTTCGCCCCGGAAGGGGGCAATCCTGCCAAGCAGGATGGGGCCGACAACAATATGGGTCATGATGCCGGCCCCTTCTGTTTCCTGACTGCGTGATCAGGCGTCGACGGTTTCCTTGCCGATCGCCAGCTGGGCACGCACGGTCGCCTTGCTCAGATCAAGACCATAGAGCTTTGCGGCATTGCCGCCAACCAGCCCGCGCACCACGTTCGGGTCCATATGGCCCATGGTCTGGCCGATCGTGCGCACGCTGTTGGGCCAGATCGAATCCGGATGCGGATAGTCGCTGGCCCACAGCAGATTTTCCGGGCCCCAGAATTCGAGCAGACGCATGGCCGTCGGACTCTGCTGGAAGGTGCCATAGACCTGCCGCTGGAAAACTTCGCTCGGCTTCATCTTGTGCGGGATGCCGCCCTTGTCTTCCCAGTAATCGCTGCATTCCCACAGCCGCCAGTGGCGATAATCCAGCTCTTCCACGACCCAGGGAACCCAGCCCACGCCGCTTTCGGCGATGACGATCTTCAGCTTCGGGTGGCGTTCCAGAATCCCCCAGGCGAACAGATCGACGAAGGGATCAAGGAACTGTTCGATGAACATCTTGGCATGCAGGAAGGTCGCGCCCGGGCTGCCCTTGTATTTGTCGAAGGCATCGCCCGCCTTGGGGAACACGGTGACGTGGAAAGCCAGCACGATGCCGCTCTGTTCCAGGAGATCGAACAGCGGTTCCCAGCGCGGATCTTCCAGCCGGGGTTCGGCCACGGCGATCTGCAGATTGGCCTGCCGCACACCGCCCTTTTCGGCCAGCCGCTTCAATTCGTAATAGGCCGCTTCGGGATAGGGCGGCAGCATGGCCACGCCGATCAGGCGATCGGGTGCGACGCTGCAGAAATCGTCGAACATCCAGTCATTGAACGCGGCATAGGCATCGCGCATGAAGTCTGGATCCTGCGTCTTGATCGATGTGACCGGGCCGAACACCAGATGGCCCCACACATTGTCGCGGTCCATGTCTTCCAGGCGCAGCTTGGCATTGCCGGCGCGCAGTTCGGTCAGATCTTCCACACCGCCGCGATCATAGGCGGTCAGCAGTGGCTTGGGGCCGCCAAAGCTGAAGCGCTTGCCGCTCCACATGCCCCAGCGCTGGCCATCGGCCATCCATTGCGCCGGGCCGTTTTCCTGATCGACCACCTGCGGGGTGCGATCACCCCATTTGGCAGACATCCGCCGGGTCCATACGTCGGCCGGCAGCATGTTGAGATCGAGATGATCGTCGCAAGAGACGAGGGCGGCTTCCAACATCCTGTTACTCCCAATGGGCACGGTGATGCGAATGACTCGTCACCGGCGCTTGGCAAGATACCTATAATGATACATATCTGGAGGCAAGAGGAGAGGAGCAGGGTCATCCAGCAGGATCATGATCTAAGTGACGAGTCTGATGGCGTGCATTTCGGCGGATCCAGTGAGGGATGCGGCGATCTGTCTGGCGTGGCTGCGGATCACGAAACGGGTGGATGTGCCGGCACCGGGGAAGCGCAGGCACGCTATGATCTGATGTATCCGCCGGGCTCCCGGATGGAGCGGGAATTCAGCACCGTGCTGACGCTGTCGCGCACCGTGCGCTTGTGGACCCAGTCTGTCGAACGGCTGCTGCGTGATCGCACCGGGCAGACACGAACCCGCTGGGAAACACTGTTTGCCATCCAGTTCGCGCCAAGGCCGACCCGCGCGACGGAACTGGCCCGGCAGATGGGCGTGCAATGGCCCGCGCTGCTGCGCAATCTGGAAGGGCTGGAACGGGATGGGCTGATCATTCGGAAGCCTGATCCGGATGACAGCCGTGCGCGGCTGATCGAACTGACCGATGCCGGCTGCGATGTAATCGCCGAGGTCCGCGCCACGGTCGATCCGGCGCGGGCGGATCTGCTGGATGGAATGGCGGATGAAGATCTGGACGCCCTGCAGGCGTTGGTCGGAATTATTCGCGGGCGTCTGGAACAGCGCGGCATGCGCTGAACCAACCCCATGTCGCCTGGGTTCGTGGACCGGCCTTTCAGGGGCCGGCCCACTGGAGGTATGCTTACAGCTTGGCGATTTCGGCCTTGGCAGCGGCCAGGGATTCGGCGCGAGCTTCCGGACCAAAGCCGATCTTTTCTGCGCGGATGAAAACCGGATCATCGATACCGATGAAGGAGAGGAAATCGCGCAGCAGCGTTTCCTGATGTTCAAACGGGGTATCCTGTTCATAGACACCGCCGCGTGAGGAGACGACGATCACCTTGCGACCACCGGCCAGACCCTTGGGGCCGGCTTCCGAATAGCTGAAGGTAACGCCCGGCACGCCAAGGCGGTCGAGCCAGGCCTTGAGCTGCGAAGGAATGGTGAAATTGTACATGGGCGCGCCGATGATCACGACGTCAGAGCCAAGGAATTCATCCAGCACCGCACGTTCGCCGGCGAAGGCGGCCTGCATTTCGGGGGTGTGGGCATCCTGCGGCAGGCGGATCGCGCCGGTGGTGACCGCATCGATATGGGCGAGCGGCGCAGTGGCAAGATCGCGCTCGATCAGGGTTGCGCCGGGGTTCTTGGCGGCAAAGTGATCGGCCAGTGCCTGGGTAAGTTCACGGCTTACGGAATTTTCGCCGGTGACGGCACTGTCGACGCGAAGGATCTGCATGAGTCTTTCTTTCCATGGTTACGTTGGATAACTTGGCGGCCATATGGAAACTGCAACCCGCACCGCGCAAGAAGGCACTTTCGTGTCCCATAGGCACATGGATGTGCCCGTAACCCTGCAAAACAGCGCTCCTGATGATCACAGCCGCTGCCAGACCGTGAACGAGGTTCTGGCCCGGATCGGCGACAAATGGTCGATGCAGGTGGTCATGAGCCTGGGGCGCGGATCGCTGCGCTTCAATGAATTGCGGCGCGGGATCGAGGGGATTTCCCAACGCATGCTGACGCGCACGCTGCGCGGGCTGGAACGTGACGGGCTGGTCAGCCGCAAGGTAACCCCCAGCGTGCCGCCACGGGTTGATTACGCGCTGACGGATCTGGGCATGTCGCTGCGTGATCCGGTGATGGCACTGGGCGGCTGGGCGATCCAGAACCGCACCGCCATCGCCAGCGCGCGCAATTTGTTCGATGCCGCGCAGGATCAGGATTGACCGACAAAAGCAGAACCGCCGCCATGCTGAGCATGACGGCGGCCTGATCTGATCATATCCGGCCGGGCGCCTGTGCGTCCGGCCGGATTGTTATGTGCAAGGCGTCAGAGACCGACGATCCCGCCGTCATTCTTGGTGATCGCAACCACGGCCGAACGCGGGCGACCGCTGGCGGTGCCGGTCTGGCTCTGCGGCCAGTTGCTCGACGGAGCATCGGCTTCACCGTTTTCGCCCGGGTGCTGAATGCCGACGAACAGCGTGCGGCCATCCGGGGTGCTGTCCACGCCGGTCAGTTCGCATTCCAACGGACCGGTCAGGAAGCGACGCAGCGTGGCGGCCGTCGCCGGCGCGCCGACGAAGGTTGCCTGCTGGGCGGTCTGGCCGGCGGCATTGGTGTTGGTGATGGTGCGTGCACCGCCATCGCCAACATGGCCCGGCAGGGCGGCGAGCATCTGGTTGTTGGTGCGATCGGTGAACGCGCCATCGTCGGTCTGCAGCCACATCAGCGGGTTGATCTGACCAGCCGGGTTGGTGGTGCGGGAGAACCACAGACCATCGGGGCTGGAAAAATCATTGGCAGTGGTGAGGCCAGACACATTGACGTTCTGCGCGTCGGCATCAGTCGAGTCTGCACCGAACAGATAGATGTCCCAGGTGAAGGTGGTCGCTGCCGATTCATTGTCACGTTCACGCAGGCGGACGATGTGACCATTGGGGTTGCCGATCTGGTTCGACGTGCCCTTCGGGTCGTTGTAATGCCGCGGGTTGGAGGCATCGGTGCCGTTGAGCGGGCGACCGGCGGCATTGTTGTTGGTCAGCGTCAGATAGATTTCGCCGGTGACCGGGTTGGTGCCGGTCCATTCCGGGCGATCCATCGGCGTTGCGCCAACAGCGTCTGCCGCGAGGCGGGTGTTGACCAGAATGTCTGCCTGGCTGGCGAAGACATATTCCGCATCCGTGCCGGTGGCCGCGCGGTTCGGAACCTGACCATAAACCAGCGGCATCCAGGTTCCGGTGCCATCGGCATTGAACTTCGCCGCATAGAGCGTGCCGCTGTCGAGATATTTGTCGCCAACAGCCAAACGATCGGCGGACTGCGCGTCCGACGGGTTCCATGCGGCGTTGGAAACGAACTTGTACATATATTCACGGCGGGAATCGTCGCCCATGTAAATGGCGATCTTCTTGCCGCTGGTCAGATTGCCCAGCCATGCGCCTTCGTGGCCCATCCGGCCCAAGGCGGTGCGCTTGCGCGGCACGCTGTTGGGATTGTACGGATCGACTTCCAGCACCCAGCCGAACTTGTTCGGTTCATTGCGGTAATCCTGAGTGGCCGATGCGCCGGTGGCGCGGGCATCCCAGCGGCGGAACATCTGATCGCTGGAAGGCGTCGATGCCCAGGCATAATTGCCGGCATTGCTGGTCACGCCGTAACGGCGCAGCGCGGTCAGTTCGCGGGCCGAACGGTTGGCATTGTCGGTGCCGTCGCCCGAATTGTCGCGGCGGAAATAACCGGCCCAGTTTTCTTCGCAGGTCAGATTGGTGGCCCAGACGGTGTGGCCATTGGCGCAATTGTTGATCGTGCCGGTGCCATTGATGCCGTCTGCCGCGGCAACGGTCTTCAGGAAGTCGGTGCCACGCACTGGACCGTGGAACACCACCGGGGTGTTCGGGGTGATGCGGCGGTTAAGCGCGCTGTTGTTCACCACGGCCCAGCCCGGATTGCCGTTGTCACGGAATTCGGTGACGCTGACGCCATGGGCTTCGATTTCCTTGCGGGCTTCGCCGGCAGGGCGGGGACCGCTGGAAACATTGGTCGGGCCGTTCGGGTGCAGATATTGCACATTCAGGTTTTCGTGGTTCTGCACCAGCACGCCACGGGTTGAGCTGTTGTCATCGCGGGCGCCGGCGGCATTCAGGCCGTACCAGGTCAGCGCATCGCCATGGTCGCCGATGCGGCTGGCGAAATCGGTGTCGGTGCCATTGTTGACATAGGCCGGGGCGCCATTGGTGATCGGATCGCCGAGGCGGGTCATCACGGTGACCTTATAGCCGGCCGGCACGGTGACGATGTCGTCCTTGTTGTGCGGCACGGCGGTGAAGCCGAGCTGGGCGGGGGCTACGATGACCGTGGTGGTGTCGGTAAACACCTGGCCGGTGCTGCCGGTACGGCTGAGGCTGAAGGTCAGTTCGGTGCGTTCGGCAACGGCCGGTGCAATGAAGGCGGCATTGGCGGTGCCGGCGCCGCCCAGGGCCACTTCAGGTCCGCCGGTCTGCGTCCAGGTCGGCGCGCTGCCGGTGCCCGAAATGCTGCCCGAAAGGGTGACAACCCGGCCGGAGGTGGTGGTCACGCTGCCGCCAGCATCGACCGAGATGTTCTCGCCCAGATCCTCATCACCGCAGGCAGCCAGCAGGGTGGTGCCCATGAATGCTGCGGTCGAAGCGATCAGGCCGCCGCGCATAGTCTGGCGGCGTGAATAGCGTTCGTTGACGATCACTTCGAGCGACGGCGTGTCGGTGCGGTTGGTATCGACGTCACCGTCGGTATAGCCGCGAACCAGTTCAATATCCTTCATGTCAGAAACCCCCGGGGAATTATTTGAGTCCACGGGGTGCTAACTGGCTGAATTGCATGACCGTTTCACGGATGGTTCGGGACCGATCCGGGTCTGAAATCTGACCGGGCGGACGCAATATTACGTCGCCGTCACAATCGCTTTCTATGCTGCTTTTCTGCCGGTTTGGGCAGTGGGAAGTCTATGCAGCAGCGGTGTTTTCGCTCTCTTCGCTGTTCGCAGCCTGCGCTTCACGATCACGCTGGGCACGGCTCTTCTTCTCCGCTGCGGTCTTCAACTGGCCGCAGGCCGCATCAATATCGCGCCCACGCGGGGTGCGCACGGGTGCGGAAATGCCGCCTTCGAAAACGATGTCGGAAAAACGGCGCACGCGTTCGGGCGTTGAACATTCATATTCGGCGCCGGGCCAGGGGTTGAAGGGGATCAGATTGACCTTGGCCGGCAGGCGATAATGCTTGAGCAGGCGGACCAGCTCATGCGCGTCTTCGTCGCTGTCGTTCTTGTCCTTCAGCATCACATATTCAAAGGTGATGCGGCGCGCGTTGGAAGCGCCCGGATAGGCGGCGCAAGCTTCGAGCAATTGTTCCAGCCCGTATTTGCGGTTCAGCGGAACGATTTCGTCGCGCACATCCTTGGTCACCGCATGCAGGCTGACCGCCAGATTGACGCCGATTTCTTCGCCGCAGCGTTCCATCATCGGCACCACGCCGCTGGTGGACAGGGTGATGCGGCGCTTGGACAGCGCCAGTCCGTCGCCATCCATCACCAGCGTCAGCGCGTCGCGGACATTGTCGAAATTATAGAGCGGCTCGCCCATGCCCATCATGACAATATTGGTCAGCAGGCGCCCATCCGATGTGTATTCGGCGGCATCGGCACCTTCATCATCGGTCAGTTCGGCAAAATCCATCTTGCCGCGCGGCCATTCGCCCAGCGCATCCCGGGCCAGCATAACCTGGCCGACGATTTCGCCGGGGGTCAGATTGCGGACCAGCCGCATGGTTCCGGTGTGGCAGAAGGTGCAGTTCAGCGTGCAGCCGACCTGGCTGGACACGCACAGCGTTCCGCGATCCGCATCGGGGATGAAGACCATTTCGTAATCATGCCCGTCGGACGTGCGGAGCAACCATTTGCGCGTGCCGTCCACACTGTGCTGCGCTTCCACGATTTCCGGGCGGCCGATGACAAAGCGTTCGGCCAGCCAGGGGCGCATGGATTTCGCGATATCCGTCATCGCGTCGAAATCGGTCACCCCGCGATGATACAGCCAATGGTACAGCTGCTTGGCGCGCAGCCGGGCCTGCTTGGAATCCAGCCCCTGTTCGGCCAGCAGTTCGGCAATGCGCGGGCGCGCCAGGCCCAGCAGATCAATACGTCCGTCAGCACGCGGCGTGATGTCACGCGCCACGGGAACCGGGTCAATCTGCCCGGGGATCTGCATCAATGAAGTGTCGGCCATGCGCGCCATATAATGAGGGACGGCCCGCGAAGCAAAAAAATGCTGTGCAGCCACTTTATCTACCTGCCGCGCCGGAATGTTTCCAGCCTGCGACAGGGCGTTAGACGCGATTTGGGCGGCTTAAGGTTCCCGGATTGATCCTGCGTGGAACACGTTCTGTCGCAATCTATGTGTCTAAAAAATCACACAAATCTTGTTGTGTGAGGTTCAGGAAACTGGATCGGATGCCAGCCATTCCAGCAATCCGCCCCGACAAGGTTCAGGCGGAAAACTGAGATGGAGCTTTTTATGCGCAATCGTCTTGCAATTGTCACCGCCGGATCATTCGCGGTGTTAGCAACGCCAACTCTGGCGCAGGACAACACCGCCTTCACAGGACCCCGCGTGGAAGCCCTGGTTGGTTATGACATCAACCGGCCCGGCAGCACGGTCGACAATGACGTGATTGAGGATTCCTCGCGCGAGAATGTGGATGGCGTCGCCTATGGCGTGGGCATTGGTTACGACTTCGCTGTCGGCGGGGCCGTTCTCGGCATCGAAGGTCAGTTCATCGAATCCGAAGCCAAGACCGATTACGATACGACCAATTTCAACGGCTTTGGTGTCGGCAATGTTGAAACCGGCCGTGACCTTTACATCGGCGCGCGTGCCGGTTTCCTCGTTACCCCGCAGACGCTGGCCTATGTGAAGGGTGGTTATACCAACGCCCGTTACAATCTGCTCGCCACCGACAATGAAACCGATGTGGATGCGGACGTTGACCTGGACGGCTGGCGCGTGGGTGCTGGCGTGGAGCAGGCGATCAATGAGAACTTCTTCGTGAAGGGGGAATACGCCTATTCCAATTACGGAAAGGGCGAAGTGCACCTTCCCGGTGGCACGGAAACCGATCGCTTCGACGTTGATGTCGACCGGCACCAGATCATGCTGGGCGTTGGCTACCGCTTCTGATCCGGCCCCAGGATCAACTGTAGCAAATCTGCAACATACGTATTTGTTATCTGAGGTTCAGGAAACTCGACCCGAAGATAACCATTTGAGTGATCCCGGCGGCAAATATCGACCGGGCGTTAATGAGATGGAGTTTTTTTATGAATAAGCGTCTTGCCCTTCTCGCTGCTGGTTCGGTCGCGATGCTCGCAACTCCGGCCCTCGCGCAGGACAGTTCGCCTTTCACCGGCCCGCGCGTCGAAGTGCTGATGGGCTATGATATCAGCAAGGCGAGCGAAGGCTCCCTGGATATCGACGGTGATTATGATCGTTCGATCGATGGTCTCACCTATGGTGCCGGCGTTGGTTACGACCACGCGATCGGCGGTGTCGTGGTTGGTGTCGAAGGCCAGATCTTCGGCGGCGAAGCCAAGAACACCTATGACGTGTCGGGCGTCAGCGATTTTTCGACCGCACGCCTTTCCAACGGCCGTGACCTTTACGCCGGTGCCCGCGTTGGTGCGCTGGTGACTCCGAGCACGCTGGCTTACGTCAAGGGCGGCTACACCAATGCCCAGTACAACATCAGCGCCTTCACCGCTGAATCGGCTGCGACCGATGCCCGCGTTGATCTGGACGGCTGGCGCGTGGGTGCCGGCATGGAACAGGCCATCACCAACAACCTCTTCGTGAAGGGTGAATACACCTATTCCGATTACGGCCGCGGTGAACTGCAGCTGGGTGATGTGGAATCCGATCGTTTCGACGTTTCGACCCACCGTCACCAGGTGGTCGTGGGCGCCGGCCTGCGCTTCTGATCTCTGATCGGTTGAACAGATGCGGGCCGGGAAGGAAACTTCCCGGCCCGTTTTCTATGGCGTCCCGGTTATTATGGCTGGCGGATCAGCGCCGCTGCGCGCAGCCGACCGTTGCCGCATCCATGGCAGTCGCCGCCCCTTCCAGCGTATAGTTGTCACTAAAATTGCGGCCGGTCTGGCTGCGGGCGGTAATCGTCATCCGCCCGGCCGAACGCATGGCCGCAACAATGGCTGCGTCCATTCTGGCATCGCTGGCCCAGGCATCCGCGCCGCCGCCGGTGAGGGAAAAATCCCGGGAACCGATGCGCAGCCGGATCGGCGCGCCGCGCGCGATCTGGCGCGACAGGCGAAAATGCACCTGGCCGCGAATGTTCTGCCCCGGCCATGTTCCGATGCTGGCGAAAGGGGCAAAACTTCCCTTCCCATTGGTGGCCGCCGCAATGGCATAGCATCGCGGCCCCTCCGGATCATGGAAGGCGCCCCACTGGCCAAACACCCCCAGGCTGTCCTTCGCCAGCGTAGGGACGGGCAGGGTAATCAGGGCGGCAAGGATCAGACTACGGATCATCGGCAGCGCTTGTGCGGGATTTCCCCGCGCATGGAAACGGGTGACGCATGCCAATCTGCGCGGCTGGCGTAATTTGGTGCAGTTCTGCGCCCCCATAAGGCGCCGGAGGATTTATTTTTACAATAGTTGCGTCAGAAACCTGTTTCGCTGGATTCTCTACCAGATTCATAGTTTGATGCGGGAAAGAGGATTCGAGAAAGGAGAGCCCTGCCGGGGATCGGCGGGCGGGGGAACATGAGCCTGCTGGCTGACTACAATCTGCCCTTTGTTGCCGCGCTGGTGCTGATGGTGCTGATCGCGCTGCTGCAACTGTTTGGTGTCGCCGACATGTTCGGGGACATTGATGTGGATGCAGATGTGGATGCAGATGTGGACGCCGATGGCCATGCTGGCGCCGGCGAAGGGCTGTTGAGCCTGCTGGGCATTGGTCGCGTTCCTTTCATGATCTGGCTGGCGCTCTATCTGCTGTTGTTCGCTGGCATCGGAATTGGCGTGCAGGGACTGGCGCAGTCGCTGCTGGGCGCACCGCTGGATATGTGGCTGGCCGCAGCGGGAACCGGCGTGCTGACGCTGCCGGTCACGAGCGCGATCGCGCGGCCGCTGGGGCGCATTCTGCCGCAGGACGAAAGCACGGCAGTGGGTCTCGACAGTCTGGTCGGCCGACGCGGGCGGATTGTGCATGGCCGGGCGGCTGCCGGCTATCCGGCGCGGGCGAGGGTGGAGGATCGGCATGGCCATCCTCACCATGTCATGGTCGAACCGCATGATGCGGCGGTGCAGATCGGCGAAGGCGAAGAACTTCTGCTGGTCCGCCGCGAGAACGGGATTTTTTACTGTGTAACTCTGGAAGAGCGGCGATTGGCGCCGCTAGGCAATTCCTGAAGGGAGACGAGATGGGGTATGATCTGGTGACATTGGCCACACTGGTTGGCGGCGCATTCCTGCTGCTGCTGATCATCGGGATGATGCTGGCAAAGCTTTATCGCCGCGCCAGCAAGGAAGTGGCCTTCGTCCGCACCGGTGTAGGCGGTGAAAGCGTGGTGATGAATGGGGGCGCGCTGGTGCTGCCGGTGTTCCATGAAACCATGCCCGTAAACATGAACACCGTGCGTCTTGCGGTGGAACGCAAGAACCAGGATGCGCTGATCACACTCGATCGTCTGCGGATCGATGTGAAGGCGGAATTCTATGTCCGCGTCCGTCCGGATGCTGGCGCGATTGCCATGGCTGCCCAGACGTTGGGCCAACGCACCATGCACCCCGAAGCGCTGAAGGATCTCGTCGAAGGCAAATTCGTCGACGCGCTGCGTTCGGTTGCAGCCGGCATGAGCATGAACGAACTGCATGAACAGCGGGCTGATTTTGTGCAGAAGGTGCAGCAGGTCAGTTCCAACGATCTGGCCATGAACGGGCTGGAACTGGAATCGGTTTCGCTGACGGGTCTGGATCAGACCAGCATTGAACATTTCAATGCCAACAATGCTTTTGACGCCGAAGGCCTGACCAAGCTGACCGAACAGATCGAAGCGCGCAAGAAACTGCGCAATGATATTGAGCAGGAAACGCGCGTCCAGATCGAATCCAAGAACCTGGAAGCCGGGAAGCGCAGCTTTGAGATCAGCCGCGACACCGAATTCGCGCGGCTGGAGCAGGAACGCGAAGTGGAAATGCGCCGCGCCGCGCAGATGGCAGAGGTCGCCCGGGAACAGGCGCTTCGCAATCAGGAATCGGAAAGCGCCCTGATTGAAGCCAAGCGTGAAATTGATGCCCGCCAGATCGAAGCGGATCGCGCGATTGAACAGGCCCGGATCGAACAGAAACAGGCGCTGGATATCGCCCGGCAGGAACAGCAGATCGCCGTTCAGAACAAGAGTCGGGAAGAAAGCCAGGCCAAGGCCCAGGCGGATGAAGCGCGCGCCAAGGCGATTGCGGCTGAAGAATCCGTCGCAACCGCGCGGGATACGGAAATCGCCGAACGTGAAAAGCGGATCGAACTGATCGAAGCGGCCAAGGCGGCCGAGCGTGATGCCATCCGGGTAAAGGTTCAGGCCGAGGCAGAACGCGATGCAGCTGCAAACCGCGCAGCCGCTGCCCGGCTCGAGGCAGAAGGTGAAGCGGATGCCGCCAAGTTGCGGGCAGAAGCGGATCGGGTGCGGTTCGAAGTGGAAGCCGCAGGGCAGCGCGCCGTGAACGAAGCGGCCAATCTGCTGTCGATGGATCAGATCTCTCTGCAGACCAAGCTGGCGCTGCTGAAGGTGTTGCCCGAACTGGTTCGCGAAAGTGCCAAGCCGCTGGAAGCAATCGATTCGATCAAGATCGTGCAGGTCGACGGGCTCAGCCAGCGCGGTGGCGGCGGTTCTGCTGCAGCAGGCGCGCCGGCGATTGGCGGGACCGGCAATCTTGCCAGCGACGCCGTGTCAGCGGCACTGGCCTATCGGGCGCAGGCGCCGGTTCTGGATGGCCTGCTGAAGGAACTGGGCCTCGACGGCAGCTCGTTGACCGGACTGGTCAGTGGTGCAGCCGGGGTTGAAAACGGTGCCGCGCAGAGCGCGCCGTCAGTGTCTGTGCCGGCCAAATCCGCAAAGCCTGCCGTTGCACCGGCGGCGAAGATCAGCAGCAACACCACCTTCGATCTTACGGACGAAGCCTGATTGATGTGATGACCGGGGGCATTCTGTCCCCGGTCATTCCTGCTCGCCGATCAGATCCAGATAGGCGATCACATCATTGTCGGTGGCGATAAACAGCCCTTCCTGCACCTCTACCGATTGCTGTTCGGCAATCACCATGGCTTCGTGCAGTGGCCCGTAAAACAGCGTTGCGGCCGCGCCGCCTTCCACTGCATCATCGAGATGATAGAGCCTGACGCTGACTGTTTCGGCGGTGGAGCGCATCAGGAATTCTCATCCACATTATCGGGTGTGGCCGCATCCGCACCGGCATGTCCGGCTTCGGCGCCATCTCGCCGCGCGCCATCCAAACTGCGCAGCATGCGTTCGGCTTCGCTGCGGATGGCGGCCTTGGCTGATCGCGTTTGCCCGAAATGGGCGCGATTGGCGGCGGCTTGCTGCTGCTGGCGCTTGCGTTCCGCCGCTTTGCGGGCCTGACGCAGATTGATGATGTCGGCCATGTCCGACTGATCCCTGATCATGAAGTTGGCCGGCTGGAAGCTCAGTTCGGCTCTGGCCGTCATATGGGGTGTGGTGATCAAGGCCAAGCATTTGCGCGGCACAATCTGATCGCTGTCGGCGGCAGCTTATATTGCATTGCGGCAAAGGGCGGGCCACATTTCGCCCATGGCCAGAACCAAACCCAGCAGTCCCCCGTCTCACGAACCTGTCTATCTGGTGTTTCAGGGCGGGGGTGCGCTCGGCGCATATCAGGGCGGGGTGTATCAGGCGCTGCATGATGGCGGTTATGAGCCAGAATGGCTGGCCGGGATTTCGATCGGGGCGATCAATTGTGCGATCATCGCCGGCAATCCGCCCGAACGGCGGCTGGAACGGCTGCGCGCCTTCTGGGATCGATCATCGGAACTGGTGCCCTTCATCTGGCCGGCTGAAAGCGGGCTGGGCCGCCGGCTGTTCAATGAAACCTCTGCCGCGATCACCGCCATGGCCGGGGTGCCCGGGTTCTTCGTCCCACGGCTGCCGCCGCCCTTTGCGGTGCCGCCGGGCAGCGATGCGGCGATCAGCTATTACGACACCACGCCCTTGCGGACGACGCTGCTCGAACTGGTGGATTTCGATCTGCTCAATTCCGGGCCGATCCGTGTCAGCATTGGCGCCGTCAACGTGCTGAGCGGCAATCTGACCTATTTCGACAGCGATGAAATCCGCATCGAGCCCGAACATGTGATGGCCAGTGGTGCCCTGCCGCCCGGCTTCCCGCCGGTGATCATTGATGGCGAACCCTATTGGGATGGTGGAATGGTTTCCAATACGCCGTTGCAATATGTGCTTGATTATAAGGCGCGCGGTGATGCCACGATCTTCCAGGTCGATCTGTTCGCTGCGCGTGGTGAAATGCCGCAAACCATGTCGGACGTGCTGCAGCGGGAAAAAGACATCCGCTATTCCAGCCGCACGCGTTTCAACACCGATGTGGAAAAGGAACTGGTCGCCCTGCGCGGGGCGGTGGCGCGCCTGATGGCGAAATTGCCCGATGATATGCGCGACGACAGCGATGTGAAATTCCTCGCCTCCTGCCAGGAAGAAGGCGCGGTTTCGGTGGTTCATCTGATCAACCACCGCGAACTGTTTGAATCCCAGTCCAAGGACTATGAGTTTTCCCGCCTGACGGTGAATGCCCATTGGCATGACGGCCATCGCGACGCGCATCGTTCCATCAGCCACCCCGCTTGGCTGGAACGGGCGCGGCATAGCTCTGGCATCATGACCTTTGACCTGTCGGGACCTGTCGGCCGGGTGGATGCTCAGTCGGTGATATAGGGTAAGGTAAGGAGTTTCAGCCGAAATTGATGTTCAGCGACGCTGCCATGGCGATCCAGACTGCGATCGCCCCCAGCCATAGCACCGCGATATAGCTGAATCGCCGCACCAGTGGCCCGGCGCCGCGCTTGCCAAGCTTCAGATTGGCCCAGCCAGCCAGCGGGAAGGCGAGGGACCACAGCATTCCTGATCCGATCGCGGCGGGCCATACATCATCTCCGCTCCAGCGATTGATGTCGCCGAACAGCGGGTAAAGCACCGGATAACCGGCATAATAGAGCAGCCCGCCAAGCAATCCCATGCTGAACAGCCCAAGCACCACCACGCACAGGCCGGCGATCAGCGATTTCAATATCGGGATCCGGGTGAACCGCATCACGCAGGCGGGTAAGCGATGTCGATCACTTCCCATTCCTTTTCACCCTGCGGCAAGCGGACCACGCGCAAATCGCCAATGGCTGCGCCACGCAGGGCGCGGGCGATCGGCGCGCTCCAGCCGATCCGATTGGCACTGGGATCCTGTTCGTCATCACCGACCAGCGTGATCACCCGCTGATCATCATCTTCATCGGCGATGGTAACGGTGGCGCCGAACCAGGCTCGGCTCTGATCGGGTTGCTGCGCCGGGTCGATCACCCGGGCGGCTTTCATCCGGCGCGCGAGATGGCCCAGTTCGCGGTCGATTTCCCGCATCCGCTTGCGCCCATACAGATAATCGCCGTTTTCGGACCGGTCACCATTGCCCGCCGCCCAGCTGACAATGGCCACAATTTCCGGCCGCTCCGTGCCGAGCAGATGGTCATAGCGGGCCTTCAGCCGGGATAGCCCAGCCGGGGTGATCAGATTGGTTTTTTCAGCCATGGATGATGGGCGCCCTAGAGCGATTTCCAATCAGGTAGAATCACCTGATGGTTCAGAAATCGCGGCAAGAAGAAGATTGGAGCGGTCGTTCTGCCGCAGGCTGAACGAAAACCGCTCCTGGCAGAATGCCGATGCAGGCAAAGCTGCAACCGGCATTCTGATCAGATATCAGCGCAGGAATTCATCCACGCCCCGCGCGCGACCCCAGGTCGCCTTGTCGGGGAAAAGCGATTCATACACCACGGCGTTTTCAATCACGCGGGTGACATAGTTCTTGGTTTCGAAGAACGGGATCTTCTCGATCCAGTCCAGCCAGTTGATCGAACCATTGCGCGGATCGCCGTTCTGGTTCAGCCATTTGTTCACATTGCCGGGCCCGGCATTATAGGCCGCGATCGCCAGCGGATAGCTGCCGTCGTAACGGGCAAGCAGGCGCTGGAAATGATTGCTGCCCAATTGCACATTGTAACCGGCATCATCGACCAGAGAGGCTGACATATAGGTCATGCCGGCCTTCTGCGCTTCTTCCCGGGCGGTGCCGGGCATCAGCTGCATCAATCCGCGTGCGCCGGCATGGCTGACGGCGTTCTGGGCAAACTGGCTTTCCTGGCGCGAAATGGCGTGGACGATGGTCCAGTCGGTGCCTTGCGGCGGCACCAGAGTGGGGAAGCCGATCTGCACGAAACCGGCATGGCCATCTGCGGCAGCCGCATCGGCCAGGTTCACTGCCAGATCGCGCCGACCGATGTTCCGTGCCAGTTCGGCAACCAGCATGTGCTGGCCAACGGTTTCGGCCTGATCGGCAATCGCGCGATAGAAACGAATGCCGGTGCTCCACGGCGCATCACGCGCCACTTCGCTGACCGCCAGAGTGATCGGCGCGGACTGGAAGGCCGCGCGCTCTTCCGCTGTCGGCTGGCCCTGCGGCGCATCGGCAAAGCCGGGCAGCGGCCGGCCGAGTTCCTTCAACGCCATCTGGCCGTAGAAACGATCGCCATATTGGGCGGCCATTTCGTAATAGCGCTGGGCGCCGGCATTGTCGCCGGCCTGGGCCATGGCACGGCCGGCCCAGAAGAAACCCTTGGACCGGGTCTGCGGCGTGCGCGCAGCAGCGCCATAGCGGTAGAACAGCGGCGCGGCAGAGGCCGCATCGCCCAGTTCCCACAGCGCGCGGGTGCCACCCAGCCACATCAGCGATGTGTAATCATCGCGCAAGCGGAAGCTCTTGCCGGAAATATCGTCGCCCGGGGTGAAGGCTTCATCAATCCGGCTGGCGATCTGCACCGCATTGCGCGCGCCGCTGCCCTTGGCCACATTCAGCTGTTCGGTGACCCAGGCGGTCTGATCAAACGGCAGTTGCGTCAGCGCCGGCCGGCTGGCCAGCATGGAGGCGGCTTCCTGCGTGCGGCTCTTCTGGCGCAATTCGCGGCTGCGGTTGAACAGATAGCCCGGATCGCTCAGCGCGGCGGCACTGCTGGTTCCGCCATCACCACCCTGAAGGATGGAAAGCCGCGCCCGAAACACCTCATACCGACCAGGGGAGGACATGCCGATCTGGCGTTCCGCGCCGGCACGGTCGCGTTGCCACAGCAGCGCATCCATCCGTGCATCCTGATCATCGGCCGAAAAGCTGGTGCCATAGCGCGCGAGAATCGCGGCGGAGGCATTGCTGCCCATTTCCCCGCCACGCCAGGATGCCCGGGCGAGTGGTTCGGCCGCATCAGGGCGCACGCTCATCAGGGCGAGGGCGTAATGCGCCTTGGCCGAATTGGTCACCGGCGGGAATCGGTCAAAGAAGGCAACGATTCGTTCCGGCGGAACAAATTCCTGGTTCAGCCGGCCTTCGGCGTAGCCGCGCAGCTTCGCCTCATCCGGAAATCCCGGATAGTTCAGCAGGAAGCTGGAATAATCATCAAAGCCCATGTTGGGCGTCGCCGAAAGCTGTTCCCAACGGGAGATGCCGGCCGCAATTGCGCCGGGCTGACGGGCCACAAGGCTGGCGCGGGCCTGATCCCAATCATTGCCCTGGGCAAGGGCCGGGAACGAAACGAAAGCGCCACTGGCAAGCAGGACGGCGATGCATGATGAGCGAACCATGCTGGACATATTGGGGGGCGGCTCCTTATCAGGCGCTGAACGGGGGCTGGCCCCGACTGTATCGGGAAACCTGTCCCATGCAGAATAGATGAATTTACTGGAGCGGTGCAAATGTTCTCTGGCTCGATTCCGGCACTGGTCACGCCATTTCGCGATGGTGCCGTGGATGAAGCGGCCTTTCGCCGGCTGGTTGACTGGCAGATTGAAGAAGGATCCAGTGCGCTGGTTCCCTGCGGTACAACCGGTGAAGCCTCCACGCTCGACAATGATGAACATCATCGGGTGATCCGCATCTGCGCCGAACAGGCGGCCGGGCGTGTTCCGGTGATCGCCGGTTGCGGCAGCAATGATACGCAGACAGCGCTGTGGCATATCAAGGAAGCCACGGTTGCCGGCGCTGATGCCGCGCTGATGGTCGCGCCTTATTACAACCGGCCCAGCCAGGATGGCATGCTGGCGCATTTCTCCTGGCTGGCGGAACGCAGCGAACTGCCGATCGTGCTCTACAATGTGCCCGGCCGGACGGTGACCGACATCCTGCCTGACACGGTTGCTGAACTGCACCGCCGGTTTCCGGAAAAGATTGTCGCGCTGAAGGATGCCAGCGGCGATCTGACCCGGATCACCCAGCAGCGGCTAGGTGCCGGGGAAAGTTTCTGCCAGCTGTCCGGCGATGATCCGCTGGCGCTGGCCGGTTACGCGCTGGGGCAGGTGGGCTGCATTTCCGTGACCGCCAATGTCGCGCCGAAGCTGTGCGCACAGTTCCACGCCTTTGCCGCGGCCGGCGATTTCCCGGCAGCGCGCATGCTGCATGATCTGCTGTTCCCGCTGCACAAGGCGATGTTCGCCGATACCAGCCCGGCGCCGGCGAAATATGCGCTGAGCCGCCTGCATGACTGGGTGAGCGAGGAAGTACGGCTGCCGATCCTGTCCTGCAATGAAGCCGGGCGACAGGCCGTGGATGCGGCACTGGCCCGCGCGGGCCTGATCTGACGAAGCAGGTCAGGGGGGAACCGGTCTGATCCGGTTCCCCCTGTTTTAGCGCTGATCAGAACCGGGCGCGGACGCCCAGGGTGTAATAGCGGCCGATGGTGTCGAAATAGACCGGATTGGTCGGGAACTGGGTTTCCGGCACGATCGGCGGATCGGTGTCGAGCAGATTGTTGACCCGATAGAACAGCTGGAAGCCGCGCCCTTCCTCTGCATCCGGGCCCAGATTGATCGTGCCTGACAGGTTCAGATAGAACCGGCTCGGCACGCTGTTGTCATCGATGGTGTTGGGATTGCCGGCGACATAATCATCGTCACCGGGCTGCGAATAGAGCGCGTTGAGCAGGCCCTTGTCGATGTAGCGGCCCTGCAGCGTGACGGTGAAACGCGGATTAACGAAGCTGACCATGCCATTCGCGCTCCATTTCGGGGCGGCAACATCGCCAGCCACGCCAGTCTGCCCGGCACGGTCGATCGTCTGGCCGAATGCGACCGTGGTCAGTTCATCGGTATAGGTGGCGAGCCCGCGCAGCATCAGTTGATTGCGACCGCCCAGATCGAAGCGGTAATCGGCTTCGATATCCACACCGCTGGTGCGCAATTCTTCAAGATTCAAGGAGATATTGCGAACTTCTGTGATGTCATCACCTATGGCGATCGACCCGCCATTGATCAGTTCACAGGCGGTGGTGATGCCTTCGGCGCAGACATTGATGATGTTCTGGAACCCGCCCGGCGGCGTGCCGATGTAATCCTTCACATTGATCTTGAAATAATCGACCGACAGCCGCAGCCCGTCCAGCGCGCCTTGTGGTTGCAGGATCATGCCGATCCCCAGCGTGTCGGCCTTTTCCGGGCGAACATAGGGATTGCCGCCGTTGTAGAGGTTCGGGTTCTGCGCGATCCCGCCCCTGAACGGATTGACGATCGGGGTGAAGGAACTGGCCGATGCCAGGAAGAGTTCGGCAAAATTGGGCGCCCGGATATCGCGCGAACGGCTGACGCGGAAGCGCATCCAGTCATTGACTTCCCAATTGACGCTGAGCTTCCAGGCGGTCGCATCGAAGGAATTGTTGGCCTGGGTCTGCAGATAGCTGCCGAAGCCGGAAATCTTGTAATGCGTTTGCCGGATCGCGGCGTTCAGCGATACCGCCTGGGCGCCCGGTTCATCCTTCAGAACGGGCACCTCGACTTCCGCATAGCCTTCAATGACCTCTGTCTTGCCGTTGTAATCCGAACCGAAATTCTGGAAATAGGCATAGAGATTGGACAGATCGTCATGGGTCACATCGATCTGGTCGACCCGATATTCACCGCCGACCGCAATGCTGAGCGGGCCTGCGGGCAATTCGCCGATCTGCCCGCCGATATTGGCGGCCAGCACATGCTGTTCCAGCTTGATGTCTTCGATCAGCGTTCCGTAAATATAGTCCTTGGCGGCCGGATCATAATTGCCCGCGCCGAACAGATTGACCGGAACGCAGCCCTGCGCAGCGGTGCGCAGCGCCGCATCCGGGCTCAGCAGCGCGCGGCAGGTGGGGTTCCCGCTTACCGGATCGACCACGGCGTCCAGCGCGAAGTAAAACAGCGCATTGCTCTGCGCGATGGTGGCTGGATTGGTGATCGGGAAAGCGGCCGCGCCAACGATCAGATTGTCTTCCACCCGCTGATTGCGGTCGGTGCGGCTGTATTGATAGCTGGCATCCCAGGTCCAGTTGCTGCCGATCTTGCCATCGAGGCCCGCCGCCACGCGATAGGTGTCGGCTGTGGACGTGCTGTAGCCACGGGCAAAATCATCAAAGCTGCGTGCCATGTTGAATGCTGCAGTGGCATTGCCGGGCCGCACCAGTGATGAAGGTGCGGTCGGCTGGGTGTTCTGCCCGGCCTGCATTTGCGCGCGTACGGCGTCAGGGATGAAGGGATTGTCGGCAAAGATCGGCACGCCTGCGGTGAAGAACGAGGTTTGCAGCAACTGCCCGGCGACATGGCCATAGGTGCCTTCGACAAAGACCCGCAGATTGTTGCTCAGTTCATAATCGGCGAAGGCGTTGAAGGAATAACGCTGCACCGGCACAGTGATATTGGCGTTGAGATAGGTGGGGGTGAAATCGCCGCCCAGCTGGTTCAGGCCGAAGAACTGCGTGCCGCCGTCAAAGGCAATCGGATTGCCATTGTTATCGAAGGTCACGCCGCCCGTGCCGAACAGATTGGTCGCACTGCCGGGCGCACCGCCGCGCAACACGCCGCTGCTGTTGAAGCGGAAGCCGGCATTGTCATTGCTGCGGATGAAGTTGGGCAATCCGCCAGGATTGGTAACCAGCGCGCCCGATGTGCACCAGTCGCGGGTGAAGCAGTTCCCGATCCCTTTCTGATCCGCCCATTCACCGCCAATCACGAAATGACCGCGATCGCCGATCGGCGTGCCGAAGGCCAGCGCGGCGTGGATGCGATCCCCGTCCCCCTGTTCCGACACGCCATAGTCAGCCTCCGCCTTCAGTCCTTCCAGCTTGTCGTCCAGGATGACATTGACCACACCGGTGATCGCATCAGAACCATAAGCGGCAGATGCGCCGCCGGTGACGATTTCCGTCCTCGATATCAGGATGGAAGGGACGAAATTGAGATCGACGGACCCTTCGCGCGTGCTCGGGGCGAAGCGGCGGCCGTTGACCAGGATGAGGTTGCGGGTGACGCCAAGCCCGCGCAGATTGACGATCCGGGCGCCGACATTGAAGCTGCCGAAACCCTGGGTCTGGGGGCCGGTGCTGTCGCGGAAGGATGGCAATTCGGTAATCGCTTCGGCGACATTGGTTATGCCGCGCCGGGCCAGATCATCCGATCCCAGCACCGTGACCGGCGATGGCGTGTCGAAGGTGGTGCGCTGCAGGCGGGACCCGGTCACCACGATCGGTGCGTCGTCGGAGGTTCCGGTCGGTTCCGGGGGCGGGCTTTCCTGCGCCAGGGCCGGCGCTGCCAGCAGGGGGACAAGGGCAGAGGCTGCCAGCAGCAGGGCGCGGGTTTGTGAAATCTGGTGGCGATTCATTATGTTCTCCCCATCGTTTGCCATCAATCTTGCCCGGGGAAGGGGCGGGGATGCCCGCCGTGAACATGTCGCACGCGATCAGGCATGGCCACAGGGGCCATGGTCGCTGGTGCAGTCCTCTCCTCACCCGCTGTCTTGTGCAGCTTGTGTTTTGTTTTCAGAGCAAACTATTGCAGTTTTGACTTAGTCAAAGTCAAGGGTTGATTGACAAGGTCAATAAGATCGCCGAGGCGGGTGGCTGGGTGATCGACAGCCTCGTCGAAAGGGGGGCTTCCCGTTCGCCTTCGGGCACACTACATGCAGCCGTCCTATGGCGCGTCCCAAACCCTCCACATTCGACAAGGTCAAAACCGTCGCTGAAAATCGGCGCGCACGGTTTGATTATTTCATCGAGGATGTCTTTGAGGCAGGGATTGCCCTGTCCGGCACAGAGGTGAAGAGCCTGCGGTTCGGCGAAGGATCGATCGCGGAAAGCTATGCCGAAGTACGCGGGGGGGAAGCGTTTCTGGTGAACGCCAATATTCCCGAATTCAGCCACGGCAACCGGTTCAATCATGAACCCAAGCGGCCGCGCAAGTTGCTGCTGCATCACCGCGAAATTGAAAAGCTGGTCGGCGCGGTCGAGCGCAAGGGCATGACCATGGTGCCACTGTCGGTCTATTTCAATTCGCGCGGGCGGGCGAAGGTGGAACTGGCGCTGGCCAAGGGCAAGCAAACCCATGACAAGCGCAATACGATCAAAGAACGCGACTGGAAGCGTGACAAGGCCCGGCTGATGCGGGAACGTGGGTAGTCCGGCGCTGTTAAGCTGCTGTTCGTCGAATCCTGATTAGGGACAAGTTTCGTCCTTTTTTGAAAGGTGTATGGAAGCTCCATGGTGAGCAGGATCGGTTCATGGCTGCGGCGCAAGATGCCGGAAATGCCAACGCGAGAGGAAATGGCGGAAAACCGTTATCTCGCGCCGATCGCGCATCGTTTTCTGAGCCCCGAACTGTGGCGTTTCACGCGCCGTTCTGTTCCGCGCGGGGTCGCGCTGGGACTGTTTGCAGCCTTTATCGTTCCGGTGGGGCAGATTTTCCTGTCGGCGTTCATGGCCTTGCCCGCACGGGCCAATGTGCCGATCGCCGCGCTGATGACCTTCATCACCAATCCTTTTACCTTGGCCTTCTGGTTGCTGGTCGCCAACAAGGTTGGTGGCTTTGTGCTGAAGATGGATGCCGCGACGGGCGGTGACATCTATGCCGATATTGCGGCTGGCCATTGGGAAGGCTTTGGCTGGTTCCTGGAAACCGCCGGCGTCACCGCCTTTGGTTTCATCGTGCTGGCTGTTGGCACGGCGGCGCTGGGCTATCTCGTTTCCGTGCTGGTCTGGCGGGTTGTGATCAGCCGCAAATGGACCCGCCGGCCGGCGCGTAAGCTGCCACTTTCGCTCAACAAGGCTGTTGCGCGCTAAATGAGCATCGAGGTGCAGGATCCGTCCCGGCGCTTGCTGGATACGCTCGCGGTGGCAGCCGCCGTGCTGGCCAGTGTTGGCCTGATCCAGTTCATCACCGGCAGTGCCCAGGTGACAATGGCCTTTGCCTGCGGGCTGGTGGTGCTGGGGCTGGTGGCCTTTTCTGCCGGGCGGCGGCGCAATGCCCCCGCTGTCAGGGAAGACAGCGCCGTTCCCGACTGGTCGGTTACCGTGGCCGCGATCGAACAGCCCGGGGTGGCCGTGGCGATTACCGATCGCGCCAATCGGCTGGTTTGCGCCAATGCCGCCTATGAACTCTGGTTCGGGTCCGGCTTTGCGCCGCCGCGCCTGCCGGTTGATGGATCATCATCCGATCAGCTGAACCGGCTTGCCCGCGCCGCCTGGCGCGAAGGCGACGGCGGCACCGCGATGATCGCGGATGAAAACCGGTCCTGGGTCGCTGGTGCCATTCGCGCGGGCCGCGCCGGCGATCATCTGATCTGGCGGTTCGCCCCGATCGATCGCAGCGATCCGCTGGGCGGAATCGGCAAGCATATTTCGGGGCTGTTCGGTCGCGTGCTGAGCGCCGGCGGGATAGAGGTTGCGCTGGTGGGGCCCGATGGTGCGATCCGTGCCGTCAATGAAGGTTTTGCCCGTCGTTCCAGCGGCGATGCCAATGCCAGCATGGCAGGGCAGGATTTCGTCAATCTGCTGCGTACGGACGAACGCGACCGGATCTATTTCGCGCGCGAAGGCGTGAAGGGCACGCCGCAGACGCTGGTGCATCTGCCGCTGATCGATCCGTCCAAAGCGGACCGATCGGGTGATGATGCGCCCCAATTGATGCTGTTGCTCGATTCCAGTGTCGGGCTGGGCGGCTGGGGCAGCGATGCCACCGGCCAGACCCCGCAGCTGGAGGCTTTGCTGGAACAATTGCCGCTCGGCCTGGCGATGACCGATCGCGACGGGCGGCTGCTCTTTGCCAATCCGGCCTTCTGCCGGGCATCGGGCTGCGACGGCCGGGGGCTTCCGCCCTATCCCTCCGACCTGGTGGTCCGGCAGGACAAGACGGCGATGGCCGATGCTGTCCGCCGTTTCGGGCAAGGGCCAGCCAGCAGCGGCGATATCGCCATTCGCCTGCGCAATGAACCCGAAGAACCGGTGTCGCTTGGCCTGGCCGGTGTGCGCGGGCTGGGGGAAGCAGCCGTGCTGCTCAGCCTGGCGGACACGACCGAGGAAACCCGGCTCAAACGTCAGGTGGCGCAGGCGAGCAAGATGCAGGCCGTGGGCCAGCTGGCCGGCGGCGTAGCGCATGATTTCAACAATGTGCTGACCGCGATCATTGGATATTGCGATCTCATGCTGTTGCGCCACACGCCGGGCGACAGCGACTATGATGATATTCAGCAGATCAAGGCCAATTCCAACCGCGCGGCTTCGCTGACCCGGCAATTGCTGGCCTTTTCCCGTCAGCAGACGCTGCAGCCCGCGGTGCTGCAATTGCCCGATGTGATTTCCGAAGTCGGCCAGCTGCTCAAGCGTCTGCTGGGCGCGAAGATCATTCTCAAGACCCATCATGACCGCGAACTCGGCCCGGTTCGCGCCGATCCGCGCCAGCTGGAACAGGTGATCATCAATCTGGCGGTCAACGCCCGAGATGCGATCCAGTCCAAATTCGGGGAACAGGCGCAGGGCACGCTGACCTTTTCAACCCGTCGCGTCGCCGCGCGCGACATCGGCCGGCTGGAAAGCGAAATCATCCCGACCGGCGATTACACTGCGCTGATTGCAGAGGATACCGGCGGCGGCATCCCGCTGGAGCATCTGTCCAAGATCTTCGAACCGTTCTTTACCACCAAGGAGCAGGGCAAGGGTACGGGGCTGGGCCTCTCCACCGTCTATGGCATCGTTAAGCAGTCGGGTGGTTTCATCTTCGCCGACAACGCCCAGAACCCGGACGGAACGATCAAGGGCGCGCGTTTCACCATCTATCTGCCGGTGCACCATGCCACCGAAGAAGAACTGCGCGCGGCGGCCGCCGGCCCGGAAGAGGTGGTGCGGCAATGGTCCGGCGGCGGGCGCATCCTGCTGGTGGAAGATGAAGACATGGTCCGCGCCGTCGCCGAACGCGCGCTGACCCGGCATGGCTACAGCGTGGTCACGGCCAGCGATGGTGAGGAAGGCGTCGCCGCCATTCGCGACGGCGGCGATTTTGATCTGGTCGTCAGCGATGTGGTGATGCCGACCATGGACGGACCGGCAATGGCCCGCGAAATCCGCCAGGAAAAGCCCGGCATGCCGGTGCTGTTCATGTCAGGCTATGCCGAAGAACAGCTGCGCCGCGAAATCAATATCGAGAAGATGCATTTCATCGCCAAGCCCTTTGGCGTGCAGCAGATCGCGGACAAGGTGGCAGAAGTCCTGCGCGCGGAGCGGCGCTGACACACAGGAACAAGACGGGTTCCGGCATGTTTTCTTCCAACTTGTGCTGTTCGCCTTGCATTCAGATTGCAATCTGCAGTCAATAGAGCGGGGTGTCGGTCAACCGGCACAGGCCAAAACAGGGAGAAGACAATGGCACGGCATGCAACGGTGGTTCTTCGCGCGGCGTGCATTGCGGCTCCACTTGTTTTTCCTGCTGTGTCTTTGGCTCAGGTTGCGCCGGAAACAGAACAGACCGCCCAAGGCGATGTTTCGGTCACCATCTACAACAACAATCAGGCGCTGGTGCAGGATGTTCGTCAGCTGAACATTGCCAATGGACGCAGCACCGTGTCCTTTCCGGATGTCTCGGCGCAGATCCGCCCGGAAACATTGAGCTTTGCCGCAGCCAATACCACCATTGTCGAACAGAATTTCGATTTCGATCTGCTGACCCCGGGCAAGTTGATGGAAAAGGCGATCGGGCAGACGATTACCCTCATCCGCACCAATCCGGCCACCGGTACGGAAACCCGCGAAAGAGCGACTGTGCTTTCTACCGCCGGCGGCGTGGTGGTGCAGATCGGCGACCGGATCGAAGTGCTGCGCGATGATGGCCTGCCGGTGCGGGCGGTGTTCGATCGCGTACCCCCCAATCTCCGCGCCCGGCCCACCTTGTCGGTGACGCTGCAGAGTGCGCGCGGTGGCCAGCGCCCCGCATCGATCCGCTATCTGACGCCGGGCCTGGGCTGGGGCGCCGATTATGTGGCGCTTTATGATGAACAGCGCGGCACCATCGACATGCAGGGCTGGGTTACGCTGACCAACAACACCGGCACCACTTTCCACGCGGCCAATACACTGCTGGTTGCAGGCAGCCCCTCAGGGAATGGCGGGGGGTATCAGCCAGTTCGGCGGCCGACTGCGGGGCGTGGGCCCATGACGCCAGGCACCGAAACGGCTGACCGGGAACGGATCGGGGATTTCTATCTCTATCCCATCGCCGGCCGCACCACGATCGCCAATGCCCAGACCAAACAGGTCAGTTTCCTGGATGCGCAGGGCGTAGCCGCGCGCAAGATTTATGGTCGCAGTGTGAATTGGCTGAGCAGCGACAATGCCCCTGTTCCTGTAAACAGCCAATTGGCTTTCACCTCTTCAAGAGACGGTGGATTGGGGGATGCCTTGCCGGCAGGCACAGTCCGGTTCTACCAGCGTGATGCTGAGGGTAATCCGCAGTTTATCGGTGAAAATGGGATTGGCCATACGCCGATGGGCAGCGAACTGACGCTTTCGACCGGTGACGCGTTTGATATCTTCGTGCAGGCGGAAATTGAAACGCGGGACAAGATTACGGCCGCTGAATATGAACGCAGTGCCCGATATCGCGTTATCAAGGATGGCGAAGTCGCCAGTGAAGTCCAGGTCGACAGGGCTGTCGACTATTGGCGGACCACCATGCGTTACACACTAACCAATGCGAAGCCAGAACCCGTTGAGGTTGAACTGCTCCAAAGCGGGCTGGATCAGGGTTATTGGGGGCGGGACTTCCGCGTCGTGAATGAAGATGTGCCCGGTGCGCAGATCAATGCTGATCGGCGCAAATATGTCATCACCGTGCCGGCGAACGGCAAGCGGGAAGTGCGCGTAACCTACGAAACCCGTTATTGAGGCGTAGGCGATGCGCCGTCCTTTCAGCGTTCGTAAAGCTGCCTGGCTGCTTGTCGGCGCGCTGGTCACGCCTGCTGCGCCGTCCGTCGCGCGCGAAACGGTGGACGCTTCCGCGCCGCAATCGCTCGCGGTTACTCTCTATCGTGATCCCAACCGTGAGCAGGATCAGCCCATGAATCGCAATTGGCCGCAGGGCTTTGCGATGATCACCGAAACGCGTCAGGTCACGCTGCCGCCCGGTGAAGCGACCATTCGTTTTGAAGGCGTCGCCGAAGGCATGGTGGCGGTCAGTGCGATCGTCACGGGCCTGCCGGGTGGCACCTTGGAAAAAAACCGCAATGCTGATCTGCTCAGCCCTGCGGCGCTGGTTGATGGTACGCTCGGTAATCGGGTAACTATCACCCGTACCAATCCGGCAACAGGAGCAGAGGTTGCTGAGGAAGCTGTCGTTCGCACCCGCGCGGATGGTGGCCTGGTGCTGCAGACCGAGCAAGGTTTCGAAGCGGTACGCTGCTCCGGAATTCCGGAGCGGATGACATTTGATCGCGTGCCGCAGGATCTGTCCGCGCAGCCGGTCTATGCCATCAACACCAACAGCACGGCGGGTGGGACCTACACCATTCAACTCACCTACCTCGCCTGGGGCTTCGATTGGCAGGCGCATTATGTCGCGCAGATTGCCGAAGGGGGCGATGCGCAAAATATGCGCATGGGGCTGACGTCCTGGCTGACACTTCTGAACGACAATGGGCAGAGTTTCGCCGATGCCGAATTGCTGGTTGTGGCAGGCAGGCTGAATGTTACCAGTGATTATCGCGCGCTTGCTACGGCACCCCGGGCGCGCGGCCTGAATCTGACCTGCTATCCTTTGGGCAGTACGGCGGAGGGCACGCCAGTCGATAGTCTGATGCCGCCACCACCACCACCTCCTCCGCCGCCAATGGCCGCACCGGCAGCGATTGTTTTGACGGGAAGCCGCCGGATGGAGGACGAGCTGAGTAGACTTCCTCAATTTGTAGCGGCGGAAGAACAACTCGGTGATCTCAAGCTGTTCCGCGTGCCTGAGCGTGTCACCGTTTCGGCGAAAGGTCTAAAGCAGGTGGCTTTCCTTCATCGTGAAGAGGTGAAGGGAAAGCTGGTCTATCAGGGGCAGTGTGAACCATGGAATGTTCAGGCTGATCCCGTTGCTGCGGGAATGCGGTTCGAAACCGTGAACGATGATGCCCATGGCCTGGGGGCTGCAATGCCGATGGGGGGAATCAGTTTCTTCGAACCATCGACTGCGGGTGAGTTGCTGGTCGCTGAGCAGCAATTGCGCGACCATGCCGAAGGGCAGGATGTCGAAATCGAAATCGGGCACAGCGCACAGGTCTTCGTTACCTGTGAAGTGACTGATGGCAGGGACCCGAGTGTTGGCTGGGCTACCGTGCGCGCGACCATTACCAACGCTAATCCGGCGCCTGTTCCGTTCAGGTTCTTGCTCGGTGAGCCTGGGCAATGGTCGTTTCGACAGATGCGGGACCTTCGGGTGAAGGATGGTGTCAGGGTGCGTGATGTCACTGTCCCGGCCAATGGCCAGTTGGTTGTGAACTGGCAGGTTCGGAGCGCTGCCGTGGCGCAATGACAGCGTTTGGTGACGGCTTGATAAAAAATTTCGTTCCCCTCTTGTTCCATTAGAACAAAGTGGGTACATCTCTGTCGGTGACGAACGGGGGGCAACCCTAGCTAACTGACGGAGGCCATGTCATGGCAGCGGAACTGAAGCTGGTTTTTGAAAAGGAATCCAAGGTGGACCGTCAGAAGGCGCTCGACGCAGCGCTCGCGCAGATTGATCGCGCGTTCGGCAAGGGCTCGGCCATGAAGCTCGGGCAAAAGGAAACCATGCAGGTGGAAGCCATTTCCACCGGGTCGCTGGGGCTGGATATTGCGCTGGGCGTTGGCGGTTTGCCGCGCGGCCGCGTGATTGAAGTGTATGGGCCGGAAAGCTCGGGCAAGACCACCTTGGCGCTGCATGTCATTGCAGAGGCGCAGAAGGCCGGCGGTACGGCGGCCTTTGTCGATGCCGAACACGCGCTGGATCCGGTCTATGCCAAGAAGCTGGGCGTCGATATCGATGAACTGATCGTGTCGCAGCCCGATACCGGTGAACAGGCGCTGGAGATCGTTGATACACTGGTGCGTTCCAACGCGATTGACGTGCTGGTGGTCGACTCGGTCGCCGCGCTGGTGCCGCGGGCAGAAATCGAAGGCGAAATGGGCGACAGCCATGTCGGCCTGCAGGCGCGACTGATGTCGCAATCGCTGCGCAAGTTGACCGGTTCGATCAGCCGTTCGCGCTGCATGGTGATCTTCATCAACCAGCTGCGCATGAAGATTGGTGTGATGTACGGCAATCCGGAAACCACCACCGGCGGCAATGCGCTGAAATTCTATGCCTCTGTCCGGCTCGACATTCGCCGCACCGGCCAGATCAAGGATCGGGACGATATCATCGGCAATGCCACCCGCGTGAAGGTGGTGAAGAACAAGGTTGCTCCGCCGTTCAAGCAGGTCGAATTCGACATCATGTATGGCGAAGGCATTTCCAAGATCGGGGAAATCCTCGACCTGGGGGTCAAGGCCGGATTGGTCGAAAAATCGGGCAGCTGGTTCAGCTATGATTCGATCCGCATCGGCCAGGGGCGTGAAAACGCCAAGAATTTCCTGAAAGAAAATTCCGAAGTTTGCGACAGGTTGGAAGCCGCGATCCGCAGCCGCACCGACGCTGTCGCCGAAGAGATGATGACGGGCCCGGACGCGGACGACGACATCTGATCTTCAAGAAGCAGGGCCAGCCTGATCAACGCAGACTGGTACCGCTTACGGAAACGGAGCCGGCACGACATCCCTTCGGGGGCGTGCCGGCTTCTTCCGTTTGGACCGGACGAAATCCCTTTCTCCATCGCTGTTGCGAACCGATCTCAATTTGGCCATGAAGCTTCTGGTTCTTCAAACGGAGATGCAGAGTGATTGATGTGCATGATTGGCAGGGCAAGACCGGTGACAGCTGGGCCGCCGAATGGCGCCGGACGGATCGCAGCTTTGCTGTGTTGACCACAGAATTGCTGCGTCGCGCGCTGGCCGCTCCTTTCCGTCAGGCGCTTGATATCGGCGGCGGGGCCGGGGAACTGGCCCTCGAACTGGCGCAGCGCCAGCCCCAGGCGGAAGTCGTGGGTGTGGATCTGTCCGAAAGCCTGAGCCGCATTGCGCGGGAACGGGCGGCAGAACTGCCGCAGGGGCAGGGCAGCCTCTCATTTGCAGCAGCCGATGCGACATCATGGCAGCCTGCGGCAGGCTTCGCGCCTGATCTGCTGCTGTCCCGCCACGGCGTGATGTTCTTCGCGGACCCGGTGGCGGCGTTCACCCATTTTCACGATCTGGCCGCTGTCGGTGCGCGACTGGTCTTTTCCTGTTTTCGCCTTCCGGCGGAAAGCCCGTTCTTCACCGATGTGAATGCGCTGTTGCCGCAATCTGCCATTGCAGGTGATGCCGATACGGCAGCCTATGTGCCCGGCCCCTTTGCTTTTGCGGAGGAGGAGCGAATCACCGTCATTCTGCAATCGGCAGGCTGGACCAATATCAGCATGGAAGCATTTGATTTCTCCATGGTCTCGGGCGCGGGGCCTGATCCTGTGGAAGATGCCATCGGCTATTATTCCACCATTGGGCCGGCGGCGCGGGCCATGGCCGGGCTGGATTCGTCCCAGCGGGCGGAACTTCGGGCGCGCTTGCGTGTTTATGCACAGGCAAAACTGCAAGAAGGGCAGGTTTCCGGGCGGGCTGGCGCCTGGATCGTGCAGGCGATCAAAGCCTGACATGCTGTGATTTGGTGCCAATCAGCCGCATTTATGCGGCTGATTGGCCATGGGCGGATCATTCTGCGCCTTAATCCGCTTGTCGAGGACAGTTCCGCGCCTTAATTCGGGCAGATGCACTCGACCAACGATATCCGTCGCACCTTTCTCGATCATTTTGCGGCCAATGATCACCTTATCTGGCCGTCCGCGCCGCTGGTGCCCTATAATGATCCGTCGCTGATGTTCGTGAATGCGGGCATGGTCCCGTTCAAGAATGTCTTCACGGGCCTGGAAACACCCCCCGCGCCGCGTGCGGCCAGCAGCCAGAAATGCGTGCGCGCCGGCGGCAAGCACAACGATCTCGACAATGTCGGTTATACCGCACGGCACCTGACCCTGTTCGAGATGCTGGGCAATTTCAGCTTCGGCGATTATTTCAAGGAACGCGCCATTGAACTGGCGTGGGATCTGATCACGCGACAGTTCGGCCTGCCGGCCGATCGCTTGACCGCTACGGTCTATCACACCGATGATGAAGCCTTCGATCTCTGGCGCAAGATTGCCGGACTGCCCGAAGAACGCATCATCCGGATCGCGACCAAGGACAATTTCTGGGCCATGGGCTCTGATGGTCCCTGCGGCCCCTGTTCGGAAATCTTCTGGGATCATGGTCCCGATGTGCCCGGTGGTCCGCCGGGATCGCCCGATGAAGACGGCGATCGCTTCGTCGAAATCTGGAATCTGGTTTTCATGCAGCATCTGCAGGAAAATGATCAGATCATCGGCGATCTTCCGCGCCCGAGCATCGACACCGGCATGGGGCTCGAACGCATCGCCACCGTGCTGCAGGGCGTGCACACGGTTTTCGAAACCGATACCTTCCAGAAACTGATCGCCGCGAGCGAGGATCTGACCAGCACCCGCGCGCAAGGGGCGCAGCAGGCAAGCCATCAGGTGATCGCCGATCACCTGCGGTCGACCAGCTTCCTGATTGCCGATGGTGTGCTGCCGTCCAATGAAGGGCGCGGTTATGTGCTGCGGCGGATCATGCGCCGCGCCATGCGCCACGCCCATCTGCTGGGCGCCAAGGAGCCCCTGATGCACCGTCTGGTGCCGTCGCTGGTGAGCGAGATGGGCCAGGCCTATCCTGAATTGCCGCGCGCGCAGGCGCTGATCACCGAAGTGCTGGAACGCGAAGAAACCCGTTTCCGTCAGACCCTGGAAAAGGGCCTGCGTCTGCTGGATGAAGCGACCGAGGATCTTGGCGATGGTGACAGCCTGCCCGGCGCCACCGCCTTCCGCCTCTATGACACTTTCGGCTTCCCTTATGATCTGACCGAAGACGCCCTGCGTGCACGCGGCATTTCGGTGGATCGTGCCGGCTTTGATGCCTCCATGGCCGAACAGAAGGCTGCCGCTCGTGCCGCCTGGAAGGGTTCGGGCGCAGCGGCCGATGGCGAATTGTGGTTCGACATTGCCGAACGCGAAGGGGCCACCGAATTCACCGGTTACAGCGCAACCGCCGGCGATGGCCGCGTGGTGGCGCTGCTGGTTGATGGTGCGGAAGTGGCCAGCGCCGATGCGGGTACGGACGTCACCGTGCTGACCAACCAGACCCCCTTCTATGGCGAAAGCGGTGGCCAGGCCGGCGATGCCGGCACGATCACCGACGGCAAGGGGCTGAGCATCACTGTCAGCGACACGGCCAAGCCGCTCGGCCGCCTGCATGCGATGCAGGGCCGGATCGAAAGCGGCAGCATTGCCGTTGGGGATACGGTTCACCTGGCGGTGGACGCAGACCGTCGTGATCGCATTCGCGCCAACCATTCGGCCACCCATCTGCTGCACGCCGCGCTGCGCAACCGCTTGGGTGGTCACGTGACGCAGAAGGGCTCGCTGGTTGCCGAAGATCGCTTGCGGTTTGACTTCTCCCACCCCAAGCCGCTGACGGCAGAGGAAATCGCGCTCGTCGAAGCCGATGTGAACGCCGAAATTCGTGACAACGAAGAGGTGCTGACACGGCTGATGACGCCGGATGATGCCATTGCCGCTGGGGCCATGGCGCTGTTTGGCGAAAAATATGGCGAAGAGGTCCGCGTTCTTTCCATGGGCCGTGCCGACTGGGAAGGCAGCGGGCACAACTATTCGGTCGAACTCTGCGGTGGCACCCATGTCCGTGCTACGGGCGATATCGGTCTTTTCCGGATCGTTTCCGAAAGCGCGGTTTCGTCGGGCGTGCGTCGTATCGAGGCGCTGACCGGTGAAGCCGCCCGCCAGTGGGTGGTCGGGCGTGAAGAACAGCTGAAGGCAGTTGCTGCCGTGTTGCGCACCAGTCCGGACGAGGTGGAAGCCCGCGTTGCTGCCCTGGTGGAAGAACGGCGCCGGCTCGAACGCGAACTCGCCGATGCCAAGAAGCAGATCGCGCTCGGCGGCGGTGGCGGCGGTGCTGCGCCTGCTGCTGATGAGGACATCGGCGGCGTGCGTTTCTCCGGCCAGGTGTTCGACGGCATGGATCCGAAGGAGCTGCGCGGCCTGCTGGACGAAACCAAGAAGCGGATCGGATCGGGTGTGGCTGCCATTGTGGCGGTCAATGAAGGCCGTGCGGCCTTTGCTGCTGCGGTCACCGATGATCTGGTCGGGCGTTTCAGCGCGGTCGATTTCGTGCGCGCCGGCGTTGAAAAGCTCGGCGGCAAGGGGGGCGGTGGTCGCCCGGACATGGCGCAGGGCGGTGGACCCGATGGTGCACGCGCCGCTGAAGCGCTGGACGCTGTGCGTTCGCTGCTGGCTGGCGCGGAAGTCGCATAACACACAAGCGGCCGGACCAATGGTCCGGCCGCTTGCTGCATTCCTTGATCAATCTGGTTTCGCTCAGCGCCCGCGACTGGCTGCGCGAGTCTGCGGTTCGCTGCCGCGTGCCAGATCCTTCTCCGGCATTTCGCGATCGGTCATGCCTTCGCTTTTGACCGCTCCTTTGCTTTCCGCGGTCTGGTTCTGGGGTTTGCGACGATTGTCCTCAGCCTCTTCGGGCAGTTTTGTTTTGGTCATGGTGGCATCCTTTCCACCCGACCAACGCCCGATGACCTCAGACCGTTCCGTCCGGGAAGCTTTCACCCGGCCTGCCGGGGGGGCGGAGGTCAATCGGCAAAGGTGCTGGTACGCAGTTGGGGCTTGGTTGCCAGGCCGGCATCTTCGCGGATCTGTTCGCGAAACTGGTCGCGGCGTTCATGGATCGATGCAATCACCGGGCCCATGGCCACGCCCAGATCGGCGAGCACCGCTTCTGACAATTGCAGGGAGCTTTCCAGCGTTTCGGGCACGGCTGTGCTGGCGCCGGCCTTGTAGAGTTCGGCCGCATGCACGGCGTCGCGCGCGCGGGCGATGATCGACAGGTCAGGAAATTGCGTGCGCAGCCTGCGGGTCAGCCGCTGGGCCATCACCGGCTCATCCATGGTCAGGATCACCGCCGGGGCGTGGTGGATATCCAGCCGGTCGAAGGAATCGGCGCGCGCGACATTGGCGAAGATGGCACGCATCCCTTCCTTGCGGCAGCGTTCGACCAGCTCCGAATCGCTGTCCACCGCGACATAGGCCTTGCCGTGGCGGTTCAGCATTTCTGCCACCAACCGGCCGACACGCCCGCAGCCGACGATAATCACGCGGCCCTGATCAGATGCGTGATCGTGCGGGCTGAAGCTTTTGTCTTCCGGCTCCACCCGGGCAGCGATCTGCCGGCCGAGCATGGCGAGCAGGGGGGTGATGGTCAGGCCGATGGCGGTGACGATCTGCCAGAATTGCGCCGTTCCGGGCTGGATCAGCAGCGCGCTGGTGGCAGTGCTGAGCACGATCAGGGTCGTTTCCGACGGGCTGGCCATCAGAATGCCGGTTTCGATCGCGGTGCTGCGACGGGTGCCCATCATCCGCAGCAAGCCACTGGTCACCACCGCCTTCAGGCTGACCACGCCGACCACCGCCATGGTGATCATGCCCAGATTGGCCCAGATCGCCTTCAGATCGATGCCCATGCCCACGGTGATCAGGAACACCCCCAGCGCCAGGCCCTTGAAGGGTTCGATGATACCTTCGACTTCGGCGTGATATTCGGTTTCTGCGATCAGCAGACCGGCGATCAAGGCCCCAACGATGGGCGAAAGTCCGGCGAGCGCGGTGGCAAGGCTGGCGCCGATCACCACCAGCAGCGATGCCGCAAGGAACAGTTCGGGGCTCTTCGTTCGTGCGGCCTGGGCGAACAACCGGGGCAGGGCGAGCCGGCCGATCACCATCATCAGCCCGATCACCAGCACGCCCAGCACAACGGTATCGAGCAGCCCTTCCATGCCTTCGCTCTGGGCGAAAGGTGCCATGGCACCCAGAATGAAGATGATCGGGACCAGCGCGATATCTTCGAACAGCAGCATGGACAGCGCCGCCTTGCCCACGGCCGTTTGCGTGCCGGCAATCGGCAGCACCAATGCCGTGGAGGACAGCGCCAGCGCCAGCCCAAGCCCGAGCGCACCAGTCCAGAATTGTCCCATCATGGACAATACGGCGGCGAGAAGTCCCGCAATGATCACCAGTTCCAATGCGCCGAGGCCAAACACCAGCCGCCGCATCGCCCATAACCGGTTGAAGCTGAGTTCCAGCCCGATGACAAACAGCAGCAGCACGATGCCGAATTCGGCAAAGGGCGCCAGCCGTTCGGGATCGGTGATGGTCACATAGAACAGCCATTCATGCTGATAGACCATGCCCCCCAGACCATAGGGGCCAACCAGCAGGCCGACGAGGATGAAACCGATAACAGGGGTGATGCGAAAACGGGCGAACACCGGGATGATGATCCCCGCTGCGCCCAGAATGACCAGAGCATCCGAAAGCAGCGGTGACAGGGTTTCGCCGTGCATGCCTGTGTGTCAGTCCCCGAATTCGATGCCTGTGTTTTCGACGTCTGCGTGCTTGATGTCAGCCGCCACCGGGGCCACTGCGCGTGCTGGGCGGCGGACCGGATAGTTCGCCACCGCCTGATGCCGCTTCATCCCATTCGATACGATAGAGATCGAACCGGCGATCGGCGAGGTTCTTCACCGTGCCTTCCGCGCGCGCCCAGGCGATATCCGCCAGATTGACGTCGCTGATGGTCAGAGTTTCAACATTCTCGGTTGCTTCGGCAGCGATACCATCGCGGGCGAAGGGGAAGTCGCATGGCGTCAGAATGCAGCTCTGCGCATACTGAATGTCCATATTGGCGACATTGGGCAGATTGCCGACATTGCCGCTCATCACCACAAAGCACTGATTTTCGATCGCCCGCGCCTGCGCGCAATAGCGCACCCGCATATAGCCCTGGCGGCTGTCGGTACAGAATGGCACGAAGATGATCCGCGCCCCTTCATCCACCAGCCGGCGCGCGAGTTCGGGGAATTCGCTATCATAGCAGATCAGCACCCCGATCGGGCCGCAATCGGTCTGGATCACATCGATCGAATCGCCGCCCTTGATGTTCCACCAATAGGCTTCGTTGGGGGTGGGGTGGATCTTTTCCTGTTCGTGCACCGATCCATCGCGCAGGCAGACATAGGCGACATTGTGGATGTCGCCATCGGGCATGCGGGTGGGATGCGAACCGCCGATGATGTTGATGTTGTAATTGAGCGCCATCTCCGACAGCGCCTTGCGAATCTTTGGCGTGTAGCGGCTCAGCGCCTCGATCGCCTGCTGGGATGACAGCTCTTCGGGCTCTGCGCTCAGCAAAGAGAGCGTGAACAGTTCGGGGAAGAGGATGAAGTCCGCTTCGTAATCGGCTGCAACATCAACGAAATATTCGATCTGGCGGATGAATTCCGCGTAATCTTTCACCGCCCGGGCCTGCAACTGGCAGGTGGCAATGCGCACGCTTTCGACCCCGCGCGGGACGCGGTGCTTGGGTCGGTCATCCTGATCGACGAAGGGATTGCGCCAGACCATCTGCACGGCAAACGCGCGCGACTGGCGGTCTTCGGGCAGATAGTTTTCCAGAATGCCGATCGGTTCGAAACCATTGGCCAGTTGGAAGCGCAGCACCGGATCGTGCAGCTTGCCGGAAATCACCCGGTCGAGATAATCCTGCGGGCCATCCACCCGGCGCCAGACACGCGCCAGATTGGGCATGCGCCCGCCAAAAACGATGCCTTTCAGCTCCAGCCGTTCGGCCAGGGCGCGGCGTTCTTCATACAGCCGCCTGCCGATCCGCGTGCCACGCACCTTGGGATCGACACACATTTCATAACCGTAAAGCCAGTCACCTGCGGGATCATGGCGGCTGCCATAACCATTGCCGGTGATCGAATCCCAGCTGTGCGGGGCGAGGGCCAGATCACCGCGCAGCCGCATCGACGCGCAATAACCCACCACCTTGCCGTCGAGCACGGCCAGGAAACAGCCATCGGGATAGTTGTTCAACTGCCCGCGCAATTCGCTGCGGGTATAGGGCGGCAGGTCATCATAGGCGCGCCGGACGAGCGCCGCGATTGCAGCAACATCGCCCGGCTTTGCCTGCCGAACCTCTAGGCGCGCCTTGGTCATAACGTTTGGCGCGCCTTTCCGGTCAGATTGCGGATCAGGCCCAGCTGGCCATTTCCGCTTCAAGGTTTTCGACGATCGCTTCGAAGAACTGTTCGGTCGTCATCCAGCTCTGGTTCGGGCCGATCAGCAGGGCCAGATCCTTGGTCATCTTGCCGCTTTCGACGGTTTCGACGCAGATCTTTTCCAGCGTTTCAGCAAAGCGCACCACATCGGGCGTGTTGTCGAAACGGCCACGATAGATCAGCCCGCGCGTCCAGGCGAAGATGCTGGCGATCGGATTGGTGCTGGTGGACTTGCCCTGCTGGTGCTGGCGATAGTGACGGGTCACCGTGCCATGCGCGGCTTCGGCTTCCACGGTCTTGCCGTCCGGGGTCATCAGAACCGAGGTCATCAGGCCGAGCGAGCCGAAGCCCTGGGCCACAACGTCGGACTGCACGTCACCATCATAGTTCTTGCAAGCCCAGACAAACTTGCCGTTCCACTTCAGGGCCGAAGCGACCATGTCGTCGATCAGGCGGTGTTCGTAGCTGATCTTGGCTTCGGCGAATTTTTCCTTGAAGCCTTCGCTGTCGAACACCTGCTGGAACAGATCCTTGAAGCGGCCGTCATAGGCCTTGATGATCGTGTTCTTGGTCGACAGATACACCGGCCAATTGCGGTCGAGACCGTAATTGAAGCTGGCGCGGGCGAAATCGCGGATCGATTCGTCGAGGTTGTACATCGACATGGCAACGCCGGCGGCCTGGAACTGATAGACTTCACGGTCGATCACTTCACCATCGGCACCTTCGAACACCAGGCGCAGCTTGCCCGGGCCGGGGACGAGGAAATCGGTCGCGCGGTACTGATCGCCGAATGCATGGCGGCCGACCACGATGGGATCGGTCCAGCCCGGCACCAGCCGCGGCACGTTCGAAATCACGATCGGTTCGCGGAAGATGGTGCCGCCCAGAATGTTGCGGATCGTGCCGTTCGGGCTCTTCCACATCTGCTTCAGGCCGAATTCTTCGACTCGGGCTTCATCCGGGGTAATGGTCGCGCACTTCACGCCAACGCCGTACTGCTTGATGGCATTGGCCGCGTCGATGGTGATCTGATCGTCCGTCTCGTCGCGCTTTTCGACCGAGAGGTCGTAATACTTCAGTTCGACGTCGAGATAGGGCAGGATCAGCCGTTCGCGGATCCACTGCCAGATGATTTTCGTCATCTCGTCGCCGTCGATCTCCACGACGGGGTTGACGACCTTGATCTTCTCCATGGGGCAATCCTAGCTAGTCTAGCGGTAAACGGGGCGGTCTTACGAAGGCCGCGAAAGGATCGCAAGAAAGCCGGTGCCGAAAATCGCGATTCTCACTGATGAACCGGTATAAGCTGCGGATTTCAGGCAAAGAAAAACCCGCCGGTGAGGGCGGGTCTTTCGTGGTGTGTTCGCGATCCAGCGTTTAGGAGGCGGTCATTCGGTCAGTTTGGCAATCTCTCCGACGCATGGCTCTCTCCCTGAGTTGGAACCCGAGTGGGATGTGAGGTGCCATCGCTGCATACTCAGACCCAGTTGGGCAGGGCTGACCAGCCGGGCGTAACGAATGATACCGTGGCCCCGGTAACATTGTTGGCTGCTGTTGCGCTGAGAGTGGCAACATTTCCGTTGATCGCCACAACAACGGCAAGCACGCCAGCTCCGGCACCAGCGCCTGCGACCTGGATCACAGTGCCGCGAGACAGATTCGTGGCGTCACTCACGGTGAGAATTCGGCTGCCTGCGGTCATCGATCCCGTTACTGCAGATGTTCCGTCGGTGGCATATAGTGACCCGTAGGTGCCGCTGCTGACGCAGGTCCAGCCTTGCGGTGTGCCCGTGGCGTAATTGGTGCTTCTTACCGTCTTGCCAGAATAGTGGGTCCCGGCTGAAGGTTGCGATGCTGCGATGGCGTTGTTGCCGCGATATGCGGCATTCGCTCCAAAGAACATTCGCGTTCCGCTGTGGTCAAACGACACATTGTTGATGTTTGATAGTGGATGGAGATCGGCGACCTGGATGGCTTCCTGCGGGGTGGCTCCTTCTGGGAGATGTTGTCCCCGGACATCGATGCTGTCCATGTTAAGGGTCAGGCGCTTGGTCGCCGGCCGTGAAAGTATGCCCCGAGCCGATGGTCCGGCCGTAACGCCTTTCCCGTAACCATCGATCAAGATGTTGCTCATGGTTACGACGGTATCGTCCCAGGAGGCTGCGTAGCTGGCGTGTACTTGATTGAGGGCGATCCCGTTCGAGGTCGCGCCACGAATAAGCACGTTGCGGATGCTCAGCTGCCCATCGCACTGAATGAAGCGGATTGCATCATTGTCTCCGCCGATGATTCCGACAGCGGCATCAAGGAAGGTGAAATTGTCGATCGAGATGTCTTTGAACCTTTTGGTCGGCCCATAAGACAAGGCGATGATGCCTGATCGGCAATTTCGGCCAGTGTTCCCATTGATGGAGATGTTCTGCATCACGGCATTTGTTGATCCTGGCCACATGCGCAGGCGGATCATCCCGCCTTCGAAATTTCCAGCCACTCCGGAGCATTCGAGAAATTCATTGTTGGATATCTGGACATCTTCGACAACGGAGTTGGCTGGCGAATTTGCATCATCGGTCAGATAAATTCCTCCATTTGTGACCTTGCTGATCACATTGCCCGAAATCACGCTTCGGCTGACGTAGGCATAGTGCTTGATCCCGCCACCGCCGGTATCACGTACGATATTGTTCATCACGCTGATGTCAGTGGTTGGTTTGGTTGCATCAAAGCTGCCGAAAGAGATCGCGTCATCGCCAACCCGTTCGACAACATTCCCCCATGCGCGACAGAATGTGCACACGTAGAAATGAATCCCGTCGGTTCCAGTTGGGCCAGTCGATCCGCCTTTATGATCGTGGACATAGCAGGACAGGGCTGAGGGATAATGGCAATTCCAAAATTGCAGTCCGAAGCCGATCGCTCCTGTTTCCTCCACGCGTTCAATTACTGGCCTTGTGGCGTAGCGGATCAGCAGGCTTTTGGGGCCAATCACATCCGTATAGGAATTTGGGTTTGCCCTGATGATGGAGATATCTTTGACAAAAATTCCTTCGGAATAGTTCGTGCTATCCCCGAAGAAGCGAATCCCATCATAATGGTGATCCAGCAGAACCTTGGTTACCCCCAGCCCCGATCCCATGATGGCTGTGGCTTTGCCGTTTACCGAGACTGTAAAGGCTACCCGGGTCGTTCCGGGGGGGTAAAAGACGACGGAATGGGCCGCATGCGCAGCATTCAGCGCGGGGGCGTCGTCGGTGACGCCATCCCATTTTGCGCCAAACCAGCGGGGATCTACAGCCGCGCCCTGATAAATGCGTTTCCAGCGCCGCCCCAATCCATCGCGAATGATGGTTCCGCCATTGTCGAGGCTGGTGCTGTCTGAAGCATCTCTGGAGAACAGCCCGGCGATGCCGGGCGCCAGCACGAGCGCGCTTTTCGCATCCCCGCTATATGTACGCAATTCAGCATAATCAGCCGCTTCGAACTCAGCGCTGATCAAGGCGATATTCGTGTCGGGTTGAGCTTCACTTTCGATCATCAAATCTGTCACCTCTGTCGTCAGAAACCGATCCTGGACTAGTGCTCAGGTGGACCAGGATGAATCGAGGTGGGGGGCTTCAGATGCGGGTGGGGCTGCGGGATCAGCGCTTGAGCTTGTCTCCGCCCGCAGGCGGAAATCCGGTGTCAGTGAATTGAAGAGATGAGGTCATTTTTGAAGGCGGTGACCGCTTCAATAGGTTTCGCAAAACTCACGCAAAAATCTGGGAATGTTTTTGTGCTGCGGGCATAAGAAAACCCCGATAAGCGCTTGGCTTATCGGGGTTTTTCTATCCTGCGAATGGTGGGCGTAGCAAGGATTGAACTTGCGACCCCTACGATGTCAACATAGTGCTCTACCACTGAGCTATACGCCCCGCACCGTTCGCGGCAGGCGCGCCAACTAGCTGCGCCTGATCGGGATGGCAAGTGCCATAATTCGCTTACATCGAAATTGTTGCGGCGTTCTCGAACATGCGTTCCACTTCCATCACCAGTTCACGCAGGTGGAAGGGTTTGGACAGCACCTTGGCACGCGGAGCTTCGCGGCTTGCGCGTAGGGTCACGGCAGCGAAACCGGTGATGAACATCACCCGGGTGGACGGGCTGCAATCGGCGCAACGCTGCGCCAGTTCGATGCCATCCATTTCCGGCATGACGATATCCGACAGCAGCAGATCGAAATGCTGCGTTTCCAGCAGCGGGAGTGCGGCGGTGCCGCGATCAACGGCGACAACATCGTAGCCGGCATTGCCCAGCGCCCGCGTCAGATAGCTGCGCATCGCTTCGTCATCTTCGGCCAGCAGGATCCGGATCATTGTCGCCCTCAGTATCTTTCGTGTGGAGGCTGCATAGGCGGACTGCGGGGAAGAATCACACGCATTCTCGGGGGTGGCCAGCTTTGACACAGGCTGCATTCGGCGGCAGCTTGCGGGCATGAGGCTTGTGGACAATTCATCCGACGAATCACGCAGAAAACTTCCTGGTGGAAGTATCCCGGGATTGGCCGGGCATCCCGCCTTCACCCTGACCGATGCCGATCCCGTGGCCCTGCCGGTGGTGCTGGCCGTTCCACATGCCGGGCGTTCCTATCCGGCGGAATTGTCGTCGCTGATGCGGCATCCCGAAATCGCGAGCCTGCGGTTGGAAGACCGGCTGGTCGACATGGTGGGGGAGGCTGCAGCCCGCGCGACCGGTTCGGCGCTGCTGGTGGCCCATGCACCGCGGGCGATGATCGACCTCAATCGCGCGCCTGATGATATGGACTGGGAAATGGTCGCCGGTGGCGGCCCTGCCGGTCGTTCACGGCATGCGGCAGGACGGCGCGCCCGCAGCGGGCTAGGGCTGGTACCGCGCCGTCTGCCTGCCATGGGGGAGATCTGGCGCAGGCAGATCAGCCAGGATGATCTGGCGCTGCGCATTGAGCAGGTCCACCGGCCCTATCATGCTGCGCTGTCGGCTGCGCTGGAACGGATGCGCGACCTTTGGGGTGCGGTGCTGCTGATCGATCTGCATTCCATGCCGCCGCTGGGCCCCAAGCAGGGGCATGATCGGGCGGCCGACGTGGTGATCGGTGACCGATTCGGAGCATCCTGTGAAGGCGCGCTGGCGGGTGCCGCCTGCGAATATCTGGCAGCGTCCGGTTTGGTGGTGGCGCACAACAGACCTTACGCAGGTGGATATGTGCTGGATCGCCATGCTGCCCCGGCCCGAGGAATTCACGCCCTACAGCTGGAATTGTGCCGCAGCATCTATCTGGATGCCAACATGCGGGAGGCGGGCAGCGGGCTGGATGATGTGGCCGGCATCCTGGCGGGGCTGGTACGCTTCCTCGCCGTTGAACTGACCGGTGATCAGCGGCTGCCGCAGGCGGCCGAGTAACCGATCATGAGGGCAAGAAAAAACCACCTCGTGCAGATGCACGAGGTGGCCAAGGTTCAGGGAGGAAGTACGCCACAGCGTACTTATCCGACCAGGCCATGAGGGACGCCTGACCGAACACTGACAATCTAGTCAATGTGGTGGAATCTTCAAGAGGCCGCGTTGCGCTGCAACCAAATTGTCTTTGCCGCAGCGCTTGTTGACGGCCGAACTTGCGCAACAGGCCAATGATTACGGATAGAATCAATCGGGCCGTTTCGCACTTCTGATGTGCGAAACGGCCCGACTTCATGGCGTAAACTGCCAGATGGCTTCGGATTTGAACCCTGTTAGTTCGGAAGACCCTGCGCCGCCGCGCCCGGGCCCTTGCCCTGTGCGGTCTGCTTGGCGAAGATGATCCGCATCAGATCGAGCGAGAGCAGGTGCGAATAGATCAGCGCCAGCATGCCGCTTTCATTCCACTTGCGGAGCTGATCACCGCGCACATCGCGCAGCTTTTCCTGATTGATCATCTGGAAGCCGCGATAAATGTAGGGCGGGGTATCGGCGGCATCGTTCTGCTGGATCGACACTTCGCCATCCATCAGCAGGCCAGCCTTGGACAGCTCATCAACGAAGTTCTGCGTGCGCAGGCCAGCTTCTTCGAAGCGTTCGCAGAACTGCAGCAGTTCCTGCGTGTGTGCGGTCGGTTCGGTGCCGTCGAACAGCGCCTTGCCGTCGTCGAATTCGCCAACCAGATCGCTCGACGGATCGAAGCAGAGCGACAGATTGTCGTTTTCCGGGCTCAGCTTGGCCAGCAGAAAGGGGTAACGGCGGATGTAGGCCGGGACATAGAAGTCTTCCAGCGCCTTGCCTTCGGCATCAAAGAAGACGTTCACGCCTTCGTTCAGGCCGAGCAGGGCCAGCGGCACGGGGTGATCGCCCATCGAAAACACGATCGGGAAATAACGCTGTGCCTGGGTAAATTCGTCCACCGTCAGTGGCACGGCATGCTGGCCGCCAACCCATGCGGCGCGATCAACGGCGCGGGCTTTCCAGCCATTATGATCGCGGCTGTTGAGCGGCATGAGATCATTGTAGAACAGGGGCAGATTGTTGGCATTCGGCGCGCTGGCCATGGGTTACTCTCCGGATGGTATCTGTCTGGTTGAAGCAATAATCGCTGTTTCGGGGTGGCTGGAAGCTGCCCGATCATTCCGGGCTTTATAACCCATGCCTGTTAACCGCAAGCAGGCACCAGCTTACCCGGATTGAGCAGGTCAAATGGATCAAGCGCGGCCTTGACCGATCGCATCATCGCCAGATTCACCGGATCACCCAATCGGCCCAGTTCATCGCGCTTCAATTGGCCGATGCCATGCTCTGCACTAATGGAGCCCCTCCAATCGGTAACAAGATCGTGTACGAAGCTGCTGATTTCCTTTCCATCGCTTGCTTCCCAGGATGCGCGATCGGCGCCGCTGGGCGCCAGGACGTGGAAATGGACATTGCCGTCCCCCAGATGGCCGAAGGCAATCGCGGTGGTTCCGGGGAAACGGGTTTCGACTGCCGGAACGGCGTGAGTGACGAATTCGGCCATGGTCGGCACTGGCACGGAAATATCGTGCTGCATCGCCGGGCCCAATGCGCGTTCGGCTGGGGAAATTTCATCGCGGATCGTCCAGAAGGCTTCGGCCTGGGTTTCATTGGCCGCGATGGTTGCATCCTCCACCAATCCGGCTTCAAAGGCGCTGGTGATCAGATTTTCCGCGAGTGCGGGCAGGCCGGCGGCGCCTGCTGCATCGGCAGCCAGTTCGATCAGCACGTGCCAGTCATGTTCGCCCACCAATGGCGATCTCGCGGCCGGCAGTAAGGCCAGCACGGCATCCAGGCTGTGCTGCGGAATAACCTCAAACCCTTCCAAACAATCCGCTGCAAGATTTTGAACATGCAGCAGTAATTTGCGAGCATCACGGATGGTGGGCAGGCCTGCCCACAGGACCATGCGATCCGCCAGGGCAGGTTGCAACCGCAGGGTTGCGGCGGTGACAATGCCCAGCGTGCCTTCCGATCCGATCATCAGTTGTTTCAGATCAAAGCCGCGATTGTCTTTCTTCAGCGGGACCAGCGCATCGAACACGCTGCCATCGGCCAGCACGGCCTCCAGCCCCATGACCTGTGCGCGCATGGACCCGTGCCGAAGCACCTGTGTGCCGCCGGCATTGGTGGCGATCAGGCCGCCAATCGTTGCCGAACCCTTGCCACCCAGAGTGAGCGGGAAACGCATATCCGCGGCCTCTGCCGCATCATGCAGCACCTGCAGCACCACGCCGGCCTCGCAAACCGCTTCCCCGGTGGCGGCATCAATCGACCGGATGGCATTCATCCGGCGCAGCGAAAGCAGCAGGGATGTGCCCGAAGAATCAGGGGTCGCCCCGCCGGACATGCCGCTGTTCCCGCCTTGCGGTACCACGGGCACCTTGTGCTGGCTGCAAAGGCGCATCAGCGCGGAAAGCTCTGCGGTATTGGCGGGGGATGCCATGGCCTGCGCCGCGCCGTGAAACCGGCCGCGCCAGTCGGTCAGCCAGGGGGCGATCAGATCGGTATCCGTGGTCAGGCCGCGCGGGCCAAGCAAATCGGCCACAGCGGTCAGGAAATCATCATTCAGGCTCATGCCCGACCTTTGCCAGCGCCCGCAGTTCCTTGCCAAGCGCAAAAGCCCGCAGCATGGAACGGCCGGCTCTTTTGCCCGTGAAGTTAAGCCGGCATTCAATCGCGGGGATTAGAGACAGCGTGAAAGCCGCAAAGCTGCGGCAGGAGCAGACCGAGCCGCCGAGATGTTCAGACTTGCGATCATCCTTGCTTCCGGAGCCCTGGCTTTGCCGGTTGCCGCCAGCGATGGCGTGGTGCCTGTTGTCGGCGCGGGTGAAGGGATGGAGACGGGTTTTGCGGCCAGCCTGCCAGAACCCTTGACGATGCTGGATGACGCGCGCCGGGTGCCAGACCAGAATCAGGTTCGCATTGAACAGCGGGTGATCATCCGTATCGCCCCCAGCAGCACCGAAGCGCGCGAACGGATCATGGCCGAAGTTCCGCGCCGCCCGATGCGGGAAAATATTCAGGAAGCGCAGGCCGGCCGCTGTGTTCGCATCGATGCCATTGCCGCTGCGCATCCCACGCAGGACAATAGGCTGCTGCTGTTCATGCAGGATCGCCGCATCATGACCGCATCGCTGGATCGTGCCTGCAGCGCGCGGGATTTCTATTCCGGCTTCTATGTCGAACGCAATCAGGACGGCCAGATCTGCAGCGGCCGCGATAGGTTGCAGTCGCGATCCGGCGCCAGTTGTGAAGTTGAGGCTTTCCATCGTCTGGTCGCGGTTCGCGACTGAGATTGATCCATCGCGATCGATTGATCCACCGCCCACAGTAACTGCGCTGTTTTCTTGACTTTTACGCCTGTTGCAGCCTAGGGCGCAGGCAATGTGGCATGGCCAGTGTGGCCTGTCATCTCGTCGCGGATATACCGCGCCCGATCCGGACCATGTTTAGCCTATGAAATTTGCCGATCTCGGCCTGTCTGACGAATTGCTGCAAGCGGTTGAATCTGCGGGCTATACGGAACCGACTCCGATCCAGGCGCAGGCAATCCCGCAGATCCACATGATGAAGGATCTGATCGCCATCGCGCAGACCGGCACAGGCAAGACTGCCAGTTTCGTTCTGCCGATGATCGATGTTCTGGCCCATGGTCGCCGGCGCGCGCTGATGCCGCGTTCGCTGATTCTTGAACCGACCCGCGAACTGGCGGTGCAGGTGGCCGAGAATTTCGAAAAATACGGCGTCAATCACGATCTGAAGATGGCGCTGTTGATCGGCGGCGTTCAGATGGGGGATCAGGTCAAGGCGCTGAATGATGGCGTCGATGTGCTGATCGCCACCCCTGGCCGGCTGATGGATCTGTTCGAACGCGGCAAGATCATGCTGTCCGGCTGTGATTTGCTGGTGATCGACGAAGCCGATCGCATGCTCGACATGGGCTTCATCCCCGATATCGAAACCATCTGTTCCAAGCTTCCGGCAAACCGGCAGACGCTGCTGTTTTCGGCAACCATGCCGCCGCCGATCAAGAAGCTGGCGGATCGGTTCCTGACCAATCCGAAGTATATCGAAGTTGCCCGCCCGGCGAGCAACAACACCAATATCGCCCAGCACAAGGTGCTGGTGCCGACTCGCAAGAAGCGTGAAGTTCTGCGGCATCTGCTGCGAACCGATGATGTGCAGACCGCCATCATCTTCGCCAATCGCAAGACCACGGTGCGCGAACTGAACAAGAGCCTGCAGCGCCATGGCTTTGCCAGCGGTGAAATCCACGGCGACATGGATCAGACCGGTCGTCTGGCGGAACTGGCACGGTTCAAGTCTGGCCAGATCAACATTCTTGTTGCCAGCGATGTCGCCGCGCGCGGGCTGGACGTCAAAGGCGTCAGCCACGTCTTCAATTTCGATACGCCCTGGCATCCGGATGACTATGTCCACCGGATCGGCCGTACTGGCCGCGCCGGTGCCAAGGGGCGGGCGTTCACCTTTGTGGCGCCTGAAGATGCCGAAGCCATCACCAATGTCGAAAAGCTGACCGGCGGAGAGGTTCCTCTGTTCGAAGTCGCGGCGGGTGAGGTGAAGGAAGAATTCGCCCCGGCGCGTGAACCGAAGCGCGAAAGCCGCAAGCGCGATCGCGACGAGGAAAAGCCGCAGCGCAAATCGCGTGAGAGCAAGTCTGATCGTCTTGAAAAGACCGAAGAGCGCGCCGAGCCCCGCGAACAGAGCATCCGCTCAAGCGAAGCCCGCCATTCTCCGCGCCGTTATGAACAGCGCGAAGAACCGAGCGAACCCGGTGTCTGGAATGGCCCGGTTCCGGGATTCCTCAACGTTTCTGCACTCTAAGGTCAGATGGCGGGCGTCACCTTGATGGTGTCGCCCGCCGCTGTTTGAAGCCAGCCGAAACTAGTCGGCCGGTTTCACGAAGCTGTCGATCACGCGCTTGGCGCCGCTGGTTTCGAATTCGATATCCAGCTTGTTGCCTTCCTGGCCGGTCACCGTCCCATAACCGAATTTTTCGTGAAACACGCGGTTGCCGATGGCGATGTCGGTGCGGGGTTTGGCGGCAAAGCTGGCGGCGCTGCGGCCAGGTTCCTTCACCCGGGCCGGGCGCTTGTCGTAACCGGTGGTAAGCGCCCTTTGCCAGCCGGGACCGCGTGACTGGCTGCGATCCGGGCGGGATGTGCTGACATGGGCGAAGGGATCGTCCTGTTCGCTCCAGTTGGCGCGCCAAAGCGATGCCCCGCCGCTGAGCGTGGATTCGATTTCGATATTGGCATCGGGCAATTCGCCAACGAAGCGGGACGGGATGGAACTGGTCCACTGGCCGTAAATCCGCCGGTTGGCAGCGTGCAGGATGGTGCAGCGCCGCCGCGCGCGGGTGATGGCGACATAGGCCAGGCGGCGTTCTTCCTCCAGGCTGGCAAGCCCGCCTTCGTCCAGCGCGCGCTGGCTGGGAAACACACCTTCTTCCCACCCGGGCAGGAAGACGTGGTCGAACTCCAGCCCCTTGGCCGCATGCATGGTCATGATGGTGACCTTTTGCGCATCATCGGCGGCATCATTGTCCATCACCAGGCTGACATGTTCCAGGAAGTCCCCCAGCGTCTGGTAATCTTCCATCGCCCGGGCCAGTTCGACCAGATTGTCCGCGCGCGATGCGCTTTCGGCGGTGCGGTCAGCCTTGAGCATGGCGTCATAACCGCTTTCTTCCAGCACCAGCCGCAACAGATCGGCCGGAGTCTTGCTGTCGGCCATTTCGCGCCAGCGCAGGAAACTGGCCATCAGCGAGGCGATCGTGCCGCGCGTGCGTGCAGGCAATTCCTGGCTGTCGGCTAGATCGAGCGCGGCGGCGGCGAGCGGCATGCCCTGCCGGCGGGCGTGGAGATGCATCATTTCCAGGGCTTTGGCGCCTAGGCCGCGCTTGGGCTGGTTGTGGATGCGTTCAAATGCCAGATCATCGCTGGGCTGGGCGATCAGCCGCAGATAGGCGAGCGCGTCACGAATTTCGGCGCGTTCGTAAAAGCGAAAACCACCGACAATCCGGTAGTTGAGGCCGATCTGTATGAAACGGTCTTCAAATTCACGGGTCTGGTATTGCGCCCGCACCAGGATCGCCACCTGATCCAGCGGGGCGCCTTCGCGTTCCAGCCGTTCGATGTCATCACCGATCCGCCGGGCTTCTTCCGGGGCATCCCAGACGCCGATCACGCGCAGCTTGTCGCCCCCATCGCGCTGGGTCCAAAGCGTTTTGCCCAGCCGTTCGCTATTGGCCGCAATCAGCCCGCTGGCGGCGGCCAGAATATGCGGGGTCGATCGGTAATTCTGTTCCAGGCGGATGATCACCGCGCCCGGAAAATCCTTTTCAAAGCGAAGGATATTGGCGACTTCTGCGCCGCGCCATGAATAGATCGACTGATCATCATCGCCGACCACGCAGATGTTCTTGCGGGCCTGGGCGAGCAGCCGCAGCCACAGATACTGGACGGCATTGGTGTCCTGATATTCGTCCACCATCACATATTTGAAGCGCTGCTGATAGTGTTCCAGCACATCGCGCTCGCGCCGCAGGATGTTCAGCATGTGTAGCAGCAGATCGCCGAAATCGCAGGCGTTGAGTGCCTTCAGTCGCTGCTGATAGGCGGCATACATCGCCTGGCCGCGCCCATTGGCATAGGCTTCGTTCTCTCCGGCATCGAGATCATCGGGATTGAGCCCGCGATTCTTCCAGCGATCGATCAGCCCGGCCAGTTGCCGGGGCGGCCAGCGCTTTTCATCCAGCCCTTCAGCCTGGATCAGCTGTTTCAACAGCCGCAGCTGATCATCGGTATCGATGATGGTGAAATTGCTCTGCAACCCGACCAGTTCTGCATGGCGGCGCAGCATCCGGGCGCAGATGGAATGGAATGTGCCGAGCCATGGCATGCCTTCCACCGCATCGCCGATCAATTGCCCGACGCGTTCGCGCATTTCGCGCGCGGCGCGGTTAGTGAAGGTGACGCAGAGGATTTCGCTGGGCCAGGCACGGCGCGAACGGATCAGATGGGCCAGGCGCGCCGTCAGTGCGGCCGTCTTCCCGGTGCCTGCACCCGCCAGCATCAGCACCGGGCCTTCGGTGGTTATCACCGCCTGGCGTTGCGGTTCATTCAGCCCGTCGAGCCATGCGGGAACATCATCCAGGGGGCTGGAGGCGGAAGAAATTGCATTGTCAGTCACCGCGAACAACTAGGGAACATGGCTCGCCGGTGCAAGGTTGAAAGGCGGCTGCTGTCCACCATCGGCTTGACATCGCACCCGGTCGGTCGCAGCCCGCGCTGCAACAGGAAGAGACCGGCAGGGGGAAGGCCGGTGATGGGGAAGATGCTCAACATGGATATGGCACCGCTGCATGCGCACCGCCGGGTTCTGACCGCCGCGCTGGTGGGGACCTCGGTCGAATTCTATGATTTCTATGTCTATGCCACGGCCGCCGCACTGGTGTTCGGCCCGCTGTTCTTCCCGTCTGAAAGCGCCTCTGCGCAATTGTTGCTGAGCCTGATGAGTTTCGGGCTGGCGTTTTTTGCCCGACCGGTGGGCGCGATCGCCTTTGGCCATTTCGGTGATCGGCTGGGGCGCAAATCGACCCTGGTTGTCTCCCTGCTGCTGATGGGCGTTTCCACCCTGCTTATCGCTTTCCTGCCCACTTATCAGATGGTCGGCTGGATCGCTCCGCTGTTGCTGTGCATCCTGCGTTTCGGCCAGGGCTTCGGCCTGGGTGGCGAATGGGGCGGGGCGGCGCTGCTGGCGGTGGAAAACGCGCCGCCGGGCTGGGAAGCCCGCTTTGGCGCGGCACCGCAATTGGGCGCGCCGATCGGTTTTCTGGCCGCCAATGGCCTGTTCCTGCTGCTGGGGCTGTGGCTGGATGATGCCGCTTTCACCAGCTGGGGCTGGCGTATCCCTTTCCTGTTCAGCGCGCTGCTGGTCGGGCTGGGGCTGTGGGTGCGGCTGAATATCAAGGAAACGCGCGATTTTGCCGAAGCGCAGGATCGCGAAGAGGTGATTGCCGTGCCGCTGAGCCGGGTGCTCAGCCATCATTGGGGTGCTCTGATTGCAGCCGGGGCCGGTGTCGTGGCCTGCTTCGCGATCTTCTACCTCTCCACCGCTTTCGCGCTGGGTCATATGACGACCGAACGCGGCGTCGCCCGCGAACAGATGCTGGCGCTGCAACTGGCGGCCAATCTGTTTCTGGCGCTGGGGATTGTGCTGTCGGCCATCTGGTCTGACCGGATCAGTTCCCGCTTCGTGCTCGGTGCCGGTGCTGGTGCCACCGTGGTGCTGGGGCTGGTGTTCGGTCCGGCAATGGCCGGTGGATCGCTGGTGATCGTGTTTCTGACCCTGGCCTTCGCCTTGCTGGTCATGGGGCTGGTCTATGGTCCGCTGGGGGCGTGGATGCCCACGCTGTTCCCCGTGCAACTGCGCTACACCGGCATATCCATCGCGTTTAACGGCGGCGGCATTGTCGGCGGGGCGGTTGCACCGGTGGCCGCCCAGTTGCTGAGTGGCATGGGCGGCACCGGGCTGGTTGGTCTGTTCCTGAGCGTCGCCGGCGTGGTGACGCTGATCGGGGTCAGGCTGGGGCGTCCCCTGCCGGTTCTTCCGGCTCAGCCTGTTCTTCCGGTTCGGCCAGACGCAGCAGTGTGATCCGCGCGGAGCCGACTTTGCGTTCGGTGTCGATGGCAAAACCGCGCGCTTCGGCAGCTTCGGTGCGCGCGGTTTCCAGCGCGATCCAGCTGGCCGGACCAATCCAGCCGAGCCGGGTCAGCTTTTCCAGCGCCACCGCGCCGGCGCCGGTGCCATAGGGCGGATCGAGCAGCAGCAGATCCAACGGTGCGTGCGCGGGCCGCATATGCATCACCGATCCGGCCTGCACTTCCGTGCGGCGCTGGGCGTCGAATGTAGCGATATTGGCGCGCAGTGTGCGGACGGCACCGGCATCCTGTTCCACGAACAGGCAGTGTTCTGCCCCGCGTGACAGGGCTTCGAGCCCCAGCGCGCCCGATCCGGCAAACAGATCGGCCACGCGCAGGCCTTCAAAGGATCCGATCCGGCTGGTCAGCATGCCGAACAGGGTTTCACGGGTGCGGTCGGCACTGGGGCGGGTTGCTTCGCCCGCAGGCGCGCGAAGCTGGCGGCGGCGCCATTCGCCGGCGATGATACGCATTATGTATTCCTGTTGTTTGCGCGGGGGCGCAGGCTGTTCTGGAAGCGGGCAAGTTCTTCCCGATGCACTTCCAGTGCGCCGCCACGTGCCAGATCATCCAGCACGAAGGGACCATAGGACGTGCGCATCAGGCGCGACACGGCCAGCCCCAGATTTTCCAGAACCCGGCGGACTTCGCGATTCTTGCCTTCGGTCAGGGTCAGTTCGATCCACTGATTGCGGCCGGTGCGGCGTTCCAGATTGGCATCGATCCGGCCGTAATGAACGCCATCAATGGTGATCCCGTGGATCAGTTCTTCCAACTGGCTCTGCGAAATGTCGCCAAAGGTGCGCGCGCGATAGGTGCGCGGCACACCGGTTGATGGCAGTTCGAGCAGGCGCTTGAGCTCCCCATCATTGGTCAGCAGCAGCAGGCCTTCGGTGTTGATGTCGAGCCTTCCGACCGGCATCAGCCGGGGCGTGCCAGGTGGCAGCGCATTGCGCAGCGCGGTGTAGATCGTCGGGCGTCCGGTCGGATCGCGTTCTGCGGTGATCAGCCCGGATGGCTTGTGGAACCGGAACATGCGCGTGCGTTCGGGCGCAGCCACCGGCTGGCCGTCCACGGTAACGCCGCGCAGGCTGGTCAGGATCGTGGCCGGGGTTTCAAGCACCACGCCGTCCAGCGCGACACGACCATCGGCAATCATCCGTTCGATTTCACGCCGGCTGGCCACGCCCGCACGGGCGAGCAGCTTGGCAATCCGTTCGTCCTTGCCATCAATATGCGGCGCCGGGGGCAGGGGGGCGGAAACGGAAGTGTCGCTGGCTGTGGGCGCGACTTCCCTGTTGCCGGTGGGGCGGGCGGGGGTCGTTCTGGCGCGCTTGGGATGGAGACCCGATGCCGGCCTATCGTTTCTGGGCCGATCGCTTTTGGGCCTGTCGTTGCCGGGTCTGTCGTTGCCGGGGCGGTCAGTTCGGGGCCTATCGGTTCCGGGTCGGTCGCTTCTCGGCCGCTCGCTGCGGGGAGCGTCGCTTCCCGGCTTGCCCCTGATCACACGGTCCTTGCGGACCGGCGCGTTGCGGTCTGCCGCTGGCTTTTCCCAGGGTGCCCGGCTGGAGCCCGAGGATTCAGTCCCCCTCCTGTTCGGGGATCGATCGTCCGACTGCCGCCGGTCGTTGGAGCTCCTGCGCGAATCCGGTTTGCCATAGGCCGATTTCGCCCGCGGATTTTCATCACGCTGCGACCGGCCGGAAGCGGATTTCCCCGAGGTGAACTTACCGGAACTGGATGGGGCCTTGCCCGCTGTGTCGCGCACCGGCTTGCGGTGGGACGGCTTTTTCGGCCCGGGTCTTCTGGGCGGGGATTTGTCTGACATGTCTGGCGCCATAGCCGTGTGGAAGGTTTCCTCCAACCAGCGATGTATTGGCGGGCATAGGCGCTGCATTATTGCCGCAGTCAGGATCGGACTTCCGCCCGCAGGGCTGCGCTTGTATTCGGTTCAGCCTACCGGCGGTTGACCTTGTGGTTCTGCACACGGCACACGGGCAACAACATCCTGGCAGCGATTGGACCGGGCGACAGTCGCCCTTCCGCATTCGCGCCTGACCCATTGTGTAACGGAAACTATGACAATTCAGCGGGGCCATTCCCAGATTTCGCGGCTGTTTGATCGGTCTGGCAGCCATAATCGTTCGATGCGGGCATGGCTGGCGTCCGTGGCTGTCCTGGCCATCGGTGGCCTGCCCATTCATGCCCATGCAGAGCCGGTGCAGCCCGACGTGGAATCCCGCGTGAAGCCAGTGCTTCAGGTGGAGGATCTTCGCTTCAGGGATCTGAACGGAAATGGTCAACTGGATCCGTATGAAGATTGGCGCCTGCCCGTTGAAGCCCGGGTGGAAGATTTGCTCGGGCGCATGGAGCTGGCGGAAAAAGCCGGCTTGATGCTGATCGATACCGCCAATGCGGATTGCAACGGCGCCGTTTCCGGTCAGGCGATCGATTACCTCTATCGCCAGAACATGCGATATTTCGTGTTCCGCAATGCTGTTGCGGCAACGCCCGTCTGCATTGAGGGCGATGGATTTCGCAGATCGTCCACTTTGTCGCCTTTGCAGGCGGCCCGCTTCACCAATGCGGTGCAGACGATTGCGGAAAGTTCGCGTCTCGGCATTCCGGTCATTTTCAAATCCAATCCGCGCAATCATCTGGATGGGGCAACGCGCGTCGGCATCAGCGAGGCTGCGGGTTCCTTCACCTCTTTCCCCCGCGAGCCCGGCCTTGCGGCAGCGGTACTCGGCAGCCAGGGCGAACCCGGCCTGATCCAGGCATTTGGTGAAGCGGTGGCGCGCGAATGGCATGCGATCGGCCTGCGCGGCATGTATGGCTATCAGGCAGATCTGGGTACGGAACCGCGCTGGAATCGCTATCCGCAGCTTTTCAGTGAAAATGCGGAACTGACCGCCGACATCATTGGTGGGCTGGTCAAATCCATTCAGGGTGGGGCGGGCTATTCCCGGTCTGGCATTGAGCTGACGATCAAGCATTTCCCCGGCGGTGGCCCGCAGGAACAGGGGCTGGACCCGCATTATTCCTTCGGCAAGAATCAGGTCTATCCGGCGGGCAAGTTCGGTTTCCATATCGAACCGTTCAAGGCGGCGATTGATGCCGGCGCGGGCGCGATCATGCCCTATTACGGTGTGCCGATCGATGTGACCTATCAGGGCGTGCGGTATGAACAGGTCGGCATGGCCTTCTCCCGCCAGATCGTGACCGATCTGTTGCGTGGTCAGCTGGGGTTTCGCGGCTATGTGAATTCCGACACATCGATCATCGCAGACCGTGCGTGGGGCCTGGAAGACAAGACCATCGCCGAACGGCTGGCGACCGCGATCAACAGCGGCAATGACATATTGTCGGGCTTCAACCGATCGCAGGATATTACCGATCTGGTCGCATCGGGCGCTGTATCGGAAGCCAGGATCGGTGAATCGGTTCGTCGCCTGCTGACGCCGATGTTCGCCATGGGTCTGTTCGAACAGCCCTATGTCAGCGAAGCCGGGGCCGAGGCCGCGCTCAACGATCCGGCGAACAAGCAACTGGCGGCAGATATCCAGCGCCGTTCCATCGTCTTGCTGCAGAACAAGGCCGCGCTGCTGCCGCTGAGCCCGAACAGCCGGGTGCTGTCGGTGAATGGTCCGGCGGCTGCGCTGCGCAATCTGGGGTATCAGGTGACCGAAGACAGCGCAGCAGGTGAGGTGGATGCGGCGGTTGTTCGCGTGCAGGTCGATACGTCCGGGACCAATACCTACAAATCCGATGATCCGCAGATGGGCATGGATCCGGCCCATCTGAACCCGCGTACCGGAAAACCCTGGGGAGCGGAGGATCGCTGTGTCGCGACCGGTCAGAACCCGTGCACCGATGATACGCTGATGTTTGGCGGAGCCTTCCCGTGGGAAACGGACAATATCTCCTTCACCACCATGGCCGCCTCTCAATCCTGGAAGGTCACGCCCAGCCTCGCCGAAATACAGGCTGTCATGGAACAGCTGGGTCCAGATCGGGTGGTCCTGGCGATCGAATTTCGCCAGCCTTATGTGCTGGACACGGCAAGCGGGCTGAGAGGGGCGGGGGCACTGCTGGCCACATTCGGTGTCAGTGATGATGCCTTGGCCGATGTGATCGCTGGAAAGGCAAATCCCGTGGGCCGAATGCCCTTCGCCCTGGCCGAAAATCTCGATGCGGTGATTGCGAATGATCCGGATGCGCCGGGTTATGCGAGCAAGGACACGCTTTTCCCTTACAACTGGAGGCTTTCCTTCGACCAGCCTCAGCCCGATCAGCGCTAGGGGGCGTTACGCCTGAGGCTGACACTGGCCGGTTAAAGTCTTTTGTCAACGCGGGCCAATCGCATTACGGTCACCACCGATCATTGAAGGACGGGAATGGGCATGAGTGATGTTGCAGCCAGGAAGCCGGGCTGGCGCGTGCTGCTGCGCGCATTGGGGCAGCGCAAAACAGGCTTCATGCTGCTGTTCGGCTTTGCCGCCGGCCTGCCTTACGCCCTGCTGCTCGGCACGCTCTATGCCTGGCTGACAGAGGCCAAGGTTGATTTGGAAACCATGGGCGTGTTCTCGCTCATTGGTCTGGCCTATGCCTTCAAATTCCTCTGGTCGCCGCTGCTCGACCGGGTGGATTTGCCGCTGCTGCGGGCGCTGGGCAAACGCAAGCAGTGGATCGTGACCGCGCAATTGCTGCTGGGCGCGATTCTCGTGCTGCTGTCGCTGCTGAACCCCGTGGGCGCGCTCGGCTGGTTCTCTCTGCTGGCAGGGATCGGCGCCTTCGCCAGCGCGACGCAGGATGTGGTGATCGATGCCTGGCGCGTCGATGTGGCCGATGAAAAGGCCACGATCGATATTCTCTCCACCGTCTATCAGATGGGCTATCGCGCTGCGGCGCTGGTCGGTGGCGCACTGGCGCTGATTCTGGCTGCGCGGATCGGCTGGCCGCAGGTTTACGCTATCATGGGCGGTATCCTGCTGGTGATCGGCTTCCTTGGCTTGTTTGCCCCGGATGCGAAGCGCACGGCAGAGGCAGAAGCAGCTGATCAGGGTGAGGTGAGTGAACTGCGTCAGTCGGGCGCAATCGCCCCGCATATTCGCCGCAACGCCCTGATTGCGGTCGGCGTGCTGTGGGCATGGGCACTTGTTGTAGTCGGTGTGTTCATGGTCCGGTCGTTGGGCAGTGATCCCGAAACCCGGCCCGATTCGGCCGCGTTCATTGCCACTTTCGGGCCGCTGATCGTGATTGCGACAGTGGTGGTCCCCACCGCGATTGCCGCCTGGCTGGTGCGGGTGGAACGCCAGGGGCGTTACCTGCTGGCAGAGGCTCAGCCGGCGCAGAGCGGTTTCGACCGCGCCATCGACCATGGCTATCGCGCGCTGATCCTGCCGCTGACCGATTTCGTTGGCCGGCTTGGCTGGGCCGTGGTGATCGTGTTCGGTCTGGTGCTGACCTATCGCATCACCGATTCCATCTGGGGCACCTTTGCCTATCCCTTCTACCTCGGCGAACTGAAATATTCGAATGACGAGGTGGCGATCGCTTCCAAGTTCTTTGGCGTCGGCGCGACCATTCTGGGGCTGGCGCTGGGCGGGGCGATGCTGACCATTCTGGGGCGCATGCTAACCTTGACGCTGGGGGCCTTGCTCGCCGCGCTGACTAATCTGCTTTATGCCGATCTGGCACTGGGCGGAGTAGGGATCGGCAGGGTCAGCGATCTGATCGGTTTTACCGCCCTGACCGAAAGCCTGGGCGGGGATCAGCGGCTGGCCAATCTGATGCTGGTGATCGGCGGTGAGAACCTTGCCACCGGGATCGCCGGTGCCGCTTTCGTGGCTTATCTGTCGTCCATCGTCGCGCGCCGTTACAGCGCGGTGCAATATGCCCTGCTTTCATCGCTGACCATGCTGGTGGGCACGCTCGGCCGTGGCGCTTTGGGCCAGATGATCGAACAGCGCGGTTATTACGACGTCTTCGTCCTGACCACGCTGATGGGCATGGTTGCGGTTGTGCTGTGCGGGGTCGAATGGTTCCGCATTCGCAATCAGGGGCGCAATGCCGGCCTGAATGAAGCGGCGCTGGCTGGAGCATGATCAGGGTGCCTGATCCACGGTAGCCAGCAGAGCAATCCGGCAGCCCTGAGGCTGCCGGATTGAACATAGGATATCAGTTGGGAACTTCGTTGTTGGCGGCAAGCACCTTGCCGGCCAGATAGAGCGACCCGGCGATCAGTACCGGTGCGCCATCGTCTGGCAAGGCGCGCAGGGCGCTGGCGACATCCGGGGCCCATTGTGCGCGGCCGGCATAGGCTTCCGCCCCATGGCTGTCGCTCCCATCGATCGGCACTGCGGTGACGCTGGCGGTCTTGTCTGCCAGCGGGCTCAGGATCGCATCGGGATAACGATTGGCCAGCATGCCGATAATGACATGGATGGTCTTGGCCCCTGCGAAATGGCGACCGAGCGCGAGACCGGCATCGGCATTGTGGCCACCATCCAGCCAGACTTCGCGGCCCGGTGCATGGGCGGTCAGCGGTCCATCGGCGAGCAATTGCATGCGCGCGGGCCAGTGGGCGGCACGAATACCTTCGGCCATGGCCTCGGGCGAAACCTGCACGCGGTCCTGATGGCGCAGCATGGCAACCGCCAGCGCGGCATTGTCACCCTGATGCCTGCCCGGCAAGGCGGGCAAGGGCAGCGCCAGTTCACCCTGGTGATCGCGATAGGCGATGCCGGTGTCGCTGACTTCGGCATGCCAGGCCTGACCGCGCATCTGCAGCGGTGCATCGGACAGGGCGGCAATGCGGGCAATCTCTGCCTCGACCTGTGGGGCGTAGTTCTGCGTCACCAAGGGTGATCCCGCGCGGGCGATCCCAGCCTTTTCAAAGGCGATGCGAACGATGGGTTCACTCGGCACACCTTCTTCGGGAACCAGCAGGAAGGCTTCGTGATCAATGCCCAGCGTGGCGATGCCGCAGGCGGCGGGCCGATCCATCACATTGGTCGCGTCGAACCGGCCACCCAGGCCAACTTCGATTACGCAGGCATCGGCCGGCACCCGGGCGAAGGCCAGCAGCGTGGCCACGGTCGTCACTTCAAAGAAGCTCGGCCCCATGTCCTCGCCAATGTCGAGCACTTCCTTCAACAGCCCGGCCAGCATGTCATCGCTGATCAGTTGGCCGGCTACGCGGATGCGTTCGTTGTAGCGTACCAGATGCGGCTTGGTCGCCGTATGTACGGTCAGCCCCTGGGCTTCCAGCATGGCGCGCAGATAGGCGCAGGTCGAACCCTTGCCATTGGTGCCGGCGACGTGGAACACGGGCGGCAGATGCAATTGGGGATTGCCCACGCGTTCCAGCAGGTCGCGGATGACATCCAGCCCGAGCCGGCCCTGCGGCAGGGTCAGCGCTGCCAGACGGTCAAGCTGAGCCTGGACCGCCGGATCTTCGGAAGCCGCAAAATCCTTCATTGTCGGTTCTTTCAGGCAGCCTTGGCGGGGGACAGATAATCGAGCACGCTGGCCAGCGTGCCGCGCAGATCCTTGCGATGGACAACCATGTCCACCATGCCGTGCTTGTGCAGATATTCGGACCGCTGGAACCCTTCAGGCAGCTGTTCGCGAATGGTTTCCTGGATCACCCGCTGTCCGGCAAAGCCGATCAGGGCGTCAGGTTCGGCGATGTGAATGTCGCCGAGCATGGCATAGCTCGCCGTAACACCGCCGGTGGTCGGATCGGTCAGCACCACGATATAGGGCAGGCCGGCTTCGCGCAGGCGGCGCGTCATCACAGTGGCCTTGGGCATTTGCATCAGGCTGAGGATGCCTTCCTGCATGCGGGCGCCACCGGCAGCCGTGCAGACGATGAAGCCGCAATTTTCCTTCAACGCGCGTGCAGCTCCGTTGCAGAAGGCCTGACCCACGGCCATGCCCATGGAGCCGCCCATGAACATGAAATCCTGCACGCCGACCACGGCGCGGCGCCCTTCGATCGTGCCGAAGCCCGACTGGAAGGCATCGCGATGCGGATTGCTGGCGCGGGCTTGCTTCAACCGGTCGGTATAGCGCTTGGAATCGCGGAATTTCAGCGGATCTTCCTGCACCACCGGTTCGGACAGCAGTTCAAAGCCGGCATCGAGGATCTGGCCCAGCCGCGCATCGGCGCCGATGCGGCCATGATAATCGCAGCGCGGACAGACGGAGAGATTCTCCTCATATTCCTTGGCGAACAGCATTTCGTGGCAGCGCGGGCATTTGACCCACAGATTGTCTGGGGTTTCGCGCTTGGCCACGAAGGGCAGCGAATTGCGGACACGGGTAAGCCAGCTCATGCGGCGACCTTTCGGGCATTGTGCACCGCGTCTGCGAGCGCGGTGGTGAGTTCCTGGATAAGAGCGGGGGCGTCGGCGCCCTCGCTGCCGGCCAGTTCGACCAGAGCAGAGCCGACAACCACGCCATCGGCCACGCGCGCGATGGCGGCGGCCTGTTCGGGGGTGCGGACACCAAAACCGACCGCAACCGGAAGATCGGTTGCGCCCTTCAGCCGGGCGACGGCGGTTTCGATCGATCCGAGTGCTGCCTGCTGCATGCCGGTGATGCCGGCGACAGAGACGTAATAGAGGAAGCCTCGCGATCCTTCGAGGATGGTTTCCAGCCGGGCCGCATCGCTGGTGGGGGTGGCCAGGCGAATGGGGGCAATGCCCGCATCGCGCAGCGCCGGGCCAAGCGCGGCATCTTCTTCGGGCGGAATGTCGACGCAGATCACGCCATCGATCCCGGCCTTGGCGCATTCACTGGCGAACCATTCGGGGCCACGAATGGTCATCGGATTGGCATAACCCATCAGCACCAGCGGAATGTCGGCATGGCGGGCGCGGAAATCGGCCGCGATCTGCAGCACATCGGCGGTGCGGGTGCCGGCACCCAGCGCGCGCAGATTGGCGGCCTGAATGGCCGGGCCGTCAGCCATCGGATCGGTGAAGGGCATGCCCAGTTCGATCACATCGGCGCCACCGGCGACCAGCGCATCAAGATTGGCGGCGGTGTCGCCATCGCCTGCGGTGATGAAGCAGACGAGGGCGGGGTGGCCCTTGGCAAAGGCAGAGCTAAGGCGGGTCACAGGTCAAATCCCAGCGCATCGGCAACGGTGAAGATGTCCTTGTCCCCACGGCCGGAGACATTGACGACGAGAAGCTGATCTTCATCCATGCTGGCGGTCAGTTCGGGCAGCGCAGCCAGCGCATGCGAGCTTTCCAGCGCCGGAATGATCCCTTCCAGACGGCAGCACAGCTGGAAGGCCGTCAGCGCTTCCTGATCGGTGATCGGCACATAATTCACCCGGCCGCTTTCATGCAGCCAGCTGTGTTCAGGGCCGATGCCGGGATAATCCAGCCCGGCGCTGATCGAATGGGCTTCGGTGATCTGGCCGTCTTCGTCCTGCAGCAGATAGGTCTTGTTGCCATGCAGGATGCCCGGCGCGCCACCGCGCAGGCTGGCGGCGTGTTGTCCGCTCTCGATCCCATGGCCGGCCGCTTCGATACCGGTCATGGCGACTTCGGGATCATCCAGGAACGGGTGGAACAGGCCAATCGCGTTGGAGCCGCCGCCAACCGCTGCCACCAGCATATCGGGCAGGCGGCCTTCGGCCTTGAGCATCTGCGCGCGGGTTTCGATACCGATCACGCTTTGGAAATCGCGCACCAGTTCGGGGTAGGGGTGCGGGCCTGCGGCCGTGCCGATGATGTAGAATGTGTCATGCACATTGGCGACCCAGTCGCGCATGGCTTCATTCATCGCATCCTTCAGCGTTTCCGCGCCGGATGTCACCGGGTGCACTTCTGCCCCCAGCAGGCGCATGCGGAACACATTGGGCTTCTGCCGTTCAACGTCCTTCGCGCCCATGAAGATCACGCAGGGCAGGCCGAAGCGGGCGGCAACCGTGGCAGTGGCCACGCCATGCTGCCCGGCACCGGTTTCCGCGATGATCCGGGTCTTGCCCATGCGGATCGCCAGCAGGATCTGACCGATGCAATTGTTGATCTTGTGCGCGCCGGTGTGATTGAGCTCTTCGCGCTTGAAATAGATCTTCGGCCCTTTGCCTGCCGGCGCCAGATCGCGGAAATGGCTGGTCAGCCGTTCGGCGTGATAAAGCGGGCTCGGCCGGCCGACGAAATGTTCCAGCAAATCATCAAACTGGGCGCGAAATGCCGGGTCTGCCTTGGCAGCGCGATATTCGCGTTCGAGGTCGAGGATCAGCGGCATCAGGGTTTCGGCGACGTAACGTCCGCCGAACTGGCCGAAATGGCCCGTGTCATCGGGCAGGCTGCGAAGGCTGTTGGGGCGCTGTTGCGGTGCGTTCATGATGGCTGTGCGATTGGCAGAGCGCGCGGTGCAAGTCCACCTTTTCGCGCGATGCAGATATGCAACGGGTTGCTTCGAACGTGGAAGCCTTCCGGCCGCGATCTATTACGTAAATCATTGAAACATATATGGTTGCAAAAATGCAACATGCCATTGCCATTGTGCAACAGTTTTGCTTGTCAGCCATTGTCCTGGCGATTGGGCGTCGCTACCTGAGCATCGTTCCCACAAGAAGGAACATGTGTTCTCAAGGAGTTACTTATGCGTAAGGTTCTTTTCCCGGTTGTGGCTTCGCTGGCTGCCCTCAGCGCCGCGACCCCCGCTCTGGCAAATGAAGCCCGCGTCGAAGCCCGTGGTGGTATCGCCTGGTCGGAAGGTGAATCGGAAGCCGTCGTCGGTGCAGCTGCCGGTTACGATTTCGATCTCGGCAATGTCGCTTTCGCTGGCGTTGAAGTGTCGGGCGACAAGATCCTGACCGACAACACCATCGTCAGCTTCGGCGTTTCGGGCCGCGTTGGTGGTGCAATCGGCACCGACGGCAAGCTCTATGCCGTTGGCGGCTGGAACAGCAAGCTGTGCAGCTACTTCTGCGACGATCTGTGGTCGGTTGGTGCAGGCTACCAGCACAACATCGGCCAGAAGCTGTATGGCAAGGTCGAATACCGTCACTTCTTCGGCGAAAACGACGCCGAAGCAAACACGGTTCTGGTCGGTCTCGGCACGCGCTTCTAATAGCGCGGCCTTTCAGGCTGAATGATTGGGGCGGTCCGGCAACGGGCCGCCCTTTTTCATGCGCGTGATGCAGTGTTGAAGCGCGCCTGCTGGCAGGCCGGCGTATCGGCAGGGATCAGACTGCTTGCGCGGCGCGGCAGAAGGCGGCGATCTTCGCGATGTCCTTTTCGCCCGGCGCGCTCTCTACACCCGATGATGTGTCCACCATGCGGGTTCCGGTCTGGCGGATGGCATCGGCCACGTTGTCCGGCGACAATCCACCGGCCAGACCCCAGACATCGGCCACGCGCTGTCCGGACAGCAGTGACCAGTCAAAACTCAGCCCCATGCCGCCGGGCAGGGTGCCCTTGGGCGTCTTGGCATCGAACAGCAGCAGATCAGCAAGGCCGCGATAGGCGCCTGCGCGTTCGACATCGGCGCTGGCGGCAATCGGCAGGGCTTTCCAGACCGGCAGGCCGAAGCGCGCCTTGACTTCGGCCAGCCGGGCAGGGGTTTCATGGCCGTGCAGTTGCAGCACATCGATTTTTGCGGCGGCCAGGGTTTCGGCGATCACCGCGTCATCCGCATCGACAAACAGCGCCACGCGGGTGATGCGGCCTTCTGCTTGGGCGGACAGTTTTGCCGCATCTGCCAGCGGCAGGAAGCGGGGCGACGGCGAATAGAAATTGAACCCGCAATAATCGGCGCGGGCATCGATACAGGCCGCCAGAGTGGCGCTGGTTGTGATCCCGCAAATCTTGGTTTCGACGTTCATGATCGCCTGTCTGCCCGAACGTATATGCAGGTTACAGCGTGGCTTCGATTTCCCGCGCTGCCAGCACGGGATCTTCCGCGCGGCTGATCGGGCGGCCGATCACCAGCACGCTGGCGCCGTCATCGCGGGCCTGGCGGGGCGTGACGACCCGCTTCTGATCGCCCACGGCGCTGCCGGCCGGGCGCAGGCCGGGCACGACGAAGTAGCCGTTTTTCCATTGCCGATGGACATCGCCCACTTCCTGGCCTGAACAGACAATCCCATCCAGACCGGCCGCTTCGGCCAGTTCGGCCAGCCGCATGACCTGATCATGCGGGCTGCCCTGCACACCCGTGCGGGCAAGATCGCGTTCGTCCAGGCTGGTCAGCATGGTCACGGCGACCACCTTGGTACCGATGCCGGCCGCAGCCTTGGCATCTTCCATCATCGCCCGGCCGCCGCTGGCGTGGATTGTCACGATGGCCGGCTGCAACAGATTGATCGACTGCATGGCCCCGGCAACGGTGTTGGGGATGTCATGCAGCTTGAGATCGAGGAAGATCGGCAGGCCGACCTGCGCGATTTCATGCACCCCATGGTGGCCATGGGCGCAGAAGAATTCCAGCCCGAGCTTCAGCCCGCCAACATGCGCACGCACTTTTTCCGCCATGGCTTTGGCAGCATCAAGCTGCGGCATGTCGAGCGCGAGGAAGACGGGATTGCTCATGGGCGAAGCGGGCTTTCGGTATAGTTTTGTTCGGTTTCGGAAACCGGCGGCGTGGGCGTTGCCACCGGCACGGGTTCTTCCACCACAGTCACGGGGGCAAGGGCGGCTGCAGCCGTGCGGGCTGCATTTTCAAGTGAGGCGATCCGGCGATTGAGATGCCAGCGCGTGCCACGGTGCAGCAACCACATCGGAACCAGGCCGATCAGGAAGGACACCAGCACCAGCGCGGGAATCTTGGTTTCGAGCACCAGCCCCTGCCAGATATTCACCTCTACCGGTTTCCAGTTGGCGAAGGAAAACAGCAATAGTGCCACGACCAGCACGACCCATACGATGGTGCGGATAATCTGCATGGGCTTATCCTTTCAGTCTTCCCAACCGAGGCCATGCCTCAACCAGAACAGATGCTAGGTCGATCGGCCTGTCATGGGAAGAGCAGGGCGCCCGAAAACCGGACGGGCGCCTGCTCACCATCAGGCAAATACGCGATTGAAAATATGGTCGACCTGCTTGAAGTGGTAATCAAGATTGAACTTGTCTTCCAGTTCTTCAGCAGACAGCGCGGCCGATACTTCCGGATCAGCCTTCAGCAGTTCGAGCAGGGATAGCGCGCCATCGCTTTCCCAGACCTTCATCGCATTGCGCTGAACCAGGCGATAGGAATCATCGCGGGTCAGGCCGGCCTGCGTCAGCGCCAGCAGAACGCGCTGCGAATGAACCAGTCCGCCCATGCGATCGAGGTTCTTTTGCATCCGTTCCGGATAGATCAGCAGCTTGTCGACAACGCCGGTCAGGCGCGCGAGAGCGAAGTCGAGCGTGATGGTCGCATCCGGACCAATGAAGCGTTCGACGGAGGAATGCGAAATGTCCCGTTCGTGCCACAGGGCGACATTTTCCATCGCCGGCAGGGCATAGGAACGGATCATGCGCGCCTGGCCGGTCAGGTTTTCGGTCAGGATCGGGTTGCGCTTGTGCGGCATGGCGCTCGAACCCTTCTGCCCGGGGGAGAAGTATTCTTCAGCTTCCAGCACTTCGGTCCGCTGCAGGTGGCGGATTTCCACGGCAAGGCGCTCGATCGAGCTGGCGATGACGGCCAGCGTGGCAAAATACATGGCGTGGCGATCGCGCGGGATAACCTGCGTCGATACCGGTTCCACCGCCAGGCCGAGCTTTTCGGCCACATACTCTTCGACCGACGGATCGATATTGGCGAAGGTGCCCACGGCGCCCGAAATGGCGCAGGTGGCGATTTCGGCGCGCGCGGCGACCAGCCGCTGGCGGCAACGCGCGAATTCGGCATAGGCCAGCGCCAGCTTTACCCCGAAAGTGGTCGGTTCGGCATGGATGCCATGGCTGCGACCGATGGTGGGGGTATATTTGTGTTCTTCGGCGCGGCGCTTCAGCGCGGCCAGCAGTTCGTCCAGATCCGTCAGCAGCAGATCGCTGGCGCGGGCCAGTTGCACGGCCAGCGTGGTATCCAGCACGTCAGAGCTGGTCATGCCCTGATGCATGAAGCGGGCTTCGGGGCCGACCTGCTGTGCCACCCAGTCAAGGAAGGCAATCACGTCATGCTTGGTGATGGCTTCGATCGCATCGATCGCGGGAACGTCGATCGCCGGATTGGTGGCCCACCAGTCCCACAGCGCCTTTGCGCCGCTTTCCGGCACCACGCCGAGTTCGCCCAGTTTCTGGGTCGCATGCGCTTCGATTTCGAACCAGATGCGATAGCGTTCCTCGGGGCTCCAGATCGCGGTCATGGCGGGGCGGGCGTAGCGGGGGACCATCAATCACTCCGTTGGGAAATATGCGTTTGCAAAATGGCGGCCGTCTTCGGCCGGGTGTCTGGGCGGCGGGCTAGGCCGCGTCATCGCAATTGGCAAGGGGTGGCGCCATTGCATTCGGCAAGGGGCCATGATCTATCACAGACTTAAGCCGGACTCACGGCTGCAACAGGGGCATTGGGGATGAGAGCGTTTGCCATTTTGATGGCCGGTACCGTTATGACTGCGGCAGTACCCGCTTGGGCGGGGGAGGAGCCGCTGTATCAGCCGGCCCCGGCATGGGTTGCCGCCGTTCCGATGCCTGACATCAAATCCGGACCGCCGATCCTGATCCTCGATTCCCAGGAACGCATCGAACAGGGCCGCCTGTCGAGCTACACCGATCAGGCGATCCGGGTCGACAATCCCCAGATGATGACCGCGCTCGGCACGTTGCAGGCGGGCTGGTTGCCGGACAAGGGTGACCTGATCGTTCACCGCGTGGCGATCCTGCGCGATGGCCAGGAAATCAACCTGCTCGACGGCGGGGCGCGTTTCCAGGTGCTGCGGCGTGAACAGCGGCTGGAACAGCGCATGCTCGACGGCGCCTATACCGCCACCATGTCCGTGCCGGGCATGCGGGTGGGGGATGTGCTGCGGCTCAGCTATACCGTGACCAATTCCGACCAGGTGCTGGACAAGGAAGTGCAGACCCTGTCGCCGCTGCCGGCTGCGCCTTTCCAGGCCAAATTTGCCCGGGTGCGTTATTCCTGGCCGCAGAACGCAGGCGTGCAATGGCGCACAACGCGTGGGGCGCAGGTGCGTGAGTTTTCCCCGGAACAGGGTTTCGACGCGGTGGAGGTCAGCCTGCCGCTGGCAACCAGCCCGGAAATGCCCGAGGATTCGCCGCTGCGGTACCGCATGCCCGCCATGTTGCAGGCCGGCACCTTCGCCAGCTGGGCCGATGTCAGCCGGGTGATGGCGCCGCATTACAGCACCGACGGCAAGATCGCCGCCGGATCGCCGGTCGCGGCTGAAATCAGCAAGATCGAACAGCAGCACAGCGGCAAGCTGGAACGGGCGGTGGCCGCCTTGCGGCTGGTGCAGGATGAAATCGCTTATCTGGCCAATGGGCTGGATGGCGGCAATTACATGCCGCAGGCGCCGGCAGACACCTGGGAATATCGTTACGGCGATTGCAAGGCCAAGACTCTGCTGTTGCTGTCCATGCTGCGGGCGATGGGCATTGAAGCCGAAGCCACGCTGGTGGCATCGCGCAGCGGTGACGGGGTATCCGACATGCTGCCGATGGCAGCTGCATTTGATCATGTGATCGTGCGCGCCGTGATAGACGGAACCGAATATTGGCTCGATGGCACAAGTTCGGGCGCCAATATGGCGGTGGTTTATGAAGTGCCGGCCTTCCATGTCGCCCTGCCGCTGCGGGCCGAAGGGTCGGAGCTGTTGCCGATGGCGCAGCGTCCGCAGCAGACCTTCGACATTGCATCGACCATTACATTCGATCAGCGCGCCGGGCTGGATCTGCAGCAGGTGTTTGACGCTGAATGGATCTTGAGCGGGGCGATGGCCGGGCAGATCCGCGGGATCATCGGCCAGAGCCCGGACAAGGAACAGCGCGATTTCATCGTCGGCTTTGCCTCGCAGCGGCTCGGTGATGCATTGGTCGCCGATTACGACATCAGATTTGATGCTGCGGCCAACACCGCGCGGGTCAAGGTTTCCGGCCTGATCGGTTCGGCCTGGAAATGGGAACGGGGCAGGGGCAAGCAGGGCTTCGGCCTGCCGACATCATCCTTCAGCTTCCAGTCGGATCGCAGCCGTGCGGCCTGGCGTGATGTGCCCGTCGCCATGCCCGGGCCCTACTTTGAACAGACCGCGCAGACTGTCCTGTTGCCCGATGCTGCGGCGCCCTATCGGATAGAGGGCAAATCTGCCGTCGCCGAAACGCTGGCCGGGGTTGAATTGGCGCGCGAGACCAGCCTTGACGGAACCAGGCTGACGATCCGGGATTCGGCGCGCTGGCCGGGCGGGGAACTGACCGCCGAACAGGCCCGCGCCGAGCGCGCCCGCGTGACCCGTTTCGGTTCGGGCAATCTGCAACTGACCGCACCGGTTGGCGCGCCCAGAGCCTTCGATCATGCGCAGGACAAGGATCGCCGGCGTTACGCGCCGATCGAAGACGCCTATGCCCGGATCATCGCAGCCGATCCGGAAGAGATGAGCGCCTATCTCTATCGGTTGAGTTTCCGGATCGACACTTTCGACCGGGCGGGCGCGCTGCAGGACATCAACACCGTGCTGGAACACCAGCCTTCGGCCGATAACTACATGCTGCGGTCCTATGTCCATGAAGACGCGGGCAAGGTGGAAGAAGCCCTGGCCGATGCGGAAACGGCCTGGGATCTGGCGCCATCGGTTGCCGTTGCGTCCCAACGGGCCGAACTGATGCGCTATGTCGGGCGCGAAGAAGAAGCCATCGCCCTGCTGCAGGAACAGGGTGGCACACCGGAAGAAGAACGGGACCTGATCCTGAAGATCAGCGATTTCGAAGCGCAGTTGGGCCGCAAGGATGAAGGGCTGCTGCGGATTGATGAGCTGTTGCTGCAGCGACCGGGTGATCCGGCCCTGCTGAACGCCAAATGCTGGTATCAGGCGACGTGGAACTATCAGCCCGAAGATCTGGTCAATATCTGCACCCAGGCGGTGGAATCGGCCGACTGGTCGCCGCCGATCCTCGATAGCCGGGGCATGGCCTATTATCGCCTCGGCCGGTATCAGGAAGCACTGAAAGATCTGGATGCGGCGCTGGCGGCAAGCCCGGATCTGACCCCCACGCTGTACATGCGCGGCATCGTCAAACGCGCGATGGGCGATCGCAGCGGCCAGGCTGATATCGCCAAGGCGCTGGCCATCATGCCGTCACTGCGACGCTTTTACGCGCTTTATGGGATCACACCGGAATGAATAGGGAGTATGTCCCGGCGGCCGAAATGACCGCCGGGACATGTAAGCGCCTTTATTCGGTCAAGGCGGGATAGTCGGTATATCCGGCCTCGCCACCGCCATACATCGTCGCGGGATCAAGCTGGGCCAGTGCTGCACCGGTTTGCAGTCGCCGCACAAGATCGGGGTTGGCAATGAAATCATGCCCGAACGCGACCAGGTCCGTCAGGCCCGCTGTCAGTCGGGCATCGGCCAGTTCGCGGTTGTAACCATTGTTGGCGATATAGCTGTTGCGGAATGCATTGCGCAGGGCGGCGAAGTCGAACGCCATCGCATCTCGCGGGCCGCCCGTCGCCCCCTCGATCACATGGATATAGGCCAGGTTCTGCTGATCCAGTTGTTCGACAACATAGCCGAACTGGGCCTGCTCATCCCCCGACAGCACAATGCCATTGGCCGGCGATACGGGTGAAAGACGCACACCGGTGCGATCCGCGCCGATCTGATCGGCTACCGCCTGCGTTACCGACAAAAGCAATCGGGCGCGGTTTTCGATCGAGCCGCCATAGGCGTCGGTGCGGGTGTTGACGGTTTCGCGCAGAAACTGATCGAGCAGATAGCCATTGGCGCCATGGATCTCCACGCCGTCGAAACCGGCTTCCATGGCGTTTGCTGCTGCATCGCGGAAACTGTTCACGATCCCCGGAATTTCGGCGAGGTCGAGAGCGCGGGGTTCGGAAACCTCCGCAAAACCATTGTTCACGAAAGTCTTGGATTCAGCCCTGATCGCCGATGGCGCAACCGGCGCCGCACCACCATGCAGATCAACATGGCTGATCCGCCCAACATGCCAGAGCTGGACGAAGATCTTGCCGCCTTTGGCATGAACGGCATCGGTGACTGTGCGCCAGCCGGCGATCTGTTCCGGAGTGTAGAGCCCGGGCGTATCCTGATAGCCTTGGGCCTGCTGGGAAACCTGCGTGGCCTCGGCGATGATCAGCCCGGCGCTGGCGCGTTGGGCGTAATATTCGGCGGCAAAAGCGCTTGGCACCAGCCCGGCACCGGCGCGGTTGCGCGTCAGCGGCGCCATAACCACGCGATTGGCCAGGGTGGTGGCGCCAAGGGTGTAAGGATCGAACAGGGGGGAGTTCGTCATAGATATGTCCTTTGCGGGAATTTTTGCTGGGTGGATGTGTCAGTCTGCCGACTGGTAGCGCGACGCGGGCTTTGATTGAGCGAAACCCGGGATCATCGCCTGGCGGGCCGCTTCGAAAGCCTGCCATTGTTCGGCATCCTGCAATGCGGGGATGGTGACATCTTCCTTGCGATCAAACCCGATCAGGGCCGCATCAACCAGATCGGCGACTTCCATGATTGCGGGCAAGGTGTTCACATCGATTTCGGCATGGTCCCAGATTTCCGTGCGGGTGGCCGCCGGTAGAACCGCCTGAACATAGACCCCGCTGTGCTGGTTCAGGGCTTGCGAAAGGTGCAGCACGAAGGCCTTGGTTGCGCCATAAACGGCCATGCCGAATTCCGGCACAAGACCGACGACCGAGCCAATGTTGATTATCGCGCCGCTGCCATGGCGCGACAGTCGCGGGACAATTGCACTGGTCAGGCGGACAAGCGCGGTCGTGTTCAGCGCAACCAGTTTTCCGATATCGTCAGTTGCCTGGTCCGCGAATGTCCCGTTCACGGTGGCGCCGGCATTGTTGACCAGGATTTCGATCTGAGCGTCGTCCCGCAGGCGCTGTTCGACCACGGCGAGATCTTTGGGGTCGGTCAGATCTGCGACCAGGAGGTCAACGGAAACCCCGTTTTCCTGCCGCAATCGCTGCGCGAGTTCTTCCATGCGCGCCTTGTTTCGAGCCACGAGAACCAGATCATGGCCGCGTTTGGCGAAGCGATCAGCGTAAACGGCGCCAATTCCTGTGGATGCGCCTGTGATCAGAACGGAGGGGAGAGATGCCATGAGATTGCCTTTCGTCAGAGAAGACCTATATTCATGATAGCTGTCATGATTGGCGTGATATGATGGCCATCATGATTATGTCAAGGACACCTCAGGAGAGTGAGGAATGAAAGTCAGCCGGGAACAGATGGCGAAAAATCGCGATCGAATTCTGGAAGAAGCCGGCCGTTTGTTTCGCGAAAAGGGTTTTGAGGCGGTCAGTGTCGCAGAGGTGATGAAGGCCGCCGGCCTGACCCATGGCGGCTTCTACGGTCACTTCGCGTCCAAGGATGATCTGATCGCCCAGACGCTGACCCATGGTCTGGCTCCCGACGCCGGAGGCAGTGCCGATGCCAGGGCCGGCAGCGCGGATAGCCTTCGGTCATTTCTCGATGGCTATCTGTCGTGCGATCATCGTGACAATGCCGCTGCCGGTTGCCTGACGGCAGCGCTTGCCGGCGATGTCCGTCGTCAGGATCCGGCGGCGCGGGCTGCGCTGGCGCAGGGCTTTCGCGCGCAGATTGACCGGATGTCTGATGGGTTGCAGGCTTTTGCGCCTGATCTGCACCCTGATGAACGACGTCAGGCGGCGATCGGCAATTGGGCGGCGATGGTCGGGGCGGTCATGCTGGCGCGGGTGGTTGATGATCCCGACTTTTCCGAGGAAATTCTCGCCAGCACGCGCAGCTGGATCGACAGAGGGCTGGAACTGGATCGAGAGGCGATCAGCAAGGCATCAGATCAGGCCCCGGGCGCGTAGTGACACATGGCCTTCGCGGCCGATAATCACGTGATCATGCACGGTCACCCCGAACAATTGCCCCGCCTCGATAATCCTGGTGGTGATCTGGACATCGGCGCGGCTGGGTTCCGGATTGCCGCTGGGGTGGTTGTGGACCAGGATCATGGCGGTCGCGCCGATGTCCAGCGCGCGGCGGATCACTTCTCTGGGGTGGATCGCGGCTTCGTCCACGGTTCCATCACCGACATGATGATCGAGGATCAACCGGTTTTGCGCGTTGAGATAAAGCACGCGCACGCGCTCCACCGTCAGATGGGCCATGTCGATCGTCAGATAATCCAGCAGCGCCTGCCAGCTGCCCAGAACCGGCTGCCGGGCCACTTCGCTGCGGGCCATGCGGCGGGCGATCAGGGCTGCGATCTTCAGTGTTCCGACGCCGACATCGCCCATGCCCTTCACCTGCTTCAGCGCGGCGGGGTCAGCATTCAGCACATTGGCCAGCGATCCGAATCGCTGCAGCAAGGCCTTGGCCAGCGGTTTGGTGTCCCCCCGGGCTGATGCCCCGAACAGCAGATATTCGAGCACTTCATAATCGGCGAGCGCCTCTGCGCCGCCTTCCAGCAGGCGTTGGCGCAGGCGCGCGCGGTGGCCGTCACCGGAATGAGGGGCGCTTGACTGACGGGGGACGCCAGCGTCGCCTGCTGCCGTTGCCGCGGCTTTATCCTCATCCTTATCGGCCAAACCAGTCCCTCCCGATACGGTCCTGCATTGCCTTTGGCACACCTTCCGCGCAAGTGTGCCCGCAATGGCGGAAGAAGCCCAGGATATCCCAGCTGCCGGCAAGGCAAGGCTCGGCATTGGTTGCTGGGCCATTTTTGTTGTGCTCGCGCTGGTGTTCGCGGGCGGTCTGGCCGGCTGGCTGAACCGCGAAAGGATCGCGGGGAATTTCATTTCCGGTGCCCTGGCCGATGCCGGCCTGCAGGCAACTTACACTGTCGAGGAAATCGGCCCTGAGCGGCAGGTGCTGACCAATATCGTCATCGGCCCGGCCGATCGACCCGATCTGACGATCGAACGGTTGGAAGTGGGCATTACACCCCGGTTCGGTATACCCGATGTGGAACGGGTGCGGGTGCTGAAGCCACGCCTGTTCGGCAGCTATGTAAATGGGAAGCTGAGCTTCGGCGCGCTGGACCCGTTGATCTTTACCGATAGCAAGGAACCGTTTTCCCTGCCTGACCTGATCGTTGCGATCGAAGATGGCCGTGCGCTGCTGGAAAGCGATCATGGCCCTGTCGGCCTGCGGCTCCAGGGTGAAGGCAATCTGCGCAATGGCTTCATTTCGGAAATCGCGGCGGTCTCTCCGCAGTTGAAGCTGGGCGGCTGTTCGGCCGGGCGGACCACGATTTATGGTCAGCTGGCGATTCGCCATGAACAGCCGCGGTTCACGGGCCCCTTGCGCAGCGACAATGTCGCATGCGCGGCACAAGGCGTGAAACTGGCCACGGGTTCGGCCGAGCTGACCCTGATGGCGGACAAGGATCTGGCCGGTTTCGAAGGACGCGCCAATCTGCAGCTTGGCTCGCTGTCGGCGTCTCTGGCCGATGTGCAGGATGTTGCGGGTGAGGCGCAGTTTACCTGGCGCGAAGCGGCGCTGATCGCCCGCTATGATCTGGGTAGTCGCGCCATTCGCACGCCCCATGGCCAGATCGCTTCGCTCGCTGGCGAAGGCACGGTGCGCGCGCGGCGCAATTTTGACCGGATCGAATGGGATGGATCCTTTTCCGGCGAAGGCCTGAAGACATCGAATGATTTCGATCGGGCGATGGCCGAGCTTGCCGATGCCGGTTCGGGCACGCTGGCGGAGCCTTTGGTGCGGCAATTACGGACGGAATTCGCAAGGCAGGTGAATGGCGGACGCATCCGCGCCGATTTCACGGCGCGCCGGACGGGGCCGCAACTGGCGGTGGTCATGCCCAGTGCAGCCGTGCTGGGTGGCGATGGCTCCACCCTGCTGGGAATTTCCCGGGTGCAGATGCTGTTGAAGGGATCAGGCGCGATGCGCCTGTCCGGCAGTCTCGCCACCGGCGGGACGAATTTGCCCCGTATCACGGGTTATGCCGAACAGGGCGAGGGTGGCGAAGCCATGATTCGCCTGGCGATGGCACCCTATGCCGCCGGCAACGCGCGGCTGGCCGTTCCCGAACTGCTGGTGCGCCAGGCTGCTGGCGGTGCGGTTGGATTTACCGGCCGGATGGAGATGTCCGGCGCCTTGCCCGGCGGCCATGCGGATGCTCTGCAATTGCCCTTGTCCGGGGCATGGTCGCACAATGCGGGCCTCGCGATGTGGCGGGAATGCACGACTGTGCGGTTTGACGGGCTGCAGATCGCCCAGCTGGAACTCGAACGCCGCAGTCTGGAACTCTGCCCGCAGGGCGGGCGCCCGATCCTGGCCTATGATGCGCGTGGTCTGCAACTGGCCGCGGGGGCGCGATCGCTTGATCTGCGCGGCCGGCTGGGGGAAACGCCTGTCGCTCTGCGCAGCGGACCGGTTGGCTTTGCCTGGCCCGGAGCCTTCACTGCGCGGACGCTGGATGTTGCGCTGGGCCCGGTGGAGGCGCCCACGCGCTTTGCCATTGAAGATGTGCAGGCGCAGCTGGGCAAGGAGATTGGCGGTCGCTTCAGCGGGGCCGATGTGCGGCTGTTTTCGGTTCCACTCGATCTCTTGGGCGCGAATGGCACATGGGTTTATGCTGATGGACGGCTGACCCTCACCGATGCGGCGTTTCGGGTCGAAGATCGGGCGGCAACCGATCGCTTCGAACCGGTGATGGCGCGGGGTGCGACGCTGGAACTGGCCGATAACCGCATCACCGCCACAGCAGATCTGCGCGAACCGCGCGGTGACAATGTGCTGGCGCGGCTGGATATCAGCCACAATCTGACCAACACCACCGGACATGCCGATCTTCGCGTGGCCGGGCTGACCTTCACCCCGGCGCTGCAACCCGATCATTTGACCCCTTTGGCGAAGGGCGTTGTCGCCAACGTCAGCGGCACGGTAGCGGGCACGGGCCGGATTGACTGGAACCCCGATGCGATCACCAGTTCGGGCAGTTTCAGCACCAATGATCTCAATCTGGCGGCGGCCTTTGGCGGGGTGAAGGGCATATCGGGCACTATCCGCTTCACCGATCTTCTCGGCATGACCACGGCCCCGGCGCAGGAGGTTCGGATTGCGTCGGTAAACCCCGGCATCGAAGTGAATGATGGTGTGCTGCGCTATAGCCTTCGTGGCGGGGAACTGCTGGCGATCGAGCATGGCGCCTGGCCCTTCATGGGCGGCACGCTGCAGATGAAGCCGGTGACGATGCGATTCGGCGCGGCAGAGGTCCGCCGTTATGTCTTCGATATCGAAGGGCTGGAGGCCGCGCGCTTTGTCGAACACATGCAGCTGAGCAATTTGGGGGCCACCGGCGTGTTCGACGGGACGATCCCGGTTGTGTTCGATGCCAGCGGCAATGGCAGCTTGCAGGGTGGGCTGCTGATCTCTCGCGAACCTGGTGGCAATGTCTCCTATGTCGGGGAACTGACCTACAAAGATCTGTCGGCCATGGCCAATTTTGCCTTCGATACGCTCCGTTCGCTCGATTATCGGCAGATGAGCATTGCGATGGATGGCTCGCTGGCGGGCGAAATTGTCACCCGTGTCCGTTTTGACGGTGTTCGCCAGGGGCAGGGCACGCGGCAGAATTTCATCACGCGGCGGATCGCCAGCCTGCCGATCCGTTTCGACGTGAACATCCGTGCGCCGTTCTATTCGCTGATGACCTCAATCAAGGCGCTGTATGATCCGGCTGCTATCCGTGATCCGCGTGAAGTTGGCCTGCTTGATTCGAACGGCAATCGCGCCACAGCACCGGCAGCGGGCGCAGCGCCCGCTTCGGCTGGTCGCACCTCACAACCCATTCAGCACTCCGAAAGCGAGAATGAGCAATGAAAGACCGGAAATTAGCCGGCCATGCTGGCCCGGTGCGAGATGTTTCCCCATCGCGCTGGCGCAGGGCAGGGGCGGGATTGATGCTGGTGGCGGGCTCCACGCTGGCGGCAGGTTGCATTTCGGTGAATGCACCTGACAAGCCGATCGTGATCGAGCTCAACATCAACATCACGCAGGAAGTGATTTATCGGCTGGCTGCAGATGCCGGCAACACGATTGAGGAAAACTCCGACATCTTCTGATGCGGGCTTTTCGATGGAGAAGGTTGGTATGAGGCAAATTATCCGTCGTTCGGTGATGGCCGCAGGCCTGGCTGCGATTGCTGTCGGCGGCATCGCGGCGCCGGCCATGGCCCAGCGCGATCCCGCCTATGATGCGGCACGTCGTGCCGGCCAGATTGGTGAAAAGATGGATGGTTATCTGGGCGTGGTGGGTGGCGGTGACGCAGCCCTGCGCAAGATTGTGGATGATCTGAACATCAAGCGCCGGGCCGTTTATGCCGAAAAGGCGCAGGCGGCGAATGCGACGCTGGAAGAATATGCCTTCACCTCTGGCTGCCTGGCGATTGCCCGCACCACGGCCGGGGAAAAATATCAGGCACCCGATGGCAGCTGGCAGACGCGTACCGCCGCTGCGCCGCAAAGGGATTCCCGCTGCCCGTAAAACAGCGGGAAAATAGCCCGCGCCGGTTTTACGCCCGGCGGGTCTGGCAGCCGGTAGCAGGCTGCATTGTCAACTGGTCGTGCCCGGCCAGTTGACTCGCATATGCCCCCCGTCTAGGGGGCAGGCGCCCTCGGGGGGATAGTCGTTCCGGTGTCGTAAACTTCCTTGCAAATAAGGAGCTCTGGCATGAACGACGATGAACCCCCACGGGAACCAATTGCTGAGGATGCGCGGATTGACGCGCTCGAGAAGCGGCTGAAAGCTGCTCAGGAGCGTGAAGATGTGCGTAACCGGCCGCAAATCAAGGGTGCCGACGCGAATTATCGCAGTGGCAACCGGGTGTTGGCGGATCTTCTCGGCGGGGTTCTTGGTGGTTTGGTAATCGGCTGGGTGATTGATCACTTCGCCGGAACTGCACCATGGGGCCTGTTGGTGATGCTGTTCATGGGAATAGCATCCGCCTTCAGAAACATTTTCCGGATGGTGAACAAACGCCCCGATTGAGCCCCGTTTCAGATGGGGCCCGGGGCTTTGGTCGCATATATCCAGTGGTCAAGGGACGGTCAGATCAGTGGCAGCCGAGCAGGCCAAAGTTGAGCCGATGCAGCAGTTTACCATCGAACCTTTGTTTGGTTCGGCACATTGGGAACTGGCTGGCTACAATATCGCATTCACCAACAGCGCGCTGTGGATGGCGCTGGCTACTCTTGCGCTGGGCGTTTTCGTCGCCGGTGGCATGAAGGGCCAGCTGGTTCCCGGGCGCTGGCAGATGGCCGTTGAAGGCTTTACCGGCTTCATCGACAATCTGCTGGAAGCCAATGTGGGCAAGGCCGGGCGCAAGTACGTGCCCTATATCTTCTCGCTGTTCATGTTCATCCTGTTCGCCAACATCCTGGGCCTGATGCCCCTGGGTCTGGTTGGGGTGCACCCGTTCACCTTTACCAGCCACTTCACTGTCACCGGTGTTCTGGCGATCATGTCGTTCTCGATCGTTCTGATCGTTGGCTTCCTGCGTCACGGACTGCATTTCTTCTCGCTGTTCGTTCCGCATGGCACGCCCTGGCCGATGATCCCGATCATCGCCCCGATCGAACTGATTTCGTTCCTCGTACGGCCGTTCAGCCTTGGGCTGCGTCTGTTCGTGGCGATGATGGCCGGACACGTTCTGCTTGAAGTGCTGTCCAGCTTTGTGATCAGCGGTATCAACGCTGGCCCGGGCTATGGCGTGTTCATCGCAATTCCCAGCCTGGTGCTGATGGTCGGCATCTGTGCGCTGGAAATTCTGGTGGCCGGTATTCAGGCCTATGTCTTCGCGTTGCTGACGTCGCTGTACATCAATGACGCCGAAAACCTTCACTGATTGACAACATAAGATTTTCCCAAAGGAGTTTTTAAAATGGACGCAGAAGCCGCAAAGCTGCTCGGTGCCGGTCTCGCCGCTATTGGTGCCGGTCTGGCCTCGATCGGTGTGGGCAACGTGTTTGCCAAGTTCCTCGAAGGCGCTCTCCGCAATCCGGGTGCCGCTGACAGCCAGCAGGGCCGTCTGTTCATCGGTTTCGCCGGTGCCGAACTTCTCGGCCTGCTGGCGTTCGTTATCGCCGCTCTGCTGATCTTCCAGTAAGCGCATAGCTGCCCCGCCGGGTTCGTCTGGCGGGGCGCTGGCGATGAAAACGAGCGGGACGTACGAATGCCCCAGATAGAACAACTTGCCGAAACCTATTCGAGCCAGATTTTCTGGCTGCTGATCTTTTTCGGCCTCGTCTTCTTCGTGATCGGTCGTGGCATGGTGCCCAAGGTGATGAACACCGTGGCCCAGCGTGACACGCAGATTGCCGACGATCTCGCCGCTGCCCAGGCAGCCCGTGATCAGGCAAACGGGCAGGAAGAAGCCTGGCGCATTCGCGAGAATGAAAATCGTGCCAGGGCGCAGGGCATCATTGCCCAGGCCAAGGCCGTATCAGCAACCGATCATGAGGCACGGCTTGCCCAGGCGCAGATTGGCGTCGACAGCAAGCTGGCTGATGCCGAAGCGCGGATCGCTGCTTCCCGTGTGGAAGCGCTGGCCGAGGTGGAAGCCGTCGCCGTTGATGCTGCGCAGGATATCGTCAAGCGGATCGCCAATGCCGATGTCACCACTGACAGTGCGCAGGCGGCCGTCAAGAAAGCCCTGAGCCATGTCTAAAGCGCCCGAAGCGCCGCACTTCACCACGGATTTGCAGGATCCCTACGTCTCCACGACGGAAGACCGCAGCCATGACGAAGGCGGACATCATGGACCGACTGCGCTGGGGCTGCAGCCCTTCCAGTGGGTTTCGATCTCCATGCTGCTGCTGATCCTGATCGCCGTGTTTGTGGGCAAGGTCCACAAGGTGATCGGCGGCGGGCTGGATGGCAAGATTGCCGCCATCCGTACCCAGCTGGATGAAGCAAAGCAGTTGCGCGCCGAAGCGGAAACGCTGCGCAATGAATATGCGGCCAAGATCGCCAATGCCGAAAAAGATGCGGAAGCGATGATCGCTACCGCTCAGCATGAAGCGGAGGCAATCGTGGCCAAGGCTGCACGCGACACCGAAGAAGTGATCGCGCGCCGCCAGCGTATGGCAGAAGACAAGATCGCTGCTGCTGAACGCGGCGTGGTTGAGGAACTGCGTGCACGTGCCGCCACTGCAGCTGCAACCGCTGCGCGGGGCCTGATCGCAGAGCGTCATGACGCAAGCGCAGATCGCAAGCTGGTGGACGACGCAATCGCCGCCATCTGATTTGCAGCTGCCGATAAATAAGGAAGCCCCGTGATCCTGCCGGATCACGGGGCTTTTCTTTTGCCTGCTCTGATGCCCTTTCCGGCGCAGGTATGAATTGATCAGAAGCTGTCCTTGGCTGCGCGCAAGGCGGCGAAGGTTTCGGCAGGCGTATCGCCGCCCCAGCGGAGCTTCAAAGCCGGCTCATCAGCGCGCAGAAACGGATTGGTCGCCAGTTCGCGGCTCAGCGGGAAGGGGACCGTCGGGCTGTCCTGGCCGCGCAGCCGGGCGATTTCTTCGGCATAGGCCTGCAGATCGGCATTGTCCGGATCGGCATGCAGGGCAAAACGCGCGTTGGATGCGGTATATTCATGCGCGCAATACACGGTTGTCTGCGGGGGCAGGGCTTTCAGGCGTGAAAGGCTGGCCCAGAACTGTGGCGGGGTGCCTTCGAACATGCGCCCGCATCCCAGCGCGAACAGCGAATCGCCGACAAAGGCCATGCCGGCGTCCGGCAGATGAAAGGCGATATGGCCCATAGTGTGACCGCCCACATCGATCACATCACCCTGCCATGCGCCCAGGCTGACATGATCGCCCTGGGCAACCATGCGATCCACGCCATCGATCTTTACCGCATCAACCGCAGAGGCCGTGATACTGCAGCCGGTGGCAGCCTTGATGGCGGCATTCCCGCCGGCGTGATCCTTGTGCCAATGGGTGTTCCAGATCTGGGTGATGGCCCAGCCACGCGCGGCCGCTTCGCGCAGATAGACCTCTGCATCGGGGGTATCGATGCAGGCGGTTTCCCCGCTGGCGGGATCATGCAGCAGAAAGCCGTAATTGTCGGACAGGCAGGGAAATTGATGCAGTTGCAGCACGGGATTATTCCTGAGGAAGATTGATCTGCCAGCTGACACCGAAGCGATCATTGATCCAGGTAAACAGCGGGCTGAAACCATAATTGTCGATCGGCATCAGCACCTGGCCGCCGTTACCCAGCTTGCCCGCCATATCGCGCAATTGCGCTTCGTCATCGCAGTCGATGAAGATCGATGTGGCGGGGGTGAAGGTGAAGTCATGCATCGGTGGGCTGTCGAACAGGCGCCATTCGCTGCCACCCAGCCTTATCCTGGCCGAAGCAATCTGCCCTTCCTGCGGGCCTGCCGGATGAGTGGTGAGGTCCATGATTTCAAAACCGGGGATGGCTGCCGACCACAGATCAATGGCTGCGCGGGCATCGCCCTGAAACATCAGAAAGGGTGTGGCCTGCATGGTGTGATGCTCCGGTCAGCTGATGCGGCAAGCCTATCGGATCATCAGCTCCAAAGCAAAAGCCCGCCCGCTCGTGAGAGCGGACGGGCCCTGCAATTCAGCTACCAGGCCTTGCGGCCCAGTGTCTGTGATTAGTCCTGACGCTTCAGGGCTTCGCCGAGGATGTCGCCCAGCGATGCACCCGAATCCGACGAACCGTACTGTTCGACAGCCTGCTTCTCTTCGGCGATCTGACGCGCCTTGACCGAGAAGTTCGGCTTCTTCGAACGGTCGAAACCGGTGACCATGGCGTCCAGCTTCTGGCCGCTCTGGAAGCGATCCGGGCGCTGTTCGTCGCGGTCACGGCCGAGATCCGAACGCTTGATGAAGCCGGTTGCGCCGTCTTCGCCAGCCTGTACTTCGAGGCCGCCATCGCGAACTTCGAGCACAGTCACGGTGACAACATCGCCGCGCTTCAGGCTGCCACCGGTGGTGGTGCCGCCAGCTGCCGGTGCGCCCTTTTCGAGCTGCTTCATGCCAAGGCTGATGCGTTCCTTTTCGATGTCGACATCGAGAACGACCGCATTGACCATTTCACCCTTGCGGTGAAGTGCCAGCGCGTCTTCGCCCGAAATGCCCCATGCGATGTCGGACATGTGAACCATGCCATCCACGTCGCCCGGCAGGCCGATGAACAGGCCGAATTCGGTCGCGTTCTTGACTTCGCCTTCCACGGTCGCACCGACCGGGTGGGTTTCGGCGAATTCTTCCCACGGATTGCGCTGAGCCTGCTTCAGGCCCAGGCTGATGCGGCGCTTGTCGGAATCGACTTCCAGAACAACGACTTCCACTTCCTGCGAGGTGGAAACGATCTTGCCCGGGTGAACGTTCTTCTTGGTCCAGCTCATTTCCGAAACATGGACCAGGCCTTCGATGCCGGCTTCCAGTTCGACGAAGGCGCCGTATTCGGTGATGTTGGTCACCTGGCCGGAAACCTTCATGCCGATCGGGTACTTGGCAGCAACGCCATCCCACGGATCGCTTTCCAGCTGCTTCATGCCCAGGCTGATGCGCTGCGTGTCGGCATTGATGCGGATGATCTGCACGGTGACGGTGTCGCCGATGTTGATCACTTCGCTCGGGTGGTTGACGCGCTTGTAGCTCATGTCGGTGACATGCAGCAGGCCGTCGATGCCGCCCAGATCCACGAAGGCACCGTAATCGGTGATGTTCTTTACAACGCCTTCGATCACCTGGCCTTCGGCCAGCTTGTCGATCAGTTCGCTGCGCTGTTCGGCGCGGGTTTCTTCCAGAACGGCGCGACGCGACACGACGATATTGCCGCGGCGACGGTCCATCTTCAGGATCTGGAAGGGCTGCGGCATGTCCATCAGCGGGCCGACATCACGCACCGGGCGGATATCAACCTGCGAGCCGGGCAGGAAGGCCACGGCGCCGTCGAGATCGACGGTGAAGCCACCCTTGACGCGGCCGAAGATGCGGCCTTCGACGCGCTTGCCTTCGCCGAATTCGCTTTCCAGCTTGTCCCAGGCGGCTTCGCGGCGGGCGCGGTCGCGGCTGAGCATGGCTTCGCCGTCAGCGTTTTCGACGCGGTCGACAAACACTTCGACTTCGGAACCGATGGCCAGGCCATGGTCGTCTTCACCGCGGGCGAATTCCTTCAGCGCAACGCGGCCTTCGGACTTCAGGCCGACGTCGATGATCGCCATGCCGTTTTCAATATTGGTGACGGTGCCCTTGACGACGCGGCCTTCGAAGCCGCCCTCGGCGCCGCCGAGCTGTTCATCAAGGAGCTTCGCGAAATCATCGCGAGTCGGATTGGCGTTGGATGCCATCGCTGTGTGTTTCCTGTTTACGTTTTTCCGGCCAGGCGGTTGGGTCCGCCGGTCTTGAATGGCCGAACTGCCTGCGCGGCCGGATGCCGACACAAGCGCCCTGCGATGCAAATTCAGGCTTGAAGACATCCTGTTCAGCAATGGCGAAGTCTCGCCAGTGCAAAGCCGACCATGCCGGGGATGCCGTCGCGCCGGGATTTATACCGCCGAACGCCGCGCGCTTAGGCGAAAATCCATGCCGGAGCAAGGAAAAGCGGTGTCACCATATCCGTATCGGCGGCGTCGGCGGATCAACGATCGGCCAGCGCGCCATCCCGGCTGAGCACGGCGGCGATGGCGGCCGCGATGGCCTGTTCCCGGTTCAGAGAAGAGGTATCAATCGTGATGGCATCATCGGCGGCCACTAATGGCGCTTCGGTGCGTTGCGTGTCGCGTTCATCGCGGCGGCGCAGATCATCGCTGATGGCTTCCAGCGATGGATTTTCACCGCGGGCGATCATTTCCTTCCACCGGCGGTCCGCCCGCGCTTCGACGCTGGCGATGATGAACAGCTTGGCTTCCGCTTCAGGCACGATCACGGTGCCGATGTCGCGGCCATCCAGTACTGCGCCGCCGGGTTGCAGGGCAAAATTGCGTTGCCGTTCGAACAGCGCCTGGCGCACTCCGGGATGAACTGAAACCCTGCTGGCGAGCCCGCCGCTGGCTTCGCTGCGCAGGTCCGGATCATCGAGCAGATGTTCCGGAAAATCGCAGGCGATCTGCGCTGCGGCAGGGTCGTCCGGATTGCCGCCATTCAGCGCGACCTGCCTGCCGACCGCGCGATAGAGCAGGCCGGTGTCGAGATGCGGCAGGCCGAAATGCGCGGCCAGCGCCTTGGCAATCGTGCCTTTGCCTGAAGCGGTGGGGCCATCGACGGCGATGATCATGCCTTGTCTCCTGCGCCTTCGCCGGATTTGGCTGCGCGGCGTTCGGCCACAGCGCGCGCCAGGCCGAAGATGGCAATGGCGGCCCAGAATCCTTCCAGCACCAGCGATGCGGGATTGGTGTGGACCAGCAGCGATACCGTCAGCAAGGCGGCGCCCAACAGATTGGTGCCGTGCTGGATGAAGGGATCAGGGCGCGGTTTGAACGTCTGATAGGCATAGGCGCCGATGATGCAGGCCATGCCGCAAAACCCCACCATGGTGGCCCAATCCAGCCAGGCGGGCATGATCAGGCCGCGCCGGCGGCGAGCAGCGCCTCGAACGTCGGGAAGCTGGTGGCGATCGGGCGGGTGTCATCCACTGCCACCCCGCCGCTGCTGGCAAGGCCGGCAATGGCCATGCTCATGGCGATACGGTGGTCGAGATGGGTGGTGACGGCGGCGGTTTCATCTGCCGGTGTGCCGGGCAGGGGCGCGCCGCCGGTGCCATCGATGATCAGGCCGTCTTCGGTTTCCTCGACCTGCGCGCCGGCAAGGCGCAGCGCCTCTGCCATGGCGGTCAGACGATCCGATTCCTTGACCCGCAGTTCTTCCAGCCCGCTGGTGATCGTGCGGCCTTCGGCAAGCGAGGCGGCGACGAACAGCACAGGGAATTCATCGATCATGCTGGGGGCGATGGCGGGATCAACCTCGACCCCGCGCAGGGTGGAGTGGCGCACCCGCAGGTCTGCCACGGGTTCCCCACCGACTTCGCGCCGGTCCAGCTCTTCGATCTGGCCGCCCATTTGCCGCAATACGTCAAACAATCCGGCACGGGTCGGGTTGAGGCCGACATTTTCGATGATCAGGTCGCTGCCCGGAACAAGCAAGGCGGCCACGGCGAAGAAGGCGGCAGAAGACGGATCGCCGGGAACGGTGATGGTCTGCGGCTGCAGTTCCGCTTCACCGCGCAGGTGGATGATCCTTTCACCATCTTCACCTTCTTCGACCCACAGATCAGCGCCAAAGCCGCGCAGCATGCGTTCGGTGTGATCGCGGGTCGGCACCGGTTCTATAACAGTGGTGATTCCGGCTGTGTTGAGCCCGGCAAGCAGGATGGCGCTCTTCACCTGGGCGCTGGCAACCGGCAGGCGATAGGTGATCGGCACGGCAGGGCTGATCCCGCGCTCCATCAGCGGCAGGGTACCGCCGGGGCTGGTGGTGAATTCCGCGCCCATCAGACCCAACGGTTCGGTAACCCGGCCCATCGGCCGTTTGGACAGGCTGGCGTCCCCAATGAAGTTGACGGTGATCGGATGGCTGGCGACCAGTCCCATCAACAGGCGGGTGGATGTGCCGCTGTTGCCCATGTCCACTGCGGTTTCGGGCTGCAGCAGCGCGCCGACACCAACGCCGGAAATGCGCCATTCGCCATCATCCTGCCGGGTGATGGTTGCGCCCATCGCCCGCAGCGCGGCCGCGGTGGCCAGCACGTCTTCGCCTTCCAGCAATCCGGTGACACGGGTTTCGCCAACCGCCAGTGCGCCGAACATCAGCGAGCGGTGGCTGATGGATTTGTCGCCCGGAACACGGATGCGGCCGGTCAGCGGCCCATTGGGCTGGAACCGGCGCGGAGTGGGGGCAGTGGCGGGATTGGCGGACACGGCAGGTTCTTCCTGTATATAGGGTAAGGCCGGGCCCGCTTGCTGGCGGTGCACCGGCTATGTGCGGGCAGGGTGGGGCTTTTGACAGCGCGTAAGGGCTGTGGCAAGGCGCCCACCGCGCTTGATTCCGGCTTGCGCCGTATCCATCAAGTTTCGTTACAGGATTTACGCCCGCGCGGCCTGCGCGGGCAGACGAGGATATTTAGGATGGTCAAGGCTGAATGGGGCTCTAAGCGCAACTGCCCCAAATGCGGTGAACGCTTCTACGATCTGGGCAAGGAAGATCCGGTCACCTGCATCGAATGCGGGAATGAGTGGGTTCCTGAGCCGGTTCTGAAGTCCAAGCAGCCGATTCCTTACGAGGAAGCGGTCAAGGACAAGAAGGTCGAGGATCAGGATAGCGATCTGGCCGATGACGATCTGGAAGATATCGACGATGGCGAGGATTCGCCGGACAATGATGTTGACCTGGGTGGTGACGACGATCTGGGCGTGTCTGGTGCGTCCGATGGTGACGAAGAAGACAGCTAAAAAAATTGAAAATGCCTCTTGCGTCGATGCCGCCTTCTCAATAGAGGGCGGCCTCCCGCAAGGGTGGTGCTTCTTTCCAGGAAGTGCCGGATGAAATGACGGGGCCTTAGCTCAGCTGGGAGAGCGCCTGCATGGCATGCAGGAGGTCAGCGGTTCGATCCCGCTAGGCTCCACCATTTTTCTATCATCCGAAAACATTTGGGTTTTTCTTGAATCCTGCTTGGATTTGGGTTGCTTTGACACCCAAATAAAATGACGGGGCCTTAGCTCAGCTGGGAGAGCGCCTGCATGGCATGCAGGAGGTCAGCGGTTCGATCCCGCTAGGCTCCACCATTTTCATTCCCTTTAAATCGGTGGTGGCTTTCGGGCCTGCAGTGCGCCAACTCGATTGGTGCACGTTGCTTTGCCTGCCGCAGAACCATCTCCGCCTTTACTCGGGCGACTGTTTCTGACAAAGGGCGCTTCCGCGCATGATGGATTCCCTGGAATCTGTTGCATGCCGGAACCGGCCGAACCGGGATCTTTGCTGATCAAGGTTTCGCCGTTCTGATGCTGTTCCATGCAAGGCATGGTTCGGAAATGTTTGCACGCTGGCCGACGAGTTTTCGTCCGCCGGCGTTTTTCGCGTTTTTCGCGATTGAGGAGTGAAGCGAGGCCATGTTCGACACGCTGTCCGATCGCCTTACCGGGGTGTTTGATCGCCTGCGCGGCCGCGGGGCGCTGAACGAACAGGACGTGCGCGAAGCCATGCGCGAAGTGCGCGTGGCTCTGCTCGAAGCCGATGTGGCCTTGCCCGTCGCGCGCAGCTTCATCGACAAGGTTACCGAAAAGGCCGTTGGCCAACAGGTGCTGAAGTCGGTTACGCCGGGCCAGCAGGTCGTCAAGATCGTCAATGACGAACTGGTGGCGATGCTCGGCGGCGACGATGTCGTTCCGCTCGACCTCGATGCGCGGCCACCGGTCGTTATCATGATGGTCGGTCTGCAGGGGTCGGGTAAGACCACCAGCACCGCCAAGATCGCCCGCCTGCTGAAGGAAAAGCAGGGCAAGAAGGCGCTGATGGCCTCGCTCGACGTCAATCGTCCGGCAGCGCAGGAACAGCTGAAGGTTCTGGGCGAACAGACCGGCGTTGTCACCCTGCCGATCGTGGCTGGCCAGCAGCCGGTTGATATCGCCCGCCGCGCGATGGAATCGGCCAAGCTGCAGGCGGTGGACGTGTTGCTGCTCGATACTGCGGGCCGCCTGCATGTCGATGAAGCGCTGATGGCCGAAATGAAGGCTGTTGCAGCGGTTTCCACCCCCACTGAAGTGCTGCTGGTCGTCGATTCCCTGACCGGTCAGGACGCGGTGAATGTCGCGCAGAGCTTTTCTGACGAAGTGCCGCTGACCGGCGTCGTGCTGACTCGTATGGATGGCGATGCGCGCGGTGGTGCGGCGCTTTCGATGCGGGCCGTTACTGGCAAGCCGATCAAATTTGCCGGCACCGGCGAAAAGCTGGATGCGATCGAGCCGTTCCATCCCGGCCGTGTTGCTGGTCGTATTCTCGGCATGGGCGACATCGTTGGCCTGGTCGAAAAAGCGGCCGCCGTTGTCGAGAAGGAAGAGGCTGACCGGCTTGCCGAGCGTATGCTCAAGGGCAAGTTCGACATGAATGACTTGCGCAGCCAGCTGCGCCAGATGCAGCAGATGGGCGGCATTGGCATGCTGGCGGGGCTAATGCCGGGCATGAAGAAGGCCAAGCAGGCGATGGCCGCCAGCGGCATGGACGACAAGGTTCTGCTGCATCTTGATGCGATCATCGGTTCGATGACCCCGGGTGAGCGTGAAAATCCCGATCTGCTGAATGCCAAGCGCAAGAAGCGTGTGGCCGCCGGTTCCGGAACCAGCGTTCAGGAAGTGAACAAGCTTCTGAAGATGCATCAGGAAATGGGCCGGGCCATGAAGCAGATCCGCAAGATGGGCGGGTTGAAGGGCCTTGGTGCCTTGTTCGGCAAGGGTGGCTTGGGCGCTGCCATGCCGGGTCTTGGCGGCCCTGGTTCGGGGGCAGGCGGTATGCCGGGCCTCCCCGGCGGGCAGCTTCCGCCGGACATGCAGAATTTTCTCAAGAACAAATGATATCAATGAATTGATTTGGAAAGGTAAGTTTTAATGGCAACTGCAATTCGTCTTTCGCGTGGTGGCAACAAGAAGCGCCCCTATTACCGTATCGTCGTGGCTGACAGCCGCAGCCCGCGCGACGGCAAGTATCTGGAGCAGATCGGCACCTACAACCCGCTGCTCGCCAAGGATGACGCAGACCGCGTTCGCCTGAACGAAGATCGCGCCCGTTACTGGGTGGGCGTTGGCGCACAGCCGACCGACCGCGTTGCTCGTTTCCTCGACGCCGCTGGCGTGAAGGAACGCGCTGCCCGCAACAACCCGAAGCAGGCCGAACCGGGCGAAAAGGCCAAGGAACGCGCTGAAGAACGCGCAGCCAAGCTGGCGGAAGCCGAAGAAGCAGCCAAGGCTGCTGCTGAAGCTCCGGCTGTTGAAGAAGCTGCCGTTGAAGCAACCGAAGAAGCCCCGGCTGCTGAACAGGCCGAAGGCTGATCGACATCGGGCCTGCCTGATTCTCTCGGGCGGGCCATCGATTGTTGATATTGGAAGGCGTAACCCTAGTGGTTGCGCCTTCCTTGTTTTGCTCGACATCCGCTCGCGGGCGTTGGTTTTGCGCGGCATATGCAGCGGGATATGAAGATGACAGACAAGCAGGTAATTCTCGCCGCCATCGCAGGCGCCCATGGCGTAACGGGGGAAGTGCGGCTGAAGCTTTTCGGTGATGGACTGACTGAAATGAAGCGGCACAAAAGCTTCAACGGCGGAACGCTGACCATCAAGGCACTGCGCGATGACAACAAGGGCGGGGCAATTGCCCGCTTCGTTGAAATCACCGATCGCACCGCTGCGGAAAAGCTGCGCAGCACCCTGCTGACCATTCCCCGCGCTGATCTGCCGGCCCTGGCCGAAGGCGAATATTATCACGCCGATCTGATCGGGCTGTCCGCTATCTCCGATGCTGGCGATCCACTGGGCATCGTTGTGTCGGTGGAAAATTATGGCGCCGGCGATATTCTGGAAATTGAACGGCCGGACGGCAAGCGCTTCATGGTGCCGATGCGGGTGGAGGCTGTTCCCGAATGGGATGAAACACGCGCGATAATCAGCGCCGATTTCGTGGAGTAGGATATGGAAATCATCGGCGCTATTCTGGTGTTGTTCGTCATGGCTGTGATGATGAACCTGATCGCTGCCGGTGTTTCTGCTATATTGTTTCTTTCGGCGCGCGGGCTGCCTTTTGCGGGGCGCATGATGATCTCCTGCACCAGTTTCGGCGTTTTGCTGATCATCATTGGCCTGGTAGGCAGTGTTTTTGAGGGGCAGGCTGGGCTCAGTTCCCTCCCGATCACGCTGCTCAGCTTCGCGATTGTAGCTGTGATCACGGGCATATTTTCCCTGCCGGGCGCGTTGATGGTGGGGCGCCGTCTGGAGCGATCGCTGATCGATACCCGCGCCTTTGACTGAAGCATTGACGCAGGATCAGCTCGCACTGCTGCGGGCGCTGGAGGATTACCGTATCGGGCCGGAAGATGTGGCGCTGACCTTCACGCAGCGGCTGTCGCGCGAAAATGGCTGGAAGCCTGATTTCACCGCGCGGGTCTTTCGTGAGTATATGCGGTTCTGCTTCCTCGCCCGGCATGCCGGCCATGCGGTGACGCCATCCGACGCGGTGGACCAGGCCTGGCATCTGCATCTGACCTACAGCCGGGATTATTGGGATCGGTTCTGCCCGCAGGTGTTGGGCATGGAATTGCACCATGGGCCGACGGCTGGCGGCGCGGTTGAGGGTGGCCGCTATTACAATCAATATGCCGCCACCTTGCAGAGCTATGAGCGCCTGTTCGGCCAGCTGCCGCCCGATGATATCTGGCCCTCGGCCGTGCAGCGTTTCGGACCGGATGTGCATGCGATCCGCGTTCACACACGCAAAATGCTGATTCTGGACCGCAAGCGCGTTATGGTCGCGGCCTCGCTGCTTGTGCTGCTGGGCTTTCTGCTGGGGAGAGGCTTTTGACCGGACTGAACCCTTTGGACTGGACGGCCAATGCCTTCCTTCTGATCTATCTGCTGCTGGTGGTTCTGGCGTTGGTGGTCGGACTGCGGCTGCGTCGCATCCCACCCAAGGAGGGCTGGCGTCGCCGGCTTGATGATCCTGACAGCCTGGCTGTGCTTGCCGGTGGCGCTGATCGCCTGGCCGATGTGGCGGTGGCGCGGCGATATGCCGATGGGCAGGCAAGTTTCAACAAGCGCGGTGTGGTGTTCTACCAGCATTCTGACGCCAGCGCGGCGGAGCGGGCGCTGGCCCGGTTGGGCAAGGGCACATCGACCTGGTTTCAGATTCTTTCGGCCATGGCGCCGGTGGCGAGGGATCTGGAACAGCAATTGGTGGCGCGTGGCCTGCTGCTGGGTGCCGACGATGCGCGCAGCCGGGCCTTCTGGTCTGCCATGCCCATGCTGCTGGTGATCGGTTTCGGCGTGGTTCGCTGCTTTCTCGGTCTGGCGCGCGGCGAAGCCTTTGGTTTTCTCGCCATGCTGATGCTTGTGGCAGTGGGGCTGGCGCTGGTGATGTTGTTGCGCCGGGATCGGCGAACGCGCGCCGGGGAAGAGGTGTTGCAGGCGGCAAAGCAGCGGGCCGACCGTGTCAGGCGTGCCCCGACGCAGAATGAAGTGGGCATGGCGGTTGCCCTGTTCGGCGTGGTTGTGCTGCTGGGCACACCCTTTGAAGCGGTTCACGCCATGCGCCATGGCAAGGGTGAGGGCAGTGGCGGCGGTGATGCGTCCGGTGGTGGCGACAGCGGCAGCAGTGACAGTGGCAGCAGTGGTTGCGGCGGCGGCGGATGCGGCGGTTGCGGCAGCTGAACCTGTCCGCACGGGCCGCTCGCCATGCGCCTGGACTATCCAGGGCTTGGGCCTTGCCGGAAAAGCTGTAGAGGGGGGCAAATTTCCGGAGCCACCCCATCATGAGTTTCGCTGCCACCGTCTTGACCCTTTATCCGGAAATGTTTCCGGGGCCGTTGGGCATTTCGCTGGCTGGTCGGGCGATGGAGCGGGGCGACTGGTCCTTGCAGACCGTGCAAATTCGCGATTTCGCGCAGGACAAGCATCGCACGGTGGATGATACACCGGCCGGCGGCGGTGCCGGCATGGTGCTGAAAGCAGATGTGCTGGCCGCCGGTATCGACCATGCGCTGGCCATGCAGCCCGACTGCCCGGTGCTGGCCATGACCCCGCGCGGCCGGCCAATCAGCCAGGCCCGCATCCGCCAACTGGCAGAGGGGCCCGGTGTGACCTTGCTGTGCGGCCGGTTTGAAGGTTTTGATGAACGGATTTTCGCTGGCAGGCCGGTGGAACAGGTCAGCCTGACCGACATCATCCTGTCCGGCGGGGAGACAGCGGCGCTGGCGATTCTGGATGCTTGCATTCGCCTGCTTCCCGGCGTAATGGGCGCGGCTTCCAGCGGTACCGAAGAATCCTTCGAAGAAGGCTTGCTCGAATATCCGCACTATACCCGACCTGTTGAATGGGAAGGGCGCACGATCCCTGAAGTGCTGCGATCGGGGGATCATGCGAAGATAGCGGCTTGGCGTAAAGCCCGGTCGATGGATGATACACGGTTACGCAGGCCGGACCTTTGGGAACGCTATTGTGGCGTTCGGGACCAGTCTGCCTCTGGCGCGCGGCATGAAGATAGGGATACGGATCGATGAACCTGATCCAGCAGATCGAAGCCGAAAACATCGGCAAATTGACCGAAGGCAAGACCCTCCCCGATTTCCGCCCGGGTGACACGCTGCGCGTTGGCGTGCGCGTTGTTGAAGGCGAACGGACCCGCGTGCAGAACTATGAAGGCGTCTGCATTGCCCGTTCCAACCGCGGCATGGGCAGCAACTTCACTGTCCGCAAGATCAGCTTCGGTGAAGGCGTGGAACGTGTGTTCCCGCTCTATTCGCCGAACATCGACAGCATCACCGTGGTTCGCCGTGGTGTCGTGCGTCGTGCAAAGCTCTATTACCTGCGCGGCCGTACCGGCAAGCGCGCTCGTATCGCCGAACGTCGCGATACGCAGAGCAAGTAATTCTGCTGCGACAGGCAGGGGTTCCCTGTCTGGCAGATTGAATTCGATGAGGGGGCAGCTCTAAGGGCTGCCCCCTTTTTCGTGTTCCGGGCGTTGCCGTTGCAACAAGAGGAACATGACCATGACGATGAAAACCTGTGTCGGTGCCCTGGCCCTGATGGCGGCCGCCTGTTCTTCCGAAGGGGCCGATCAGTCCCAGCCAAGGGGTGAAGCGACGCCCGCCGGGGGCACTTCCGCAGAAACTCCGGCTGTGCCAGCAAGAACATCCCGCTTTTCAAAAACGAGTGATTGCCGGGTCGTCCAATCCAACCCCGATGAGGGCGGCTATTTTGAACATGCCTGCGCCGGACCGGCGGGCTACAGCCTGACAGTGACGGAAAGTGACCTGCGCCAGAATGTGGAGGTGATCTTTCCCGATGGCGGCAAGGCCAATCTGAAGCTGTCTTCTTCCACCCAGCGCAGCGGGTTCAACAAGGTGGGTGACACCGTCGAATGGCGCGGCAATGGGGAGGGGGCAAACTGGAGACCCGATGCGATAGTCTTGCGCTATCTGGTGCAGGATAAGCCGGAGGCGACCACGGACACGTCCTATCTGCTGGTGGTCAGGCTGGATGGGGCGAAAAGCTGCATCACGCATGAGGTTGCCCCCGGCACGGACCAGAACGATCAGGCGCGCGCGATCGCCGATGATCGCGATGTGGGGCCATGTCTTTCCTGATCATCAGCCGGCGCAAAACTGGACGATCTGCGGCTGATGTTCCACAAGGCCCAGCTTGCAATCAGGTGATATTGATGAAGCTGCTGTCTCTTGCCACCACCGCCAGCCTTCTGGTTCTGGCGGTCCACGCACATCCTTTGCTGGCGCAGCAGCCAATCAATCAGGAGCAGGTGATGACGGGAAGTGCGCAGGCGGATCTGACGTTTCAGCAGGTGTTTGGCAGCCCCAGCCTGAATGGTCCGGCCCCGCGCGGCGTGCAGCTTTCCCCCGATGGCCGCTGGCTGACCCTGCTGCGCAACCGCGAAGATGATCGCGAACGCTACGATCTGTGGGGCTTTGATCGTGAAAATGGCGAATGGCGGATGCTGGTCGACAGCGCGGCGCTGGGTTCCGGGCGGGCGTTGTCAGAAGCGGAAAAGATGCAGCGTGAACGGCTGCGGATCGGCAGCCTGAAGGGCATCGTCACCTATGAATGGGCGGCAGACAGCCAGTCCATTCTCGTGCCGCTGGATGGCGATCTGTTCCTGGCCCAGATCGATGGCAGTACCCGCCGGCTGACCGACACCGAAGAAGGTGAACTCAACCCCGCGCTCAGCCCGTCGGGCAGCTATGTTTCCTTCGTGCGCGACCGCCAGCTGTGGACCGGGCGCCTGGGCGAAGTGGCCGTGCCGGTAACCCCGGCGGAGGGTGAACTGGTCACCTGGGGGGAAGCAGAATTCGTCGCCCAGGAAGAAATGAACCGCCACACCGGCTATTGGTGGGCCCCGCGCGACAATCGCATCGCCATTGCCCGGGTGGATGAAAGCCCGGTGGGCGTGGTAACCCGCGCGGCGATCGGGGCCGATGGCACCCGCACCTACCCGCAACGTTACCCCGCTGCAGGCACGCCCAATGCCGACGTGCAGCTGTTCATCAGCGATCCGGATGGCGGCAACAGGGTGCAGGTCGATCTGGGGACTGAAAGCGACATTTATTTGGCGCGGGTGGACTGGGCACCGGATGGATCGGCACTGTATGTCCAGCGGCAGGATCGCGGGCAGACGCGCATCGATATGCTGAAGGTCGATCCGGCAACCGGGCGCAGCAGCCTGCTGTTCACCGAACAGGCGCGCGATGGGCACTGGATCAATCTGTCCGATGATTATCGCTTCCTGAAGGATGGCAGCCTGATCTGGTGGTCCGAACGCGATGGTTTCGGCCATCTGTGGCGCTTTGCCGATGGGCAGTGGAGCCAGCTCACCAAGGGCGACTGGGTGGTGACGGCTCTGGTGGGCGTCGATCAGGATTCCGGCCGGATCTATTTTTCCGGCACCAGGGATGATGTGCTGGCGCAGCAGATCTACGCGCTGAACCTGTCTGATCCGAACCGGATCGAGCGGTTGAGCGAGATGAATTTCGTCAACAGCGCGAAGATGGACCGCAGCGGCAAGACGCTGGTTGTGACCCGTCATGGCGATCTGCAGCCGCCGCAAAGCTATCTGGCCGACGGACAGGGCAAGCGGATCGAATGGATCATGGAAAACCCGGTGGATGCCGCGCATCCCTATGCCGCCCATGTCGCTAGCCATCGGGAACCGAGCTTTGGCACGATCGCGGCCGAAGATGGTACTCCGCTGCACTGGATGATGATCACGCCCGAACTGGAACCGGGCAAAACCTATCCGGTGTTCTTTGGCCATTATGGCGGCCCGGGGAACCAATATGTCACGCGCGGTTGGCAGGGCGCATTGCTGCAGTCGATCGTTGATCGCGGCTATATCTATTTCGAAATCGACAATCGCGGCAGTGCCAATCGCGGGGTGGATTTCGAACGGGCGATCTATCGCGCCATGGGCGGGGTGGAAGTCGCCGATCAGCGCAACGGTGCGCAATATCTGAAGTCTCTGCCCTTCGTCGATGCCAACCGGATTGCCACCTATGGCTGGTCTTATGGCGGTTATCTGACGCTCAAGATGCTGCAGGCGGATCCTGGCCTTTATGCTGCCGGGATCGTCGGTGCGCCGGTCGCGAAATGGGAATTGTACGACACCCATTACACCGAACGGTTCATGGGCACGCCGCAGCAGGATGCGGCCGCCTATGTCGCGTCTGATGCCGTGGCTGATGCAGTGGCCATTCGCGACCCGATGCTGCTGATCCACGGCATGGCGGATGACAATGTGGTGTTCGAAAATGCCACGGCCATTGCCGCGACGATGCAGCAGGCGGCGGTGCCGTTTGAAATGATGCTTTATCCCGGCCAGACCCACAGCGTGGGCGGCCCGAAGATCAGCGTTCACCTTTGGGATACGATCTTCCGTTTCCTGGAACGGCACGGCATCGCGCCTGCGCAATAGCATTGAACGTTAAATCGCTTGCGGTGCTCCGGGCGAAGGGGCAACGCCCGCGCAGTATTACAGGAGTGGCTGGAATGGGTTACCGGGTTGCGGTTGTTGGTGCGACAGGGAATGTCGGGCGCGAAATGCTGGCCATTCTGGCGGAACGCGAATTTCCGATGGACGAGGTGGCCGCGGTTGCCAGCTCACGTTCGACGGGCATGGAAATAGAGATCGGCGACACCGGTCGCATGGTGAAGTGCAAGAATCTCGAGCATTTCGATTTCACCGGCTGGGACATTGCCCTGTTTGCCGCCGGATCGGGGCCGACCAAGGAATATGCGCCCAAGGCCGCCGCAGCTGGCTGCGTGGTGATCGACAATTCCTCGCTCTATCGCATGGACCCGGATGTACCGCTGATCGTGCCGGAAGTGAACCCGGAAGCAATCGATGGCTACAAAGCGCGCAACATCATCGCCAATCCCAATTGCTCCACCGCGCAGCTGGTTGTTGCGCTGAAGCCGCTGCATGATGCGGCCAAGATCAAGCGCGTGGTGGTCAGCACCTATCAGTCCGTTTCGGGCGCAGGCAAAGCCGGCATGGACGAATTGTTCGAACAGAGCCGGGGCATTTTCGTCGGCGATGCGGTGGAAGCGCGCAAGTTCACCAAGCAGATCGCCTTCAACGTGATCCCGCATATCGATGTCTTCCTGGACGATGGTTCGACCAAGGAAGAATGGAAGATGGTGGTCGAAACCAAGAAGATCCTCGACCCCAAGATCAAGCTGAGCGCCACCTGCGTGCGCGTGCCGGTGTTTGTTGGCCATTCCGAATCGGTGAACATCGAATTCGAAAACGAAATCAGCGCCGAAGAAGCACAGAACATCCTGCGCGAAGCACCGGGCATTATGCTGGTCGATAAGCGGGAAGATGGTGGTTATGTCACCCCGATCGAGGCGGCTGGTGACGGCGCGACCTATGTCAGCCGCGTGCGGGAAGATCCGACCGTGGACAATGGCCTGACGCTGTGGTGCGTGTCCGACAATCTGCGCAAGGGCGCGGCACTGAACGCGGTCCAGATTGCCGAACTGCTCGGCCGCCGCCATCTGAAGAAGGGCTGATCAGCCATTGCATGCGCTGATGGGGTCCGTGAAATGGCGTTACCCCATCAGCGCATAGATCTGTTGCCCGGCCAAGATCAGGAACAGCGCGGCCGATCCGATCAATGTGACATTGGCCAGCCAGCCATTGCGACATTCTGCCGGCACCTGCCTTGAATTGAGCAGCAGCAGCAGGGTGATGGCCAGGAATGGCATGAACAGCGCCCCGAAGGCGCCATAGATCACCGCCAGCATGAAGGGCTGCTGCGCAAACAGCAGCAGCATGGGCGGGAAAGTCAGCCACAGCAGATAGGCGCGGAAGGCCGGGCTGCGTTCCGGATCAGCCGGCAGTTCACCGCCGCGCGCCTGATAATACCAATCGGCAAAGAACAGGCTCATCCCGTGCCACACGCCCAGGATGGATGAAAAGGCCGTGGCGGCAAAACCGATCAGGAACAGTATGGCGATGACGGGCCCAAACCGATCCTTCAGCACGCCGGACAGGTCCAGCAGCCCGCGGTCACCCGATTGCAGCGCGATGCCGCTGGCATGGAGCAGCTCGGCGCCCACGATCAGCATGGCGATCACGAAAATCCCGGTTACCACATAGGCGATGGTGTTATCCATGCGCATCAGCGGCAGCCAGCGGGGGCCCTGCCATCCCTTGACCTGACACCAATAACCATAGGCAGCGGTGGTCACCGTGCCGCCCACGCCGCCGATCAGCCCGAGCGTGTAGAGCAGCGATCCTTCCGGCAGAGCAAAGGCAAGGCCTGACATGAGGCCGGGCAGGCTCGGCACGACCAGTGCGGCAAGGCCGACCATGATCACGAACATCAGCCCGACGAACAACTTCATAGCTGTTTCGAACAGGGCATAGCGGTTGAACCAGACGAAGATCAGACCCGTCAATCCGGCCAGCACGGCCCATGCCCACAACGGGAGTATGGGGAACAGTGCGACGAGCGGGAGTGCGGTGGCGCTCATCGCCGTGGCGCCATAGATGAAGCCCCAGATCACCACGTAAATGCCGAAATACCAGCTGGTCCAGCGGCCAAGCGATCGCCAGCCGGCCAGAATGGTGGAGCCAGTCGCCAGATGATAGCGGGCCGATCCTTCGGAAAGGGCGATCTTCACCACACAACCGACGATCGCTGCCCACAGCAGCGCATAGCCGAACCGTGATCCGGCGATCAGCGTGGCCACCAGATCGCCAGCGCCAACCCCGGTTGCGGCAACCACCAGCCCCGGGCCGATATGACGCCATTTGCCGGTCGAAGGCGGCGTGGATGCGGCTGTGTTTTCCTGTTCTCCCATCGGGCGAAGCTGCACGTCAAATGCCGGCAGGGCAAGCCGGGCGCCTTTTGCAGGCCGGCACCGGGTCTGGCGGCATTCCGTCACCGGCCTATTTGTGCCACGGGGTGGGCAGGGCTTCACCGGTCAGGAATAGACATGACGCAGACAGAATTTGCTCCCGGTTTTGATGGCACAGAGCTTGCCGTGCATCGCATCGGTAGTGGCCGGCCGGTGCTGTTGCTGCACGGGCTGTTTTCCAGCGCCCATGTCAACTGGATCAAATATGGCCATGCCCAGGCGCTGGCCGATGCCGGTTTCAGCGCGATCATGCCCGATCTGCGCGCCCATGGGGACAGCGGCAAGCCGCAGGATCCGGCGGCCTATCCCTCCGACGTGCTGGTGCGCGATGCGCAGGCGGTTGTTGCTGCGCTGGAACTTGATGATTTCGATCTGGTCGGCTTTTCGCTGGGCGCCCGAACAGTTGCGCGGGCGGTGCTGGCCGGGATGACGCCGCGCCGGCTGGTGCTGGCGGGCATGGGGCTGGAAGGGCTGGCCGGCTGGGATGCCCGTGCGGCCTTCTTCATCGATGCGATCGACCGGTTTGCGGACATAAAGCACGGCGATCCGGCATTTTACGCCGCGCAGTTTATGAAACAGATGAAGATAGACCGGGTGGCCGCACGGCTGTTGCTGCAATCGGTGGACGATACGCGCGCCGAGGAACTGGCGCAGATTACCATGCCGACGCTGGTGCTGTGCGGAGACAAGGATCGCGACAATGGTTCGCCCGAAGCGCTGGTGGATGCTCTGCCCAACGCCCGGCTGGCGACGATCCCCGGCACCCATATGGGCTGCGTGGTGGAACCCGCCCTGGGGACAGAGCTGGTGCGTTATCTTTCGGAGTAATCGGGCGGGTGGATTGATTGAGCAGGCGGCTTGATTAAGCGCGCCGGCGGGTCCAAACCGGTCGCATCAGAAACCATAATGACATTTCAGGGATTTCTCACCATGAAGTCGCTCGCCTCTGTTGCCTTGTTTGCGCTCGCCGCCGGTCTGGGGACGCCCGCGCTGGCCCAGCAATCCGCCACCTCCGCTGCCGCGCCTGCCGCCACTCCGGCTGAGTTTCCAGTGACGGCACAGGGCGCCGCCGATTTCATCGCCGCGGCGGAAAAGGAATTTTCCGGCTTCAGTGTTGAGGGCGCGCGGGTTGCCTGGATCAATTCGACCTATATCACCGAAGATACCGATGCGTTGGCGGCGGTCTATGGCGCCAAGGGCACCGAAATGTCGGTGAAATATGCGCTTGATGCAGCACGCTTTGCCCAGGTCTCCGGCCTTGATCCTGAAGTGGAACGCAAGCTGACCATGCTGCGCACCGGCATCGTGCTGCCGGCGCCGACGACGCCCGGCGCTGCTGCTGAACTGTCCACCATCTCCACCGGTCTGCAGTCGGCCTATGGCAAGGGGCGGGGCACGCTGAACGGTCAGCCGGTCAACGGCTCTGATATCGAGGCGGAAATGGCCGTGCTGACACACACACCGGCGGAATTCGCGGAAATGTGGTCCAGCTGGCACAGCAATGTCGGCGCGCCGATGAAGGATGATTACGCGCGCATGGTCGCCATCGCCAATGAAGGCGCGCGCGAACTGGGTTTTGCCGATGCGGGCGCGATGTGGCGTTCCAACTATGACATGGACGCCGATGAATTCGCCGCCATGACCGAACGCCTGTGGCAGGAATTGCGGCCGCTGTACCTGTCGCTGCACACCTATGTCCGCACCCGCCTGAACGAGAAGTATGGCGATGCAGTGCAGCCCGCCAACGGCGCCATCCGCGCCGATCTGCTGGGCAATATGTGGGCCCAGCAATGGGGCAATATCTACCCGCTGGTCGCGCCGCAGGGGGCAGGGGACATCGGTTATGATCTGACCGCCCTGATCGAAGCCAAGGGCATGAGCGAAACCGATATGGTCCGCGCCGGCGAAGGCTTTTTCTCCTCGCTCGGTTTTGCGCCTTTGCCGGAAACCTTCTGGCAGCGCAGCCAGTTCGTGAAGCCGGCCGATCGCGAAGTGATCTGCCATGCCAGCGCTTGGGACATCGACAATCTGGATGATCTGCGCATCAAGATGTGCATCAAGAAGAATGCCGATGATTTCGTGACCATCCATCACGAACTGGGGCACAATTATTACCAGCGTGCCTATAACCAGCAGGATTTCCTGCACCTCAACGGCGCCAATGATGGCTTCCACGAAGCCATTGGTGATATGATCGCCCTGTCGATCACGCCGGAATATCTGGTTCAGATCGGCATGCTCGACCGTTCGGCTGTACCGGGACCGGACAAGGATGTGGGCCTGCTGCTGCAACAGGCGCTGGACAAGGTTGCCTTCCTGCCCTTCGGCCTGCTGGTCGACAAATGGCGCTGGGGCGTGTTCGACGGGTCGATCACTCCGGACAATTACAATCAGGCCTGGGTTGATCTGAAGCGCGAATATCAGGGCATCACCCCGCCGGTTGAACGGCCGGCAGATGCTTTCGATCCGGGCGCTAAATATCATATCCCGGGTAATACGCCTTACATGCGCTATTTCCTGGCCGGCATCCTGCAGTTTCAGTTCTACAAGACGGCCTGCGATCAGGCTGGCTGGACCGGGCCGCTGCATCGCTGCAGCGTCTATGACAACAAGGAAGTGGGCGAACGGCTGAATTCCATGCTGGAAATGGGCGCCAGCAAGCCCTGGCAGGATGCGCTGGAAGCCTTCACCGGTTCGCGGGAAATCAGCGCAGAGCCGCTGGTCGAATATTTCGCCCCGCTGAAGGCATGGCTGGATCAGCAGAACGCAGGTAAAACCAGCGGCTGGTGATACGTGCGAATCCCGCATGTACGCCGTGCGACATGGGGGATTCATGCGTTCTTGGGCAATATTTGCAGCGGCAACCGGCGTGATTCTGGCTGCCGTTCCGGCTTCGGCACAATCGGTGAAGGCCAGCGATCCGATGGGGATGCTGCGTACGCTGCAGCAGGCAGGGCATCAGGCCAGCCTGACCACCGACACTCAGGGTGATCCGAAGATCGACATTAAATTTGGTGGCTGGAACGGTTCGATCCTGTTCTACGACTGCGATGATCAGACGAATGACAAGTGCCGATCGATCCAGTTGGTGGCTGCGTTCGATCGCAAGGAACCCATGCCGTTCAGCATGATGAATGATCTGGTTCGGTCACAGCGCTTCATTTCGATGTATCTGGATGATGAAGGCGATCCCTACGTGCAGTGGGACATCAATATTGATGACGGCATTTCCAGGGATCTGTTTTTGGCCAGCGTGTCCGATTTCGCTGGACGGGTGGATTATGTTTCCACTGTCGTATTTGCGGAAGAAAACGGAAAGTAATCCAATCCGGTAAGAGCAGGGGAGGGCGCGCGCCGTGGCACGCGCTTCTCCCGCCTTTGTTAGCGGAACGGCGGTTCGTTGAAGGCGCGCAGCTTGCGGCTGTGCAGGCGCGGGCCTTCCGCGCGCAGCAATTCGCAGGCGCGGATGCCGGTTTGCAGATGGCCGGCGATTGCCTGCTCATAAAAATGATTGGCCTGGCCGGGCAGCTTGATTTCACCGTGCAGCGGCTTGTCTGACACACACAGCAGCGTGCCATAGGGAACGCGGAAGCGATAACCCTGGGCTGCCACGGTGGCGCTTTCCATCTCGATCCCGACCGCGCGGCTTTGCGAAAGGCGACGCGCCATATGGGTGTAGCGCAATTCCCAATTGCGATCATCGGTGGTGACAACGGTGCCGGTGCGCATGCGCTGTTTCAGATCGGTGCCCTGCGCGCCGCTGATGTCCTCTGCCGCCTGGGCCAAGGCCAGTTGCACCTCTGCAATCGCTGGCAGCGGGATTTCGGGCGGCAGCACGCTGTCCAGCACGTGATCATCGCGCAGATAGGCGTGAGCGAGCACGAAATCGCCGATCTTCTGGCTGGGGCGCAGTCCCCCGCAATGGCCGATCATCAACCAGGCTTCGGGGCGCAGTACGGCCAGATGGTCGGTGATGGTCTTGGCGTTGGAGGGGCCGACGCCAATGTTGACCAGGGTGATGCCCAGATTGTCACCCGCCATCAGATGATATGCCGGCATCTGGTAACGCCGCCAGGTGGTTTCAGACAGCAGCGCACGGGCATTGCTGGTCGGACGATCAACCATCAATCCGCCAGCACCGGCCAGCGCGGTATAGGTGCCCTGGCCGATCTGCTCGCCCGCCCAGTCGACGAATTCATCGATGTAGCGATGGTAATTGGTCAGCAGGACGAAGCGCTGGAACTGGTCCGGCGCGGTGCCGCTGTAATGGGCGAGTCTGGCCAGGGAGAAGTCAGTCCGCAGACCATCAAACAGGGAAAGGGGGAAGCCGTGGCTGCCGTCGCCCATGGCGATGCTGTCAGCCACCTCATCACCTATCAGCGCCAGTTCGGTGGTGGGAAAATGCCTGGCCAGTTCTGCCGGCTGCACATTGGCCATGGCGCTGCCGAGCTGCCCGTCCAGAACATAGGGGAAGGGAATTTCCTGTCGTGACGGAGCCGTGGTGATTTCCACCGTGTGATCCCGCAGGATCAGATCCAGCTGTTCCTGCAGATAACCGCCGAACAGATCAGGCCGGGTTACCGTGGTGCTGTAGGTTCCGGGTTCTTCCAGCCGGCCAAAGGCGCGCTGCCGGTCTGTGCTGGCGCTGTCACCATGATAATGGATCTGCAGCCGGGGATAGGCATAGCTGCCATCCTGCCGCCTTTCGGCCGGCGGGATTATGCCCTGGGTGGCGAAAGCGGTGATGTCGCTGCGTAGCCGTTCCACTGCGGCCGTATAGATGGTCTGCAATTCGGCGATGATCGTGCGTGAGTCCATCTGCCAAGGCTAACGCATTGCATGGGCCGCGCAAATCATGCGTGCATCATCGCCGTGGATGGACGGCGGGCACAAAAAAGGGCGCGATCCTCGCGGAGCGCGCCCTGTTCTGTTGCTTGAAGAAGCGCCTCAGGCGGCGTCTTCGTCTTCGCCCAGCAGCTCGGCGGGGATTTCACCCGGTTCGAGGTTGGGGTCATAAGCTTCGGTGAAGCCTTCGCCTTCGGCGCGGTCTTCGTCGTTCAGCTGTGCAATGACGTCAACGCCCTTGCTCTGCAGTTCGGCTTCGTCATCCGAGCGGGCGACATTCGCCTTCACGGTGATGCGAACTTCAGGGTGCAGCGCGATGGTGACGTCGAACAGGCCGAGCGTCTTGATCGGGTGACCCATGATGACCTGGCGCTTGTCGACCTTATGGCCCTTTTCTTCCAGGGCAACAGCGATGTCGCGCACGCTAACCGAACCATAAAGCTGGCCCGAGTTGGACGACGAGCGGATCAGCACGATTTCGGTTCCGGCGATGATTTCGCCAGCCTTTTCGGCATCGCCACGACGCGAAGCGTTTTCAGCTTCCAGACGTTCACGATTGGCTTCGAAGACCTTGCGGTTCGCATCATTGGCGCGGAGCGCCTTCTTCTGCGGCAGCAGGAAGTTGCGTGCGTAACCGTCCTTGACGGTGACGACGTCGCCGATGGCACCGAGCTTTTCGATGCGTTCGAGCAGGATGATATCCATCTGTCCGCGCTCCTTACTTCACGATGTAGGGCAGCAGGCCCAGGTGGCGGGCGCGCTTGATCGCCTTGGCCAGTTCACGCTGCTTCTTGGCAGAAACGGCGGTGATACGGCTCGGCACGATCTTGCCACGTTCGGACATGAAGCCCTGCAGCAGGCGCACGTCCTTGTAATCGATGATGGGGGCATCCTTGGCCGAGAACGGGCAGGACTTGCGACGACGGAAGAAGGGGCGTGCCATCAGTTGCGCTCCTCACGATCACGGCGCTTACGGTCGCGCTCGTTCTTACGCATCATGACAGAGGGACCTTCCTCATGATCTTCAACGGCGATGGTCAGCCAGCGGATGACGTCTTCGTTGATGCGATTCTGGCGTTCGAGTTCTGCCACCGCGGCACCCGGGCCTTCGATGTTGAGCAGAACGAAATGCGCCTTGCGGTTGCGGTCGATCTTGTATGCGAGGCTCTTCAGGCCCCAGGTCTCGGTCTTGGTGACCTTGCCTTCATTCGCTTCCACGATTTCCGTGATGGCGGCGGCAAGCGCATCAACCTGAGCCTGGCTCAGATCCTGGCGCGCGAGAAAGACATGCTCATAACGAGCCATGCTTCGCTTCCTTTCACTCTATGCCGATCGTTGGCATTCCCACCCATCTGGCAGGGGCCCCTCCGGCTTTCTTCAAAATCCCACGGGCCGACTGCCGCGCGGAAGCGGGGCTCTTAGCGGAAATGCCGCCGAATGCAAGGTAAGTTCCCCGTATAAAGCGCGGGGCAAAGCGCGGGCGTGATGAATGCTTTCCCTATCGGCGGGCGGCAGGCTATCGCAAGGGCAGAATGACAACATAATCAGGGCAGGGATGGCAGGATGAAGGCAGGTTTGAAACGGGCAGTTGCGGCGCAGAAGGCTGGCATCTCCGCCATGATGCTGATGGGTGTGGCCTGGGCCATGCCGGTCAGTGCACAAGATCAGCCTTCGGCACCGGTTGCGCCGACGCTGGAATATGTTTTTGAAGAGGTTGTCACACTGGGCGAAGCCATCGCCCCGGGCACCACATCACGCGGCGCGCGCAACATCATTCCGATCACCGGCGGTCGTTTTACCGGCCCGGGGCGCGCAGGCGAAGGCATGGCCGGCGAAATCATGCCCGGCGGGTGGGACTGGCAATTGACCCGCGCCGATGGCTGCCGGGAAGTGATCGCCGATTATTTCCTCAAGACCGACGATGGCGTGGTGATCAATGTCCGCAACACAGGGGCCATCTGCCCGCCCAATGCAGACGGTACGCCCAATCCGGTCCGTACCCATCCGGTGTTCGAAGCGCCGCAGGGCAAATATGACTGGCTCAATCGCACCACATTTGTCGGCACGCTGGAAGGCACGACAACCCCACAGGGGCGTGGAGTGCTGATCCGCTTCTTTCGGGTCAATTGAGGTGGTGAGGCCGGCTGTCCGGCCCCCAATCGCCCATTATCGGTAATGACGCTCAGCCGAGCCGGGCGAGCAAATTCTGCGCAAAGCTGGTCAGTGTATCGTCACGGGCGCCCATGATGGCGATCCGGTCGCCCGGGCGGGCGATGCTGGCGATGTGATCACCGCATGCGGCGCGATCGGCAATATGTATCGCCTTGCCACCACGCTGTTCGATCAATTGCACGATCCGTTCGCTGCCTTCGCTGCGGTCAACGGTGCCGCCGAAATAGACCGGATCGGAAAAGATGGTGATGTCATCCGGGCCGAGCTCGGTCGCGAAGACCTGCGCGAGTTCAGTGCCCATCTGCCGCAGCGGGCCGTAACCATGCGGCTGGAAGAAGGCGATCACCCGGCCTTCATGCGCCTTGAGCGTACGCAGGGTGGCGCGGCATTTTTCCGGATTGTGGCCAAAATCATCGATCACCGTGATGCCCGATGGGCTGGTGCCGATAATATCGAAACGCCGCCCGATCCCCTTGAAGCTGGACAGGGCGATCGCCGCATCATGCACATTCACCCCGGCTGCAGCGGCAGCGGCAATGGCGGCCAGCGCATTGGACAGATTGTGGCGGCCCGGCATGCCCAGCCGCAGCGGATGGGCGACATCCTGCCGCCGATCGACCACCAGCGCATATTCGCCGGTCGGTTCCGAAGCGATGCTGTCTGGCTCTATCCCGATGGTGGCGCGCGGATTGTCGATTCCGAAACTGATCAGGCCGGGGATGCGTTCGCCCAGCGACAGGGCTTCGGTATCATCGGCATTCACCACCGCCCGGCGCCCGGCGAGCAGGAAATTGCGGAACAGCACGCGCAGCTGTTCCATGCTCATATGGTCCAGGCTGACATTCAGCAGCAGCGACACCGCCGGCTTGTAGAGCGCGATCGATCCGTCGCTTTCATCGACTTCGGAAACGAAGCTGCGCCCATGGCCCACGCGTGCGCTGGCAAAGGGGAATTCCGGGGTGACAAAATTCTTCATCACCGCGCCATTCATGATGGTCGGGTCACCTCCGGCACGATGCATAATCCAGCCCAGCATGCCGGTCACGGTGGATTTGCCGCTGGTCCCGCCCACGGCGATTCCCTGCGCTGCAGCGTTGAACAGCCGGGCCAGCAATTCCGCGCGGGTCAGCCGGGTGCAGCCCAGCTCATTGGCGCGGACGATTTCCGGAACCGTATTCTCGATCGCGGCGGAGGCGACCAGGATCTGATCAGGCGAGGTGATGCCGCTGCCGTCCTGCGGAAACAGGGTGAAACCCTGTGCGGCAAGCCAGGCGAATTTTTCCGGGGTCCGCCCCTGATCATGGCTGCGATCGGAACCGGACACCTGCGCGCCGCGCGCCTTCAGAATTGTGGCAAGCGGCAACATGCCGGACCCACCGATGCCAGAAAAGAACCAGGGATGGGCGGTGAGGGCGGCAGCTGGTGTCGTCATGCTGATTACCTAGGTCGCGACGCGTTGCGACTCAACATTTCCGTTGGGGAAAAGCGCGCATTTGGGCGGTTTCCCGGCACCGGAAAGCGCCAGCCATGGTTTCACCTTAGGCAAGAAGCGATGTATGCAGGGTCATGCCACGCATCGCCATCTGCGCGCCGTCGACCCCGATCACCCGCGATATCGCCGCGCGGGTTGATGCCATGGCGGCGGATTATCCATCGCTCTCGCTGCATTTTCACGAACAGTGCTTTGCCCAGGACGGGCATTTTGCCGGGGATGACGATCTGCGGCTTTCTGCCCTGCTCGAATGCGCGAATGATTCGGCCTTTGACGCGGTGTGGCTGGCCAAGGGGGGGTATGGCGCCAACCGGATTGCCGGCGCTGCGGTGGACGCGATGAGCGCGGCTGCGCGCGACAAGATCTATCTGGGATATTCGGACGGCGGCTATCTGCTCGCGGCCCTCTATCGCGCCGGGATTGGCCGCCCGGTGCATGGCCCGATGGCCGTGGATGCCCGGCGCAATGGCGGGGATGCGGCCGTAAAGCGGGCGCTGGCTTTCCTTTCCGGAGATTGTGGAGGTCTGGAACCTTCGCTGGATGATCGGCCGACGGTGGCCTTCAATCTGATGACCCTCGCCATGCTCTGCGGCACGCCGCTGATGCCCGATCTGACTGATCATGTGGTTATGGTGGAGGAGGTGTCGGAACATCTTTATGCGGTCGATCGGCTGATGTTCCATGTCACATCCCTGCTGCGGCAGATTGCCGGGCTGCGGCTGGGACGGATAAGCGCGGTGCCGGAAAATGACCGGGAATTCGGTGCAGAACCGGAACAGATTGCCCGTTACTGGTGCGAAAGGGCGGGCATTCCCTTTCTTGGTGCAGCCGATATCGGGCATGACAGTGCCAACAGGATCGTGCCCTTCGGTCTTGCCGGATCGCGCGCCCTTCCATAGGCGCGTCGCCCGAAAGAGGAGTTGAGCGATGACCGCATTCGTATTTCCCGGCCAGGGCAGTCAGAAAATTGGCATGGGCGCAGAGCTTGCCGACGCCAGCGCCACCGCGCGCGCGGTGTTCGAAGAGGTGGATGATGCGCTGGGACAGAAGCTTTCCCAGATCATGCGCGAAGGGCCCGAAGCCGATCTGACCCTGACCGAGAATGCCCAGCCGGCGATCATGGCCAATGCCATAGCCGTTCAGCGGGTGCTGGAAAAGGATTTCGGCGTTTCGATCATCGACAAGGGTGATTGCGTCGCTGGCCATTCGCTGGGCGAATACACCGCGCTCTGCGCCGTTGGTGCTTTCTCCCTCGCGGATACCGCGCTGCTGCTGCGCCAGCGTGGCCAGGCCATGCAGGCCGCCGTGCCTGTTGGCGTTGGCGCCATGTGCGCCCTGCTGGGTGCCGATATCGCCAAGGCGACGGCGCTGGCCGAAGCGGCTGCAGAAGGCGAAGTCTGCGAAGTCGCCAATGACAATGATCCGGGGCAGGTGGTGCTGTCTGGCCATCGCGGCGCCATCGAACGCGCGGTCGCGCTGGTAAAGGATCACGGCATCAAGCGCGGCGTGCTGCTGCCGGTTTCCGCACCGTTCCACTGCTCGCTGATGGCCCCTGCGGCCGATGTGATGGCCGAAGCGCTGGGCAAGGTCCCGCCGCAGGCCCTGCGCCTGCCGATCTATGCCAATGTCACCGCCGCGCTGGTCAGCGATCCGGCGGCAGAGCGTGATCTGCTGGTGCAGCAGATCACCGGCCGCGTCCGCTGGCGCGAAAGCATCATCGCGATGAAGGATGCGAGCATTGATCGTTACATCGAACTGGGCGGCAACGTGCTGGGCCCGATGATCGGCCGCACCGTTTCTGACGTCGAAGTGATCAGCGTTATCACCATTGCGGATATTGAGGCGCTGGCAAAAACCCTTTGATTGCGTAATTCTGCGCGGCTCTATGGGGGAGAGTGCCGTGATCAGGATTTATGCAGCCTTTTTGGTACTGCTGTTGGCCGGGACAGTCGGGTTGCCAATGCCTGTCGATGCCAGGCAATTTGTGCCTACTGGTTATTCTGCAGCCCAAATCGACGACCTGCTGAACCGGGTTGAGCAGGTCGGGGCTGTTTCCATGTCAGCGGATGAACACTCCCCTATTGTTATGGAGCATTTTCCGGTGGCAGGTTTTGGCGGTGCCGCCGCCTATACCCATGGTGTGGAGGCGCCGGTAACTGTCAAGAAAATCGGGGATTTTTTGATCCTTTTGCGGGATCGTCAGATTTTTTCCATTCGGCATAACGGTGGCGAAGGGCAAAGGCTTTCTGTTGCTGATGTGAAGCCCATAGGGGCATTTTGCCAATCTGCTTCCAGCGACGATTATATTTTTTCGTACCAGGAGAAAGCAATAATTTTATGCTCAAACTTTGAATTGAGTAAGAAAATTGAAATCATTCGATTGAGTGTCGATGATAATGGCATTCTTGGCGTTATGGATTCTCAATTCATCAAATTTGATGAAAGAGATGGAACTCGTTTGGCGGGAATCTCGATGGTGGATGGACGGTTGATTTTTTATAATTACCTTCCTGTCTCTGTTGATGATTGGCGCGACGCGCTTCCTACCCTGCAGCGGCGTCTACCCGATGGCACGCTGGGTGAGGCAATGCCGGTCGCCAAGATCGGCGATCTCGCGGCGACAATTCCTCCACCCTGTTCATGACCTTTCATATTTTCACATCGTCACGATTTGCGACCTTACCGCTCCGGTGATGGACTGTCGGGCAAAGATGGTCTTGGGAACCAGCGCTGGCGCTGCTCATCTCAACGAGAAGGCCGCCTATGTTTGGACAAATGTTTCCGGGTTCCAATCCGGCGGGGAAACCGTTGTTGTCCCAGCGATGCTGTTTCGTATTCCATTGAGCGACCGCGAAGCAATCGGTGGGATTGGCGTTTATGGTCAACCGACGGACAGTTTGGCGCTGTGGGAAGATTTTGAGACAAATGTTCTTCGGGCAGGTGTTCGGGGTGGCAGCTATTACGACAGACACCTGACCAGTGATGTTCCGTTCGAAGATGATCTGGCGATCGTGGAAATTCCACTAGATAAATTGGGGGATGGCGGTTCCGTTATATCACGCAGAGCCTATCGAGGCTTTGCAGAAAGTGAAAAATATATGCGGAACTATTTTATTGATGGAAATCTGTTGCAAAAAAATGAAAGTTCATCGGATGGCGGACTCCTTCAGATGTCTTTCGATATTCCGAGAGTTAGAGATTTTTCCCTGCCATTTGAATTCAGAAACATAGTCCAGGCGGAATCGGGCGCTTTGATTATCGGTGAAATTGAACGCAGCAAATTGGCTGTCGCCACTGTGAAGCTGGATGAACAAGATCGGGGCGTTCGAATGGGCGCGTGGGCTGCGCTTCCATCTGTTGGTTTTGATGCGTCATATGATGAAGATGAGCATCTCAGAGCCTCGAGCTTCTGGATGAAAGGCGATCTGGTCGCTGTGTATGCTTACAATGAACCGGTCAGAGCTGAGGCAGAGCCGTACAGCAGGAAAGATGTGCTGATCTTCCTTCGCCGCCAAGGCCGCAGATTAACGGAGGCGGGGCAGATCGAAGCAGCGTTCCGCGGGACCGACGAAGCGGAATGCACATATTCTTGTAGCGCTGACGAAGCTGAGGTGGAGCTGCTGTTTTCAGGTGAACGCATTTTTGCTGTGCTGGGCCGTGATGTTGTTGAAGCGCGGATGCAAAATGGGCGCATTGAGGAAGTCCAGCGGCTTGATTTTATGCGATCCACCGCTGATGGGGCCGCGCAGACCGTTAATTAGGCTATGCTCAGATCAGGTGTGGACGCCTGAAATTGGGCAAGTCGCCAGCTAGCGAATTAAGCCGTGCTTCTGCCCCGGCAATTGCTGGCTGATTGTATGGAGATATCGGAATGTTTGATCTTTCGGGCATGACCGCGCTGGTGACTGGCGCGTCGGGCGGTATTGGTTCCTCGATTGCGCGCTCGCTGGCGCGGCAAGGGGCGCGGCTGGCGCTGTCAGGTTCCAATTCGGCGAAGCTGCGCGCGTTCCGGGATGAGCTGAATGCGGAATTCGGCCATGATCATGTGGAAATCACCTGCAATCTTTCCGACACCACCCAGGTGGAGGAACTGATCCCGGCGACGCTGGACACGCTGGGCAAGATCGACATCCTGGTCAACAACGCCGGCATCACGCGCGACAATCTGGCGATGCGGATGAAGGATGATGAATGGAGCCAGGTGATCGCGATCAATCTGGAATCGACCTTCCGCCTGATGCGGGCAGCGGCCAAGCCGATGATGAAGGCGCGTTATGGCCGTATCATCACCATCACCAGCGTCGTGGGCGCAACCGGCAATCCCGGGCAGGTCAACTATGCCGCCGCCAAGGCCGGACTGGTGGGTATGACCAAGTCCTATGCGCAGGAAGTGGCGAGCCGTGGCATCACCGCCAATTGCGTTGCCCCGGGCTTCATCCGCACGGCCATGACCGAAGTTCTGCCTGACGCGCAGAAGGAAGCGCTGAACGCCCGCATCCCGATGGGCCGCATGGGTGAGGGCGAAGATATCGGCGCCACTGTGGCTTTCCTTGCATCCCGGGAATCCGGCTATATCACCGGCCAAACGCTGCATGTGAACGGCGGCATGGCGATGTTGTCATGATCTGACAGCGGGCGACATCAATCGGAAGGGGGGCATCAATCATGGCGCATGTTGTTCTGTTGGGTGATTCCACTTTCGATAACGGCGCCTATGTCTCCAACGGGCCTGATGTGACGGCGCAGTTGCGCCAGTATATCGGGCCCGATGACCGGGTGAGTCTGCTGGCTGTTGATGGCAGTCTGGTGGATGATGCCCACAACCAGCTGGAACGCATTCCGCTGGGTTCGACCCATATCGTGATTTCGGTGGGCGGGAATGATGCGCTGGATCACCTGCCCCGGCTCGATGATGCGGCCGATACCATTGGCGATGGGCTGATGCAGATCGGCGCGCTGGCCGCCGATTTCGGCACGCGGCACCGGGCGATGCTGCGCCAGGCGAGGGCCAGGGGCCTGCCTGTGGCCGTGGCCACCATCTATGATGGCAATCTCAAGCCGCCGCAGGGGCTGGTCGCGCCCCATGCCGCCGCGCTGTTCAATGATGCGATCACCCGCAATGCCTTCATCACCGGGGCGGATCTGATCGATCTGCGGCTGATCTGCACCACGCCGGCAGACTATGCGAATCCGATTGAACCTTCGGTGCAGGGCGGGGGCAAGATTGCCCGGGCGATCGCCGGCTGGCTGGCTGAAGAGCGGATAGAGGATGGCCCGAGCCGGGTTTTCACCTGATTGCGTGCGTAAACAACGCCCGGATTGGGCGGGTGGGCAGGTTTTATCCCCAAAGAATCCGGCCCGGCCGGCATTCGTTCTTGCCGAGCAACCTCCCTGCGCTAAGGATATTGTGACATTTTCCGGCGCTTGCAGGCGATTCCGGCCCATTCCGGGAAGGGCCGGGGCCTGCGAAGGAAAGCGCCCAAAGGGGTTTGTGCTCTGATGAAGGCCACCATTGAACGCGCGAAGCTGCTGCGTTGTCTGTCTCACGTCCAGTCGGTGGTTGAGCGCCGCAATACCATTCCGATCCTGTCCAATGTGCTGATCGAAGCTGCTGGCGATGGTCTGGTACGGATCATGGCGACCGACCTTGATCTGCAGGTGGTTGAAAGCCTGGATGCGGTTTCGGTTGAAGGTGCGGGCGCCATCACCGTTTCGGCCCATCTGCTGTTCGACATTGCGCGCAAGCTGCCCGATGGCAGCCAGGTCAGCCTGGAAGCCGCCGACAACCGCATGACGGTGAAGGCTGGGCGCAGCCGCTTCTCGCTGCCGACACTGCCGCGCGATGATTTCCCGGTGATTGTGGAAGGCGATCTGCCGACCAGCTTCGAACTGCCGGCCAAGGTGCTGGCCGAACTGATCGACCGCACCCGGTTTGCGATTTCGACCGAAGAAACCCGCTATTACCTCAACGGTATTTTCCTGCATGTCGCAGAAGAAGATACGCCAGTGTTGAAGGCAGCGGCGACCGATGGTCACCGTCTGGCGCGCTTCACCATTGATCGTCCCGATGGCGCGGCCGGCATGCCCGATGTGATTGTTCCGCGCAAAGCCGTGGCGGAACTGCGCAAGCTGTTGGAAGAAGCCGGTGACAGCAATGTGCTGATCGATTTGTCGGCCAGCAAGGTGCGCTTCACTCTGGGCGGTGAAGGCGGCATGGTGCTGACCAGCAAGCTGATCGACGGCACCTTCCCGGATTACAGCCGCGTGATCCCGACTGGCAATGACAAGCTGCTCAAGCTTGATCCGCGCAGCTTCTTCCAGGGTGTCGACCGCGTGGCGACCATCGCCACGGAAAAGACCCGCGCGGTCAAGATCGGCCTCGAAACCGACAAGGTGATCCTGTCCGTCACATCGCCGGACAATGGCACGGCCGCTGAAGAAGTGCCGGCCAGCTACAGCTCCGACCCGTTGGAGATTGGCTTCAACGCCAATTATCTGAAGGATATTCTGGGCCAGATCGATGGCGACAGCGTTGAACTGCATCTCGCCGATGCCGGTGCGCCGACCCTGATCCGCCAGGATGAACAGAGCCCGGCGCTCTATGTGCTGATGCCGATGCGCGTCTGATGATGCGCGGTCTGTTCGGAGTAGCGGTTGCACTGGGGCTGGCTGCTCAGCCGGCCCAGGCGGCTGTGACACCCGAACAGGAAAGCGATCTGAGGTGCGCGGTCTGGGCGGCGCTGATCGGCGGAAATATCGAAAGCCCGAGTAAGCAGCACGCTTTCCGTCTGGCGCTGGCTTGGTTTAGTGGGCGTTACGAGGCTGGAACGGGTATCGCGATTGAGAGCGCGATAACACCGGAATATGTGCTGTCGCTGGCAGAAGAAGATGGCTTGCATGCTGAATGTGCGCCGCGCATGCAGGATATTATGAGCACTCCCTCTGTCATTCCAGCTCAAGGAACAGTGACACCAGAACAGGAAAGCGATCTGAGATGTGCCGTCTGGGCGGCCATGATCGGCGGAAATCGTACCAGTGCGAATGACCAGCAAGCTTACGGTCTGGCACTTACCTGGTTTAGTGGCCGCTATGAGGCCGGGACGGGTATTACTACCGACCAGGCGATGACACCGGAGTACTTGCATTCGCTGGCAGAAGAGGAAGATAGCTTGAATGCTGAATGTATCCCGCGCATGCGGGATATGGGCCAACGCTTCGCCGTTTGGGCAAATCGGATGTCGGAGTTTGAACAGGCGAGCAAGTCAGCTGTGGCGGAGTGATCCCGTCAGTCTGTGATGAACCGACAAGACTGAGCTTGCCGGTTCATTTGTTCTGCCTCAGCCGCGTGCTTTGATCATATCATCCACGGCGACGAATTTTTCCCGTGGTGCGCCGTTGCGGGCGGCGTGTTCTTCGGCCTCTTCGATTTTCTTCCAGTCACGGAAGGTGACCACATTCAGACCGCGTTCCTTGGCCAGGCGATCGAACCCCGCCCGGCCTGAACGGTCGGCCGGTCCGATGGCGCCCGAATGGATATCCTCCGCCACCCGATCGATGATGGCATAACCATCCGGTCGGTTGGTGCCGATGGTGCCCGAAGGCCCGCGCCGGGCCCAGCCCACGCAATAGATGCGCGGCCCGACCCGGCCATCCACATTGGCGAAATGGCCGGCAGCTTCGTCGAACGGCACGCCGGCAATCGGTATGCTGCGATAGCCGATGCAGCTGATCAGCAGATCAGCTGGAACGCGGAAGAATTCACCGGTTCCGATCGCAACATCATCCACCGTCTGGGTGCGTTCCAGTTCCACCGCCTCGATCGCATGTTCGCCGATCAAAGCGGTTGATACGGCATTGAAAACAAATTCGATCTTCAGGGGCTTGCTCGCGGCATCCGGATCTGATCCGGCAGCAAAGGCGCGCAGCAGAGACAGAGATTTGCGATGGGCCACATCCAGCGCGTGGTCAGTTTCGACCGGGGGAAGGTCGGCCTGATGCACCAACGGGGTCGCGTGCTGCAGATGGGTGAGTTCGCCCAGTTCCTTGGGCGTCATCATGATCTGGTGCGGCCCGCGCCGGCCGATGATGACAATGCGTTCCAGCCCGGATTGTCGCAATGTGTTGAGCGCGTGGTCGACAATGTCGCTGCCGGCAAATTCATCCGGCGTCTTGGCCAGAATACGGGCCACATCCAGGGCGACATTCCCCATGCCGATGATCACGGCCGTTTTACCGGTCAGATCGGGGTTCAGTTCGGTGAACTGTGGATGGCCATTATACCATCCGACGAAGGACGCACTGCCAAACACATTGGCCAGTTCATGCCCGGGAATATCGAGTGGCCGGTCGGACGGTGCACCAGTGGCCAGAATCACCGCATCATAAAGTTCCTGCAGTTCAGCGATGGAAACATCGGTGCCGACCGAAACATTGCCGATGAAATGCACATTGTCCGACAGAGCGACATGTTCGTAGCGCTGGGCCACTTCCTTGATTGACTGATGATCCGGCGCGACTCCGTAACGGATCAGGCCATAGGGGCTGGGCATGCGGTCGAATATGTCGATCTGGACATCATCACCGAAGGCCTGCTGGGCCGCTTCTGCGGTGTAATATCCGGCGGGACCGGAACCGATGATCGCCACATGCCGCATGTCTGTGCATCCTCTTGCTGTTGGCCGTTTTACTTTCGCCTGTTCTTTTCAACGCAGCTTACGCCCTCTGTGTTCCACGGCAAGGGTTGTAAAATGTGGTTCTCCCGGCAAAAATTTAACCAGTTTTTCAAAACTGTCAGAGCAAGGGGTGGCGATGACAGGGGGCAACAATCCACTCGGATCGGCGGTAAAGATCGCCACGCGCGAAAAGGCGCGTGGGGACTCGAAAACGACCGGTCATTCACCCCTGCCAAATGCTGAGCCAGAGGCTGAGCGGCGCCAGAAAAGCCGGCGTCAGTCCAATCGCCGGGCAAAGGTGCCGGTGATCACCCGCGTCGAGGAATCACGGCGCTGGATCCCGCGCAGCTGGTCCTACGTCGTGCTGTGCATGATCGCAGTGGCGGCATTCCCGATTGCGGTAACCGGTGATCTGCCACCGATGGATGTGATGCTGGCTCTGGCGCTGTCGGTTGCCTTGGCATCCTCGATCCGCTGGGTGCATGATCGCATTCTGGGCGCGAGCGAGAAGCTGCGTGCGATCGGCGTTGCGCTGGTCGTGGTGGTGCCGATGTACCTGTTCGGCATGGCGATTACCCGCTGGGCGGTGGATGGGGGCATACCCTGGGATGCCGCACTCGCTGCCTTGCTGACGGTGGGTTGTCTTGCCTCTGCCTATCTCCGTCGTCACCCCGGGGTGATCTTTGCCTCGCAAATGGCACTGTGGTTTCCTGCGGTGCTCACCACGGGATCGATACCAGCCATGTTCGCGCTGGTGATTGCCGCGATTCAGGCCATTTTGGTCAGCCGCGAACAGCTGAGCGAACAGCGCCAGATCGAAGAGAAATTGCAGGCGCGCGAACGCATGCAGACCCGCGCCCGCGACATTCTGGCCGATTATGAAGAAACGCGGCAGGGCTGGTTCTGGGAAACCGATCGCCGTTCGCAACTGACCTATATTTCCGCACCCGCGGCCAAGACTCTGGGCTCAACGCCGGAAAAGCTGATCGGCAGCCCGCTCGCCGGATTGTTCGATCTGGCGCATACGGGCCAGGAGGGTGAGCGGACGCTGATGTTCCACCTTTCCGTGCGGTCGGCCTTTCAGGAACTGCCGGTTCGCGCGGCCATCGATGGCGAGGAACGCTGGTGGTCGGTCAGCGGCCGGCCCGTTTATGATGATTTCGACAATTTCGTAGGCTTTCGCGGGTCGGGCACCGATCTGACCGAAAAGAAGCGCAGCCAGGAACATGCGTCGCGGCTGGCCCATTACGATTCGCTCACCGGTCTCGCCAACCGGTTCCAGATGTCCCAGACGCTGGAAAAACTGCTGAAGGCTAAACAACAGGCGCATCGGGCCTGTTCGGTGCTGCTGCTCGATCTCGACCGCTTCAAGCAGGTCAATGACACCATGGGCCACCCGGCCGGCGACGCCCTGCTGAAGCAGGTGGCGCAGCGGCTGAAGCGTGCGGTTGGCAAGATGGGGCAGGTCGGCCGCCTTGGTGGCGACGAATTCAAGGTGATCCTGCCGGGCCGGGTGAAGCGCCAGGCTCTGGCCGAACTGGCGCATGACATCATTCATTCGCTGTCGCAGCCCTATTCGATCGATGGACAGCGTGTGATCATCGGCGCGTCCGTCGGGGTGGCGATTTCGCCCGATGATGGCACCACGAGCGAAGAGGTCATCCGCAATGCGGATCTGGCGCTTTACGCTGCCAAGGATGGCGGGCGCGGGCGCTATCATTTCTACGCTCAGGATTTGCACGCGGAGGCGGAAGAGCGCGCCCAGCTGGAACAGGACTTGCGCGATGCCATCGCTCATGGGCAGTTGCAGCTCTATTATCAGCCGATTGTATCGACCCAGACCGAGACCATCTGTGGGTTCGAAGCTCTGCTGCGCTGGTTCCATCCGGAAAAGGGCTGGGTTCCGCCATCGCGCTTTGTCACCATCGCGGAAGAAAGCGGGCTGATCGCCGAAATTGGCGAATGGGCCCTGCGCAAGGCGTGCCAGGATGTGGCGCTCTGGCCGGAAGATGTGCGTGTGGCAGTCAACGTTTCGCCGTTGCAGTTTTCCAACCCGCAATTGCCGGCGGTTGTGGCCAGCGCCATCCGCAAGGCAAATATTGATCCCGGCCGGCTCGAACTGGAAATTACCGAAAGCGTGTTTCTGACCGATGACGAAGGAACTGACGCCATGTTCGCCGCGCTGAAGGCCATTGGCGTGCGCCTGGCGCTGGATGATTTCGGCACCGGATATTCATCGCTCGGCTATTTGAAGAAGGCGCCGTTCGACAAGATCAAGATTGATCAGAGCTTTGTTCGCGGTGCGACGGAACCCGACAGCCGCAATGGGGCGATCATCGCGTCGATCACCAGCCTCGCGCATTCGCTGGGCATGGATACGACGGCAGAAGGCGTCGAAACGCTGGATGAGCTTGATCTGGTTCGCATGCATGGCTGCAGCCATGTGCAGGGCTTTATCTATGAACGGCCGATCCGTGCGGAAGATGCCACGCAACGCCTGCTGACCGGGCTTTCCGCCGTGGCACAAGGGCCGCGATCCACCAGGGCGCCCCGCCAGACCATGCTGCGCAAGGTCGTGCTCGACCATCAGGGCACATTCTACAACGGGACCATCCGCAATATTTCCCTCACCGGTGCGCAGATTGAAGGACTTTGGAACGTGCCTGTCGGAACCATCTTCCAGTTGCATGTATCCGACGGCGTGATCGTGACCGCCACCGCACGCTGGAGCGAGGAAGACCGGCTTGGCGTGGAGTTCGCTTCGCCGCTGAAACATGATCAGACCGGTCGCATTTCTGCGCTGCAAGGGCGGATTGCCCAACCTGCGGTTGCCGCAGGAGGCCGGGCATGAAGGCGCTGCTCAGGGGCCTTGGCGCGCGCAAGAGTGATGCTGCACAGGGTGCAGAATCCTCTGGGTCGCAGGCTGCAAACCAGATCGATCGCCTGGCTCTGCTGGATCTGCTGGAAGATGGCGACGTCGCCTGGTTCTGGGCAACGGATGCGGAAGGAAAGCTGAACTATCTGTCTGCGCATGCGCTGGAAAAACTGCCTGAGGCGGCGAATCTGATCGGGCAACCGTGGATGTCGCTGGTGGAAGATCTGAACGATTCCACCCAGGATCAGGGATCGCGCGCACTCAGCTTCCTGTTCAATGCCCGCAATCGGTTTTCCGAGCGGACCGTCGGCGTGGAAACGCTGCGCGGCAAGGCGATCTGGTCCTTGTCTGGCAAGCCATTGCTGGATGAAAACGGGAACTTTCGCGGATATCGCGGGACAGCACGGGACATTACCAGCAGCTATCACCAGCAGCATGATTCCTCCCGCAGCGTAACGGTCGATGTTCTGACCGGCCTTGCCAATCGCAATCGGATGAATCTGCGGCTGGGGTCGATGCTGGCGAGTTTCCGTGCAGCCCGGCGCAGCTGTGCTCTGCTGACGCTCAATCTGGATCGCTTCAAGCAGATCAATGACGCAAAGGGCATGCACGGCGGTGATGAACTGCTGCGGCAGGCCGCCCAGCGTTTGCAGCGGATCATGCCCAATAATGCCGAAATCGGCAGGCTGGAGGCTGACGAATTCCAGATCCTGCTGCCCGATTGCGATGATCGTGGAACGCTGGGCGATATGGCGGAACGCATCATTCAGATGCTGTCGCAACCCTATACGCTCAGCGCGGGCAGGGCGGTGGTTGGTGTCTCCGTGGGTGTGGCGATCGCGCCTTATGACGGGGTTGAACCCGAAGAACTGAGCAAGAGCGCATCGCTGGCGCTGGATGCGGTGAAAAGTTCGGGGCGGGGGCAATATCGATTTTATTCCAATGACCTGAAAGATGCTATTCAGCAGGAACGCCAGATCGAGGATGATCTGCGCGAGGCCTTGGCGAATGATCAGCTGAACATGCATTATCAGCCGATCGTCGGGGCGAAGGACAACAAGGTCGTCTGCTTCGAAGCGCTGATGCGGTGGGAACATCCCCAGCATGGCATGATCAGCCCGGGCAAGTTCATCCCGATCGCCGAAGAAAGCGATCTGATCGGTCCGCTCGGCGAATGGGCACTGCATCGTGCCTGCTGTGATGCTGCCAGTTGGCCGGGTAAAATCCGAGTAGCGGTCAATGTGTCAGCGGCACAGTTCACCTCTGACGACATGTTCGGCATGGTGACGAGGGCACTGGCGACCAGCAAGCTGGATCCGCGCCAGCTGGAGCTGGAAATTACCGAACGCATCTTCATGGGCGACCTTTCCGTGGTCGGCGCCATGATCGAGAATCTGCGGCGACTGGGCGTGCGGCTGGCGCTGGACGATTTCGGAACCGGCTATTCCTCGCTCGGGTCGCTGCGGCAGATCACATTCGACAAGATCAAGATCGATCGCGCGTTTGTGCGGGGTTGCACCGAAGACGGCAGCGCCAATGCCGCGATCATCAGCGCCGTCGTGCGGCTGGCCGAAGCGCTGAACATGGACACCACCGTAGAGGGGGTGGAAGCCATGGACGAGCTGGCCAAGGTTCGTGATCTGGGCGTGAAGACCGTTCAGGGCTTCATCTATTCGCGCGCTGTTTCGCAGCAGGACGTGCTGTCGAAGCTGGATAGCGGCGATTTCGAGTACCACCCCGTTGGACCGGCCAAATATCGCGCAGAACGTCGCACCCTGTTCCGCAAGGTCGGGGTTGTGCATGAAAACCATCGTTATCAGGCGGTTCTGCGCAATCTTTCCCGGTCCGGCGCGCTGATCGAAGGCCTGCTGGAAGTGCCGGTGGGCACCGATCTGGTGCTCGATCTGGGGGATGGGCAATTGGTGGTGGCTACCGTGCGCCGTTCCCATGGCGCCAGCCAGGGGCTGGAATTTGAAACCCCGCTGATCAGCGATGGCGCGGATGGATTGTGCACCCGCCACCGCGCGTCCCCCTATTCGATCGCGGCGGCGGGCGTGCCGCTGCAGTCCCTGCCGCCGGGCTATCAGCATCTGCCGGAACAGCGGCCGGGCTATTCATCGATCCCGCGTTTCATGCAGGTTGATGCATTTCCGACATCGATACGTGCTGCCTGATGCGGTCTGATGCTGACAGCGGCACAAGCTGCCGCTAAGGGCGGCGGATGACCGACCAGGCACGCATTCGCAATTTCAGCATCATCGCCCATATCGACCATGGCAAGTCCACGCTTGCAGACCGTCTGATCCAGTTCACCGGTGGCCTGACCGACCGTGAAATGAGCGATCAGGTGCTCGACAACATGGACATCGAGCGGGAACGCGGGATCACCATCAAGGCGCAGACCGTGCGCCTGTCCTATGCCGCCAAGGATGGTCAAACCTACGAACTGAACCTGATGGATACGCCGGGCCATGTCGACTTCGCCTATGAAGTCAGCCGCAGCCTCGCCGCCTGTGAAGGCGCGCTGCTGGTGGTCGATGCGGCGCAGGGCGTGGAAGCCCAGACGCTGGCCAATGTCTATCAGTCAATCGAGCATGATCATGAAATCGTGCCGGTGATCAACAAGATCGATCTGCCCGCCGCCGAACCGGAAAAGGTGCGTGCGGAAATTGAAGACATCATCGGCATCGATGCGTCCGAAGCCGTGCTCGCCAGCGCCAAATCGGGCATTGGCATTGAAGATATTCTGGAAGCCGTGGTTTCCAAGATTCCCCCGCCCAAGGGTGATCGCGATGCCCCGCTGAAGGCGATGCTGGTCGACAGCTGGTACGATCCCTATCTGGGCGTAGTCATTCTGGTGCGTGTGATAGACGGGGTGATCCGCAAGGGGTTGAACGTCAAATTCATGCAGGGTGGCACGGATCACCTGGTGGATCGGGTCGGCTGCTTCACGCCGAAGCGTACCGATCTGCCGGAAATCGGCCCCGGTGAAATCGGCTTTATCACCGCGCAGATCAAGGAAGTGGAACAGGCCCGCGTTGGTGACACCATCACCACGGTGAAGGGCGGCGCGACCGAAGCGCTGGTGGGCTACAAGGAAGTTCAGCCGGTCGTTTTCTGCGGCATGTTCCCGGTCGATGCGGCGGATTTTGAGAAGCTGCGCGAAAGCATCGCCAAGCTCCGGCTGAACGATGCGTCCTTCTCGTTCGAAATGGAATCCAGCGCTGCGCTGGGCTTTGGTTTCCGTTGCGGTTTCCTGGGCCTGCTGCATCTGGAAATCATCCAGGAACGGCTCAGCCGCGAATATGATCTGGATCTTATCACCACTGCACCATCAGTGGTTTACCGCATCCAGCTGGGCAAATCGCGCAATGATGATGCGCGGGAAATCATGCTGCACAATCCGGCGGATTATCCCGATCCCAGCCGGATCGAAATGATCGAGGAACCCTGGATCAAGGCGGTCATCTACACGCCCGACGAATATCTCGGTTCGATCCTGAAACTTTGCCAGGATCGGCGTGGTATCCAGACCGATCTGACCTATGTCGGTGGCCGTGCACAGGCGACCTATGAACTGCCGCTCAACGAAGTGGTGTTCGATTTCTATGACCGGTTGAAGTCGATCAGCCGTGGTTATGCCAGCTTCGATTACGAACAGATTGGCCTGCGTGAAGGCGATCTGGTCAAGATGAACATCCTGGTGAACAATGAAGCGGTCGATGCGCTGAGCATGATCGTGCACCGCAGCGTTGCCGAAGCGCGTGGTCGCCACCTGTGCGAACGGCTTAAGGATCTGATCCCGCGGCATCTGTTCAAGATCCCGATCCAGGCGGCCATTGGCGGCAAGGTTGTGGCCCGCGAAACCATTGCTGCGCTGCGCAAGGACGTGACCGCCAAATGCTATGGCGGCGACATCTCGCGTAAGAAGAAGCTTCTGGAAAAGCAGAAGAAGGGCAAGGCCCGCATGCGCGAATATGGCAATGTCTCGATTCCGCAGGAAGCCTTCATTGCCGCGCTGCGGATGGGCGATGAATAACAACGCCCGCACGCACTGATATTGACATTCAGTCGCAGTTAATTAGCGGCCTTTCTCATCTGAGGGAGGCACCTAATGAGATATTTTTATAATCGTACGCTGATGCTGGCCGGCGTTGCCTGTGTTGCGACGCCAGCCGTTGCGGCTGCGCAACAGCAGGCCGAACCGGCAACGGATGATTCTGCACCGATTGTGGTGGTTGGCGCGCTGACCGACACCGCGATGGACCGCACCGATATTCAGCTGGTGCAGGCGAATGATCTGAGCGATCTGTTTCGCAATGTGCCGTCGGTCACCGTCGGCGGATCTTTGGGCATTGCGCAGAAGATCTATGTGCGTGGCCTCGAAGATTCGATGCTCAATGTCACGATCGACGGCGCGCCGCAGCGGGGCACGCTGTTCCACCACGTTGGCCGCGTCAGCATAGAGCCCGAACTGCTGGAAAGCGTGGATGTTCAGGCAGGCGCCGGCGAAGCCACTTCAGGGTTTGGGGCGATCGGCGGGGCGATCCGGTTCCGCACCGTCGATCCGACCGATCTGCTGCTGGATGGCCGGCAGATCGGTGCGATCGTCAGGGGCAGCTGGTTCAGCAATGACGGCTACAAGCTGTCCGGCACGGTCTATGGCCGGGTGACCGGCGATATCGGCGTGCTCGGTTCCTTCGTCCATGTCGACCGCAATGATTTCCAGGATGGCAATGGCACCACGCTGCGCGGCACGGCGGCCAAGCAGCAGCTCGGCTTCGTGAAAATCGGTGGCGAACTGGGCGGCGGGCACCGGCTGACGCTCAGCTATGAACAGCGCAATGAAGAGGGCGCCTTCGGCCAGCGCCCCAACTGGCCAGTGCTAGAAGGCGCGCGACTGTTCCCGGTGGAAGGCACCCGCAAGACCGGCATCGCAAACTATGGTTATGAGGCGAGCCCGGGCACCGGCATCGAGGCGACCGGTTACTGGACTCGTTCGGAGATGACGCAGGATCGTTATGATCGCTGGGGTCTCTATGGCGCGGACATTGAAAGCTGGGGTTTCGACCTGCGTGGTCGCCTGCGGCTGGGCAGCCACGACATCACCGCCGGCATTGAGCATCGGTCTGACGGCGTCACCAGCCAATATCTGGCCGCCCCTTCGGTGTGGCAGGATTGGGCATGGTCGCCTGATGTCGGATTGTTCCGGGAAGAAGGCAGCCTGATCGGGCTCTATCTGCAGGATCATTGGCGGGTGATCGATCCCCTGCTGATCAGTTTTGGTCTGCGCTATGATTCCTATGATCTGGACCAGGTTACCTATGACGATGGCACCGATAGCGACGGGGTCAGCTTCAATGGTGGTGCCACGCTGGAAGTGTTGCCCGGTCTTTCGCTTAACGCCGGCTATGCAGAGGCTTTCCGCGGACAGGAAATCGGTGATGCTTTCACCCTGGAACAGCGCCCGGGTTATGCCTCGCTTGCCGCTGGATTGCGGCCGGAACGGGCGGAAAACATCGAAGGCGGCGTGAAATATGATCGGGACGGTATCACCGCCTCGGCCGTGTATTACCGCACGAAGATTCGCGATGTTGTGCTGGATCAGCTCGGCGGCGCCACGCTGTATGAAAATGTCGGGCGTTTCAAAGCCGAAGGCTTCGAACTGCGTGCCGGTTATCGCACCGGGCCGTTTTCGGTCGAAGGTTACTTCAACCATTACGATTCGCGCCTCAATGGCAACCGGATCGAAGGCTATGAACACATCGCCCTGGGCAATTCGGTCGGCGACAACTGGGCGATCAGCGCATCCTATGATCCGTCACCTGCACTGGGCCTGCGTGCGACGCTGACCCGCCAGGAAGACCTCAATGATATCGAGGTGCTCTTCCGGGAAAAGGAACTGGGCTATGTCACTGACACCCAGTTCATCGACAAGCCGGGTTACACCGTGGTTGATCTGTTCGGTCGCTGGCAGCCCTTCGCATCGGATCTGATCGAACTGCAACTGGCGGTCTATAATCTGTTCGATGTGCAATATCGGGCCCATGCCAGCGTGGGGGATTACACCGCCATTCCGGATTATGAGATCGTGGCTGGCCTGCCGGAAGCAGGCCGCAACGTTCGCATCGGCGTCAGTTTCCGTTACTGACCGGCGAAAGGGCGGCCCTGGGCCGCCCTTTCCTCATCCCCTGCTGCAGCCCTCTTGTCTGTCAGGGGGCGGGCATGGCACATCCTGCTCCAACAGTATAAAATTGGGAGCACCTGATGGCCAGCATGGCACCTGCGGCAAGCGCCGCGACAATCGAAGACAGCGTTCGCAGCACGCGGGCCCTGATCCGTTATGTCGATCCCGGCGATTTCATCACACGGCGCTATGTAAGCCAGGGGGATGAGATCAACACCGGCACCTATTCCGATCACGAAGTGACCATTCGTGACGGGATGCCGATCCGCGATCATTTCGAGCTGGATGTGCATGGCTTCATGATCGCGAAAAACGGCACGGCCGTGCGTGATTTCCACGACAAGGCACAAGTCGATCAGATTTATGAACGCGAAGTCGAAGATCACATTCGCCGCCTGACCGGGGCGGACAAGGTGGTCGCGCGCGGCTGGATGGTGCGGACCAGTGCGGATCTGACCCAGCACAAGCAGGAAAAGGTCGAAAACTATCAGCACACCGGTGGGGTGCAGCCGCCCGCCGGCGAAGCGCATGTCGATCTCAACACGCCGACATCGCAGCGCATGGCTGATTTCACCTATCGCAAGAATTTCCCCGATGGACCGGGTTACAAGCGGTTCCTGATCAGTTCCTATTGGCGCACATTTTCGCCAGGCCCGCAGGATGTGCCGCTCGCGCTCTGCGATGGGCGCACCAGCTTCGGCGGGGAAGAAAAGAGCAACACCCTGTTCGTAGTCGATCAGTTCCCGACCGGCGATGCACTGACCGCGCCGGTGGAAGGCGAGGAAAACATGATCGCCGCGACGATCCCTTGCTACAGCCCGCAACATCGCTGGTGGTATTTTTCGAATATGCAGGCCGATGATGTGCTGCTGTTCAAGTTCCACGACAGCGATCACGATCGCACCTGGCGCTGCCCGCACAGCGCCTTCAACGACAGCAGTTTCGCCGATGCGAAGCCGCGTGCCAGCATTGAAGTGCGATCGGTGGCGTTCTGGGAATGATCATCGGGCAGGGCGGATGCATGCGCGGCTTTTCACAGGAATACGCAAAGGGTGATTTGCTTCACTTGGCGTTCACGCCCGCGCTGGCTATAGGCTGCGCATGACCGCTCGTTCGCCATTCAGGCTTGCCGTTTTTGCCGCAGGTGCGGCCGCTGTAACCTTGACCGGGTGTGCATCCGGTTCGAGGGGCGGCCCGCGTGAGACTGCTTATGTCGCGCGCGATGTCGAATCGCTCTATGCGGCGGCCAAGGCGCGGCTCGATGCCGGTGATGTCCGGGTCGCCGGCGCGCTGTTTGACGAAGTCGAACGTCAGCACCCCTATTCGCCCTGGGCGCGCCGTGCCCAGTTGATGAGCGCCTTTTCCTATTACTCGCAGCGCAATTACAATCAGGCGATCCAGAACGCGCAGCGTTTCCTGTCGATCCACCCGGGTAACCGCGATGCGCCCTATGCCTTCTATCTGATCGCGCTCTGCTATTACGAGCAGATCAGCGACGTGGAACGCGACCAGAAGATCACCGAACAGGCGCTGACCGCGTTGACCGAAGTGCAGCGGCGCTATCCCGAATCCCGCTATGCGGCCGACGCCCGCTTGAAGATCGATCTGGTGCGCGACCATCTGGCCGGCAAGGAAATGGAAATTGGCCGGCATTATGAACGCAGCGGTCGCTGGCTCGCCGCGCAGATCCGTTTCCAGAATGTGGTCAAGGATTACCAGACCACCAGCCATGCGCCCGAAGCGCTGTTCCGCCTGACGGAAACAAGCCTGGCGCTGGGCGTTCCGGAAGAAGCCAAGCGTTACGCTGCTGTGCTGGGCGCCAATTACCCGGGCAGCCGCTGGTATGACCGCGCGTATAATCTGATGCGTGACAAGGCACCGGGCGAAATCTGACGGTTTCGCGCGGGTGGCGGTTGCCGGTTCACCGGCTCATGCGTCTGCCCGCGTGACGCGGCATAAGCCATCGGCTAAAGGCAGGCGGACATGCTGACTGCCCTTTCCATCCGCAATATCGTGCTGATCGAGGCGCTGGACCTGAGCTTCGCGCCGGGTCTTGGCGTGCTGACCGGGGAAACCGGCGCCGGCAAATCCATCCTGCTCGATGCCCTGGGGCTGGTGCTGGGCAATCGCGCCGAATCCATGCTGGTCCGCGCCGGTGAAGATCAGGCGAGCGTGACCGCCAGCTTCGAATTCGCCAAGCTTCCCGTCCCGATCCGCAGCGCCTTGGCCGAAGCAGAGGTGGATCTGGAACCGGGCGAGCCGCTGATCATCAAGCGCCGGCTGAAGGCAGATGGCGGATCACGCGCCTTCATCAATGATCAGCCGGTCGGGGTGGCGCTGCTGCGCGAACTGGCCGGGGCGCTGGTGGAATTGCATGGCCAGCATGATGATCGCGGATTGGTGAACCCGCGCGCCCATCGCGCGCTGCTGGATCGCTATGCCGCAGCCGACAGCGATCAGGTGCTGCAGGCCTGGCAGCAATGGCAGGCAACACGGGACGAGCTTGCCCGGGTTCGCGCCGGAATTGATCAGGCGCGGGCGGAACAGGATCTGCTGCAGGCGCATCTGGCCGAACTGAACATCCTCCAGCCGGAACCCGGTGAGGAAGAGCAATTGGCGCTGTCCCGTGCGGATATGCAGAAGGGCGAAAAACTCGCCGGTGATCTCGACGGTCTGCGATCGCTCTGGGATGGATCCGATTCGGCCCTGGCTCTGCTGCGCGGAGCGGCACGCCGGCTGGACCGGGTGGCCGATGAACATCCGCTGCTGGCCGAAGCGCTCGCAGCGCTCGATCGGGCCGTGATCGAGGCGGGCGAAGCGGAAGAAAAGCTCGAAGCTGCCGGGCAGGCGCTGGCGTTTGACCCTGCAGAACTCGACCGGATCGAGACCCGCCTGTTTGAATTGCGCGCGCTGGCCCGCAAGCATGGCTGCCAGCCCGATGATCTGCCCGCGCGGATGCAGGCGATGCAGGCCTCGCTGGATGCCATCGAAGCTGGCGATGCCGCGCTGGTCGATCTGGAGAAGGCCGAAAAGACCGCGGGCGAGGCGTTCCGTGTGCATGCCGAGACGCTGCACGCCAGCCGGATCGCGGCAGCCTTGCGCCTTGATTCTGCGGTTGCCGCAGAACTGGCTCCGTTGAAACTGGATGCTGCGCGTTTCCGTACGGATGTGGCGCGCCTGCCCGAAGATCAATGGGGTCCGCACGGGATGGATCGGGTGGAATTCCTGATCGCCACCAATCCCGGTGCTGATTTTGCGCCTCTGGCCAAGATCGCCAGTGGTGGCGAATTGAGCCGCTTTATCCTGGCTTTGAAGGTGGCATTGGCAGAGCAGGGCGGTGCCGCGACGGTGATCTTTGACGAGATTGATCGCGGAGTCGGCGGCGCGGTGGCGAGTGCGATCGGTGAACGGCTGGCACGGCTCGCCACCAACAATGGCAGTGGCGGTGGGCAATTGCTGGCCGTTACCCATTCCCCGCAGGTCGCGGCCCGGGGCAGCCAGCATTACATGATTGCCAAATCGAGCGAGGGCACCGTCACGCGGACATCGGTGGCGCTGCTGGATGCGGCAGGGCGTCAGGAAGAAATCGCGCGCATGCTATCCGGCGCGGAAATCACCAGTGAAGCGCGGGCCCAGGCGGATCGCTTGCTGGAAGGCGTTTAGGCAGATTTCAGGCGGACCATGATGTCATGGCCCGCCTGATCATCATTTCGGTCAGTTGTTGGTATAGGGGCGGCCCGATTGGGCCAGCCGCTGGCGCGCGGTGTTGCCAGGTACGGCGACGCCTTCGGCCGGATCAAACACCTTGCCGACCGCGCGGCTGCCGGGTTCGACATAGATATCGATCGTGGTGTTGGTGTAGCCATTGGGGCGATAGCGGACCCAATAGCCATCCGGGTGACGGCTCCAGCGGATCGAGGGCACATCCACGCTGCCTTCGCCCATGGGCGCAACACCGGCCAGAACGGCGACCCGTTCCATATCGGCATAGCTGGATGATGTGCTGGTCAGCATGCCGCGCAGCTGCGATTCGGCTTCGACAACGGTCCGCAGCGGACCGGGCAGGCCGCCGGTGATGCTGGACAGTTCATTGCTGGACAGCACGGAAAGGGCATTGCGGTTCAGCGATGCCAGTTGGCGCGGTGTCAGCAATTGCCCGGCAACCAGTTTCAGCCGGTTGTCGAGATCTTCAAACTTCGCCCGGGCGACGATGGCCCACAGCAATTGCTGAATGTCGCGCTGGGCGATTTCCGGATGGTCGTTGGAATTCTGCAGGATGGCGATCACCGCATCCTTGGCCGAACCCTTGACCGGCGCATAGAGATAGCCATCGCCGCTGGACGGACCGTGGGTGCCGGCATGCAGGCAATAGCTCTGCACCAGCATGCTGTAATATCCGGCAGCCAGCACGAAGCCGCCCTTTTCATCGCGCGGCAGGCTGGCGAGCGATTGCACATCGCTGGGGGATGATCCGTCGCGCGATGCATCGGCGAAGGTGGCATCCTTGATATTGGTCGAAATCGGCTGCGGGCCAGACAGGAAATCGGGCAGGCCCACTTCCTTCACCACACCGCCCAAGGCGCGGCCGATGCTGCCGAATTGCGCCTGCGCACCGGTCGCGGCCGACAAGGCCAGCGCGGCACCCGCGAGACAGAGAATTACCCTGCGTTTCATATTGCTTCCCCTCAGGCAGAACCAGGACTGGCGTGCTGGATAAGCTTCGCCGCCGGCCATGTCGAGCATAGGCGAATGGCTGTGGAATGCAGGGGGGCAAGCGGTTAGGGACATGCCATGGACACGCCGCACATCACCTCCGCCCTGACCGATGCAGATGCTGCCAATGAACTGATGCGCCTGGCGCGGCAGATCGCGCATCACAACCGGCTTTATCATCTGCAGGACGCGCCGGAGATTTCGGACGCCGAATATGATGCGCTGGTGCGCCGGAATGCGGAGCTGGAGGAACACTTTCCCCATCTGATCCGCCCTGACAGCCCGAGCGCTGCCGTGGGTCATGAAGTGGGCGCATCGCCGCTGGCCAAGGTGAGCCACGCTGTGCGGATGATGAGCCTCGACAATGCATTCAGCGATGAAGAGGTCGCCGAATTCGTGGCCCGCGTGCGGCGTTTTCTGGCGCTGGCGGAGGATCAGCCGCTGGCCTTTACCGCAGAAGACAAGATCGACGGTCTGTCCTGTTCCCTGCGTTATGAACATGGCCGGCTGGTGCTCGCCGCCACGCGTGGTGATGGGCAGGTTGGTGAAAATGTCACCGCCAATGTCGCGCATATTGCCGATATTCCCCAGCAATTGGCCGGGGATGCGCCCGATGTGTTTGAGGTGCGCGGGGAGGTTTACATGGATCGGGCCGCCTTCGTGGCGCTCAACGCCCGTCTGATGGACGAAGGCCGCGCGCTGGCAGAATCGCGCGGGGAGGAATTCGATCCGGCGAAAATCCGCCAGTTCGCCAATCCGCGCAACGCGGCGGCGGGATCGCTGCGCCAGAAGGATGCCAGCGTTACCGCCAGCCGGCCGTTGCGGTTTTGGGCCCATGGCTGGGGCGCGGCATCGGCCGTGCCCGCAGACAGCCAGCATGCGGTGATGCGGGTGATCGAATCCTGGGGGCTGCCGATTTCGCCCCAGCTGCGTCTATGTGCCAATGTGGATGAAATGCTGCAGCATTATCGCCAAATCGGTGATCAGCGGGCCGGGTTGCCCTATGAAATTGACGGGGTGGTATATAAGGTCGACCGGCTTGATCTGCAGCAGCGGCTCGGCTTTGTGGCCAAGGCGCCGCGCTGGGCCCTGGCGCATAAATTCCCCGCCGAACGCGCGGAAACCACGCTGGAACAGATCGATATTCAGGTGGGCCGGACGGGCAAGCTGACCCCGGTGGGGCGGTTGGCGCCGGTGCTGGTCGGCGGCGTGACGGTGACCAATGTCACGCTGCACAATGCCGATGAAATTGCGCGCCTCGGCGCCCGCCCGGGTGATCGGGTGGTGATCCAGCGCGCGGGTGATGTCATCCCGCAGGTGGTCGAAAACCTGACGCGGGAGGAAGAACGCGCCGCTTACATCTTCCCCGATCATTGCCCGCAGTGTGGCAGTGAGGCGGTCGCGGCAGAGGATGAAGTGGATATCCGCTGCACCGGTGGGCTGATCTGCCCGGCCCAGCGCAGCGAAAGGCTCAAGCATTTTGTCAGCCGGGCCGCGCTGGATATCGAAGGGCTGGGGGAAAAGTCGATCGACCAGTTCTTCGCCCTGGGGTGGCTGGAGAGTCCGGCCGATATCTTCCGCCTGCGCAAGCGCCGCGATGCGCTGTGCGCGCTGGACGGGTGGAAGGACAAGTCTGTGGATAACATGTTGGCAGCGGTCGAGGCGAAGCGTTCGCCCGATGCCGCGCGGCTGCTGTTCGGGCTGGGTATCCGCCATGTCGGCGCCGTGACAGCGCGCGATCTGCTGAAGAATTTCCACGATCTGCCGGCATTGCGCGATGCCGCCGAACGGGCCCGTTCGGGGGAAGAAGAAGCGGTTGCCAGCCTGCTGAGCATTGATGGCGTTGGCCCGGTGGTGGTGGAAGCGCTGGGCGATTTCTTCCACGAACCCCACAATGTGACGGTGTGGGATGACCTGCTGAGTGAACTGAGCCCGCCGCGTTACGAAGTGCAGACCACCGCCAGCGCGGTGACCGGCAAGACGGTGGTATTCACCGGCAAGCTGGAAACCATGAGCCGCGACGAAGCCAAAGCGCAGGCTGAACGTCTGGGCGCCAAGGCGGCCGGATCAGTCAGCGCCAAGACCGATCTGATCGTTGCCGGGCCGGGGGCGGGCAGCAAGCTGAAGAAGGCGGCCGAACTGGGGATCGAAGTGATCGATGAAGCGGCCTGGGCGGAAATCGTGAAGGCGGCGGGTTAGCCCCTGCCGGATCAACCGCGCGGCCCGAACAGGATGACGGCCGCGCCGCCGAGGCAGATGGCCGCCCCGATGATGTCCCAGCGATCGGGGCGGGCCCCTTCGGCCAGCCACAGCCACATCACCGACGAAATGATGTAGATCCCGCCATAGGCGGCATAGGCACGGCCGGCATGTTCGGCATCAATCAGCGTCAGCAGCCAGGCGAACAGGCATAGCGAGGCCACGCCCGGCACCAGCCACAGCGGGGATTTGTCCATCCGCAACCAGGCCCAGAAGGCGAAGCAGCCGGCGATTTCGGCCAGTGCGGCCCCAAGGTAGATCAGAATGGTCATGGCTGGTCGGGCATGTGCCAGCAAAGCTGCGGCTTTGGCGACAGAAAATGCACAGCAGGCCGTAACCGCCATGGCCTGCAATTATTCAGGTGCGGCAATCCATTTCATCACCCCGCCGGCAAAGGGCGTCCAGCGGCCGATCCTGACACCCGCTTCGGCCAGGGTGTCGCTGGTCCATTGGTTGCAGGTGTTGGTGATCGTGTAGCGGCCGGGGGCGTCATAAAACACATCCTGCCGGCCATATCCGGGATAACGGACGCGCGGTTCGACCGGCAGCGATCGCTCGATCGCGCGGACCAATCTGGCGTATTCCGCGCGCGTCAGCCGCAGCGGGCGCAGGTTTTCACCGGGCGCGGGGCGTTCATAATGCGCGACATGCAGCAGCCCGTCACCACCGACGCCGATGATCCGCAACACCGTGAGTGGGGACAGATCGCTCCATGTCGGGGTGTTGATGAACACCTCCTTCTCCCCCCAGCTGATCGCCAGATGGGTGTAGGCGCGCGCCGCGATCACATCGCTGGCAGGAAAAGTTCCGCGCCAGTCCTTTTCCGGCGTGACCAGTGGCAGCACCAGCGAGGTGTGGACGCCATTGCTTTCCAGCATGATCTCCACGCTGTCGGCATTGCCGCGCGCCGGTTCCTGCCAGCCGCCATTGCGGGCAAGGCTGCTGCCGATCCATCCTGATAGCGCGAACAGGGCCAGCAGCAGAATGATGCCGGCGAGCGCAAAGGCCATGCCGGGCAGGATCATCCGCAACGGGCGGGGCATGGCGTTTTGCTGGATCACAAGAACAGGAGAGGCCGGGTTGTCAGGACAGGGTTGTGCGTTTGCGCAGCCACAGGATCGACCAGTCGCCATTGACGATGCGCGCCGCGAGCCGGAAACCGGCCGTGCGATAGGCAGCGCGAACTGCCGGTTCCTGGGTTTCGAGCAAACCCGCCAGCAGCAATGATCCACCCGGGGCGACCGCCCAGCCGAAATCGCCAGCCAGGCTGACCAGCGGCCCGGCGAGAATATTGGCCATCAACAGGTCGTAAGGCGCGCTTTCCTGCAGCTGATCGTGGTCCATCCCCTCGGCAATGACCATGGTCAGATGACCCGCGCCGCTGCCGATGGGAATGTTGTTCAGCGCGGCATTGCCTTCGACCACAGGCAGGCAGACCTTGTCGATGTCGCTGGCAATGGCATGGGTGCGTTGCCACAGCGCCAATGCGCCGAAAGCCAGCAGCCCGGTGCCGGTGCCGATATCGGCGCAATTGCGCACCACCAGTCCGCTGCGCTTCATCGCGTCCAGCATGGCAAGGCAGCCGGCGGTTGTCGCATGCTGACCCGTGCCGAAGGCCTGGCTGGCGGGGATCGTGAAATCCACCGTGCCGGGCGTGTCATCGGCCGGATAGTCCGGCGTATGGACATGGAACCGTCCCGCGCGGATGGGGGTGACCATTTTCTGGGTTTCGGTGACCCAGTCCGTTTCGGGCAGTTTTTCAGCCTTCAGCTCCGGCGCGCCGTCGGCAAACAGCGATGCCACCGCCTCGCGGTCAGCCTTGAGCGGCTTGCGCGGCAGATAGGCGTCTAGCTGCCAGTCATAGGGGCGGTCTTCGGCGATTTCCGACCCGGTCAGGATAATTTCCTGATCCCAGTCTTCCCGATCCTCATGCGCGGCGAGGGCCGCCTGCACGATTGCCTTGGGTCCGAACGCCACCAGTTTCCAGCTCATTGTGGGGATTTTTCCTTTTCGGCAGCGAGTCTTGCATCAAATGCCTGCGTCGCGCGGGCGCCATATGCGCGGCATGCCCCCTCCTGAGCAAGAGCATTGGCAGACATGCGTTCGTAAAGTTCACTGGCCGATGGATGCGGGGTGATCAGTAGGTCGCAATCCAGCGCGGTTACGGCGGCAAGCCCGCGCCGCACCTGGGCGACATAATCGGGGTGTTCTGCGAAACGATATGTGCCGCTGACCGGGGTGGTGGCGCTGTCGGCATAGGCCACGGTGTGGCAGGTGCCCGCTTCGCAGGATTGCCAGGTCCAGCTGGTTGATCCGGGTGTGTGCGCCGGCGTCGCATGGGCGGTCAGGGCCAGCGGGCCGAGGGTCAGCACCTCCCCATCATTCAGCGTGCGGTCGACGCGGATTGGCGGAAAATCAGGCAGGCCAAACGCCTGGGGATCAACGGGATTTGCCTTGCCACTGGTCAGCGATGGCTGCCCGGCCGCCAGCGCAGCGACCTGGGCGCCGGTTCTGCGCTGCAGTTCGGCAATTCCGCCTACATGATCGAGATGTTCATGGCTGGTCAGGATCCATTTTACGCTGGAAAGCGGCTGACCTAAAGCCTCGATATTGGCCGCGATCGAGGCGGCGGCATCCTCCATCGCCCCATCGATCAGAATGTTTCCGTCTTCTGAAATGATCAGCAGCGCGGTGATGCCGCAGGAGCCAACCTGATAGACATTGCCGAACAGCCGCACAGGTGGCGCCGCATCGCTCCAGCCATCGCGGCCCTTGCAGGCGGCCAGATAATCGGTGACCGGGGTGGCCGCGGGCAGTGTTGTTGAAGAGGGGGCGGGTTGGTCTGCACCGGCGGTGCAGGCGGACAGAACCATCGGCGCCAGAGCGAGGGCGGGAAAACCGCGCCAGTGCTTAACGGACATAGCTTGCTCCATTGGCGTCAATTGTCGTTCCGGTCATGCTGGGCGGCGCATCCAGCGCGCAGAACACCGCGATTGCGGCAATTTCATTGGGGGTTGCCACGCGGCCGATCGGGATATCCGCCAGCAGCGCCGGCCCGCCGCGACTGGCCAGATAATCATCGCTTTCGCTGCTGTTGGTAAAACCCGGGGCGATGGCGAAGCTGAGGATATCGTTGGCCGCATAGGCGCGGGCGATGGTTTTGTGGAGCGCCAGCATGCCGGCTTTTGCTGCGGCGTAATGCCAGTGCGCCGGCGAGTCGCCGCGCAGACCCGCGCGGCTGGCGATATGCACGATCCGCCCCGGTGTACCGCGATCAAGCCAGTGCCTTATGGCAAAACGGCTGAGCTGGGCGGCTGCGGTCAGATTGATGCGCAGCGTATCTTCCCAGCCATCCAGCCAGGCGATGTCTGACACATCGATCGGATTGGCCGAAAACAGCCCGGCATTGTTGATCAGCACGTCGATGGTGCCGCCGCTGCGATCCAGCGCTTCTTGCCACAGCATTTGCGGGGCGGAGGGATCAGCGAAATTCGCTGCAATCATCGTGGGATCGTGTGCCAGGGTCGCGTGGCCGATGACATGGGCGCCGCGCCCGGTCAGCGCCGATGCGATGGCCTTGCCGATCCCCCGGCTCGAACCTGTGAGCAGAATCTGTGCCATGCGATATGTTCTAATCATGCCACAGCGATAGGCATAGGGGCCGTTTCGGACCGGATCGGGTTGCCTCCCCGGCAACATTCGCTAGAGGGGGCGCATACAAAATCTACGGGAAATGTAATGGCCAACCGCCCTCTTTCACCTCACCTCCAGATTTGGAAATGGGGACCGCACATGCTGGTTTCCATCCTCCACCGCGTTACCGGCGACGGTATGGCCTTTGTCGCCCTGCCGGTGCTGCTGTGGTGGCTGGGCGCGCTGGCAAGCGGCCCGGAAGCCTATGCGACCTTCACCAGCATCGCCACCGCCTGGTATGGCTATGTGGTTCTGGTGGGCATCAGCTGGGCTTTCTTCAATCATCTGGCATCCGGCCTGCGTCACTTCGTGATGGATATCGGCGCCGGATATGAACTGAAGACCAATCGTGGCTGGTCGATCGGATCGATCGCCATCGGTTTCATTCTGACCGCGGCCTTCTGGGCCGCGATCGTGCTGCTGTAAGGGGGCGCACCATGGGCAACGGAACTTCACTTGGCCGGGTGCGCGGCCTCGGCTCTGCACATTCGGGCGCGCACCACTGGCTGCTGCAGCGCTTCACCGCCGTCGGCAATCTGCTGCTGGCCGGTTATTTCATCATCTCGCTGGTGCTGATGCCTGACCTGTCGCACGCAACGGTGGTTGAATGGCTGCGCCAGCCGATTTCGGCCACGGCGATCGCGCTGCTGGTCATTTCCACGTTCTGGCATGCGCGGCTTGGCCTGCAGGTGCTGGTTGAAGATTATCTGCCCGATGCGGCAAACCGCTTTGCGGCCATGACGGTGCTGAACTTTGCAGCCTTCGGTGGCGGCGCATTCGGTCTCATCAGCATCGCACGCATTGCATTCGGAGGGGCAGCCTGATGTCCGGCCAATCCTACAAGATTATTGATCATATTTACGACACCGTGGTTGTCGGCGCCGGCGGTTCGGGCCTGCGTGCCACCATGGGTTCCGCCGAAGCCGGGCTGAAGACGGCCTGCATCACCAAGGTGTTTCCGACCCGCAGCCACACCGTGGCGGCGCAGGGCGGCATCGCCGCCAGCCTGGGCAACAATTCGCCCGATCACTGGCAGTGGCACATGTTCGACACCGTCAAGGGGTCTGACTGGCTGGGTGACCAGGACGCGATTGAATATATGGTGCGCGAAGCGCCCAATGCGGTTTACGAGCTGGAACACGCCGGTGTGCCGTTCAGCCGGAACACCGATGGCACGATCTATCAGCGGCCGTTCGGCGGCCACATGCAGAATATGGGTGAAGGCCCGCCGGTACAGCGGACCTGCGCTGCGGCCGACCGTACCGGTCACGCCATGCTTCACGCGCTCTATCAGCAGAGCCTGAAGTATGATGCCGACTTCTTCATCGAATATTTCGCCATCGATTTGATCATGCAGGGCGATCGCTGCGTTGGCGTGATCGCGTTGTGCATGGACGATGGTTCGATCCATCGGTTCCGTTCGCAGGCGGTGGTGCTGGCGACCGGCGGTTACGGCCGGTCCTATTTCACCGCCACCAGCGCCCATACCTGCACCGGCGACGGTGGCGGCATGGTGCTGCGTGCCGGCCTGCCGCTGCAGGATATGGAATTCGTCCAGTTCCACCCGACCGGCATCTATGGCGCCGGCGTGCTGATCACCGAAGGTGCACGCGGCGAGGGCGGTTATCTGACCAATTCCGAAGGTGAGCGTTTCATGGAACGCTATGCCCCTTCGGCCAAGGATCTCGCCAGCCGTGACGTTGTGTCGCGCTCCATGGCGCTGGAAATCCGTGAAGGTCGCGGTGTGGGCCCGAACAAGGACCACATCCATCTGCATCTCGATCACATCGATCCGGCGATCCTGGCCGAACGGCTGCCCGGTATCACCGAAAGCGGCAAGATCTTTGCCGGCGTCGATCTGACCCGTCAGCCACTGCCGGTGGTGCCGACGGTGCATTACAACATGGGCGGTATCCCGACCAATTATCATGGCGAAGTGATGACCATCGGCGCCGATGGCAATCCCGAAACCGTGGTTCCGGGCCTGTTCGCTGTCGGCGAAGCGGCCTGCGTTTCGGTGCATGGCGCCAATCGCCTCGGCTCCAATTCGCTGATCGATCTGGTGGTGTTTGGTCGTGCAACCGGTCACCGCCTGAAGGAATTGGTGAAGCCCGGCGCAGCGCAGGAAGAACTGGCCAAGGACAGCGCCGATTTCGCCCTGACCCGCCTCGATCACTTCCGCAACGCCAGCGGCGGTACGCCGACGGCAACCCTGCGGACCGAAATGCAGCGCTGCATGAGCAAGCACGCTGCCGTGTTCCGCACCGACGAGCTGATGGCCGAAGGCAAGGTGGAACTGGCCCAGATCTACAAGCGGATGGAAGACATTGCCGTGTCCGACCGTTCGCTGATCTGGAATTCGGACCTGATTGAAACGCTGGAGCTGGACAATCTGATCAGCCAGGCGAGCGTGACTCTGCACGGCGCGCACAACCGCAAGGAAAGCCGTGGCGCCCATGCGCATGAGGATTTCCCTGATCGCGATGACGCGAACTGGATGAAGCACACGGCCAGCTGGTTCAACGGCTGGGGCGGCAAGGGCGGCGAAATCCGGCTCGATTACCGCCCGGTCCACGAATACACGCTGACCGACGATGCCAGCTACATCAAGCCGAAGAAGCGGGTTTACTGATCCGCTGACAACATCGGAAATGCCATTTCAGGGGCGCCATGCATTATCGCGTGGCGCCCCTTTTCCTTGGTTTTGTGAGGCCGGGCAAAGCTGATCAGCTTCCTGCCGGTTCTGCCCGCCGCGCGGTGATGATCCGCACCGGCTGGGCCAGCATCTGACCTTTCATCCAGCCATCGCCCTTGTCGGGATCGATCGGGGCGTCGAAGATCGCCCTGACCACATCCATGCCTTCGATCACATGGCCGAAGGCGGCATAACCCAGCTTCTGATCATCATTTTCCACGTCAGGATTGGCATCAAGGCCCGGCTGAGCGGCCAGCATGATGGAAAAATCGCCGGTGGCTGTGCCCGGTGCCAGTCGCGCCATGGAGATGGCGCCGACAATGTGCTTCACACCGGTTTCATTGGTCGCCTCATGGGCGATCGGGGGCAACAGCCGGCGTGGTTCATTCTGGGTGCCGCCCTGGATCAGGCCATTGGGCTGTTCACCCCAGTCGAGCCGCATCGCGCGATAGAACACCGTCCCGTCCAGCCGCTTTTCATCCACATAGCGCAGGAAATTGGCGGCCGTGATCGGCGCGCGTTCGCTTTCCAAGGCGATGGTGATGTCACCCAGCGCAGTGGTCAGCACCACATTGGTCATTTGCTGTGCCCAGGCGGAAACCGGGGCAAGCAGCAGGGCGGCAGGGGCGGTCAGCGCCATCAGCGGGCGTGCGAATCGTTTGAACATGGGTTGATTGTGCCGTGCGACCGGCACGGGGTGAAGATAGGCTGCATGCCGTCTTGCATGCTGCACTGCGGCATGATCTACTCCGTGCCATGCTACGCCTTGTCCCGGCGCTTGCCGGCCTCGCCACTGTGCCTTTCCTGCTGATCGGCGTCACTCCGCTGGCCGCCGCGCCTTCGGCAGCGGAGCGGGTAATGCAGCAGAGTGTGGATGGCGATTACGACCGGTCGGTCGCGCTGCTGGAACAATTGGTCAACATCAACAGCGGCACCCACAATCCCGCAGGGGTAAAAGCGGTGGCCGATGTGCTGCGGCCGGAATTCGAGGCCCTGGGCTTCACCGTGGAATGGATCGATGGCGCGCCGTTTCAGCGCGCGGGCCATTTGTTCGCCCGACATGAAGGGAAGGCCGGCAGCACGAGGATGCTGCTGATCGCGCATCTTGATACCGTGTTTGAGCCATCATCCCCCTTTCAGCGCTACAACCGTGAGGCGGGATCGGACATCGCCAGTGGTCCCGGCGTGGTGGATGACAAAGGCGGGATTGTGGTGATCCTGTCCGCGTTAAAGGCGATGCAGGCCGCCGGCACGCTGAAGGATGCGAACATCGTTGTCGCCTTGACGGGGGATGAGGAAGACGCGGGCAGTCCTTTGGTTGCCGCCCGGGCAAGCCTGATGGATGCGGCACGCTGGGCCGATGTGGCGCTGGATTTTGAAGGGCTGGCGCAGGAAGGCGGGCGCGACATGGGCTCTGTCGCGCGGCGCGGATCAAACAGCTGGACCGTGCGGGCCAGCGGCAGGACCGGCCACAGTTCGGGCATTTTTGGCGCGGCAGGCGATGGATCAGTCTATGAATTGGCGCGCATTCTTTCCCGTTTTCGCGCCGAACTGACCGAACCCAACGCCACCTTTAATGTCGGACTGATCGCGGGCGGAGCAGAGCTGGAAGTCGCGGCTGACGGATTGTCGGCCAGCGTGGCGGGCAAGGGCAACATCATTCCGCCGGTGTCCATCGCCAAGGGCGATCTGCGCACCCTGAGCGAGGATCAGACCGATCGGGTAATCGCCGGGATGCAGGCGATTGCGGCGGATCATCTGCCGGGTACCCAGGCAGAACTGACGGTGGAACGCCGCTACCCAGCAATGCCGCCGACAGAACGCAATCGCGCGCTGCTGGCGCAGCTGAATGCGGTCAATCGAGATCTGGGGCTGGAAGAACAGGCCGAATATGATCCGGCCAAGCGCGGCGCGGGGGATATCAATTTCATCGCTGCCGAGGTGGATGGGCTCGCTGGCATGGGGCCGGGCGGGGCAGGATCGCACGCCGAAGGGGAAACCATCGATCTGCCAACCATTCGCCGGCAAGCCCTGCGCGCGGCCGCGCTGATGAGCCGGCTGTCCGGCGAAACATCGGTCAAATCCGCGCGCTAGCCCCGCTCGCTGGTTGTCCCGGCAGCGATGTTTTCACCGCCAGCGCAGATTGTCGCGTTGCAGCTGATCAATCGATGTCTTGCCCATCAGCTTCATATCGCGGGTAATTTCGGATTCCAGCAGGCTGAGGGCGCGTTCCACGCCCGGCTGACCGGCTGCGGCGAGCGCATAGAGATAGAGCCGCCCGCCAGATACGGCGGTTGCGCCCAGGCTCAGCGCTTTCAGCACATGGCTGCCCCGCCGGACGCCGCCATCCAGGATCACCTCCATCCGGTCACCCACGGCATCCACGATTTCGGCCAACTGATCAAAGGGAGCACGGCTGCCATCGAGCTGCCGGCCGCCATGGTTGGAAATCATGATGGCATCCACGCCGATCTCTGCCGCACGGCGCGCATCAGCGACCGACATGATGCCCTTCAGGCAGAACTTGCCGCCCCAATCCTGCCGCAGCTTGTCCGCCGCAACCCAATCCATCGACTGGTCCAGCATGGTGCTGAAATAGGATTGGATGGATGTGGCGACATTGGTGCCGGCCGCGACATGCTTTTCCAGATTGGGCAGGGCGAAGCGTTCACGGAACATGTAGTCCATCGCCCAGCGCGGCTTGGTGGCATAGGACAGGACATTGGCGGCCGTGAAGCGCGGCGGGCTGGTGAAACCGGTGCGCAAGCAGCGTTCGCGATTGCCACCGATGATGGTGTCGACCGTCAGCGTCAGCGCGTCAAACTTGGCCGCCTTGGTCATTTCCAGCAGGGCGGCGTTCAGCCCTTTGTCCTTGTGATAATAATACTGGAGCATCTTCGGGCCGCTGAAATTGGCGCCGATCTCATCAATGCCCACCGTGGCCAGGCTGGATATGCCGAACCACAGTCCGAATTTCTCCGCCGCGGCGGCCACGGCCCGTTCGCCTTGCCAATGAAACAGCCGCTGCAGGGCAGTGGGGGACAGCATCAGCGGAAGGCGGGTTTTCTTCCCCAGCACCGTGACCGAGGTATCGATATTTTCGACCCCAGCCAGCACATCGGGCACCAGATCAACATCATCAAAGGCGCTGGTGTTGCGATCCTTGGTCGCTTCATCATCGGCTGCGCCGTCGATGTAATGAAACACCGGGAAGGGCAGCTTGCGCCGCGCCAGTTCACGGAAATCCGCGATCTTGTGGCAATCAGACAGGCGGGAGACGCGATAGCGCAGGGACGAAGGCATGGCGCCAATATGCCGAAGCGAAAGGAAAATGCCAGAGCCCGGAACCTCTGCGCATCGGGGCATAAGCAGAATGATGTTTACAGCTGTAGTCGTAATGACTACGAGTGTAATCGAATGATGTTCGGGACGATGTGATGACGCAGGCGGATGATCTCAGGGCAGAACGGATCAGCGATGCTGAATATGCCGTGATGGACGTGCTGTGGGCGCAAAGCCCGCTGACGGCGAGCGACGTGTTTGAACAGATCGCTGATGATCGGGGCTGGACCATGCCCACGGTCAAGACCTTGCTGTCTCGGCTCGTGGCCAAGGGCATTCTCGCCACCCGGCCCGATGGTCGCCGATTCCTCTATTCGCCGCTGCTGCAGCGCGAAGCCCATGCCGGTGGAGAAAGCCGCCGTCTGGTCGATCGGCTGTTCGGTGGGCGCGCGGCGCCGCTGCTGGCGCATCTGGCAGAGGCAGAGGCGCTGAGTGATGACGACATCTCGGAAATTGAACGGCTGCTCGGGGAACTGCGCAAATGATGTTCTGGCTCTTTGATACGCTGCTCTACACGGGCCTGCTGATCACGCTGGTTCTGGTGCTTCGGCGCCCTGCATTGCAGCTTTTTGGCCCGCAAATGGCCTATGCATTATGGGCGCTGCCCATGCTGCGGTTGTTCCTGCCGCCGGTGGTTCTGCCCGCCAGCATGGCAGAACAGGTTGAACCTGTTGTGGGCAACGCAGATAAGGCCAGCGCACTGGCAATGCCGGCAGAGCCGTTGCCCCTTATTCCGGCAGAGACTGCCGCGAGCGATTGGTCATGGACCGTGATCCTGCTGTCGATCTGGCTTGGCGGGGCGCTGGCATTTCTCGCCTGGCGGATCATCGAATACCGGCGGATGCGCCGTATCATGCTGGCTGGTGCGCGACCTGTGGGTGATGTTGGTCCGATCCGGCTGGTCGAAACAGCTGCCGTGGTCTCGCCTGTCGCTTTCGGCCTGCGGGACAAGGTTGTGGCGCTGCCCCCGCGTTTCATGGCGCTGTCTGATCTGACTGCGCGTGACATGGCGATTGCGCATGAGCTTGAGCACCATCGCGGCCGCGATTTGCTGGTCAATCTGCTGGCGCAGCTGTTGCTGGCCGCGCACTGGTTCAATCCGCTGGCGTGGCTTGGCTGGCGGGCGATGCGCCGCGATCAAGAGGCAGCCTGTGATGCCCGCGTGGTTGCCGGTCGCGACCGCGCAGATCGCCTGCGTTATGCAGAGGTGATCGCCGGCTTTGCCATGGGGCCGCGTGCGTTGCGCACTGCGCCGCTCGCCTGTCCGATGCTGGGCGAAAAATCGATTATCTATCGGTTGCGCAGTCTCGCGATGGAGGAAGTGTCATCCCCGCGGCAGCGTTTCGGACGTCTGTTACTTCTGTTCTCTGCCCTGATCGTGCCGCTGACGGCATCGGTCACCTATGCAGCGACGCAATTGCCTGAACCGCCAGCAGCGCCGGTTGAGCCCGCTCCGCCTGAACCGCCAGCTCCACCGGCAGAACCAGTTCCACCCGCTCCACCCGCTCCGCCGGCGGCGCCATCTGCAGAGAGCGCAGCCGATTGGGGCGCCGCGGCTGAGCCTGTTGACGCCATGCGGGATCGCGAATGGCAGAATGCCGTGGCTCAGGCCGATGCTGGTGCTGCACGGGCTGAAAGCATGGCACATGTCGCTGAACGCAGCAGGCAGCAGGCTGAGGCTATGGCCGTGGCTCATCAGGCAAGGCAAACCGCTGCTGTGGCCACCGCTTCGGGGGCACGAGCTGTCGCTACGGCGCGCCGTGCGATTGCTGGTGCAGATCGGGCAATCGCCTACGCAAGCGCCGGCGGTAATGCTGCTGTGGCCGGTTCCGGCAGAGCACTTCTGGCGGCTTGCGTCAGCGGTGATGCTGACGGTGCCTGCGATCGTTATTCAAACGGCATCACCCTCGCGGCATTGCGCAGCACGCGTGCCTCCATCGCGGGCAATTCGGCGATCCCGGCTGATGTTCGCGAACAGATCCTGTGTGATCTGGATGAAGAGATTGCCGAAGCCAGCAAATATAGCTGAGCCTGGGACGCCCAAAGGCGTCTGTTTCGTAAGCCGCCTAGGAACTTCCCAATATCCGGCGCCATCGGCAGGCTGATTATCTGCTGTGGTGCCGGTGGCAGCATCGCCGCCACCGGCACCCCGGGCATGATCAGGGCCTTGATCAGCCCTGCATGATCTTGTCGCATTGGGTGTCATCGCCGCTGTCGAGCCCCAGCTTCAGTGCCTGCATCCGTTGTGCGCTGCTGCCATGGGTGAAGCTTTCCGGATTGGCTTGCTGGCCAGCCTTGCGCATCAGCGTGTCGTCACCAATGGCGGCAGCGGCCGTCATGCCTTCCTCGAAATCACCCGGTTCGATCAGATTGCGGTTCTTGCCCGCCCAGACGCCGGCGTAGCAATCGGCCTGCAGCTCCATCAGCACCTGCAACTGGTTCGCCTGACGCGGGTTCTGCTGCTGCGCGCTGCGGATCTGGTTGGCGATGCCGGTGATCTGCTGGATATGATGGCCATATTCATGCGCCATCACATAATAGCGCGCAAAATCGCCACCGGCGCCGAGCTCATTTTCCAGTTGGGTGTAGAAACTGGTGTCGATGTAGATGCCGTTGTCGGCCGGGCAATAGAACGGCCCCATCGATGATGATGCCGAACCGCAGCCCGAATTGGTGCCGCCCTGATAAAACACCAGTTCCGGCTGGCTGAAAGGCACGCCCGCCTTTTCGAACACCGGCTGCCAGGTCTGGTTCAATGATCCCAGCGCATTGCAGGATTCGCGCGCGAAGGGATTGTCGTTGCAGATCGACGCCGCCGTATCGCCGCCGGGTGTCGACTGCTGCTCTTGGGTGGGCTGGCCCTGCTGCATGCCTTCTATCGATCCGAGCATCTGGGCCGGATCGGCCCCGAAAACCAATGCGCCGATCAGCACGATGACGATCGTGCCGCAGCCCAGCTTGCCGCCGCCACCGCCGGGAAATCCGCCGGAGCCGCCGCCGGTTCCGCCCCTGCGGACGCGGATATTGCTGGGATCGAAGTTATTGAGCCGCAATGGAACCTCCGCAGATTGTCTGTGTTCCGCTGTTGACGATCCAGCTCGTCGCCAGCACTGTTAACACGTCAGAACAGCATCACCATATCCCACCGATAGAACGCAAGGATTCGACCATGTTCCTTACCGGCAAACGTGCGCTTATCACCGGTTCAACCTCTGGCATCGGCCTCGCCATCGCGCGCGCGATGCATGCCGAAGGGGCGGAAATTGTGCTCAATGGTTTCGGTGATGCCGACGCCATTGCCGCCATTCAGGCGGAACTGGGCGGCGCGGCCTGGGTCAATGAAGATCTCACCACCGCTGAGGGTGTGGAGGCGCTGATGGCCGGGGCAGGCCCGGTTGATGTGCTGGTCAACAATGCCGGCATGCAGCATGTTTCGCCGGTTGAGGATTTTCCGCCCGCCACCTGGGACAAGATCATTGCGCTGAACCTGTCATCAGCCTTCCATACCTCCCGCCTGGCGGTGCCGCATATGAAGGCGCAGGGCTGGGGGCGGATCGTTGCCACCGCCAGCGCCCATTCGCTGGTCGCCAGCCCGTTCAAGAGCGCCTATGTCGCCGCCAAGCATGGCATCGCGGGCCTGACCAAGACCCTGGCGCTGGAACTGGCCCAGCATGGCATCACCGCCAATTGCATCAGTCCCGGCTATGTCTGGACCCCGCTGGTTGAAAACCAGATCCCTGACACGATGAAGAGCCGGGGGCTGACACGCGAACAGGTGATCAATGATGTGCTGCTGAGCCAGCAGCCGACCAAGAAATTCGTCCAGCCCGAAGATGTCGCCGCGATCGCGGTGTTCCTCTGCCGGGATGAGGCGCAGAATATCAACGGCTCCAATTACTCGATCGACGGTGGCTGGACCGCCGAATAGGCTGAGCGGGGCGGGTGAGGCGTGGTTTTCTGCCCTCACTCGCCCGGCAAAAGCGTATTAAATCGCAAGCGAGGGCAAAAACCCGCGCCCGACCCCTAGCAGCCTGCCGTCAGTGCGGTTACATGGGCCGCCACGAATCTCCCCCAAAAGCATCTCGGCGCGCAAGGCTCAGTGGCACACATGGAAATCGAAACCGGCTACACTTTCGACGACGTTCTTCTGCGTCCGGCCGAAAGCGACATTCTCCCCTCCCAGGCGAGCACCAAGACCCGTCTGACGCGTGATATCGCGCTCAACATTCCGGTGTTGTCGGCGGCGATGGACACCGTCACCGAGGCAGACATGGCCATTGTGCTGGCTCAGCTGGGCGGCATCGGCGTGCTGCATCGCAATCTGACGATCGAGGAACAGTGCGACGCCGTCCGTCGGGTGAAGCGGTTTGAAAGCGGCATGGTGATCAACCCGATCACCATCACGCCAGATTCCACGCTGGGTCAGGCCCAGATGCTGATGACCAATCATCGCATCAGCGGCATCCCCGTGGTCGATCATGCCGGTATTCTGGTCGGCATTCTGACCAATCGCGATGTGCGTTTTGCAGACAATCCGGCCCAGCCGGTCCGCGAACTGATGACCCGCGAAAATCTGGCCACCGTGCGCGAAGGCGTCAGCCAGGAAGAGGCACGCCGCCTGCTGCACCACCGCCGTATCGAAAAGCTGCTGGTGGTTGACGATGCCTATAAGTGCATCGGCCTAATCACGGTCAAGGACATTGAAAAGGCAGTTCTGAACCCGGACGCCACCAAGGATGCCAGCGGTCGCCTGCGCGTTGCCGCGGCCACCACGGTGGGTGACAAGGGCTTTGAACGGACCGAAGCACTGGTCGATGCCGGCTGCGATGTGATCATCATCGACACTGCCCATGGCCATAACCGCGAAGTCGGCCGGGCTGTGGAACGGGTGAAGAAGCTGTCCAATTCGGTCCAGGTCGTGGCTGGCAATGTTGCCACCGCCGAAGCGACCAAGGCACTGGTTGATGCCGGCGCGGATGCGGTGAAGGTCGGGATCGGTCCGGGATCGATCTGCACCACGCGCATTGTCGCAGGTGTCGGCGTGCCGCAGCTGACCGCCATCATGGAAGCCGCATCGGCAGCCGGTGATGTTCCGATCATCGCCGATGGCGGCCTGCGCACATCGGGTGATGCTGCCAAGGCCCTGGCCGCTGGCGCATCGACCGTGATGATCGGCAGCCTGCTGGCCGGTACCGACGAAGCACCGGGTGAAACCTTCATCTATCAGGGCCGGGCCTACAAGGCCTATCGCGGCATGGGGTCGGTCGGCGCCATGGCACGCGGCAGCGCGGACCGTTATTTCCAGCAGGACATCAAGGACCAGATGAAGCTGGTTCCCGAAGGCATCGAAGGCCAGGTGCCTTACAAGGGTTCTGCCCGTGATGTCGTCCATCAGCTGGTGGGCGGGATCAAGGCAGCCATGGGTTACACCGGATCGGCCACGATTCCTGACCTGAAGACCCGTGGCAAGTTCATCCGCATCACCAATGCGGGTCTGTCGGAAAGCCATGTGCATGATGTTTCGATCACGCGTGAGGCGCCGAATTACCCCACACGGTAAGGTGCTGACGTGGTTGAGTTCATCCCCTTTCTGCTGATCCTTCTGGGCTGGAACCCGTCGTCGCCGGGGGAAACCATGATGATCGAGCGCAGTCTTTACGTGGATGAAGCGCAATGCCTGGCTGCGGGGGACCGGCAGATGGCCGCCGGCCCTTCGCTGCAGGGCCTGCCTGCCGATGCCCAATATCGTTTCTTCTGCGTTGCCGCACCCAGCGGTGATGAGGCTGAGGCGCTGTTCGAACAGTTGAAGACCGAGCATCTGAAATGACCCCTGCCGCGCGTGTCGCAGCAGCGATCGATATTCTGGATCAGATCATTGTCGCTGCGCGCACCCAGGGTGCGCCGGCAGACAGATTGCTGTCTGACTGGTTCCGGCAGCGGCGATTTGCCGGATCGAAAGACCGGCGGGCAATCCGGGAACTGGTCTATGCCGCCATTCGGGCGTGCGGACCGGTTCCGGAAACAGGCCGCGCGGCGATGCTGCGGCTGGCGCAGCAGGATGCCACGATTGCTCCGCTGTTCGATGGATCACCCTATGGGCCAGAAATGATTTCGGCCGGGGACGTGGTTGCGCAAGGCGGGATCGCGCCGGCATGGCTAGCACGCCTGCTGGCAGAGGCAGAGGTAGACGGCGCGGAAGCCGCTGCCCTGCTGGACCGGGCGCCGCTCGATATTCGTATCAATACGCTCAAGGCTGATCGTGACAGTCTGGTCTTGCCGGTCGCCGGTGAGGCTCTGCCTGTGCCGCAGGGATTACGCCTGCCTGCGGGGACGCAGGTCGATCAATGGGATGCCTATCACCAGGGCCTGATCGAAGTGCAGGATTGCGGCAGCCAGCTCGCCTGTACCGCGCTGGCCGCACAGCCGGGCGAAACCGTGATGGACCTCTGCGCCGGGGCAGGTGGCAAGACACTGGCGCTGGCTGCGGCAATGCAGAACACCGGCCAGTTGGTCGCTGCCGATACCGATCGCTCACGCCTCTCGCGGCTGGCTCCGCGCGCGGAACGGGCCGGTGCGCTGATCCATGACACGCTGCTGCTGGATGGCGGTCGGGAAGATCTGGCGCTGCGGACATGGTATGGGGTGGTCGACGCCGTGCTGGTCGATGCGCCCTGTTCGGGCAGCGGCACCTGGCGCCGCAATCCCGAAGCGCGCTGGCGGCTTGATCCGGTTGCGTTCGACCGGCTGACTGCCTTGCAGGCCCGGATCCTCGACATGGCCGTACCTCTGGTCCGGCCTGGCGGGCGGATCGTTTTCATCACCTGTTCCGTGCTGGATGGGGAAGGCGCCACACAGGTGGATCGCTTCCTCGATCGCCATCCGGGCTGGCGGGCGGTGCAGCCCGAATTGCCGCTGGGCACGTCACGCGGGCAGGGGATTCGTCTGTCGCCCGGCCGGGATGGGACGGACGGATTTTTCATCGCGCGCCTGGAAAAGCCGTGGTAGCCTGAAGTTTCATGGCCGACAGCCGCCCTTTATGGATTGCGATCCAGGAGTACGCGATGCGTTACACACCCGCCGCCCTTGCCTTGTCCGCGCTTGCCGCGTTGACATCGAGCGTTGGTTACGGTGCGCCCTATGAACCCGATCCCCGTTCGGTAACCCTGGCAGAGCAGGGGCGCAGCGCGCTCGCTGCTGGCCAGGTCCAGTCCGCGATCGACAGTTTTGAAGCCGCGCTGGTGGTCGATCCGGGTTATGTCGCGCTCTATCTCGATCTGGCGCAGGCCGCCCGCCGCGATGGCCTGCAGGGCAAGGCGATCTATTATTATCGCTCCGCGCTGGAGCGGGAACCGGGCAATCTGGCCGCCATCTCCGGCGAAGGGGAGGCGTTGCTGGAAAAGGGCGCAGTAGAAAAAGCGCGCCGCAATCTGGCCAAGCTGGAAACGCTGTGCGGTGGCAATTGTCCCGAAACCCAGCAATTGGCGCAGGCGCTGGAAAAAGGTCCCAGTGCTGCGGTGCTGCGGGCAGAGGCAATCTCGCCCGAAGCGGTGGTGACCCAGAACTGACCTGCCAAAATTGATCTGACAGGCCGGGCGGGGCATCTGCCCCGTGACCCGGCCAAGGGTCTAAAGCTCAGTTACGCCCGCGAAATCCATCGACAACGGTCTGATAGACATCGCGTTTGAAGGGCACGATCAGTTCGGGCAGCAATTCCCGATCCACCCATTTCCATTCGCAGAATTCCGGCGGGCTGTGGGCTTCCAGATCGATATCGGCATCTTCGCCCGTGAAGCGGGCCAGGAACCATGTCTGCCGCTGGCCCAGATATTTCCCGCCCCAGAGCTTGCCCTGCAATTCGGGCGGCAGATCATAGAACAGTTCTTCGCCCAGTGTGCCGATGATCTCTATGTGATCGGCGGTGGCGCCGGTTTCTTCGCCCAGTTCGCGAATCGCCGCAGCGGTCAGCTCTTCGCCCTTGTCGACGCCGCCCTGCGGCATTTGCCACCAGTCGCCTTCCTTGTTGTCGATCCGTTTGCCGACGAAGACATCGCCGTCAGGATTGATCAGCATCACGCCCACACAGGGCCGGTATTTTTTCGGGTTGCGTTCGCTCATGCCGGCTAGCTAGGCCCAAGCAGGCCGCAATTCCAAGCGCTTTGCACCTGCGGGATCAAACTTGTTTGAAACCGGGCATCGGGCGCGGCAATCTACAGTGAAAATCGCCAATCTTGGGGCCGATGACACCCAATCGTATCTTCTTTGGTTTGATCGGCTTCGCCTGCGCGGTCGGCGCCTGTCTTTATCTGGCAGGGGTGATTGGCCGGGTGACCGATTCCATCTTGGTGGTGGTCGCGCTGGGCAGTGTGATTGTGATCCTCGGCTATCTGGTTTTGCGCCCCCATGCGGAACGCGTGGCTGCGGAAGGCTATTGGGGGCCTGTCGCTGAGGAGAGTGAGGACGATGGCGGGGAGCCGGTAAAACACAGCCCTTTCGTAGGGGATGTGCTGCTGCTGTTTGTTGCTGTCGTGCTGATTTTCCTGAGCGGGCTGGGGCGGCCGGTGGAGGCGGATTATCCTCTGGCCCTGATCGGTGGGGCGCTGATTGGCTGGCCCATCGGCGGCCTGATTCATGGCATGCTATCGCGCCATGCGGACAATGTTCCCTGATCTGCATATCGGCGCGAAAGCTGCCGCAGGGCTTGGATCGGTTCTGGAAAGCTGGAACAAGACGGCATGGACAATCTGACGCACAGCCTTGTCGGCGCCCTGATCGGGCAGGCCGGTCTCAAGAAGAAAACCGGCCTTGGCATGCCCGCCCTGATCATCGGGGCGAATATTCCGGACATCGATGCGACCTGCACCATCTATGGCATGGAAAGCCTGGCGATGCGGCGCGGGCTGACCCATGGCCCAATTGCCTGGGTGGTTCTGCCATTGGTGCTGGCCGGCCTGCTCTGGGCCTGGGACCGATGGCAGACCAAGCGCGGCAAACGGCCCGAAGGTCGCGCGCCGGTGCGGTTTGGCTGGCTATTCGCCCTGGCCCTGATCGGTTGTCTGACCCATCCAGCGCTGGACTGGATGAACAATTATGGCGTCCGTCTTCTCGAACCCTTCAGCAGCCGCTGGTTCTATGGCGATGTGCTGTTCATCATCGATTTGTGGATGTGGATCGGGCTCGGCTTTGCCACCTGGTTTTCCCTGCGCCGGGAAAGGCGCGGTCGGAATGGCCGTTTTCCGGCTGTGGCAGCGCTGGCTGTGCTGCTGGCCTATATTGGCGGCAATATGCTGATTTCCCGTCAGGCGGAACTGCACGGCACGCTGGATGAACCCTATCCCTCTCAGGTCATTGCCTCTCCGCCACCGGTCGCCTTCTGGCGGCGCGATGTCATATCCTCTGCCGGACCGGGGCTGTGGCAGGTGAATGGGGAAGATGTGGGAACGGTCCCGCTCAGCCGTTGCGATCTGGCAGCAGCGAGTGCGGCAGATCCGCGAGTGAAGGCTTTCCTGTTCTGGTCACGCGCCCCGATCGTCAACCAGAATGCCGAAGGACAGTGGGTGCTTGGTGACGCCCGTTACGTTCGCGCACCGGCCGGTGGCGATCGTTTCTCTGTCATTCTGCCAGCCGGGATCTGCCGGGATCGCCAGCCGGCGGGATGAAGGCTGCCACCAGCAAGGTCCAGCCGATCCCGCCCAACCAGCCGGCCAGGACATCGCTGGGGTAATGCACCCCCAGCCAGACCCGGCTCCAGGCCACGCAGAGCCCCAGCACCAGCGCCGCCCCCAGCAGCAGGCAGCGTGATGTGGATCTGTTGGCAAAACCGCACGCGACCAGCGCCAGGGCCAGCAGGATGGTGATGGCGCCGAAGCTGTGACCGCTGGGGAAGCTGGTGCCACCAGCATTGGTCAGATGGTCGAGGAAGTCCGGCCGAGGCCGCGCATAGATATGCTTGAAGGCGGTATTGACCAGCAATCCGCCGATCATCGCCACGCCCAGGAACAAGGCGGGCCTGCGCCGCCCCAACATCAGCAGAACCGTGATGCCGAAAGCGGCGGCCAACAGCCGCAATGTCGTGCCGCCCAGCGCGGTGATGTCTCGCACCGCTTCCAGCAGGAACGGCGGACCGGACGGCTGCAGCCCGCTATCGCGCGACAACAACAGGCCGGCGTGATCGATCGTTTGGGTCAGACCGTTGCTCATCAGCCAAGCCACAAGGGCAAAACCCGCCCAGCACAGCGCTGATCCGATTAGCGCGGGGCGGCGCGGCATGTGCCAGCTGGCGGATGAAGGCGGTGGCAGGGTATCAGAGATCGCCGTGGCTTCCTTTTGATGGTGGCAAACAATCTTGCCGTCCGCCGGGCACAAGGTCCATATTGGCGTCATGACAGGGAACACTGCAGATCGCGGGCGCGGGCTGCTGGATGCCGGGCGGCGTTACGGCCTGCTGCCGAATATGGCCAGCCATCTGCTGGCCCCGCTTTTTCGCCCCGTGCTGGACCGGATCGACCGTGGGCTGGCAAGCGGGGGGATCCAGGTCATTCTTCCCGACGGAAGCCAGCGCCGACTGGGCGGCAGAGCACCCGGATTTGAGGCACAGGTGCATCTGCACGACTGGCGCGCGCTGCTCCGTTTGGCCATGGGCGGTTCGGTGGGCTGGTATCAGGCGTGGGAGGCGGGGGAATGGAGCAGCCCTGATCCTGTGCCGCTGTTTGCGCTGTTCATGGCCAATGGAGCAACGCTGGGTGAAACGGGGAGGGCAAAGGGGCCGACACGCTGGGTCTCGCGGGCTTTGCACCAGTTGAACCGCAACAGTCGGGCGCAGGCCGAACGCAATATTCACGCGCATTATGATCTGGGGAATGATTTCTATCGCGCCTGGCTGGATCCGACGATGAGCTATTCCAGCGGGTGCGACTGGTCTGATGATGGGCTGGAAGCCGCCCAGCGGCGCAAATGGGATCATCTGGTCGCCCGTATGGGCGATCCCTTTAGCGTGCTGGAAATCGGCTGCGGCTGGGGCGCTTTGGCCGGGCATCTGGCCTGTTTGGGATGTGATATAACCGGTATCAGCCTGTCCGATGCGCAGCTGGAATGGGCCCGCAACCATCACGCCGGGCCTGCTTTCGTGAAACGCGATTACCGCGACATGGCAGGCCAGTTCGACGGGATCGTCAGCGTTGAGATGGTGGAGGCGCTGGGGCGGGAATATTGGCCCGATTTCATGGATTGTCTGGCGCGCAATCTGCGGCCCGGTGGGCGAGCAGCGATCCAGTTCATCGCCATGCGCGATGATCTGTTTGATGGTTATGCCCGCAACGCTGATTTCATTCAGGCCTATATCTTTCCCGGCGGCTTGCTGATCCGCACCAGCGAGTTTCGTCGCCTGGCCGAGGCGCGTGGACTGATCTGGCGCGATGAACAGGATTTCGGGCTGGATTATGCCGAAACCCTGCTTGCCTGGCGGAAGAATTTCGACCGGGCAGAACAGGAACAGCGCCTGCCGGCCGGTTTTGACCAGCGCTTCTGCAATCTTTGGCGATATTATCTGATGTATTGCGAAGGGGGTTTTCGCGGTGGCGGCATCACCATGACGCAGGTGACGCTGGTACAGCCGTAACGGCGATGATCAATCGCCAGCCGGCAGCATCAATCCCGAATGAAACTGGGCCGCGAATGGCGGGCAAGCAGGCTTTCATGGACAATCGGGCTGAGCAGGCGATCAAAGGCGCCACCGCAGAGATTGTCTTCCCACCAGATGATTTCTGCCTGCAGCGGGCCAAGGCCGGGCAGTGACAGCCAGCAGATGGTCCCAGGGTGCAGAATCTGGACCGAAGATGCGCAGAAACCGGATAGCGACAGATCGCTGACGATCGTCTGGAAACGGCGTGTTCCGCTGGCTCTCAGCTCGGCAGGGATCGCGATCTGCGTACGCTTGGCTGACCGGTCTTCCTGCGCGGCACGCGCATAGGGATCTTCGCGGTCAAATCCTATCATCGTTTTGCGATCCACAGATGCGGCAGGGCGCCAACCGTCCTGCCTGTACCACCATTCGCATGCGGTGTGTTACATCTGTTGCAATAGGGATGGTTAAGCGTTTGTTGACGCTCTTTCCCGATGAAGATTGTCGAAATCTTGCGCAAGCATATCAATGATCTGGCGAGCGACCACTTCCGGAGCCTTGACGGTCTGGGGGTCTTCGCCGGGATAGGCACGGGCGCGCATCTGGGTGCGGGTTGCGCCCGGATCCAGAATGGCGATGCGGGTGTTGGAAATCTTTTCGACTTCCTGGCCATAGCAGGTCAGCAGCGTTTCAAACGCGGCCTTGGTCGCGCCATAGGCTCCCCAATAGGGGCGCGGCTGCGTGCCGACAGAGCTGGTAACCCCGATAACCCGGCCGTTTTCGCTGCGCTTCAGCAGCGGGTCGAGGCTGGCGAGCAGCACCTGATTGGCAAGGACATTCAGCGTCAGGGCCTGATTGAAGCTTTTGGCTTCGATCTGCGTCACCGGCGTCAGCTGCGGCAGGGTTGCTGCATTCAGCACCAGGATGTCGAGCCGGTCCCAGCGTTCGGCAATGGCCGCGCTGAGGCGGCCGATGGAATCGCTTTCGACCAGATTCATCGGCGCGATGGTCGCGGTGCCACCGGCGTTGTGAATCGCGTCTTCCACCGCTTCCAGATCAGCAACCGTGCGGCCCGTCAGCACAACATGGGCGCCCTGAGCAGCCAGTGCCTTGGCGGTCGCTGCACCGATTCCGCGGCTGGAACCGGTGACAAGAGCGACCTTTCCGGCCAGCGGGCCGGCATTTTCCGGATTTTCAGCAGACATCAGGCAATCGCTTCCGCAACGGGGAGGGGCAGTTGCGCATCGGAATCACGCCGTCCGGCGAGATCGGTCAGCGGCGTGGGGTAATCCCCTGTGAAGCAGGCATCGCAATATTGCGGGCATGCATTGTCCCGCCCGGCCAGACCGACCGCGCGATAGAGACCGTCGATCGAAACAAAGGCCAGACTGTCCGCCTTGATGAATTCGCACATGGCGTCGACATCCATGCGCCCGGCCAGCAGCTTTGACCGTTCGGGCGTATCGACGCCATAATAGCAGCCATAACCGGTGGGCGGGCTGGCGACGCGGAAGTGGACTTCCTTGGCACCGGCTTCGCGCATCATCTGAATGATCTTCAGGCTGGTGGTGCCGCGAACGATGGAATCGTCGATCAGCACGATCCGCTTGCCTTCGACAAGGGCGCGGTTGGCGTTGTGCTTGCGCTTCACGCTGGCATTGCGCGCACCATCCGACGGCTGGATGAAGGTCCGCCCGACATAGTGCGAACGAATGATCCCGAGTTCGAACGGAATGCCCGATTCCTGCGAATAGCCGATTGCTGCCGGCACGCCGCTGTCGGGAACCGGAACAACCAGATCGGCCTCTACCGGGCGTTCCTTGGCCAGTTCGATGCCGATATGCTTGCGCGATTCATAGACCGACCGTTCGTTGAACACCGAATCCGGGCGGCTGAAATAGACATGTTCGAAAATGCACGGGCGCGGTGCGTGCGTGCCGAAGGGGCGGTGTGAACGGATATTGCCGTCCAGATCGACCTCGATCATTTCGCCCGGATCAACCTGCCGGGAGAAATCGGCGCCGACCACGTCCAGCGCCACCGTTTCGCTGGCGAAGACCACAGCATCGCCGATCTTGCCCATCACCAGCGGGCGGATGCCCAGCGGGTCACGGCAGGCAATCATGCCCTGCGGTGTCATGCAGATCAGCGAATAGGCGCCTTCCACCATCCGCAGTGCATCGACAAAGCGATCGAGCAAAGTGGGATAGCGGCTGGTCGCGACGAGGTGGATGATCACCTCTGTATCGGATGTCGAATGGAAGATCGCGCCGCGCTTGACCAGTTCCTTGCGCAGGGCGGTCGCGTTGGAAATATTGCCATTGTGCGCCACGGCAAAGCCACCGCTCGCCAGATCGGCGTAAAGCGGCTGCACATTGCGCAGATCGGAACCACCCGTGGTGGAATAGCGGACATGGCCGGCGGCCATGGATCCGCGCAGTTCGGCCAGCGATTCACCGGTCGAGAAATTTTCCGCCACATGGCCAAGGCCACGGCGGGATGTGAATTCGGTGCCATTGAAGCTGGTGATGCCGACGGCTTCCTGTCCACGGTGCTGCAGGGCATGCAGACCAAGGGCACAGACAGCGGCTGCTTCATTGGCGCCAAGGACGCCGAATACGCCGCATTCTTCATGCAGCTTATCGCCATCGTCACCGAAATGCGGTTTGGGCAGGATCATGGCTCTCGCAATTTTTGGCTGGGGGTGCGCGCGCCTCCAATGGCGATTGTTTGGCGAAATTACAAGGTTGCAACTGCAAGCGGTATCGCCGCTACAGTGGCCAAATTCCCACACCAATATTCGCGTCAGGCAAGCCCGTTTTCGGGCTCCGACCTCCCGCAACCGCAGATGTGGGCGGGTTTGGCCCCTCTACTGCTGCACGGGAGAAAGGGGACGGTACACGCTTCTGATCAGATAGACCGCAAGCAGGGCGATGCTGGTGGCGAGGCAATCGACCAGCCAGTCTTCCCACTCGGCCGTCCGGCCAAGGTTCATCCAGAGCTGGGCCAGTTCGATCAGGCCGCCGAACATCGCGAAGGCCAGCCACAGACGCCCTATACTCAGTTGGGGCCAGGCAATCCCGGCCAGCACCGGTAAAGCGAGAAAGGCCAGGATATGCCGCTCGAGACCGGAATCGATAATCTGGCCCAGTGGCCCAGGAACCAGCGCGAAGAATGTTGCTGTGGCCAGCAGGATGCAGAACAACGCGCGGGCCAGATGGGTCATAAGCATCCGCCTTGTTCGCACATGCAGCATGAATGCTTCATGTCAGGCGATGGCGCAACGCAGATTGTTTCTGTCCGATGCGTATCAGCTCAGGCTGTCGCGGGCGACGAAAACGCCGGGATGTTCCCTGTTCGGAACATCCCGGCGCTGAAGATCGGCAAACCAGAAGTGTGTCAGGCGGGTCTAATTTCCTGCAGCCGCACTTCCCAGTTCCGCGCGTCCTGGATGATCAGGTCCAGATCGGCGCGCTGCGGTTGCCAGGGGAGGGCGCTGCGCAGGGTTGCCGGATCGGAAATCAGCGAGGCCGGGTCACCTGCGCGCCGTGGGCCGAAACTGCGGTTGATGGTTGTTCCGGTGACGCGATCAACGGCGTCCAGCACCTCGTTCACCGAAAAACCGCGACCATAACCGCAGTTCATGATGCTGGGCACGTCTTCGCCAGCCACCAGCGCCCCCAGCGCCAGCACATGGGCGGCGGCGAGATCGGAGACGTGGATATAATCGCGAACGCCCGTGCCATCGGGTGTGTCGAAATCGGTGCCGAAAACCGAAACGCCATCACGCTTGCCCAGCGCAGCCTCGACCGCAACCTTGATCAGATGGGTAGCGCCCACGGTCGACTGGCCGGTGCGGCCCTGCGGATCGGCCCCGGCAACATTGAAATAGCGCAGCGCGCAGAAGCGGAACGGATGGGCGGCGGCGGTGTCCGCCAGCATCTGTTCGGTCATCAGCTTTGACCAGCCATAGGGGTTGATCGGCGATTTGGGGGTGCTTTCGGTCACCGGAGACACATCGGGCACGCCATAGGTTGCTGCGGTGGAACTGAAAATGAAATGCGGCACGCCGGTCGCCACCGCCACGCTGATCAGGCTCTGGCTGTTCAGCGTGTTGTTGGAATAATATTTCAGCGGGTTTTCAACCGATTCCGGCACGATGATGGAGCCGGCAAAATGCATGATCGCACCGATCTTCTCGGTCTGGATGATGCGGGTGGTCAGTTCCTTGTCGCCGATGTCGCCTTCATACAGCGTCACATCATCGGGAATGGCGAAGCGAAAGCCGGTGGACAGATTATCGATCACCACCACGCGGAACCCGTTGTCGCGCAGCGCCAGAACGGCATGGCTGCCGATATAACCTGCGCCGCCTGTCACCAGAACCGTGGGTTTCTCAATCGCTGACATAGTGTTCCCTGTGTTTATCGAGATGCGGTTGACGATTTGCGCGGCGGCAATTGTCTCGACTGACCTCGCTGAACCCGATCAATAAGGAGTTAGCGTTTGCGGTTAATCAGAATGCCCGATCATGAACCAGAACCCCCATTGTGGCGATAATGATCTTGATGTCGCGCCACGGGCTCCAGTTCTTGATATACTCCAGATCAGCCTGCAGCCGGTCTGTCAGATCCTTTTCGTGATCGGTCGCACCGCGAAAGCCGCGAACCTGGGCGAGGCCGGTCATGCCCGGTTTCAGCGCGTGCCGCTGCCAATAACGGTGATCCACTTCCCAGAAAAGCTTTTGCCCTGCCAGAGAGCCCACTGCATGGGGGCGCGGGCCGACAAGCGACATGTCGCCCAGAACGACATTCAGCAATTGAGGAATTTCGTCGATACTGGTGCTGCGCAGGATCCGCCCGATCCGGGTGATGCGGTTGTCGGTCTTGGATGCAGATTGCTTGCCATCGGCATCACTGCCCAGAACCGTCATGGAACGGAACTTGAAGACATAGAAGAACCGGTTGCCGTAGCCGAGCCGGCGTTGCTTGAAGAACACCGGTCCGCCGTCTTCCAGCCGGATTAGCAGAGCAACGATCAGCAGCAGCGGGCTCAGGACAATGGTGGCTGGCACCGATATCGCCAGATCAAGCATACGCTTCATCACGCGGGCACGCATGCCCAGCGGTCCGGTGGATACCACCAGTGAGGTGAAGCCATCGTGCCGTTCCAGCGCAAGCGCGCCGAGTTCTTCCAGAACTTCGGAAACCACCTCCCCGCGAATGCCGGCGGCCCGCATTACGAAAGCCCAGTGCGTGCGGCGTTCAACCGGGCAGCTGACAATCACCTGATCCATGTTTTTAAAGTACCGACCAAGCCGATCCAGCATTTCCGGATTGGTGTGGTCTGGGTTCAGATGATGATCGGCCGCATCGATGACAAACGCGTTTTTCGCGGAAAGTTTTGGGCCACCGTCCTGGATAATCAGCCGGTTGTGAATTTCCGGCCCCCAGTATCGTTCAGTCAGGCCGCATTGAACGATGCGGATGATAATCAGATTGATCAGGCTAAAAGACACGCCCAGCGTAAAAATCTTCCGGGAAATGCTGGAAGTGATCCCGGCGTAAAAGCTGCCCAGCAGCAGCAGAAGCACTGCAATGCCCATCGCAATGACCACTCGCATGAAGGCCACGCGGAAATTGCCCAGCGCATCGACCGAATAGACGCCTTGATACACGCTGATGGTCAAATAGGGCAGGATCAGCAGGCCCGCTTCGGGAGGCATACCAGGAGTATGAGCATCGATCCCGGAGATAGCCTTGGCCAGAAAGAAGCTGGCAACGATCACCAGACAATCGACCAGAAACAGCAGAATGGACAATTGCAGCCGGCGCCGCTCTGGCGAAGGCACCAGTGGACGACCTGATCGATCGCCAAATAGAAATTTGTTTGTCGCTGGCTCCACCTGCTGGCTCCGTGGTCAGTTGTGATCGAGCATGTGGACCGTTCAAACCCTGCTGCTGCCTACCCGGTAAGTGCGTCGGTTGGCCGAAACAAGCCAAAACGTAACCTGCATCACACGTCGCAGACCGGCGGTATCAGATCTCCATTATATCAACCGTCTAAACTTAACCTCAGGTGACAACGTGGTGGCAATCGAAACCAGTTTTCCATCGAGTAGATGCGTGCGATTTGATCCTGCCAGCGAAGCCATTTTGTTGAACTTGTCAAAATTCATTAAGCTGGGTGACTGGAGATGGCGATGCTGAATCTGAAAGGGTGAGGGCTGCCAAATCAGAAATGGCTGATAAGGTTCAGCGATGACCCGAGCGCCATGGATTCGATACCCCGAAGGGTATATATATACTTCAAATGTCAGAAGATAATTGGTCGGGGAGAGAGGATTCGAACCTCCGGCCCCTGCCTCCCGAAGACAGTGCTCTACCAGGCTGAGCTACTCCCCGACCGATGCGCCACAGTGTCTGCGGCGCCAGGCAGAACGCGCCTATAGGGACGGGTTTTCAGACATGCAAGCATGGTTTTTGCACTAAAAATCTTACGGTGTGATTGCAGCGGAAAAGATGCTCACCGTCGGGATCGGGCGCGTCGGCCGCTTCGAAATGTCCACCACCATATACATACGCACGCGCGCGCATGTGTCCGCGCGTGAAAGGGCGCTTCTCGGCATGGGAGATCTGGGGAGGGGTGTTGCCTGCACGCCAAAGCTCATCGGCCCGCCACTGGAAAGGCGCTGCACCGGGTGGTAGCCCATGCAGATGTCATCCGTTTCTCCCGCTCCGCGCGCCCGTGATTCCCATTTGACCGATTCCCGCCACTGGGAATGGCAATATCTCGATCTGATGCGTCACATCTGGGATCATGGGGATGAACGCGTGGATCGCACCGGAATCGGTACCCGATCGGTGTTCGGGCCGCAGATCCGGTTTGATCTTTCCGGCGGGCATGTACCGCTGCTCAGCACCAAGCGAGTGTTCTGGAAGGCCGCTGCGCGTGAAATGCTGTGGTTCCTGACCGGCAACACCAATATTCGCCCGCTGCTGCAGGAAGGCGTGACGATCTGGAGCGATTGGCCGCTGGCAAAATACCGCAAGGCCAGCGGCAGCGAAATTTCGCAGGAAGATTTCGAACGGCGCGTGGTGGATGATGAAGCCTTCGCGCTCGAGTGGGGCGATCTGGGCCCGGTCTATGGCAAGCAGTGGGTCGACTGGCCCACCTGGCAGCCCGCGGGCGATGGGCTGTATCGTCCGGGCCCTGGGATCAACCAGATTGCTGAACTGGTCAGCGGGCTGCGGCAAAATCCCGGCGGCCGTCGGCACATCATCGAAGGGTGGAATGTCGCCGAACTGGATCGGATGGCGCTGCCGCCTTGCCACAAGACCTATCAGTTCCATGTCGGGCAGGGGCGACTTAACTGCCTGCTGTTCCAGCGCAGTTGCGATGTAGCGCTTGGCCTGCCGTTCAATCTGTTTGGGGCAGCCCTGCTGACGCGGATGATTGCGGCCCAGGCCGGGCTGGAGCCCGGCGAACTGGTGTGGACCGGCGGCGACACCCACCTTTACCTCAATCACGCTGATCTGGTGGCAGAACAGCTGGCGCGGGAACCAGATGGTGCGCCGACGCTTGATCTGTTGCGGGTGCCGGATTCGATCTTTGCCTATCGGTTCGATGATTTCGCGGTGCGTGATTATCACCCTCAGGGTGTGATCAGAGCGCCGGTCGCCGTCTGAGGTGGCGGGCGAAACGGGCAAAGATTGACGGTATCAAATGAAACCAATATTGAGATAGGCAGGCGTGACAGAACTATAAGCGGCAAAGATGCCGCAGTTGCGCCGCGGGAGAATGCGATGGCCGAACATGACGCAGCCAAGGGGCAGAATCGCCCGCGCCTGTCGTTGCATGTTCCAGAACCGCTGTTTCGCCCCGGCGATCAGGTGGACTTCTCCCATCTTTCGATTCCTGAAGCTGGCGCCCAGTTTCGCCCGGATGAAGCATGCCCGGCGCGCGACAGCTTTCCGCTCTGCAATGATCTGATCCGGGTGCTGGGCGGTGATGATCTGGCGCATGGGCCATGGAATCCGCGCCTTTCCCCTGATCATCTGCGTCGGATCCTGCGCGAAATGGCGCTGGTGCGGGCCTTTGACGCGCGCATGTACCGGTTGCAGCGGCAGGGTAAGACCAGTTTCTATCTTAAATGCACGGGGGAAGAGGCGACATCTGTCGCCGCCACTCACGCGCTCGATTTTGAGGACATGATCTTTCCCTCCTACCGGCAGCAGGGATGCCTGATCGCGCGGGGATATCCGCTGGTCGATATGATCAACCAGATCTTCTCCAACCGGGAAGACAAGCTGAAAGGGCGGCAATTGCCGATCCTTTATTCCGCAAAATCGGTCAATTTCTTCACCATATCGGGCAATCTTGCCACCCAATTGCCGCAGGCTGCCGGCTTCGCCATGGCCAGCGCCAGCCGGGGTGACAGCCGTATTGCCGCCGGCTGGGTGGGGGAAGGATCAACCGCAGAAGGGGATTTCCATTCCGCGATCCTGTTCGCTGCGGTGTTCAACGCTCCGGTAATTTTCAACGTGGTCAACAACCAATGGGCCATTTCCAGCTTTTCCGGTTTCGCCGGATCGGAACGGGCGACCTTCGCCGCCCGCGCGATCGGCTATGGCATCGCCGGGCTGCGCGTTGACGGGAATGACGCACTGGCCGTCTATGCCGCGCAACGCTGGGCGGCAGACCGGGCACGGGCCAATGCCGGGCCGACGCTGATCGAATATTTCACCTTCCGCGCAGAAGGCCATTCCACCTCCGACGACCCGACCGCCTATCGCAGCGCGCAGGAAGGCGTGCAGTGGCCGCTGGGCGATCCCATCGCGCGGTTGCGCGACCATCTGATCGCGATCGGCGAATGGTCGGCCGAACAGCAGGCTGCGATGGATCAGGAACTGGATGATCAGGTGAAAACCGCCACCAGGGCGGCGGAAAAGAACGGCATTCTGGGCCATGGACTGCATCAGCCAGACCGGACCATGTTTGAAGATGTGTTCGAACAGCAACCCTGGCATCTGAAGGAACAGGCCGCCCAGGCCATCCATGAAAGGCGCGTCAAATATCCTGACGGAGACGCCGCATGAGTGAGAGCCCCAGCGCCGCGCGCGACCTTACCATGATCGAGGCGATTAATGAGGCGCTCGACATCATGCTGACCCGCGATCCCGATGTGATCTTGCTGGGGGAGGATATCGGCTATTTCGGCGGAGTGTTCCGCGCCACCGCCGGCCTCCAGGAAAAGCACGGGAAGACCCGGGTGTTTGACACCCCGATCAGCGAATGCGGCATCATCGGCGTGGCGGTGGGCATGGGCGCCTATGGCTTGCGGCCGGTGCCGGAAATCCAGTTTGCCGATTATATCTATCCGGGCCTTGATCAGCTCGTTTCCGAAGCTGCGCGGCTGCGGTATCGGTCGGCGGCGGAATTCATTGCCCCGATGACCGTGCGCACGCCCTTTGGTGGCGGCATTTTTGGCGGTCAGACCCACAGCCAGAGCCCGGAGGCATTGTTCACCCATGTCGCAGGGCTCAAGACAGTTGTCCCCAGCACACCGCATGATGCCAAGGGGCTGCTGATCGCCGCGATCGAAGACAATGATCCGGTGATCTTCTTTGAGCCCAAGCGGATCTACAACGGGCCGTTTGACGGTTATTATGATCAGCCCACCCGCCCGTGGAAGGGGCACCCGGACGCCCATGTGCCGGAAGGGCATTACACGGTCCCGCTGGGTAAGGCGCGCATCGTTCGCGCCGGCGAAGCGCTGACCGTGCTTGCCTATGGCACCATGGTGCATGTGGCAGAGGCGGTGTGCCGACAGAAGGGTGTGGATGCGGAGATCATTGATCTGCGGACGCTGGTGCCGCTCGATATCGAAGCGATTGAACAATCGGTGCGCAAGACCGGCCGCTGCCTGATCGTGCATGAGGCCACGCGGACATCGGGTTTTGGCGCGGAACTTTCCGCGCTCGTCACCGAACGGTGCTTCTATCACCTCGAAGCACCGGTGGAACGGGTGACGGGGTTCGACACGCCTTATCCCCACAGTCTCGAATGGGCCTATTTCCCGGGGCCGGTTCGGGTTGGCGAAGGCATCGACAAAGTTCTGAGCGAGTAACAGCGATGGCGCGTTTCACATTCAATCTGCCCGATATTGGCGAAGGCATTGCCCAGGCAGAAATTGTCGCATGGCATGTGAAGATCGGGGATCATGTCGCTGAAGATGGCCGGATCGCCGATATGATGACCGACAAGGCGACAGTGGAAATGGAAAGCCCCGTCGCCGGGACAGTCGTGGAGATTGCCGGCGAGGTGGGCGATGTCATCGCCATTGGCACCCCGCTGGTGGTGCTGGAAACAGACGCTGATGCAGAGGTCGCTGCGCCGGACAAGGCGGAGCCGCAGCCGGATACCGCGCCCACGCCCAAGGTTACGGGAACAGAGCGCGCGTCAGTGGTCGAAGAAGAGCCCGTAGCAGAGCCTGCGGCGCCTCTCGCAAGTGCATCTGCCGGCAGCCGTATGCTGGCCAGCCCGGCCGTGCGTCAGCGCGCCCGTGATCTCGGGATCAATCTTGCCGATGTGCGCGGGGCTGCCGATGGGCGCGTGCGCCATGCGGATCTGGATGCCTTCCTCACCTATAACGCGGGGCAGGGTTATGCGCCCGCCGGGGCTGTCCGGGCCGATGAAACAATCAAGGTGGTCGGACTGCGGCGCCGGATCGCGGAGAATATGGCGGCGGCGAAACGGCACATCCCGCATTTCACCTATGTCGAGGAATGCGATGTCACGGAACTCGAACGGGTTCGTGGTCAGTTGAACGCGGCGCGGGGCGGTGAAAATGATGCCCGTCCTCGCCTGACCATGCTGCCGCTGCTGATCTCCGCAATCTGCCGCGAACTGGCCAACTTCCCGATGCTGAACGCGCGCTATGATGATGAAGCCAATGTCATCACGCGCGTCGGGGCGGTTCATATGGGCATCGCGACCATGACCGATGCCGGACTGATGGTACCGGTGATTCGGGACGCTCAGGCAAAGAATTTGTGGCAATTGGCAGCCGAAATCCTGCGGTTGGCCGATGCTGCACGGGAAGGGCGTGCCCAGGCGGAAGAATTGTCCGGCTCCAGCTTCACGCTGTCCTCTCTTGGTCCGTTGGGCGGGGTGGCTTCAACGCCGATCGTCAATCGACCGGAGGTGGCCATCCTCGCGCCGAATCGGATCATCGAGCGGCCGATGTTCGTGCCTGATGAAACTGGTGGTGAACGAATCGCCCGGCGCAAGCTGATGAATATCTCGATCAGTTGCGATCATCGGGTGGTCGATGGTTACGATGCCGCAGCCTTTGTGCAGGCGGTAAAGCGGCTGATTGAAACGCCCGCGCTGCTGCTGGTCGGTTGAATATGGGCGGCGATTCGCCCGGGCTTGACCCGCGGGTCGATGCCAAGATCGCCGCTGCGGCGGATTTCGCTCGTCCGATTCTGAACCATTTGCGTGCGCTGGTGCATCGGGCGGTGCCTGATGTGCAGGAAACCATCAAATGGGGCATGCCGCATTTCGTCTATCGCGGAAAAAACCTGGCCGGCATGGCCGCCTTCAAGGCACATTGCGCGTTTGTGTTGCATGGCGAGCCAACCCGTGACGATGCCATGGGGCAGTTCGGTCGGATCGCCACACCAGCTGATTTGCCTGATGATGCGGAGATTGAACGGCGGTTACGCGCCGGGTGTGAGGCTATAGATCAGACGCTGTCGCAACCGCGCAGGGCAAAGGCGCCAGCAAGTGCCAAACCGAAGGACCGGGCCGCTCCGCAGGTGCCCGATGATCTTCGGGAAGCACTTGCCGCGTCACCAGCGGCAGATCAGTTCATGGCCGGGCTCACATCAGCGCAGCAGCGCGATTATCTGGAATGGATCGCGTCTGCCAAGCGGCCGGAAACAAGGGCTGCCCGAATCAGCACAACGGTCAGCTGGCTGGCGGAAGGCAAGCGACACAATTGGAAGTATCAGAAGGGCTGATCAGTAAAGATCAGCGAACCACCGCGCGATAGGTGAGGCGCCCTTCGCCTGCACCGGCGCGCCAGCGCATGTGGGTGACGCCGTGCGGCAAGCGTTCTGGGTCTGCCACCAATTGCCAGCTGGCGCCGCCATCGGTGGAGATTTCAAAATTGCCACGACTTGCGCTCTGCAGCGCCAGACGCCGGGGAATCGGATTGGTCACCGTATAGCTGCCGCGCGTGGGTGCGTGCCAGCGCAGCACCGTAACCACCCGGTCGCCGCGCGCCAGTTCAGCGGACGGCTCCAGCTGGCTCAGACGATGGCCGTCTTCGACAAATATCGAACTTTCCACCACCACGCCGGTTTGAGCAGCGATTGGGTGCGCAGCGCACAATGCCGCACAGACCAAGGTCCAGCGCATGCAAATCCCCCTTTTTGCGACCCTTTTCCTTCGAGAAGGGCCGAACGGCAGCGCAATAGACCGGCAGCTCCCAACATAAGGTTAAGGCCGGTCGAGCCCGGTTTTCGGATGGGGTGCAAAACTGGTGCAGGTCGGTGTTGACAGGTCTGAAACCCTCCCTTAGAGGCGCGTCTCCCAAGCGGTGCAGCACCACATTACGCGGGTGTAGCTCAGTTGGTTAGAGCGCCGGCCTGTCACGCCGGAGGTCGCGGGTTCGAGCCCCGTCACTCGCGCCACTTGGGACATTCTTCATGAAAATCAGATGATTTGCCTGGCAGTTTGTACTGCCGGGCTGGTTGCGTTCGTGCCGGATTGATGTCGCGCCTGAGTCTTTTTCAGGTAATTTTCAGGCTCCGTTGACAGGCTCGAAAGCCTCCCCTAGAGGCCCGTCTCCCAAGCGGTGCAACGCCACATTATGCGGGTGTAGCTCAGTTGGTTAGAGCGCCGGCCTGTCACGCCGGAGGTCGCGGGTTCGAGCCCCGTCACTCGCGCCACTTGGGAATTTTCGGAAAATTTAGAGAAACTTATCTGTCCCCCTCGGGGCAGCCGATCTGTGCGATCAACAGGCTGCCAAACGGGCGTCGGGTGATCGGCGCTGCCCATCACCCGTGCACTGGCATCAGCGCCAGCGGCCGGTTTCCATCCAGATCAGATAGCGCCGCAGCGGCAGCAGCCAGATGATCCCGAGAATCAGATAAACGATGGTCTGGCCGATCACATGCAGCCGTTCGATCCATTGCGATGCCCAGACGACACCCATGACATAAAGGCACAGCGCTGCCAGCAGCAGCAATATGCCGAATGGAATGCGCAGGGTTGGCCCCTCACGCATCAGAACGGTCCCAGCAGGCGGGTGGGGGTGATGATCGCGGCCAGCGGCATGTCGTGCCCTTCAATGGGCAAGTCTTCCACTTCCTGGACATCCCAGGCCATGCCGATGGCGATTGTGTCCGGATGCGCGGCCAGCCAGCGATCGTAAAATCCGCCGCCCTGGCCCAGACGCTGACCGCTGGTGTCAAAGCCGAGCAGGGGCATGAACAGCACAGCGGGTTCCACCACCGGGGAATCGGCGCGCGGCTGACGCAGGCCGAGCGGACCATCCACCAGATCGCTTTCATCAAACGGATCGGCATGGTGGTGGAACACCATGGGTTCGGCCAGGGTTGTCACGCGCGGCAGGGCCAGCTGATGCCCGCGTTCGAAGAAGAACTTCATATAGGATGTGGCCGGCGCTTCGCCCGGATCAGCCCGGTAAAAGCCGATCGCCGCATCGGCGGGAACGAGGTCCAGCACGGCGCCAGGCGGTCGGTTGAAGACCAGCGCGCTGATCTGCGGGGGCAGAGAGGCGGCATGTTCGCGCCGTTTTTGTCGCAATTCCTTGCGCAACACCGCCTTGCGGGCGGCGATAGTATCACTCACCTGGTTTCTCCTCCGGTTTCCCGATGCTGCTGCGCTATCGGGAAAGTGGCGGAACCACCATGGGTCGTTTTCCGAGAAATCCTCTGACGCCTCGACGTCAGGTGGGCGCCGTATGCACCGAACCGCCAGGACGAACCCGTGGCCCGGGCAGGGACAACTCCCATGGATTGCTTATAGCCTCAGGGATGTTCTCAACGGCTCGTGCCGGGCAGTCCCGCCAAGTTCTATCTAGGCGCTTGTGGTCTGACTCTCAAGCTTTGCCGCAAGACTTTCCAGCCAATCGGCCATGGCTTCAACAGTTTCGACATGCGCGGGCGGGGCATTTTTCAGCTCATGCAGTTCGTCGGCCAGCAGCAGTGCGGCATAAAGCAGGCTGCGCGCTTCAGACTGGCCAGCCACGCCCGGCATTTCAGACAGCTTCCGGTCGATCAACCTGCCCAGGCTGGCAATATGGCGTTCCTGGCCATCGTCGCAGGCGACGGAATATTCGCGGCCACCGATCAGCAGACAGACATTGCTCATGCTTCAGGCCCTCCTGACAGCCGGTCGTCAGCAGACCCGTGGCCGGGCCGCTGCCTGTTGCGCCCTGACATCATGGTCACCGGTCCAACTTTCCGATCAGCCGGTCGATATCAGCAAGGGCGGTTCCGGCTTCGGCGCGCAGGGCATCATAGCGCTGGCGCAATTCAGCCGTTTCGGCGCTGGTGACTATTGCCTGCGCAGCAATTGCGGCTTCCACGCGTTGTGCAGCGGCCTCTATCCGGGCCATGGCCTGCGTTATGCGATCCTCTGTCATCGCCGGATTTTAGCCGAAACAGCGTTGTGAAGCAAAGTTTTGCCGGGCGCAGCTGTGAACAAGCCTCTGATCCGTCGGGCGGGGCGCACTGCTGGTCGCAGGACCGCGCGCGGCTTGACGCGGGGGCGGGCGCTCCGCAAGGAACGCGCAATCGAATCGCGACCTTCGTCAGTATTTTCCGGAGCTATCTTCATGCACGCAGATCCCGCCCGCCTTGCCGGAATGGCAAACACAATCCGGGCCTTGTCCATGGACGCCGTGCAGGCTGCCAATATCGGCCACCCGGGCATGCCGATGGGCATGGCCGATGTCGCCACCGTATTGTGGTCTGACTATCTCCGGTTTGATCCGGCTGATCCGAAGTGGCCCGATCGTGACCGTTTCGTGCTGTCGGCCGGCCATGGATCGATGCTGATCTACGCCCTGCTGCACCTGACCGGCTATGCGCAGCCGACCATGGATGACATCCGCAATTTCCGCCAGCTGGGCAGCCCCTGCGCCGGCCACCCGGAAAACTTCCTGATCGAAGGCGTCGAATGCACCACCGGTCCGCTGGGCCAGGGTCTGGCGATGGCTGTCGGCTTCGCCACGGCCGAACGCCATCTGAACGCCAAGTTCGGTGATGATCTGGTCAATCACCGCACCTGGGTGATCGCCGGCGATGGTTGCATGATGGAAGGTCTGAACCACGAAGCCATCGGGCTTGCCGGCCATCTGGGCCTGGGCAATCTGATCGTGCTGTGGGACGATAACCGCATTACCATTGATGGCGCGGTCAGCCTGTCGTCCAGCGAAGATGTGCCCGCACGTTACCGTTCGTCGCAGTGGCACACCGTCAGCTGCGATGGCCATGATCCGGCCGATATCCGCCGCGCAATTGATGAAGCTCTGGCCGATCCGCGCCCGTCGCTGGTCGCCTGCCGCACGATCATCGGCAAGGGCGCCCCGAACAAGCAGGGCACTTCGGCCGTGCATGGTTCGCCGCTCGGCGCTGACGAAGTTGCCGCAGCGCGTGTTGAAATGGGTTGGGAATCCGAACCCTTCGTTGTTCCGTCCGATATTCTGGCAGACTGGCGCGCACTGGGTGCCGCTGGTGCAGAGGCCAATACTGCATGGCAGGCGCGCCTCGCCGCCAGCGACAAGAAGGCTGATTTCGAACAGCAGCTGGGCAGCATTGCCGATCGCGCCGCGCCGGTTCTGCAGGACTTCATCCGTGGCCTGGCCAAGGATCAGCCCAAGGTTGCCAGCCGCAAGGCATCGGAAATGGCGCTGGGTCCGCTGACGGCAGCCCTGCCGCAGCTGATCGGCGGTTCTGCCGATCTTACCGGTTCGAACAACACCAAGACCAGCGCGACCACGCCGCTGACCGCCACCAGCTATGAAGGGCGTTACCTCTATTACGGTATTCGCGAATTCGGCATGGCTGCGGCTATGAACGGCCTTTCGCTGCACGGTGGTGTGGTCGCTTATGGCGGCACCTTCCTGGTGTTCAGCGATTATGCCCGCAACGCGATCCGCATGTCGGCGCTGCAGGAAACTGGCGTTGTTTATGTGATGACGCATGATTCGATCGGTCTTGGTGAAGACGGTCCGACCCACCAGCCGGTCGAACATGTCATGAGCCTGCGTCTGATCCCGAACCTCAATGTCTATCGTCCGGCCGACGCCATCGAAACGGCCGAATGCTGGGCGCTGGCGCTGCAGACCCCGGAAACGCCGTCTGTGCTGGCCCTGTCGCGGCAGAACCTGCCGGCCGTGCGCGGTGAAGGCGATCTGGAATGGACCGGTGAAACCAACCGTTCGGCCAAGGGCGGCTATCTGCTGAAGCCGGCAACCGCCGCGCGCAAGGTCGTGCTGGTTGCCACGGGTTCGGAAGTTTCCGTTGCTGTCGATACCGCCAAGGCACTGGAAGAACAGGGCATTGGCGCCGACGTGGTTTCCATGCCCTGCGTCGAACTGTTCCAGCAGTCCAGCCAGGCTTACCGGGAAGAACTGCTTCCGGCCGACGCGCTGATCGTGTCGATCGAAGCCGGCGTCACGCTGGGCTGGCAGGCTATCACCGGCGCCAATGGCCTCAACATCGGCCTTGATCGTTTCGGTGCCTCCGCCCCGGCAGAGGTTCTGTTCAAGCACTTCGGCTTCAGCGCTGAAGCCATCGTTCCGCAAATCCTTGCCAAGCTCGGCAACTGACAGGAGTTCCATCCATGACGACCAAGGTAGCAATCAATGGCTTCGGCCGCATTGGCCGGCTTGTCGCGCGGGCGCTTCTGGAACGTGACGATCACGATCTGGAACTGGTTGCGATCAACGATCTGGCTTCCCCGAAGGACAACGCCCTGCTGTTCGCTTACGACAGTACCCATGGCCGTTTCCCGGGTACGGTGACGTCGGATGACGACAGCATCACCGTGAATGGCAAGCGGATCGCCGTGACCAAGGAACGCGATCCGGGCAAGCTGCCGCACAAGGAAATGGGCGTGGACATCGTGCTGGAATGCACGGGCTTCTTCCAGTCGCATGAAGCGTCCAAGCCGCATCTGGATGCCGGCGCAAAGCGCGTGCTGATCTCCGCCCCGGCAACGGGTGTTTCGGCGACCATCGTTTATGGCGTGAACCACACCAGCCTGACCGCGGATGACATCATCGTTTCCAACGCCAGCTGCACCACCAACTGCCTCGCACCGGTTGCCAAGGTGCTGAACGATGCCGTTGGGATTGAACGTGGTTTCATGACCACGATCCATTCCTATACCAATGATCAGCGCATGCTGGACCAGATCCATGGTGATCTGCGTCGCGCCCGCGCGGGTGCCGTCAACATGATCCCCACCACCACCGGTGCGGCACGTGCGGTCGGCCTGGTCCTGCCCGAACTGAAGGGCAAGCTGGATGGATCTTCGGTCCGCGTGCCGACCCCGAATGTCAGCCTGGTTGATCTGAGCTTCGTGCCGGGTCGCGACACCAGCGCCGAAGAGCTGAACGCACTGCTGAAGGCCGCTGCAGAAGGCCCGATGAAGGGCGTGCTGGCCTATACCGATCAGCCGCTGGTCAGCAGCGACTTCAACCACTTCCCCGCCAGCTCGACGGTCGACAGCCTCGAAACCGCGGTTCTGGAAGGCAAGCTGGCACGCGTTGTTTCCTGGTATGACAACGAATGGGGCTTCTCCAACCGGATGATCGACACGGCCGGCTTGATGGCCAGCCTGATCTGAGGAACGACTGATGCCCTCCTTCAAGACGCTCGATGATATTGGCGAACTGGCCGGCAAGGTGGTTCTGGTCCGTGTGGACCTGAACCTGCCGATGGCTGACGGCCGCGCAACGGATCTCACCCGCGCGCGCGCCGTTGCGCCGACCATTCTGGAACTGGCAGATGCCGGGGCCAAGGTGCTGCTGCTCGCACATTTCGGGCGTCCGAAGGGGGCGCGTCATTCGGCCATGTCGCTCAGCATGGTGCAGGGCGATGTGGAAAGCGTGCTCGGGCGCGAAGTGATGTTCATCCCTGAAGTTGCCGGACCAGTGGCTGCCCAGGCGATCGACATCCTTGGCCCCGGCGACATTGGCCTGATGGAAAACACCCGCTTCTGGCCGGGTGAAGAGGCCAATGATCCGGAATTCGCGGCTGCCATTGCCGCCAATGCCGATCTTTACGTCAATGACGCCTTTTCCGCAGCGCATCGTGCCCATGCCAGCACCGAAGGTCTGGCACGGATCCTGCCGTCGTTCGCAGGCCGTTCGATGCAGAAGGAACTGGAGGCGCTCGACAAGGCGCTGGGCGCACCGGAAAAGCCGGTGGCAGCGGTTGTGGGTGGTGCGAAGGTATCTTCCAAGCTGGCCGTGCTGCGGCATCTGGTCGGTCAGGTCGATCATCTGATCATTGGCGGCGGCATGGCCAACACTTTCCTCGCCGCACGTGGGGTGAATGTCGGCAAGTCGCTGTGCGAACATGAACTGGCTGACACGGCCGAATCGATCATGGATGCGGCGGACCGGTCCGGCTGCACCGTGCACCTGCCCTATGATGTGGTGGTGTCGAAGGAATTTGCGGCGAACCCGCCCAGCCTGCGCACCTGCAATGTTCACGAAGTGGCAGAGGATGAAATGATCCTCGACGTTGGCCCGCAGGCTGTGGAAGCGCTGGCCGATGTGTTGAAGACCTGCCGCACCCTGGTCTGGAACGGCCCGATGGGTGCTTTCGAAACCGTGCCGTTTGACGCGGCGACCGTGTCGCTGTCTCGCGTGGCGGCTGCCCTGACCAAGGAAGGCTCGCTGGTTTCCGTGGCCGGCGGTGGCGATACCGTGGCAGCGCTCAACCACGCCGGCGTTTCCGGTGATTTCAGCTATGTTTCAACGGCAGGCGGGGCTTTCCTCGAATGGATGGAAGGTCGCGTATTGCCCGGCGTCGCCGTACTGCAGTCCTGATTTTCTGATGCTTTGGTCCGGTCTGGCTCTTGCCGGCCGGGCTTCGGCATCATCCGCCGCTGAAACTGAACCGATAGTCTTCCGCCGCGATCTCAACCCCTGACTGCCGCGAAGGCAGCGCAGTTTCGAGCGTGATGGTTCTGCCCAGAACCTGCTTGGGTTCCTTCAACGACAATCGCACATCTTCTTCGCGACCATCGCGGGCGATTCGCGCGGAAATGATCAGCCGTCCCTGCCAGACGCACATCGCATTGATCGGGCAGCGGCTATCCTCGACCAACGACAGCGGTGTGATCGTCACACCATTCAGCGCGAGCGACTGGTTGAAGCCTGCTTCCGCCGGCTGCGGCGTGGGGGTGGAATATTCATGCCCCTTTGCTGGCGCCGTCTGCGTGCAGCCACCCAGCAGCAGCGCGGAAAGGAAAAGGGCGAGGCCGGATTTCATGGCGAGAACTTAACCCCAGTCCGGCTTTCATCCGGGTGAACAGAAAGTGATACATTGCGCGCTCTGCTGAAATCGCATGAGCGGCGGCGGTGGTGAGAGAAGGGGCTGGGCGCGAAGGCGCGGGCGGGATAAGGGCGGGGCATGTCTGATTGTCAACTTTATCTGATTTCGCCCCTCGATGTTGGTGGCGCATTCCCCCAGCGGCTTGAGCGTGCGCTCGCGGCCGGGCCCGTGGCTGCCTTTCAGTTTCGCGTGAAGGATGTTGATCCGCATGCCGCAGCAGAACTCGCTGCCCCGTTGCAGGAAATCTGCCAGGCGGCCGATGTGGCTTTCATCGTCAATGACAGCGTGTCGCTGACAAAGCGGCTGAAGGCTGACGGCGTTCATTTGGGCCAGAAGGATGGCGATGTCCGCTTGGCGCGGGAAGAGCTGGGCAGGGACGCGCAGATCGGCGTCACCTGCCATGCCAGTCGCCATATGGGGATGGATGCGGGTGATGCCGGGGCCGACTATGTTGCCTTCGGCAGCTTCTTCCCCAGCAGCACCAAGGAAAGCGAGCACCGGCCGGAACTGGAACTGCTCGAATGGTGGCAGCAGATGATGGAAATTCCCTGCGTTGCCATTGGCGGGATCACGACCGAAAACTGCGGCCCGCTGATCAGCGCCGGGGCAGATTTCCTGGCCGTCAGCCATGCCGTGTGGGGCGGAGACGAGGAAGCGGCTGTAAAGGCGTTCACCCGTCTGCTCGCCTGATCAACGCAGGCATGCCTGCGTTGCCGGTCAGGAACCCTGACGGATGCAGCGCAGGCGGCCGGGCTGGCCGCCTTCTATGCGGCGCAGGAAGCCATCGGAAATGATGGCATAGCTTTCCCCCGAGCGTGGACCGCTGGTGAAGTTCAGCCGGTCGCCCCGGCGCAGATAGGTGCCGGCGCCCTTGGACGAACTGTAGCGCGAGGAATTTTCGATTCCGAAACTGGCATCGGGCTGCGCAACACCAGCCTGGCCGGCGGCGCTGCCAGGCAGTTCGCAGACATATTGCCCGCGTGGCAATGTATCGATCGGCCCCTGATTCTGCGCATAAACCGCTGAAGGCACCGCCGCAGCAAGTGCCAGAACCGTTGCAATGATGGATCTGTGCATGTTTGGCACTATAGCCTGTTGTGGCTTGCATTGCCATGAACGCGGTGAAGGGCTACGGCGCCCGGCACAAATTTCCGAAATCGAAGGTTGAGCGATGAAGATCAGCGGCGTGGACATCCGTCCCGGCAACATCATTGAGTATGAACGCGGCATCTGGAAAGTTGCCAAGATTCAGCACACCCAGCCGGGCAAGGGCGGGGCCTATATGCAGGTCGAAATGAAGAACCTGCAGGATGGCCGCAAGACCAATGTCCGTTTCCGCAGCGCTGACACCGTCGAACGCGTTCGTCTGGATACCAAGGATTTTCAGTATCTGTACCCCGAAGGGGACATGCTGGTGTTCATGGACAAGGACACCTACGACCAGATCCAGCTGCCAGCCGATCTGATCGGTGACGCGGCTGCCTTCCTCGAGGACGGCATGGAAGTGATGCTGGAAATGTGGGAAGAAAAGCCGATTTCCGTTCAGCTGCCCGAACAGGTTGAAGCCGTGATCGTCGAAGCCGACGCGGTGGTGAAAGGCCAGACCGCCAGTTCCAGCTACAAGCCGGCCGTGCTCGAAAACGGCGTGCGCGTGATGGTGCCGCCGCATATCGAAAGCGGAACCCGCATCGTGGTGGACGTTTACGAACGCAGCTACGTCAGCAAGGCCAGCTGATCCATTGGCGGGTAGCCGTTGGCTTGCCCGCTTCGAATTGAACTGAACCGGCCGGGGCGATGGATGCATCGTCTGGCCGGTTTGGCTCTTTAATAATGCCCATTGCCTCTGTTGGCAGGGTGCAAGAAAACACAAGCAAGGAAGTGCCCGATGGCTGCCATATCCGGTCTCATTCGCGTCATGGAAAAGGCTGCCCGCAAGGCTGGCGGACGCCTGCGCCGCGACTTTGGCGAAGTCGAACATCTTCAGGTCAGCCGCAAGGGACCGTCCGATTTCGTGTCCAAGGCCGATCAGCAGGCTGAACGGACCATCTGGGACGAACTCCGCGCCGCGCGCCCGGACTGGGGCTTCGTGATGGAAGAAGCGGGCGTCATCGAAGGCGATCCGACCAAGCCGCGCTGGATCATCGATCCGCTCGACGGCACCAGCAATTTTCTGCACGGCATCCCGCATTTCGCGGTTTCGATCGCTGCGCAGGAACCGCTGCTGGACGGTTCGGGCTGGGGCGATGTCATCGCCGGCGTCGTGTATCAGCCGATCACCGATCAGACCTTCTGGGCCGAAAAGGCCCGCGGTGCCTGGCTGCATGATGGCCGGCTGCGGGTTTCGGGCCGCCGCCATCTTTCTGAAGCACTGATCGCCACTGGCATGCCTTATCAGGGCCATGGCGATTTCGACGAATGGCAGAAGATTTATGGCGCTGTCGGGCCGCAGGTGGCTGGCATTCGCCGCTTTGGTGCTGCATCGCTGGATCTGGCCTGGGTCGCTGCCGGCCGGTTTGACGGCTTTTGGGAAAGCGACCTGCAGCCGTGGGATACCGCCGCCGGTTGCCTGCTGGTTCGTGAAGCGGGCGGTTTTGTGACCGATTACCGTGGTCGTTCGGATGCCATCTGCGCCTCGCAGGTGATTGCCGCCAACGATCCGCTGCATTCCCGACTGCACAAGCTGGTCGCCGGTGCATTGCGCGATTGATTGGCTGCACATTTGCTTGAATTGACGCAAAGACGCCGCTAATCGCCGCGAACTGCATTGCCCCTGTGGTGGAATTGGTAGACGCGCTCGACTCAAAATCGAGTTTCTTTTGAAGTGCCAGTTCGAGTCTGGCCAGGGGCACCATTTCCAACAATTGATGCGTAACAGGCCGGCTTGCAGTCGGCCCGTGATGCGGCTCACCCTTGATCCTGCCTTGCAGTGAAGGGTGGAAACCGTTGAATTATTCCATGGGGGCAGGCGCCCGGTCATAAACGGGTGCTGCCACGCTGCCATCCTCGCTGGGCGCGGCGCTTTGGCCGGAACCATCATCGGGCGGGATGATCATTGCCCCGTCTTCGGCCACGTCCATGTCTGGCTCTGTGAAGAATCCATCCGCACCGTCACCCTCGTCCGCCCAGACGGGAGCTTCTTCGACGGGGGCGGGGGCAGGCTGCGCCGGTGGTGCTTCGCTTTCGATGTAGGGCGCGGGCTCTTCCGATTGTGCCGGCGTGCCGGAAAAATTATCGAGCAGGAATGATCCAACCACAGCTGCCACGATCACGGAACCAGCGCCAATGGCGTAGGTGCGGGCCATCGATGCGCGGCGAGCCTGGCGGGCCCGTTCCATCGGTGATCCGCTCATATGCAAAGGGGGACGTGCCATACTGCCCGCTTTAACGGTGATCTCTTAACGATCCGCCTGCCCTTCATGGTTAACGAGATGCAGGCGGGTTCCGCTGATCAGCGGAACAAATCGGCCAATCACTGTAAAGTTTACCGACATTTCACTTATCAATTATAAGCGGGGATGGCTTGCCATCAGGGGCAGGCGCTGCCGGTTGGAGCAATGGTCAGACTTTTCAAACACTACGTCCCGCATGCGGTGCTGTTGCTGGGCCTGATCGATTTCGTCCTGCTGTTCCTGGCCGGTGACCTGGCGTGGAAACTGCGCGCGAGCCAGATTGGCATGGATCAGGGCCTGTTGGGGGATCGCCTGTCGATGCTCATCGGGTTTTCGGTTGTCGTCACTGCGGCGATGATTGCTGTCGGTGTTTATGGCAATGAATCCCTGCGATCGATGCGCTTTGCCTGTGCCCGGTTGCTGGTTGCGGTCAGCCTGTCGATCATTGCACTTGCGCTGCTCGACTTCCTGATCCCGGGGAAGACCTTCTGGCGCTCCACGCTGCTCTACGCGATGGGTTTTTCCATCGTGCTGCTGATGCTCAACCGGCTGATCGTCGGCGGTATCCTGGGCGCCTCTGCCTTCCGCCGCAGGGTGGTGGTGCTGGGCGCAGGCCCGCGTGCCGATCGTCTGCGCAAGCTGAGTGAAAAGCCAGGCAGCGGTTTCACCATCGTGGGTTACATCGGGATGACCGAAAACCCGCCGGTTGTTCCAGAAGCGATCGCCCGTTCCGCTGTCCACGATATGTCCGGTTTTGTCGCCAATCTGGGCGCGAGCGAAGTGGTGCTGGCGCTGGAAGAACGCCGCAATGCCCTGCCTCTGAAGGATCTGTTGCGGATCAAGACGGCCGGTGTGCATGTGAATGATTTCTCCAGCTTTCTGGAACGCGAAACCGGGCGGGTCGACCTGGATACGCTCAATCCCAGCTGGCTGATTTTTTCCGATGGCTTTTCGTCCGGTCGGGCGATTTCCAGCTTTGCCAAGCGGACCTTTGACATCTGCGCCAGCCTGCTGCTGTTGCTGCTGACCTTCCCGGTCATTCTGGTCTTTGCCGTGCTGGTCAAACTGGACAGCAAGGGGCCGGCCTTTTTCCGGCAGACGCGCGTGGGGCTTTATGGCCAGCCATTCCAGCTGATCAAGCTGCGGTCCATGCGGACCGATGCGGAAAAAGATGGCGCGAAATGGGCTTCGGAAAATGACCCGCGTATAACCCGGCTTGGCCGTTTCATTCGCAAGGTCCGCGTTGACGAATTGCCTCAGGTCTACACCGTGCTGAAAGGGCAGATGAGCTTCGTCGGCCCGCGCCCGGAAGTGCCGAAGTTTGTCGAAGATCTCGAAGACCGGCTGCCCTATTATGCCGAACGGCACATGGTGAAGCCGGGCATCACCGGCTGGGCGCAGATCAATTATCCCTATGGGGCATCGATCGAGGATTCGCGCCACAAGCTCGAATATGATCTCTATTACGCCAAGAACTACACGCCTTTCCTGGATCTGCTGATCCTGCTGCAGACGCTGCGGGTGGTGATCTGGTCCGAAGGCGCCAGATGACCCGTTACGCCATCGAACTGGCGATCCAGCTTTCCTATCTGCTTACGGTCGCGCTGGCATTGGCGCTGGCCGGCTGGGTGGCCGCGCGCAAAGGCGATCGCGGCCCGGCCGTGCGGGCTACCGTGTCTGCGCTGGTGCTGACGGCGGGTTGGGCCGTGGCCGATTTTCTCCTGGGCTCTCTCAACACTGTTACCGTCATCCTGCTGAGCCTGAATTATCTGGCCTGGTTGTGGATGGTCTATCGGCTGTTCGGGGGAGACGCCCGCAACGCATCCGGCGGGCCGGTGCGACTGGTGGTGATGGCGCTGGGGCTGGTTGAATTGCTACAGATTGCGCTGGCCCTGGCGAGCGTGAATTTTGATGGCGGAGCTGGCGTTGACACGCTGATCCTGCGGATCACCTTTTCGTTCCGTCTGCTGTTTTGCGTGGGCGCCCTGGTGCTGGTGCACAATCTTTACGTCGGGGCGACCCCGCAGGCGCGCGAAGTGCTGCGCTGGCCGGCCGCGTCGTTGGCTCTGCTCTGGCTCTATGATCTCAACCTATCGACCATCGCGTATCTGGGCGAAAGCACGCCGCGCATTCTCGTCACGTTGCGGGCGGGGGCGGTGCTTGTTGCGCTGACGCTTCTGGCGCTTGGCGCCGCGCGGCGCGGGGCCAATCTCCGGTTCAAGCCTTCGCGGTCCTTCGCGTTCCAGTCTTTCTCGCTGCTGGTGATCGGCGGATATCTGCTGATCATGGATCTGATCGCCCAAGGCATGGCCCATGCCTGGGCCGATTGGGCCGATCTGGTGCAGGCCGGCGTGTTGGCGTTGGCCTTTGGCGTGGCGATTGTCGCCCTGTCGTCGCGCAAGCTGCGCAGCACCCTGCGGGTCACACTGGTCAAGAATCTGTTCCAGCACCGATATGATTATCGGGCCGAATGGCTGCGTTTTACCGATACGATTGGCAAGGCCGGGGCCTCTGCGCCCCCTTTGCGCGAACGGATCATCCAGGCGGTTGCCGATATTACTGACAGCCCGTCAGGCCTGTTGCTGACCCCGCGCGAGGATGGCTATCTGACGCTGGATACGCGCTGGCAGTGGGACACGATCGCCGTTCCGCCCGATGCGATTGACGTTCCGGCACAGCGCTTTTTCGAAGACAATCATTTCATTCTGGATCTTGATGAGATCCGAACGGGCCGCAACAGCGCCATTCCCGCTTCTGCGCAACCGGCCTGGCTGATGGAGCATGATGGCGCCTGGGCGCTTGTTCCGCTGCTGCATTATGGGCGCCTGGTCGGGGTGATCGTGCTGTCGCGCCCGCCGATGGCCCGCCTGCTGGATTGGGAGGACTTCGACCTGCTGCGCGTGGTTGGCCGCCAATTGGCCAGCTATCTGGCGGAACAGGCGAGCCAGGATGCATTGAGCGAAGCGCAGCGGTTCGATGAATTCAACCGGCGCATGGCCTTTGTCATGCATGACATCAAGAATTTGGCGAGCCAGCTGTCGCTGCTGGCCTCCAATGCGGAAAAGCATGCGGAAAAGCCGGCCTTCCGCGAAGACATGTTGATCACCCTGCGCAACAGCGCCGACAAGCTGCAGGCGTTGATCGCGCGGCTCGGTCGCTATGGAGCGCATGGCGCAGACCATTGTTCGCCGGTTGTCCTGCGCGATGTGCTGCAGGGGATTGTACGCCGTTATCGCGGGCAGGCCGACGTAGTGCTGCCGGAACGGCCCGGCTGCATGGTGATGGCTGATGCCGAAGCACTGGATCAGGCGCTGGTCCATCTGGTGCAGAACGCCATCGAAGCAAGCCCGGACGGGAGCCAGATATTTCTCGACCATCGGATCGATGATGATCGGGCCGTGATTGAGGTGATCGATTCCGGGGAAGGCATGAACAGCGAATTCATGCGGACCCGCCTGTTCAAACCGTTTCATTCCTCCAAGCTTGGCGGGTTCGGCATCGGCGCCTTTGAGGCGCGGGAGCTGATCCGGGCGATGGGCGGCCGGCTGGATGTGGAATCCCGCGAAGGGGTGGGCACACGCTTCATCCTGCGTATCCCGCTGGCGGGTGGCCATGTCCACGCAACACCAAGACCAGCAAGACAGAACAGCGCCGAGGTAGCATAATGGCCGAAAACAAACCCAAACTGCTGATCGTCGAGGATGATCAGGGCCTGCAGGCACAGCTGAAATGGGCCTATGATGATTTCGAAGTGATCATCACCGGCGACCGCGCCAGCGCGATTGCCGCGTTGCGCGCAGAAGAGCCCGCCGTGGTGACGCTCGATCTGGGTCTGCCGCCTGATCCCGACGGAACCAGCGAAGGGTTTGCCGTGCTGCGGGAGATCATGGCGATCAAACCCGATACCAAGGTGATCGTCGCCAGCGGCCATGGCGCGCGCGAAAGCGCGCTGCAGGCGATCGAGCAGGGCGCTTATGATTTCTATCAGAAGCCGGTCGATATCGAGCAGATCGGCCTGATCGTCCGCCGTGCGTATAATTTGCATCTGATCGAGGCGGAAAATCGCGCGCTGGCCGAGAAGACCGGAGAGGGAAACCGGGTGCTGGGCGGGCTGATCACCGCAGCGCCGGAAATGGTGAAGGTGGCCCGAACGATCGAACGGATCGCCAACACCAATGTGTCGGCCATGCTGCTGGGCGCGAGCGGCACCGGCAAGGAATTGCTGGCGCGGGGCCTGCATGATGCCAGCAACCGCAACAAGGGTGCCTATATCGCGATCAATTGCGCGGCGATCCCTGAAAACCTGCTCGAAAGCGAGCTGTTCGGTCACGAAAAGGGTGCCTTTACCGGTGCTGTGAAGACCACTGAAGGCAAGATCGAGCAGGCCGATGGCGGCACGCTGTTCCTGGATGAAGTAGGTGACATTCCGCTGCAGTTGCAGGTCAAGCTGCTGCGCTTCCTGCAGGAACGGACGATCGAGCGTATCGGCGGGCGCAAGACCATCGCGGTTGATACGCGGATTGTCTGCGCCACCCATCAGGATCTGGAAACCATGATCACCGATGGCCGCTTCCGCGAAGATCTCTATTATCGCCTGGCCGAAGTGGTAGTGAAAATCCCGTCACTGGCGGACCGTCCGGGTGATCCTACCTTGCTGGCCAAAGCCTTCCTGAAGCGGTTTGCCAAGGAAATGAACCCGCAGGTCACCGGCTTTGCGCCCGATGCGCTGGCGGCGATCGATGGCTGGAGCTGGCCGGGCAATGTTCGCGAGCTCGAAAACCGGTTGAAGCGGGCGGTGATCATGGCCGATGGCAAGCTGATCAGCGCTGCGGATCTGGATCTGGATGACGGGGCGGAATACGCAGGCGAAGCGCTCAATCTGAAAACCGCGCGCGAGAAATCCGACCGTAAGATGATCCGCCATGCGCTGGCGCGCAGTGAAGGCAATATCTCCAACACGGCAAAGCTGCTCGGCATCAGTCGCCCGACGCTTTACGATTTGCTCAAACAATATGATCTGCAGGCCTGACCGGCGTCAGATTCTGTTGCTGCTGGCGCTGCTGCTGTCCCCCATGGCATCAGCGGCGCCGCAGCCGTCACCGCTGGATGCGGTGATCAGCGCGCTTGTGCGCGGCGATGGCATTGCGGCCGAGGCGCGCGCACGTGCCGCGCGCGAGGCCGGCGTGCCGGATATCGAACTCAACGCCTATTTCGGGGAGGCGGCGCTGCAGCAGGGGCGGCTGGCCGATGCGCGACGCTGGCTGGCGCCGGGGCAGTTTTCCGATGCCAGCTTTGCTGCTGGCTTTCATGCGCTGGCGCGGCTCGAAATGCAGCAGGGCAACTTCCCGGCTGCCGCCCGCGCGTTTGACAAGGTTCTGTCGCGGGACAAGGGCAGCGCGCAATTGTGGGTCGATATCGGCCGCATGCGTTATCGCTCTGGTGAACAGAGCCTTGCCTTTTCCGCTGCCACGCGGGCTTTGGAACGCGATCCGAAGGATCCGCGTGCGCTCGAATTTCGTGGCCAGCTGGCCCGCGATGCGGAGGGGCTGACGGCCGCCCTGCCGTGGTTTGAACGCGGGGCGGCGGCGAACCCGGAGGATATGGGGCTGCTGGGGGAATATGCCGCGACCCTGGGGGAGCTGGGGCGCAATGCCGATATGCTCGCGATCGCGCGTAAGATGGTGGAGATCGATCCGACCCATCCGCGCGCCTATTTCCTGCAGGCGGTTCTGGCCGGGCGTGCGGGCCATGATGATCTGGCCCGCCGGCTGCTGCTGAAAACTGGCGAAAGCTATGATGAATTGCCGGCGGCCATTCTGCTGGGCAGCGCGCTGGAATTGCGATCCGGCAATCCGGCGCAGGCAATCGAACTTCTCGATCCGCTGGTGCGGCGCCAGCCCGACAATCGCGCCGCAACCTTGCTGCTGGCCCGCGCCATGTTGGCGAGCGGGGAAGCCAATGAACTGCTCGCCCGGTTTCGCTATCTCGCGGATCGGCCCGATGCATCCCCTTACGAACTGACCCTGATTGCGCGCGCGCTGGAACATCTGGGGCAACGCAAGGACGCTGCTGTCTATCTCAACCGGGCCGCCGCCGGGCCGCAGCGGGTACTGGTGGCGCTGCCGGTGCCACGCGGGGATGATCTGGCGCCGGTGCAGTTTGGCAGCGGACCGATCGCTGCGGGCGTCATGCAGGTGCGCCAGCTTGCCGGACGCGGAGAAGATGGCGCGGCGCTCAACGAAGCGCATCGGCTGGTGCGGGCTTTCCCGACCTCTGGCGATGTGGCTGAACTCGCCGGTGATGCCGCGCTGATGGCTGGCGCTGCGGCAGAGGCCATCACGCTATATCAGAAGGCTGCCGCTGTCCGGCGGAACTGGTCCCTGGTCGAACGGATCGCGACAGCACATCGGGAAAACAAGCGCGATGATCTGGCGGCATTGTTGCTGAGCGATTTTCTGCGTGAAAACCCGCGCGAACCACAGGCGGCCGCCATGCTGGCCCGTATTGCAGCCAGTCAGCGTGACTGGACCCGTGCAACTCAGCTGCTGCGCTATGCCATGGCGCTTGATCGTAACGGTGCCGATCCACGCCTGTTCGCGGATCTGGCGGTAGCCGAACTACAGACCGGCCAGCGTCCGCAGGCGGTTGCGATCGCCAGACGGGCCTATGCCTTGCAGCGGACCAATGGCCGCGTGTCGCTGATTTATGGGCGGGCCCTGCAGGATGATGGCCGTGCCCGATCTGCTCAGCTGCTGCTGGCCAAGGCGGCAACGATCGGTGGGCAGCCAGCAGCGGGTTCGGATTGATTTAGCGAAGCCTTCCGAAAGGGCGCGTCGCCGATGGCTGGACAGGCCGCTCGGCTCCCGGCAGGGAGCCGGCCATGCGTTTTCTGTCCTTTATCGATCCGCTCGTCCGCCTGCTGGTGGTGGCCATCCTGCTTGCCACATTCTGGCCTGCCACGGGCCCGCAGCGGGTGGTGGCGCAATCGGTGGCGGATGGTGCCATCGTGCTGCTGTTCCTGCTCAACGGACTTCGTCTGCCGCGCCATGAAGTGGCCAAGGGTATTCGCAATGCCCGGTTTCTGCTGCCGCTGATCGTCTGGTGCTTCTTTGCGATGGGCCTGTTTGGATATGGGCTGGGGCAGATCGGCGGGTCTGTCATGCCGCCGGAAATCATGCTGGGCTTCATCTTCCTGGGTGTGCTGCCATCCACGGTGCAATCAGCCACCGCCTATTCGTCCATCGCCGGTGGCAATGTGGCCAGTTCGGTGGTCGCTGCAGCGGTGATCAACATCCTGGGCGTGTTCCTGACTGCGCCGCTGTTTTCGCTGCTCGCCGGCAGCGAAGCACCGCCGTTTGATCTGGTCGCGCTGGAACGGATTGGCCTGCTGTTGCTGCTGCCCTTCGCCATCGGCCAGATCGCACAGGGGCGGCTGGGCTGGCTGGTTCGGGATCACCGCCTGCTGGCCAGCTGGATGGATCGGGCCTCGATTGCGATCGCCGTCTATGTCGCCTTCAGCGGTGCCGTGGAACAGGGGCTGTGGGGTATGGTCAACGGGCCGGTCTGGGCCATGTTGATCGGCCTGATCATCCCCTTCCTGCTGTTTGGTTTTGGTGGGGCGTGGCTGTTCAGTGGTCGCCTCAATCTCTCCCGCCCGGACAGGATCGCTTTCCTGTTTGCGGGCGGTCAGAAGAGCATTGCTCTGGGCGCGCCGTTGGCCAGCGTGCTTTTCCCGCCGGCGATGGCCGGCCTGGTGCTGTTGCCTGTGCTTGCCTATCACCTGCTGCAGATGGTGCTTTCGGCACCGCTGGCGGCCCGCATTGGCCGCCCAGCGGAACCGATCGCGGCCTGACCCCTGCAGGTCAGGTCCGGCCTATTTGGGCTGGTAGGTTTGTTCGGGGCCGGGGAAGCTGCGCGCGCGTACTTCCTGGGCATATTGTTCTGCCACGCCGGAAATGGTCGCCGCGATGTCGGTGTAGCGTTTCACAAAGCGCGGGACCCGTTCGAACATGCCCAGCATGTCTTCGGTCACCAGCACCTGCCCATCGCAATGGGCCGATGCGCCAATGCCGATGGTGGGGCAGGGGACCGCATCGGTGACAGCAATGGCGATGGGTTCAACCACGCCTTCGACCACGATAGAAAAGGCGCCGGCTTCACTTAGCGCCAAGGCATCGCCCACGATCTTGTCCGCTTCTGCATCGCTGCGCCCGCGGGCTGCATAACCGCCAAGGACATTGACGGCCTGCGGTGTCAAACCGATGTGGCCCATTACCGGAATGCCGCGCTGAACCAGGAAAGCCACCGTTTCTGCCATGGCGGCACCGCCTTCCAGCTTCACCGCTGCGGCGCCGCTGGCCTTCAGCAATTGTGCCGCGCTGGCGAAGGCCTGTTGCGGTGATTGTTCATAGGATCCGAACGGCATATCGACCACGACCACCGCATGATAGCTGCCGCGAACAACCGCAGCGGCATGATTGGCCATCATCTCCAGCGTCACGGGAATGGTCGAGGGCAGACCATAGATCACCTGGCCCAGCGAGTCCCCGACCAGCAGCAGATCGCAATGCGCATCAAGCAGTTGGGCCTGACGCGCGGTATAGGCCGTCAGCATCACGATCGGTTCTGCGGTGCGCCCGTTCTGCTTTCGTTGAAGAATCGCGGGCACAGTCAGCCGGCGCATGACCTGCGGGGTGGGGTTTGCCCGGCTGGTGCCGGTGTCGAGCTGGAAGGTCGTGGACATGAATGCGTTGTAGCAAATGATGCTATCCACGCGAGGATCATTTTGCAGCGCAATATCGCGCCGGATTCCTGCATTTGAGCTGCTTTTTAGCGCATATTGCTGAAAGATCGCCGGATACGCTTGTCTGGAAAGCGTTTCAGGATAAAAATACGCCCTGCTGCCGGCTGGATGGGACCACCCCCGTGCGGGCTAAAAAGGGGCACAGACTGGATGATTTTTGGCCGCGTAAAGCCATTGGACGCCATCCTGGCGACAGCGGAGAAGAAATCTCTCCACCGGTCGCTAGGGGCTTTCCAGCTTACCATGCTGGGTATCGGCGCCGTTATCGGTACCGGGATTTTCGTTCTCACCGCTGAGGCCGCACAGAAAGCCGGCCCTGGCATGATGATCAGTTTCATCATCGCTGGTGTTGTTTGCGCGGTAGCCGCGCTGTGTTACGCCGAAATGGCATCCATGGTGCCGGTTTCCGGCTCTGCTTACACTTATAGCTATGCCGTGATGGGCGAACTGGTCGCCTGGATGGTGGGCTGGGCGCTGATCCTCGAATATGCGGTTGCCGCAGGGGCGGTGTCTGTCGGCTGGTCTGGTTACATGATCGGCTATGTCGAACATGCCTTCAGCATACAGATATCGGACAGCTGGACCCGTGGGCCCTTCGATGGTGGCACGATCAATCTGCCGGCCATGATCATTGCACTGCTGGTGACCATGCTGCTGGTACGCGGCACGAAGGAATCGGCGACGGTCAATTCGGTGCTGGTCGCGATCAAGATCGTGGCGCTGATCGCCTTCATCCTGCTCGCGGTTCCTGTCATGCAGATGGAACAGTTCGATCCCTTCGCTCCGATGGGGATTGGCGGCATTTCGGCCGCAGCGGCATCCATCTTCTTTGCTTATGTCGGTTTTGACGCGGTTTCGACCGCCGCAGAAGAAACCCGCAATCCGCAGCGCAACATGCCGATCGGTTTGATGGGATCGCTTGGTATCTGCACCATCTTCTATCTGCTGGTGGCGTCCGGCGTGATCGGCACTGTCGGGGCGCAGCCGATTGTTGGTGCCGATGGTGCCGCTCTGGAACCGGGCAGCCGTGAACTGACCGCACAATGTGCCGCGATCGCTGATCAGGCCGTTGTCTGTTCGAAGGAAGCCCTGGCCTGGACCCTGCGCCAGATCGGCTGGCCGCAGATCGGCAACCTGGTGGGCCTGGCTGCTATCCTTGCTCTGCCATCCGTGATCCTGATGATGATGTTCGGCCAGACCCGCGTGTTCTTTGTGATGAGCCGTGACGGCCTGCTGCCGGAAGCCTTCAGCAAGGTGCACCCGCGTTTCAACACGCCGCATGTGATCACGATCCTGACCGGTGTGTTCGTGGCGCTGTTCGCCGGGTTCTTCCCTGTCGGTCAGCTGGCGAACATCTCCAACTCCGGGACACTGTTCGCCTTCGCTGCTGTGGCCTTTGCCGTGATGGTGATCCGCCGCAACGATCCGACCCGCCACCGTCCGTTCCGCACACCGGCGCTGTACATCACTGCACCGCTCGCCATCGCCGGTTGCATCTATCTGTTCTTCAGCCTCGACCTGAAGAGCATCACGCTGTTCGTATGCTGGGCAGTGATTGGACTGATGGTTTACTTCCTCTACAGCCGCAGCCGCAGCCATGTCGGCCGGGGCATTCTGGAAGTGCATGAACAAGACAGCGATGTGCCGCCTCAGCCGGTGCCGCCGATCGAGTAAGAACCGAAACCAAAATTGCAGAAGGGCCGCCTTGCAAAAGGCGGCCCTTCTTGTTTCTGCGGCAGAAATATCAGGTGATTACAGCTGGGTTTTCACATGTTCGATGCCGCTGTCATCCCGGTTTTCCATGCCCAGCAGCATCTTCACGCTGTCGACCAGGCCAAGATCATTGTTCCAGATCTCCGCGCCGCCCAGATCCATCCGCAGCAGCAGGAGGGAGGGATCATCCTTCCCCTCAGCGTACCATGCCTCGACGCTGGTCGTCCAAAGCGCATCGAGCCGTTCGCGGCTCAGTTCCTCGCTCAGAACGCCATTGAAACGCGCGAACAGGTCGTGATTGCGCGCGGAATAGCTTGCCGTGGTGGGGCCCCCGGTGGCCAGCAGATGATCCTTCGTGGTGAAGAACCAGATCGCGTGGTTGGCGTGGATATCCAGTTGGGCCGTCATCGGCACGGCCGTGCCGGGTTCGGCATCCTTTTGCAGAAAGACGAACGGGCTTTCTGCCAGCAGGGTCCAGAAACGATTTTTCAGGTCATGATTGTCGGTCATCAAAGGCTCCTCTCCCACCCCTAACGACCCGAGCAGCCGGGATGTTCCGCTGGCGGAGGAAATCAGCGGGAACCCATACAAGGCTCAGCCGTCCCTTTTGTGAGGTCGAAAACAGCAGAGGGAGACTGCAATGAAAGCCGCTATTCTTGTTTCGCTGGGTGCTCTGGTCCTGGCCGGTTGTGGCGATCAGGCGAGCAACCAGACCAATCCTGTCGATCCCGAACCGCCACTGGCAACTCCGGCCAGTCGGGCGGTTGATCCCGTGGCTTTTGGTCTGACGGAAGCACAATTGCTGGATGCCGATCTGGTCGACAGCACCGGGGTCGAATTGGGCAGCATCGAAGCGATTGAACGCAATCCTGCCGGTACCGTTACCGGCTTGCGCGTGGAGATCAGCGACACCGATCCTGATCGCTATGTCGTGATCCCGTTGGAAGGGTTGACGACCACGCAGACCGGCGATGACTGGGATCTGCGCAGCGACATGACGAGGGACGACTTGCTGGCCTTACCGGCAGCCCAGTAAAAAAGGCCGGGGGATCCCCGGCCTTTCAATATGCATTAGCGGTACGCTTACACGGGTTCGAGCGCATACCCTGCGGAACGGACCGTGCGGATTGGGTCGCGCAGGTTTTCCAGGGAAATCGCCTTGCGCAGACGGCGGATGTGGACATCTACCGTGCGCTCTTCGATTTCGCTGCCCATGCCCCAGACCGCGTCGAGCAACTGGTTGCGGGAAAACACCCGGCGCGGATGTTCCATGAAGAACTTCAGCAGCCGATATTCGGTCGGGCCGATCTGCAGCGGGCGGCCGCGCCGTTCAACACGATGCGCAACCGGATCGAGCTTCATGTCACCGGCTTCAATGGTTTCGCCGGCCAGGGCAGGGCGGACCCGGCGCAGCACGGCAGAAACGCGAGCGAGCAGTTCGCGCGGTGAAAACGGCTTGGTGATGTAATCATCCGCGCCCGTTTCCAGCCCGCGAATGCGGTCATCTTCGCCTTCCCGGGCAGTCAGCATGATGATCGGCACATGCGCCGTGGCCTTTTCGCGGCGCAGGCGACGGCAGACTTCGATGCCGCTGGTGCCCTCGATCATCCAGTCGAGGATCACCAGATCGGGCGCCTCCTCGGCAGCGAGCACCAGTGCCTCGTCACCATCGGCGGTGACGCGAACATCATAGCCTTCGCTCTCGAAACGATAATCGAGCAATTCCGCCAGGGCGAGGTCGTCTTCGACGAGCAGCAATTTGGGCGCGGACACGTTTAATTCCTACTGAAATAGAAGCTGGATGCTCCTTATGTCACATTTGCGACAATAATGTTTCAGCGGTCGATATCGGTTGGATAGGTGCCGACTGCGGCGAAATGTACCATTTCGGCCACATTGGTCGCGTGGTCCCCGATCCGTTCGAGATTGCGCGCCACGAACAGCAGATGGGCGGCACTGCTGATAGTGGCCGGATTTTCCATCATATAGCTGACGAGATTGCGGAAGATGCTGTCATAAAAGGCATCGACCTTGTCGTCGCGCAGGATCACATCCCGGGCCAGTTCCGGATCACGTGCGGCATAAGCTGTCAGCACGTCGTGCACCATTTCGCCGGCCAGATCGGCCATGGCCGGGATCAGGGTAAGCGGTTCGAAATGGCTGCGCCCTTCGATTCGCTTCACGCGCTTGGCAATGTTCTTGGCGTAATCGCCGACGCGTTCCAGCACACCGCCGATCTTCAGCGCAGCGATGATTTCGCGCAGATCGTCAGCCATGGGCGACCGCAAGGCGAGCATCTGGATTGCCAGAGCATCGACTTCGGTTTCCAGCGCGTCGAGTTTCTTGTCCCGCGCCACGACTTCTGCAGCGAGTTGTTCGTCGCCGCTGACAAGGGCTTCCATTGACTGCTGGATCGACAGTTCGGCCAGGCCGCCCATTTCGGCGATCAGGCCGCGCAGCCGGGTAATATCCTCGTCAAATGCCTTGACTGTATGCTCTGCCATCAACCGTACCTGCCCGTGATGTAATCCTTGGTGCGTTCTTCCCGCGGATTAGTGAAGATGTCTGCTGTCTGGCCGTATTCCACCAGGGTTCCAAGGTGAAAGAATGCCGTGCGTTGCGAAACGCGGGCGGCCTGCTGCATGGAATGGGTGACGATCACGATCGCGTAGCGACCACGCAATTCGTCGATCAATTCTTCGATACGGGCAGTGGCGATGGGATCCAGCGCGGAGCAGGGTTCATCCATCAGGATCACTTCGGGCTGCACGGCGATGGCGCGGGCAATGCACAAACGCTGCTGCTGACCGCCTGACAGGGCGGTGCCGGCATCGTTCAGGCGATCCTTCACTTCATCCCACAGACCGGCCCGGCGCAGGGATTGTTCAACCGTGGCGTCCAGATCGGCGCGGCTGTCTGCCAGGCCATGAATGCGCGGGCCATAGGCGATGTTTTCATAGATCGATTTGGGGAAAGGGTTCGGTTTCTGGAACACCATGCCGACACGGGCACGCAACTGCACCACGTCCATCCCGGACCGATAGATATCATCGCCGTCCAGTTCGATCGCCCCATCAACCCGGGCGCTGGAAATCGTGTCGTTCATGCGGTTGAGCGTCCGCAGGAAGGTCGATTTGCCGCAGCCCGACGGGCCGATGAACGCGGTCACATGTTCGGTGTGAATATCGATCGACACCTCATTGATCGCCTTCTTGGCACCATAGAAGACGGACACGTCACGCGCGCGCATCTTCGGTTCACTTTGCGGTTGGCTTTGGATCTCGGTCACCATTTCTTTTCGAACCTGTTACGCAGGTAGATTGCGATACCATTCATCACGAGCAGGAACAGCAGCAGCACGATGATCGCTGCGCTGGTCCGTTCAACAAACCCGCGATCGATTTCATCCGACCACAGATAGATCTGCACCGGCAGCACGGTGGCGGCGTCGCTCAGCCCGTCAGGCGGGGTGGCGACAAAGGCGCGCATGCCGATCATCAGCAGCGGGGCCGTCTCGCCCAGCGCGCGTGCCATGCCGATGATAGTGCCGGTCAGAATGCCCGGCAGCGACAGCGGCAGCACATGGTGGAACACCACCTGGATCGGTGACGCGCCCAGGGCCCGTGCCCCATCGCGGATCGATGGCGGCACGGCCTTGATGGCATTGCGGCCCGAAATCACGATCACCGGCATGGTCATCAGTGCCAGGGTCATCCCGCCGATCAGCGGGGCCGAACGCATACCGGGGAACAGTGTCAGGAACACCGCCAGGCCGAGCAGGCCGAAGATGATCGAGGGAACAGCCGCCAGATTGTTGATCGAAACCTCAATCAGGTCGGTCCAGCGGTTTCGCGGCGCGAATTCTTCCAGATAGAGCGCGGCGAGCACGCCAATCGGGAAGGCCAGCGACAGCGTGACCAGCATGGTCAGGATCGAGCCCTTGAGCGCGCCCCAGATACCCACCTGCTGGGGATCGGTGGCGTCAGACCGGGTCAGGAAGCCGGCATCGAACCGGTTCTTCAGCTTGCCTGCGGCATGCAATTGATCGGCCAGCGGGCGCAGATGCTGTTGCCCATCGCCGGAATAAGCAGCGGCGAGTTTGCCCGTCGCCGGCAGCCAAAAATCATGCTGACCGCTCAGCATGGCCGGATCGGCAGCAACGGCCCGGGCGACATCGCGCCAGGCATTGGGGTTCAGCTGGGCTGCACCATCTTCGCCAAGGGCGACCAAGGCCTTTTCCCGAACCAGATCGTCGATACCCTGAGCTTCGAGCGTGCGGACCCGGGCCGCTTCACCGCTGACAGTGTCCGCCAGGTTCAGGCTGGACTGGGCAAAGTCGATCCGAACTGAGAGTTCGGTCCGCTGGAAGCCGCCGACACCGTTAAAGGCCATGTTGAACAAAAGGATCACCAGCACGGCGAGCGAAAACAGCACCGCGCCAAGGCCTGCCAGGCGGAAGCGACGCTCTGCCGCGTAGCGCTTCTTCAGGCGCGCTTTGAACGCGGGTGTGCGCGTGGGGTCGAGGATATCACTCATAAGCTTCACGGAACCGCTTGACGACACGCAGGGCGACGAAATTGAGCGCCAGCGTGACCAGGAACAGCACAAACCCCAGTGCAAAGGCGCTAAGCGTTGCGGGGTGATCGAAACTTGCCTCGCCCGTCAGCATGGCAACGATCTGGAAGGTAACGGTGGTCATTGCTTCCAGCGGGTTGGCAGAAAGATTGGCAGTTGCACCCGCAGCCATCACCACGATCATGGTTTCACCGATGGCGCGGCTGACGGCCAGCATCACACCGGCAACGATGCCGGGCAGGGCAGCGGGCACCAGCACGCGGCGAATGGTTTCATTGGTGGTTGCCCCCATCGCCAGCGATCCATCACGCATGGCCTGCGGCACGGCGGCGATGGAATCGTCCGCCATGGAAGAAACGAAGGGGATGATCATCACGCCCATCACAAGGCCGGCGGCCAGCGCGCTTTCGCTCGATGCATTGGTGATGCCGATCGACAGCGCGACATCACGAATGGCCGGGGCAATGGTCAGCGCGGCAAAATATCCATAGACGACCGTCGGCACACCAGCGAGGATTTCGAGCGCGGGCTTGACCCATTGGCGCAGTTTCGGCGGCGCATATTGCGTCAGATAGATGGCGCTCATCAAACCCAGCGGGATGGCGACGATCATGGCGATAATCGCGCCGATGAAGATCGTGCCCCAGAACAGCGGCAGCGCGCCATAGCGGGTGGGGTCAGGATTGGTTGCCATCGGGTCCGGCCCCCAATGGGTACCGAACAGGAAATCCACTGGGCTGACCATGCCGAAGAAGCGCACGGTTTCAAACACCAGGCTGATGAAGATGCCCAACGTGGTGAGAATGGCGACCATGGATGCCAGGAACAGAGCGGCCATGATGGCGCGTTCAACGCGGGGCTGGGCGCGGAAGTCCGGCTTGACCCGCAGATAGGCGAAGGCGCCGCCGGCAAAGGCGATGACTATGGTGGCGGCAAAGCCGATCACGTTGAAGCGGGAAATCGCATCGCGGAACGGCTGCACCAGCACGGCCGAGTCAGGGTTGAACACGCCCGGCGCGGCGCCGGTTGCCACCGCATAGGCTTCCGCCAGCATGGTCTGCCGCTGAAGTTCGAAATCGGGCAGGTTCTGCGCTGCCGGGCCGGCCAGCACCGCCTGGGTGACAAGGCCGGGGGAAATGGCTGCCCAGGCGATGATGCAGATGATGGCCGGAACCAGCACCCAGAGGGCAACATACCAGGCATAGGAGGCAGGAAGCGCGGCCAACCGCGCGGTCGGGTCCAGTCGCTTGAAGCTCCAGGCGCGGGCGCGGGCGGCCAGCCAGGCGGCCAGCGCCAGACCAATGGCGAGAAGATAGAGGAAGGTCAGGGTCATCGGGCGGCGCGCCAGCCTTACTTGAGATCGTTGGGATTGAGCGGCGTGAATTCGGTTGCGGCAAGCGCGTTGCGCTTCGCCACATCCGCCGGGCTGGTAACCAGACCGATCGCCGTCAGCGGGCCGCCGGCATCCCAGGACAAGGCCCAGGTGCTGACGAATTCACGCAAGCCACGAATGGCCTGCACATGGGCATTCTTGACATAGATGTAGAGCGGCCGGGCGCCGGGATAGGCGAAGCTGGAAATATTGGCGTAGGTTGGCGCCACGCCGTTCATCGGCAGGCCCTGAACCTTGTCGATATTTTCCTCCAAATAGGAAAAGCCGAAGATGCCGACCGCCGAAGGATTGGCTTCGATCTTCTGGACGATCAGATTGTCCTGTTCGCCCTGATCCACATAGCGCCCGTCAGACCGCACTTCGGTGCAAAGCTGTTCGTGGCGGTCGTTGTCTTCTTCCTTGTCGCTGTCCTTCAGCGCCTTCATCGCCGGATCGATATCGCATCCGGGCAGCAGGATCAGTTCCTTCAGCGCGTCTCGCGTGCCCGATGTGGAGGGCGGCCCATAAACCAGGATCGGCTGTTTCGGCAGCGAAGGATCGACATCGCTCCACAATTGGGCGGTCTGTTCCTTGCCATAGGGGCGCGCGGCGAAAGCGCGATAGACGATTTCCGGCGACAGGTTCATGGTGATGCCACCCTGGGCCGACCCGAAGGCGATGCCATCCAGGCCGACCTGGATTTCGGTGACATCATCCACGCCATTGGCCTTGCACTTGGCGTATTCGCTGGCTTTCATCCGGCGAGAGGCATTGGCGATATCGGGCGTGTCAGCGCCAAGCCCGGAACAGAACAGATTGATCCCGCCACCTGTGCCGGTCGCTTCGATGATCGGCGATTTGAAATCCGGATTCGACAGGCTGAAGTTTTCAGCCACCAGCTTGGCGAAGGGATAGACGGTTGATGACCCAACCGCCCGGACCGCATCACGCGTGCCAACCGGGCCACCACAGCTGGCCAGCGCCAGCGCGGAGATTGCCACAGTGGCAAGTCGCAAATGCAGTTTCATCATAAATCCCGTTCGGTTCTTCAGTGGAACGTGCGCTAGGCACGCTGTGTTACGGACTGACGACATTGATGGTCATTTTTCGGACGCATTCAGCGTCATGGGCCTGCTGCCTGGCGGCAGCCGCTAAAATTCAAGTCAAGCGGCGGAATGGTTCCCCCAACGGAGGGAAGTCTGGCGGATGGAAACAGGGCTGGCCAGCACTTTTGCGACAGGAATCGGGGCCGGGCGGTGCATGGAAGCCTCTGTTTTCAGAAGAAGATGATAAATTTCAGTGCCGTTTATGACAGAAAGGCTGCAGTTTTATGACAATCCTGCCGGTGCCTTTGATGACCCGGTAAAGGCGCGTCAGTCTGCTGCGGGCAGGCGGACGGTTACCGTGGTTCCCTGGCCCTGGACGCTGTCAATATCGAGTCGGCCGCGATGCCGTTCGACGATGTGCTTGACGATCGCCAGGCCAAGCCCGGTTCCGCCCGCAGCACGGCTGCGGCCTGGATCTGTGCGATAGAACCGACGCGTCAGATGCGGGATATGTTCAGCAGCAATGCCTTCGCCGCGATCCTGCACCGTCAGCATGATCTGGTCACGCGCGCAGGGCGTGACCTTCACCGTTACCGGGGTATCCGCAGCACCATATTTGAGCGCATTGTCGACCAGATTGCGGACCAGCTGTTCCAACTGACGGCGATCACCTAGAACAGTCAGGTTGTCATCTGGATCGGTAAATTCGAGCCGTTCCTGCCGGTCCGGGCCGGCGCCATCACGCGCCGACTGGCGGATCAGCGAGATCAGATCGATCTTCTCACGCGGCCGTTCATGCTTTTCTGCCTCGACCCGCGAAAGGGACATCAGATCATCGACCAGATTCTGCAGGCGGCGGGCTTCGCGCAGCACGATGGCATGGAACCGGTTGGCGCGGGTCATGTCGATCCGTTCGCCTTCCTCGATCAGCGTTTCCATATATCCAATAATGGAGGCGAGCGGGGTGCGCAGTTCGTGGCTGGCATTGGCAACAAAATCGGTATGCGCACGGCTGACATCGGCCTCTGCCGTGCGGTTGATCAGTTCGATCAGGCTGTAGCGGCCATCAATGGGCTGGTTGCTCATCTGCCAGATGCTGCGCGGGCCGGTCAGACCCTGGATCGTTTCCGTGCCACCAGCTTCGCGATCGAGCAGCTCCACCGCGGCGGGATGGCGCAGGGCGACGCGGGCATCCTGGCCCACCACATGGGCGCCGATGGCTTCGCGCGCGCTGGCATTGGCGACAATGATGCGGTTTCCATCCAGCATCAGCATGGGGAGGCCTGAATGTTCGATCAGATCGCGCATGCCGCTGTGGGTCAGCTGCACGCCCTCGGTCGGTTCCGCCCGGCCGACCGGAGCGGGAGGGGGAAGGGCGATCCAGAGTGATGTGATCCACACCAGCAAGGCGCCGCCCACGGTCCAGAAATTGGCCCCTGACACCACCAGAAGGATGCAGGTCATCACCGCCAATGCGATGCCGACCGCAGGAATTGTCCGCTTGTGCTCCATCGCGCGATCAATAGGCGGCCAATGTTACGTCTTCCAGACGCAATCTGCGCCCAATGCCAGACTTCACCCCAAAACCCCGGTTATTGCCGGTGGTCGAGCAGGGCCCGAATGGCATCATCCCGTTCAAAGCGGGATCTTGCCCCCAGCACGATGGCCAGTTGATTGCGGCCTTCGTGCGAGAGGGAAAAGATCAGATTGAAGCAGGGGCCCAGGCGCCCGGTCTTCAGGCCGTTTGCACCTGGAACTTCGCGCAGCAAATCGTTGGTGCTCCTTTGTTTTTTTCCGTTCCATGCAAAGGAACGGGCTTTCGCCATATCTGCGACCGAAGGGTGGCGATGTTGCACATGACGGGCCAGGATCAGCGCGTCATTCAGGGAAATTTGCTGATTGCGACCCAAACCGCTGGGGGATGCGAAACGGGTCTGATGCATGCCCAGCGCTTCGGCGCGAAGGTTCAGTTGCGCGGTAAAATAACGGGTGTTGCCACTGTGCCATTCGGCCAGAGCATGGGCCGCTTCATTGGCACTGACGATCGCTGCCGCCTGCATCAATGTGGTGACGGGAACATGTTCACCTGCCGAGAAACCCCAGCGACTGTTGACGTCTGCCGCCTGGCTGGAAACCTCCACCATTTCGGACTGGAGTTCTGCATGCTGCTGCAGCTTTTCATCGATCAGGCTCAGCGTCATCAGCTTGGTCAGCGATGCAGGTGGGTGCAGGTTATCGGCGCCCTGGATACGGAGGACTTCTTCCGTGTTGCAATCAAACAGCATGGCGCTGACATGCGGAGCGATGGCGGGGGCGCCCTGTTCCAGCCATTGCACCAGTTGATGCACGCGGCTGCCGTTGGATCCTTTGACGAGAACCAGATCGCCATCACGCAGATCATCGCGCAGGCTGGCCTTCAGCGCCTCTGGTGAACTGGCATGCATACCGCGCCGTTCGGGCGGGATGCTTTCCCAGAATTGCTGGTACAGCCCACCCGCCACATGAACCCGGCTGACATCGTGATCCAGGATCAGCGGTGCCAGTTCGGCATGCAGTTTTTCGGTTTCCGGGCCCAGTTCCAGCATTTCGCCCAGCACGGCCACCCGCCGCGCCCCCAGGGTATGGTTGCCCAGCATGGCGAAGGCTGCGGCCATGGACCCCGGATTGGCATTATAGGCGTCATCAATGACGGTGACCCTGCCCTTGCCGGAGGCGGTGGGAACATCGGCATCGAAGATTCGCCCACGACCCGGCAGCGACCCGAAGCTTTCCAGCCTTGGCACGGCCTGCGACACATCGTGCCCCAGCGCGGCTACGGCGGCCAGCACCGCCAGGCTGTTCAGCGCCATATGTTCGCCGGCTGCGCCGATCGGGTAGCGCAGGGTCTGCCCCTGGGCGAAGGCCGTCACCATGCCGGTATCAGCGGCGTAATCGAGCAGGCGAAAATCGCAATCGGGTGATGTGCCATAGGTCACGATCGTCAGATCTCGCGCTCGGGCGGCGGCCGATACCCGTTCCCATTCGGCCATCTCGCGATTGAGAATGGCCGTGCTGCCCGGGGCCATGCCGTCAAAGATCCGGCTTTTCCGGATGGCGATGGTGGCCAGGTCACCGTGAAATTCCAGATGGGCGGGAAGGACATTGGTGAACAGGGCCACGTTGGGCCGCGCCATTTCCGTGTTTTGCGCCATTTTGCCGATGGCCATTTCCAGCACGAAATGCGGGCAATCCCAGGGCGTGGAGGCCAGGTTCCAGGCAATACCATGCGGCAGATTGGCATTGTGCCGCGTCTGGCTGGCGCCGCCAAAATCCTGCAGCACATGTTGCAGCATGGCGACGGTTGATGTCTTGCCGGCGCTGCCGGTTACCCCAATCAGCTTTCCGCGCATCTTCTGTCGGGCATAGCTGCCCAAAGCCAGAACCGCAGCACCGCTGTGCCTGACCTGCAGCACGGGGACATCTGGTGAAAAGATCGCGGCGGGATCGCTGGTGATGATCGCGGTTGGCAGATGTGGCAATTTCTTGAGCGCTGCCGGGGAGATGCCCCGTTCCCCTTCACGCAGTCGCACGCTGACCATGTCGCCGGGGTGCATGGTGGGCGGGTGAATACACAGCCCACTCGCGTGCCAGCCCGTTGGCGGGGTGTTCACCCATTGGCCGCCGGTTGCCGCAGCAACATGCGCGGCAGTCCAATGCCTGGCATCATCGTCAATGGTCTGCGTTTCATGCGCCCGGTCTGATCCATCCTGCGCCAGCAGATATTCGCGATAGGCGATCAGGCCCGACAAATAATGTTCCACGTCATCAATCCGCACACGGAAGCCGTGGTGCCGGATGAAGAAGCTGCCGGCGATCCGGTCTGGCCTGGCAAAGAACATCGCCATTTCCGGCCAGAAATGCCCATTCAGCAGATAATGCGCGCGCCGATGCAGCGCGCGATAGAAATGGGTGATGTCCACCTGGCCCAGCAGATGGGCGTGATCTTTATCCCCACGGATCCGTTCGACCATTTTCCGCGCCGCCATCATGAGTTCGAGCAGCGTGGGAAAGGTGGTGATCCTGGTTTCGACGAAATTCAGGTAATCGGTGAAATTGGCGATCCCGAACTGGTAATAACGTTCATTCGGGCGCTGTGCGGTCAGTTCATTGACGCAATAGCTGAGCCAATGATCATGGGCTTTCCAGTGATCTTCCCGGATGAAGTGTTCAAAGGCTTTCTCGACCGTGGTCAGCCAGCGTAGATCACCAGTCAGGGCGTATAGCCGCATCAGCCCGAAGGCGGCCTCCCCATCATAATAGATGATCCGGAACGCCTGTTTCATATCGAGCGAGGGATAGTTCAGCACATGGGTGAAGCCCCCGGTTTCGGGGTTTTGCATATGCACGATCCCGAGTGCCAATTGCTCCATCAACGGCAGATGGCGCCGGTCGCCGGTCAGTTCTGCATGCTTGGTCAGCGCCAGAATGGCGACCGCATTGGCGCCCAGCTTTATCTCTCCATTGTCCTCCACCACGAAGGCCAGCTGGCTGTGCCCATCCGGGCTGACATGCCGGATGAGATGTTCGATCAGATAGGTGAGGCCACGTTCGATCGCTGAAAGCAGATGATCGTCGCGGGTGAGGCCCCAGGCTTCGAGCATCGAATAGACCGAGCTGGCATGACGGAGCGCATTGTAGGATGGAATGGCGCGATCAAAGCAGGGGTGCCAGCCATATTGGAACTGCCCGTCGTCCAGCACTTGCGATGCCAGATACAGGCTGGCGGAAGAGATGATGGAATGGATATCGTCGGGTGACAGCTGCGGAATATTGCGCCGACCGGTGTTCAGCCCTTTTCCGTTCAGATGGTGCGGGCCGGTTCCGTCATCACCCAGGAAAACACCGCTGGTCGTAAACAGCCAGACCGGCGCATCATCGGTGAAATCGACGGTCTGAATACCATGCCGTTTGGCTGCGCAGATACCAAAGTTCTTTTCATTGACGATCGCGCTGACCTGACCCGGGCCGCCATAAAGCATGGCGTTGGCGTTGATCTCCATCTCCGTAAAAGCCTGCGCGAAACCCGCATCGAGAGAAATGCCCAGGCGGAAGTAATTGCGTTTGATCCCGTTCAGCTTTTCGCGAAGATTTCGCCAGTTCTGCCGTTCCAGGTGATCAACCCAGTCAATCCGCACCCATCGAGGAAACGTATCCTCACGTTCCAGAATTTCGGCTGCCTTCGCTCTGGCGTCGAGCAATGATTTGCTGACGATGGTCGTCGTCGAGGCACGCTGTGTGCCGTCGGTGAAAGAGACAAAGAAGACCAGCGCAGGCCCCGTCTCAAGCGGAACCACGGGGGCCAGGGCCATGGCTGAATAAAGGGCGGCAGAATCGGCGGCATGATCCTTGCCGGTGCGGAGCAGGCTTTGTGATCCCGGGTCCATCCAACGCATGCTCGGCTTATAGAACAAATATCAGCATGATCGCTGAAAATCGGTTCCGGTTGTGGAGCAAATGCTGTGCTGCACAATAGCTTTATAAAACATCGCTTTTATTGATCGGAATATCATTTAGTTAACAACAAGTTAACTAAATTAATTCGATCAATTTCATAACTGGATCAGTGATCCGTTGCTGGAAAATAGCATCGGGGTGATCGTGCAATTGAAAATATGTTTCTTTTTCTGCGGATTTGACTGCGGACGCATTGCGCGTGTTCTTTCAGTGCAGGCGATCTGCAGATCGCTTTTGGTTTTGGGTGGAGATAAACAATGGATGTGCAGATCACGGATAAAGTATCCGGAGAAGTAATTTCCACCACGACCAGCAATATTCAGCTCACCGAACCCGGTGTTGTAAAGCTCAACATCAATCGTGCTGACATTCTTGAGATGATCCCGGAAGGGAATGATCTGATCGTCAAGCTGGCATCTGGCGAGACGATCCGGATCGAAGGGTATTTTATCCAGGGCCAGACGGCGAGAGGCCAGGAGTACAGCGATCTGGTGATCGAAGAAGCAGATGGAAGCCAATGGGTGGCTCGGCCTGGTGCCGGGCCACAGTTTTATGAGCTGGCCAATTGGGAATCCATCCTGCCCCAATCGGCCGCTGCAGCCGGCGGCGGCGCTGCGGGATCCTCCATTCTCGTTCCCGCGCTCGGCCTGCTCGGCGGAGCCGGCGTTGTTGCGGCTGTAGCGGGCGGCGGATCTTCCCCTGAAGTTGATGATGGCGATGCAGACGCCGACGCCGATGGCGACGCTGATGCTGACGCTGATGCCGATGCGGATGCTGACGCCGATGGCGATGCAGATGCAGATGCGGATGCTGACGCGGATGCTGACGCGGATGCGGATGCTGACGCCGATGCGGATGCAGATGCGGATGCCGACGCAGATGCCGACGCCGACGCTGATGCGGACGCGGATGCTGACGCCGATGCGGATGCGGATGCGGACGCCGATGGCGATGCAGACGCTGATGCCGATGCCGATGCAGATGCCGACGCGGATGCCGACGCGGATGCCGACGCCGACGCTGATGCTGACGCGGATGCCGATGCCGACGCGGACGCCGATGCCGACGCTGATGCTGACGCGGATGCAGATGCGGACGCTGATGCCGATGGCGACGCTGATGCAGACGCGGATGCAGATGCAGATGCAGATGCTGACGCCGACGCTGACGCCGATGGCGACGCTGATGCTGACGCGGATGCCGACGCGGATGCAGATGCTGACGCGGATGCCGACGCGGATGCGGACGCCGATGGCGATGCTGACGCGGATGCAGACGCGGATGCTGATGCTGACGCCGATGCGGACGCTGATGCCGACGCTGATGCAGATGCGGACGCGGATGCTGACGCCGACGCCGACGCCGACGCCGACGCTGATGCAGATGCGGACGCCGATGCGGATGCTGACGCCGATGCAGATGCGGACGCGGATGCCGATGGCGACGCTGATGCGGACGCCGACGCCGACGCT